>Ga0129315_1000041_pt1 | contig 142005 bp, 125 predicted proteins | sample Cm827metagenome_FD_94432 | JGI IMG/M metagenome (GOLD analysis project Ga0129315, IMG submission 94432) | Eastern black-and-white colobus group fecal microbial communities from Wisconsin, USA - Cm827 metagenome | ecosystem: Host-associated > Mammals > Digestive system > Large intestine > Fecal...
AACATAATGGAATATTTGGAATGAATATCTATCATGTTCCAATCGTACCAATTTTTATTATGATTTTTTTGGTCGGTCTGTTGCAGATTGTACTTTCCTGCGTTTTAAGCAGTAATCTGAAAAGGGAAACGCTGGTAGAAAGAATAAGGTATGATGGATAGCAAGTAATATGTAATGAACTAGGTCTTAACGAAGAGGAGAAATAGATGACTTCAAGTTTGCAGGGATGATAAGTGGTTCAGTATGATATAAATTGAATATTGAAATGTAAAGACTATTTACCGTAAAACAGTAGATGGTCTTTTTTATATCTTTTTGGGAATAAGTAGAGATTTATAGCCGGAAATCTATGTTTTATCATAATCTGTGAAATAAGATGGGTTAATTCTTCAATTTACATATTTTTTAAGGTGTTCCGGCATGGTATTATGGTACTTATAAAGAACCTATCATGTCTGTTGGAGAGAGTGGTGAAAAGTTATGAAGCTATTATTTAAACAAAGGCTGTTTTCATGGTTTGACAGCTATGATATCTATGATGAAGCAGGCAACACTGTTTATGTAGTAAAAGGTCAGTTGTCCTGGGGACATAAACTTGTAATTTATGATGCCTATGGAAATGAAGTTGGAATGGTTGTTCAGAAAGTTCTTACCTTCCTTCCTAAATTCGAGATTTATAAAAACGGCAGTTATATCGGATGCCTGAGCAAAGAATTCTCATTCCTGACGCCACATTATAATATTGATTACAATGGATGGCATATTGATGGAACCATTATGGAATGGGACTATAGCATTCTTGATCAAAGTGGCTATTCAATTGCCCGGGTCAATAAAGAACTGTTTCATATGACTGATACATATGTTATTGATGTTCAGGATCCAGGAAATGCGTTGGATGCGCTGATGTTTGTACTGGCAATCGATGCAGAAAAATGTTCCAGGAATTAGATAGTTGATCTTGTTACCGAAGATATTCGGAGATGGGGAGGTAGCATGGGATTATTCAAAAAGAAAATCGCGAAAAAAACATATGACCGAGAACATATGAAACCAGGTATTCGTCTGTAAGCTTATAGGGAAAACGGAGTTATTTTATAAAGGTGATATGATGAAAATTACGTACATTAACCACAGTGGATTTTTAATTGAAACTAAAGATTGCTACTATATTTTTGACTATTATAAGGGTGAATTACCACAGCTTGACAAGAAAAAAGAAGTAATCGTCTTTTGTAGTCATTTTCATAAGGATCATTTTAATCCTGTGATTTTTGAGATTCTTGACGATATGGGAATGACATATCAGACAGTTCTGGCGAATGATATACGAAAAAGGAATCATTTGTCGGATATGAAGATCACATATGTTTATCATGATCAGACTTATAATCTGGATAATGGCACTCAAGTCGATACATTGCTATCTAACGATAGTGGTGTAGCATTTATTGTCAAAACAAAGGAAGGAACCATTTATCATGCCGGTGACTTAAATGACTGGTATTGGGATGGTGAGCCAAAAGCTGATAACCAGAGACTTACTTCAGCATATCGTGCGGAGATCAGGAAAATCAAGGGTATGCATTTTGATGCTGCATTTGTTCCCTTAGATCCGAGACAGGGAAATCACTATGCCGACGGGATCCTGTATTTCCTTAAAAATGTAGATTGTAATGTCATTTTTCCAATGCATTACTGGAATGATGCCAATGTAATTAAGCGGTTTATTACTGAATATCCGCAATATAAATCACGTATTAAAAACACAGAATGTGCAAAAGGAGAAGAATTATGAAGTTTAAGATGATTCACGAAAACTACAATAATCTCCCTTTTAATAATAATCTATGATGTTGCTCGGATATGCTTAGAGTCAGCATAGATAGAAAACAATTCGTGCAGAGAAATATAAAGACAGAATTCTCAAAATTCGAGAAATATAAAGATGCAATTCCTCATGGTGGATGTGTATTATGGAAAATAAATTTGTTATAGTGACAATATCAACAAAAAAGCAGAATGTAAATGGGGTGATCAGATGGAAGCAGCACAGAGAATTCGATTAATCCGGATAATAGAAAAGATGGAGAAAAATCCGGCATTCAGTAATAAGCTTGGTATAAAGAACACATCTGAATATTTAGCAGAAAAAGAACAGAAAAAATAAAAGACACATGTTAGAATGAGTTTCAGGAGGAGAAAAAATGTTATCGTTATTATTTACAATTTGTATGATTTGGTTTGTTGGAAAATTTTTTGTTTTTGGGTTGAGAGCATCCTGGGGAATTATGAAACTACTTTGCACGGTTATTTTCTTCCCGGTAATATTGATTGGTATGGTTGTAGGTGGACTGATTTACATTGCGTTTCCATTGTTGATTGTCGGTGGCATTATAGCGTTGGTGACATCACATTCATAATGGATCAGGAGGAAGAAAACGAATGGGATATGATATTGAAAAAGAAAAAAGAGAAGCAATTGAAGCTGGGCGTAGAGCGTTGAACAGTCTTCAGGCAGCAAAAGAAAATTTAAACAGTGCAAAGAATTGATATGTTTGGCGGTGGTTTTTTCACTACGATGCTAAAACATTCTAGAATGGATCAGGCCAAACGGAATATGGAACAGGCAAAGTATGATCTTCGTAATTTCAGTAGAGAATTAAATGATGTAAATATGGCATGTAACTTGAATATCGATACTGGAGATTTTCTTTCTTTTGCGGATTATTTCTTTGATGGTTTTGTTGTGGACTGGGTGGTCCAGGATCGAATCAATCATGCAAAAAGACAGGTAGAAGAAGCAATTCGAAGAACAGAAAGTATCGTCAATCAATTACAACGTATGTAAAGTAAAAGGCAATGAGTCAGAAATGGTTCATTGCCTTTCTTTCTTGGCGTTATGGATTATTTTAATTTTTCTTTTTCGGCATTTAAGAGTTCAAGATTAAGCCCCTGTTCTCCGGCGGTCTTATCTACCCAAAGATTCAAAGAGTCTATGGCTAAAGAAATTTCATCAAGTTTTTTACTGATATAAGCAAAATCTTTCATTTCATCATCGCTGATCTTACCGTCACGGGCAATCTGGATCAGACGACCGGTAAGAGAATTGATTTCATTTAGACTGGCAATTGTCTCCAAAATGATATTTGACAGATCGGTCACTTCTACTTCTGGAACATAACGATGGCCGATTTCGCATTTGTGAGAGCAATAATAATTGCAAAGATCTGGTCTTTTATAGGCATCTGCCATCTGGAGGATATCATAAGGCGTAGGTTCTTGCGTTTCATATTCAAATTTTTCAATTTTGGAATCAGAGACAGCATCCATTTTTTCACTGGCCTCTGCTCTTGTAAGTCCTGCCGCTTCTCGGCAAAGCTGGTAAATTGTTTTGTTTTCCCTGGTGGACTGTTTACCCATGAGAATTTCCTCCCCGTATATCGCTAAACATGAGGATTATCAATATTTAAGTTCTCATGCAAGACGTGTATTTCTCGTATAGAGTTTATTATACTTGAATTATCAATTAACAACAAGCTCAATAATGAACGTGAAGTCAAAAAGCTAATAAGCATGAACAGAGCGAGTATAAGCAAAGAAACTTATATTCGCTCTTTTTTTGTCTCTTTTTTCAATTCGTCAGACGAAGTCTGTCAATTTAAAAAAGATATACTACGGTAATTGTATTGAACAAGTGGATTCGTGCTCCCTGTTAGGGAGACTAATATGATGTAACAACTGAATAAGTGGCAGATTCGGTGCCGGAAATCCGGATAGATGATGATAAGGGATAAATTTTTTTAAGTTAAACGGGAAGTTTAGCCGGTTGGTTGTCGGGATTTTTGCACAGCCATTTGATGTAGACTGATAACATCAGAAAAAGAAATCAAGGAGGACTGGCAAATGAAAGGTTATAACACGAGCAACGGATATATGGGATATGTAGAAGGCAAATACATTTTATTTGCCAGTGAACAGGAATATTTCGAGTTTATGGAAGATTAAGGGAGGAAAAATCATGTTTGGATTTGATAAGATGTTTGATTTTAACAGAGACGGGAAATTGGATAGCTGGGAACGCGCTGCACAGTTTCAGTTCATGGACGAAATGATGAAGGATGATGAAAAAAGTATCTCTGATGACGACAATGAGATTGATACTTTTGCGGATGCCGGACTCGATTATGATGAGTTGGAATTTATGGATCCGGATGAAAGAAGAGAAGTGTTGGAAGATGCAGGATTGGATCCGGATGAGTTTGATTTTTGAAACTGAATGATACAGCTTGGAATAGCTGAGGCTGATTATGGTCTCGGCTATTTGATTTGGCTGAATGAAAGGATACTAAAGAAACAAGGAAAGCAAGAAAATACGGAAAGTTATTTATGACAATTTATTACATGTAAGATATAATAATGAACAAGGTATTCATTTTAATAGGCATTTGAGAAATTAAAAATAAGAGGAAGAATTGGATCAGTGGATGCGAATGTAATCAATGAATTGAAAAGCGGCTTAAGTGCTGCTTACATAAATGGTTCTATGGCGGCAAATCTGGCGTATAAGCCAGCATTTGTGTCAAATAATCCGGAAGAAGGAAAGAAGGTTATTTCATCTGTGGAGGATGAATTGCTGCGCTGTGATCAGTTTCAGATCAGTGTTGCATGAAAGATATTATAGAGTATCGTACGATGGAATATTATCGGAGACGGTATGTAGAGAAGTAATCATAAGTATTATTTACAATAGAAGTAACAAAGCGGATTGTGAGGTGACGGATATGCTGAAAAATGTATTGATCGTGGTAGATAATATAGAAAAATCCATAGAGTTTTATAGGGACTTATTTGGACTGCAAGTGATTCTTAAGAATGAAGGTAATGTGATCTTATCGGAGGGGCTTGTTTTGCAGGATGCCGATGTATGGGGGAAAACATTGAATGAAACTTCTACGCCATTCAATAACATGATGGAATTGTATTTCGAGGAATTTGATATAGATGGATTGCTTGCGAAATATGAATCTGGTAAGTATTCCGTTCGATATGTCACAGAATTGACAGAACGTGCAGGTGGACAGAAGCTTGTAAGACTGTATGATCCCAGTGGTAATCTCATTGAGGTTCGCACTCCATTCAGGTGTAATTAAAGGAGAAATTATGCAGATTTTTGTTGATGCAGATGCCTGCCCGGTAGTTGGTATTATTGAAAAAATTGCAAAAGAGAACAGTGTTCCGGTAACGTTATTGTGTGATACAAATCATGTGTTGTCTTCTGATTACAGTGAGGTGGTTGTAGTTGGAGCCGGCGCAGATGCAGTGGATTATAAACGGATCAGTATTTGTCATAAAGGCGATATTGTTGTATCACAGGATTATGGAGTGGCGGCAATGGCACTTGGAAAAAATGCGTATGCGATTCATCAATCCGGGAAATGGTATACCAATGAGAATATTGACCAGATGCTTATGGAGCGGCATCTGAATAAGAAGGCACGAAGGGCATCCGGAAAGAATCACTTAAAAGGTCCAAGAAAACGAACATCGGAGGATGATGAGCATTTCAGAGCGTCTTTTGAAAAAATGATACATATGGCGATGGACAAGGAGAATTAATTTGAATATACAGATTTTTGGAACAAAGAAGTGCAATGATACAAAGAAAGCAGAACGTTTCTTTAAGGAACGGTCAGCGTATACACCAGTACTACCTTTTATCGCTGGGTATTTGGATACAACGAAAAAATAAAAATCGTTGAACCGCAGAAAGTAACAACTATATATAAAGAATTGCTACAAAAGGCACTAGATGAATCTTAAATAATCATTGGAGGATTGTATATGGCAAGAAATCTTACAACTTCACAGGTTGATAGACAAAACATTCTAAATAATGAAAATGCAGTGGCAGAAATTCAAAATCAAACAGGTCTTCAAGGAATAATATTTGAAGGACGTCTATGTTTCACTAAAGCAATGGTAGCCTCTTTTTTCGAGGTGGAAGTTCGGACTATTGAACGCTATGTTAGTGAAAATTTTGAGGAAATTTCTGCGAATGGATACGAAATCATTAAAGGAAAAAGATTAAAAGATTTTTTGAATTGCGTTCTGAATCAAGATGTTCCCGACATTAATGTCGGGAACATCAGCAATCGAACTCCTCAAATTGCATTATTTGATTTTAAGGCTTTTTTGAATATTTCGATGCTCTTGGTCGAAAGTGAAAATGCAAAAGTTCTCCGGCAGATCATGTTGGATATTGTTATTGATTTCGTTAATCAAAGGACAGGTGGTTCGACAAAATATATCAATCAACGTGACAGGGATTTTATCAGTGCATTTTTACAGGAAGAAAATTATAGACGCGAATTCACTGATGCTCTTAGAGACTATGTTTCCATGGGAAATAGCAAATATGCAATTTATACGGACAAAATTTACCAAAGTATTTTTCGGGAAAAAGCCCAAGAATATAAGCGAGTTTTACATTTGTCTAAAAGAGATAGCATCAGAGATGTTTTTTATTGAATGGAATCAAAAACTATGTTCTGCAGTGAAGTGGATCGGGAGAAGTATCCGAATGCGAAGCAGAAATATCGATTTGAGGTAGTGCCGGTAGCTTTGTGGCCAAGATAAATAAGAATTAGAAACAGAACACAGGAGAATCGGGAGGTGTAGAATGATGGAAAAGGAAAGAACCTATATTGCAATCGATCTTAAGTCATTCTATGCGTCTGTGGAATGTAAAGAACGAAATCGGGATCCTTTGACGACCAATCTTGTGGTTGCAGATAAAAGCAGAACAGAAAAAACCATCTGTCTTGCGGTATCTCCAGCATTAAAGTATTATGGGATACCCGGAAGGGCTCGTTTATTTGAGGTTGTTCAAAAAGTAAAAGAAGCCAATAGTGCGCGCAGGTGGAAAGCACCGAACAGAACATTTAGTGGTTCTTCTGATGACAGTACAGAATTAAATAGCAATCCTGCACTGGAGATTGATTATATTGTTGCTCCTCCCAGAATGGCTCTCTATCTGGAATACAGCACCAGAATTTACAGCATTTATCTAAAATATATTGCGCCGGAAGATATTTTCCCGTATTCGATCGACGAAGTATTTATGGATGTAACGAATTATCTGCATACCTATAATATGGCAGCAAGAGAACTTGCAATGACCATGATACAGGATGTGCTGAAAACGACAGGGATAACGGCAACTGCAGGAATCGGAACGAATATGTATCTGTGTAAGATTGCGATGGATATCGTGGCGAAGCATATTAAAGCAGATAAAGATGGTGTACGAATTGCGGAATTGGATGAAATGTCATACCGAAGGAAACTCTGGAGTCACAGACCGCTTACTGATTTCTGGAGAGTAGGAAAGGGATATGCAAAGAAGCTGGAAGAATATGGGCTTTATACAATGGGCGATATTGCAAGATGTTCCATCGGAAAATCAAATGAATTATACAATGAGGACCTGTTATACAGGTTGTTTGGCATTAATGCGGAGCTGCTGATCGACCATGCCTGGGGATATGAGCCCTGTACCATGGAAATGGTCAAGGCCTACAAACCGGAAACGAACAGTGTTTGTTCCGGACAGGTACTTCATTGCCCTTATGATTTTGAAAAAGCAAAATTAGTCGTCAAAGAGATGGCGGATCAGATGGTTTTGGACTTGGTGGATAAGAAGCTTGTGACGGATCAGATCGTGTTGACAGTTGGTTATGATATTGAGAACCTGAACAATGCCGACAGGAAAAAGCAGTATCATGGAGAGGTTACGATCGACCGTTATGGAAGAAGAATTCCGAAACACGCACATGGAACGACCAATCTGAAACGGCAGACTTCCTCAACAAAACTGATAACGGATGCAGTAATAGAGTTATATGACAGGATCGTTGACAGAAACCTGCTTGTTAGAAGAATCAATATCACAGCGAACAGGCTCGTGGATGAAAGTTCTGTCAGGAAAGAAGAAGTATATGAGCAGCTGGATCTTTTTGCGGATTATGAGTCGCAAAGGAAAAAGCAGGAAGAGGAAGCGGCTGCGCTAGATCGCGAAAAACGTATGCAGGAAGCGATGCTAAGTATCAAAAAGAAATTTGGAAAAAACGCTGTGCTGAAGGGGATGAATCTTCAGGAAGGTGCAACCGCCAGGGACAGAAATGAACAAATCGGCGGACATAAGGCGTAAAGGAGTTGAAAGAGGATGAAAAATAATTCTTATGACGATATCATCAATTTACCGCATCCGGTATCTAAGAATCATCCGCAAATGCCTCTTCGGGATCGGGCAGCACAATTTGCTCCTTTTGCAGCCTTGACTGGACATGATGCAGCAATAAAAGAAACAGCAAGATTAACCGATGAAAGATTGGAACTGAGTGAGGAAGTGATTGCTCAGCTGAACGAAAAAATCAACATAATCAGGAATAATATCGGTATAGAACAGAATGTATCGATAACTTATTTTATTCCCGATGCAAAAAAAAACGGTGGAGCCTATGTTATGTGCTCTGGGATTGTAAAAAAAGTAGACGAATACGAGCATACCATAATCATGACGGATCAAACGGTCATTCCAATCGAACAGATAAGTGATATTAAATGTGAAGATTGGTAAATGTGAAAAATGCTCATAATCGAGAGAACGAGCTTGGGTGTTATATGTAGTGAAAAGGTGGCCAAGTTGACTACCATTTGAATGAAAATACGATTGCGTACAAACTGTAAAACAAATAATGCTTTCTAAAATTGACAAAATAGCGTATAACGTATATAATAGTAAACATTAAGGGAGCGTATAAAGATGAAGAAAGCAGAATATAATATATTACCGGGAACAGAAGAAATCCTGCAGACAATGGGAGAACAGATTAAGCTTGCCAGACTCAGACGGAGTTTATCTGCTGAACTGGTTGCTGAACGTGCCGGGATCAGTCGAGCCTCTCTTTGGAAGGTTGAAAAAGGAGAGCCGTCAGTTGCTATGGGTATATATGCAGCCGTTCTGCATGCTTTAAATAACCTGGATAAGGATCTTCTGCTTGTTGCCAAGGACGACGAGATGGGCAGACAGCTACAGGATCTCAATCTAATCACAAGAAAACGCGCACCAAGGAGGTCTAAATAATGGCGGTTAACCAAAAAATGATTTTAGTATATGATGATTTCAGTACTGATCAGTCTGTCCTTATGGGGTGCTTATATATAAATGTTATCAAAGGCGGAGAATCCTATTCATTTGAATATGATAAAGAATGGCTGAAAAAAACAGGACTTGCTTTGACCCTAGATCCGGAGCTTATGCCGTATGTTGGAAGACAGTATCCCAACGGAAAGAACATATTTGGCCTGTTTGCCGATGCATCTCCCGACCGCTGGGGACGAGTGCTTATGAATAAACGCGAAAGAATTCTGGCAGAAAAGGAAGGTCGTAAGCCTTCTAAACTTAATGACAGTGATTACCTACTTGGCGTATACGATGAAACTCGAATGGGAGGTATTCGTTTTAAGTCAGCGCCGGAAGGACCATTCCTTTCTGATGATAAGGAAACAGCCGCGCCACCCTGGGCTACGCTTCGAACACTGGAGGAAGCCTCCAGAAATTTTGAAAATGATGAGACTGGTTTATCTGAGAAATGGTTGAATCAGCTGATTAGGCCAGGTTCTTCTCTGGGTGGTGCCAGACCGAAGGCAACCGTAGTAGATACAAAGGATCAGCTTTGGATCGCAAAGTTTCCGTCAAAGAACGATGAAAATGATACTGAAGCATGGGAAAAGGTTGCCCATGATCTTGCTGCGTTTTGCGGTTTGAATGTTCCGGAGGCAAAGCTTGAGAAGTTTTCCCCACTGGGAAGTACATTTCTGATAAAGCGCTTTGATCGTATCGGAAGCAAGCGAATACATTTTGCCTCTGCAATGACACTACTTGGAAAAACAGATGGCGCATCCGCAGCTGATGGAAGCAGCTATCTGGATATTGCAGCCTTTATTAAGTCCTACGGCGCACATCCAAAGAAGGATTTGATTGAATTGTGGAAAAGAATTGTATTCAACATGGCGGTTACCAATACGGATGATCACTTGAGAAACCATGCGTTTATTCTGACAGACAAGGGATGGATTCTTTCACCTTTGTATGACGTAAATCCTGTTCCTTATGGCGATGAGCTGTCTCTCAATGTGGATGAGGAAGATAACAGAATCAGTATTGATCTGGCAGTGCAGACCGCTGTGAGATTCGGTATTTCCAAATCGGATGCGGGAGACTATGCGGAAGATATCTTGAAAATTATTAGAGATAACTGGGAAAAAACAGCTGTCGGATATGGCTTGACTCGCAGACAGATCGAAGAAATGAGACCTGCTTTCAGCGCTTGTTACAAATAAAATAAATAGTGGACGGCTCTTCCGTGATGGATTAGCGGCCCGTTATTTTGCTGTTACCATGCATCCGAAAGTAACGGATACAAGATCAGCAATAAGGTTTTTTAACGTAGGCTGTTGTACGCAAGGATGCCAAGTACGATAAACAGTATCTGGAAGGGAAATATGGTGCAGATCCTTATCTCAGAAAGATTATAGATTGGGGGACGGTGAATGGCTAAAAGAGGCAGAAAAGAGAAAAACAATTTTGATGGAGAATAATCGTTATGATCAGAAAGATGCAGAACACAGATATTAATAGAGTTGCTGACATATGGTTAAAGACCAATTTAAAAGCACATGATTTTGTTCCGGAGCAATATTGGACAAGTAATTATGAATTAGTGAAAGAAATGATGTCACAAGCGGAAGTCTATGTGTATGAAGATGATAAAATGATTCAGGGATTTGTAGGACTAAGTAACGAATACATGGAAGGGATTTTTGTTTCTGATGAAATGCAGTCATGTGGTATAGGTAAACTTTTATTAGACTATGTCAAGAATAAAAAAGTTAGATTACGATTAAACGTATACCAGAAGAATGCCAGAGCCATCTCTTTTTATCAAAGAGAAGGGTTCGATATTCAATCTGAAGGTTTAGATGATGCTACTGGTGAAAAAGAATACACAATGTTGTGGCAACAGAAATAGAAAGCGGATTTTTGGGGGAGAATTTTATATGGAGTTTGAAAATAAAGTAGTGATTGTGACGGGAGGCGCACAGGGCATTGGAAAGACCATTGCAGAGGAATTTCAGAAGCAGGGTGCCCTTGTCTGTAGCATTGATAAGCAGCCAGGAGGTTACTTTACCGGTGATCTTGCACAGCAGGATACATTGGAGAAATTTGCTCAAAAGGTGATTGCTGAATATGGTCATGTGGATTATCTTATCAATAATGCATTACCGTTGATGAAAGGAATTGACAACTGCTCTTATGAAGAATTCAATTATGCATTAAAGGTAGGTGTTACAGCACCATTTTATCTGGCAAAACTATTTCAGCCATATTTTTCTGAAGGAGCTGCCATTATCAATATTTCATCTTCCCGTGACCGTATGAGTCAGCCGCAAACAGAAAGTTACACTGCAGCCAAGGGAGGAATTTCAGCATTAACTCATGCGTTGGCAGTCAGTCTTGCAGGAAGAGTAAGAGTCAATTCAATCTCTCCGGGCTGGATAGATACTGACTTTACCGAATATACAGGAGCAGATGCAGTGCAGCAGCTGGTTCATCGTGTCGGAAATCCCATGGATATTGCCAATATGGTACTGTTTCTTTGCGCTGAAAAAGCAGGCTTTATCACAGGTGAAAACATCTGTATTGATGGTGGCATGACAAAACAAATGATTTACCATGGTGATTGTGGTTGGACGCTTGATGAATGAAAGCAAAAAAGTTATGAAAAAGCGGAAATAAAGAATTTAACTGCAAAAAATGCAGAAATAATGCAAATCCAATTGCAGATAGACAGATTATGCTTTCAAAGGATGAGACATATCTTACAAATATGTTGGTAGGAGGCGAATGGGAATGAGTCTAAAACCTCTGAAAAAAAGTGATATGGGGAAAAGTTGTGAAAGAAAAAGTTGCACTATTTTGCGGATAACAAAAAAGTGCAATTTTTTTTTTCGCCTGTAAAGCAAATTCGCAACAATTTTTGGAAGAACTGCAAATATCTTGAATTTTTTCTGAGGGGCGGCCATGCTATACTGGTATCATCAAAAAGGGGAAAGCAAATAAAAGGAACGGCTTTCCAGGATAACGGCTTTTTTAAAATGGAGGAAGAAAAAATGAAGAAAAAAGTAATTAGCGTTCTGGCTGCAGCTGCAGTGGCAACATCCATGTTTGCAACACCTGTATTGGCTGACGGAGATGTAAAAGCTGGTGTTGTATGGTACAATTTCGCAGATACTTTTATCGCAAATGCTCGCCAGTGCTTAAACGGAGTCGCAGAGGCAGATGGAACAATTTCCATCACAGACGCTGACAGTGAAAACGATATCAACACTCAGGGAAATAACGTAAACAACTTCTACACACAGGGAGTGAAATACCTGATCCTGAATAACATCAACATGCCAGCAGCAGATGATATTGCAAAACAGATGAAAGAAGAAGGCGTAGTTGGTATTTTTGCAAATACAACAAGCCCGTCTGATGAAGCATTCGCAGACAATGAAAATCTGTGGTATGTATCTTCCGTATCCACACAGTCCGGCGAGAACATGGGTAATGCAATCGTTGATTACTTTAATACTCATGAGAATTGGGACAGAAACGGAAATGGAAAAGTTGATTACATTCTCCTTCAGGGTATTCAGACATTCAGTGATACCATCAACCGTTCTTCTTACAGCCTTGCAACAATTGAGGGCGCAGGTTACGAACTTGGAAGCTGCATCGGTGGTGATGATGTAACAGGCGTTAAAGGTGGAGACTCCATCAACGGCGTACTTTGTAACTTCTCCCGTTCTGAAGCACAGGAAAATGTAGAAGCACTTATTGCAAGCTTTGGTGATGATATTGACTGTATCATCGCAGATAACGATGATGAGGCACTTGGAGCAATCGCAGCACTTCAGGCTCATGGATACTTCACAAATGATGAGAACACAATTCCGGTTGTTGGTGTTGATGCTACAGCTGCTGGATGTGAAGCGATCAAAAACGGAACTCTTCTTGAGACCAGCCTCAACAACCCTGTAAAACTTGCAAAATCCATTTATAAACTGATGTATCTGTTAGAGAATGGTGAGGAAGTTACTACTGAGGCTATTGGAATGGATGGAGTAAAGGTTGACGGACATAGAATCATGATTGACTACATTTCTATTACAGCTGACAATTTAGATGATGCAAACTACGACATTACAGACACTTCATTCTAAATAACAAAAGTTTGGCCGCAAGGCTACATAAAGAGGGACTGTAAAGCGTCCCTCTTTATTATTGCCAAGAGCAGAACAGGAGAGAATAAGCTATGAGTAATTCCGAATACGTGCTGGAAGCCGTAAATCTTACGAAAACCTTTCCTGGTGTAAAAGCACTGGATCAGGTTTCCTTAAGAGTCCGTCCCGGAACTGTGCATGCACTGATGGGAGAAAACGGAGCCGGCAAATCTACGCTGATGAAATGTATTTATGGAATCTATTCCCCGGATGAGGGAAGTATTTCCATAAATGGAAAGCAGGTAAGTATTACCAGCCCAAGAAATGCCATGGATCAGGGAATTGCAATGATCCACCAGGAACTGCATCCTGTAAGACCGCAGACAGTGGCAGAAAATATTTTCCTTGGCAGGATCCCTTACAAAAAAGTGGCAGGGGTATGTTGGGTAGATAAAGAAAGACTGATAAAAGAAACGGAAGAAATATTTAAGAAACTGGGACTGGACATCAATCCAAAGCAGAAAGTTGCAGAGCTTTCAACCTCTTACTGTCAGCTGATCGAGATTGCACGTTCTGTATCCATTGGTGCAAAGATCGTTATTATGGATGAGCCTACGTCCTCTCTTACAGAGACTGAGACAGCGATTTTGTTCCGTATCATCAATCAGCTAAAAAACGAAAACGTAGCAATTATTTATATTTCCCATAAAATTGACGAAATCCTTCAGATTTCAGATGACATTACAATCATGCGTGATGGACAAAATGTTGGTACATGGTCTGCAAGTGAAATGACAACAGATACTATTGTAAATAAAATGGTTGGACGTGAGATGACAGATCGTTTTCCACCGAAAAAGCATACACCAGGAGCAGAGTATCTGAAAATTGAAAACTTTACAAGCACAAATCCTCATTCCTTTAAGGATGTAAGCTTTTCTGTAAAGAAAGGTGAGATTTTTGGAATCGGCGGACTTGTAGGTTCCCAGCGAAGCGAGCTGATGGAAGCTTTATTTGGATTACATGGAATTTCTTCCGGAAAGGTTACCATCGAGGGAAAAGAGATCCACAACAGACAGCCAATCGATGCCATTAAAAACGGTATGGCACTGCTTACAGAGGATCGAAGAAAAACAGGTATTATCGGACCTGGCTCCATTACAGATAATACTCTTGTTGTAGAGCAGAATGTAAATCCAAAACGATATCACAAAGCAGGACTTCCTTTTATTGATAAGGCAAAGAGAAACCAGGATGCACAGAAATATGTAGATATGCTTTCCACAAAGACTCCAAGCCTGAAAACTGCCATCAAAACCCTTTCCGGTGGTAATCAGCAGAAAGTACTGCTTGGACGCTGGCTTTTAAGTGAGCCGGATATCCTGATTCTGGATGAGCCTACACGAGGGATTGACGTAGGAGCAAAATATGAAATTTATGAATTAATGGAAGAAATGGCACAAAAGGGCAAATGTGTAATTATGATCAGTTCAGAGATGCCGGAACTTATGGGTATGTCTGACCGGATCATGGTAATGTGTGAAGGACATAAGTCTGGTATCCTGGATAAATCTGAAGTAACAGATGAGAAGATCATGTTGCTGGCAAGTACATATGAAGCCAATGGGGAGGATAAGAAATGAAATCAAAAAATATGTCAAAAATCCTGATGGATAATATTCTTTATATCTGTCTGTTACTGATGATCGTGATCATTGCGATAATTTCACCATCATTTATTTCTGTTCGTGTATTAAGTGATGTATTGACACAGAGTGCCCCGAAAATGCTTCTTGCTGTGGGTATGCTGGTTGTAATCATTGCCGGTGGTATGGATATGACTGTAGGACGACTTGCAGGTCTTGGTGCTGTTGTATCCGGAACACTTGCACAGCAGTCCACTTATTACATTAAATTCTGGCCGTCACTGCCGGAAATGCCATTGATCGTACCAATCGTTGCTTCCATTATCGTTGGTATTATCTCCGGTGTGATCACAGGCCTTATCATTTCCAAGTTAAAGGTACCGGCTTTCCTTGCTGGTCTTGGACTTCAGCTGATCATTTATGGTGGAAACCTGTTGTTCATGAAAAAAGCACCGAACAACTCACAGCCTCTTGCAGGATTTAAAGAATCCTTTACAAAATTTGGTACAGGTTCTGTTGCTGGAGTTAACTATCTGATTATTGTTGCCTTTGTAGTTATGATCGCTGTTTACATTATCCTGAACATGACAACATTAGGTAAAAACATCTATGCTACAGGTGGTAACCGTGAGGCTGCAAAAGTAGCAGGTATCAACGTATTCAAAATCGACATGTTTGTCTATATCTTATGCGGAGTTCTTGCAGCTCTTGCAGGATGTATGCTTGCAGCACGTACCGGAAGTGCCAATGCAACATATGCGGAAGGTTATGAAATGGATGCCATTGCAAGCTGTATCATCGGTGGCGCTTCCTTTACCGGTGGTATTGGTAATGTACCGGGAGCTTTCCTGGGAGTTATTATTTTCAGTGTTATCAGCTATGGCCTTACATTTGTAGGTTTAAGCTCCTACTGGCAGAACATTGCAAAAGGACTTATCATCATCGTAGCAGTTGCACTTGATATGAGAAAATACGGTTCAGACAAATAAAAAAATGTATCAGACTATCCGGGGTTCTGTTAGTAGAACGCCGGATAGTTGCGTTTGGAAAAAACGTAAAGGACGAAAACGTGAATCGGGTAATTGTTTAAAAAAATGAAAAGTGAGATAATGGACACATTCTAAAAAATGAAGGAGACTGACCATGCCTGAAAAAAAGAAATCGGCTGCAGGGATATTTACGCTTCTGGTTTTATGCTGCGTGCTTGGCGGCTGTAAGGCAGGCATACCGGCTGCCGGAACAGATATAACCAGGGTGACTGTGATCCTGCCTCATTTCGATGACGGATACTGGATGCTGATTGAAGAAGGAATCGAACAATCCGGGGAGGAATTGAAGAAGAACTGCGGGATGGATATCAAAATACTCAAGCCTCAGCTGAACTACAATATTCCTCAGATGGTGGAGATTTTGAAGCAGCAGATTGCAGCCAAGGTAGATGTGCTGGTGGTACAGGGAAATGAGGATGAAGAATACATTAATACATTAAAAGAGGCATGGAGTGAAGGAATTCAGATTATCTGTGTGGATACAGACATTAAAAGATTTCCGGAGCATCTGTATATCGGAACAAATAATTATGAAGCAGGGAAAATGCTGGGAGAAGAACTGATAAACGCAACAGGTGGAGAAGCTAATGTTGCGGTGATTTCCGGTGAACCTGGATTTTCCAATCTGGAAGAAAGGCTGGAAGGGCTTCAGGACGCAGTCAAAGATTATCCCAAAATCCATCTTGGGGATGTACAATATGACAATTATGACGGACTTACAGTTATGAAAATGTACTACCAGAATGCAGAAGACGCAGATACCATTGTCTTTTTGGAGGGAACGGGAGGAGTAACCATCAGTTCCCAGTTTAGACAGAGGGACGAGCAGTACGAACATATTGTGGGATTTGATGCTTTTTACGGTGTAATAAGCGGGGCGATAGATGGAATTATCAAACAGGATACCAGGAGGATGGGAGAACAGGTAGTAGAAGAAATTGCGAACCATATCCGGATTGGAGAATACAGTTCAGAAACAGTTCATACGGATACCCACTGGCTGACAGCAGAAAATTACCACAGCATTCTTTCCGATGCAGAACTGGAATATGCCAAAAAATGGAATAGTGGAGGAAGAACACAATGAAAAAGGCGCGTTTCCTTAATTCAGTTGGGAAAAAATATATTGTGGGTTATGGCATCGTAGCAGTTTTTTCAGTAGTTCTTCTTATGGTCGCTGTTATATGTAATAATTATGTGTCGGGTCAATATGACAATGCTATTGGTGAAATGATTTACATAAATAATCTGGAAAATAGTGTAGAAGTCTTAAATGGCGACATAAACATGGCATACCTGTATCTGTCAGAAGAAGGAACCGAAAATTATGAGCAGGACAGGAAGAGGGCTGAACAGTATTTAAAAACGGTGAAGGAGTTTCAGGAGAAAAGCTTTGTCAGGGAAGTAACAGACGCATACTGTACAGTGGAAAGCTTTCTGGAAAAATCTGATTTTCTGACAGATGCTTTGCAGGGATATTTTGAAAGCGATAAGCAGACAGGCTTTGAAAAACTGGAAAACAGCTATAATGAACTTCAGGAGCTTTATTCTTACGTTACCCTGCGTTTTCAGAAAGCATATTCGGTAAAACTGAATAAATTAAGCCAGTTGGAAAACAGGTTGAATGCCCTTCAGCAAAATATACTGCGGCTGCAGATCGGTATGATCGTGTTTACGCTTATCTGCATTGGTCTGTATCTGACTGGGGTTATTATGGAGGTTTCAAGATCTATTGCAACCATGCAAAAGGGCGTGGAATCAATTCAGGATAATGTGCTAAGTGCAGAGCCTATTCAGATTGAAAGCAATGATGAGTTTGAAGAATTTGCAGCTGCTTTTAACAAAATGACCGGCATTATCCAGAAACAGATGCGGGAAATTGAAGAAAATGCAGATATCAAAGAGCGCCTTGCAGAAATGGAAATCAAAAATCTGAAAATGTTCAGTGAACTGCAAAGAAGTCATCTGGATTTTCTGCAGTCCAGGGTAAATCCTCATTTTTTATTTAATACCTTAAATATGATTTCTTCTCTTGCAAGGATTGAGAATGCAGATCAGTGTGCAGAACTGATGGAAACGACAGCAGCCTTTTTACGGTATAATCTGGATAATATCAGTAAAACCGTTCCATTGGAAAAAGAAGTGGAAAATTTGAAAGACTATGTGGCGATTCAAGAATGTCGTTATGGTGGTCGATACCAGTACACCTTTGAAATTGATGAACAGTGCCTGAATTATAAAATGCCATGTATGATCCTTCAGCCAATGGTGGAAAATGCTATTCAGCATGGAATTGCCATGATGCTTGAGAACGGCCATGTATGGATCCGGATATATCCACAGGGGAACCGTGTATGTCTGGAGGTACAGGATAACGGTGTGGGAATGACCGGAGAACAGATCAGAAGTATCTATGAAGATTTTCAGGAAAACAAATCCTCCGGCAATCATATCGGTATCCGGAATATTTACCGCAGATTAAGGCTGTATTACCATAATGACCTGAAATTTGAATTTTATAATATGGATCCGGGACTGAAGATATTTATTTCGCTACCAGGAGGTGATGAAGACAATGAAATATACGATGGTGATCGCAGATGATGAGCCGGTAGTTTTGAAAAGTACAGAGCTTTTTCTGAAAAAAGAATTTCCGGATATCGAGATTATAGGAATGGCAGAAAACGGGATTAAACTGAAAGAAATGCTGGAAGTCTATAAACCGGATATGGCAATTGTGGATATCCGCATGCCGGGACTTTCGGGGATTGAGGTCATTGAACTGTTACAGCACAAAAAATGTTCCACTCATTTCATTATCAGTACAGCATACAGTGATTTTGATTACATAAAAAAGGCACTTGATCTGAAAACAGACGGTTATCTTGTAAAGCCTTCCAAGCGGGAAGAAAAGCTGGATGTAATCGGGAAGCTTTGCAGGACTGTGGAAGAGGAGAAAAAGATAAATCTGCGCCAGGATGGAATTGAATCTGCCCTGGGTGTGGTGAATTCCGTGCTTGGCAGTGAGATTCTTATGTCGGTATTTTCTGATAACTGCGACAATAAGGAATTTGATGCATACTGCAATATCAACAATATCCATTTTTACGGCGGCTGTATTGCTACATTTCTTCCCCAGACCCAAACAGATCTTAGTAAAAGGGAATTAAATGATGAATTGGAGAAATGCCTGACTGGATTCTGTGATTTTCTTGCTACCATAACCTCAAAGGGAATTGTGGTTATGTTTTTTGTCCAAGAGGAAGTGGAAAAAGAAAAAAGAAGGGAATGGAGCAATGATCTTGCTTCTCTTGTGGCAGAGTGCCTGAAGGAAAGGACTAAAGTAGAGTACCTTTACGGAACAGGAAATGTGTATGACTCTTTTGAAAAAATGTCAGATTCCTACAGGGACAGTGTTCAAATGCTGCAGATCAACCGCAGGGAAGAGGGAAGCATTCCAAAGGAGAGTGCTGATAAAATACAGGATTATGTGGATGAGACCAAACGTTATATTGATATCTGGTTTCGGAAGGATATTTCCCTCATGGACTGTGCCCAGAATGTGGGAATCAGCTCCTATTATTTAAGCCATATTTTTCGGGAAAGAACAGGAAAGACTTTTGTGGAATATCTGTCAGGTGTGCGTATGCAGGAGGCAAAAAGGCTCTGTACCCAGACAGATCTGACGCTGAATGAAATATCCGAGCAATGTGGATATGTAAATTTGACTTATTTTTGCAAGGTATTTAAACGGATTACAGGAATGACCATCAGTGAATATCGGAAAAGTCAGGAAGAGTAGAAAGGATGAAAAAAAACTATGTCAAAGGCAAGCGACACAATGAGAAGAGAATGGAAGATCAATGATGCAAAAAGAGATGCAGGGCTGACAACACCGGATGATATCCAGCGTTTTGATGATATTCAGTATGGCCCGGATCCAGTGCAAAACAAACTGGACGTATACCGTCCAAAGAATGCACAGGGAAAAATTCCGGTTATCGTGAGTGTACATGGCGGTGGATGGGTATACGGTGATAAAGAGCTGTATCAGTTTTACGGGATGACTCTTGCACAGCGTGGTTTTGCAGTTGTGAATTTTACTTACCGTTTAGCACCGGAAGCGAAATTCCCGGCACCTCTTGAGGATACCAATAATGTGATCAGCTGGATGTATGAGAACCAGGAAGAATATGGCCTTGATATGGATCACGTATTTATGGTAGGCGATTCTGCAGGCGGTCATCTCTGTGGTCTTTACAGTGCCATCTGTACGAACCCGGAGTATGCTGTCAATTATACGTTCAAAGTGCCAAATGGATTTATTCCTCAGGCAGTAGCCCTGAACTGTGGTGCTTACAATCCTCTCAGTGAGGTAGGTGTTCTTGGAGATGAGCAGGATCAGGAGCTTATGGGGGATTTCCTTCCGGAAAAAGGTTCTGCAAAGGAACGTGCCCTTATCAATGTAACGGACCATGTAACAGAGAAATTTCCACCGGTTTATCTGATGACCTGTGTAGGAGATTTCTGCCGTCCACAGGCACCTCTTCTGGAGACTGTATTAAAGAAAAATGGGGTTTACTATGAGTTCAAGACTTATGGAACCGAGGAAAATCCGCTGTATCATGTATTCCATTTGACTATGCAGGAGCCGGAAGGACAGAAATGCAATGATGAAGAATGTGATTTCTTCAGAAAAATGATGAAAAAAAATAACTGATAAACAGATACAAAGATGGGACTGTCGGTTAATACCACATTTCGGCATCCCCAGTAGTAACTGAAAGGATCCCTGCAAGGACGAGGCATGTTAGTCTTCTATCTTGCAAGGGATCCTTTTTTCTATATTTTTTTTGCACTTTTAAAGTGTTTTCCAAAAAGCCTACGATATAGGATATTCTATCTAAAGTATTGAAAAAACGAAATTTGTGGAGATAACTATATGGGTGACTGGAATGCTTACTGCACAACTGTCAAATTCTTTTAGTTCGTGCTATAATAAATGAGTTAAAACTTATTGTTAAAAAAGGAGCAGGATTCAAACATGCAAAATTCAGACTATCTTATTTCAGAAAATCCCATGAAAGCTCTCGTGTTTTTCTCCCTTCCTATGATCATCGGCAATCTTTTCCAGCAGGTCTATACCATGGCGGATTCGGCTATTGTAGGGCGGCTTGTAGGAGAGAATGCACTGGCGGCGGTTGGGGCGGCTTATTCACTGACGAATATTTTTATCTGCATTGCTATTGGTGGCGGAATTGGTGCGTCAGTCATTGTCAGCCAGTATTTTGGACGGGGCAGTTATGGAAAATTGAAAAAAGCAGTTTATACGGCACTGATTTCCTTCCTGCTCATCAGCGGGCTGCTCGGTGGATTCGGACTGTTGTTCAGCAGAAAGATTATGGTTGCCCTGAACACTCCGGCGGAGGTGCTGGATATGTCCGTTACATATCTGAAAATCTATTTCCTGGGTCTGCCATTTTTGTTTATGTACAATGTGCTGTCCTCCATGTTCAATGCACTGGGAAAATCACGGATTCCGTTATATTTCCTGATTTTTTCTTCGGTATTTAACATTGTTCTGGACTGGATCTTTGTTGCAAATTTTCACCTGGATGTAGCGGGAGTTGCCTGGGCAACGCTGATTGCACAGGGGGTATCTGTAGTAGGTTCTTTTACCATTCTTTTGAAGGAGCTTCAGACGATGGAAGGAACTGCGGACGGCATTTTTGCGAAAGAGGAACTGCTTCCCATGACAAAAATTGCCCTTCCGTCCATTCTACAGCAGTCTACCGTATCTATTGGAATGATGCTGGTGCAGTCTGTGGTGAACAGTTTTGGAGCAGAAGCACTGGCTGGCTTTTCTGCCGGGATGCGTATTGAGTCAATCTGTATTGTGCCCATGGTAGCAATTGGAAATGCCATTTCCTCTTACACGGCTCAGAATATTGGAGCCGGGCAGCAGAAGCGTGTCGTGAAGGGATATGTGCAGGCCAATAAGCTGGTGATATTTTTTGCAGTGCTCATTTGTGTTGTGCTGGAACTTTTTCCTGCGCAGCTGATCGCGCTGTTCCTTGGGACAGAGGGCAGTAGCACTGCTTTGGCAACCGGGCAGGCTTATATCGAATTTATGGGATTTTTCTTTGGCATGATTGGTTTTAAAATGGCTGTGGACGGCGTGCTCCGCGGAGCAGGAGATATGAAAATGTTTACCATTGCCAATCTGGTGAATTTGAGCATTCGTGTGATCATGGCCATGATGCTGGCACCGAGATTTGGCATTGACTGTGTATGGTATGCAGTGCCCATTGGATGGACTGCCAACTTTGTGATTTCCTATCTGGAATATCGTACTGGCAAATGGAAAACGATTAAGAAAATATGAAACCATGTGAATCATATCACCGGAGGAACTGGAAAAATTCAAACAGTAGAAGCAAATTCATACAGATTTTCTATCCAACATTATTGACGTGCAAAAAACTTCGTGATATTTTATTTTTGGTAAAAAAAGAAATTATTTAAAGGCAAACCTGCTGAAAAGCAGGGACGCAAAGCCAGAAGGGGCTAAAGTCAGAAAGTTTGATCAGGTCAGCCGGTTGCCACTGTTTCCATATTATATATGGAAAAGATGTGAAAAAGGAAGAGATTTCGATAAATTATATACGATATGGATGTGTGATTTTAAAGAAATGCAGCAGGGGCACTGGCAGTTTTAGCAGGTGTCCTTTTTGTATGTAAAAATGGGTAAGAAAACTGGCAGGGACAGGTTTTCTGTATACAGAGAAAAGCAGGATGAGAAAGTCATAAGACGAAGAGAGGATTTTTATAAAATGCGAAATTATGAAGACAAAATATATTCTTTAAGTGAGACTGTAATGGGACAGACACAAGCTATGTCACAGGCCGTACAGAAAACACTGGAAAATAATGGCGGGGTAGGCATCATAACAGGATATTATGACCAAAACCTGTCTATTTTGTCTGTGAGTAATCTGCTGTTACATAGTACAGGACATACATTTGATACTTTCATGGAACAGACAAAAGGCTCATTGAAAAACTTCTTTTATGACGAGGAAGATATACTGGACCTGGACCGTTTTTTGCAGCTTCACGGTGCAGGGGAAGCACAGATCCTTACAGCAGACGGTACAGTGAATAATGTACGGCTTTATAAAGAGGATGCGACAGATGAAGCGGGCAGACAGCTCTGGGTTATGTCCGTACAGGTCAACTGGGATCATGTAAATCTGGCACTGATCAATGAGGCTATCTGTTCCGGCTTCTGGTATTTTGACTGTGACGAAAACAGTGAGATTGTGAATGCAAACTGGAGCCATGAGTTCCGAAAAATGCTTGGCTATCATGACACTCTGGACTTTCCGAATAAACTGGAATCCTGGTCAGATCTTCTGCATCCACAGGATAAAGAAAGAGTAATGGCACAGCTTCAGGCGGCAATTGCGGATAAGACGAACCAGATAAAATACCAGGTAGAGTATCGTATGAGAATGAAGGATCATCAGTATCAGTGGTTTCGGGCATCGGCAGAAGTGATACGCCGGCTGGATGGCTCTGCCAGCAGGATTGCCGGTATTTTTATTAATATTGATGCGGAGAAAAAAGAGACCATGCAGGCACAAAAATCTGCTGCTTTCCACCGGGCTTTTACGAAAGCAGATCTGTGTGAGTATTATGTGAATCTGGAAGCGAATACTTTTGATACCTTTAAGGTTGAACCGTCCCTGATGACTGTCTTTGAACAGAGTCATACATGGGATGAACTGATCCGGCATTTTGTGGATTCCTATGTTGTGGAGACAGATAAGAAGGCGGTATCCGCTTTTTATGACCGTGGTTATATTGCAGAAAAGCTGAAAGGTCTGGAAACCGAATTGTCTTTGGAGTGCCGAATTACTCTGAATGGAGAAGAACGATGGGTCCGTAATGTGATCATACGCGGTGAGATAGAAGATTCAGAATATGCCATGATTTTTCTGCGGGATATTACGGAGGCAAAGGTAGAGAGTGCACGGCATCTGCAGATGGCAGCGGACAATGCTTCCATGGAGCAGCTGATTCAGAGTATAGTGCATCTGGTTGACCGTTTTGTTGTCTGTGATCTGGAAAATGACAGATATGAATTCTACAACCTGAATGGTCAGATGATATATAAGCCTCTGGGATTTTATCATGATTTTCAGATGCAGGTTCTTGAAAAATATAAGACACTGGAACCATTGGATGCGCTGGATATTCTGATAGCACCGGAAAATATTCGGGAGAATCTGAAAAGTGAAAATGATATTTATAAGTTTGAGTACTGCAGTCTGGATGAAAAGACTTATAAAATCGCTTCTTACATTCCCCTGGAATGGAAAAATGGAAAACTGCTAAAGGTATTGCTGGCATCCATGGACGTGACACAGGAGAAGAAAGCAGAGATTGAATCCCGCCAGGCATTGAAAGAGGCTTACCGGTCCGCGGAAAATGCAAACCGTGCGAAAACAGAATTCCTTTCCAATATGTCCCATGATATCCGGACGCCGATGAATGCGATTGTCGGTCTGACGGCAATCGCAGGAGCAAATATTGAGAGTCAGGACAGAGTCATTGAGTGTCTTGGCAAGATTACAGAATCAAGCCGCCACCTGCTGGGGCTGATCAATGAAGTGCTGGATATGGCGCGTATTGAAAGCGGAAAAATGACGCTGGCACAGGAGGATTTCAATCTGTCAGAGCTGGTGGATAATCTTATCACGCTTACGAAACCGGTGCTTGATGAACATAAACACAATTTTGATATACACATCAATCACATTGAACATGAGGATGTCTGCGGTGACAGTCTGAGGATTCAGCAGGTATTTGTGAATCTGATGAGTAATGCGATTAAGTATACACCGGATGGTGGGAATATTACTTTTTCTATAGAAGAAAAGCCCAATGGATTTTCAGAACTTGGATGCTATGAATTTACGATCGAGGATGATGGAATCGGTATGTCACCGGAATTCCAGAAAATCATGTTTGATCCTTTCAGCCGCGCAGATGACCACCGGACAACTAAGGTTCAGGGAACTGGTCTGGGAATGGCAATCAGCAGAAATATTGTGAACCTGATGAATGGCAATATTAAAGTGGACAGCACCTTACACAAGGGAACTAAAATTACAGTAACCATTTATCTGGAGCTTCAGGAAAAAGAGAAAGAACAGGACAGAAATCTGATGAACCTGCCGGTTCTGGTTGTGGATGATGATAAGACATGCTGTGAAAGTACAGTTGCCACACTGAGGGAAATTGGTATTACAGGTGAGTGGGTTCTCTCTGGAAGGGAAGCTGTTGAGCGTTGTTATACACGTCATGAGTCGAAAAGAGATTATTTTGCTGTTATCCTGGACTGGAAGATGCCAGATATGGATGGTATAGAAACAGCCAGACAGATCCGGAAACGGATAGGGAAAGAGATTACCATTATTGTACTGACATCTTATGAATTCAGCGAGATCGAAGAAGAAGCAAAGGCAGCAGGCGTAGATGCTTTTATTGCAAAACCGCTGTTCCGTTCCCGGTTGACGGCAACATTGCGGCAGTTTACTTCAGACAGAAAAGAAAAAACAGTAAAAAATTATCTGGAGAAGCTGTCAGAGGCAGATTACACTGGAAAAAAGATTCTGCTGGTTGAGGATAATGAGTTAAACAGAGAAATTGCTGTTGAAATTCTGCAGATGACAGGGGCAGAAGTGGAAATAGCGGAAAATGGAAAAATTGCAGTTGAAAAAGTGGAAGCTTCTCCGAAAGGCTTGTATGATCTTATTTTTATGGATATCCAAATGCCTGTCATGAATGGTTATGAGGCAACTGCGGCAATCAGGAGTCTTCCGGGTGAACAGGGAAAACTGCCAATTGTTGCCATGACTGCCAATGCTTTTGCAGAAGATGTACAACTGGCCAAAAACACAGGCATGAATGGACATATTGCGAAACCGCTGGATATGAATAAGCTGAATGATGTTCTGGAAAGCTGGCTGTAATTGTTTCCCAATTATTGAGTTAATGATTTTATCAGGAAAGAATGAGGAAAATAAGAGTATGAAAAAGGCAAAACATTGTCTGATAGCATTACTGTCAGGGGGGCTTGTAGCAGCTACTGTTTTGTCTGGCTGTGGACAATCTGAAAAAGAGGTATCTAAAAATGACGATCACCTTACTGTGTATCTGTGGGAAAATCGTTTAATGAAAAATATTGTACCCTATATCTATGAGCAGTTTCCAGATCAGGATATTGAGTTTATTACCGGTAATAATGATACTGATTTGTACAGCTATTTTGAAGAACATGGTGAACTGCCGGATATCATAACCGTACGCCGATTCTCAGGAACAGATGCACAGGATCTGCAGCCATATCTTATGGATTTTGCTTCTTATGATGTGGTTTCCAGGTATTACTCTTATGCATTGCAATATTATAAGAATTCAAAAGATGAGATTCAGTGGCTTCCTGTCTGCGGTATGCCGCAGACAATCATTGCCAACAAGACATTGTTTGAACAGTATGGAATCAAGATACCGAAAAATTATAAGGAATATGCACAGGCGTGCCAGCAATTTTATGATAATGGTATAAAACCGTATTCCCTGGATCTTGCAGAAGACTGGTCTGCTCATGAGGTGATCCAGACAGGTGCAATTGGGGAATTCATGAGTCTGGAAGGAATCGAATGGAGAAGCTCAGCTGAAAGTGCATCGGGGGATATAGCGTTTGATGATACATTATGGAAACGTATTTTTTCAGAAGCCAATACATTTCTGAAGGACTCACATTTTACGAAAGATGATATCAGCGTCGATAATAATACTGCAACTCAGATGTTTCTTGAGGGGAAAGCAGCAATGTTTCATGGATATCCCGCACTTATGCAGGAATTTCAGGAACAGATGGATGCAGAATTAACCCGTATACCGTTTTTTTCACAGATTTCGGATGAAGCTTTTATAAATATGACCCCTTCTCTGAATATTGCATTCAACAAAGACCTGGAAAAGGATCAGGAAAAACTGGATCTGGCATTCGATATCCTGGATTGTATGATTTCAAAAGAAGGACAAACGCTGATTGCAGATGGAAAGGGTGTAATTTCATTGAATGTAGATGTTCCGAACATGATGGAAGATGTACCTGGCCTGGAAGATGAAATTAATAATAATTCTGTTTATATCCGATATTCTGCTCAAAAATCATTTGATGCCAGTCTTGAGGCTGTTCACGGATTGTTGTCAGGGGAAATGGATGAAACACAGGCTTATGATGCTTTTCGCAGCACAATGAACAGTAAGGATTCAAAAGAAAAAAACACAATAAATTTTGAAAATGAATATTCCATTTCGCTAAATGATAAAAACGGTCGCGATGCGGCATCTTCTATTTTAACTACGATCAGAGAAGAAAATGATGCGCAGCTGGCGTTGGTACCATATTATTATTTTACTTCTTCCATTTACAAAGGGGAGTGCACCGACAGCCGGGTTGGTCTGATGACAGCAAAGAGTTCAGATACACCATTATACCGGGCAAAGCTCAATGGCAAAGAGGTTTATGAACTGGCGGAAAAATATCTTGCTGAGTCCGATGAGAAATTTCATGTAACCAATAAATATGAATTGCCAATTGCATCCGGTATGAAAATAATCGTCAGGCAGGAGGAAAACGAATTCTCATTAAAGGACATAGAAGTAAATAAGAAAAAAATAGACAAAGAAAAGGAGTACTCTATTCTTCTTACAGACACCACAATGTCTGTTTTGAAAAAAATAAATTCGGAATGTGAGATTAGGCAACTTGGGGACACAACATTATCAAGTGCATGGACCACAGCAATGGCAAACGGACAGCAGCCGTCAGAACCGGAAGATTATATAGAGGTTGAAAAATAAAAGTGGGAACAAAACAAGCGATAACAAAAAGAAAAAAGATGATAGTACCATTGTTTTTTTTAATTCTTATCTTTTTAAGTTTAATTTTTGTAAAGCTCCTTTTAAACAGGATGAACAGCTATATTGCGGAAAACGGGAAAAGCAGTATGGGAGCTGTTGTTGAACAGATACAGCAGACCTATGATCTGCAGGTGAATGGATACTACAGTCAGCTGCATTTACTTGAGGATTCTCTCATTCAAGGGGAGGGAAGGTCTATTGAACTGTATAAAAACAAAAAGTTCTTTGAGGTATGGCAAAAAGAATCTGAAAGTACACTCATATTTCTCCAGGAAAATGGAAAGGCAATCACCACTGATGGAACAAAACTTCGGGTTGATATGCCAAGTAAACTTTTGTTGGAGTTGAAGAACGGATATAATATTGGAAAATTGGTTTCTCTTGATTATGAGCAGAAGAAAAAAGATGGTTATCTGGTTGCAATTCCATGTCAGGAATATACGATTAATGGGGAAACTTATACGGCAATTGGAACTGTGTATAATCATTCAAAATTAGATTCCATGTTAAGTGTGAAAAGCTATAACGGGAATGCGTATCTGTTTATGCTGGACAATGACGGAAATATTACTTATACAAACCAGCAAGAAGATAAATATTTTAGAAACTATTTCTTGTTAAAACATTTAAAAGTGGAACAGGCGATCACCGAGAAAGAGGCTGATTCTCTTCAAAAAAAGCTGGATGGCAGAGAGCAGGGAGTAGAACTCCTGGGAAATGACAAACCTTACTATCTGGGATACTGTCCGATAGAAAATAATAACACCATGCTGATCTGCATTGTAGAAAAAGGTGTCGTAGATAATGTGCTGAGAGATTATCAGAAAACGATAGTGTTTGCGACAATACTCATGGCAGGTTTTATACTTTTGCTTTTTGTCGGATTATTCTACAGTATTTCCAGACGCAATCTTGCTGATCAAAAAGCTGAATATGAAAAAAGAAATAATGAGATTCAGATGCAGGCATTGAGGGAAATGGAAGCGTCCAATAAAAAACTGAAAAAGGCAAAGGACATTACAACGGAAGCACTGCAGACCGCTGAAAATGCAAATAAGGCGAAAACAGATTTCCTGTCCAACATGTCACATGATATTCGTACACCAATGAATGCAATTATCGGAATGACATCATTGATCAGACATGATGCCGGAAATAAAGATAAAGTAATAGAGTATGCAGATAAAATAGACATTTCATCACAGCATCTGTTAGGAATCATTAATGATGTTCTGGATATGAGTAAGATTGAAGCAGGAAAAACAGTCTTTAAGTATACCGATTTTTCCATTTTGGATGTTATTACTGAACTCAATACCATATTCCAGCCACAGATAGCTGAGAAAAATCAGACGCTTACTGTCACAAAAGACAACATCCGGCATGAGTGGGTAAATGGAGACCAGGTTCATCTGATGCAGATTTTCAGCAACTTGCTTTCTAATGCAGTGAAGTACACGCAGGAAGGTGGAAAAATTCAGTTTCTGGTGGAAGAATGTGAGACAAAGTCATCTGTCTATGCAAAGTACCGCTTCTTAGTCAGCGATAATGGCATGGGAATGTCGGCAGATTTCAAAAAGACAATCTTTGATCCATTTACCCGTGCGGAAGGTTCTGTGACGAATAAGATACAGGGAACCGGTCTGGGAATGGCTATTACCAGAAATCTGGTTGAAGCAATGGGCGGCACCATTGATGTGGAGAGTGAACTGGGACAGGGAAGCTGTTTTGAGGTTCTCATAGATATGAGAATTGCAGAGGAGAGATCTGTTTCTTCAGCAGTACAGGAAGAAAAGAATGAACAGGATGATAATATCCTTCAAGGAATGAGATTCCTGTGTGCGGAGGACAATGAACTGAATGCAGAAATCCTGATGGAACTGTTAAAGATTGAGGGTGCAGAGTGTATCATCTGTGAAAATGGTAAAAGTGTCCTGGAGGCATTTGAACAGTCTGCTCCGGGGGATTATGACATGATACTGATGGATGTGCAGATGCCGGTTATGAATGGTTATGAGGCAACAAAGGCAATTCGCAGAAGCTCCCATGAACTGGCAAAGACGATTCCGATCATTGCTATGACCGCCAATGCATTTTCGGAGGATATTCAGCATTCTCTGGCAGCCGGTATGAATGCTCATGTTTCAAAACCGGTTGAGATGAAGGTACTGGAAAAGACGATCAGAAGCATAAAATCCGGCGGGGGGGCGAAACTCAAGCTATTGATCAATAACCACTAAAAATATTAGTAACCCTAGAGTGTATGGATTCAATTCTATATGCTCTTTTTCTTTTACGGAATTTCAAAGAAAAATGATGGCAGAACAATGTGTCGCTGTGATATAATAAAGCAGAGGATTTTATATGTAAATTCGAAATTCTGGGAAGAGAATAAAAAGTGGATAAACTTTAGGACAAATAAAACAGAAAACTTAAAGTCATTTAAGTCTTTTTTAAGTGAGAGGGAAGCGTATGGATGATTTTAAAAAACTCACAGAACAACTTTTTAAAATATATATTAATGCTGAAACAGTAAAGGATTTTGGTATAGAGAATTATTTTGATGAAAATATCAGTCTGATTGGAACTGGGAAACATGAGTTATTTGCGAATCTGCATGAGTTTTTGGAATCATTTGAATTTGATGTAAAACGAAGAGATAAAATCAGAATCGAAGTACAAAATTTACATCAGGAAGAAGAAAGACTTGGTGATGACCATGTTCTTGCACATGGGACAGTAGATTTTGTTGGTCTGTTTAAAGATGATTCAATCTGTTTTAAAATGGAGACAAGATTTACGATTATCTATAAGTGGACGAATGGAAAATGGCTGGTTCAGCATCTTCATCAGTCAACACCAGATTTGGAGCAGATGGACGGTGAAGAGTTCCCTGTTACCTTGGGAAAGCAGGTCAAAACAACCCGGCAGGCCTTTCATGCATTAGGCACTGCCTATTATTTAATTTTAAGGTTGGATTTAAAAACAAAGCGTGTTGAACTTGTCAAAAAAACTCGAAAAATGAATCTTGATATGAAAGACAATCATACCGAATGGAATCATCAGATCGAGATTATCAAAAATATGATAGCAGAACCGTTTGTGCAGAAGTATATGGAATTTTTTGACATGCAAACCATGGCGGCACGGCTTCATAATAAAGAATCTATGTCTTCCGAATTCAAAAAGAAGGATGGATCATGGTTTCTTTCCATGGTCGTTCCTCAAAACTATGATAAAAATGGAAATGTTACATCAGTATTGATTGCCAATCGAGATGTGACAGATGAAAAATTGCGGGAATTAAGACAAGAGGAAGAATTGCGGGAAGCCAAATTAAAAGCAGAATGTGCAAATAAGGCAAAATCATCATTTCTGTTCAATATGTCTCATGATATCAGAACTCCTATGAATGCAATCATTGGTTATGCAGAACTGGCGTCCAGACATTTGAAAGAAACAGAGAAACTTGGCAGATACCTTGAAAAAATTCAAATATGCGGAGGGCAACTTCTGTCGTTGCTCAGTAATATTCTGGATCTTGCAAGGATTGAAAATAATAAGGTCGAAATGGAATACACTGTTTCGAATGTCCATGAAAGCTTTGAAAATTGTGTGACTATGTTCCAACAACAGACAGAAGGTAAAAATCAGACTCTCTCTCTGACAGAAAAAATTATGTATCCGTATGTATATATGGATGCACCACACCTGTCAGAGATCTGTTTTAACATTATAAGTAATGCTGTAAAGTATACAAATACAGGAGGTACGATTACCTGTAATGTTGTACAGGAATCCTGTGAAAAAGAAGACTGGTGCAATATGATTATTACCATTACCGATAATGGAATTGGTATGTCTGAGGAATTTCAAAAGCACATATTTGAAACTTTTGAAAGAGAACGTAACACTACATTCAGTCATATTGATGGCAGCGGCATCGGAATGGGAATTACGAAAAAGCTTGTTGAACTCATGGATGGCACTATAGAAGTGAAAAGCAAGCAGGGTGAAGGTTCCACATTTACAGTGACGATTCCTTGCCGAAAAGCGTCAGAAGAAGATTCTCTGGTGCAGAAAAACAGTAATCTGAGCAATAAGAATTGCCTGAACGGTGTTCGGATCTTATTAGTCGAAGATAATGAGATCAACACTGAAATAGCAACGGAACTATTGACGGAAGAAGGATGTATTGTTGAGACTGCCAATGATGGTGTTGTATGTATTGACATGATTGAAAAAGCTGATGCTGATTATTACAAGATGATTCTTATGGATATCCAGATGCCGGTTATGAATGGATATGACGCTACATTAATTATTCGAAAGATGAAGGATGCGAAAAAAGCCAGGATCCCAATTATTGCGATGACTGCCAATGCTTTCGCAGAAGATATACAAAAGGTTCTTTCTGTTGGAATGAATGCTCATGTTGCAAAGCCTGTTGATATGAACATTCTTGTTCCAACCATGATGAAATATTTATAACAGACAGATTTAATGAAAAAAAGTCTGCTTAAGAACCTCGGGGAAGAAATAAGGGGTGGCCGTTGGCCACCTCTCATTATCTTATCAGTAAATAGGCTGTGTAACTAATATAGAGAAGAATACAAATGGCACCTTCCAGGCGTGTCATCTTTTTTTTACTTCTGGCGAAAAGATACAGAATAACCGCACTTACGGTCAGTAACAGGCAGTCAATCACGGATTCGTCCAGGACATGCAGCGGAGAGATGACGGATGACATACCCAGAATGAACAGGATATTGAACAGGTTGGAACCAATGGCATTTCCCAGTGCCAGACTGCTGTCTCCTTTGCGGGTAGCTACAATGGAAGTTACCAGTTCTGGCAGAGAGGTGCCAACAGCGATGATCGTCAGACCGATAAAATTCTGACTGACGCCCCAGCTCCTGGCAATGATGCAGGCTTTGTCTACTACCAGATCACCGCCAAAGATAACAGCTGCCAGACCACCGACAATGTAGAGCAGGCTGACTGGGAGAGAAAGCGTCTGAATATCAGCTCCTGGTTCTCTGTTTTTTAAAGCGGAGCGGATCATGAAACAGAGATAAAGAACCATACCGGCAAGAAGCAGAATACCTTCTGTACGACTAAGTTTTCCATCCAGGAACATCAGACAGAGAATGGCACTGACGCAGATATTTAATGGCATATCCCGTTTCAGAATATCTTTATTTGTCTGGAATGCGGCAAGGACGGCACAGACACCGACCACCACAAGACCATTGAAAATATTGGATCCCACCACATTGCTGATAGCGATATCGTTGCTTCCTGCCAGGGCTGCATTGATACTGACAGAAGCTTCTGGTGCACTGGTTCCCATGGCGACGATGGTCAGTCCGATGATGACACTTGGGATTCGGAGAATGCGGGCAAGAGAAGAACTTCCTTCCACGAAGAAGTCTGCCCCCTTGATTAAAAGAACAAAACCGACGAGTAATAATACATATTCCATATAGGCTCCTTTCCTGTGATAAAAGAGCCTGGAATAAAAAAAGAGGCTCTTATCACATCAAAAAATGATGGATAAAAGTCTCGTTATTTCAATAACAACCGGCCAGACGGCGTGATGACGATCGCTATTCCATCAGAGAACATCTGATGGTCAACTACTCCCCTTTATTCCTGATAACAGAACAGGTTTTCTGTTGTTGAGTATATTCTATGCAGAATAAGAGAAAATGTCAACCCTGACTGTAAAAAACTGTTAGCAAAGAACATTATGAAGCCATTCTGACTATTGCAATAACTTTAAGATGTCTTTTGGTGGCAGCGGCTTGGAGAAATAATACCCCTGAATCATATCAACGCCCCAACTGCTTATTATTTCCATTTCTTCTTTGGTTTCCACACCTTCAGATACAATATGATAATTCATTTTAAGAAAAGTATCCACAATACTCTGATAAAACAGGGCCCGTTTTCCGTCATTGCAGATGTCAAAAAGAAGGGATCTGTCAAGCTTAATTGTGGAAAATGGAAGTCTCATAACGGTATTTAAATTGGCATATCCGGAGGCGAAGTCATCCAGACACAGTCGGATACCGGCACGGGTAAATTCATCCGCAACCATCCGCAGGCTTGTATTATATTCTGTTGCGACTGTCTCTGTAATCTCAAACTGTATCCACTCATGAGGAATTCCATATTCATCCATTATATGGATAAAATGACTGCTGCAGTCATTTCTCATCAGATCAAGAGAAGACAAATTTACTTTGACATTCAGCAGCTGGTTCATCAGTACGCTGTTTTCATTCAGAAATCTGCAGACACGGTGAAACTGTAAATCTGTAATCTGTTCAATGATGTGATTCTTTTCTGCAAGCTGAATGAATACATCTGGTGCAATCCAGCCAAGTTCTGGATGATGCAGACGGCTCAGAGCCTCCAGTGTGATATATCGTTCTTCACGGGCAGAATATACAGGCTGATAATAAACTTCAAAGAGATCTTCAGAAATCGCCGTATGCAGATATTGTTCCACCTGTTTATTATACAGAAAACCATTCATCGTCTGACGGTCATCCTGTATCACTTCTGTCAGTCCGCTTTGAGGAGCCAGAGATTCGAGGTATTCTGCATATTCCAGAATCAGTCCGCTTTCTCCAATCTTTTCTGCATTGACAATCCCGCTGAGGATCACAGGTATCATAATTTTTTTATCATTTGTATCCAGTTTCATGTTCACGTCAAACAAATTCTTTAATTGCGCAAAATAATATTCATATTCTTCCAGAGAATCTGTCAGCACCAGAAAGCGTTTCCCGGTTATCCGAAAGGCATTCCTGCCGCACAGATCTTCAAGCTTTTTTGCAGTCGTCTGTAAAATAAGGTTACCATCCTGAATCCCGGCAATCTTATTAATATGCTTTAACTGATAAAGGTACACTGTAATAATATGAAAAGATTTTCCGGCTTTAATCAGCTCATTGCTTTTTCTGGTCAGATAGAGATGATTATATAATCCGGTCATACTGTCCATATTTGCATGAGGATTATTAATGGTAATAAATAACGCCAGGATGCCAAGACTCAGGCCGAATCCCGTTGTCAGGAGCGGATGATATACAAACTGGATTATCACACCACTTCCGGATAGCAGAAGAATCTCCAGAAGTATTTTCACTTTTTGTATACCAAGGTCTTCCCACCATTTAATAATAAGGATCAGTGCAGCCACGATATGGCATAAGGCACTGTAATACATCAGCATGTACCAGGGTCCTGCCATATAGCCGCCTGATACATCAAAGTAAAATAGTTTTTCTGTAAACGGATTTGTAAGTACGATACAAAGCAATGCGATGGTCGGAATTCCGGATATCAGCATTTTTTTTATCGAAATAACGTTATGATCATGTAGTGTATGGACATAAAAGATCAATGTATAGGGAAGCAGTGCCTGAAACAGATAAAAAATGGTTGTTGAAAACCATGCTGTCATTCCCAGTTCACTGTTGTAAGAAGTAATACAATAATTACTGAGAAATTCGGCAGCTACGTCCATTGTACCAAGAGCAGCAAAGAAAAGAAATACCTGATTATTCAGATCTTTGGCTCTTCTCTGTCCCAGAAAATGATACAGAATCAGCAATAAAATAATCATTGCTGCGATCAGAAAATCGAAATTATAATAACTCATATTTATCCTCCGACTCTTTTTCTTTGTTGAAAAGCAGCATCTGGTCTGCCTGCATTTTCCAGTCACTGATGGAAACCAGAGTTCCATCTGTTTTTCGCAGATAACTGTACCCAAATTTCAGGTGGACACGATTTCCACCAGTTGTTTCTTTTTTTAACTCATCTTTTATAAAGCGTTCCCATTCTGCAGGTGTCTTTTGCGGATTGGACACAATGACAGCAAATTCATCACCTTCAATTCGAAAACACTGCACCTGCTGTTCATAAGAGCCATTTTCTACGGGACGGATACTTCTCGCTGTCCGGATGACTGCCTCGTCTCCGCGCTGCAGTCCATACGTATCATTAATTTTTTTCAGACCATCAATCTCTATAAACAAAAGCAGTACATTTTCAAGTAATGCAGCCTCTTTCTGAATTTTATCAACCGCCTGTTCGAATGCTTTTCTGTTTTTCAGTCCGGTCATCCGATCTTCTAATGACATCCTTTCATATACCGCCTGTTCCAGCCGGAACTGAACATCATCGGACACTTTGCAGAGTAATCCCCAGAATAGAAAAGCAATATAGAGAACAATACCAAACTGGAATACAGCATCGTACCAGTATATGGAAAATATCCAGTACAGTGCAAGTGCGATGACACCACTAAGTCCCAATACTTCAAATGCTTTCAGACAAAGTCCTAATACCTGTGTCTGATTTCTTCGATATTCCCGCCACAGAAGAAGGATCATTGCTATAACACCGGTAAAAAGGATGAGATGAGTCACAAACAGCATATGGACAAAAGGTACCTGCAGTGTGATGTAGATGACGGTCTGCAAGACCGCATCTCCATAAAGCAGAAAAATCCATATCTGAGGAATCCATCTTTTGCTTTTGCTGACCGTATCCTGTACAAAATGCAGTATCGGAACCGACATTAGCATGAATGCATAAAAGGAAACCAGTGTTCCGGCAGCACTCTGTTTTCCATACATCTGATAAATCCCAGAATCCAGTATGCACCACAGGCTGCATAGAATTAAAAAGACTGCAACATCAAAAAAACGTTTCTCTGCAATCTTTCTATGTCTGGCATAAAAGTAAATAATTACGGATACAATGCCAAGACCAATCATACCAAAAATCATCAGGATCGAAAAAGCAGATTCCTGAAAATGATGTCTGATGATATCAGAATAGGCTCCAATGAGAGGCGCCTGTACATACAGCCGGCTGTTTTCCCTGCCCCTGAAAATAAGACATAACGGTTCCAGACCGGTTTTATCTGATAAACAGGCATCTGCCCAGAGTTTCCCCTTCATTTGACTATTTTTCTGAAAATTGTCATCTCTGCATTGATAAAGAATCTGATCCCCCAGACGGATTTCCAGATGATTCTGTACACCTCTGATGGATACAAATTTCCCAATATCCGCATCTGTCAGCGTATCATTATAAAGAATGGCTTCACCACCAGAATTCGTGATGACAGAACAAGGAAGCTCAAGGTCGGTTCGTTCTCCGTTTTTTATCTGATACCAGCCACTGCTGAGAGAAACAAATGAATTCGCCTCAGAGGCTGCATTTGGCTGATAAATCATTCGAACTAAAAGGATCAGAAAGAATGACACAATTATTATGCAGAGGATTTCCATTTGTTTCCATTTTATATTCATGCTGTCTTTCATTATGTTTCTCCTGCTTTCAAAAAAGAAAATGCATTGTCTTTTCAGACAATGCATGATAAACGTGGGCACTGACTTTGTGTCGTATATTTCTATAAAGTCCATCTGTGTATAAGAAGATTTTAACACTGTACATATAGTAAAATCAAGAATTTTATCATGTGCATACATGATTTCGATGCATCGCGAAGCGTGTTTCATGTTATACTGTAACTACGTAAATGTGCAGCAACACTGTCCCGTGAGGGAACATATATATGGTAAAATTCAGAGATACGCATAACAAGATAATGGAGTCCTGTGATGAAACGGAAAAATAGTACAATTGTTTTAACAAGCCAAATCGGCAGAGCCAATGTAGATGAGACCATGAAGGAACTGGAAACACATGGATCTTTTGAACTGCCTGTAGAGACTTATACGGATAACTGTGAGATATTCCGTTCGCTTTATAATCATTGGCACAGAGAAATGGAAATCGTCTGCATCGATCAGGGAAAGGGCATTGCCAGACTGAATCGGGAGACCATTCGGCTGAAAAAGGGAGATCTGCTGATTGTAAACAGCGGAGTGATCCATGGAATCAAGTCAGATAACAGAAATATTTTATATTACAGAAGTGTGGTTTTTGATTTGAATTTCCTTTCCGGATCAGCAGGGGATCTCTGTCAGGAAATGGTGATCTCGCTTTTGATGGAAAACAAGGCAGAGTTTACACATCTGATTACAGACACAGCGGAACACTATGAGCAGCTGTATCATCTGTTTTGTGAGATACATCAGTGTCATAAAGAGAAAAAACCATTTTATTATATTCATCTGAAAGCTCTGTTTTATGAGTTTTTTTATGAGATGTTCTCAGGAAATTATATCATTACGACGGATGCAGAACAGAACAGGAATCTGTTATCTGTTAAGAAAGTACTGGAGTATATCAATACTCATTACAGGGAGCCGCTGTCTGTGAAAGAACTGTCCGGGATCTCAAATTACAGTGAATTTTACTTCATGAAACTGTTTAAACAGTATACAGGGAAAACGGCAGCAGCGTACCTGAATGATTATCGGCTGGAGAAAGCCAAATCGCTTCTGCTGCACACAGATAATTCCGTTACGGATATTGCTATCGAGGTAGGTTTTAATAATACCAGTTATTTTATAAAAAAATTTCAGGAAGCGAACCAGATTTCCCCTCATAAATTTCGCAAAAAAATGTCATAATAGAACAGTTTTGTTGTATTTTCCTTTCAAATACATATGCTAATATAGCAATATCAGAGAAACAAAAGACATAGAGTATGCTTTTGAAAGGAGAAAATTATGGAAGCTTTAAAGACTTTGATTCAGAATATGTTCCACAAAGACTGCAGTGCATGTACAGATCAGGAAGTATACGAGGCACTTCTTGCATATACCAAAAGGATGCTTGCTGCAAAAGGATATCAGGATGGAAAGAAAAAAATCTATTATATTTCTGCAGAGTTTCTGATTGGAAAGCTCCTTTCCAATAATCTGATCAATCTTGGTATTTACGATGATGTTACGGAGTTTTTGAGAGAAAATGGCAAATCACTTGCAGAGATAGAATCTGTAGAGCCGGAACCATCACTTGGAAACGGTGGTCTGGGACGTCTGGCAGCCTGCTTTCTGGACTCTATCGCGACGTTGGGACTTCCAGGTGAGGGAATTGGTCTGAACTATCATCTTGGTCTGTTCAGACAGGTATTTGAGGACAACCTTCAGCATGAGATGCCAAACCCATGGATTACGCCGGACTCCTGGCTGACTGCTATGGATGTTACTTATATGGTTCCGTTCAGAGGATTTTCATTGAAATCCACCATGTATACCATTGATGTTGCAGGTTACGAAAATAAAGCGATTCGACTGAATTTGTTTGATATTGACCTGGCAGATGAATCCATGGTTCATGACGGAATTGCGTTTAATAAAAAAGATATTCTGCACAATCTGACCCTGTTCCTGTATCCAGATGACAGTGATGAGGATGGACGAAAACTTCGTATCTATCAGCAGTACTTTATGGTAAGCAATGCGGCTCAGCGGATTCTGGATGAAGCAGCTGCCAGAGGAAGCAACTTCCATGATCTGGCTGATTATGCAGTGGTTCAGATCAATGATACGCATCCAAGCATGATTATCCCAGAGTTTATCCGTCTGCTTGGTGAACGGGGAATTGCATTTGAGGAAGCTGCAGAGATCGTTTCTCATGTGTGTGCGTATACCAATCATACCATCCTGGCAGAAGCACTGGAAAAATGGCCGATTCAGTATCTGGAGGATATTGTGCCTCAGCTGGTTCCGATTATCCGCAGACTGGATGAAAAGGTGAAAGCAAAGTATCCGCAGGAAAATCTTGCGATTATCGACAGCAACCAGCTGGTTCATATGGCACATATGGATATCCATTATGGATTTTCAATCAATGGTGTTGCGGCACTTCACACAGAGATTCTGAAGAACTCTGAGCTGCATCAGTTTTATGAGATTTATCCGGAAAAATTCAATAATAAGACCAACGGAATTACGTTCCGCAGATGGCTGATGTATTGTAATCGCCCACTTGCAAAATACATTACTTCTCTGATCGGAGATGGCTGGAAAAAAGATGCGGCACAGCTGAAGCAGCTGTCTGCTTTTGAGGAGGATCAGGAGGTACTGAACCAGTTACTTGCAATAAAGGCAGATGCGAAGAAAATCTGCAAAGAGTTTGTCTTTGAAAATACCGGTATTGAGATTGATGAGAACAGCGTGTTTGATATCCAGATCAAGAGACTGCATGAATATAAACGGCAGCAGTTAAATGCGTTGTATGTTATTTATAAATATCTGGAAATCAAGGAAGGCAGAAAGCCGGAAAGACCGATTACCTTTATCTTTGGCGCAAAGGCAGCTCCTGCTTATTATATTGCCAAGGATATCATCCATCTGCTTCTGACACTGGAGACGCTGATTCAGAATGATCCGGAGGTATCTCCTTATATGAAGCTGGTGATGGTGGAGAATTATAACGTCAGTGCAGCTGAGAAACTGATTCCGGCCTGTGACATTTCCGAGCAGATTTCTCTTGCATCCAAGGAAGCCAGTGGTACCGGAAATATGAAGTTTATGCTCAATGGTGCGGTTACGCTTGGTACTATGGATGGAGCAAATGTGGAGATCAGCGATCTGGTTGGAAAAGAGAATATTTACATCTTTGGTGAGTCCAGTGATGAAGTAATCCGGCACTATGAAAAGATGGATTATCATTCCCGTGCAATCTATGAGAGCGATGCAGATATTAAAAAATATGTGGACTTTATTGTCAGTGAGCCGATGCTGAAGTATGGCAGGGAAGAACATCTGAGAAATGTCTACAATGAGCTTTTGAATAAAGACTGGTTTATGACACTGCTGGATCTGAAGGATTATATCAGAGTGAAGGACCAGGCGTTTAAAGATTATGAAGACCGCACTGCGTGGGCAAAGAAGATGCTTGTAAATATCGCACAGGCAGGATTCTTCTCTTCAGACAGAACCATTGAACAGTATAATAAAGACATCTGGCATTTAAATTAAAATAACATGGGGTATCGTTTTGTTCGATACCCCATAAATTTTAGTGTCCTTTCATTTTGAAAGCAGCACCTCCTGCACTGGCTGACAGTTCAATGGCTTCACCGGAAGGAAGGTGCATATGAGCAACCTGTTCCTGAAAATACTGCATATATTGCTGTGCAGATTCAGAAGAGGTATTCTTCAGATATACAACAAATTCATCGCCTCCGTACCGGCCCAGTATGGAGCCATCTGGAAAGCTCTGCGGTTCATAAGACCGGTCAGAGGATCGGTTGTCGATAATCCCATGTAACGTTTTTTATCTTTTTTCCCAGAAATACGATGGTCAGCATATACAGCATGGTAAAGCCAACCAGTATACTTCCATAGATGCCGCCCCAGACGGAAAAGTCCTGAGTGATATTAGACACTTTTGTTTAAAAATGTTTTATGATTCATAACGTAAAAGCCTCGGATCATCTAACTTTTTCAGGTCATGTCAGGCCTGGAACAGTAGATTATTCAGGCTTTGCAATAAACTGTACTTTTATTATAAATGTAAGAGAATGGTATGTCTATACTAAAAACACTTCCAAAAACAGCTGTTATAAAAAATTGTTTTTTAGAGGCAGACATATTAAAATAAGAGACAGAAATGGCCGGTATGTCTGAAAAGAAAGCGGGAAGGAGGATGCCGATATGGAATTACGTCAGTTAAAATGTTTTCTTGCATGTGCCAGAAATCACTCTCTGACACTGGCAGCAGAGGAACTGTATACGACACAGCCTCATGTCAGTATGGTGATCAAATCCCTGGAGCAGGAGCTTGGAACGCCACTTTTTATCCGTAAATCAAAAGGGGTGGAGCTAACGGAGGCGGGAAAACGGATCTATTCTTATGCGGTAAATGCGGTGCGTAACGCAGAGGCTATTTCTGCATTAAGCAGTCAGAATGAGATTCATTTTCTGCGTATTGTATCTAATTCCAGCAGTCATATGGCATTGCTCCTGACCCATTATTATCTTCAGCAAAAGGAAAAGCTGAAGATAGAATATCGAGAATGTGGAATTGAAGAGATGATGGAACGGGTATCGGAAGGAATGGATGATCTGGGATTTTTATTCGTACCGGACAACCGAAGGTCGGTACTGCGTCATATGCTGGAACGTAGGTTCCTGGAATTTGTGCCACTTCTGACTACGGATCTGGTGCTTTATGTGCGAAAGGAACATCCTCTTTATGGGCGAAAAAGTGTCAGACCGGAAGAGTTGTCAGATTTGGAATTTATTCAGTTGGATGATGATTTTTTCTCGGTGGAAGCGATGTTGGAGGAGGTGCTGCCCTCAGGGAAACGGTACCACGATCTTCCAAAAGTGGTGACTACCAACAGCAGCAGCCTGATGATTCGTATGCTGGAAAATACCGATCTTTGTAATGTGGGAAGCTACTGGCTTAGTGAAATGTATCGGCAGAATGATTTTGGACGGATCAGGATCGAAGGGCTGGAACAGAAAATCCGGTTTGGTTATCTGAAATACCAGGGGCGTCCGTTGATTCCAGGATTAGTGGATTTTTTAAGTTTCCTGGAAGGAGCACTGGAAAAGGATCATGAAATGATATAATGATTTTTTATATCATAGATATAAAAATGTGAAAATATCCATAAATCTTCTGATATGTTATGCTTTAAATAACAAAGCGTGATGGAAAGCAAACATAAGGGAGGAGTTATGGGTATTTTTAAATGTAAAAATGCAGAAGTTCATATGGAACAGGGACCGATTGGGAGAACTTTACTGATGTTTGCGGCGCCGATTCTGTTATCCCAGATTCTTCAACAGATGTACAGCATTGCAGACTGTATGATAGTAGGACATTTTGGAGGCGGAAATGGACTGGCGGCAGCAGGAGAGGCTGCGCTGATTCTTTCTGTGATCATTAATTTTTTTGTTGGATTTTCCACCGGAGTCAGTGCGGTGACGGCCGCTGCATTTGGAGGATTTCAGTATCAGAAGCTGAGCCGGATTCTTCATGCAGTAGTGTTGATGAGTCTGATCTCCGGAGTTGTTATGACAGTGGCCGGCATTGGATGTTCTGGAATTTTTTTGCAGTGGATTCATTGTCCGGAAGAAGTATTTTCCCCGGCACAGTATTATCTGCGAATTTGTATGATGGGCATTATTCCGCAGTTTATTTACAATATGGGAAATGCGATTCTGCGTTCCCTGGGGAATACCAGAGAACCCTTGTATTTTCTCACATTTTCATCTGGACTGAATCTGATATTGGATGTATTATTTGTGATTGGTCTTGGAATGGGACTTCCGGGAGCAGGAGTTGCAACAGTAATTTCTCAGTGGGTGCTGGCTATGCTTATGATATGGAAAATGATCAGACTGGATATCCGGTATAACCTGCAGATAACCAGACTGTTTGGCGGCTGGGAAGAACTGCCGGAGATCATACATACCGGATTGCCATCCGGAATGCAGGCAGTCTTTATGAGTATTTCCTCACTTTTGATTCAAGATAGTATCAATTCTTTTGGTGCAGATGCGGCAGCAGGGATGGTTGTGTTTGCAAGAGTGGAAGGATTCCTGTATTATCCTGCCTTTTCTTATGGAATGGCATTGACGGGATTTATCGGACAGAATTATGGAGCAGGAAAAATGGATCGTGTGCAGGAAGGCATAAAAAAAAGTATTCTTACCCTGAGTGCCTTCACAGTAGCAGCAGAAGGAATTCTTATGCTGGCAGCGCCGATAATTCTGAAGTTGTTTACATCAGATCCGGAAATACTCAGAAACGGACAGCAGGCCATTTTGTGCATCTTTCCGTTTTACTTTTTATATGCAGTCAATCAGGTATATATAGGAGGATTAAAAGGGCTGGGGCACACGGGATTCCCTATGCTGTGTTCTCTTCTTTGTTACTGTATTTTTCGGGTGGTATGGTGTCGGATCCTTCTGTTGGTGTTCTGGGATATTCGAGTGATCTATTTCAGCTATGATGTAAGCTGGATCATCATGATTGCATTACTGGTTTCTCAATATCAGAAAAATGTAATTCGATATGGGTTTGGATTTCATTCTGTGTTAAGATGAAAGAAAAGTGCAGGGAAGGTTGCTGCGCATGGTGTAAATGACAAAAATACAGTATGGGAGGCGGGTATGAAGCTACTGAGTTATCATGAAAATGGGATCTATATCGTCTGGGGAGTTGATGAGAAGCAGGAGCTTCGGCTGTTGCACGTGTCATCGCTGCCTTTTCAGAAAGAAGATATCAAAGTAGAATCCATGGATTATGGATTCCGGTTCGTGGAGTTGCAGCTGTCAGGATTTGACCGGCCGTATGAACGTCACGGAAATAAATATATTGTAACAGTACCGGGATATCGCATGAAGTATGTCAGTCACAGTGAAAGCCGGAATGAAAATGGACTGCAGCTGCTCTTTGTGCTCAGAGACGATCTGACAGATGTATATGTAGATGCTTACGTGCAGTTCTATGATGGCCTGCCGGTGATGCGTATGTGGCAGGTGATAAGAAATGAAGGGACTGACACACAGACCGTGGAATATATCTCGGGATTCCACTATGAAGGAATCGAAAAAGAGGGACTGGTACCACGAGATGAGAAAATGCGTGTATGGATACCTCATAACAGCTGGCAGAGGGAGCTGAACTGGAAATGCTATACTTTGCCGGAGCTTGGCATGGATCAGGTTCAGCCGGAACGGATTCAGCGATCGTCTGGTATGATTCGGGTGTCTAATACAGGAAACTGGTCCGCGAAGGAATACCTGCCGATGGGATATCTGGAGAATACCTGTGTGGGAACGGGACTCTTCTGGCAGATTGAGCATAACGGTTCCTGGCATTGGGAGATCGGTGACCAGAACGGTCATCTGTATCTGGCAGTCAGTGGACCAAACGAGATCTATTCCCACTGGTTTAAGTATCTGGCACCGGGAGAGGCTTTTACGTCTGTGCCGGTAGCAGTGGGAGTAACCGGGGCACCACAGGGAACCTGTGGGGGTCTGAATCAGGCCATGGATGCACTGACTGCTTATCGTCGACAGATTCGCAGAAAAAATGAAGATAATCAGAAACTGCCAGTTATTTTTAACGATTATATGAACTGTCTGTGGGGGCATCCGACAGAGGAAGAGGAATATCCGCTGATTGATGCAGCCGCAAAGGCCGGGTGTGAATATTTCTGTATTGATGCCGGATGGTATGTAGACGGGGACTGGTGGGACAGTGTTGGAGAATGGAAGGAGAGCAGAAAGCGTTTTCCGGGAGGTGTACGGAAAGTAACGGATTATATCCGCGGGAAGGGAATGATCCCGGGCGTATGGCTGGAGATGGAAGTTATGGGAATCTATTGTGATCTGGCAAAACAGGTATCCGATGACTGGTTCTTTGTGCGTCATGGAAAGCGGGTTTATGACCGAAGCAGATATCAGCTGGATTATCGAAATCCAAAGGTGCGGGAATATGCCGATTCTGTAATAGACCGTATCGTAAAAGAATATGGCGTAGGCTATATTAAGATGGACTATAATATTGAGCCTGGCATCGGTACAGAGATCGACACTGAGAGCATGGGACAGGGTATGCTGGAGCACGAACGGGCCTATCTGAAGTGGCTGGAAGGGGTATGGATGCGTTACCCGGATCTGATTATTGAGAACTGTTCCAGTGGAGGGCTGCGGATGGATTATGCTATGTTGTCCAGATATAGTATTCAGTCTACCAGTGATCAGGATGATTATCGACTGTATGCGACGATTGCAGCAAATGCACCGACAGCGGTAACGCCGGAGCAGGCAGCAGTCTGGGCTTATCCGATGAATCATGAAGAGGAGATCAGCCAGCGGGAACTGAAGGAAGAGACGGTCTTTAATATGGTCAATGCCATGCTGCTTCGTATTCATCAGAGCGGACATCTGGCCAAACTGGATGAGATGCGCTTCGGACTGGTGAAAGAGGGCATTGGAGTATATAAGCGTATTCGCCGGGATATTGCAGAAGGTCTGCCATTCTGGCCACTGGGATTGTCTTCTTTTACAGATGAATGGTCAGCGTTGGGACTGAAATGTGGCGAAAAACGATATCTGGCAGTCTGGAGAAGATGTGGCCAGAAAGAAACAATGGATCTGCCGATTCCAGAACTGAAAGGTGTAGATGTTACGGTCGATCGAATTTATCCATCTTATGCACAGGAAGCATTTGCATGGAACCGAAATATGGGAAGTCTTACGGTACAGCTGCCGGAAGAATATACAGCAAGATTGTTTGAACTCAGAGTATGAGAAAAAATAAAAAAGTTGTTGACAATATCCATATAGATCTGTATAATTAGTTCTTGGTTGCGACAGTGACCAAGAAACGTGCAGGAGTGGCGGAATTGGCAGACGCGCAGGCTTCAGGTGCCTGTGGTCGTTAAGACCGTGTGGGTTCAAGTCCCATCTCCTGCACTCTTTTTTTATAAAATATAAAATGTGGCTGGAAAGCAGATGTCTGCCTCCAGCCATTTTTTATGCTTTTTTTCTTCTGGTAATCCAGAAAAAGGTTCCTGTAAAAATGATTCCTTTTATCATAGTTGTAGAGGATAAGGCCCACCAGATACCATCCAGACCAAGAGAAGTATTCCCAAGGACGATAGCCAGAGGGATTCTCATACTGGTGAAGAGAATACTGATGATACTGCACAGATGTGTCTTTCCAAGACCAGAGATAGCACCAATGGTGGTGATCTCTACACATAAAAATGCTTCACTTAATCCGATAATAATCAGATAGCTCACAGCAATAGCGATGGCTTTCGGTTCGTGGAAAAAGATTCTGGCAATAGTATTCGGAGCGAATACAAAGATGGCTGTCACCAGCAGACCCCAGATACCGACGGTCAGGAGAGAAGCCCGGTATCCTTTTTTTACCCGGTCCATTTTACCGGCACCGTAATTCTGTGCGGTAAATGCATTTAATGCCGCTGCAAAACCATCTGCTGTATGCCAGGATATGGACTCGATCTGTCCTCCCACTCGTTGTGTTGCAATGGCTTCGGCACCAAATCCGGAAACCATGCGGGTCAATATCATAGAAATAAAGCAGTAGGTCATATCCTGAATCCCAGATGGTATTCCAATTTGACAAATGCCCTTCAGATAGGATCCTGGAATAGCGGCTGCCAGCCGGATCCCTTTTAGTACATTTCCTTTTTTCTGACGCACAACACCCAGAACCATGATACTCATAACAATAAACTGTGCCGTAACGGTGGCGATTGCGGCACCGATGACACCAAGTTTTGGAAAAGGCCCCGGTCCAAGAATCAGTATTGGATCCAGGATCATGTTGGTGGCCAGACCGATCAGGTTTGCCCAGAATGGTGTCTGTGAATCTCCCTGTGCGGTATACAATCCGGTCAGTGTCACTGTCAGAAAGGAAAATACAATCAGTCCACAGGCAATTCTGGTGTAGGAGACAGCTGCGGAATATGCTTCCGGGTCAGTCAGATTGAAAAATCCCACCATCTGGTGCACGAATATGAGGGAAATCAGTGCGAAGATCAGCCCCATGTAGAAAGCCAGCTGAATGGCAACCTGAGCGTATCCATGGGCTTTTTCTCTGTCACCACGGCCAATGCACTGGGCGACCTGTACCTGTCCGCCCATTCGGGCAATGGATGACAGTCCCTGAGAGAGCCAGGTGAACATTCCGCCTACGCCTACCCCGGCAACGGCTTTTGATCCAAGTTGTCCAATCCATGCCATGTCAGTAATGTTATAAAGTGTTCCAATAAAATACGATGCCATAATCGGAATCGCCAGTTTCGTCAGGGTCTTTAAAATAGGCCCTTTTGTTAAATTTCCGTCCATCCTTTATCCTCAAATCATTATTTTTCTGCAAATATGCGTAATAAGTATCATAGCATTTTTTATGTTTAAAAACAATGGCTCTGAAAATGGTTCCTGTCTGTGTTCGTATCCATGATCTGTGAGATGGGTTTGTGAGATTTCCGTTTCATGGTTGGATTGGAGCGGTATATCCGGCACTTAACCCCGGAATTAATTCATTTCAATTTTTCCGCGGTCTAATTAGACTTGAATATTCGGTAGTTGACCGCGGAATTAACTCGTTTTAGTGTTTCCGCGGCTGAGTTGAAGTTGGATCATCGAAATCTGACCACGGAATTAATTTATTTTTGTTTTTTCGTGGTCGGATTATTATGAGATAGCCAGCATGTATCCTAAAATGCAACTTGTGAAAGAAAGTAAAAAATAGCAGATTTTAATGTTTTTCTAATTTAAGAAAGGGAAAAGTTATTTTTCTTTGGGCTGCGGTCTGACTGGGGAATTTCAAAGTTTGTATTAACGATTGTATTTCTGCCACTAATTTTTGTAGGTCTGGTAGTTGGAGTGCTAATTATTGTAGCTTTTCCAATATTGATACTGGTTGGAATAATTGCATTATTTATAAAAAAGCATAGAAAAAAGAAAAGTTCCTGTTCAGATTAAAAGTATAATTTGCCAATCCGGAAAGGGACTTTTTGGGTAGAATAAAACTGTGTAATAAGTTATAATAAATAAAATCATTATTGCTTGCATAGGGGGCTTAATATGCAGATTTTATGGTTAAAAGCATTTACAGAAGTGGTAAAGTATGAAAATTTTTCGGATGCGGCTGATGCATTATATGTTTCACAGTCGAGTCTATCGAAATATATTCAGATGATTGAAAATATTCTTGGAGTAGCATTACTAGATCGAACAAGAAGAAAAGTAAAACTTACGGTGGCTGGAGAGCAATTTATAAATTATGCGCAGGAGATAGTGGATAAATATGATGAGATGTTGAAAAAGATGGAACAATATACAGATAAATCTTCTAAACGTATTAGAATAGTGACGGTTGCGGCACCGAATATTTATGGTTATACAAATTTGTTCTATGAGTTTAGCAGAGCACATGCAGAAATAGATTTTTCTTTGAAAGAAATCGATATGAGTGAGGCCTTGAGTAGACTGAAAAACAAAGAAGCAGATTTTGCAGTTGTCAGAACAAATCTAATTACAGATATTGGTGCATATCAGGAATTGCGACTTAATACTGAAGGAATGTATTTATTGTGCAGTAAGAGACACCCATTTTCCAGAAAAAAAGAAGTCAGCTTAGAAGAGATTCTTCAAGAAAAACTGATTTTAACAAAATTCGCAGAAGATGAGATACGGTATTTGTTTCGAAAATATCGTTTAAATGATAAGATGATGAAGATAAATCTTACCAGCACCAACAACTCTATATTACGTGAGTTTGTAGAAAATGATTTGGGGGTATCAATTTGTTCCAATGAACTGGCCAATCTAATTGATCCGTATGGTAGGTTGTTGATGATTCCCATAAAGGAAAAACCGGAGATGACGCTGGGAATGCTTTATCAGAAAAATGAACTGAATAAGGCATGCTATGATTTCCTGATTTATATGGAAGAAAAGATGAAAGAAAAAAAGAAGTTTTTCGAGGGTCCGTGTAATCCTTATGAATATTAGAGTTTAGAAAAAGACTTGCTGTTGAATAGCAGGTCTTTTTTGTTAAAAATGAAACTATTCTAATTTACAAAATTATGATTCTTATATGGAATTGATAAAGCTATTTGTATTTGTTAAAATTGAATCATACAAAACGCACAAAAAATATATGAAATATCAGACAAACAAAACCATTATGCATAAAAAGGAGGAAGCGAGATGATAACAGAAAGAGAAGTTGCTTTGAGAGCATACCGTCATGAAGAAACACCATGGATACCGGCAACAGTTTCTTGTCAGAATACTTGTCTGCCAAGAGCAGTAAAAGCAAGTTCGAGAAATTACGGACTATCTACAGACTGGCTTGGTGTGAAATATATTCATCCAAAGGATCAGGTGTCATCCATGCCTCTGGAGGACGATGTAGTCATTAAAGACATTGAGAATTGGGCAGATTATCTCCATTTCCCGGATATTGATGCAGCATCAGACTGGGAAAGGTGTGCACAATTGGATACGGCAAGCTGGGATCGGAAAAACAAAATTACAAGTGTTATTATTGTGAACGGATTGTTTGAAGCATTCCATATGGCAAGAGGTATGGAAGATGCGTTATGTGATCTGATTACCAATCCAGATGAAGTTTCAGAAGTTATGTCCGCTCTTGCAGATCACCAGATACGCGTTATTCAACATGTAGCAAAGTATTATAAACCAGATAAAATACAGTTTCATGATGATTACGGAAATGCAAGAAGTACATTCATGAGTATGGATGCCTGGAGAACATTGATTAAACCACATTTAAAAAGAATTATAGATGCAACACATGAATGTGGATTAATTTATGAACATCATTCATGTGGATATATTGTTCCACTTATGGATGATCTGACTGAACTTGGAATAGATGCATGGAATCCGGTACAGTTTATTAATCGTCCATATGAATTACAAAAGAAATACGGCGATAAACTTACGTTTGTAGGCGGTTTTGATGATGCGATTACAAACAATTCATTTAAATCAGATGATGAAGTGAAGGAAGTATTAAAAGCAGGATTGGAGAATATGGAGCGAAAAAGCTGGATTGCACAGCCTGCCTTTATTGCAGATGTTGGATATCGAAATGCTATCTGGGTGAAAATGTTGGATGAGTATAATGCACCATTAATGGCAAAATACGGTGTAACACCGCCGGAAAGGGATTACGAAGCATTGACAGATACAAGATTTAGAAGATATCCAGATTCGGAAGAACAGACGGAAGAATTTAAAGGAGTTGTACCAGTAAACTTCTAAAAATAAAAAACAAAGGAGGTATTAAAAATGAAACGGAAACTGATGATGGGGTTAGTAATGGTAGCTGCAACTGGTATGATGGGGGCTGTTGCAGGCGCTGCGGATTATAACTGGGCGTTGGGAACAATTTACAGTGATCCGACTACTTCCACTACCTACAATGCATTTGGAGAAGCAACAGAAAAATTCTGTGAGCTGGTGTCAGAGTATACTGATGGAGCAGTAGAGGTAACACCATATTATGATTCGGTGCTGGGTGGATCTGCTGATCTGTATGATCAGTGTTCTACAGACGAAATACAGGTATTTTTTGGACAGCCGATGTCAACAATTGATTCCAGATACGGAATAACTTCTATTCCAGGTTTATTTAAGGATTACGATGATGTAAAAGCAAAGTTTAGTGTGGGAACAGATCTGTTTAACTTAATGGACAGTGTATTACAGGAAGATGGACTTACTTTGATCGGAAATAATATGTCTGTATTCCGAGTATTTTATAATTCTAAAAAAGAAGTACATGTTCCGGAAGATTTAAAAGGTATGACAGTTCGAATTTATGAAGATACGATTTGTGAAACCTATTGGTCTGGATTATGTTCAGCATCTGTAATACCGTATTCAGAATTGTTTATGTCTTTACAGACTGGTGTAGTAGATGGTGCAGAACATACACAGTCTTTTGGACCACAGACAGGATATCAGGTAACCAAATATTGCTCTGATATTAACTGGCAGTGGACCTGGGGCGGTGCAACCATTGTAAACAGTGAAGCACTTGCAGAATTACCAGAAGAACTTCAGGATGCAGTAAAGAAAGCAGCAGCAGATGCAGATGCTTATTATAACGAAATCTGGGCTGGTTATGATGCGGAATGTCAGAGCACTATGGAAGCGGAAGGAATGACATATACCAATTTGACGGATGAAGAACGTGCAGAATGGACTGCTTATGGAGAAAGCCTGTCTGACCAGTTTATAGAAATTATCGGAGCAGATTTCTACAATCAGGCTATGGATATCATTAGCGCAAGTTAAAAATGAAAAGTGGGCCAGGTTGTAAATGAATATGCCCTGGCCTTTTTCTTTTAAAAGGAGTAGTTGACAATGGGAGAAAAAACAGGATGGATGAAAGCAAATGAAACATTTCGTAAGATTATTACGACAATTTGTGGAATAGCAGTATTTGCAATTTTTCTGATCATTATTATTCAGGTGTTTTTCAGATATGTATTGAAGTCATCCATGGGTGGCGCAGAAGAACTTCCAACTTATGTTATGGCAGTTGCATGTTGGCTGGCAGTTCCGGTTGCAGCTATGGAAGATAATCATATTAATATTGATTTGATTCCGAATTTGTTTAAAGGAAGAGCCCGAATACTATGGTCCATGTGGGGAGAACTGGTAGAAGTTGTTACCATGACTTTCTTTACAAAACTGGCATTTGATTATTATTTACATATGATGGAAGGCGGAACGGTAACCGGTGGACTGGGAATCCCGCTTTGGATTTTCTATCTGTTCATTGTAATAGGCGCCGGACTTTGTGTACTGTTTGGACTTATTAATTTTATTACAAACTTAAGGAGGGTGATCAAATGGCAACCTCACTCATAATTGCACTGGTTATTATTTTAATTATGATTTTTACAGGTGTAGCAATGCCGTTTGCCTTTCTGGCAGGATGTATGGGCTATGCGATTACATCTGGCGCATCCACGGGAAGCTGGATACAGACTTCTTTTAAGGCAATCAATTCCTACAGTATCATTGCAATGCCGATGTTTATGATAGCAGGTACTATGATTGAAAGAAGTGGTATTGCAGGTACCCTGATTAAAGCGGCACAAAAATTAGTTGGAAAGTTCAAAGGTGGAATGGCTATGACAATTCCGATTGTAGCCTGTTTCTTTGGAGCACTTTCCGGTTCAGGAACGGCGACCTGTACTACACTGTCATCTATGATGGCACCTGATCTTGAAAAACAGGGATACGAAAGAGGGTATCTGGCAGCATTGATTGCAGCCTGTGCGCCTTTAGGTTATATGATACCACCAAATGTAAATGCAATTATTTTTAATTCGGTAGCATCAGACTCTTCGGTTGCAGAACTTTTTATGGCTACCATTATACCAGGTCTTATCTGGGCAGCTGCATATATTATCATTATTCGATTTGGATATTCGAAGTATTATCATCCGGAAAAAGCGGTAGTGACCAAGGAAGAATTGCTTTCAGAGCAGGAATCTTCAGAAGAAGCTGCAAAGAAAACAAAAAAATCATTCTGGACAAATTTGATAGCAGCAATTGGAATGCCAGTGATTGTAATGGGTGGAATCTATGGAGGCATTTTTACATCAACAGAAGCTGGAGCGATCGGATGCCTTTACGCACTGGTAATTGGAGCATTTTTATTCCGCAAGTTTACATTAAAATCGGCTTTTCATGAATTTTGTAATACCGGTATCAGTATTGGATCACTAATGATTCTGTTTCCAATGACCTATATTTTTTCCAGAATTCTGGTTATGGAGCAGGTACCATCCATGTTGACGAATTTAATCTTAAGCGTATCTACAAATAAATATGTGATTCTTTTGATGATCGATATCATTTTATTTATCGCAGGATTTTTTGTAGACTGTTCGGTATTGCAGCTGGTATTTGTGCCATTGTTATTACCATTATGTAAAACGATTGGTGTTAGTGCAACACAGCTTGCAGTTATTATGTTTGTATGTATTGGTGTCGGAACGATTACACCGCCGATGGCTATGAATATTTTCCTTACGGCTAAGATCCTGAAATTGGATACAAAATCAGTCATAGCACCAATCTGGCCATTTGTATTTTTAATAGGTATACCGATGATCTTATTGGTTACATATGTACCGGCATTTAGTACTTTCCTTCCAAATTTATTATTACATTAAGGGAGATATTATGTCAGCTGAAGTAATAAAACGTGAGAAATTAATAGAAGTGAAAAAGCAGTGTGATGTGCTGGTTGCAGGAGGTGGAATAGCCGGAATTGCAGCTGCATTGGCAGCAGCACGAAATGGCGCAGATGTTCTGTTGCTGGAAAGAGAATATACATTAGGTGGGCTGGCAACATTAGGACTGGTTACACTATATCTTCCATTGTGTGACGGAAAAGGTCATCAGCTGGTTTATGGAATCAGTGAGGAACTGCTGAAGCTGTCTATAAAGTATGGGGCAGAAAAGAATTATCCGAAAGCATGGCTGGATGGAACGGATCTGGAGGAACGTAAAAAGAATCGTTATATGACACAGTTTAATCCGCACTTTTTTGCGCTGGAAGTGGAAAAATTGCTTATTGCATCAGGAGTGAAGATTCTCTATGGAACGGTTGTAACGGATGTTACAGTAGACCAGGAGAAAATTACAAGGGTAATAGTAGAAAACAAATCAGGCTGTTCTGCAATTTCAGTGAAAAAAGTGATCGATACAACGGGAGATGCAGATATCTGCAAATTCAGCCAGGCTCCAGTTTCTTTGTATAGTAAGAACAGCGGACTGGCAAGCTGGTATTACTATTTGTCAAAAGGAAATCTGAATCTTAAAATGTATGGTCTTGCAGATGTGGTAAATGAAGATACCAGCCAGGGAAGCTCTACAGGCAATGAAACAGTAGATGTATTGTCAGAAAGAAGATATTGTGGCACGGATGGAGACGATCTGAGCCAGATGGTAGTAGATGGTCATCAGTCTATGCTGAAAGATATTTTAAAGGCAAAAGAGAAGAATCCAGATTGTGTCCCGGTCACCATATCTACAATTCCACTTATGAGAATGTCAAGGAGACTGGTAGGGGAATACGAACTGGATGAAAGTGAAAGCCACAAATTTTTTGCTGACAGTATTGGAATGACAGGAGACTGGAGAAACAGAGGTCCGGCATTTGAAATTCCGTTTGGCTGTTTATATTCCAGAAAAGTAAAGAATTTACTGGTGGCAGGAAGAGATATTTCTGTAACAGAGCCAATGTGGGATATTACGAGAGTGATTCCACCATGTGCAGTAACGGGAGAAGCAGCAGGGACAGCAGCGTCAATGACAGATGATTTTTCTACTATTTCTATCGAAAAATTGCAGGAGAAATTGAGAGATCAGGGAGTCAGACTGCACATTAATGAAGTGATGTAGAGTAAAAAGGATCGGGAAGGGAGCGATGTAATATGATTTTAACAGATGATGAAAAAAGAATGCTGGAAGGAGATCTTGGCCCGGTACATCAAAAATGCATGGAATATCTGGTAGAAGAATGTGAAGTATCAGGAGCAGAAAGACTGATAGATCTGGATGGAACTGGAGATATGCATGTACCACAGACATCTATGTCACCATTCTATGAATTTCCGTTGGAACAGTTGCAGGAACTGGTAGATAGTGGGGCACATTTTAAAATTCCGACCTTTGCAAATAAATCCCCATTTCCATGTCCGACACCGATTCATGGATGGAAAGAGTGTGGAATGGCACCACATAATGAAGAAGTTTATCATCAAAAAGCACTTCGCGAAGAGTACATGGAACTGTACCGGAAAATGGGGATGATGACGACACATTCTTGTGCTTACTATCTGACGAGTACATATTGGCCGACAAAAGGGCAGCATTGTGCATGGAATGAGAGTTCTGCAATTCCTTATGTAAATGCGATATTAGGGGCCAGAGCAAATATTGACGGAAATTTTGCAACCTGTTTTCTTGGAAAAGCTGCCTATTATGATATGCATATTACGGAAAACCGATATGCGACAGTATTAGTAAAGACAGAAAGAACCATTCAGAAAGATATAGAATGGGATGTTTTCGGATTTGCAGTAGGAGAAGAAGTAGGAATTGATGTACCGGCACTTACTGGTACGGTAAAACCAACGACAACACAGATCTGTAAATTAAATTCGGCCATGAATACAGGTGGATCTATTCGTATGTACCATATTCCAGGTACAACTCCGGAAGCACCGACTTTGGAAGCCGCCTTTGGAGGAAGAAAACCTGTCAGAGAAGTTATGATAGGTGAAAAAGAACTGAAGCATGCATATGATATCCTTAATTATCGAACTGGTGATGATGTGGATTTTGTTTCACTTGGATGCCCGCATTATAATATCGTGGATTTGATGATGCTTGCACGTAAATTAGAAGGAAAGAAATGTAAGGTCAGAACATGGATTATGACACTTCCGTGGTTATATGATGTGGCAAAAAATCTGGGGTATCTGAAAATATTTGAGGATGCCGGTGCAAATCTGATGTCAGGAACCTGTCCGGCATGTATGGGTGGTGTTCCACAGGGAGTAAAACGTATGGCAGTGGATTCTGCAAAACAGTCTTATTACATTACGGGCTGTTATCCAGATACGAAACTGGAAGTATGTTATGGAACACAGGATGATTGTATTGCAGCAGCATTGACTGGAAAATGGAGCGGGGAATGGAGGTAATTTCATGAAAAAAATAAGAATTAATGGAAAACCAGAATTTCCGGGAATTGTAGAAGCAGAAGCACTTGTTTCTCCAAAACCGCTGGAAGGTTTTACGAACTGCGATCCGACAAATGGCTGGACAACTGAGAGAAATCATCCATTGTTTAAAGTGCCATATGAAGGAAAAGTGCTGGTATATACCACTCCGCGGGGTTCAGGTGGATTTATGTCTTATGGAAGAGGAAAAACGCCGGCAGCATTTGTTCACTACAGAGGGAACCCTCTAAGTGTAAGCTGTGCCATGTGTGCACATATACCCGCAGTTACAGATTTAGAGGTGGATCCTACAACGGTGATAGAAACCGGAGATATGGTATATGTGAACGGAGATGAAGGGTATATTATTGTAACTAAAAAAGAATAACGAATCAGTTTAGGAGGGGGCAGGCAAATCTGCTCCCTTTTGAGGTGAATAAGAATGAATAAAAAACAAATATGGGAATTGGTGGCAGGACTGATATTTCTTATGGCAGGGATATGGTTTTTGAATCAGAATATACCAGATAATACGGAAAAAAGAGAAGCCACAGTAACTGCAGTAATGGAAGATACAAAAATAGAAGAAACAGCAGAAATATCGGGGCTGACAAGAGCTATAAACTGGCTTCATGAACAGGAAATACCATTTTGGATTTATATTCTCATATTTGCAGTGCTGGTACTTGGAATCAAAGTCCGATCAATCATTCATGATGTTCGTTTATTAAGAAAGAAACAGGAAAGTGAGCAAAAAAGATGAGACTGACAGATCAGGAAAAGGCAATGCTGGACGGAAAAGAAGGAAAAGGTGTACAGCGTGCAATGGAAATGAATGTAAGATATGCCGAGGCTCTTGGAGCAGAAGAATTTTTGGATGTGGCAAGTGCTGGAGGATATCTGATTGATAATGGAGATGGAGTACGAATTGACGGAGATGCGTCTTTTGATGAGATTTTATCTCTGAAATATCTGGATAGTGACGATGTGGTAGAAATTCCACATGTAAAGGTACCATCTTTTCAGGTAGAAACCTGTATGGATCCCAAATATTATCTGGAACAGGGATATTCGGAAAAAGTCAGAGACCGTTACCTTGAGAATTGTGCTTATCTGGCTAAAATCGGAGTACAGTTGATATGTAGTTGTACACCGTATTATGCAGGAAAGGTTCCACTTATGGGACAGCACTGTGCATGGATGGAATCTTCTGCGGTGGTATACATTAATTCTGTATACGGGGCAAGAACAAACTGTGAAGGAAACCACAGTTCACTGGCAGCGATGTTGACGGGAAAAACACCAAACTGGGGATATCATCTGGATGAAAATCGTTTGGGAACCCATCTGATTAAGGTGGAAACAAAAGTGGATGATATGAAAGAATGGGGGCTCCTTGGCTACTATATTGGAAAGCATGTGGGAGAACATGTTCCGGTTGTGGAAGGAATACAAAATATACCACATTATGATATGCTGAAAAATTTCGGAGCAGCGACAGCATCTTCTGGCGGAGTTGAGCTTTTTCACATTCCAGGAATTACACCGGAAATGAAGACTGTGGAAGAAGCATTTGGCGGTAAAAAACCACAGGAAATACTTGTTTACGGAGAAAAAGAACGGCAGCAGGCATATGACCAGCTGAACTGTACAGGGAAAAGTAATGATGTGGATTTTGTTATGGTGGGTTGTCCGCACTGTTCGATTGATCAGTTGTGGGAACTGGCAAATCTGCTGGATGGGAAGAAGGTAAAAGACTCTGTAAACATGTGGATTTTTGCAGCACAGTCGGTAAAGAATACGGCAGATAGAAATGGATTTACGGAAACAATTGAAAAATCAGGTGCAAAAGTAATGGTAGATACCTGCCCGGCGCTTGGACAGTTTGTCCCGAAAGGAACCACTTGTATGGTGACCAATTCAGCAAAGCAGGCACACTATCTGCCGAATTTTAAAGGTATCGGTGCATGGTACGGAGATATATATGATTGTGTAAGAGCAGCAATTACAGGAAAGTGGAGTGCATAGAGATGGAAAAAATCATATTAAAAGGTCGGAAAGCAGTAGGTGGAGTAGCGGAAGGCGAGGCATTGGTTACGAAAGACTATATGGCTGGCTGGGGTGGCGTAGCTCCGGATGGCAGTATTATAGATGTGAGGCATGAGTTATATGGAAAGAATTTTACTGGAAAAGTATTAGTATTTAAAGGGGCAAAAGGAAGTTCCGGGTATGCATCTGCATTTCAGCAGACAAGATTTTCGGGTCATGCCCCAGCGGCAATGGTTTATACATTGACAAACTCTAAGGTAGCACTTGGATGTGCGGTAACCCGTGCACCTGCGGTAACAGATTTGGATCAGGATCCAACGGAAGTCATACAGACAGGCGATTGGGTAAGGGTAGATGGGGATCATGGAATTGTGGAAGTAACGAAAAAAGTCTGAATATGACTATATATGAAAGTGTGACTTAAGAAAAAAGTATTGCAAATGATAAAAGTGTCATTTGGCAATACTTTTTTCTTTGGTATCAAGATCTTTTGAGTTATGCTATACTGAAATTATTCTAAGTAAGAATAAAATTCAGGAGGAATTATGATAAAACCGATTATGAAGGATGTGCTTTTCTTAGGGCAAAAATCGGAACCAGCTACAAAAGCAGACCTGCAGGTGGGAATAGATTTACAGGATACGCTGGCAGCCCACAGAGAAGAGTGTGTGGGTATGGCAGCGAATATGATTGGCATAAAAAAACGTGTGATTATTGTCAACATGGGCATGATCGATATCGTCATGTTTAACCCTGTAATACGCAAAAAGAGTGGAGCATATGAGACAGAAGAGGGATGTCTGTCGTTGACAGGGGTGCGGAAAACGACACGATATGAGAAGATGGAAGTGGAATATCTGGATCAGAACTGGAAGAAACAGAAGATGGCGTTAAGTGGCTGGCCGGCACAGATCTGCCAGCATGAGATGGATCATTGTGATGGAGTGATAATATGAATTAATTAGAAATATGGAAAAGATAGGAAGACTATTGATTATGCATTATATATGCATAATAGAAAAATATGCATACATAACGCATAATGTGACCGGAGGTTAAATAACTATGAACTATTATGCAATTATTGGTGATATAAAAGAGTCAAAAAAAATTGAGAATCGTTATGAAGTACAGGAAAAATTAAAGGACATATTGGATAATGTAAATAGATTTTATACTGATGAAATTGCAGCAAAGTTTCTCATAACATTGGGAGATGAGTTTCAGGGGTTATTAAAAAATCCTGCGCACATATTGGATATTATTAAGTATATTCAAAGAGAAATGTATCCAATAAAACTCAGAATAGGAATAGGAATAGGAGAAATGTCTACTAAAATAAATAATAATTTCGCAATAGGAGCGGATGGACCAGCCTTTTACGCAGCTAGAAAAATGGTGGAGACTATTCATGAGCTGGAGAAAAAAATCAGAAAACAGGCGCCAGATATTCAGATTTCTTTTTATGAGAGAGATAGTTTTGAAACAGTAGAAGTCAATATGATGTTATCTTTATTAAAAACGATTGAAGATAATTGGTCCGAAAAACAAAGACGCACAATTTGGAATATGATGGAAAATCCGGGTAGTCAAGAGGAGTGTGCCGATAAGATGGGAACAACGCAATCAACAATTGCAAGACGATTGTCTGATGGTAAGTATGTGACTTATCAAAGGTCTATAGAAACCATAGGAAAAGCTATTTGTAAATTAGGGGATGCTTGATGATAACTAAACTTGTATTATTATTTATGCTAGGACATGTGTTAGGAGATTTTTATTTTCAAACAGATAGTATGGCAAAGGAAAAAGAAGAAAAATTTAAGGGTGTTTTAAAACATTCCTTAGAATATTTTGTGGCAATATTGTTTGTAATGCTTCCAGTTGTAAGTTTGAATATGATAAAAGCAGCAATAATGTTATCAAGTGCTCATTTTTTTATAGATGGAGTAAAGTATGGGCTGATAAAATTAAAAAAGATAAGAAAATCGGGCAAAATTTTTGTGTATGATCAAATATTACATATAATAAGCATATTTTTATTGGCATATATGATGTATTGTGGTAAATACGAAATAATACCATTACATATAATAAAAAATATGTGTATGGCGTTTGGAATAAATAAAGTAATGACCGTAAAATGGATATTGTCGGTGCTTATCTTATATAGACCAGCAAATATACTAATTCAAAAGTTGCTATCAGGGTACAAGCCCCAAAAAGATGATAGACTGATAACAATAGACTATAAGGTAGGAAGAATGGTTGGAGGTATAGAGCGACTGATAATGTTTATGTTTATCGCAATGGATCAATATGCAGCAATGGGATTGGTTTTAACTGCAAAATCGATAGCGCGATATGATAAAATAGCAAAGGATGAACAGTTTGCAGAATACTACTTACTTGGAACTTTACTTAGTACAGCATGTGCTGTTTTATGTAAAATAGTTTTACTGTAGGACATGATTAGTGAGTGAGGGTGAAGAATAACATGGCGAAAATCAGAGTAATAAAAAAGAAAAATGATGATTCACTGGAATATGAAGTGGGTGGCATTTATGAAGTAACCGGAACCTGGTATGGTGGAGTCCACATTGCCGGAAAATCCGGGGTACCGGTGTCACTGGATAAAGATGAGTATATGGAACTGAACACAGAGCCACAGGAACCAGAAGTAAGAGAAGAAGTGTCAGAACGGGATATCCTGGTAGGAGATATTGTACAGCATTTTAAACGGGAATGGGTGTCCGCAGATACATCGGAGTATCTGTATAAAGTTCTGGCGTTTGCGCAGCATACGGAAAATGGAGAGAAACTGGTAATTTATCAGGCATTGTATGCACCATTTAAGGTATGTGCCAGACCGTATGCCATGTTTATGAGCAAAGTGGAGCGTGAAAAATATCCAGATGTTAAGCAGGAATACCGGTTTGAGAAAGTGAGCGTATAGAGAATGGGAAAAGGAACCGAAGAGAAGAAAGAGATAGAATGGGATAAATTGCTGCACATTCGTACGACGGGAAGGGATGATTCTCATTCGGATCAATATCGATATCCTTATGAACCAACGCCATATTCGGTGTTGGAGCGTCTGGCCAATTCTGGATATATTGGGAAAAAGAATACGGTGATTGATTATGGATGTGGAAAAGGCCGGGTGGACTTTTTTCTGGCATATCAGACCAGATGCCATGCAATAGGGATCGAATACGATCAGCAGATTTATGAGAAAGCTGTTATGAATAAAGAAAAGGCAATTTCTGCAGAAAGGGTCTCTTTTGTACAGGCAGATGCAGTAGAATATAAGGTGCCGGAGCAGGCGAACCGTTTTTTCTTTTTTAATCCGTTTTCACTGGATCTTCTGAAGAAAGTAATGGCGCGGATTCTGGAATCTTATTATGCACAGATGCGGAGCATACAGCTGTTTTTCTATTATCCATCGGACGAATATATAGCATATCTGATGACGATGGATGAGCTGATGTTTGCAGATGAAATAGACTGCAGAGACCTGTTCCCGGGGGATAATCCAAGGGAACGGATTGTGGTATTTGAGTTTGAATAGATGCGAACAGAGTTAGGAAGGGTGTGAAACAATGGGACGTTTTGTAAATCCAGACAACAGTGGCTTTCAGACGGCATTAAATGCAGAGATTTACGTGGATAAAACAGAAATCATAGGTTATACAAATCGTGTACTGGAGTCTACGGATGCATTTATCTGTAACAGCCGTCCCCGCAGATTCGGAAAGTCTATAACGGCAGATATGTTGGCTGCTTATTACAGCAAGGGTTGTGATTCGGAAAGTATGTTTTCGAAATACAAAATCAGTCAGACAGAAAACTTTAGAAAATACATGAATCAGTATGATGTGATTCATTTTGATGTGCAGTGGTGTATGAACGTGGCAGGCGGCCCAGATCAAGTCATTGGGTATATCACTGAGAATGTTATTCAGGAACTGCGAGAGTTTTACCCAGAGATCGTGACAGAAGAAGTCAAATCTGTTGTAGAAGCACTCTCAAGAATTAACGAGAAAACAAAAGCCAGATTTGTAATTATTATTGATGAATGGGATGTACTGATCCGAGATGAGGCAATGAATCATCAGGTACAGGAGCAGTATATTAATTTCCTGCGTGATTTGTTTAAAGGAATCCTTCCAACAAAATATATAGCATTAGCATACTTAACGGGGATCCTGCCAGTAAAAAAAGTAAAAACTCAGTCGGCATTAAATAATTTTAGTGAATTCACGATGCTTGATGCAAGAATTTTGGCGCAGTATATAGGCTTTACAGAAGATGAAGTAAAAGAGCTATGTGTGAAGAAAAACCAAAACTATGACGAAGTAAAAAGATGGTATGATGGATATCTGTTAGAAGGTTATCAGGTTTATAATCCAAAATCTGTAATAGAAGTCATGAAATGGAAAAAATTTCAGAGTTACTGGTCACAGACCGGTTCCTATGATGTAGTAGTACCTCTGATTAATATGAACTTTGACGGATTGCGTAATGATATTATAACGATGCTATCTGGGCAGGCAGTGGAAGTAGATGTTTCTTCTTTCCAGAATGATACGGTGCATTTTGAAAATAAAGATGATGTTCTTACTTATCTGATTCATCTTGGATATTTGGGGTATGATCAGACTTATCAGACTGCGTTTATCCCAAATGAAGAACTCAGACAGGAAATGGTCAGGGCAACCAGAAGAAGAAAATGGGATGAAATGATCAGTTTTCAGAAGGAGTCAGAAGCACTTCTGAATGCGACTCTGGAGATGGACACAGATGCAGTGGCAGCAGGTATTGAAAAAATACACATGGACTATGCATCAACGATTCAGTATCATGATGAGAATTCCTTAAGCAGTGTATTGACCATTGCGTACCTGAGTTCTATGAAGTATTATTTTAAGCCTATAAGAGAACTGCCGACAGGCAGAGGATTTGCAGATTTTGTGTATCTCCCGAAACCGGAGTACAGGGAAGATTATCCGGCACTGGTGGTAGAAATGAAATGGAACCAAAAGGCGGTGACTGCTATAGAGCAGATAAAAGAGAAACGATATCCGGAATCATTAAAACAATATACCGGAGATCTGCTTCTCGCAGGTATCAGCTATAATAAGAAAACGAAAGAATATCAGTGCAAAATAGAATCAAATCACGATTAGACGAATCTGGATTTTGAAAACTATAGTGAATTATGTTACCGAAGGAGAAGACATACCATGAGCAGTTATATTACTACCTACACCAGAAAATGTTTTGACCCGGTGCACCCGGATCCGGAAGGAATCATTATAGAGGATATTGCACATGCGTTATCCCTGTTGTGCCGTGGAAACGGGCATGTGACGACGTTCTGGTCTGTGGGGCAGCATTGTATCTGTTGTGCAAAAGAGGCGGCAGGGCGGGGACTTTCCAATCGAATCGTACTGGCCTGTCTCCTGCACGATGCCAGTGAATGTTATATGTCTGATGTACCACGCCCTTTTAAGCAGACCATGCAGGAATACATCCGGCAGGAAGAATATCTGCTGAGTGAGATCTACACGAAATTCCTCGGTACGGATCTGACAGTAGAAGAACAGCGGCAGGTAAAAGAAATCGATGATGATCTGTTATGGTACGATCTGGTTAACCTGCTGGATATGACACCGGATAGAGAGAAACCGGAAATGCATATAAAAGTGGAATGTAAAGTACAGCCATTTGAAGAGGTGGAACAGGAGTATCTGGATATTTTTGAAAAGTACAGCCAGGCCAGAAAATAACCACTTGTTATTCAAGTCTCGATTTGTTATGCTTAGTTGTAATGAACAAACGGTTGCGTAAATTGGGGTGTTGTTATGGAAACAGAAGAGAAGAAAGTCTATACGATTGATGATATTGCCAGAGAACTGGGGGTCAGTAAGACTACTGTATCTCGCGCAATTTCAGGAAAAGGACGTATTGGGCAGGCTACAAGGGAAAGAGTATTAGAGTTTATTGAGAAGCATGACTACCGTCCGAATGTGATGGCAAAGGGACTGGCACAGAAGAAAACCTTTAATCTGGCGCTTCTGCTGCCAAAGGATTATGCAGTGACAGAGTTTCCTTTTTTTAAGGACTGTATGCAGGGAATCTGCGAGGTGGCATCCAGTCATGACTATGATGTGATTATTTCTATGATAGACGGAGATGACCTGTCCCAGATTCAGAGATTAGAGGCGAATCGAAAAGTGGATGGTATGATCCTGAGCCGTGCAGTAGAGCATTCAAAAGCACAGGACTATCTAAAAAACTGTAAAGAGCCATTTGTAGCCATCGGGCCGGAGGAAGATCCGGAGATTACCTATGTGGATAATAAAAACCAGGAAGCAAGTGAAGAACTGACCAGCATTATGTTGATGAAGGGCGTGCAGAAGCTGGCACTTCTGGGAGGCAATCATTCTTTCAGTGTGACTAAGAGCCGCTATCAGGGATATGCACAGGCGCATGAGAAGATGCATGTTCCAGTCAGTCCGGAGCTGGTCTTTATGGACTGTGAGGACCAGGTAAAAATATCCGATGCAGTAAAATATGCATTAGATCAGGATGCTGACGGGATCCTCTGTATGGACGATGCCATCTGCAGTATGTGCATTGGAAGCCTGAGAGAACGGAAGATCCCGATTCCGTCTCAGGTACGGGTGGCGAGCCTGTATGACAGTAAGAGTCTGGAATACAATAATCCACCGATTACCAGTGTGAAGTTCGATACGGTCAGACTGGGAAAAATGGCAGCAGAGAAGCTGTTAAAGATGATGGGCGAAGAAACGGAGGAAGAGACATTGCCTCTGAATTATCAGGTAGTGCTGCGGGAGTCAACGCAGTAACGGACATCATGGAGCATAACGTGCAGAAATGTACGAGATGCTCTTTTTTGTTGAAAAATATAACTGATCAGAACCTGTTGCCACGCAAGATTGCGTGATAAATGATAAAGAACAAACGATTGCGCAAAAAGCAAATAACGTGAAAAAACGATTGTGCAATATGCAATAAAATATATTGAAAAATTAGAGAATAATGACTAATTGACATTAATAATACTATTTAATATACTAAAACTATGAACAAACGGTTGCGCAACTTTAATGAGAAACGTGACACACTACAGTAATTATAACCATATGATTACATATGCGCAGCTTGAAAAAAATATCAGGAGGAAAGAATGATGAAGAAATCCGTGAAAAAAGTAATGCTTCCGGTAATGGCAGCAGCAATGGCAGTATCCTTTGGAGCACTGGTAAGTGCAGAGGACGAGACAATCAGCTTAACTGTGTGGGGAGCAGAAGAAGATCAGACTTTATTAAAGGAACTGACAGATAATTTCCAGGCGGCTTATCCGGATCAGACATTTGATATTCAGATCGGTGTAGAATCTGAATCCACAGCCAAGGATACCGTTTTAACTGACGTAGAAGCAGCCGCTGATGTCTATGCATTTGCAGATGACCAGATTACTGATCTGGTAAAAGCAGGTGCACTTCTGAAACTGGATGATTACGCAGAAGTACTTCAGATGGCAGGAAAAACTCTTGATGATGTGAAAGACGCTAATGTGGAAGGTTCTGTTGATGCAGCAACCATCGATGGCGGGCTGTATGCATTCCCAAGAGCAGCAGATAACGGATATTTCCTGTATTATGATGCATCTGTTCTCAGTGAAGAAGATGTGGCAAGCTGGAGCAGTCTTCTGGAAGCCGCTGATGCAGCAGGAAAGAAAGTGGGTATGACACTGGCATCCGGATGGTATAATGCCTCCTTCTTCTATGGTGCAGGATTTACCACAGGGTTAAATGATGACGGAACAACTGCAATCGACTGGAATGGTACCAGCGCAGACGGATACACCGGTGTGGATGTGGTAAAAGGTATGCTGGCTATCTCAGGCAGTCCTGCATTTATGGCTATTGCGGATGGTGATATCTCAAATCAGCTGGCATCCGGTAATCTTGCAGCATGTGTATCCGGTACATGGGATGCCATGACAGCACAGGAAGTATTCGGTGACGGATATGCAGCAACCAAGCTTCCGACTTTCACAGTAGGTGATCAGGAAGTTCAGCAGGGATCTGTAGCAGGTTACAAATATATTGGTGTAAACGGATATTCTGAAAATTCAGGATGGGCAGTGCTTCTCGCTGACTATCTGTCAAATGAAGAAGCTCAGCAGAAGTTCTTTGATGAACGTGAAAGTGGTCCATCCAATAAAAATGTAGGTGCATCTGATGCAATCAAAGAAAATGTGGCACTTTCAGCTCTGGCACAGCAGTCTGAATATGCACAGGCACAGAAGGTTGGCGGAAAATACTGGGATCCGTCTCAGACATTCGGTGAGCTGATTGCACAGGGAACTCTGGCAGCAGATGATGATGCAGCAATTCAGGAAGCACTGGATAACCTGGTAGAAGGTGTGACTGCTTCTGTAGAGTAATGCATATTGTGTCAGACGATCAGAATATGTTAATATACTGAGAAATCGATAAGAACATATAAATGGCCCATATGCGTGAAAGTGCATGTGGGCTATTTTAAGGAAAGAGAAAGATGGAGGAAAAGGAATGGCAGCACAGGAGAAAAATTCTGCAGCATCAGCCGTCAGAAGTTTTGGGCAGGCAATCGGAAGCTTTTTCAGAGACTTTGGTACAGCAGTTGTAAAAGGTGATGCGTTTGTCAAATTGTCTCTGCTCTGGATGGGTGCGGGATACGCAAAGCGCAAGCAGTATGTAAAAGCAGTTTTGATGACGATTCTGGAAATCGCGGTCATTGCATTTACTGTAAAATTTGCTATGCAGTATGTACCGAAGATTGGCAGTCTTGGTACGGTAAAGATGGAAAAAGTCTTTAATATGAAGACGATGAAAAGTGAATTTAATGATTACGATAACTCTTTTACGATTCTGTTGTTTTCATTATTCAGTTTTGTAGTGTGGCTGGCAGCTGCAGTGGTCTGGTTTAAAAATATAATAAATGCCTATGTTCTCCAGAAAATGGAAGAAGAAGGACAACATATCAATACTTTTAAAGAAGATCTCAGATCTCTGCTGGAAGAAAAGTTCCACATTACCTTGCTGACGCTTCCGGTGCTGGGCGTTGTTATTTTTACACTGATCCCGATTTTGCTTCTGATCTTTGTGGCATTTACCAATTACGATCAGCAGCATATGCCTCCTACGGAACTGTTTTCCTGGGTGGGACTGAATAACTTTATCAGCCTGTTTGGTGGTGGCGGACTGACTACCACATTCGGATATGCGTTTGTACGAGTTCTGGGATGGACGCTTGTGTGGGCATTTTTTGCAACCTTCACCACATACATTGGCGGTATTTTACTTTCCCTGTTACTGAACAGTAAGAAAACCAGATGGCCGAAGATGTGGAGAACTTTATTTATCGTAACGATTGCAGTACCACAGTTCGTATCCCTGCTTCTGGTACGTAACTTTTTCTCAAATGGTGGTATCGTCAATACCATCTGCAATACGATTGGACTGACCGGATTCCTGAGAAGTATTGGCCTGGTATCTACCAGTTATATTCCGTTCTTATCCGCTCCGGGCTGGGCACACGTTATGATCATTCTGATCAATATCTGGATTGGTGTACCGTATCAGATGCTGATTGCTACCGGTGTGCTGATGAACCTGCCTTCTGACCAGCTGGAAAGTGCCAGAGTGGACGGCGCGACCAAGTTCCAGATTTTTCGGAAAATTACTATGCCGTATCTGCTTTTTGTAACCGGACCGGCACTGATTACTGACTTTGTAAAAAATATCAACAACTTTAACGTTATTTACCTGCTGACACAGGATGTATATACCACAACGAATCAGGCAATGGCTAATTCCCAGGCAAAAGAAGTAGACCTTCTGGTAACATGGCTGTTCCGTCTGACTCAGGACTACTACAACTACAAGATGGCATCCGCCATTGGTATCATTGTGTTTATCATCTGTGCAGTCTTCACACTGGTTGCATTTAACCGGATGATCAAAGGAGATAAGGAGGGGACATACCAATAATGAAAAAGATGAAAGACAGTCGTACATCTTCCATTGTACTGCATAACGGACTCATTGCGGTGTTGGCTTTATTCTGGCTGATTCCGATTATCTGGCTGGTGTGCACTTCCTTCAGTGCCTACAGCGGAATGAATACCAGTACCTTTTTCCCGAAGGAATGGAGCATTGTGAATTATCAGAAGCTGTTCCATCCAGACTCTGTATCACAGTTTCCACAGTGGTTTTTAAATACCTTTATCATTGCATGCTTTACCTGTGTAATCTCTACCATGTTTGTACTGATGGTGGCATATGCTACTTCCATGATGCGGTTTAAGATGAGAAAACCACTGATGAACATGGCAGTTATCCTGAACCTGTTTCCAGGTATGCTGGCTATGATCGCAGTGTATTTTACGCTGAAATCCTTCAACCTGACTAATAGCTATGCCGGACTGATTATGGTATATTCCGCATCATCGGGGCTTGGTTATCTGATTGCAAAAGGATTCTTTGATACGGTACCGAGAGCACTCTGCGAAGCAGCCAGAATCGACGGCTGCAGCGAGGCAAGAATCTTTTTCCAGATCGTACTGCCGATGAGCCGCCCGATCGTGGTCTATACGGTAATCAGCAGTTTCCTGGTACCGTGGATGGATTTTGTATACGCAAAGATGATTTTAAATGCAGGTATTTCTTCCAAATACACCGTTGCCATTGGTCTGTACAAGATGCTGGATAAGAGCCTGATTAATTCTTATTTTACCCAGTTCTGTGCTGGTGGTGTGCTGGTATCTATTCCGATTTCCATTCTGTTCATGATTATGCAGAAGTTCTATGTGGAAGGAATCACCGGTGGAGCAGTAAAAGGTTAAGAGTAGGAGTGTTCAAATGGGAAAAAGAGGGATTGTCTGGAAGACACCGGATATTACAGCTGATGGGCTGAAGATGTTTGCCTGTATCGTCATGCTGATTCAGTCCACAGGAATTGTGATTATTGAAAAGGGACTGATTCATCTGGATCAGTATACACAGGCTGGATTGAATGAAGCGATGGCACAGGATTCCCATTTGATGACACTGGCCGGGATGGGATCGGTGATGCAGCTCATCGGCGGCATGGCGATACCGGTGATTGCATTTTTGCTGGTGGAAGGCTTTCAAAATACATCAGATTACCGGAAATATCTGCTGGCGGTGGGAGTAACTGCGTTAATCAGTGAGATCCCTTATGACTGGGCTATGAGCGGAAAGCTGCTGGATATGTCCAGTCAGAATGCACTGATCGGGACCTGTATCTGTCTGATGATGCTGAAATGCCTGGATCTGTTCAAAGAGATGTCTGGAATGGCGAGATTACTGGTTCGTATGCTGGTAGTGTTGGCAGCAGTGATCTGGGTCAGTATGATTCGTGCAGAATATGGACTGTGTATGGTGCTGTTGGTTGCGGTGCTCTATGTATTTGATACCAGAAACGTGTTAAAAACGATACTGGGCTGCATGATCAGTCTGATGTATGTGACAGGACCGATCGCATTTTATGGTATCTGGTGTTACAACGGAGAACGGAAAAACCGGATACCGAAATATGTATATTATGCTTTTTATCCTTTGCATCTCCTGGTGCTTGGAATGATTGCAAAATTTTTATGAGGAGAACAATATGGAATTTAGAACGGATCAATTACTTCATGGCGGTGACTACAATCCGGAACAGTGGCTGAAACGCCCGGATATTCTGGCAAAAGATCTGGATATGCTGGAAGAATCCGGCTGCAACGTAGTCAGCCTTGGCATTTTCTCCTGGTCCACTCTGGAACCAGAAGAGGGTGTATTTCATTTTGAATGGCTGAAAGAAATGATTGATAAATTATATCAGAGAGGGATTAACACGATTCTGGCTACGCCGTCTGGCGCCCGTCCGAAATGGATGGCAGACAAGTACCCGGAGGTACTTCGTGTGGATGAGACCGGTCACAGAAATCATTTTGGTTTCCGTCACAATCACTGTTATACCTCTCCGGTATACAGAGAAAAAGTACATACGATTAATAAAAAACTGGCGCAGGAAGTAGCTACACATCCAGGCGTGATTCTGTGGCACATTTCCAATGAATATGGCGGAGAATGTTACTGTCCGCTGTGCCAGGATGCATTTCGCAAATGGCTGAAGGAAAAATATCAGACGATCGAGAACTTGAATGACCGTTGGTGTACCACATTTTGGAGCCATACTTATAATAATTTTGACCAGATTGAGGCACCGTCTAAGATCGGTGAGACACAGCTTCATGCCCTGAATCTGGACTGGAGAAGATTTGTGACATATCAGACTGCAGATTTTATTCATGCTGAGATTGCGGCAGTTCGAGAAGGTGGAAGTGATCTTCCAACCACAGCGAATCTGATGCATTATTTTGGAAGTCTGGATTATTTTAAGATTGCAAAAGAGATTGATGTGGTATCCTGGGATACCTATCCAACCTGGCATAAAGAGGCAGTCATTGATACTGCTTATGATAATGGTATGTGCCACGATCTGATGCGTTCCCTGAAGAGCAAACCATTTTTCCAGATGGAATCCTGCCCGACTTCTACCAACTGGCAGAGCGTCAGCAAATTAAAGAAACCGGGTATGCTCTTTGCGCAGTCCCTGCAGGCTATTGCCCACGGAGGGGAAGGTGCATTGTATTTCCAGATTCGTCAGAGCCGTGGTGCTTCTGAGAAGTTCCATGGAGCAGTGATTGACCACTATGGAGGCAATGATACCAGAGTCTTCAGGGAAGTATCCAAGGTGGGAGCAACCTTAAAAGAACTGAAGGAACTGGCTGGAACCACCATGGACAGTCCGGTGGCTATGATCTACGACTGGGACAGCCAGTGGGCGATGGAAGACAGCCAGGGCCCAAGAAATAAAGGGCTGCATTATCTGGAAAACCTGTTGAAATACTACAGAGGATTCCGGAAGCAGGGCATCAGTGTGGATCTGCTTGATCAGACCTGCGACGTGGAAAAATATAAGGTCCTGGTACTGCCGATGGTCTATATGTTCAAAGAGGGATTTGCAGAAAAGGTACGTACCTTTGTGGAAAATGGAGGAACCCTGATTACCAGCTACTGGTCCGGAATCGCAGATGATACCGACCGATGTTATCTGGAAGGAACCCCGCACGGACTGATGGATGTGCTGGGGATCCGCAGCACGGAGATTGACGGCCTCTATGACTGGGAAGAGAATGAATTTGTCCCAGTAGAAGGAAACGAGCTGGGACTGAATCAGACCTATACCTGCAAATATCTGTGTGATCTGGTAGAGCTGCGGGGAGCAAAGAGCCTGATGACCTACGGCAATGACTTCTATGCGGGATACGCTGCACTGACGGTAAATGAATATGGAAAGGGTAGAGCCTGGTATGTGGCAGCCGATGCAGAGAGAGATTTCTTCGCAGATTTCCTTGGAAAAGTGCTGGAAACAAATCAGATTGCCTGTGGCGTAAAAGGGGACATTCCAGATGCATTGGAGATCACCGTAAGAGAAAGCAAAGAAGCAAAATACTACCTGTATCAGAACTTTGGTACAGAAGCAGTGAAGATTCCGGTACCGGAAGAGGAAGCATCCTGGCTGTATGGCAGCGGGGAAGAAAAACTGGAAGTATATGGACTGGCAGTGGCGAAAGTGATGAAATAAGATGAAAAAGCAGAAGATAAGATATACTGTGAACAGCTGTTAAAAGAATATGGAATAGAATAAAGGAGAACCAGCCAGATATGTGTAAATAATATTTGGCTGGTTCTTTGGTATAATTTACTGCGTTATCTTGCGAAAGCATAGATCTTCATGGTATGATAGGGAAAAATTGTCGAAAAAGCAAAAGATTGGAGAAAACGATGAGTAACGAAAATAAGAAATGCAAAGTACATTATACCGGAACATTTAATGATGGAACAAAGTTTGATTCTTCCTATGACCGTGGCGAGCCACTGGAGTTTGTCTGTGGCGCAGGCATGATGATCAAAGGCTTTGACGAAGCAGTTAAGGATATGGAAGTAGGTCAGATCGTGGATGTACATCTGATGCCGGAAGAAGCTTATGGTATGCCAAATCCGGAGAATGTATTTACGCTGGAGATCAGTCAGCTTCCGGGATCAGAAGGACTCTCTGTAGGAGAAAGAGTGTATTTATCCAATGCAGCAGGACAGCCATTCCCGGTCAGCGTAGCAGCAAAAGATGAGACAACCATTACCTTTGATGCAAATCATGAGATGGCAGGAAAGGAACTGAATTTCAAGATCGAACTTGTGGAAGTTGGGGAGTAAGAACATGAAGTACCTGATTATTGGTGCAGGGGGAACCGGTGGTGTCGTGGGTTATTACATGACAAAAGCCGGAAAGGATGTGACACTGATTGCCAGAGGAGCACATCTGAAGCAGATGCAGACAAAAGGATTGATTTTAGAAAGAATGTGGGATCAGTCCACCGAGACGATCACGGTAAAAGCGTCAGATATGGAGCATTATACAGAACAGCCGGATGTGATTCTGGTTTGCGTAAAGGGATATTCTCTGACAGATACGATTCCATTTATTCAGAAAGTGGCAAAGAAGGATACCGTGGTGATCCCGATTTTGAACATCTATGGAACCGGTGCAAAAATGCAGAAGGAATTGTCAGAACTTCTGGTGACAGATGGCTGTATCTATGTATCTGCCAATATCAAAGAGCCAGGAGTATTGCTCCAGCACGGCAAGATTCTGAAAGTAGTCTTTGGGGTTCGGGAAAAAGAGGCATATCGTCCGGTATTAAAGGAGATTGAGAAAGATCTCTGCGACAGCAGTATTTATGGAGTGCTTTCTGAAAATATTCGTCGTGATGCGCTGGAGAAGTTTTCTTATGTATCACCGATTGGGGCAGCAGGACTGTATTATCATGCAACAGCCGGAGACTTCCAGAAAGAAGGCGAACAGCGCGAAACATTCAAGGCGATGATTCGTGAGATCGCAGCACTGGCAGATGCTATGGGAGTGCCGTTTGAAAAAGATATGGTGGATGTGAATCTGCGCATTCTGGCGAATCTGGCACCGGAAGCCACTACATCCATGCAGAGGGACGTCTATGCCGGAAAGAGTTCGGAGATCGACGGTCTGGTATATGAAGTGGTCCGGATGGGACGGGAACATGGAGTACCGGTTCCTGTTTATGAAAAAGTGGCAGAAAAGCTGGGAGGCACAAAGTAAATGTCATTAGAGAAAGCAAAAGCATATCTGGCAGAAAAAGGTTATGCAGATCATGTGATCGAACTGGAGGATTCCAGTGCAACGGTACAGCTGGCAGCACAGGCGCTGGGCGTAGAACCGGGCATGATTGCCAAGACCATGTCATTTCTGATTGGAGAGGAAGCCATACTGATTCTCACAGAAGGTACGGCAAAAGTAGATAACCGGAAGTATAAAGATACTTTTCATATGAAAGCAAAGATGATTCCATTTGAAGAAGTAGAAGGCTGGATCGGACATGCACCCGGCGGTGTCTGCCCGTTTGGAATCAAAGAAGGTATCAAGGTGTATCTGGATGAAAGTCTGAAGCAGTTCGATACGGTGTATCCGGCAGCAGGAAATGATCACAGCGCAGTGAAACTGACCATAGCAGAACTGGAGGAAGTGGCAGGAGCAGTCGGCTGGGTGGATGTGTGTAAAGAACCGGCATAGCAGTAGAAGATAATTTTTTCAAGGGGAAAAACATGGAGTATCAATGGCCATATAAGAATGAATACGGACAGACTGAGACTGTGGAAGCGGATGTTCTGGTGTTGGGCGGTGGCCTGGCGGGATGTTTTGCAGCCATCTCTGCTGCAAGAAAAGGGAAAAAAGTAATTCTGGTGGAAAAAGGTGCTACAAAGCGCAGCGGTTCAGCCGGAACAGGATTCGATCACTGGGAATCCGCCTGTACCAATCCCTGTTCGGAGGTGACGGCAAAAGAGATTGCAGAGGCGTACGTGGATGAACAGGATCATTACAGCAATGGAATTGCCCATTATATTGAATGCAGGGAAGGGTATGACCGTCTGATTGATCTGGAAAAAATGGGCGGAAAAGTCCGTGATACTGAGGATGAATTCAAGGGCGCAGAGTTTCGGGATGAGAAGACGAAGCTGATGTTTGCTTATGATTATAAGAATAAATTTACATTAAGAGTGTGGGGGTCTACATTTAAACCAGCACTTTATAAAGAGTTAAAACGTCTGGGTGTGAAGATCTATGACCGTACCGAGGCAACTGCTCTTCTGACTACTGTGGAGAATGGAAAAAAACGTGGAATCGGTGCCATCGGTATGAATGTACATACCGGGAAACTTCTGGTGTTCCGTGCAAAAGCAACCATGCTGACCATGTCCCGACCAGCCAGAGTGTGGCTGTTTAATCCGGATCTGGTGGGCTTATGCGAGTTCCGTCCGATGCAGTCCATCGGAAGTGGACATGCCATGGGCTGGAGAGCCGGTGTGGAATTTACCATGATGGAAAAATCGGTAAAGGGAGAATTCTCAGCAGCAGGCAGAAGCTTTCCACCATATGGAGCCGGAAATAATCACAATACCTGGTATGCAGCAACGATGGTGGATGCCAGAGGGGTGGAGATTCCATATCTGGATCGTGACGGCAATGTATTAAAAACTGTTTCCGAGAGATATTATCCGGTAAAGGGACAGAAGTTCTTCTTAAAGGGTGGCGTGATTGATGAGCCGAAGTATGAATACCGCGGACCGGAGACGATGCCATTTGATGAACTGATGAAACGTGGCTATCAGCTGCCGTTTTATGCAGACTTAAGCCGTATGCCGGAGATGGAGCGGAAAGTGATATGGGGTATGATGGTAGGCGAGGAAGGAAAAACGAAAGTTCCGATTCTTCAGAATTATACAGAAAGAGGATTTGATCCGACAAAACATGCGCTTCAGTGTTATGGTACCGGATGGCAGTCAGCGGCATTTCTGGATCAGGAACGCCAGCTGTTTGGGGCACCGGGTGGAATCATGCATGACTGGGATTTGAAGACAAATATCGATGGCATCTATGCAGCAGGTGATCAGCTGTTTGCATCGGACTGCTGTGGATTCGCCTGTGCAACTGGTTACTATGCAGGCAGAAAAGCAGCAGATTATTGTGATGCGGTTGCTTTGGGTGAGGTGAATCCAGAAGATGTGGAAGCAGAGAAAAAACGTCTGTATGCGCCGCTGGAGCGCTCAGAAGGGGTATCCTGGAAGGAACTGAACATGGCAATCTCCAAGGCTATGCAGAATTACTGCGGTGGCGTGAAATGCGATGCCCTGTTAAAAGAAGGGCTGGATCTGCTGCACAGCTACCGGGAAGAGATTGTCCCGCAATTGTACTGTGAGAATCCGCATGACCTGATGCGTACCCATGAAGTGCTGGATATTCTGGATGTGGCAGAGATGATTCTGCATGCATGTCTGATGAGAAAGTCCAGTTCGAAGCAGCTTTGCTTCACAAGAAGCGATTATCCGGAGATGGATCCGCAGAAAGACCGGCGTTTTATTACCCTTCGAAAGGAAGGAGATCAGGTGGTAGAAGGCGAAGTGCCACTGGATTATTTCGGAGATCTGGAAACAGAATATGAAAAACGCAATCAGGACTACATCAGATGTCAGGCGACATCTGATGCAGCCACCAGTGGATTGCAGAGATGCGCAGAAGAAGCATGTCATGCAACGCATGACGCGCATCTCGCAACAAGAATGTCAGAGTCATTCTTGAACGAAATGTCTATCAAGAATAAAGAATGGAAAGTATCGGTAATTCCATGTAGTGCAACGCCGCTTTTGTTTGATGAAAGCAAATGTGTGGGTTGCAACACCTGTGCCAATATCTGTCAGTGTGACATCATGATCCCCAATCCGGAAAAAGGAAAGCATCCGATTGTGGCCTATCCGGGCGAATGCTATTACTGCGGAGCCTGCGTCATGGTATGTCCGAATCCGGGAGCTATTCATCTGCAGCATCCGGTCATGAACCGGGCTAAATTCGTACCGGTAAAACCAGAACCGGCAGAAGAGGAAATAAAAGAATAATCCAGATTTTCTGGAAGGCTGCGAAGGAGTCTCTGTTCTGGGGCAGGTCTATATTGGCAGAGAACTGCTGAATATGTCTTATCTGTGGAATAACCGATATACTAGCATGCAGAACATCTGCACTGCGGTGGCCAGTGCACTTTCATCAAAGTCAAAATCTGGATTATGTCCAGGAGCAGCTGTCTGGGTTAAAGTATAGAAAAACAGACTTTTTCCACCGTGTGACTGTACCGCTTCTGACAGGTAAGAAAAGTCCTCGCTGAAAGATGCGGTCGGATCAGGGGTACGCATGGTAAGTGACAGGGAAGCAGCAGTGTCAGTCAGAAGCTGCATCATATCAGGATCATTGATAACAGATGGAGCAGATCCAACAGTCTCGATCTGGCAGGTGCAGGAGTGCATGGCAGCGGCTGCCTGAAGAATCTGCGTGGCGTATGTTTTCATGTAATGGTTGACTTCTGTACTGCAGCCCCGTACTTCCAGTTCCAGCTCTGCATGGTCGCAAATGACATTTCGGCCGGAACCGGCATGGGCGGTTCCTACATTGATCTGGGATGGACCGTCCGAATGTCTTGGAATTGCATGGAGATTCAGAATGGCAGAGGCCATGGCCAGCATGGCATTGTGGCCTTTTTCCGGAAGAGCCGCATGAGAAGAAAGACCGGAAAAAGTAGCATTTAATTTGGTAGTAGCCAGAGTAGGACCAACCGATACACCGATCTGCTCACCGGGCGTACTGTATGGGAAAATGTGACTTCCAATCAGATAATCCACATCGTTCAGATGTCCATGTTCTGCAACAGAGCGGGCACCGCGAACCCCTTCTTCTGCAGGCTGGAAAATCAGTCTGACAGTTCCAGAGAACATCTCTTTCCTTTCAGACAAAATCCGTGCAACGGTCAGACCAACAGCGGTATGTCCATCATGTCCGCAGGCATGCATAAATCCCCAATTTTGAGAAGAAAAACCTTCTTTGTATGGAAGGTGATCAACACTTTCGTCTTCCTTAATAGGCAGGGCGTCAATATCAAAGCGCAGGGCAATCACAGGACCGGCACCAAGATGCAGCGTTCCGATGACTCCGGTGAAGCCGCCCCGGGCTGGCGCAGCATATTCTGGTATGGCACCCTGAGACAGTGCACGCTGGTAGTGAGATTCCAGCACCTCTTCAGATGGAAGACCCATGCGGGCGTCGGTGGCGCACACATCCGGACCGGTCAGCACCTGATAGCCAAGATCCGTCAGATATTTTGCAATGATGGAAGTGGTGCGCACTTCGCACCAGCCCGGCTCCGGGAAACGATGAAAGTCCCTGCGCAGCCGGATCAGATCCGGAGTCAGGGATGCGATATCAGCATTTAACATTTCAAGAAAATCAGATTCAGAAAACATAATGAGTAGTATCCTTTCGGTTTCGTGAACAGTTACGAACATATTATAACATAGCTGTCCAAATCTTGAAGAAAGGACAGGGAAGAATCTAAAATATTTTCGAAAAGTGTCTTGAAAAGGATATCCCAGATTGTTATAATATGTGATGTATTGCAAAATGGGGGAGGTTTCGGATTTTATTACGAAACAAAACAAGTTTAGCAGGAGGAAAATAATGAAAAAGGGGAAATTGTGGACCGCATTACTGCTTACGGCAGCCATGTGTGTGAACCCTGTCTGGACACAGCTTCCAGACAATGCCTCTTATGATAAAGTGAGTGCAGAAGAGGGAGATTCGGATACCGAAGGAGATACTGGAAGTGAAGAAGCCATTGATCCTACGGTACAGACAAATGATATCCCTGGGTGGCCGCAGGGGGACGCAGTAGAATGCGATGCGGCGATTTGCTTTGATGCCAATACAGGAACGGTTCTGTATGGCAAGAACATTGACAAACAGGAATATCCGGCCAGTATCACCAAGATCATGACGGTGTTGCTTGCGCTGGAAAACGGGAATCTGGATGATACGGTTACTTTTTCAGAAAATGCGGTGTACAGTATTGAATACGGAAGTGCACATCTGGGACTGACAGAGGGAGAAGAACTGACACTGGAGCAGTGCCTGTACGGTATCATGCTGGCATCGGCCAATGAGATCTCCAATGCGGTGGCAGAGCATATTGGTGGAAGTGTAGAGAATTTTGCCAATATGATGAATGAAAAAGCAGCGCAGCTGGGATGCGTCAATACACATTTCGTGAATCCAAACGGACTGCATGATGAGAATCATTATACCTGTGCCTATGATATGGCATTGATCACCCAGGAAGCCATGAAGTACGATAAGTTCCGGGAGATCATCCATACACAGGAGTACAGTTATCCAGAGACGAATCTGGTGAAGGAAAAAAGGTATTTTGCCAATCATCACGGTATGCTGATGGATGAAAGCAGAGCCTATGATGGATTTATCGGAGGCAAGACCGGATATACGGATGAAGCATGGAATACCCTGGTATCTACAGCAGAACGAAATGGCATGCTTCTGATCAGTGTGGTATTGCATGCACCGGGGCAGGACAGCGAATACGGAGACACGAAGACTGTGCTGGATTACGGATTTGACAATTTTCAGGAAGTACAGGTCAATAATCTGGACCAGAGTATAATGAATACAGAGATTATCGGAATTGATGATCCAACGGAACTGGAGAAAATCAAACAGGCTGATTTGTCACAGCCTCCATTTACGGTAGGAGAAACGGCAACGCTTACCATACCGAACGGGGTGGAAGTGTCGGCACTTACCAGAAAGATGGATTTTACGACTGGAAAGCTGACATATTATTATGGGGATCAGGCTCTGGGAAGTGCTTCTTTTACCTATACAGGGGAATGGGAGGAAGAGACAGAGGCACCAACCGAGACGGAAACAGAAACCGAGACAGAAACGGAAGCAGGTGGACTGACCAGAATGATTCAAAATGGAGCATTTGCGAATAATAAAGTACTGACTGCAATTGCAGGAGGGTATGATAAGGTAGATCTTTTCATTAAGACACATACCGTATTTGCTGTTATAATAGGGGCGATCCTGTTGATTATTTTTATACCGCTTTTACTGGTATCGATCAGCAGAAATAAGAAATACAAAAAAATGATCGAACTGCGTACACAGGAGATGGCGCTGCGCAGGCAACTGGAAGCAGAGATTGAAGAAAAATCTGCAGCACAGGTGGAAGCGGAACTCCGGGCACATGAACTGGAAATTCAGCTGGAAGAAGAGCGGAAGAAAAACCGCGAAAAAGAAGCTGAGCAGACAGAACAAAAGCCGGAGACAGAAGAACAGACATCAGGGGAAGCTTAAATACGAAATCGTAAAAAGGAGCAGGCAGCCGTAAGGGGAAAAAAGCATACGGCTGTAGAAATAAGGGAGGAATAATTAATATGAACTGGGTATCACCAATTAAAGATGACGAAACACTGGAACGCTTCAAACAGGCACTTCGCAAGGTAGATGATAAATATTATATTTTGTTTGAGATCGGTGTGGGAACCGGACTTCAGCTTCAGGAGATCCTGAAATTCAAAAATAAAGATATTCGTGGAAAAGATGAGATCGAAGCCTGCATTGGAACCAAGAATATTAAACGAACATTCAAGATTAATAAAGATCTGAAAAAAATCATTTTAGACTACACAGAAGGCAAGGATCCAGAAGCGTATCTGATTGTGGGACATGCAAGCTCTGCATCTTCCTTATCCAGAGAACAGGCGTATCGTGTATTTAAGAATGTGGGAAAAGAACTGGGACTGAATTCAATCGGTGCACAGACCATGAGAAAAACATTTGCATGGAGATATTATAAGAGTACCAATGATATCTATTATCTGCAGAATCTGTTAAATCATGCTTCACCTTCTATTACTTACCGTTACATTGGAGAAAAGCCAAATGTAGAGGTAGTATTAAAGAAGATGACTCCGGAAGAAAATGAAAGAAGCCGTTATCTCCTCTATAAAGACGGAAACGGAAAGAAACGAATGGATAACATCATCGAATTGTTCCAGCACCTGAAATCAGAACTGGATAATCCGACAAACAATGATGCATTCTACGGTAAGGTTGACTGCCTTCTGGAAGAAGTAGAAGAACTGATTAAGAATTATAATAAGACCAACTAAGAAAAACGGCACCATGAATGGAATCATTCATGATGCCGTTTTAAACGTCTTCGTTCCTGGAGAATCAGTTTACGTTCCAGCAGATCTCCAGCCCGGTCTACATCAATTTGTTTGATGGTTTTTACACAGAAAAAGCCATCTGAATTCTCACACTTTTTCAGTCGGATTTTCCCTTTCAGATAGCCGTGTTCTTCACAGTAGGCCAGACAGCTGAAGTTCTTCCCACCGCTGGCAAACCAGCGGATCTTTTTTTTCGCATTTTTGCCACAGAGATAACATTTGGTGGAAGTGACTTTCCGGTCCTTCATCAGGTCTTTTTTAGAAGAAAACTCCTTTGAGACAAACTTAGAATATCCATCGAAAATGATAGAAACTTCCTCACGCCTGTTTTTCGGGCTGCGAAAATAATCGATAGAATAAAAATGATGAAGCTGTTTGTCAGGAAGAAGTTTCATGACTTCTGCTGTGTAGAATGCATCAGAGAGAGCAGCATGAAAGGTCTGAGATTTTGGAATCTGAAGTTCATCCACAGCCGTCTCCAGTGATTTGCGGCTTTTCCCGTCATCAAAACAGATGCTGTATAACTTCTGGATATCCAGATATTTTAATGGAAAAGGAAAAAAATTCTCCACGTTATGATAGCGCATATTGCGCTGAAACTCCAGCAGATCCAGGGAGCCCCAGATACAGTAGGTGGCATCTTCGGTACACCACTGACGGAATCGTTCACATACAGCCGGAAAAGGATCGGCCTTTTTTAATTTATCTGCGGAAAGGTGAATGATAGACTGGGTCATGGGATGCAGGCGTTTATAAACAGAAGGCTGAACCAGTTCGTGGAAACGGCTGACTTCCTGCTTTTCACTGTTCAGTTTTACTGCGCCGATCTCCAGAATCTCAAAAGGAAGCACCGGATTCTCTTTTGCTTTTCCATCCGGACATTGATTCCATTCCAGATCAAATACAATATAATTCATAATAGTCTCCTGTTGATGTTACATGGTATGTATGATGCCAGAGGATTGTTGTGTGCTATGCACTTTGGAACCCTAGCATCATCATGATACCAGAGGATTGTTTTTCCGTCAACTTGCATAGCAAAGGAGAGATTCTTTCGGCAAGTTGCTCATGGGTTTCAGAAAAAAAGATGAGGAAAGGCAGAAGTCACAAGAGAATCAAAAAAAGTTTGGGCAATAGTGTCATGGCGCGAAACAGGAAAAGCAGTTATACTGGTTTCGTGTTAAGAAGAGCGCAGACGACGCATAAAATGGGAGGAAGATTAAAATGGCAAGTTTATCCTTAGAGCATATTTATAAAAGATACCCAAATGGTTTTGAAGCAGTAAAAGACTTTAACCTTGAGATTGAAGATAAAGAATTCATCATTTTTGTAGGCCCTTCAGGTTGTGGTAAATCTACGACACTTCGTATGATTGCAGGTCTGGAAGAGATTTCCGAAGGTACGCTGAAGATTGGTGACAAGGTTATGAACGATGTAGAACCAATGGACAGAGATATCGCAATGGTATTCCAGAACTACGCTCTGTATCCACATATGACTGTATATGATAATATGGCATTTGGTCTGAAACTGAGAAAAGTTCCAAAGGATCAGATCGATAAGATGGTAAAAGAAGCTGCCAAGATTCTTGACCTGGACAAGCTGCTTGACCGTAAACCAAAGGCTCTTTCCGGTGGACAGAGACAGCGAGTTGCTATGGGACGTGCTATCGTACGTGATCCAAAGGTATTCCTGATGGATGAACCTCTGTCAAACCTGGATGCAAAACTTCGTGTTCAGATGCGTATTGAGATCTCCAAGCTGCATCAGAGACTGGGTGCTACGATCATCTACGTAACACATGACCAGACAGAGGCTATGACACTGGGTACCAGAATCGTTGTTATGAAAGACGGTGTTGTTCAGCAGGTAGATTCTCCACAGAATCTGTACAATAATCCAGGCAACCTGTTCGTAGCAGGATTCATCGGATCTCCACAGATGAACTTCATGGATGCCGTAGTAGAAGCAGCTGGAAAGAATGTTACATTAAAAGTTGGTCAGCACAGCATCAAACTGCCAGAAGCAAAATCAAAAGCTCTTATCGATGGCGGTTATGTTGGAAAGACTGTTGTTATGGGTATTCGTCCTGAAGATGTACATGACAGTGCAGAATTTATCGCTGCATCACCAGATACTGTAGTAGAATCTACAATCAGAGTATACGAACTGCTGGGTGCAGAAGTATTCCTGTATTTCGATGTAGAGAACTTCCCTATGACAGCCCGTGTAAATCCTACCACAACAGCAAGAACAGGCGATACCGTGAAGTTTGCACTGGATGCAGAGAAGATCCATGTATTCGACAAAGAGACAGAACTTACTATCACAAACTAAAAATTAAGAATCAGATAAAGGGAGAGGCGATGAGCCTCTCCTTTTTCATGTACGGAATTTCATCCTTATATGTATCTTGCGAATTTGCAAAAAATGCATTATGATAATGGGTATACATAAAAAATGTGATGATTCAGAAGAAATATATATAAATTCTTCTGAGCAATTGGAAAAATGGAGGAAAAGGATGATTTCTGGACAGGTAATACAGAATGCCATTGACGAATTAAAAACAATTACCCGAGTAGACTTATGTGTATTAGATACAGATGGAAATCAGGTTGCTACTACTTTTACAGATGAACAGCCGGATGTTTCCAGTATTGAATTATTTGTACAGTCACCGGCGGACAGTCAGGTGATGCAGGGATGCCATTTTTTTAAGATTATGGATAATCAGATACCAGAATATGTACTGGTTGCGAGAGGAAATGGAGAAGACGGCTATATGATCGGAAAGATCGCTGTCAGTGAGCTGCATAATCTTATGGTAGCGTATCATGAAAAGCAGGATCGCAACAGCTTTATCCAGAATGTGTTGATGGATAATATGCTTCTTGTGGATATCTATAATCGTGCAAAGAAGCTCCATATAGACATTGAAGCCAAACGAGTGGTTTATCTGATTGAAACCAAGCAGGAGCAGGATAGCAGTGCGCTGGAACTGGTGAGAACCTTGTTTGCAGGAAGCAGCCGAGACTTTATCACTGCGGTAGATGAGAAAAATATCATTTTAGTGAAGGAATTAAAACCAGAAGAGGGATACGAGACTGTAGAACAGACGGCAAAGATGCTGCTGGATATGTTGAATAGTGAGGCTATGTCTAAGGTACGGATTGCTTATGGAACTATGATCTCTGAGATCCGTTTCCTGTCCAAGTCTTATAAAGAAGCAAAAATGGCACTGGATGTAGGAAAGATTTTCTACGAAGAGAAGAGTATCATTGCATATAATACACTGGGTATTGGCCGCCTGATTTATCAGCTGCCGATTCCACTGTGTGAGATGTTCATGAATGAAGTATTTGGAGGCGAACTGCCGGAATCTCTGGATGATGAGACATTGATGACTATCAACAAGTTCTTTGAAAACAGCCTGAATGTGTCTGAGACATCCAGACAGCTCTACATTCACAGAAATACGCTGGTTTATCGTCTGGAGAAGATTCAGAAGAGTACTGGTCTGGATGTGCGTGTCTTTGAAGATGCATTAACATTCCGGATTGCATTGATGGTTTCTAATTATATGAAATATATGGAACGAAACACGTTTTAATGAGTTTTAAAGAGGAGATAGAATATGGTGAAATTATATGATGGTGGCGTCTATCTGGTAAATGGAACTGAGATTGTAGAAGACAATCAAGACGCACAGAAAGTATTAACCAGTAAAACAGGACATGCAGCAGCCAGAGAAGAAGCTGCAAAGAATACGATTGCCTACCGCATTTTACAGGCACACAATACCTCTGGTAACATGGAGAAGCTGCAGATTAAGTTCGATAAACTGACTTCTCATGACATTACATTTGTTGGTATTATCCAGACAGCAAGAGCGTCCGGACTGGAGAAATTTCCGGTGCCTTATGTACTGACCAACTGTCATAACAGCCTTTGTGCAGTTGGTGGAACCATCAATGAAGATGACCATATGTTTGGACTGACCTGTGCCAAGAAGTATGGTGGAGTCTATGTACCTCCTCATCAGGCAGTCATTCATCAGTTCGCCAGAGAGATGCTGGCTGGCGGCGGAAAGATGATTCTGGGATCTGACTCCCATACCCGTTATGGTGCGTTGGGTACGATGGCCATGGGAGAAGGCGGACCGGAGCTGGTAAAACAGCTGCTGAACAAGACATATGATATTAATATGCCGAAAGTAGTCGGTGTGTATCTGACAGGAAAGCCGGAAAAAGGTGTAGGGCCTCAGGACGTGGCACTGGCTATCATCGGAGCGGTATTCGGAAATGGCTATGTGAACAACAAAGTAATGGAATTCGTAGGACCAGGTGTGGAAAACTTAAGTGCAGATTTCCGTATCGGTATTGATGTTATGACGACAGAGACCACCTGCCTGTCTTCCATCTGGAAGACAGATGATCAGATTAAGGAATTCTATGAAATTCACGGAAGAAGCGGAGACTATGAGGAACTGAATCCGGGAGCCGTGACTTACTATGATGGTATGGTATATGTGGATCTGTCTCAGGTAAAACCAATGATTGCCATGCCGTTCCATCCAAGTAACACTTACACTATTGAAGAATTAAATGCCAATCTGGATGATATTCTTCTGGATGTGGAAAAGCGTGCGAAGGTGAGCCTTGGCGGAGCTGTTGATTTTACCCTGAGAGATAAAGTGCGCGATGGAAGACTGTATGTAGATCAGGGAATCATTGCCGGATGCGCCGGTGGTGGTTTTGAAAATATCTGTGCAGCAGCAGATATCCTGAAGGATGCTTATATTGGAGCAGATGAGTTTACTTTAAGTATTTATCCTGCAAGTACACCGATCTATATGGAATTGGCTAAAAATGGACGTCTGGCAGATCTGATTAAGACAGGAGCTATTGTGAAGACGGCGTTCTGTGGACCATGTTTTGGTGCCGGTGATACACCAGCGAATAATGCATTTTCTATTCGTCACTCTACCAGAAACTTCCCGAACCGTGAAGGCAGCAAGCTGCAGAGTGGACAGATCGCTTCCGTAGCACTGATGGATGCCCGTTCTATTGCAGCCACTGCAGCGAATAAGGGATATCTGACGGCGGCAACGGATGTGGATGCACACTTTACCAATCCGAAGTATTTCTTTGACAGCAGTATTTATGCACATCGTGTCTTTGACAGTAAGGGTGTGGCAGATCCGTCTGTAGAGATCAAGTTTGGCCCGAATATCAAAGACTGGCCAGAGATGCCGGCATTGACAAAGCATCTGATGCTGAAGGTGGTTTCTGAGATTCATGATCCGGTTACTACAACCGATGAGCTGATTCCATCTGGTGAGACATCATCTTATCGATCCAATCCACTGGGACTGGCAGAGTTCACCTTATCCAGAAAGGATCCGGCATACGTTGGACTGGCCAAAGAAGTACAGAAAGCAGAAAAAGCGAGAGAAGCCAATGAATGTATGGGAGATGCACTTCCAGAGCTTCGTCCGATTATGCATAAAGTAAAAGAAGTATATCTAGATGCATGTAAGGATACAGTAGGTGTGGGAAGTACCATCTTTGCTGTGAAACCAGGTGACGGATCCGCCCGTGAACAGGCTGCATCCTGCCAGAAAGTATTAGGAGGCTGGGCAAATATTGCCAATAGCTATGCAACGAAGAGATATCGTTCCAATCTGATCAACTGGGGTATGCTTCCATTTCTGATCGAAGAAGGAGATCTGCCATTTACCAAAGGCGATTACATCTTCGTACCAGAGATCCGAAAAGCAATTGAGGAAAAAGCAACAGAGATCAAAGCTTACGTGGTAAGCGAAAAAGAAATGAAAGAATTTACTCTGAAGATGGGCGAACTGACAGAAGATGAGAGAACCATCATCCTGAAAGGATGCCTGATCAATTATTATAGAGGATAAAGCCAGTTGGGGACGGAGTTTTGTGGCTCTTTAGAGCCACAAAACTCCGTCCCCACTGGCTTTACGGTTCCACTTCTTCGTGGGCTTCTTTCATAGACTGACCAAGATTCATAAGTGGCTGTGGTGCACCCAGTCCGATTTTAAAACGGAGATTCAGCTTGCGGTGTAGCTGGGTCTCCATATCTTTTGCCCTTTTTTGCCGGAATGCTTCTTCATTTTCGGAAAGTGGGCAGGCATTACATGGAATCATAATAAATATTCGGTTGGCCAGAACCGGTCCGATGATAGCTGTTGGGAAAAAGGCTTTGATGATCTTGCGAAAATAGGAGATCTGGCTCTGGAGCTGCACTACGGAACCGATGGGGTTGCACATGGTGCCGTGTGCGGTAATCTGGCTGAACTTTAAAGCCATGATCCAGCCATATGGCGCATGGATGTCCAGCAGGGATGTATACAGAGACAGATTTTGATGAAACTGATCCGGGAAGAGCAGTTCACTGATCAGACCGTTTTCAATGACCGGGATAGCGGTATCAAAGGCTTCTTTGTTTAGCTGTTCCTGGATCTGGTGCTTTTTGTGGTAATCGATTTCTCGAAAGACATCTTTCAGTGCTGAGATTACCTTATCACGTTTCAGAGGCTTAGTCAGATAGCCGCGGATACCGATGTTGGTGCCTTCCCGTTTAAAATCTGTTTTGCGGGAATAGGAAACGACCAGAAACAGGCATTCGCTGTAAAAAGCATGCAGTTCCCGAATCGAGAAAACACCGTGCAGTCCTGCCATCTGGATATTCAGGATCAGGATATCAGGCTGATATTTCTGGTAAATATCAGACAGCTGGCTGGAATTCTGGGCAATTCGGATATCGATAGTTTCTTCCATGTCGTGAAACTGGTTGGTGATCATAATGCGCAGTGCGTCCAATGCAACGCCTTCATCATCGGCAAGCATAACTTTATACATGTCTTTACTCCTCTGTGTCTACATTCAGATATACTTCATTTTTCATATGGAACCGGGAAGAGATGATCTCTTTGTCCATATTTTCTGCTGTAACAGCGACTGGCTCCAGCTTCAGATAAGGCACGTCATAGGTGCCATCATGAAAGGTCTCTTCCAGATCAGGATCTTCCCCTTTGGCCAGCATGACAGCATACTGGGCACTCTGCCTGGCCAGCTGGTCGATAGATTTGTAAACAGTCATATACTGATTACCTTCTACAATGCGCTGGCAGGCATCAATATCAGCATCCTGTCCGACCAGGCAGACATCATCTGCCATGCGATGTTCGGAAAGTGACTTAAAAGCCATGGCGGCAAGTCCGTCATTACCGCAGATAACAGCGTCCACTTTTCCTATCGTGTCGATACACTCATTCATTTGATCGTAGGCATATTCTGCCTTCCAGTTATCCGCATAATTCTCATAAACCAGTTGTGCATTTTTCCCATCCAGGGTTTTTTTAATGCCCTGCTCCACCAGAACTACATTATAGTCGGCAGGAGAGCCATAGAGGGCAGCGATCTTTCCATCTTCCGGAATCTGGGAGAGCACACTCTCGGCCATCAGGGTGCCGACTTCTTCATTATCAAAGGATGCGTAAAGATCCACATTGGCATTCTGGATAATACGGTCATATGCCAGGACTTTGATGCCTTTGCTATGAGCGCGTTTGATAGCCGATTCCAGGGCATTACTGGTGCCGTCAACGGCGACAATCACCAGAACATCCATACCCTTGTCAATCAGATATTCAATCTGGGAAGCCTGCTCATCGGCATCTCCGTTGGCGTTCTGTACATTCACTTCAGCACCGAGATCGGAGGCGGTGGAGACGAATACATCCCGGTCCCGGATCCAGCGTTCCAGAACGAAGGTATCAAAGGACATACCGATCTGCAGGGCAGTCTGTTCATCGCTTTTTTCAGACTGGGATTCTTCCTTGATGGAGGAACATCCTACGGTGGTCACAGACAGTGAGGCAACAGCAGCATATAGTATATATTTTTTTACAAACACTGATAAACGATTCATGTAAAATATCCTCTTTAAATCTCATTAGATATGGTCACGATATTCGGTAGGCGTCCTGCCGGTTACTTTTTTAAAGATACGGCTGAAATAATTCGGGTCGCTGTATCCCACGGCCATACAGACTTCCTTGATACTGGATGACGGAGAAGCCAGCATTTCTTTGGCTTTTTCCACACGCAGTCCGGTCAGGTATTCGACAAAAGTCTGATCTGTTTCTTCTTTGAATAACTTACTAAAATAATAGGGACTGATATCCACATATTTGGAAACCTCCTCCAGAGAGAGTTCCTTGGAAAAATTCTGAATGATATACTGCTGGGCTTTTCCAATGATGGTAGTCTCTTTCTGCTCTTTGACATCATTGATGTTGCGGCAGGCTTCGGTCATCTTGCTGACAAACCAGCGCCGTTGTTCTTCCGGAGTCTGGCAGGCCAGCACATTATCCAGATAATCTTTACGATATAAAAATCCATAGGGAATACCACCTTTTAAGAACACTTCTTTTTCGGCTGTCATGACAAATTCCAGAATCTTGATGCGGATACACTGGACGTAGTCAGGATAGTTCTCAATCATCCAGTCAAAGAACTGATTGGAAGCACGGATGACATTCTCGGTCTCCCCGCGGATCAGGCAGGAGAACAGGTAACGCTCCAGATCGTCTGGATAGTCCCGCTCATATTCCAGCTCCATCTTGATATCCCGCAGATGTACGACACTGCTTTTATCAATGCGGAGAGATTTTTTGGACTCTTCATAAGACTTGCTCTGTTCGGTAATGCTCCAGACATTTCCGATACCGGCACGAAAATGCATATCAATCTGCCTGCGAAGCTTGCGAATCATATTTCGCGTATTTTCAATAATGGAAATACGTTCCTCGTAAGGAAGATCCTGGGATTCATGAGGAATAAAGAGAGCCACGGTGCCGGCCATAATTGGCCCGATAATGCAGGTGGGCATGAATTCTTTGATGATTTCACGAAAAGCCAGGTGGTGATTTTGCAGCTGAACCGTAGTACCTACCGGGTTCTCCAGATTGCCATTTTCTCCGTCTTCACCGAATTCCAGAACCATAATCCATCCATAATCTGTATGAATGTTCAGCAGATCTCGATAGCGGTTCAGAGAAGGTGCCGGATCATCCTGAAACAGAATCAGATTGATAAATCCATTCTCGATAATCGGAACCACTGCTTCCAGCTTTTCCCGGATCAAAAGGTTCTGACTGCGGCTGGAGCGTTCCTGGTCAATGACGGCCATGGCTTTTTCCAGTGCAGCGACTATCTTTTCCCGGTTGGCTGGTTTGGTCAGATATTCAATGACGCCAAGATTGATGGCTTCCTGGGCAAATGTAAATTTGTCATAAGCTGACATGATGATAAACTGACATTTTTTATTAAAGGTGCGAATCTCCCGAATGGCATCGATACCTTTGATCCCCGGCATCTGTATATCCATAAAGGAAATGTCCGGCACGAATTCCTGAGCAATCTCAATAGCCTGCCGTCCGGTCTTGGCTGTCCGGATCTCGCAGGATTCACCAAAGTTTTTATTGATAATGAATTTCAGGGAATCCAGAACAATTCCCTCATCATCCACCAGTAATACTTTATACATATTGTTCCTCCTCCACAGGGATACGGATTGTGACAAGCGTACCCATGTTTTCTCCTTTACTGTCTATGGAGAAAAGATTCTCTTTATTATAATACAAATTCAGACGTTTTTGCACATTTCCCAGACCGACACCATTGGAATTCTTGTCTGAGGAAGTGTGTGCAGTCTTTCCACTGCGGATATCCTGCAGGCGTTCGCTGGAGATGCCGATACCGTTATCCCGTACATGAATCAGGATCTCAGAGTCTTCTCGATGGACTTCCAGGCGGATCCTTCCTTCCCGGGAAATATTGCGGATACCATAGCTGATGGCATTTTCCACAGCCGGCTGAATAATCATGCAGGGAACCCGGAATCCGGTGATATCGCAGTCGATGGATTTTTCATAGTGAATGTCACCGGAAAAACGGACATTCATGATAGATACATAGTTATCCACCAGTTCAATTTCTTCTTGAAGATCTACATCGGTATTCAGAGACTTCATGCTGTAACGAAAAAAATCAGCCATATTCTGAATAAAAGAATAAGTTTTTTCTGCGTCTTCCATCATGGCCATCTGTGCACCGGCGTTCAGGGAGTTAAACAGAAAATGTGGATTGATCTGAGCCTGATAATACCGCAGCTGTGCTTCTTTCAGATGGGTTTCCATGAGAAGCTCACGCTCCTGGGCCTCTTTTTCGGCTTTTATACTGCTCTTTACTTTTTCAATGTATTCCTGAATACTGATGACCATCTTACTGAATGCCAGGGTCACAACACCCAGCTCATCGTCTGAGACGACAGGCGGAAGCTCCACATCAAAGTTGCCGGCGGCTACCTGGTTGGAAGCGGAGGCCAGCAGCAGGAGTGGACGGGTGATCTGATTGACCATAATGATAATCAGAAAAATATTGAACAGTGCCATGGCAATGGTGACCAGGGTATTCATTCGTTCAATCAGCCGCAGTGAGACTTCCAGGGACTGATAGTTCCTGGAGTTGGCCAGGAACTGCTGGTTATTCAGGCTGTAGATATAGGCTGTCAGAAAATTGTAATAATCTGTTGCCTCATTGTAAGCGGTGCGGTATTTGCCAGTGTTGCGTGCACGCTTGGCTTCAATAGCTTCATCTGCAATAGCCAGATAGCTCTGAGAAATATTGTAGATATTCTTTTCCATGGAACCAGCAGTAGAATCTGTGACCTGATGGTTCAGATCAGAGAGCAGATTGCGGTACTGCTGTTCATAGTAATAATAGTTGTTCAGGGAGTCGGTACTTTTGACTTCCAGGTATTCCAGAATGTTGTCATGCAGGCTGTCCAGGGTCTCGGTCATGGTGTTCAGATTATTGTTGCTGGTGTAGATGGTGTTAATCTGCTCCAGTGACCGGTTGATGTTGGTATTCAGATACAATGACATAGCCAGAGAAAGCATGGATGTCAGTAGGAAAATGAAAATCAGCCGCAGAGGAAAAGGTAAGTGGGAAAATGGACTGGTTCGTTTTCTCTTCACAAGTTACGCCCCCTTTCCTGTTTCTGATTCAGTCTCTGTCTGAAGGGCATTGAGCTGCCGGATGGCATCAGACTGCTCCAGAGTATGGGCATCCACCTGAGAGTAATCGCTGGTATGGCCATATTCCAGATATTCAGCCAGATTGTCTACGGCACGTTTCCCCATCTGGGCGGCATCAATGACAATATTGGCACTGATGACACCACTGGAGAGATATTCCAGAACAGAGTCATTCTGGTAAGAACCGATAATTATAAAATCACCTACATAGTTCATATCTACAGCAATCTGGCTGACAGACTGGGTCTGCTGCAGGGTAGTACAGATGACAATATCTGTTTTGTCATGATTGTTTTTTAAAAATTCCCGGATGGATTCCTCCACCTCAAAAGTATTGGAGTTGTTCAGCTTCATGGTATCAAGCTTCATATCACTGCGCTGTTCTTCCAGAGCTTTGCCGATACCGGAGACCAGCAGTCTGCTTTCTGCGTCCTGCTCCTGGGAATCCAGTATGACCATGACATTGGAATCGGTATCATTGGCATATTTTAAAGCCAGAGATCCGTAGTCATAACCAATCGTGACATTATTGATACCGGTATAGCTGTAGCGGTCGCTGTTTATATTGTCACGGTAAATGGTGCTGACGGCAATGCCTGCCTCCACAGCCTTGTTCATGAGCTGAGTTGTGGAATACTCACCGTTGGCTTCTATCATGATAGCATCTACGTTGGCTGCAATAGCCATCTTCAGCAGATCATTGGTAGTATAGGAAAGATCCAGGCTTTTCCCAAAGTCTTCGACATAGATACCATATGGAATGCCTTCTTCCCGGGCAGATTCAAAAGCAGTGTCCCAGAAAGCAGTCACGGAACTGGTAATAAATGCACAGTGGTACTGATAATCGGTATCTTCCTGATTCTGTGTATACTGCTTCTGAAGAGCGGAAATGATAACATATTCCCGTGCAATATACAGAATCAGGCAGATGAGAGAGATCAGCACCAGACCGGCGATGATAGTCAGATAATTGAATTTTTTCTTTTTTTCCATGATAAAATAAAGTCCCTTTTTAAATGGTTTGTATCTTTTTGTCAGATCTGATTCGGATAGAGGAACTGGTGTTGAATCAGATAAATGCCGCCCAGAAGGATGGCAGAATCCTGCAGCGTGGATGGAATCAGATGACAGTATTGTTTCATCGTGTTGTGCAGTGCATCGGTGATGTCTTCACACAGAGTGGGACGGCAGCGGTGCAGCACACTGTTCAGAATAATAATATCAGGATTGAAGGTATTCAGCAAATTATTAATACCGATAGACATATAAGTAATAAAGTTGTTCACCAGACATCTGGCATCCGGGTCACCCTGGCGGTAAAGATCTTCGAAAAGATCTGCGTGGATCGGCATCTGTTTGATCTCGGACAGTTCGGCGAACAGGGCACGTTCGGATGCATACTGCTCCAGGCAGCCGTGGTTGCCGCATGGACATGGCCGGCCACCGATCTGGATAATGGAATGACCGAATTCTCCGGCGTAGCCATTTTTTCCTTTTACCAGTTGGTTTTTCATAATAATGCCTACACCGATACCGGAATGAACGCTGATGTACAGCATCTCATTGGTCTGATGACAGAAAGACCATTCGCCCAGAACAGAAAGGTTGGCTTCGTTTTCCATCAGGACCGGGACCTGAAAGGCTTCTGCCAGAGGTGTGACAAGATCCAGGTCTTCATAGGAAGAATAAGGAAGGAAAATGATCCGGTTGTGATGTACTACGCCGTGAATGCCAAGAGCGATCCCCAGAAGACCATAACGGCTCTTCGGAAGAGTGTTCACTGCAGCCTGAATATAAGTAATCAGGGCCGGAATCAGATCCGCAGAATCTTCAGGAAACTCGTGCTGATAAATATGGCAGTTGCTTCCCAGGAGACTTGCCGTCATCAGAGTAATGGTTTCCGTGGCAAGATCCAGGGAAATAATGTATCCGCAGGTCTCATCCATCTTCAGTAAGATGGGTTTTCGTCCTTTTTTCGTATCGTCACTGCCGACTTCCAGGATCAGTCCACGATCCAGAAGAATCTGGACAATCGCAGAAACCGTAGCTTTTGTCAGACCAAGATGACTGGCGATCGCAGCTCTGGAAATAGTACCATGCTCCATAATGGTACGAATGACAGATTGTGTATTAATATCTCGAATAAGTTCCGGGTTACCGGTTAAGATTGTTTTAGCCATAATTGTGAAAATCCTCTTGCAAATTTGTCTGAATAGAGTTATTATTACTATAACACAATTAGTTTAGAAAGTAAACTAATGTAAAAGATTACTGGTTATCCAGTAATGAAAAAGAAAGGGGATAGAACCATGCAGATCAAAAGCATTACCGATGAGGCATTTAAAAAGTACGGCAGAGTACTTAAGATAGAAGTACCGGATCTGTTAGAACGTCTGGCTAAGACACCTGTGACAGATGGTGTAGAGTATGTAGCATCTGCTCCGGAACTGGAAGCCTGTTCAGAGCGTGAAGCGATTCAGAACAGCATTTACGGTGGTATGCCGATCCAGATCGGATATTGCAACGGAACGAATCATACTCTGAATGCAGTGGAATATCATCGCGACTCTGAGATTGATATTGCCCTTGACGGAGCCATCTTACTGATCGGATCCGAAGCAGACGTTGAAGACGATTTTACATATGATACAGCAAAGATGGAAGCTTTCGCAGCACCGGCAGGTGCAGTGGTAGAGCTGTATGCCACCACACTTCATTATGCACCGATCAACGCAGAAGGAAAAGAGAACTTCCGCGTAGTAATCATCCTTCCGGAAGGAACCAATACAGAGCCACCTGTACTTTCAGGAGTATTCCCGGAAGATAAGCTGATGACCGCAAAGAATAAATGGCTGATCGCCCATGCAGAGTCCAATGAAGGAAAAGGCGGAGCATTTGTAGGATTAAAGGGAGAAAACATAACCATAAAATAATGATTATTTAAAATCAGGAGGAGCAATATCATGAACAATTTACCAGAAGTAAAAATTGGAATCGTAGCAGTCAGCCGTGACTGTTTCCCGGAATCTCTGTCCGTTAACAGAAGAAAAGCACTTGTAGAAGCTTACACAAAGAAATATGATGCAAAGAACATCTATGAATGTCCAGTCTGTATCGTAGAGAGCGAGATCCATATGGTTCAGGCTCTGGAAGATATCAAGGCAGCTGGATGTAACGCACTGGTTGTTTATCTTGGAAACTTCGGACCGGAAATCTCCGAATCTCTGCTGGCTAAACATTTTGAAGGCCCTAAGATGATCATCGCAGCAGAAGAAGAATCACAGAATGACCTGGTTCAGGGACGTGGTGATGCTTACTGTGGTATGCTGAATGCAAGCTACAACCTGCAGCTGAGAAATGTTGGCGGATACTATATCCCAGAATATCCTGTAGGGGATGCAGATGACTGTGCAGATATGATCCATGACTTCCTGCCAATCGCACGTGCATATGTGGCAGTAAAAGACCTGAAGATCATCAGCTTTGGTCCTCGTCCAAATAACTTCCTGGCATGTAATGCACCAATCAAACAGCTTTACAACCTGGGTATCGAGATCGAAGAGAACTCTGAACTGGATCTGTTCGAAGCATTCAAGAATCATGCAGGTGACCCACGTATCGAAGAAGTAGCAGCAGATATGGCAAAAGAACTTGGCGATGGCAACTGCAAACCAGAAGTACTTCCTAAGCTGGCTCAGTACGAGATCACTCTTCTTGACTGGATCGAAGCTCACAGAGGATACAAGAAATACGTTACACTTACTACAAAATGCTGGCCTGCATTCCAGACACAGTTTGGATTCGTTCCATGCTATGTAAACAGCCGTCTGACAGGACGCGGAATCCCTGTATCCTGTGAAGTAGATATCTACGGAACACTTTCCGAATTCATCGGACAGGCAGTCAGCGATGACATCGTAACTCTGCTGGATATCAACAACTCTGTACCAAAGGATATGTACAAAGAGTCTATCGAAGGAAAATACAACTATACACACAAAGATACATTCATGGGATTCCACTGTGGAAATACCTGCTCACAGAAGCTGACAAAGGGTACTATGAAGTATCAGATGATCATGGCAAGAAATCTGCCGGAAGAAGTTACACAGGGAACCCTGGAAGGAGATATCGTACCTGGAGAAATCACATTCTACCGTATCCAGAGTACAGCAGATAACAAGCTTCGTGCTTACATCGCAGAAGGTGAAATCCTTCCTGTAGCAACCAGATCCTTCGGTGGTATCGGTGTATTCGCTATTCCGGAAATGGGAAGATTCTATCGTCACGTACTGATCGAAAAAGGATTCCCACATCATGGAGCAGTAGCATTCGGACATCACGGAAAAGCTCTGTTCGAAGTATTCAAGATCCTTGGCCTGGATGTAGACGAAATCGGATACAACCAGCCGGCAGGTGTACTTTATCCAACAGAGAATCCATGGGGCTAAGAAGTAAATGATAATAGCTAACTATTAACAATGAGCCGCCTGCGGCATATATCAGCAGGCGGCTCTATTAAAATGAAAAGTTAAAGGAGAAAAATGGTATGCTTTACATTGGTGTAGATTTAGGTACTTCTGCCGTAAAATTATTATTAATGAATGCAGAAGGTAAAATCGAAAGTGTAGTTTCAAAGGAATATCCATTGTATTTCCCTCATCCGGGCTGGTCTGAGCAGAAACCGGAAGACTGGTGGAATGCAGTAGTAGAAGGATTAAAGGAACTGACTGCGAACTGTGACAAGAGCCAGATCGCAGGTATCAGCTTTGGCGGACAGATGCATGGTATGGTTGCGCTGGATGAGAATGATGAAGTGATTCGTCCGGCTATTCTGTGGAATGACGGACGTACCCAGAAACAGACCGATTATCTGAACAATGTGATCGGAAAAGAAACATTGTCTAAATATACAGCCAATATTGCATTTGCCGGATTTACTGCTCCGAAGATTCTCTGGATGAAAGAAGAAGAACCGGAGAATTTTGCAAGAACGAAAATGATCATGCTGCCAAAAGACTACATCGCATTTAAGCTGTCTGGCGTATACAGCACAGATGTGTCCGATGCATCCGGTATGCTGATCTTTGATGTAAAGAATAAATGCTGGTCAAAAGAGATGCTGGATATCTGCGGTATCACAGAAGAACAGGTACCGAAGATCTTCGAAAGCTATGAGACAGTAGGAACCATCCTGCCAGAAGTAGCAAAAGAACTGGGATTCCCTGAGACAGTGAAGATCGTAGCAGGTGCAGGCGACAATGCGGCGGCAGCAGTAGGAACTGGAACAGTTGGTGACGGAAGATGTAACATTTCTCTGGGAACCAGCGGAACCATCTTCATCTCCAGCAAGACATTTGGAGTAGACGAGCACAACGCATTGCATTCCTTTGCACACGCAGATGGATACTATCACCTGATGGGATGCATGCTTTCCGCAGCTTCCTGCAATAAGTGGTGGATGGATGAGATCATTGGAACCAAAGACTATGCAGCAGAGCAGGCAAAGATTGAAAAACTTGGTGAAAACCATGTATTCTTCCTGCCATATCTGATGGGCGAACGTTCTCCTCACAACAATCCAAATGCAAGAGGAACGTTCATTGGTATGACCATGGACACCACAAGAGCAGATATGACACAGGCTGTTCTGGAAGGTGTGGCATTTGCGATCCGTGATTCTTTTGAAGTAGCCAAATCCCTTGGAATCAAGATCGAGAGAACCAAGATCTGCGGAGGCGGTGCAAAGAGCCCGCTGTGGAAGAAGATTATTGCTAACGTGCTGGGAATCAAGGTTGATGTGATCGAAAGTGAAGAAGGGCCTGGATACGGTGGAGCAATGCTGGCAGCTGTGGCATGTGGAGAATTCGCATCCGTAGAAGAAGCAGCAGAGAAGCTGGTGAAAGTAATCGATACGATTGAACCAGATCCGGAACTGGTAGAAAAATATAACGACAGATACGCAAAATTTGCGAAAATTTATCCGACCGTAAAAGGACTGTTTGATGAAGTGACAATCTAATATGCATCAGAACCCCGGTAGCCAGAGTCTATCGGGGTTTTCACTAGATTCTGCATATCTGTGTCCGGACAGAGCCTGGCATTCCGGCAGCAGACAGCGGATTCAACAAGATTTTGCATTTCCGGGGCTGGATTGGACCAGCTCCATGACATTTAATTTGTGAAAGGTAAAAAACTGAGGCATAGCATGAAACAGGAAGTATAATATTTGTAAAATTAAGAACGGGGGGAGAAAACTATGCATAGAAAAATACGTTGGGGACTTTTGGGAGCCGGCAAGATCCTGGATCGCTGGATGAAAGGGGCACGTCAGATTGATGATATGGAGATTGTGGCGGTAGCATCCAGAACCAGAGAGAGTGCAGCAAAGACGGCAGAGAAGTTTCAGATACCAGAAGTGCTGACATATGAAGAGATGCTGGCGAGAAAGGATATTGATATTGTCTATATTCCAGTGCCACATACCGCACATATGGAGCTGGCGATGAAAGCCATGGAAGCAGGAAAGTCGGTACTGGTAGAGAAACCGGCCGGGATCAATGCGCAGCAGTGGGAGAAGATGACGGAGTGTGCGAAGAAGAATCAGGTATTTCTGATGGAAGCAGTATGGACCAGATTCTTCCCATTAATGAAAGAGATTGAGGCGCATCTGAAGGATATCGGAGATGTGCGAGTAGTAAGTACCAATTTCTCTTTCCGCAATGATGAGATGGATTCCAGACTGATGGATCTGAGCCGTGCAGGAGGAAGCCTTCTGGATGTGGGGGTGTATGATCTTCATTTTACAAAAATGATTTTGAAGAAAGAACCGGTACTTTTAAGTGGTGTGGCATCTATGGATACAGATGAACATCATCTTCAGGTGGACGAGCAGGCAGCCTGGATTGCTCAGTATGATAAAGGCGAGCTGGGGCTGATGTGCAGTGCCGTACGTACGGATATGATTGATACCGCATATATTTATGGAACAAAAGGCTATATGGTTATTCCACAGTTCTGGAAACCATGGCAGCTGCAGCTGACAATGGGGGATAAGACAGAAGTGATTGAAAAACCGGTACCACAGAAGATAGCAGGAATGGAAGATGAAGGATATCAGTTTGAGATTGCACATGTAAATCAGTGTATCCGGGATGATATCAAAGAATCCCCGGTTATGACATGGGAAGAAACAACATCTATATTAAAGCAGTGTGATAGGTTAAGAAAGCAGTGGAACCTGAAGTATCCACAAGAATAATAAAAAGTAAGCCCGATCGATTCTTTTTTCTCTCGACCGGGCTTTTAATGAATTTCCAGCAATTTCATTGTCTACACCTGCTACTTTCTCAGATTGCGATTCTTAAATTAAGTTTTTGTTGGACCGTACCTCCAATTCTTAGATTTTGATTGTGTCCGTTATGGATCTCGACCTTTCATATGAAATCATCTCCTTCATTTACATTCAATGATCTTTTCTTCTGTTCATTGTTCTATCTATGTAAACTCTTTTAAGAGATTTTTTCTTTGGGTTAAGATTTATGATGCCATTGGACTGTACCTCTTTCTTAGATTTTGGTTTGATGGAAAATCTTCTTATGCCATCGGACCGCCCTCCTGAGATCTAAAGAATTCAGATTTTCGACTAACTGTTTTTTCCTTATTTTTGTTGGAATAAATTTCCTTTGCTTGTGTTAGTTCTGTTTTCTTTTGATATGTTAACTATACCATGCCATCTCTTAATTGTCAATCTCTTTTTTATTATTATATAAATATTCAGAATATTCTGTTAATTAATCAGACAGAGAAGCAGCGAAGCGGAAGGAATTATAACTTCCCCGCGATTCCTTCTGCGATTTTCTGTGGCAGTCGTATTCTGGTAATCAGAAAGATCTCAAAGATTACGAAGAAATGGGCCAGGAACATGCTGACTACCACACCATTGGATGCCAGCAGATATCCACTTTTAAACCCGTACAGTGCCAGAAGTGCAGTGGATAACAGTACCAGCAGCAGGATCGGCAGCTGATTGATCAGTTCTTTCATAGACTGACAGAAGTCTTTGAAAGAGGCGTCAAAATATACGAACCGGCCGATGACCATGGTGATAAAATAAATCAGGATCGCATCATAGTTGTCATCGAGATAAATAAATTTGATATATGCGAAGATAATCAGCATATACAGCATACCGGCCATACGCAGGGTACTTTTTTCTTCTTTTTCAATAATGCGAAGCGGAATAAAAAAGTGATCCACGATACTGATCAGGATGATACTGACAATGATAAAGGCCAGCAGGATAAAATCACGATAACTTTCCCAAAAAGACCAGGTTCTTGCGGAAACACTGAAATAATCAAAGTCAATCAGAAAGAAAATACCAGTAAAAAACAGAGTAGAGGTAGCGGAAAGCATCAGCTCATAGTAGCGTTCTGTATAACGGTTGAACAGGTCAGTCATGGCAAAGGCACGGTCTGATTTGCGGTAACAGCATGCCTTTTTTCTGGCAGCAGCCAGCAGAATTGTATGAATCAGAATCACCACAGCCAGAGACACCAGTAAAAAAAACAGAAGTCCTGGCAGGGAGAGATAGTGTCGGATATAATCTGGTAACAACATAAAAATCACCTCGAAAATTATTTACTCTAAAACTGTAACCAAGCTTACTACAAAATAATCCGGTCATGCAATCATTTTCTGGAAAAATAAGAAAATCCTAATAATATAGAAACAATCAGCACAAAATCGTGGCATCCGACCATTTTGTGTATATTGGATAGAAAAAACGATCTGGACTAGCACAATTTTAGTGACAATATTGTGCTAGTTCTTTCTGTCGAAAAAAAGAATTGTCAAGAATTTAAAGAAACTGACAAGTTAGTCCAGAAACATCTGTGATATATTTAGATCATCAAAAAACGGATGGCAACTGTGAAGAACAGTTACCGAATTTCTAAATCGGGAGGATTGGAAAAATGAAAAAGAGATTAGTTGTTTTAACTGCTATGCTCGCTGTAGCTGCTATGGGAACAATGGCAAATGCAGAAGGCGAAAAGATCGGTGTTGCAATGCCTACACAGGATCTTCAGAGATGGAATCAGGATGGTTCTAACATGAAATCAGAACTGGAAGCAAAAGGCTACGAAGTAGACCTTCAGTACGCTGGAAATGATTCCGCCACACAGGCTTCTCAGATTGAAAATATGATCGCTAACGGAGACCAGCTCCTTGTAGTTGCTTCTATCGATGGTGATTCTCTTGGAACAGTTCTTGCACAGGCAAAAGAAGCTAACATTCCTGTTATCGCTTATGACCGTCTGATCATGAACACAGATGCTATTTCCTACTACGCAACATTTGATAACTACTTAGTAGGTAAGACACAGGGTGAATTCCTGGTAGATGCTCTGGATCTGGAAAATGCTGATGGCCCATTCAATCTGGAAATCGTTACCGGTGACCCAGGTGACAACAACGTAAACTTCTTCTACGGCGGTGCTATGGATGTTCTTCAGCCATACCTGGATGAAGGAAAACTGGTAGTTCCATCCGGACAGATTGCAAAAGAAGAAGTTGCAACAGCTAACTGGGCAACAGATGCTGCACAGTCCAGATTCGAAAACATCCTGTCTTCTAACTACGCAGACGGAACAAACCTGGATGCAGTACTTGCTTCTAACGACTCTACAGCACTTGGTGTAGAAAACGCTCTGGCAGCTAACTACACAGGTGAATACCCAATCATCACCGGTCAGGACTGCGATATCGCTAACGTAGCAAACATCGTAGCTGGCAAACAGGCTATGTCCGTATTCAAAGATACACGTGCACTTGCTTCACAGGTAGTTGAAATGGTAGATGCTATCATCTCCGGCGAAGAAGTTCCTGTAAACGATACAGAAACATATGACAACGGAACAGGTATCATCCCATCTTACCTTTGCGAGCCGGTTGCTGTAACTCAGGACAACTACAAAGAAATGCTGATCGATTCCGGATACTATACAGAGGATCAGATTCAGTAAGAGAGATTCAGCAGACTGCTGAAGGATCAGGAAATCAATACAGGCGGGTAAGCAGCCCGCCTGTTTCATTCTGAAAGAGGCATTTTTAAAATTAGGAGGGAACAAATTTTGGCTAAGATACTGTTGGAAATGAAAAATATCACCAAAACTTTCCCCGGTGTAAAGGCTCTCGATAACGTAAACCTTCAGGTGGAAGAGGGCGAGATCCATGCTCTGGTAGGAGAAAATGGAGCTGGAAAATCAACATTGATGAATGTACTCTCCGGTGTGTATCCGTATGGATCCTACGAAGGAGATATTATTTATAACGGGGAAGTATGTAAATTCCATGATATTAAACAAAGTGAAGCAAAAGGAATTGTAATTATTCACCAGGAGCTGGCGCTTGTGCCATATATGTCCATCGGTGAGAACATGTTCCTCGGAAATGAACGCGGAAAGAAAGCTGCCATTGACTGGGATGAGACTTACGGTCAGGCAGAAAAATATATGAGAGAGGTCGGATTATCCGAGTCCTCCAGAACATTAATTAAAGATATCGGTACCGGTAAGCAGCAGCTGGTAGAGATCGCAAAGGCGCTGGCAAAGAATGCAAAACTGCTGATCCTGGATGAACCGACATCCTCACTGAACGAATCAGATTCCAAGGCATTGCTGGATCTGCTTCTGAAATTCAAAAAAGACGGAATGACCTGTATCATTATCTCTCATAAGCTGAATGAAGTATCTTATGTAGCAGATAAGATCACAGTTATCCGAGATGGTTCTACCATCGAGACTCTGACCAAGGGCGTGGATGATTTTTCCGAAGACCGCATTATCAAGGGCATGGTTGGACGTGAGATTGCAGACCGTTTCCCGAAGCGTCACGGAGTCAAGATCGGTGATGTCAGCATGGAAGTAAAAAACTGGACGGTATATCATCCGATCTATACAGAACGAAAAGTAGTGGATAACGTATCCATTAAGATACATAAAGGCGAAGTAGTCGGTATTTCTGGACTGATGGGTGCCGGACGTACAGAGCTGGCAAAGAGTGTATTTGGACGTAGCTATGGAACCAATATCAGCGGTACGCTGCTTCTGGATGGAAAGGAAGTACATCTGAAGTCTTCCAGAGATGCCATTGCACACAAGCTGGCGTATGTAACAGAAGACCGTAAAGGTGATGGCCTGATCCTGAGCAATCCAATCAGAACCAATACTTCTCTTGCAAATATGGCAGGAGTCAGCAACGGCATCGTAATCGATAAAGATAAAGAATATGCCGTAGCAGTAGAATATAAAGAAAAACTGAAAACGAAATGTCCGACGGTAGAGCAGAATGTTGGTAACTTAAGTGGTGGTAACCAGCAGAAAGTGCTTCTGGCAAAATGGATGTTTGCAGATCCGGATGTACTGATTCTGGATGAGCCTACCCGTGGTATTGACGTAGGTGCAAAGTATGAGATTTACTGTATTATCAATGACCTGGTTGCAGCAGGAAAATCCGTTATCATGATTTCCTCAGAGCTTCCTGAAGTTCTTGGTATGTCAGACCGAATCTATGTCATGAACGAAGGACGAATCGTTGGTGAGTTATCGCAGGAAGAAGCATCTCAGGAAAAGATCATGTCCTGCATTCTGAGTTCTAGTAAAGGAGAGTAAACGATGGATAAGGCAAAGTTAAGAGAAGGAATACAAAAATATTCAATGATCATCGTGTTAGTTTTAGTAACACTGTTTTTTACCTGGGGTACACAGGGTAAGATCCTGTTTCCTCAGAACATTACCAACCTGATTTCACAGAACGCTTATGTATATGTACTGGCAACTGGTATGCTGCTCTGTATCTTAACAGGAGGTAACATCGATCTTTCTGTTGGATCTGTTGTATGTTTCGTAGGTGCTGTAGGCGGTGTATTCATGGAAAAAATGGGTATGCCAATGCCGGTCGCAGTCATTCTGATGTTATTACTCGGTGCAGTGATCGGTGCATGGCAGGCTGTATGGATCGCATACGTACATGTACCTCCATTCATCACCACACTGTCAGGTATGTTCGTATTCCGTGGTTTATCAAACGTAGTTCTGGGTGGCCAGACACTTCCAATCAAGAATCAGGCATTCGTTGTTCTGTTCGGTGGTGGTGCAAACTGTTACGTACCGGATATCCTGGGAGGCGGTGAAGGAATGAACCGTCTGGCTATGGTAGTTGGTATCATTGCATGTGTAATCTTCGTTGTTGTAACAATGAAAGGCTATCTGAACCGTAAGAAAAAAGGATACGAGACAGGAAACGTTGTAGCTATGTATGCAAAAATGATCCTGATCTGTGCAGTCATCCTGTTTATTACTTATAAGCTGGCAAAATACAAAGGTATCCCGACTTCTCTGGTATGGGTTCTGATCGTGGTACTGATCTATGGTTATATTACAAGTAAGACAACTGTTGGACGTTACTTCTATGCAGTAGGTGGTAACGAAAAAGCAACCAAACTTTCCGGTATCAATACAGAGAGAGTTTACTTCCTGGCATATACCAACATGGGTCTGCTGTCTGCTCTGGCAGGTATGCTGACCATCGCACGTCTAACCAGTGCACAGCCTACTTATGGACAGAACTATGAAATGGATGCTATCGGATCCTGCTTCATCGGTGGAGCATCTGCTTATGGTGGAACCGGTACAGTACCTGGAGTTATCATCGGTGCAACTCTGATGGGTATCATCAACCAGGGTATGTCTATCATGGGAACTGACCAGAACATGCAGAAAGTAGTAAAAGGTCTGGTACTTCTGGCAGCCGTAATCTTCGATGTAGTATCAAAGAAGAGAAGTGAATAATAAATTCTAAATACAAAAATATTCCTGAAAAACTGTTCGGTCTTGAAAATGACCGGGCAGTTTTTTGTCGAAATAATTCCCGGGAATGATTCTTGTTTACGAAACAGTTTTGTAGTATGATAAACACATGATATGGTCTGACTGGTCAGGCCAATTTGCGGAGAGTGTGTAAAATGAAAAACTGGAATGGTATTGGTGTGTCAGATGGTTTGGTATCTGGCCGTGTGGTCCGAATGCATAAAGTTCAGACTGAAAAATTGACATCATTGGAGCAGGTGAAGGAAGCCTGCCTGAGTAAAATAAAGGAACTCTATGAGAGTACCAGAGAAAAAATGGGGGAAGATCATGCTCAGATTTTTCTGGCTTATCAGATTCTGATGCAGGATCCGAAGCTGTACAGAGGAGTGACATCCAGACTGACTCAGGGTGTGGGGCTGGAGCAGGCCATAGAGGAAGGATTTGAAGAACTGGCTACAGTGTTTGACGGTTTAAATGACGAATATATGCGGCAGCGAGCGGAGGATATCCGTGGCCTGAAGAAGATGCATCTGGATATGCTAAAAGGGGAAAAAACAGCTTTTCGTGATACAGGAGAACGAAAGTATATCCTGGCTGCAGAAGAGCTGACACCAATTGATTTTGGGATTATTGATGTGGAAAATCTGGGAGGTATTGTGGTAAAGACGGGGGGACGGTTTTCCCATGCCATGATTCTGGCAAGATCTCTGAATATTCCGGCGGTAACCGGTGTAAAGGAACTGGAAGAGATTCATGACGGAGATGAGCTTTTTCTGGATGGAGCTACCGGAGAGATCATGATGGTAGAACTGCGAGAACGGGGACGTATCGCACCGGAAGACCAGCACCTTCTGGACATCTGGAAGGAGAAATTCCGGGAACGTGTAGAACGGGAAGAGGCAGCAAAGAATCTGCCAAAGGGAAGAAATGTAACAGCAGATGGTGTTGAGATTGAACTGAGTGTGAACATCGGAGGCCCTGAGGATCTGAAGAAGCTGGATATGTCCTCACTGAGAGGGGTAGGGCTGTATCGGACAGAATATCTTTTCCTGGAGCGAAAAGCAATGCCAGATGTGCAGGAGCAGCAGAAAGAATATGAAAAGGTATTTGATCTGTTAGATGGTAAAGAATTGATTGTCCGGACTCTGGATATAGGTGGGGATAAGAGAGTCCCGTATCTGACTCAGGAACAGGAAGACAATCCTTTCCTTGGAGTGAGAGGTATTCGCTTTACATTGAAGCATCCTGAGATCCTGGAGGTGCAGATGGAGGCCCTGCTTCTGGCAGCAAAAGGACGAATGTTTTCTATCATGCTTCCAATGGTAGATACAGTGCAGGAAGTGGAACAGGCCAGAGCAATCTGGGATAAAGTCTGTAAAAGAGTGGCAGAGAAGGGTGTGGCGGTGAATCCAGATATTCGCATTGGAATCACCATTGAGACACCGGCAGCGGCAATCTGTGTGGATACTTTCATCGGAAAGGCAGATTTTGTCAGTATTGGTTCTAATGACCTGGCACAGTATGTAATGGCAGCAGACCGGGAGAGTGTAGAACTGGATCATCTGCTCAGCCCGTGGCAGACAGCCATCATGCGCATGATACAGCATGTGATCTGGATCTGTAATGAGAGAGGAATGGAAGTTAGTGTCTGCGGGGAAGCTGGCGGAGAGCCAGAGTATTTAAAATATCTGATTCGGAACGGTCTTCGCCGGGTCAGTGTCAGCAGGTCCAGAGTGGATATAGCCAGACTGACGATATCAGAGGCCACAGCCGAGTAAGTATATGTTGTCGAATCTTGCGATGAGTTTTCTGCCAGATTGCTGTATATCTATGCTATAATCAGGGAGAATGAAGGTGATCGGCGAAAGTCGGTACCGGAAAGTATAAAACAGAACATGGAGGGAAGCAGGGTGGAGGAAGAGAGATATCTGATCTCAGATGCAGCCAGAATTGTAGAAGTAGAGGCGCATGTGCTCCGTTACTGGGAAGAGGAACTGGAACTTCCCATTGGTCGGACAGAACTGGGACATCGATATTACACCCGGGAAAATATTGAGACCTTTCAGAAGGTGAAAGAACTCAAGGAAAAAGGACTTCAGTTAAAAGCAATCAGGACGATTCTGAAAGGACTGGAAAAGTATCAGACACAATTGCAGGATGGTGAGTATCATACAGGCAGGCCGCAGGAAAGCACCGGACAGGTGCAGGAATCTGAAAAGACTGTGGGATCAGCTGAGAAAGCGTGTGATGAATGCGAATCAATTGATGAGGATGAGAAAAATTCCTCGAAGGAACCAGATCAGCTTCAGCTTCTGCAGGAAAACACAGAAAAATTGAAACATTTTGAAATTTTGGTGGAAGGGATTGTGGATCGGGTAGTGAAGGAAAATAATGAACATCTGGAGAAGCATATTGAGGTGACGTTTTCCAGAGAGATGGACTATCTGGTACATATGCAGGAACAGCGGGAAGAAGAACGGTACCGCCGTCTGGATGAATCCATCCGGCAGCACCAGAACAGACAGATGGTGGCGGCAGCGAAAGAAGGCGGCTGGTTCCAGCGGCTGAGAGGAAAGAAAAAGAAATAAAAAGATCCGGGAAATGTAATTTCCCGGATCGCTTTGTTTTCTTATAATGCGAAATCTGTACCTGTCAGATTATTCTGCAGAGATAGCACCTGTTGGGCATTCTGCTTCGCATGTTCCACATTCCAGACATGCATCTGCATCGATTTCGTATTTTCCATCACCTTCGTGGATAGCTTCAGCTGGACATGCTTCTGCACATGTTCCGCAGCTTACACATTCATCAGAAATAACGTATGCCATAATAAAAATCCTCCTTATATAATGTTTGATTATTTTTTCACAGAAACTGGACGCCTCTGCGTTTTTCTGACTTCATTCTAATACAGAAAGAATATTAATACAAGAGTTTTGATTGTACTTTATTTCAGACTGTAAGATCGGAAGAACTAACAGAAATTGTGATAGGCTACCTTGCGGAATCATGTTATAGTAGAGATAATTTTGAAAGGAAAGAATGTCATATGAAAGAAAAAAGTACTCTACAAGAGGCACTGGATTTCCTGCGAAGCAGAGAAAAGTGTAATTTGCTGATGGTGATGACCAATATTATTGTATTTGTGATATTAGAATGGATGGGGAGCACGACGGATACGATGTTTATGCTCCATCATGGGGCCATGTATGAACCACTGGTGGTAGAGCGGGGAGAATATTACCGGCTGTTTACCTGTATGTTTCTGCATTTTGGGGTGCAGCATTTGCTCTATAATATGCTGCTCCTGATCTTTGTGGGGGATATGCTGGAAAAAGCAGTGGGAAGGATGCGCTATCTGATGATTTATCTGGGCGGCGGCATACTTGGCAATCTTCTGTCTATGGGTGTGGCGATGAAGACAGGATCTTATGCTGTTTCAGTGGGGGCGTCCGGCGCGATCTTTGCAGTAGTTGGTGCGTTAGTTTTTCTGGCTGTGAAGAACCGGAATCGGATCAGCAGAGAGGAGAACAGGCGGCTGATGATCATGGCGGCTCTGTCACTGATCGAAGGATTCACCCAGACGGGAACGGACAGTATGGCCCATCTGGGAGGCTTCCTTGGGGGGATGGCTCTGTGTCTGTTGCTGACAGTCATATGTGGTAAGCAAAAGACAGATGCCGATCCGATGTCCTAAACGAGAATGCCGTGATTATGCCGGAGAAGAGAATGGCAGGCGGATAATAAATCTGGTGTCAGATGAAGGCTCACTCTGGACCGTAATGGTTCCATGGTGGGCTCTTATTATGCGCTGAACAATGGCAAGTCCCAGACCTGAGCCTTCGCTCTTATAAGAGACAAAAGGTTCAAAGAGATGGGGCAGCTGCTCCCGTGGGATGCCGCAGCCATTGTCGGAAACGTTCAGATACAGAAGGGATCCGTCGGTGGTGGCTTCTAACGTGATGTGGCTGGCATGTGCCTCTGCAGCGTTGCGAAGAAGATTATCCAACACCTGCTGCAGCTTGTCCGGATCCAGCTCCATAGAAGGCAGATCAGAAGCGATCAGTGTAGTAAAAGTTATCTCATCTGGATGGTCACCGGTCAGACAATGGAGAAATGCTTCTCCATGAATTCCGTAGGCATGCAACCACTTATTCAGATCCAGAGAAATGGGATGAATCTTCATGCTGTTGTTAAATAGCGACAGATCCCCCAGAAGTGTCTTCAGATGCTGCATTTCTTCTCCTACGGTGTTCCAATATTCGAAAGTGCCGACCTCCGGATGTGCAGATGAGATCAGCTGCAGATAGCTGTTGATCAGAGTGACTGGATTGCGGATCTCGTGTGAAATGGCAGATAATAACAGTTCGTATTTTTCGTTCGTGTGCATAAAAACCTCCTCGGAAAAGCATGGCAAACAGACGGTGACAAAACTTCTACCGCCCCTTAAAAAACCTTATAAAATCAATGTTTTTGACGCATATTTCAGTTGACATTCCAAAAGAAATAGTCTTAATATGTTATCAGATAAGATTGCTTACATAAATATATACGCAGGAGGAACAAAAACATGACAGATCACAATTGTATTTTTTGTAAAATTTTAGCAGGGGATATTCCATCTGCTGTGGTATATGAGGATGACGACTTTAAGGTGATTCTGGATGTGGGACCGGCAGCGAAAGGACATATGCTGATCCTTCCGAAGGAACATTATGCAGATATTATGGCGATGCCGGAGGAACTGGTGGCAAAGGCATTTATTCTGGCAAAGAAGATGGCAACGAAGATGGAGTCTGTGCTGGGCTGCGATGGAATCAATGTAGTACAGAACAATCATGAGGCAGCAGGTCAGACAGTATTTCATTTTCACATTCATCTGATCCCAAGAATGAAGCATGATAAGGTGGGCGTAACATGGAAGCCGGGCACACTGACTGATGAAGTGAAGGAAGAAGTGCTGAAGAAGTTCGGACGATAAGGCTCGAACAGACAGGAAAGAGGATAGGCAACAGTAAACAGAAATACTACCAGTTGAGACCGCAAATGGAATCTGCGGTCTCAACTTGAATAAAGAAAGGAAAGTATCTGTGAGGGTATTGAGCAGATACAAGTGAGATTATGAAGGACGAATCATTCCATGCGGTTTTTCAGGCGAATTATCGGCTGATTTTCCATGCGGTGTTGCTTCGTACGAACAATCGTGAGTTGGCGGAGGATATTTGTCAGCAGACATTTCTAAAGTATTTGGAATACCGTGAAGTGGTGAAAACGGGCGCAGAGCGTGGCTGGCTTCTGGCGGTAGCAAAGAACCTGTTGACAGATGATTTCCGAAAAAAGAAACTGCGGTTAATTGATCATACGCAAATAGAAGAAAGTGAAACAGAGTACTGTTATGAGGTAGATATGGCAAAAGAAGTCAGCAGAAAAGATTTCCTGCGACAGATCCTGACAGAACTGGAGGAGAAAAACCAAGACTGGTACGATGCGGTTTATGAGGTCTGTATGTTGAATCTGCCGATGGCAGATGTGGCGGCTCAAAAGAATATTTCGATTGATCTGCTGCGAGCCAGATTATGCAGAGGCAGACAGTTCTTGAAGCAACGTTTTGGTGAAGAATATCAGGAGTTGAAGTAAGAAACAGTACCGGACTTCCGGAGCGAAATGAAAAAGATCGTCTGGAATGACCGGTACTGTGCTGAAAAAGTCTGATTTATGGAAGGAGGGCTCAGGAGCCGGAGACACAGGTCTCGATGAGACTGGTAATGGTCTCGATGGCGTTGCTCAGCTGGCTTTTCTCCATAGCCTGTATGTAGGCATCACGATGATCGTAGAGGTCATGGATGGTATCCAGCAGACGCTGAGAAGTCAGATCATCTTCTGTAAGAACTTCACAGAATCCCTGGCTGCGGAAAGATTCCGCATTCAGAATCTGGTCACCTCGGCTGGCATTGGAACCAAGAGGGATCAGAAGAGCCGGTTTGCGAAGCTCCAGCAGTTCACAGATGGCATTGGCACCGGCTCTGGAGACCACGACATCGGCGAGGGCAAAGAGATCTGCCAGTTCTTTTTTAATATATTCGAACTGTACATAACCTGTAGTGTCGTTCAGGGAAGGATCCAGCTTATCCTTGCCGCACAGATGAATGACCTGGAAATCAGGCAGAAGCTGTGGCAGGATCTCGCGAATGGCATGGTTCACATTAGCGGAACCCAGGCTGCCACCGATGATCAGAAGCACCGGCTTGTCGGAAGTGAATCCGCAAAATCTGCGGGCGGCTTCCTTATCACCGCTGCGCAGCTCCTGACGAATCGGAGAACCGGTCAGTACAGCCTTTCCGGCTGGAAGATACTTCACTGTCTCCGGGAAGTTGCAGCAGATCCTGGTAGCGAACGGTGCGGTTAGCTTGTTGGCCAGACCCGGTGTCATATCAGATTCATGACAAATAACCGGGATGTGTGCACGATGAGCAGCCATCACTACAGGAACAGAGACAAATCCGCCTTTGGAAAAGACGATGTCTGGTTTTAATTTTTTCATTAATTTGCGTGCTTCGGTATATCCTTTGATGACTTTGAAAGGATCGCTGAAGTTTTTCAGATCAAAGTAGCGACGAAGTTTACCAGAAGAAATGCCATAATAGGGGATCTGCATTTCTTCGATTAATTTTTTTTCGATCCCCTCATAAGAACCTATGTACTGAATATCATAACCCAGTTCTTTTAGACGAGGGAGTAAGGCGATATTTGGTGTAACATGGCCGGCAGTTCCACCGCCGGTTAAGATAATTCGTTTCATGACGAACCTCCATATTAGAAGATTTTTAGTAATTGTTCAGAATTCACTATCTTTATCTTATACTACTGGGGGTAAAAGTCAAGAAGGGACTTAAGGATATGAAAGACAGATTGGGAACTTTGGGACAACAGAAGGGACAGTTGTCAGATAAAGAATTTTACAGGCTATTCCTGAAAGGACATGGATGGCCGGCAGATACCGAAGAGGATCGTTTCCTGGATGAGATGTTTGACATGGAGCTGGACAGAGATGTTGAACGGGAAGAAGCATTGCTGGCAAAGCATCCTGAGATCACAGGAACAGACGCCTCATCGGATCTGTTTGACCGCATTATGGAAAAAGCGGGAGAAATGGATAACGGCAAGATGGCAATACGAGCTGACGTAGAAGTGGAACATGAGAAAGATACAGACTTCGAAGCGGCTGGCGGTAATACGGAAGAGATACCCGAGAAGACAGAGTCGGCAGAATATCGCCCGGAGGATTTCCTCAGCGAGGAAGATCGCAAGGCTCTGGAAATCGGACGGAAACGTATGCGCAATAAAAAGAAACACAGATGGGCGATACGCTTTGTGGCGAATGCAGCCGTACTGGTCTGCGTGTTCCTGGTGGGAGTCAGCACCGAGGCCAACAGGACGAGACTGATCAATGTGATCAATACCTGGGTAGGGGATGAGGCTCTGGGAAGACTTGATAACGAAACTGATAGAGAATACGTGGGCAGTGATCAGGAAAAGGCATATGCTGATATTGAAGAACAATTAAGTATAAAGCCTGTGCGTTTTATGTATGAATTAAAAGGAATGGAATTTGATGGATATGAAATAGATACAAAAGCTAAAATGGCAAGGTTGTTTTATTCGTATAACGAGTCAATTATTACGATACATATGAGGAGGGATGAAAATGGAACGGCAAAAGGCAGTATCAAGGATGGTAACATAAAAGAGCTCTTTGATGTAAGTACAGATATAGGAACAATTGAAGTGGCAGAAATAGAAGGAAAATTGGGAGAAAAATATATGGCAGAGTTTGTAACGGATAATACGTACTATCATGTATTTGGAGAATTGCCAAGAGAGGAATTTATAAATCTTATTAAATCAATATTTTTTTAAAAATTTTAAATAATTTTAGCAAAAACTGTCATGAAAGGAAGCCGGAACCGTATTTATCTACGTAATGTAAAAAGATATGGGGAAGGAGGAAAACACATGACAAAGAAAAGAAACATAGGGATGCTGATGGGGATGCTGATGGGGATGCTGATGGTATTAAGCCTGTTTACGATTTCTGCATCGGCAGAAGATGGTGGAATGAAGTTCCAGCCAGGGATGGTTATTGATGGATCAAAACTGACACTGGGAGATAGTGCATTCAGTCCAAACTATGGCATCGCACCTCACGGAGATTATCTGGCAGAGGGAGGCTGTAGTATTACCCGGGCAGATAAGGATATTGCCACTATTGATGGTTATACGGCAGCATATCGTGTTTGTGATGAATTATATCTGGGACTGTATGTAGATCAGATGCAGGAGGATGGCACCTGGCAGACAGTCTGGTCCAGAGAAAGACGGGGATATGATGCCTATAGTTTATCCTACAGCATCAATATCTTTGTAGAGGAAGGCTATTATTATCGGTGCCGCGCCGGCCATATTGCCCGGTTTGGCACGACCCTGGAAAGTAACGTAAGTTCTACCAATGGTATTTATTTTGGCGAAGGCCATGACGAGTAACTCAAATAAAAGTGAGTGTAACTGTTAATCTGTGAAATGACATAGATGTTTGCACACAGGGGCTTTCAAGAGGTGAAGAAAATGCCGGCGGTAAATACGAGAAGAGAGACTGCGGATCTGCGAAATGACTGTTTCCCCCATACATTACCTTTCATTTCGCAAGAGCCTCACGAAAGTCCCCTGTTGTGTAAGAAGAACAACGGGGAGGAAAAATGAGAGCCAAGTATTATCGATATTTGTTTCATAAAGTGACAGAAGGGGTGTGCTACAGTGGAAGTATCCGCAATCAGATGGAGGAGGAACAGGAGGACCTGTGTTTCCTGTATCTGGCAGGAGGCTTTGTCTGTACCGAAAAAGGAGCATCCTATGCATCTGAAGAGAATGAGTATCAGCTGCTGATCCTGGGCGACTATGCACCGGCAGCGATTCAGCGGGCCTGCCGGACAGCCCGCAGCTGCCGAGTTGTGGAAGCCATGATCCCGGATGGCAGGGAAGAAGAACAGGTGACGTCCATGCTGCTGCAGGCAGGGGTAGAGCGAGTGCGTGTGGTGCGGGAAGAGGTACGGCTGACCCTTTGCAGAGAATTTCTGCAGATCGTACCGGTCAGAGAAGGAGAAGAATCGACGCTGGCCTTTTATCATGCAGATGCCAAAGGTACACCGGAGAATGAGGAATGTCTGGCCAGCATCAAGCCTGCGATAGAGGGTGGAGAATGCATGGCCAGGGCCGATCATGACAAACTGACCTGTGAGATGCGCTGTCTGCTGTACAACGATTTCACTTTATGTAAGAGACAGAATCAAAAAGGCTGCCGCCAATTCCTGGACGGACATCTGCTGTTCGCTTCAGCAGGAGAAGGAGATGGAAGCGAGAACAGGGGAGCTGTTCTGGAGCTGATTGGTCAGCATCGAAAGCGGCTGCGGATCGTCGGGCTGCCAGATAAGGATTTGTCATCATTTGAGATAGATGAAATAAAAGAGATCGGAGAACGGGGATTTGCCCGCTGGCTGATAGGAACGGAAAAGACATCGGCCGAAGTGGTAAAGGCCATCACAGTGGGAGATCCACACCGCCGTTTCTTCGCAACCGGAGAGCAGGCGGGACTGTGCATCTCCGGATATTATGTGCCTCGAATGGCGGAGCCGGCAATCCTAAAATCTTTATAAACCATATAAAAATCACTACCGAATCCACAGAGAATGGGGTATACTTTAAGTAAAGTATATCCCGTTTTTTATGATCCCAAAGAGTGTGAAAGGGATCATATTCCTATAAAAGGAGAACGAGGGAGGAGGGGTCATATGAAGCTTACATTTTTAGGTGCAACCCATGAAGTTACCGGAAGCTGTACGTATCTGGAAGCATGTGGAAAGAAGATTCTCATTGACTGTGGAATGGAGCAGGGCGTAGATACTTTTGTGAATGAAGATCTGCCGATTGCTCCGGGAGAGGTGGATATGGTACTGCTGACGCACGCCCACATCGATCATTCCGGTAAGCTTCCTCTGTTATACAAGAATGGATTCCGGGGACAGATCTTTGCCACGGAAGCTACGGAGAAGCTGTGTGATATCATGCTTCGAGACAGTGCACATATTCAGATGTTTGAGGCAGAATGGCGCAACCGTAAGGGAAAACGAGCTGGTAAAGAGGCTTACGTGCCACTGTATACCGTAGAGGATGCACAGGGCGTGATGAAGTGTTTTGTAGGATGTCGGTATCTGGAGAAGCAGATTATCGCAGATGGCATTACCATCCGTTTTGTGGATGCCGGACATTTGCTGGGCTCGTCCTCGATAGAAGTATGGATCGAAGAAGATGGCATTCAGAAAAAGATCGTATTTTCCGGTGACATTGGCAATGAGAACCAGCCATTGATCCGTGATCCACAGTATCTGAAGGATGCAGACTATGTGGTTATGGAGTCTACTTATGGCAATCGCAGTCATGGACCGAGACCAGACTATATCAGAGATCTGGCGGAAGTTATGCAGAGAACCTTTGACCGGGGAGGCAATGTGGTGATTCCGGCATTTGCAGTGGGACGTACCCAGGAGATGCTGTATTTTATCCGGAAGATCAAGGAAGATAAGCTGATCCACGGACATGAGAATTTTGAAGTTTATGTGGATAGTCCACTGGCCATCGAAGCTACCAGGATCTTCATGGAGCAGATGGAAGATTTTGATGAAGAGGCACTGGAGCTGGTGAATAAGGGGATTAATCCGATTGGATTCCCAGGCCTGAAGACGGCGATTACCGGAGATGAGTCCAAGCTGATCAATTTTAATGAGAAACCGAAGGTGATCATTTCTGCCAGCGGTATGTGTGATGCCGGTCGTATTAAGCATCATCTGAAGCACAATCTGTGGAGAAAGGAATCCACGATTCTCTTCGTGGGCTATCAGTCCAACGGCACACTGGGACGGGCGCTGGTGGAAGGTGCGAAGCATGTGAAGCTGTTCGGAGAAGAGATCGAGGTACAGGCAGAGATCCATATACTGGCAGGCATCAGTGGTCATGCGGATAAGGATGGTCTGTATCGATGGATTGCTTCTTTTGAGAAGAAGCCGGATAAAGTCTTTGTGAATCATGGAGATGATGATGCATGTGTGGCATTTGCCAGCCGGATTCGTGCAGAACTGGGACTGGATGCAGATGCACCGTATAGTGGTACCATCTATGATCTGGCACAGAACCGTTACATTAAGGCAACAACGGGCATTCTGATTCCGAAGAAGGAATATGCACCGGGCAGCCGGAAGAATACAGTCTATGACAGACTGCTGGCAGCAGGACAGAGGCTGCTGGCTGTGATCCGCCGCAATGAGGGCGGAGCCAATAAAGATCTGGCGAAGTTTGCAGACCAGATCGATGCACTATGTGATAAATGGGAGCGATAATTGAATGAAGAAAAAGGTATTATTTATAGTGAATCCGAAGTCGGGGAAAGGATCGATCCGCAGTAAGCTGCTGGATATCGTAGACATTTTTGTAAAAGCAGGATTTGATCTGACGCTTTATATTTCCCAGTCTGCCGGGGATGCCAGAGCGAAGGCAAAAGAGGTAGAGGGAAGATATGAACTGGTGATCTGCAGTGGGGGCGACGGTACACTGGACGAAGTCATCAGTGGGATGATGGAATGCGAGAAGCGCAGTGCCATCGGTTATATTCCATGTGGCAGTACGAATGATTTTGCCCATAGTCTGAAGATACCTACCAGCATGACCAAGGCGGCAGAGCACATCGCAGCATGGAAGGAGTTCCCGTGTGACATCGGCCGGTTTAACGATGATTATTTTGTCTATATTGCAGCATTTGGACTGTTTACGGATGTATCTTATGAGACCAGTCAGGATGTGAAGAATGTGCTGGGACATCTGGCCTATATTCTGGAAGGGATGAAGAAGCTGACGGAGATCAAGTCTTATCCGATGAAGGTGGAATCAGAAGAGATGACGGTGGAGGGAAACTTCCTGTTTGGTATGGTGACAAATTCTACATCGGTTGGCGGCTTCCGGAATATCACCGGCAAGCATGTGCATCTGGATGATGGCGTGTTTGAAGTGACGTTGATCAAGACCCCGCAGAATATTCTGGAGTTGAATGAGATCATCCAGGCAGTCATTGCCGGTAAATCAGAGAATAATAAATATTTTTATCAATTCCGCAGTAAAGCTGTGAAGTTCATATCCGATGATCCGGTAGCCTGGACGCTGGATGGCGAATTTGGCGGCTATCATGAGGTGGTGGATGTGAAGAATGACAAACAGGCACTGAGTCTGCTGGTATAAGAGGCCAGAGTCTGGCAAGAGGGAAGCAACTGGCTTCTGTGAAGGATAAACATAAGAGAGACGAGGAAAAGAGAGTGAGTGTGAAAGAAGAAAGAGGGCAGGGCAGAAGAGGATCTTTTTTGTGGATTCTCCTGTTTCTGCTGGTAGTGTGCATATCTGGTGTAAAAGGAGAGGCCGCGGGTGCATTGACGATACAGAGCTGTCGGATTGATCCGTCTAATCACGGAAGAGTGGAAGTGACGGCAACGGGAAGCCCCTATGTATCCGGCACAGATGGGAATTATTATCTGGTGGCACTTCTGCCGTATGAGAAGTCGGTGAGTCAGAAAAGTATTTTGGCAGGGACTCTGCCTCAGCAGAGCCTGGTAAAGTATGGCGCAGATCTGAATCTGAACAGTACCGCCAGCCTGTTATACCGGAAGTTTGCCATTGCGGTAAAGCGGAATTACCAGTATCAGATCGTCAGTAATTACCAGTATCTTACCAATCCAGAGGTACTGGCTCCTGTGACAAAGGCGTTTCCGAAGGCCGCATCCAAGAAGGGATTACATATCAAACCAACGATGATCTCAGATGCAGAGGATCTGGGAATCAAGCATGCGGCAGTGAATATCTGCCTGGATACATTCTTACCGACCGGCAGTCAGAAGAATGCTTCTTCCAGTTATTCCTACTATTATCAGGGAAAACAGTACTGGTTCCTGAAGTCGGGCTGCAGCGAAGTGGACAGCCAGACGAAGCAGCTGGCTCAGAGCAATGTGATCGTGTCCGGCATTCTGCTGCTGCGTAACCATTATGGCGGAAAGGTGCTGATTGCGCCGGATGCAAGGGGATCAGGAAAGAATTATTATGGCTTTAATACCATGAATCAGGAAGGGGTAGAGACCCTGGAAGCACTGATGCATTTCCTGGGAGACCGCTACATGAACAGCAACGGTAAGTATGGGACAGTAGTAAACTGGATCGTGGGAAATGAGGTCAACAACTACAATGACTACAACTATCTGGGACGGCTGGGATTTCAGGATTATATCGAGGCTTATACCAGAAGCTTCCGGATTGTGGATATGGCACTGCGCAGCGTATACAGCAATGCCAGAGTCTATATTTCCCTGGATCATCTGTGGAATATACTTCAGCCCCACGGCAAATGTTTTACCTCCAAGTCTACACTGGATGCTTTTGCAGCCTGCCTGCAAAAGGAGGGAGATATCAACTGGAATCTGGCATTCCATCCATATCCTTCCCCGCTGACAGATGCGAACTTCTGGAATGACAATGTCACCAATTCAGACAGTACGAAGCAGGTGACCATGAAGAATCTGAGCTATCTGAGCAATTATGTATCCACCCATTTCCGCAGTGATGTACGGATTATTCTGTCTGAGCAGGGATTTACCTCCAAGACCAATGGCGTGACCAATGAGACGAAGCAGGCGGCTGCCTGGGCGTATGCTTACTATATTACGGAATTCAATGACAAAGTGGATTCCTTTATCATGAACCGCCATGTGGATCATGTGGCAGAGACTTCCCAGGGACTGTATCTGGGAGTATGGACGAACAAGAAGGGCAATCTGGAGTATGCGAATAAGAAAAAGCAGATCTGGAATGTATTTAAGTATATTGATTCTTCCGGATCCCAGGAAGTATCAAAGTTCGCGCTGAATGTCATCGGAATCAGCAGCTGGAGTTCGGTGATTCCAGGATTTACCTGGAATCGGTTTGCTTCCATGGGAGGTTATAGCAATGGAAAGATAAGCAGTATTCACAAAGTAAGCAAGGCAAAATCCATCAGTAACTCTCTGAAGAACGGTTATAATGGTACCGTGAAAAAGAAAGGATCCACCACTACAGTCAAGGTCAGTACATCTGCCAACCCGAATCTGTACAGCGGTGCAGGATGGCGCTTCACCAAGGCATTGAACTTCAAATCCAGAAAGTACTTTACCTGTAAGCTGCGAGTGGTCGGCATGAGGGAAAAATATGCACATGTACGGATCCGCTTCTTCCATGGACCGATGGTATACGAAAGTACCATGAAGCTGAAGGGGAATACCACGAAGCAGGTGAGCGTAAATCTGTCCAAATGGTCAGGAAGAAAGTCCGTAGATAAGATCCAGATCTGGGTACGACCAAATAAAAAGACGCGCTGGAAAAAAGGTGCAAAGATCACGATTTCCAGTATGCGACAGGCTGCAAAGGTCAAATAAGCTGACAGGAAGATTGAAAGTTATGCAAAAAGTAAATTACAATGTATAAATTTTTCAATTATCGAATCTGTAAAAAGCACTTGCATTTTGAAAAAAAGAGTAGTAAGGTATTGATATCTTAAATGAGATGAGATTTTTAGAGAACGAAGGCGTTCCGCTAACAAGCGGAGCGCCTTTTTATGTAGGAATAGGATTCCTACATAAAAAGGCCTTACGGCAATCGCACTGCGGTGTATGGAAGATTTCGCAAGCGAACACCGCAGGCGTGTGGAATATGCCAAGGCATATTCCATATAAACAGGTACTGGATTTTCCAGAAAAGATGAGGAGGATAATTATGAGCGAGGCATTTAACGTAGCTGAGATCTTCGGAGAAGACGTCTTTAATGACAAAGTAATGCGTGAACGTCTTCCGAAGAAGGTGTACAAAGAATTAAAAAAGACCATTGATGAGGGCACACCACTGGATCTGTCTGTAGCTGATGTGGTCGCAGAAGCCATGAAGAACTGGGCAGTAGAAAAAGGTGCTACTCACTATACTCATATATTCCAGCCACTGACCGGTGTCACAGCTGAGAAGCATGATTCCTTTATTACAGCACCGAGAGAAGATGGCACCATCCTTATGGAGCTGTCCGGAAAAGAACTGATTCAGGGTGAACCGGATGCATCTTCCTTCCCATCAGGCGGACTTCGTGCTACATTCATGGCAAGAGGTTATACAGCCTGGGATTGTACTTCACCGGCTTATGTAAGAAAAGATGCAGCAGGCGCAATCCTTTGCATTCCTACCGCATTCTGCTCCTACACAGGAGAAGCACTGGACAAAAAGACTCCGCTGCTTCGTTCCATGCAGGCGATTAACGAACAGTCCTTAAGACTTCTTCGTTTATTTGGAAATACCACATCCAAGAAAGTAACTCCTTCCGTAGGACCGGAACAGGAATACTTCCTGGTTGATAAGAAGAAATATTTACAGAGAAAAGACCTGATCTTTACCGGACGTACCTTATTTGGTGCAATGCCTCCAAAAGGACAGGAGATGGATGACCATTACTTCGGTACCATCCGTCAGAGAATTGCCGCTTACATGAAAGATGTAAACGAGCAGCTGTGGAAGCTGGGGGTAACCGCCAAGACACAGCACAACGAAGTAGCTCCTGCACAGCATGAGCTGGCTCCGATTTATTCTGAAGCAAACGTAGCCGTAGACCAGAACCAGCTGGTTATGAAGATCCTGAAAAAGACAGCCTGCGAGCATGGTCTGCACTGTCTGTTGCATGAAAAACCGTTTGATGGAGTCAATGGTTCCGGTAAACACAACAACTGGTCCATCACCACAGATGACGGCATCAACCTGCTGGATCCAGGCAAAACACCTCACGAGAACATTCAGTTCCTGCTGGTACTGACCTGTATCTTAAAAGCAGTGGATGAACATGCAGATCTGCTTCGTGAAGCGGCAGCAGACGTAGGAAATGATCACAGACTGGGAGCCAACGAGGCACCTCCGGCAATTATCTCTATTTTCCTTGGAGATCAGCTGGATGACGTAGTGGCACAGTTAATCAGTACAGGAAGCGCTACACACAGTATCACTGGCGATAAGCTGGATACCGGTGTTAAGACTCTTCCGGTATTTTCCAAAGATGCAACAGACCGTAACAGAACCTCACCATTTGCATTTACCGGAAATAAATTCGAGTTCCGTATGGTTGGTTCCAAGGATTCTATCGCATCACCGAATATTGTGCTGAACACCATCGTAGCAGAGGCATTCTGCGAAGCCTGCGATGAACTGGAAAAAGCAGAAGATTTTGAACAGTGCGCACATGATTTGATCAAGAAATACGCAACCGAGCATCAGAGAATCGTCTTCAACGGCGATGGTTACTCCGATGAATGGGTAGCAGAAGCAGAAAGAAGAGGTCTGCCAAACCTGAAATCTATGGTAGATGCCATTCCTGCTCTGGTTACTGAAAAATCTGTTTCCATGTTCGAAAAATTCCATGTATACAGCAAGGTAGAACTGGAAGCCCGCGTAGAGATTCAGTATGAAGCATACGCAAAAGCAATCAATATTGAAGCAAAGACTATGATCGATGTGGCCAGCAAACAGATTGTACCGGCTGTCATCGGTTATACAAAGAGTCTGGCAGATACCATCAATGCAGTGACAGCAGCCGGTGCAAAAGCAACCGTTCAGGTAGATCTGTTGAATGAGACTTCAGATCTGCTGGAAGAAACCAAGGCAGCACTGGTCAGCCTGACAGACCTGACTACAGAAGCAGGCGGTATCGAAGATGTCGAAAAACAGGCAAGATTCTTCCATGACAGTATCGTTCCGGCTATGGCAGCACTTCGTGCTCCGGTAGATAAACTGGAAATGATCGTGGATAAGGAAGCATGGCCAATGCCATCCTATGGAGACCTGCTCTTCGAGGTCTAACAGATAAGGTTACTTCATTGTAACACAATGTTCATATATCCTTAAATCAGAAAAAGCACCTCGTCCAAGGTGCTTTTTCGCTGTCTGTGGATCATAAAAAAGACCTTTCTGATTTAGAAAAATGATGCTACAATAGGAGAAAACGGAAAGGAATCCGTAAGATGGCATTATTTCAAAATGAGAAATTATTCGAAACCATAGAAAATCAAATATCAGATGCAAATGAGAAAATGAAGGATGTACTGATTCGTGAGCCTTTTACGGAGGATTTTGCAAGAAGATTCTGCTGGAGCAGTAATGCTATTGAAGGAAATACGTTATCTTTGGATGAAACGGTGGATTTTTTGGATTATGACGAAGTGAGAAGCGGACATTCCTATTCGGAGTATCAGGATACCAAAGCACTGTATCGAGCCATCTGTTCCATGATGATTCCTTTTGAAAAGAAAACGATGAATGAAGAATGGATAAAGAAGGCGAATGCGATTCTTATGATGGGGGAAGAAGGGTATCGTCAGAAGAATGTATATATAGGTACCACTCTGGAGGCAGTATATTATCCACCGTCCTATGAAAAAGTGTCAGAACGAATGTCAGAGTTTATGACGCATTTGAGTGTATCAGGAAAAGATATGGAAGAGAAGCTGAGTAATATTGCCAAAAATCATATGGATTTTGAGCGAATTCATCCGTTTGCGGATGGAAATGGGCGTACTGGGCGTATGATTTTAAATCAGCAGCTGATAAATGAGGAACTGTTGCCGATTATTATAGAACCCAAAGGGAATTATCGCCAGGCGTTTCGACGTTATGATCGAAGCGGAGATATTTCTCAGATGGTGCATATTATAGCAAAAGGTGAACTGGCCTCGATAGAAAGAATCAGGCAGTTGTATGAAAGAAAAAATAAGATAGAGTAAATATAGTCTGGAGAATCCTGTCGGAAAAGACAGGGGTTCTCCAGACTTTTATGTCTGTGGAAACAGATGCTGGAATCCGTACAAGGTGATCTCGGCAGCGGTTCTGGTCAGCTCTTCCAGTGACATATGGAAATCACGGCTGAACCATTTGGTGTACATGGATAAGATACCAGAGGCGGCATACTCTGCATAGAGGATGTAGCGCTCATTGTCTGAGTCAGCCGATATGTTATACTTCCGAAAAAAAACTTCGATCAGTGCATTTTTGGCTCGCTGAATCAGATGTGGAAGCAGATCTGCATGATTCAGCGTCCGGTATAGTTCGATATCCTCCTGAATGGCCAGATTCAGGCTTTCAAAGAAGGAATAAGAATCAAAAGTCTCATTTTCAAACAATTCTTTTTCAAATACATGAACCAGCTTCAGAACCAGTTCATCTTCCAGTTCTGCAAAAATATCTTCTATATTAGAATAATACATATAAAAAGTCTTCCGGTTAATATCAGCCAGATCTGACAATTCTTTTACAGTAATCTGTGACAGAGATTTTTCAGATAACAGCTGTAAAAAAGCCTGATGGATATTTTTTTTCGTGCGTAAAACTCGACGATCGGTTGGCTTTTTCAGTAAATTCATGAAACAGTCCTTTCTATGCAGCGTGGAGTGTGATGTAAGTTACAAATCAAATATGTAAAAAGCTATGGTTTAAGTAACAGTGCCGTGTAATCTGTTTCAAAAGTAACAGATACAGAGACATTGACCATTGTTTCTGTAGTATGCGCCTATTATAATCCACATATATTACAAAAGCAACACATGTTACAAAAATGGAGGAATTTATGGCAACAGAATATTTGATTTATACAGATGCATCTGCGGATATTGACCCGGAATTTTTGAAAAATGAGAACATTTATTTTGTACCGATGCGGTATATGGTGGGAGATGAGGAACGGCTCTGTGAGGATCTGGAAGAGGAGGCCTTTCTGAAAAAATTCTATGATGCACAGAGACAGGGAAAGGTGACGCAGGCCAGTCAGATTACCCCGCATACTTATGTGGAGACCTTTGAACCTATCTTAAAAGAAGGAAAGTCGATCCTGTATCTTTCCCTGTCCAGTGGCCTGACCAAGACCTTTGATTCGGTCTGTATGGCAGCTAACGAACTGGCAGAAACCTATACGAATGCAAAGGTAGTGCCTGTGGACAGTCTTTGTGCAACCGGCGGCATGGGACTGTTGCTGGAATGTGCGATTCACAATCAGAAAAATGGTATGACCATCGAAGAAAATGCCAAATGGCTGAATGAGAACAAGGGGAAGATGACGCTCTGGTTCATGGTGGATGACCTGATGTATCTGAAGCGGGGCGGCAGAATCCCGGCGACCACAGCTATCATAGGTTCTGCGTTGAATATCAAGCCTATCCTGGAAGTAGATGCAGAGGGCAAGCTGATCACCATTGAGAAAAAACGTGGCCCTAAGATGGGGTTGAAAGCGCTGGAAAGCAAGTACAAGAAGCAAAGAGATGACTCCTATGGCAATCGTGTTTATATTGTCCACGGGGATTGTGAAGAATATGCTGATGAAGTGGAAAACATGATAAAAAAAGAAAATCCAAATGCCGATGTGACGAAAATGATGCTTTGTCCGATCATCGGATCCCACACCGGCCCGGGAATGGTAGCGGTGATCTTTTTCGGAGAAAAATAAGGAACAGGAAGGATCGTGGAGCAGTTGTCATAATCAGAATTATGTCACTCGACAAATTGTACAAAAAAATGACACAATTAACAAAATTACGACTTATACACATAACATTATAAACCACGATATCCACACAAATTATACCCACAAACCCAATAAAAGTGCAGTTATACACCAAGTTATACACATTATCCACATTTTTGTGAATAACAAAAGTGGTTTACATAGGTTTTTTTCAGAACGAATGTTTTGGATGTGTTTCACAAAAAACGCTTTTTTTCGACAACGAAAAATAAGATCGTGTATACAAGACAGGTCTGTAGATTCTCTGGGTGGTACCAGGACGAAATTGCTTGACTTTTTGCAGGTTCTCGGCTACCATGAACCGTAGTAAAAATCCAATTGTTCAGGACCGGCGTGAGTTCGGGAAGACACTGAATGTAAGAGAAAACAGGAATATGACAGCTTGCTGCCACTGGTGAGGGGACGCTGTCATGGCCAGGGAGAATATCTATGAGATTAAGAAACATACCAAGAGCGAATGACGTGATTGCATCCAGTCCACTGGTGATTCAGGATCCTAAAGCCCAGCGCGGGCAGTGGAAGGAAGTATTTGGCAATGATCATCCTATCCATATTGAAGTTGGAATGGGAAAGGGACGGTTCATTACAGAGCTGGCGAGAAAGCATCCAGAGATCAATTACATCGGTATTGAGCGATATACCAGTGTATTGCTTCGTGCAGTGGAAAAGCTGCAGGGAAAAGAACAGGCAGAGGGACAGGAAGCAGAGATCAAAGAGGCTGCGGCGGATATTCCGGAGAATCTATATTTTATCTGTATGGATGCCACAGAACTGCCGGAAGTATTTGCACCGGAAGAGGTGGCACGGATCTATCTGAATTTTTCTGATCCATGGCCGAAGGATCGCCATGCCAAGCGTCGGCTGCCTTCCAGACAGTTTCTGGCACGCTATGATCAGATTCTGAAAAAGGACGGTACCATTGAATTCAAGACAGACAACCGTGGATTGTTTGATTTTGCATTGGAAGAGATCGAGCCGGCAGGCTGGAGACTGCTGATGCATACCTTCGATCTGCATGCAGATGCAGAACTGATGAAGGACAACATCATGACCGAGTATGAAGAAAAGTTCGCATCTAAGGGCAATCCGATCTGTAAGATGGTGATTGACCGGGAGCGGTAGGAACGCATATAAATATAGGAAATGAAACTGATTGGGAAAGATCGGAGCATAGATGCGAAAATATGGATGGAAAAATCAGCTTTCCTTATTTCTGTATGACCGCCAGATTGGCGGAAAGCGAATGACACAAATGAAAAAGTCTTTTCAGGAGGTTTCTCATGTGTTACAGGGAGAACCACCCAAAAAGAAGAAATGAAAAAGCAGCTGGCGGATGGTCAGCTGCTTTTCTAAACGGTAAAACGGGAAAGAAAACCTGTCTGCTCAGATCTTATCCCGATCAATATTTTTTTTGCTCAGAACCCGGTCGATCAGCAGATTAAACAGGTAGACAAGAATGGCACCGATCGGAACACTCAGGAACATGCCAAGGACACCGGCGATCTTGCCTCCCAGAGTAATGGATACGATAATCCATAAAGGCTTCATACCGACGGAGTTTCCCATCAGCTTTGGCCCAAGATAGAGACCATCAAACTGTTGAAGAATCAGTATCATAACCAGGAATCCCAGAGACTTCCACGGATTCACAATCAGCAGAATCAGAAAGCCCGGAATAGCACCGATGAACGGACCAAAGTAAGGAATCATATTGGTGATGCCGACCACAATGCTGATCAGCACGGCATAATCCAGATCAAAGATGGTCATCAGAATAAAGCACAGACAGCCTATGATCAGGGAATCCAGCGCCTTGCTGACCATGAAGTTTGTGAAGATATTATTACATTCACGCAAAACCTGAATGGAACCGTTGATATAGTCTTCCGGGACAAAGCTGTACAGGATGACCTTGATTAATTTTTTCAGTCCTTTTTTATCACCTAATATATAGATAGAAACAATCAGTGCGACAATGGCATTCAGCACCCACTGTACAATGGATACAGAAGCGGTGTATATGGCTGGTACGATATCACTGGCAAAATTTCGAATGGTGGAAATCAGGTTCGGCAGAGCATCATTGACTGCTTTTTGAATATCTGACATATCCGTATTCGGAAAATGCTGCTGCAGATTGTTAAAGAAGTCTGTAGTAAGACGATACATCTTCGGCAGAGAATTCACCAGTTCAGTGATGCTGGAAAATACCTGTGGTACGATGAATATGATACAGATCAGGATCAGACCGAGCACCAGGACATAGGCCAGGATAGAGGCCAGGATGCGGCACACCTTTTTCTTTTTTATTTTTAAATACTTTTCCATGAGAAAGCAAAACCGATTGATAATCGGATTCATAATCATGGCAATCAGGACGCCCATCAGAAATGGCATCAGTACATTCAGCACACGCTTGATACCGTTGGTGACAGCAAACGGTGTCATCACCACCCGGATAATCAAAGCTCCCAGTAAAATCACCGTTACTGCATAAATACAGATGGTAAAGTAACGGTTATTGGGAAGAAAGCGCTGACGCTTATCCAGTTTGGATGGGTCATCGGGTGAAACATTCCGATTTTGACTCATATTACTACCTCGCAAATTCACTTTTTACTCAGTATAACCGCTTTTGAAAAGACATACAAGCACGGTTTTTTCGAAAGTCTAAAAGAATTGTAAAAATTTTTGAAAAAATTTGAAAAAAACACTTGCAAAATAGAAAAACATATCATATAATATCATTTGTTCGGAGCGAACAACAATTAAATAAGCGCGATTAGCTCAGCTGGCAGAGCACCTGACTCTTAATCAGGGTGTCCAGGGTTCGAACCCCTGATCGCGCACTGAAGGCACTGCTTTTGTAGACTTAGGAGCTACGGGGGCGGTGTTTTTGCGTTATACAGACGGGGTTCTCACCCTACGGGTTCGATCTCGCCTGCCGGTCTACGCTACGCTTCGGTCGGTTCAAACCAAGATCCCCCGGATCTTGTGAACCGGTCGGTGCTTCTGCCTATGGCAGAGTTCAATAAATAAAAGAGCGGCGGTCTGACTCTGGGGTTACATGATACCAAGTATGTGATCCCATGAACGGACTGCCGCCTTTTCTTATTTTAATCTTCGTAATGTCCTTTGCAGGAAATAATTTTGATGTTCTGCAATTCGTCAATCTCATAGACTAATCTGTTACACTCGTCTATTCGTCTGGAATATTCTGGACGGTTCTTTAATTTTTCCGGCTTGCCAGTTCCGACTAATACCCCATTGCGCTTTATATCTTCCAGAAGTGCATTAATTTTCTTTAACGTCTTTCTGTCCTGCATCTGCCAGTACAGATAATCCTGAAAACCCTGTGATGTAAATGTCAAATCATTCATTCGCTATTTTCCCATAAAATCCATAATTTTCTTTGTCGGTTTCCAGTCATCACTTTCCATTGCCTTCAGCTCATCCATGGAAAAAGAAATCGTTTTGCCCTGTTCCAGTTCGTCACGGCTTTTATCCAGTTTTGCAAGATATTCAGCATTTCTTTTTGCTTTTAGCAGGTCATTATATTCCTTTTCAGAAATAACCACGACATTTTTATTTTCTTTACGGGAAACAATTACTGGCTCACCATTGAAAGCATAATCAAAATATTTCTTTAAGTTGGCTCTAATGTCCATCTGTCTTGTTGCTATCATGTTATTCCCCTTTCTGTACACAAAACCGTACGTTTTTTAGTACATTTATTATATGCTATTATTATGTACCTGTCAATCATTCCTATACTGGAAAATTCCCGCTTTTCTTTCTATGGCCCGGTTTTGGAAATTCGGTGTGTTACCCTGGGATCAGTTAATTTTAAATATTTGGTTTTTTTCGGGGCTTGTGTGAAATCCGAACTGATTTATGTCCATGTTTTAAAAGAAAGACGAACAACGAATGTAACAAATAAACTTTTAGAAGGAAATGTAGTGGGTAGAAATACATCAGAACTGCAAATTGTATCTCATGTATAGAAAAAGATACGAAAAAACCTGAAATTTAGCATGGATATTTTCGGCTTAAGGTGTTACTCTAGGATGTGAACGTTTTTGGTAAGACCAATTCGAAGATAAACGATAATTTTAAGATGGTGGAGAAATCCACAGGGGACAGGAAAAAAGCCAGAAAACACCGTCCCCAATGGAGGGAATATGGAAAAGGAACATAAGCGGCGTGTCCGATATAAGGGTACGCATCCTCGTAAGTTTGAGGAGAAGTATAAGGAACTGAATCCGGAGAAGTATGCGGATACGGTTGCGAAGGTGATCAGTAAGGGAAGTACACCGGCGGGTATGCACATTTCGATCTGTGTGAAAGAGATTCTGGATTTTCTGCAGATTCAGCCGGGGCAGAAAGGGCTGGATGCCACATTGGGATATGGCGGGCACAGCCGCAAGATGATGGAGTGCCTGAAGGGACAGGGGCATCTGTATGCCCTGGATGTGGATCCTATCGAGATCGTGAAGACAACAAAGCGTCTGGAAGAAGCCGGGTTTGGACCGGAGATCTTTACTTCGATTCAGGAGAACTTTGCCAATATTGATAAGATCGGGGCAGAGTACGGTCCGTTTGATTTCTGCATGGCAGATCTGGGCGTGTCCTCTATGCAGATTGACAATCCAGAAAGAGGGTTTTCTTATAAATTAGACGGTCCTTTGGATCTGCGCCTGAATCCGGAAAAGGGTGTGTCGGCAGCACAGCGCCTGCGGGAAGTGAGCAGGGAAGAGCTGGAGGGTATGCTGGTGGAGAATTCAGATGAACCTTATGCAGATAAAATTGCTGCTGAAGTGGCGAAGACCTTCCGCAAGGGACAGAAGATTGAGACGACCACAGATCTGCGGGAAGCGATCGAACGGGCGCTTGCTTTTCTGCCGGACGATAAAGAAAAGAAGGATATTCTGAAAAAGACCTGCCAGAGAACATTCCAGGCATTGCGGATAGATGTGAACAGTGAATTTGAAGTGCTGGAAGCGTTTCTGGAGAAGCTGCCTGACATCATGGCGCCGGGTGGAAGAATAGCGATCCTGACATTCCATTCCGGAGAAGACCGCCTGGTGAAGAAAGCGTTCCAGGCTTATTATAAAGAAGGTATTTTTCAGGATATTGCCAGAGAAGTGATCCGGCCGTCTGCAGAAGAATGCAGAGCCAATGGACGGGCCAGATCCACAAAAATGCGCTGGGCAATCAAAGCCTGATGGAAAGGAAGTAATATAATATGAAGTATCTCAGACAATTTATGATCATTTTGCTGGTATCCTTTGTGGGAGAACTGCTGAAATATGTCATTCCTCTTCCGGTGCCGGCCAGTATTTACGGACTGGTGATTCTCTTTATTCTGCTGGAGACCGGTATCCTGAAGCTGGATGCAGTAAAAGAAACAGCGGTATTTTTGATTGAAATCATGCCGTTGATGTTTATTCCGGCCGGAGTCGGACTGATGGAATCATGGGGAGACTTAAACAGCATGCTGGTGGAAGTAGTTGTGATTATTCTGGTATCCACTGTGCTGGTTATGGGTGTGTCAGGAAAAGTGACAGAACTGGTTCTGAAACGTTCTGCCAACAGGAAAGGAGAGACAAAAGATGAATGATGTGATGCTGGAGTCCCTGTTTTTTGGGGTATTGGTCAGTTGCGTAACCTATGAACTGGGAGGATGGCTGCGGAAAAAGACAAAGATCTCTCTGATCAATCCACTGCTGTTCTCGATTGTGGCAGTGATTGCCATTCTTCTGGCCTGTCACATTGATTATGATACCTATTATGATGGAGCAAAATATTTAAGTTATCTGCTGACACCGGCGACGGTCTGTCTGGCGGTACCGCTGTATGAACAGGTAGAACTGCTGAAGAAAAATGTAGTAGCGATTGTTGCCGGCATTTTGTCTGGCGCATTGACCAGTGTCACCTGTGTACTGGTTCTGGCAATGATTTTTCATTTTTCCCATGAGCAGTACGTCACCCTGCTTCCGAAGTCTATTACGACAGCCATCGGAATGGGCGTTTCTGAAGAACTGGGTGGATTTGTAACTATTACGGTAGCGGTCATTATCATCACAGGAATCGTGGGAAATATCATTGCAGAATACGTCTGCAAGCTGTTTCACATCACGCATCCGATTGCAAAGGGAATCGGAATCGGATCTGCTTCTCACGCTATTGGAACTGCGAAAGCCATGGAGATGGGAGAAATCGAGGGTGCAATGAGCAGCTTATCCATTGCAGTATCTGGGATTATTACCGTAGTACTGGCGGCATTGTATGCAGGAATCTACTAAAAAAAACACGGTTTGTTTGCATTGTTTTCACAAATTAAACACATATTTCCATTAATATTAGTTTCAGAAACAAGGAAGAGAGATAAGAGATCAGAACATCGATCTTCTTGAAATAACGACAGAAACCATAAGGAGGTATGGATGATGAATAAAGCGAAAAAATTGGGTATCGCTCTTGCAGTGATTACCATTACAGGAACAGCTGGTACAGCAATTGGAGTAAACACATATAATGAGAGAATGGCAGGTGTACAGGCCGAGGAGTCTACTGAGACTGAGACAGAGGCCGGCACCGATAGTGGTATTACACTTGGAGCAGACACTTCTACAGAAGCAGATGCGACATCTACAGATACCAGTTATCTGCCGAATGTAAAAGAGATTGCCCAGAATGCAATGCCTTCTATCGTAGCTATCACGAACCAGAGCAAAGAGACCATTCAGTTCTGGGGACAGGAATACGAGCAGGACAGCGAGAGCACAGGTTCAGGTATCATCGTTGGTAAAAGTGATACAGAGCTTCTGATCGCTACGAATAACCACGTAGTACAGAATGCAGATCAGCTGACCGTTCTCTTTAGCGCAGACACTGAGAATGAAGAGGATAAGATGGTTACCGCACAGGTAAAAGGAACTGATTCTTCTCTGGATCTGGCAGTAGTTGCAGTCAAACTGGAAGATATCCCACAGGATGTTATGGATCAGATTAAAGTCATCGAGATCGGTGATTCTGATCAGGTAAATGTTGGTGACTGGTCAATCGCCATTGGTAATGCCCTTGGATATGGACAGTCTGTAACATTTGGTATTGTCAGTGCACTGAATCGTGAAGTTACTCTTTCCACAGACAATGGTGAGATTACACAGAATATGATTCAGACAGATGCAGCAATCAACTTTGGTAACAGTGGTGGAGCACTTCTGGATGAAAATGGATGTCTGATTGGTATCAACTCCGCAAAAGCATCCAGCACCGGTGTAGAAGGTATGGGTTATGCGATCCCGATTAATACAGCAAAATCTGTTATTGAGGATCTGATGAACCAGACCACCAGAACAAAAGCCGATGCAGATAAAGCAGGTGCCCTTGGTGTTCGTGTCACCAACGTATCAGAAGAAGCAAGACAGATGTACAACATCCCTGCAGGCGCTTATGTATATGAAGTAACAGATGGCAGTGCAGCAGCAGAAGCCGGTATCAAACAGGGTGATATCATTACCAAACTGGATAAGACAACCGTAAGCTCTATGAGTGAACTGCTTGACAGAATCCAGTACTATGAAGCTGGTGAGACAGTTGATGTAACAGTGAAGAGAGCCGGTGACAATGGATATCAGGAACAGGTAATCTCCGTTACACTGCAGGCCAAGGAGAACACAGACAGTTCTTCTGACAGCTCATCTGATGAAGAAAGCACAGAAGAGTACCAGGATGACCAGTCAGACAATGGTGACTGGATGCAGAGCCCGGATCAGAGCGAAACACAGCCTGGAAGAAAGGCTACCGGATTTGGATATTTCTTCTAAAATCCGTTAACCATAGATGTAACTGTTGACAAGTTTTTTTCAAGTTTTTAAACCCCTCCCTTTTAATGAAATATGATATGAAGCTAAGAAATCGGATTCACCAATCAGTGGATCCGGTTTCTTTTTCTAAGTTTGTCTTCAGAAAATCTTAAGAATCCCCAAAAATTCTTTAAGGAACATAACATAACCTGTTCACATTTGTTCATTAAAATGTAACCTGTACATGAGGACGACTGTTTAAATGCAGTTGTGACTGTTCAGAACCCATTATTCTGTGAGGACGCTGAACAGATATCAGATATGCAGAAGGAGGGAAAGTATGCATAAGAAGAGATTTTGGATTACATCATGTATCCTGGCAGCAGGTTTTACCATGAATATGGCGGGCACAGTTGGCGCAGCTGATGCAGAAAAAGGGGAGCTTATTTTTGCGCAGTGTGAGGAATATATCAATGTTCGTTCCGAAGCAGATGAGAACAGTGAGGTACTAGCCAAGCTGTATAATGACGGATCAGCGACTGTAGAAGAGACAGAGGACAACGGATGGTATAAGATCAAATCCGGTAATGCTGAAGGATATGTGAAGGCGGAGTATTTCGCAACCGGAGAACAGGCGAAGGAGATTGCCGATCAGGTTGCATATAATGTGGCGGTTGTCAATGCAGAAGCATTGAATATCAGGACAGCTCCTTCTGAGGAGTCGGATGTCATTGATGTGGCAGAGCAGTCACAGGAGCTGGAGGTAGTCGATACCAGTGGTGACTGGGCAACAGTAGCATTGGGAAATGACGTATATGGATTTATTCATCCAGACTACTGTGAATATAAGACGTATTATCCTACCGCTGTGACTTTGGAAGAAGAAGCAGCCAGAGAAGAGGCTATGCGTCGTGCAGAAGAAGCAAAGGCTCAGGCAGCAGAAGAAGCATCTCATGAAGAAACTGCTGACAATAGTGAGGCAGTCAGCGAGGATACTTCTTACAGTGAGGAGAGCGGCAGCGCAGATGCGTCTTATGATGATGGAAGTGCCAGCGCAGATACTGCTTATGATGATGGAAGTGCCAGCACAGATACTTCTTATGACGATGGAAGTGCCAGCGCAAATACTTCTTATGACGATGGAAGCGCCAGCACAGATACATCCTATGACAGTGGAAGTACCGGAACAGATACTTCTTATGATGATGGAAGTGCCAGCACAGATACATCCTATGACAGTGGAAGTACCGGAACAGATACTTCTTATGATAATGGAAGTACCAGCACGGATACCTCTTATGACAATGGAAGTACCAACACGGATACTTCTTATGATAATGGAAATACCAGCACGGATACTACGACAGACAGCTCTGCCAGTGACAGTTCCCTGGGACAGCAGATCGCAGATTATGCGGTACAGTTCGTAGGTAATCCATATGTTTATGGTGGAAGCAGCCTGACGAATGGAACGGACTGTTCTGGATTTACGATGTCTGTTATGGCAAATTTCGGTATAGGGCTTGCCCGTACAGCAGCGGATCAGTCATACGGCGGAACATCCGTAGCGATCAGCGATATCATGCCGGGTGACCTGCTTTTCTACTCAGATGGAAGCGGAATCAGCCATGTGGCTCTGTACATAGGTGGTGGACAGATCGTCCATGCAGCAACAGAATCACAGGGAATCATCATTTCCAATTATAACTATGATACACCGGTATGCGCAGCAAGATACTGGTAATGTAAGAACAAAAAATTCATCGGAACACTCCCGGAGGGCTTTACCTTTCGGGAGTGTTTTGTGTTATACTGGCAGAAAACCGGAAGCTTATACTGCCGTTCTTCAGGCTGTGAAGGATGGAAGGATCAGCGAAAAGCGAATCGATGCATCAGCAGAGCGGGTGAAAAGAACAAAGATGGGATGACACGAGAAAAAAAGTATTGTATACTGGCAAAAGACAAGCGCACATTTGAGATAGGGAAATCCTGACGAAAGGCGAAAAAATGGACATTCGATCAATTCGGTATTTTATGGAAGCAGCACGGGAACTGAATATTACGAGAGCAGCGGAGAATCTGCATATTGCACAGCCACCGCTGTCCAGACAGATTCATCAGCTGGAGGAAGAACTGGGAGTAGAACTGTTTGAACGGAAGAAGAAAAAGCTTCAGCTTACAGAAGTCGGCCAGCTCCTGCTTCATCGTGGGGATCAGATCGTAACACTGGTGGAGAAGACAGAGGATGAGATCCGTGCCTTTGGAAAAGGAGTAACCGGAACCCTGTATCTGGGAACGGTAGAGGGAAGTGCACCAAAGATGATCTCCCGGTGGGTGGCAGAATTTTCCTGTCGTTATCCGGAAGTGCAATATAATCTCTGGAACGGCAGCAGTGATGATGTCATCAGCAGACTGTCGAAAGGATTGTGTGATCTGGCAGTGATTGCTGCACCTTATGATACAGAGCGCTGGGAGGGAATCCCGGTAGGGTCGGAACCATGGGCGGCATTGATACCCCATGATCATCCGCTGGCCAAGGCACCAGGGGATTTTGTGTCATTGAGTGATCTGGCTGGAGAGCCACTGATTATCCCATCCAGAAAGTCCAGAGCGAAAGAGATACGTGGATGGTTTGAAAAGATTGAAGAAGAACCAAAGATACTCTGTGAGATCAGTAACTATATGAATGCCTTTGCACTGGTGAAGGCAAAAGTCGGGATTGCGATTTTCCCGGCGACGATGGACTTTGGCATGACCCATACGCAGGTAGTGACGAAAACGATTGTAAATCCGGGCCATCAGGCAGATTATGTACTGGTCTGGGACAAGAACCGGTCTCTGGAAGGACTGGCAGAGAAGTTCCTTGGCTGTGTGCAGGAGCTTCAGGAAAAAGAACAGCATGAGGAAGAGTAGAAAAAGAGGAGAAAAGAATGATTAAATTAGTAGCATCGGATGTGGATGGTACCTTGCTGCCGGAGGGCAGCTCAGATATGAATCCGGAATTATATGATGTGATCCGGAGACTGAAGGAGAAAGGAATTGTATTTGCAGCAGCCAGTGGACGCCAGATGAACAGCGTGCAGAGGGTATTTCGGCCGGTGCTGGATGATGTGTACTTTATTTCCAATAATGGAGGGTATGTAAAATATCGGCAGGATGTACTGGCCTGCCGTGCATTTGCACCGGAAATGGCAGAGGAGATCATCACTTATATCAGAACACTGAAAGATACTTTTTCTCTCGTCACTGCACCGGATGGAGATTATACAGACAGTAAAGATCCGGAGATACTTCACTGGCTGAGAGAAGGATATCGGCTTTCTATAGAAGAAGTGGAAGATATTCTGGAAAAGAAAGGCAGACTGGTGAAGATCTCTGCTTTTGTCAAAAATCAGGATGCAGCGCAGGCGGCGCAGCCGGCAATCGAAAAGTTCGCCGGCCGGGCACTGGTGACTGCAGCCGGAGAGCACTGGATTGATTTCACGGCATTGGGATCCGAGAAAGGAAATGCCTTAAAGGAACTGCAGGAACGTCTGGGTGTGACAGCAGAGGAGACCATGGCATTTGGAGATAATAACAATGATATCAGTATGCTGGAGTGTGCCGGAGAGAGCTATGCAGTGGCAGAGGCCAGAGAAGAGGTAAAAGCGGTCAGCAAGTATGTGCTGCCGGCGGAAGCGGACAGTGTATTGCATGTGATGAAGACACTGTTATAGGGAGTGAGAAGATGAGATATACTGTTCCGGATTATTATAAGAAGTTTCAGTGCCTGGCAGACAAATGCCCTGCGACCTGCTGCGCGGGATGGCAGATTGTGATTGATCAGAAGTCACTGAAGAAATATCAAAAAGCAAAGGGCAGTTTTGGCAACCGTATCCGTAATTCGGTGAACTGGAAAGAAGAGACTTTTTTACAGTATGGAGATCGCAGATGCGCTTTTCTCAATGATGAGAATCTCTGTGACATGCATATCGAGGCGGGACCGGAGATGATGTGTGCCACATGCCGGAAGTATCCGAGACATATCGAAGAGTTCGAAAATGAACGGGAGATTACCCTGTCCCTGTCCTGTCCGGCGGTGGCGGAGATGATTCTTGGGAAAAAAGAACCAGTGACCATGCGTACAGCGGAAGACGACAGAGAAGAGGAAGAAAAAGATTTTGACTTTTTCCTGTATTCTGCTTTGCAGGATACCAGAGAGGTGATGATCGGGATGCTGCAGGATCGGACGATTCCGGTGCATCTGCGGATGGCAGAAGTACTGGCACTGGGGAATGATGTACAGAATCGGATCCGGGCAGAAAAGATCTTTGAGATCGAGACGGTATTGGAACGCTATCGGGGTGCAAAGGCACAGAAGCGGCTGCAGCAGAAGATATTGTCTACCTCTGAACCAGGAGAAGCAGATACATTACTGTGTGTGCCGGATCGTTTTGAAGTGCTGGATCCGGCCTGGAAAAAAGATCTGCAGATCTGGAAGCGCTGTGCAGAAACAAAGCATTCAGGTGTTATTCCAGAGCATGAAATCGAGCAGATGGTGGTATATTATCTGTATACGTATTTTTGCGGAGCAGTCTATGACGCAGATGCGCAGGCCAAGGTGAAGATGGCGATTGTCAGTACCCTCATCTGGGAAGAACTGGTTCGGGCAGCAGGAGCACAGAAGGGCGAAGCGCTTTCTTTTGATGAACGTGTCACACTGGCCTGTCGTTATTCCAGAGAACTGGAGCATTCTGATCCGAATCTGAACTGCATGGAAGAACAGATGAATCATTTCCCGGCAGCAGGATTTCATGAGCTGATGGGAATGCTTGCTGCAAGGGCGAAAGTTGACAGAAACAGGTGATTTGCTTATAATATCAGATTAGTGGGAAGCAACTCGCCTGGCATCGTCAGTCGGGTTGGGTTTGAATAGAAAGAAGGAATGAATATGACAAAAGTAGATATTATTTCAGGATTTTTGGGCGCAGGAAAGACAACACTGATCAAGAAGCTGCTGAAGGAAGTATATGCGAATCAGCAGGTTGTGCTGATCGAGAATGAATTTGGTGAGATCGGTATCGATGGCGGTTTTCTGAAAGAAGCTGGTATCAATATTACAGAGATGAATTCAGGATGTATCTGCTGCTCTCTGGTAGGTGACTTTGGTAAGGCACTGAAAGAGGTAACAGAAAAATATCATCCGGATCGTATTATCATCGAGCCATCCGGAGTAGGCAAATTGTCTGATGTAAGAAAAGCAGTGGAAGATGCAGCAGAAGCTGCACAGCTGGAAGTGAACAGTCTGATCACAGTAGCCAATGCTGCAAAGATCAAGATGTATATGAGAACCTTTGGTGAGTTCTATAACAATCAGGTAGAAAATGCCGGTGCGATCATTCTGAGCAGAACACAGAGCATGACAGAGGAAAAGCAGATGGAAGCTGCAGCACTGGTACGTGAGAAGAACCCAAATGCGGTGATTATCACAACACCATGGGATGAACTGACCGGTCAGCAGATCCTGGATGCAATCGAAGGAACCCATTCTCTGGCTAAAGAACTGATGGAAGAGCATGAACATGAGCATCATCATCATGATGGCGAATGTGGATGCGGATGCGGCCATGACCATGATCATGAAGAACATGAACACCATCATGAACATCATCACGATGGCGAATGTGGATGCGGTCATGACCACGATCATGAAGAACATGAACACCATGAACACCATCATGAACATCATCACGATGGCGAATGCGGATGCGGTCACGACCACGACCATGAAGATCACGAACATCATCATGATCACGATCATGAAGAACATGAACATCATTATGATGAAAATGGTGTCTGCAGCTGTGGACATCACCATGACCATCACCATCATCATGCAGATGAAGTATTCACTTCCTGGGGCAAAGAGACTCCGCGCAAATATAGCAGGGATGAGCTGGAACATATTCTGAAGACTTTGAATGAATCAGAAGATCTGGGTATGGTGCTGCGTGCCAAAGGTATGCTTCCTTGTACAGATGGTACCTGGATGCATTTTGACCTGGTACCGGGAGAATATGAGATCCGTACCGGAGCGGCAGATTATACAGGAAGACTGTGTGTGATCGGTTCCAAATTAAAAGAAGATAAGCTGGAAGAGCTGTTTCTTCTGAAATAAGTATAGATGAGAAATGCGATGCCGGGAAGATGTTCCCGGTATTGCTGAATATATGAGATAGAAAGTAGAGAAAATCATGCAGAAAATTCCAGTATATATGATTACAGGATTCCTGGAGAGCGGAAAGACCAGTTTCCTTCAGGATATCGTGACAGATGAAGACTTTACAGAAGGACAGAGATGTCTTCTGATCGTCTGCGAAGAGGGCGAAGTAGAGTATAACAACGAAGATCTCTGCGGTAACAACATTACTATGATTACCGTGGATGAGGAGGAAAAGATGAATACAGATTTCCTGAAATACTGTATTCGTCAGTACACACCGAAGAAGATCTTTATCGAGATGAATGGTATGTGGGATTATAAATGGGTATTTGAGTGGGGACAGATGGATCGTCTGGTACTGGCACAGGTCATTACCCTGGTGGATGGAATCACCTTCCCTGTTTATCTGAATAACATGAGAAGTCTGTTCAGCAATATGTTCCAGTATACCGAGATGGTGATTTTCAATCGCTGTGATGAGAACATGGATCTGCATTCTTATCGAAGAACTGTGCGCAGCCTGAATCCGAGAGCCATGGTATACTTCGAAGGAGAAGACGGAGAACCGATCGATCCGGGCGCTGAAGTGCCACCATTTGACTTCAATGCTGATGTGATCAATATCGAAGATATGGACTATGGTCTGTGGTTCCTGGACGCTTCTGACAATCCGGAGCGTTATGAAGGAAAGACCGTTCGATTCCTTGCAAAAGTCATGAAGTCCAGAAGAATGCCAGAAGGTATGATCGTTCCTGGACGAAATGCCATGACTTGCTGTGCAGATGATATCCGGTTTATCGGCTATCTGTGCAAGGCAGATTTTATCAGTGAACTGAAGACACGTCAGTGGATCTATCTGACTGCGAAGATCCATTATGAATATCAGAAAGATTACGGAGAAGAAGGACCGGTGCTGTACGGTATCAGTTATGAGCCGGCAGAAGCTCCGGAAGATGATCTGGTGTACTTCAATTAAATAAAATTTTCAGGAAGCGCTTCGGCGCTTCTTTTTTTGAATAATAAAAAATCGACAGATTTTTACAAAAATTTACCCAAATTTTACTAAAAAATCTATTCCTTTTTGTGAGAATTGTGGTACAATTACTATATCCATGATATTTAGGGGGATTATGAAAAATGGCAAAAGAAATTATTGCAATGCTTCTTGCCGGTGGACAGGGTTCCAGACTATATGCGCTGACCCAGAACCTGGCAAAACCTGCAGTTCCTTTTGGTGGCAAGTATCGAATCATCGACTTCCCGCTTTCAAACTGCATTAATTCCGGAATCGATACGGTCGGCGTACTGACCCAGTATCAGCCGCTTGTTCTGAACGAATATATTGGAAATGGACAGCCATGGGATCTTGACCGCGTACACGGTGGTGTCCATGTACTTCCACCATATCAGCAGGCAGCAGGATCTGACTGGTACAAGGGTACTGCGAATGCGATTTACCAGAATATTTCCTTTATCGAACGTTATGATCCAAAGTATGTCATTATTCTGTCTGGCGACCAGATCTGCAAACAGGATTACAGCGATTTCCTTCGTTTCCATAAGGAAAAAGGTGCTGAATTCTCTGTTGCTGTTATGGAAGTGCCTTGGGATGAAGCATCCCGTTTTGGCCTGATGGTTGCGGATGAGAATGATAAGATTACTGAATTCCAGGAGAAGCCTGAGCATCCGAAGTCCAATCTGGCTTCTATGGGTATCTACATATTCAACTGGGATGTTCTGAAGAAGTATCTGGAAGAGGATGAAGCAGATCCTCAGTCTGAGAATGACTTTGGTAACAACATCATTCCGAATCTGCTTCGTGATGGCCGCCAGATGTATGCATATCATTTCAGTGGTTACTGGAAGGATGTGGGAACGATCTCTTCACTCTGGGAAGCAAACATGGAAGTGCTGGATCCGGAACACAGTGGTATCAACCTGTTTGATGATGACTGGAAGATCTATAGCCGTAACAGTGGTATGACCGGACATAAGATCTCAGCCGGTGCCATCGTAGAGAATTCCATGATTACAGATGGATGCCGTATTCAGGGTACTGTAAAGCACTCTGTATTATATTCTGGCGTAAAAGTAGAGGACGGTGCCGTTGTGGAAGACGCCGTTGTAATGGGCGGATGCGTGATTAAGTCTGGCGCAGTAGTCCGTCATTGTATCATTGCAGAAAAGGCAGTGATCGGTGAGAATGCAGTCGTAGGCGCAGCACCGGAAGGTGCAGAAAAAGGCGTGGCTACGATCGGTCCTGGTGTTTATATTGGTGACGGTGCCAAGGTAGGACCGAATGCAATGGTAAGAGAAAATGTAGAAGGTGGTGAAGAAGTATGTTAACATCCAGCGAAAATGCACTTGGTATTATTTTCCCTAACAGTTATGATGCTCTGGTTCCGGAATTATCCAATATTCGTCTGATGGCTTCCATCCCTTTTGCAAGCCGTTATCGTATGATTGACTTTATTCTTTCCAGTATGGTCAATTGTGGAATCAGCAATGTGACTGTATTAGTTCGTAATAATTATTTTTCCCTGATGGATCATCTCGGATCCGGACGTGAGTGGGATCTGACCAGAAAGAATGGCGGTCTTCATATCATTCCTCCATTTGCCGAGAAGCAGAACAAGCTGTTTAACGGTCATGTGGAAGCGCTGGCTAACGTGCTGGAATTCCTGAGACATCAGAATGAAAAATATGTATTCCTGTCAGATGCCAATATCGCAGTGAACTTCGACTTCAATGCCATGCTGCAGGCACACATTGACAACAATGCAGATGTGACAGCAGCTTATATTGCGGAAGAACTCCCGGCAAGTGCATTAAAACACACCGCTAATGACAGAGGCTTATATTATACCTTTGCTCTGACCGGAACCAGAATCAGCAAGATCTACATCAATCCACGTGATACAGGTGTACAGAATTTCTCCATGAATATTTACTGTATCGAACGCAAGAAACTGATCGATCTGATCAACGCAGCATTTGTACGTGGACAGGTTTACTTTGAACGTGATGTGCTTGCTCCGAATCTGGATACTTTGAATGTACAGGGCTTCAAGTACGAAGGTTATGCAGCACGTATCAGCGATATGAAGAGCTACTTCGAAGAAAATATGAAGCTTCTGGATGATGAGAATCTGGATGCATTGTTCTCCGGCAATCCGATCTACACCAAGATTCGTGATGATAACCCAACCAGATACATCCCGGGATCTAAAGTATCCAATGTTATGGTAGCTGATGGCTGTGTCATCGAAGGACAGGTAGAGAACAGCATTTTATTCCGAGGCGTTAAGATAGGAAAGGGAGCCATTGTCCGGAACTGTATTCTGATGCAGGATACCGTGATTGAAGAAGGTGCGATCGTAGATTACACGATTACCGACAAGCAGGTAGTCATCAGTGCCGGAAAAGAAATGAAAGGTGCTGACACCTTCCCATTGTATATCGCAAAGGGACATCAGGTATAAAATATATGATATGAAATGCAGAAGGGGCCGAATGGCCCCTTCAGACTGTAGACAAAGCCCTGCTTTTGCAGGGTTTTGCTATTGTTGGAACCGCTTTTCTGATATAATAAATATCAGAAGGGCGGTGTTTTTTATGATGACGAAAAATGCAGATAAAAAAAGAG
>Ga0129315_1000043_pt1 | contig 138567 bp, 97 predicted proteins | sample Cm827metagenome_FD_94432 | JGI IMG/M metagenome (GOLD analysis project Ga0129315, IMG submission 94432) | Eastern black-and-white colobus group fecal microbial communities from Wisconsin, USA - Cm827 metagenome | ecosystem: Host-associated > Mammals > Digestive system > Large intestine > Fecal...
ATTTGACTGGATACACAACTTTTACTGACCACGTGGCAGCGGCAAGTCCGCTGCCACATTTTTTTTCGTGTCCGTTCTTGTGTTAATATTTAATTTTGTATTTTAGAAAAAAATGTATACTTTTGCGTAAGAGAACGGATCTATGCAACATGAAGTCTTAAGTTCCTACTTGAGCGGTCAGTAGTGTTGGTGGGTCCTTTCTTTGTTTGTGGTAGTTCCTTATCTGAGTTTTGCGGGAACGAAACGCCAGTGTCTATAAGGAGTGATCCAGCGGTATTTTGCGGTATCTGGTTCGGTGTTTTCCTTAATCTTAAATGCTTCCACGCCATTGGCATTTTGAATAAGTTCAAGGATATGATTGAATAATGCTTCTTTTGCCTTGGTCTTCTTTCCTGGTGCATTGGCCCCTTCCGGTATTTCCAGATGTAGGTTGTTAAGCCTGAAGGCCATGGATCCGAGAATGATGTCCATACACTGCTGAATTGAGTGTTTGTGTGAATCTATTTCTGAAATGTCATCGTGCTGTATCTTGATGTTCGCTTTCTTGAATTGCTGGAGTTCCTGCAAGTAGCATAAATGAGCTTTGAAGTCGTCATTCTGCTCCTTAGTGTCAGGAATCTCGTCGAAAAACAACTTCAGATGAACGGCTTCATTGCTATATTCGTCTTTGTATGGAAGACCGAACGCATGCTTGATAAACTGATAGTACAGAAGGTGATATTGCATTGCATCACTTCGTTCGTGAACTATCTGATCTGTGGCTTGAAACATAATCCGAACCTTGATTTTCCCTTCCTTGATGAACTTGAAATATAGGTTCATCATTTCTTTGTACTTCTCAATATAGTTGGCTGATACTTTTGTCCACTTGATTTCTCCGAGAAGATTCAACTCATACTTCTTGGCATCAAGCGCCTCTTTCACCTCAGCATAATCCTTGCTCCTCACAAGCGCTCCTCCGTAGAAGTGGGAGAAGAACTGTCCTTTCGAAAGGGATTCATCACAGTAGATAAGATAGTCCATAATGTCTTTTTTTTGTCAAGTGCAAATGTACTCATATTTTTCCGGTGTCCGGCTTCGTCTGTTTTTTTTCAGACAAGATGATGCAGGTTATTATCGGAAAGTCGCTATATTTGCGGCGCATAGATGTTTTTTGCGTTATGACACTGGACGAAGACCTGTTGGAATCCTTATTCTACCGATACAGTCAGCGGATGGAGAATTTTGCTGCGCACATCCTCGGGGATGTTGCGGCGGCAGAGGATGTCGTGCAGGATTCTTTCGTCAAGTTATACAGCAAATATCGCGGAAAGGACGAGAAAAACTTCGTTCCGCTCCTTTTTACCGTGCTTAGGAATTCCTGTAAAGATACCCTCAGAAGACGTCTTTCCAAGGGCAATGTCATTACTACGGATTTCTCCGACATAACCGAAAGCGAAAAGCTTTACTCTTCGATCATGCTCAACGGCAGTGGGGATGCCCTCATTTATGATGAACTGGTAAAGGAGGTGGAAATCGTGCTTTCATCACTTCCGGACCGCTGCCGGGAAATCTTTGTCATGAGCCGCATTGACGGCCTGAAAAACAAGGAGATAGCTTTCAGGTTGGGCATTACGGAGCAGGCTGTCAAAAATCAGATTTCAAAAGCCCTCAAGATACTGAGAGCCGCCATTACGCTCATTGGCCTGCTCTTTTTCATAGGCTTGTTCTAAAAATTCACATTTCGGAAGTGTACTATATCAGGTTGTTTGCGTTATATATTATAGAGTGCGTCTGCGGACGTCTGCGTAGTAACACTGTACTGATATGGACAAATCAATGCAAAGGCTGTATATGAGATTCCTTGAGGGAGAGACAACCATCGAGGAGGAAAAGACTCTATACCAAGCCCTGACAAACAATCCTGCACTTAAAGAGGAAATGGAGGCACTCGACGACCTCCGTTCCCAGTTCTACAACCCTTCTGCTGATAGAGTCCGCTCTTTCAGAGCAGTAAGACGTCGGATCAATAAGGGACGCATATTATGGGGAAGCGTCGCTGCAGCCTGTGTTGCCGCTTGTTTCCTTTTGTTGTTCCTCATTTCCGGAAACGACAAGGAATCCTCTCCTTCGCCGGATATCATCAGGCTTTGCACGGCTCGTGGTGAAATTCGTACAGAAACACTCCCTGACGGCAGTACAGTGCGTCTCAATTCCTCATCTACAATATCTTATGCTGACAATTTCGTGTCCAAGAGGGAACTGAAACTCTCAGGTGAGGCTTATTTTGTGGTAACTGCAGATCCGGAACATCCTTTCAGCGTGCATGTGGGAGAGAGTACGGTTACAGCCAAAGGTACCAAGTTCAATGTCTCAGCCTACCACTCGGACCCGGAGATAAAGACCGTGCTCGTAGAAGGCAAGGTAGAGTTCTCAAACAGCAGCATGTCCCTTACCATGCGGCCGGGTGAGGTACTTTCCTATGGGACTGTCACCGGAAACGTCTCCACGTGGAGCGAGAACGTGAACCAGTATCTGAGCTGGATGAACGGACATCTGAATTATGACAGGATATCACTGGAAAGACTTCTTGTGAGACTTTCCTCCATATATGACATGGACATCCGGTACAGTCCTGTAAAATATGCGGATTCATCATTCCGTATCAGCCTGAACACAAGAGAACCTATCGAAAACGTCCTTCAGGCGGTATCCACCATCACTCCTATTTCATGGAAAATCGACGGAAACATAATATCCATTAAAGAAAAATAACATTTAAACTGATTGCAAATGAAGCGACTGATCAAATTTGGGGTATCCCTGTTGTCGGCGCTGTTGCTGTCGCTCCCGCTTGGGGCGCAGATGGTGACAGCCTCTTTTGACGGGACTCCACTCCCTGACGTGATTGCCAAGCTGAAGGAGCAGACAGGCTGTTCAGTGATTTCGAGCGACAAGATTGACCTCGAATCTTATACAGTTACAGCCTCGCTGAACAAAACTCCGCTTTCGGAGGCACTCTCAAAGATTTTCAAGGCCCCGCTGTCGGCAGAACTCAAGGGCAATGTCATTGCCATTTCTCTTACAGGAACAGGCAAGGATGGCCAGACTGCCCGCAAATTAAAGATTTCCGGTTTTGTCCGGGATGAAAACGGAGATCCTCTCCCGGGAGCAGGAGTCGTTACCGATGACGGAAAAACCGGAACAATGACTTCTTCCAACGGACGTTACGAGATTACCGTTTCGGACATGCAGCATATTCTCAAGTTCTCTTTCTTGGGATACACCACGCAGGAAATACTTATCAGCGGGCGGACTACCATCAATGTGGACCTTGCACCTGACATGCGCAATGAACTCAATGAACTGGTGGTCATCGGATACGGCACTGCCCGCAAGAGCGACCTGACCGGTTCCGTGTCCACCGTGAAGATGTCAGATATTGCCCAGGCGCCTAATACATCACTCGACCAGGCTCTTCAGGGACGTCTTGCCGGCGTGGACATCATGTCCACCAGCGGTGCGCCGGGGGCCAATACTTCCATCCGAATCAGGGGAACCCGTTCCATCAACGCTTCCAATGAGCCGCTCATAATCGTGGACGGCGTGATTGACGCAGTGCATGATATCGGAGATGTGAACCCTGCCGATGTGGAGTCCATATCCATCATGAAGGATGCCTCCTCTACTGCCATTTATGGTTCCAGGGGTGCCAACGGAGTAGTCCTCATCACTACCCGCAGAGGTGTCACCTCCCGTCCGAGCATTGTCGCCAAGGCGGAGTTCGGCGTATCACAGATAGCCAAGACTTTGGACGTGATGAACAAGGATGAGTTCATACGTTATATGAATGACCGTTATTATTTCATGTACGGCCCGAATAAAGCTCCGGTTTACGATCCGGCAGATTATACCAATGACACCAACTGGATCAAGGAGATAACCAGAATCGCCCCTTACCAGAATTACAGCCTCTCTGCAAGCGGTAAGGTGACGGACAAACTTTCATATTTCGGCTCCGTTTCATGGAACGATACCAAGGGTATCATCAAAGCCAGCGGAATCCGCAAGATGACAGGCCGTTTCAATATCAGTTACGACTTCGCCAAGTGGCTCAATGTAGCCCTGAAAATGTCCTACTCTTTCCAGGACAGGGACTTGAACAAGGCCAATATCGGCGGAACCGCTTTCTGGGACGGCGCCATCTACCTGTCTCCTATCATTGGTCCGAATGACAGGTACAATCCTTTGTATGAGAACGGCAATGCCATCAATACTCCTATCGCGAACATCAACATGGTGTCCAACGAGAGGGAGATGATTACCAAGAACGATGTGGTGGAGGTGACACTGCGTCCGGTGAAAGGCCTTACCATCAAGAGCCAGAATTCCCTGATGGTATATCAGAGACATGACTATCAGTTCTGGCCGAGCTATCTTCCAAACAGGATAGAAGGCGAGGGCGCTGACGGATACCGCTACGAGGGTGATGCCCGCAAATGGAGTACGGAAAATACTGCCATGTATGCACGCAAGGGCCGTGGACATGCCTTCGATGCACTGCTCGGTTTCTCGGCTTCAGCCAATGATATGAACTATTTCTCTCTCAAGGCGGAAGGCCTCCTTACTGACGAACTCAAGTGGAACAATCTTCAGGGAGTCACCAATAAGGAGAATCTCACTCCGTACACCACCAATGAACATGTGGTGAAGGAATCTGTTTTCGCGAGAGTGAACTACAACTACCGACAGAAATATTACCTTACAATGACTGGCCGTTTCGATGCATCTTCCAATTTTGCTGCCAACAACAAATGGGGTTTCTTCCCGTCAGCTGCCCTCAAGTGGGCCATCAAGAAAGAGAACTTCATGAAGGGAGTAAGATGGGTGGATGACTTGTCTCTCAGGGTGAGTGCAGGCCGCACCGGTAACGATGCCATTTCCTATTACCGTTCACTGGACGCATACTCCATTGTCAATAAGGCCTGGCTTACTGACGGCAAGGTCGCAACCGGCATGGTGCCGTCAAGAGTGGCCAATCCGGACCTTACTTGGGAGAAGACGAACCTTTACAACGTGGCATTGGAAGCATCCCTGTTCAAGGGCAGGCTCAACGTGGCCCTGGAAGGTTACCGTTCATTGACAAGTGATCTGCTCCTGAATCTCCAGACCATACAGACGACCGGCTATACTTCACGTCTCACCAACCTCGGAAAGACTTCCAACACCGGTGTCGAACTTACCCTGAATGGTAGGATTATTGAAAAGAAGAAGTTCGGCTGGGAGTCTCAGCTTACCATTTCGCACAACAGGCAGATGGTGAACGACATTGGTCTGGAAGATTATGTGGCGTCTCTGATGAGCCCGGGCAACAACTCTTTCATGATGTACGGCTACAAGAAGGGCTATCCGCTCAACTCTCTCTGGGGCTTCCAGTATGCCGGAGTATGGCACAATGTAGATGAGTTTGAACGCAATAAGTTCACGCACAGCTATATATCGAACACCACCACGAACAATGCCACTTCCATTCTCGGTTATCCGAGATATGTGGACCAGAACCATGACGGAATCATGTCTGATGCCGACCTGATCTATCTCGGCAATTCGGATCCGATACTGTATGGCGGTTTCCAGAATACCTTCACTATCGGAAACTGGAGCATCGGTGCGTATCTTACCTATTCGCTCGGCGGAAAACTCTATAACTACGCTGAATTGTCAATGTCAGGAACCTATTCGGCCAACCAGTACCGCTATATGCTGGACAGCTGGCATCCTGTGAGGAATCCAGAGTCCGACATTCCGCGTGCCGGAACGGAGATGAGGATGTCTCCTTCCAGTTTCCAGGTTCACGATGCTTCCTACATCAGGCTCAAGAATGTCAATATCACATACCGCTGGGATTTGAGCAAGAAGAGCAAGTTCCTCAGAGACGTGACTTTCGGCCTGTCAGGACAGAACCTCTTCCTCATTGCTGACTACAACGGATTTGACCCAGACGTTTCCACCAACAGCGGCGACAGCACCCTGCGACGCGTGGACATGGGCGCATATCCGCAGTCAAGGATGGCAGTTTTCAGCATTCAGGTACGTTATTAAACAGGAAAGCCATGAAAAAGACTTATATCACAATATTGGCGGCACTTTTTGCAGCCGTATCTTGTTCCCTCAAGGAAGTTCCTTCTTCCTTTGTCAACAGGGACCATTACTATGGGAATGTAACCCAGTGCGAATCAGCGCTGTATGGTGTATATACCCCTCTTACAGCCATCTATCAAGCCAACTTCATGCTCATGACGGAGGCCTGCAGTGACATCTGGTATTCCCGTTCCACCACTGTGGACGCCTGTCTGGACGTCACTCCTGCCAAGCCGCAGTTCGGAGCGACTGTATGGCGTCAGGGATATCTCGGTGTGATGAGAGCCAATGAGTGCATCGAAGGCATTCTCGCATCGGAACTTGACGAAAAGGAAAAGATGCCGTTGGTGGCGGAAGCCAGAGTGCTCCGTGCAATGTACTACTACGTGCTTACCTGCACGTTCAATGGTGTACCGTTCTACAAGAATATGGTCGCCGATGACAAGACATTGCAGGAAATCCGCAAACTTCCACGCACAGATGCGCGGGATATCCGCGAGGACCTCTACTATGACCTTAAGGACAATGCTCTTCCTTATTTCACCGAGGAGAACGGCCTCAAGGTCAGGACATCTGATGTTCCTCATTATCGTGCGGGATATGCCCTTGCGCTTATGCTCATGAGCAAGTTTGCCATGTGGAACGAGGATTGGGCGCTTGCAATGGAGCCGCTTATGGCATTGAAAGACATATACGGCGAGCTTACGGAGGAAAATTATCCTTTGGAGCAGACTATGTGGCGTTACAAGAACACGCCTGAAAGCATTTTCGAAATTCAGCATGACTGGAGCCGTACAGATGTGCAGTTTGCCGGGAACGTGGCGGCCATCATGACACCGCAGCATGGCATAAACAAGGAAACCGGAGAGTATCTCTTCGACGGAGTAAGCCTTCCGTTCATGGGTGAGGACCAGACCTCATGGTCGGCGCTGGTAGCCACCAACACCTATGGCATCTTCCGTCCGGCTCAGGGCGGTACCAAGACAGAGAACGCGAATTATCAGAACTCATTGTTCGACCCGATGCCTCTCACCTATGATGACGAGTATGACAATGTTGATGGCCGTTATTATACCAGGCTCGACTTGGACGCGATTGCAAAAGGCGAAATCCGCGGCAAGAAAATAGACCGCAGAGTGCTTCTTACGTTGGGACTCGGCAACCTCGAGACCGGAAGCACATTCACCTATGCCAGACGTTATGGAATCGGTTGGGCAGGTCCCAAGTTCTGGTGCCCGGGCATGACACTCGCACAGGATTCGAACAACTACAAGGTTTTCCGTTATGCGGATGCCGTCCTTATGCTTGCGGAATGCTGCTGTAACCTAGAGGATGCTGACGGAGCCATGCAGTATCTCAACATTGTCAGGAAAAGGGCTGGCGTGGATCCTATTGACAACTTCACCGGATTCGAGTCATTGACCACAGTCATACGCGCAGAGAGAGCGCGTGAGCTCGGAGGCGAGTTCCAGAGGAAATTCGACCTCGTGCGCTGGGGAATCTGGTATGAACAGACTCTTGCAAATACTCAGAATCCGGCTCTGCGTGAGAGAATCAAGCCTTGCCACAGGTTCTATCCTATCCCTGACACGCAATGTGCCCTGTCGGGAGGAATACTTACCAATGACGAATACGTCGCAGAAGGGATGTAGGACCTTAAGAATAGATATGACATGAAAAAGATTTTATACATATTCATTGCAATATTTGCCGCCTGCAGCTGCAATCAGCTGTATAAAGAGAGTTGGGAGCTCGCTATTGACTCGGACCTTTACAAAGTCAGCAACACGGTGACCAAACTGCCTATTACAGTTTATTGTACATCGCCTTGGAATGCAGAACTGGTTTCCGGACAGGACTGGGCTGAACTCGACTGTACTTCAGGTTCGGATGTGACCACTATCCATCTTCTGTTTTCAGAGAATGACGCTCTTAGCCGCCAGGCAGTCGTGAAGATCACTTCAGCCTCCGGCGAGAAGACTATTACTGTCATCCAAAATCCCGGAATCAAACTCCCGCAGATAGTGTTTGAGGAGGAATCAATAGACTATCCTTCAGGAACTTACAATGTTGAGGCGTCTGTCGATACAAATATCCCGGAGAAATATTTCCAGGGTGTCGCTCCGTCTGTCGTCTATGCGGACAGCGGATCAGGATGGATTGGTGACATTGCCCTCGGCACTGAATCGGAGGCTCTTCCGGAAGATTCGGAAATCCCTGGCGGCGTAAGGAGAACGGTCAGTTTCCGTGTTTCCGCAAACGACAGCGGGAAAACAAGAAGTGCCAAGATTTTCCTTTCAGTAGAAGACGGCACAGGTGAAGTCTATAAGGACAGCATCACCGTGTCACAGTCAGGAGATGCGGTTTATCTTCGTCTCCCGGAAAAGGAAATTGTCTCCATCGAAGGCGGAGAACGCCGTCTGTCCATAGAGACCAATCTTGGTGCCGAACTCAAGAACGCCGAACTCAAGATAGAAGGAGGCGACTTCGTTTCGGACGGTCGCTTCGACGAGTCCGCCGTATATGTTACGGTATCCCCGAATGAAGGGACTGAAAGACGCCATGCCACCATTTCGCTCACTTATACTGATGCTGCGTCCGTGACCACGAGTGCCTCCACTGACCTCGAACAGAAGATGAAGGTACAGCCGAGAGAAGTCACATTCGCAAACGTAAGGGAAACCATGGCCTCAGGTGGAACCTGGCTTGACGGCGAAGATTACGAAGACTACATAGAAGGCATAGTGATCGGCGGAGCAGGGAATCCGAATATGGACCAGAATATCAACTATGGTGTCACTGTGGACGGCCTTTCAGCGTCCCGCGACGGCTCCAATGCGAACAATATGTACACAACCGAGAATGACAGGACCTCTTATATCGAGTCTCTGGACGGCAGCCTCGGCTTCCGCCTCAAGTTCGCCGAGCCTTCACTCAATACTCTTTCAAGAGGTGACAGAGTCAGGATATTCCTCGGCGGAGTAAAGGTTTACAAGGAGGAATCACCTCTGCGTTACACACTTGCGCACTTCGACAGAATCAATGTCGTTTCATCCGGCAATGCACTTCCTGTGAAGAACCGCACCATCGCTACATTGACACCTGAAGACGTATATACACATACTACGCTTACGGACATGGAATTCTTCGTCAAGGACGGTTCATTCTCCAATATCCGCGAGCATAACGCCATCGTGAACCCATACACTCCTTCAGCCTGGTGGAATGGAACGACATACAATGCCAATGTGTCTTCAGCACAGAACAGGCGGGCTATGGACGGCGCGGCAAATCTTCTGTACGATGCCGCAGGAGACGGTATCTATATGCTGGTCAATGTAGGGTGCGAATGGAGACGTAACGGAAGCGGTGTCCCTAAAGGCGTCGGTCCGGTAAGCGGAATCATTGTCCATCAGGAAATGCCTCGCTGGGGCGGCAATGTGGGAGAGTATTCAATCCGTCCGTTTGACAGGGATGACATCGCCATAGCTGAGGCTGAAAGCTCTTCGTGGAAGACACTCGCACAGTGGAAACTTACTGCAAAGCATGTGAGCGTCGGACGCTACAAGTGGGTTGGCGGAGCCTATGTTCCGGGAAAGAATGCTGATACCCAACTGGTTCAGAACAAGATGATTGCGACATCATCCAATCCTGATGCCGGAACACCGGTGTTCTACAGCGAGAACCGCACTCCGGCAGGCGCAATCGGCGACAACCGGTATCCGATATTCATCATACACGGATACCGCGGAACTGACGTAACATCATACAAGTCCGGATATGCAGCTGCGGCAGACCCTCCTTTCTACGGTGCTTCCAGCTATACTGTGCTCGCCATCTACGGTTCCGCCCATGCGTGGTTCCAGTGGAGCGGAAATGCATGGAACGGCAAGACCAACGGTCTCGTGTGGGAATTCTCCACTAAGGGAATGTCCGGCAGCGCGGCAGCCATGGAATTCAGCATCGCTTCAGGCCGCCATGCTACAAATGAAGCTTTCTGCTCATGGACCAACAATACCTCTTATCCGGTTTACTGGAAAGTTGAAGTCTATACTTCCGATGACGGCGGCACTACCTGGAGCACGGCTCTGAACTGTGTAAATGCGGCAACCGGAAAGACCGGCTTTGAGATGAGGTCTATTCCTTTCGCTATCTCCGGAGGAGTGAAACCTTACTACGGTCAGGCCTCCGCTACCTGCTATACGGGAATGGACTTCGGCTTCGGACTTGTCCCTTACCGCTTTACTCTGCCGTCCTCAGTGTTCGGCCATTCATTGGTAAGAGTAAGGATTACCCCGGCCTCTGACATTATAGCAGCGCTCAACCCTGGCGGATCCGGCTGGACCAAGCCTCAGACGGCGACAGGCGCCAAGATGCCTTCGAAAATGTCCGGACACACAGCCACACTCTACATTGAAGATGTCACCTTCCAATACAAGTAAAATATGGATACAAGACGATATATACTTATGGCAGCAGTTTTTTTCGCTGCAATGTCCTGCAACGTTTTTGACGATGCCGAATATGCCGACATCCGGGAACTCGCTCCGTCACAAGGAGAAATACTAATCCCGAAAGAAGGCGGAAAAGCCGACATAAAAGTGTATTCCAACGGTAAAGTCACTGTCAATGTCCTGGGCGACGAGTCCGGAGAATGGTCTGAAGTCACGCCTTTGGAATTCGAAGGCGACGGCGAGATAAACGTGTCGTTCAATGAAAATCCGTCATTCCGCAGAATGGTGAAACTTGCACTTGAACTGGATGGCGGAGCCAAGAAAGACACCATTTACGTCCGTCAGAGCGGCGTGATGCCATATTTGGAGTGTGCCGCGCCATACAAGAACGTAAGCGGCGTTTCTCCTGGCTTTGCCGAATTCGCCATTGACACGAATATTCCTCTTTCCGATCTTTCTTCGACGGTAGAATATATCTCGGGAGGGACTGACTGGATAACCGGCGTGTCTCCTGAACTCGGGAACTTCGTGGCAGAGACAGCTGCAAGTTCTGTGGAACATACCTCGAAAGCGAGAATCACTGTTTCCTATGTGGACGGTTGGGACGAGACCCTTTCTGTAAACCTGTATGTGACCAGTTCCAACAAGGACGGGAAGTTCGGCTCCAAGATAAGCCTGACAGACGTGCGGCATTATGCCGGCAAAGGCGTGGTCGAGGATGATGTCTATTTCGACGGAGTGGTGATCAGCGACTTCCACAGCATGAACATGGCTCTGAATCCGAGCGTTACCTATAAGGACGTGGACGTGACGGAAAATCTCCGCACCGCCTATGTGCAGGCAGAGGACGGTTCCGTCGGCTTCTGTCTGAAATTCGACAATGCAAAGGACAACATACTCGTTGCAGGAACAATGATATCCATAGCTCTTCCTGGTCTTGAAGTGGTCAAGGAAGAGAATCCTGTCCGCTATGTAATAAGAGGTGTAGGCGGAGAGAATATGGTGGCAAGTTCAGCCGGTTCAGTGCCTCAGCCTAAGGTCAAGAAAATATCAGCCCTTACTGATGACGACCTCTACACATGGGTGAGCATTCCGGAAACCGAATTCGTTTACAAAAGCGGCTCATACGCAAACGTTTATGAAAACTATACCCTCGTGTCCGGCGTGAACAGCATGAACACCAAGAACAACAATCGTCTGGACGGCTGGGCCAGCCTGCTGATGGATTCGGAAGGAAAGGGTATCTACGCTCCGGTAAACATGCTTTGTGAATGGAGACGTTCAGGAAACGGAGTCCCGCAGGGAGTGGGCGCAGTTACAGGTATCCTCGTTCATGAAGATATGCTCCGATACGGAAATCTCGGACGGTATCAAATCCGTGTAGTGGATGAGTCCGGATTCGGTCAGGAATGGAAAGGGAAATCCCCATATCGCGACCTTGCAGAATGGGATGGTGCGCCTTACCAGTACCGTTACGGCCTCTGGGCGCAGATTGACCCGAAACTCGCTGATCCGGGAAACAAGGAAGCAAGGATGAATTCAAGAATCCCGTCAGACGACCTGTCCATTTCCAACCCTGTTCCTCGCGCATATATGACCGTTGAGAACAAGGTTCCGGGACTGATAGATTATCCGATAAGCAGTTCTGCTTCTTATGCGGCCCTGACAGCAGACGACAAGGGAATAGTCCCTTCCACACCTCAGGACTTGTACAGGAAGAGCCTTACCATAACGGCGGAAATCAAGGGCTGGTTCCAGTGGGAAGACAATAAGATAACCGGCTACAACGGCCTCAGGATGGATCTCTCCACTGAGGATATCACCGGTACATCCATGTATGTGCACTATGCCTTCAGTGTCGGAGCCATTTCTGCAGTGACTTCCCAGTTCTTCCTGGCCCATTGGTGTCTGGAATACTCCATTGACGGCGGAAAGACATACAAAATCTGTCCGGACATTGTCACGGGAGAGGAATATGTGCATCTGAGGACTCTGCCTTGGTGGGATGTGAACATATCCGGAGTCAAGTACTTCACCTGCTCTACCTGCGGACTGGGCTCTACCGACCATGTGGCCATGATTCCGTCTGATGTGTTCGGAAAGAAGGATGTGGCCATCAGAATCCGCCCTTACGACAACAGGATGGCCGTGTTCCCGATCGAATGGGACGGGGCCAATGAGACTGGAATCGTGATGCACAATACCAATGTGAACAGTACAAGGATCAACTTTGAATGTATAGAAATAAGATACAAATAGTCCTTTTCGCCATGATGCTGTTGTTCCTGCATTCGTGCAGGGACAATAGCCCTGGCGATAATCCTGTTGCAGGTGAAACTGTTCTTCAGCTGAAGACACCTTCCGGAGTAGATTTCGACTGGAAAGCTGCTCCCAATGCACTTGTGAACGGAGCTTCCTGTAAGATTACATTGTCGGAAGGCTCTCCTGCAATCGGAGTTGAGGCCTCATCGGCTGGGGAATATGAAATCATTATTCCTGCAGAAGCCTATTCAAGGGCAAGAAAGTGTTTCGTGCTTCCTCCGGCGCAGATTCCATCTGCATCCGGCGCTGCTGACCCACGTTTTTTTCCTATGCATGCACGGACAGACGCTTCCGGAGAAGTGTACTTGGAACCGCTTGTCGGCATAGTGAAAATCAATGTGAAGGGTTCAGGAAGGCTGATGAGCGCATATCTGTCTGCTCCATCGCTGAGCGGCACATTCGGATTTGACGGAAAAAGCCTTTCGGCTGACTCTTCATATCCTCTCTGCCCATTCACTGTGGTCAATGCTGCAGGGAACGGTTCAGGACTGGAAACATCCGGACTCTATGCCGCTGTTCCTCCGGGAAACTACTCTGACGGAATCACCGTAAGGGTGACTGACAATAATCATCATGTAGGCTATGCTTCAGTCGGAGCAAGAGAAATCAAGGCTGGAGATGTGGTCGAAGTGAATGTGGATTTCGCGGCGAGCGCAGATATCCTCTTTGCTGAACATTTCGACAACTGTGCCTGGGGAGGAGACTGTCTTGAAGGGAATGGAGGCTATGGCCCTTCATCCGGTACAACGACAGTGTGTGATGCCGCCTGCACCGGAACGGAACCTGCATATTTTCCGAAAGATCCCGGTGCTGCCGGAACACCTTTCTTCGAGCTGACTGACTGGAACTCTGCACCTTCCGTAAGCTCATCCCTTCAGGTATCCAAGACTCTTCTTGCCAATATGGGCCTTTTGGACTGGTCCAGACTTTTCTATGTGAGGGCTTATCAGGGTTATATCGGCTGTGACCCGTCACTGTCTTATTCCAATCGCCCGATAGTGTTCTTCCCTCCGATGAAGTTCCATCCGTCCAAGTGCGACGTGTCGCTGCGTTTCCGTGCGGAGAAGGGCTGCGGGACGGATTTCGGAATGCAGGCGTTCCAGAGTGTTCTGGAATCTCTCACCGTGGACGGCAATCCGGTGGATGTGGACCTGTCCTCAAGCACGATCGTCAGCCACGCCGCTTCCATGTTCCATCCGGTGGTGAATGTCCCGTCCGCCATGGTGTCTGACGGGGAGTGGCATACATTGACATTCCGTTATGCCGCATTCGGCTCGGACGCCAACTTCAGAATCACTCCGACAATGGTGCGGAACGTGAAGAACTGCTTCTGGATAGACGATATTGTGGTCAGGGAAGTGTCGTGCGAGGGCAATGATTTCGTTAAGAACTGCAAGATGGTCTCTCCTGTCACGCAGAAGGGCAATCCGTCCGAAGATGTCTCAAACATCAGGCTGCAGCCTTCTTTCTGCACGTCCATCAACAACTCCAGCATCTATTCAGTCTGCCCTTCGTTCGGCATGGACTGGATGTGCGGCGGCCTTCCGAGTGATGAGTCGCAGTGGAAAAGTCATGTGGCGGAAGCGCTCAGTTACCGTGAAACTTACGGGCCTGCTGCCAAGATCTGGTGTTCTCATCTGCCGTATGGTGCGAGGGGAGCCATCCGTAACAGGGACCTCTGCGTTCCGGACGAAGCGCTCCGCCGACAGAGCGTCGAATTCTTCAAGCGTGCCATTCGCGCAATCGCTCCAATGCACCCTGCCAATGTCCTGGTTCATTGTAACCAGACTCTTCTTTTCAATGACGGGAGTTCGGTGGAGAGCCTGGTCAAATCCCTTGCCGAGATAGCTCCGGTGGCGGATTCCATCGGCGCACATCTGGTGGTGGAGAATATGGCTTACGGAGTGGGCGCAGATGCCCGGGAACTTTCGGATGCCATTGACAGGGCCAATGCTCTTGCGAAGCCGAAGCTCGACATCAGGATTTGTATGGATACAGGCCATGCCAACCTCTATCTGCATACCGTGACGGGCAAGGGAACAATCGTGGACTGGCTCAGAACTGCCGGAACTCGTGTGGGCCATCTCCATATAGCAGGCAACCGCGGAAAGGCCAATGTAGTAAGGCCAGGCTCGATAACAGCATACGACGACCATCTTTTCCCGGGATATGAAGGCTATCTGTCCGGCATGTATGACCTGATCGGGAGGAACAAACTTTGGGGCGAGTTTTACAGGGTACTCCTCAAGGACTGTCTTTACAGAGGACCGTTCAACTATGAAGTGTCGTCCTACGACTCGTTCGCAACAGTTGCAGGTGATAAGAGATATGACCATATCTGTGCGGCTTGGACCGTATTGGACAACTACGACAATTACATTTATCCTCAATATAGTAAACAGAAATGAAACGGATATTTTTGGTTATCAGTATAATGGCAGCCATAGTCGGATTGCCGGCCGGGGCCGGCGCTGAAGGCGTTGAAGCGCTGCGCAGGATGTGTGCTCCGGGAAGTACGCTCGTGCTTGAGGGGCCTCTGACTGTTTCTGGAGTCGTGGTCAGCGACTGCCGCAGCAAGAATATGGAACTGAATCCCAATATCACTTATGCCAAGGTGGACCTTTCCCTGAGCGACAGGACGGCTTATATACAGTCACCTGACGGAAGCGCAGGCGTAAGGCTTGTATTCGACGATGCTTCTGCAAATACTCTCCACTTTGCGGACAAGGTCACGCTTGATCTGGCAGGTTGCCTGCTCGAGCATGAAGTGAATCCGGACAGGGTGACCGTACGCCATCTTGGAAGTACATCAGTCTTGGAGCGCTCGCCAGGAGGTGATGTGCCGGCAAAGGAAAAATCTGTCAGAGAACTGACGGATTCGGACATTTATACGTTCGTCACATTGACCGGTATGGAAATGGTGTTCAAAGATGGCTGTTACACAGATATTTATGAACCTTACGGCCAATATGTGGAGTCCATCCATCATGATTATTATGATGTGAGCGGGAGGATGGACGGCTGGGCCTCACTGCTCCGTAACCAGCAGGGACAGACCATCTACATGCTGGTGAACACTTCCTGCCCGTGGAGAAGAACAGGGAAACCTCTCGTAAGGGGAACCGGTCCCGTAAGCGGAATCATAGTACATACGCCTATGCGCCGCTATGGTGGAAACATGGGGCGTTACAGCATACGTCCGTTGGACGAGAGCGGACTCGGCTTCAGCAAAAAAGGGAAATCTGTTTGGAAAACCCTTTCCGGATGGTGCCTTGACGGAAGCAATGGGCAGGTTCTCGAGTTCGAGATGCTGGGAGAGCAGACAGGAGTCTGGAAAGACGGACGTAAAGGAGACCGCCTGGTTTCTGACCGCGGCAGGGCAAAGGCCTTCTTCTGGACCGACAGCGATTCGTTCATCCACATTGACTCGGATGTCAATGCCCTCGACGGGCAGGGAAAAGGATATGCCATCAACGGCGCCATCTTCTTCAAAGGCCCTTCGTGGAAGTGGTTTGATTTTGCTCCGGACGGTTCAGCCGAAGGAAAATCCTTCTTTGTGGAGGTTGATGCCACCAAGGCACAGGGCGAGGAGATGACACTGAACTTCGCTTGGTATGCCGGAACTCAGGACGGGAACGATGACTGGGGCTATCCTGCCCAGTGGAAAGTCATGTACAGAATTGACGGAGGAGCGTGGAAACTCATTCGGGAGACAACTACCGGTGCAGAATCCATATTCTTGAGGTCGCTCCCGTGGTGGGACAAGCAGATCTGGCTCGGCAACGGAACAACGCCGTATCTCAAGACCAGTTACGACTGTGGTCTGGGCTCTCAGCAGAGAAGCTATTCGGTTCCTGCCGAGGCGTTCGGTCATAAAGTGACCTTCAGGATTACACCTGCCTCCAATCTCCGGTCACTGATCAGGTCAAATCCTGCTGATGACTGCATATTGGAGACAAACCGTATAAAAAACAGGGACGACGGTCTGAGAACCTTAGTGCGTTTTGGAGATATATTTATAGATTACAGATAGTATGAAAAAGCTGATTATCATTGTTTTAACTATACTTTGCGTAACATTTGCCATCGATGCTAAGCATTGGAAACCTCAGCCTACCGAGGAAGTCTATGCGGGAATGATTGCAAAGGCGAGGGAATTTGCCGAGTTCGCCAAGGGGACGCCGGCAGGGGCGATTGTGGAGAAATTCCTCTACAAGGTCGAGCCGGCTCATCTGGACAATCCTTACAGATGGATAGGCGATACCTATGCGCTCGTGAAAAATCTCGAAAAACTGCAAGGCCCGGTTGTGGATAAAGGAGAATCCGATTTCGCCTCCATGCTCCGCCGCTACACGCTCATGATGGTGGACTTTCCGCTTCATGTCAATGACAAGAATCCTTCCATGAATCCAGTCGAGAAACAGGAATACCTGATATCGAGGAACCGATACCTGGAAGGAAGCTGCAGGCAGGCCATCAAATGGCTGAAAAGCGTATCTCCGGCAAAAGGCGAACTTGCTGTCTATAAGGTCTATAACATGGGCTACATTTTCAAGACCAGCGAAAGGGCCTTCGGAATCGACATACGCTGGTGGGGAAGCAGGTCGGATGCGAAGAAACTTGCCAAAATGCTTGATGTCCTGTTCGTTACCCATCCGCATGGTGACCACTATACCAATGATATGCTCGAAAGCATGATAGAATGCGGAAAGACAATCGTCCTTACGAAGGATCTGCTTCCGAAGACAGAGTCCCCGTCCAAGATTATCCTTTGGGAGGACAGGACCGAGCCTCTGGATATCGAAGGCATAACGGTCAGGTGTTTTGCCGGAAACCAGGGCAAGAATATTCCTTGTGATGTATTCCATCTCCAATTTGACGGATGGACACTTGTCCATAATGGGGACAACAGCGACCGTGCCCGAGACAGGCGCATCTCGGAACTGGATGCGCCTGATATACTGATAGCCGCAACATGGAATCATTTCCAGGTGATTATGGAGGCGGCTCAGACTGCCCGGGGAGCAGCGGACAAGCCTATGTTGTTCCTCCCTGCCCATGAGAACGAAGTCGGCCATACTATAGACCATCGGGAATCCTATTGGGAAGCTTTTACTATGGAAAGCCGCTTCGCCAGTCAGACATTCGACTATATGCCGTATATGCTTATGGATGTGGGTGAAAATGTGGTGGTTTCCAAGGAGTTCATTGCCAGGCACAAAAAATAGATTCTCCCCACATATTTCGGAATTGGCGGGATAATTGCTATATTTGCGGAATATGTCGGCATTTAGGAAATACAGATTGAATCCGGAGACGCTGCTGTACGAGATCGAGAAGGTTTCGGCACGCTCCAGAATACTGAAAGCGGTGATGCTTGTTTCGGCAAGTTTCGCCCTTTCTGTCGTATATCTGTGGCTCTTTACGTCGGTTCTTGGCCTGAAACTGCCTAAGACAGTGCTGCTTGAGCGTGCCAATGCCAAGTGGATTTCCAAGATGGAACTTATGAACAGGCAGCTCAATGCCTATGACCAGACACTCAACGGCCTTGAGAACCGTGACGACGAAATCTACAGGAACATCTTCGGTATGAACGAGATTCCTGACGAAGTGCGTAACGCCGGATTCGGCGGTGTGAACAGATACGCGTTCCTCGATGTCCTTCCTGAGAATTCCATATTGAAACGCACCACCATACGCCTGGATGTGTTGACCAAGAAATCGTATGTCCAGAGCAAGTCGTTCGATGATGTGGAGGCATTGTCCAAGAGGGCAGGCGAAATGGCATCGTGCATACCGGCGGTCATGCCTATACTTCCGGACCGTTCCAAGTACCGTCTTTCCAGCTCTTTCGGCTATCGTTCAGACCCTATATCGGGTAAGACCAGGATGCATACGGGATTTGACTTCGCATGCAAGCCGGGGAATCCGGTCTATGCCACGGGTGACGGTACTGTGATGACAGTATCGTTCGATCTGTTCAATTACGGAAACTCGGTGGTGATAGACCACGGCTTCGGATACAAGACCAGGTATGCCCATCTGAAGACGGTTTTCGTCACGGAGGGGATGAAGCTCAAGAGGGGCGAGTGTCTGGGAGAGAGCGGCAATACCGGCAAGTCCACAGGTCCGCATCTGCATTATGAAGTGATGTACAAGGGCAACTATGTGAATCCTGTGAACTATTTCGACCTCGATATGCCTGTAAACGAATATGCCGATATGGTGCATAAAGTTTCAGAGGAATCTGACAATATCATGGGCCGTGACATTCCGAAAATCAGGCCGAGGAGACGGGAGGACGGCAGATGAACAAATATGTGCTCGACAAGGACTTCAATCTGAAGAAAGTCACCCGTTCGGTATGGGGCATTCTGTGGACCTGCCTGAAATGGATAGTCGCGACCGTATCTCTTGCAGCATTCTCATATCTGATTTTTTCATTTGTGCTCAATACCGAAGAGGAAAAACGGCTGAAACAGGAGAACAGGATGTACGAGAAACTGTATCCTGAAATGCAGAAGAAGGAACGTCTCGTGGCCGAAGTCATAAAGGACCTGCAGGCAAGGGACGAGGAAATCTACAAACGTATCTTCAATATGCAGGCCCCGTCAGCTGACCCTCAGAATTCCGATCTCTTCGTGTTCGCAAGCGACTCCGTCGGGGATAAGGATATAGTGGAATACGCCGAAAAGAAAGCATCTGCATTGACCGGAATGGTGGACAGCATCGACAACAACTTCAAGCAGATCTTCTCTGTGGCAAAGGGTGGCGCCCGCGCTTTTCCGCCGATGCGGGTTCCGATAGACGGGCTGAAGTTCGCGCAGGTCGGGGCTTCGGTCGGGATGAAGATGAATCCTTTCTACAAGGTTATGACAATGCACGAGGGCATTGACCTGATTGCGGGGCAGGGGACTCCGGTCCTGGCGTCTTGTGACGGCGTGGTTTCGCTGGTGAAGCGTTCTAAGAAGGGACTTGGCAATGTGGTGGAGATTACCCATGCGAACGGCTATATGACCAGATATGCCCATCTTGCGGATATTACCGTGAGGGAAGGGGAAAAGGTACAGGCGGGAAGGCGTATCGCCAATGTCGGGATTACCGGAAATTCGTTCGCGCCGCATCTGCACTATGAAGTACGCCGCTACAGTCTGCTCCTGAATCCAGTGAATTTCTTCTTCGCGTCGTTCAGCCCGGAAGACTATATGAAGGTGGCTTATATGGCAGCCTCGACCGGTCAGAGCATGGATTGACTTGGATAACTCTCTCAGATATGGAAAAGTTGTATTACACTATTGGTGAAGCTGCGGAGGTGATCGGCGAAAGCGTTTCGCTGGTCCGTTACTGGTCTGACAATTTCAGCCGTTTTCTGAAGCCGCACAGGAATGCCAAGGGCAACAGACTCTACACAGCCGATGACATCGAAGTCCTGAAACAGATATATCATCTGGTGAAGGTGAACGGGATGACACTTTCCGGCGCGTCCAAGAAGATGCTCGAGGACAGGAAAAGTGTGGAAAGCCGTGTCAAGGCGGTGGACAGCCTGAAAGCCATCAGGCAGCAATTGGTGGAAATACGAAAAACCCTGTAGTTTATGAAAGTAGGTGATATCATTTCAGCGATAGAAGAGTTCTCGCCGCTGTCAATCCAGGAGAAATGGGACAACAGCGGACTGATTATCGGCTCGCCGAACCAGGAAGTGCACAAGCTGCTTATCGGTTTTGACTGCACGCCGGCACTTGTGGACGAGGCAGTCGCATCCGGTGCGGACATGATATTGACCCATCATCCCCTGATATTCGGCGGTCTCAAGAAGATCTCTCCGGAGGACCCTGTGGGGCTGACAGTGATGAAAGCCGTATCTGCAGGCATTGCCGTCTATGCGGCGCATACCACAGCCGACAAGGTGCTCGCGGGGGTAAGCGGGGCGATGGCTTCGCGACTGGGACTGGTCAATGTCTCGATCCTCGAAAGCGAGGGGGACGGAAGCACGGGACTCGGAGCAGTGGGGGATTTACCGAAGCCGCTTTCCGCTGAGGAGGCCGTGGCTCTGGTGAAGGAAAAGTTCTCGCTCAAGGCCGCAAGATGTTCCAGACTTGTCAATGTTCCAGTCACTCGAATTGCCATGTGCGGGGGCAGCGGTTCCTCGCTGATCAGTGAGGCGATGGCAAGCGGCGCCCAGCTTTATCTCAGCGGAGATATCTCGTACCACCATTTTTTCGTGCCTGACGGGTTTATGGTGATGGATATCGGACATTTCGAGAGTGAAGTGGATATAGTCGATATTTTATTTTCCTTCTTAACGAAAAAATTTCCTAACTTTGCATTTCTTAGGAGTGTCAGGCTTGCGGAGAGCAATCCTGTGCACTATTTATAATATGACGGTAAGCCGTGCTGCGTTTGCAAGCAGGTGATGCAGAAGAAGTTAAGTAAATTATATATATAATAATATGGCCAAAAAAGTAAAGAAAGTCGAAACTCCGATAGATCAGAGGGAGACCTTCGTATCCATTCAGAAAAATTTCGCTGACTCTGAAATGAGTGTTGAGGAGAAGCTCAAGACATTGTATTCTCTTCAGGAAGCAGATTCTGCGATAGATAAAATCCTCCAGCAGAGAGGTGAACTTCCTCTCGAAGTGGAAAAACTTGAAAATGAGGTGACTGAGCTCAAGGCTAAAGCTGCTCAGATCAGTGCGGACATCGAAGATGCAAATGCAGCCATCACCGAGTACAAGCACAAGATTGTAGAGTGTGACACCGCGATGGAGAAATACAAGATTCAGATGGACAGCGTCACCAACAGCCGTGAATACGACTCCATTTCCAAGGAAGTCGAGAATCAGGACCTTCTCAAGAAAATCGCAGTGAAGAATGTGGCGGACACCAAGGAAGCCATTCTTCAGAAGAAGACCGAACTTGCTGACATAAAGGAAGATATCGCTGTGAGAACAGAGGACCTGAAGGCAAAGAAGGACGAACTTGCAAATATCGTTGAGGCTACAGCCAAGGAAGAGAAGACATTGAAAGCCAAGAGAGACGCTTGTGCTGCGAAGATTGACGCGAGGACAATGAGCGCTTACGAGCGTATCCGTCAGAGCGAGAAGAATCACCTTGCGGTAGTAAGTGTCTATTATAGCAGCAGCAAGGAAAGCGACGGCGTTGACGCCAGAGACATTGACGTGAGAAAAGGAATCAGCGACGGTTCATTGAGCGGCGCCTGCGGCGGATGTTTCAATACCATCATTCTCCAGAGACTCCTGGATATCTACTCAAACAAGAAACTTGTCATTTGCGAGCATTGCGGACGTATCATCGTAAGCGACGAAATCGCGGGTAAAGCATAGTGTCCTGACAAGTTATCTGATGTCTTATGCCGGAAGTAAAGAAAACTTCGAAAAGCAGGAAGGACAGCAAGAACATAAATCTCGATGAACTGGGCTTGGGGATGGGGAACAAACCGCCTCAGGCCGTAGATTTTGAAGAGGCTGTTCTCGGTGCCCTGCTGATTGAACCGCGTTGCGTGGACGAAGCGATGGAGGAACTGTCTCCGAGTTGCTTCTATGATCCGCGCAACAGGATGATTTTTGAGTCAATGTTGGCGTTGGTGGACGAACACGTTTCCATCGACCTCTTGACTGTATCCCAAAAACTCCGTCAGAAGAACGATCTCAAGGACCAGTACGAGAATAATCTGGAGGCAATCGGCGGTGCGAAAAAGCTGGCCGACCTGTCTCAGAAAATCGGAGCTGCTGCCCACGTGGAGTACTACATCAAGGTCTTGAAACAGAAATCCATTCAGAGAGAGCTCATTACAGCCTCTTATGAGATTCTGAAGACAGCCTATGACGACTCCACTAATGTCGATGATCTTATCGACAACTCGCAGACCTGGATTTTCAGCGCCATCCAGAACAATATCAAGAAGGACGTCCAGGATGTAGGTTCCGTGCTCAAAGTCGCACTCGATGAGATCGAGCAGATGCAGAGCCAGTCCGGAATCAGCGGTGTTCCGTCAGGTTATGCCCAAGTGGACAAATACACGCTCGGATGGCAGAAATCGAACCTCATCATTCTCGGTGCGCGACCTTCTGTCGGTAAGACTGCATTGTCCCTGAACTTCTTGAGAAATGCGGCGCTGGACAACAATATGCCGGTGGCAATCTTCTCGCTTGAGATGTCAGCTATAGAACTTGTCAAACGACTCATGACTACGGAATCAGGTCTGGAAGCCGACAAAATCAAGGGTGGCGAGAAACTCACCCGTGAAGACTGGGACCATCTGGATTACAGTCTCAAGGCATTGGCCCAGGCCCCGATCTATATAGACGACACTCCTGGTATTTCCATCAATGAATTCCGCACGAAAGCGAAACGTCTTGTGAAATCGAAAGGAGTCCGCTTCATCATAGTCGATTACCTGCAGCTTATGCAGGGCCCGAAAGAACTCAAGGGAAACCGAGAGCAGGAGGTGGCCAGCATATCCAGGTCGTTGAAAGCCACAGCCAAGGAACTTGAGATTCCTATCATGGCATTGGCCCAGCTGTCCAGAAATTCAGTCCAGCGCGGAAACAGCAACAACAGACCTATCCTCAGTGACTTGCGAGAATCGGGTTCTATCGAGCAGGATGCGGATATCGTAATGTTCGTGCATCGTCCTGACGCTATCGGCATGGGTGACACTGTGGAAGACAAGGAGTACACGGAAATCATCTTCGCGAAGAACCGTAACGGTCAGATAGGCACTATACCTATGAGGTTCAAGGGCAATCAGATGCGTTTCGTGGAGGACAATGACGGCCTGATTTCCACTTTCCCGTCGGCCATGAATGACGATGCGGGAGTGCAGGGGCCGGGACCGTCTTATGACCAGCCTCAGGATCCGTTTTCACAAGGTCCTGATTTCGGCGCATATCCTTCAAGTTCCAACGGAGAGTTCCAAAACTCAGGATTCTGATTATGACCCGTTCTTCAAAAAACATAATTGCGGCAGCCGCTTGTCTGCTTCTTGTTTTTTGTGCCGGCGCGACAGAACCGCTGAAAGGACCTAACTGTATCCCGGTCAAGAGCCTGGATGAGGACAAACTTGCCTTCAAGGGTGGTGAACGCCTCAGTTTCGTCATACATTACAAATGGGGCGGCATCAATTCGGATGTGGCCAAGGCTACGGTAAATCTGGACACCACCACATTGAATGGCGTGCCGGTATTCCACTCCAGGGTTTTCGGGAAGACAGCAAAATTTTATGACCTGTTCTTCAAGGTCAGGGAGGATTTCCAGTCCTGGTTTACCAGGGACGGCGTGGTTCCGGTAAAATTCTACAGAGATTCCCGGGAAGGAGGATATTATTCGGTGAACAGATATGAATATATGTGGGAGCCGGAGGAGAACAAGCATATCCGTGCGGAAATAGAGACGTCAAGAAGGCCGCTGAGGAACGAGGAACTGCCTCTGTCCGGATGCACCTATGACTTGCCGTCGCTGTTCTACATGGCCAGGAACATGAACTTCAGCAAGGTCAAGCCCAATGTTAAGTATCCGATGACATTCGCGATAGATGACGACATCTATAATGTCTATTTCATCTGGCTCGGCCGTGAGAAGAAGTATATAAAAGGAATCGGCACAGTAAAGACAATGAAATTTGCCGCAAAGCTGATAGCCGGTGAAGTATTCGGCAGCGGACAGGACATGTTCGTCTGGATTACGGAGGATGAGAACAGGATACCGGTTTATTTCCTGGCTCCAATCAGGGTCGGCGTGGCTTCAGGCTGGCTCACAGGCTGGGATAACCTCAAATATCCGTTCGATTCGATAATATCAAACTGAGCATGAAGGAGGAAGTTTCACATAAAGGAAGAGTGACTGAGGTCAATGCGGATTCTGTCAAGGTGGAGATCATTTCGAGTTCCGCCTGCGCCTCTTGTCACGCCGCTTCACTGTGCTCAATGTCGGAGGCGGTGAAAAAGGTCGTGGAGGTGCGTACACCCGGCAATGAGAACTATGCCGTGGGCGAGGAAGTCCTCGTCGTGCTGAAATCTTCACTTGGAATGAAAGCGGCTGCGGTCGCTTATGTCGTTCCTCTGGCAGTGCTTCTGGTGGTTTGCGTATCCCTGTCCTATACCGGGATTCACGAACTTTATATAGGTCTGGCCGGACTGGGCAGCTTAGCGGTGTACTATCTGGTACTCTACCTGCTCAGGGACAGGATGGCTTCAGATTACACATTTTGTATCAGAAAGGAAAACAATCTCAATTCAATAAAATGATGACTTCAATTATTATTTGGACAATTGTGGTGATTGCCGCTCTTGGACTCGTGCTTGCAGTCATCCTGTACCTTGTGGCTGAAAAGTTCAAGGTGGAGGAGGACCCGAGAATCGAGCAGGTGGAGAAGGTGATGCCAGGCGCCAACTGCGGCGGTTGCGGTTTTGCCGGCTGCCATGCCTTTGCAGAGGCTGCAGTGAAAGCTCCGAATCTGGACAACAACTTCTGTCCGGTAGGAGGCAATGACGTTATGCAGAAGGTTGCTGCCATCCTCGGTTACGAGGTTAAGGAAAAGGCTCCGATGGTCGCAGTGGTACGTTGTAACGGTACCTGTGACAACCGTCCTAAGATCAATGAATACGGCGGATTCAAATCCTGCAAGGTGAAGGCTGCGCTCTACAGCGGAGATACTGCCTGCTCTTACGGATGTCTCGGCTGTGGCGACTGCGTGGAAGCCTGCCAGTTCGGTGCTCTGTCAATGGACGAGAAAACCGGTCTTCCGGTAGTGGACGAATCTAAATGTGTGGCATGCGGCGCCTGTGTGAAGGCATGTCCTAAATCCGTCATTGAACTCAGGAACAAGGGACCTCGCGGAATGAGAGTCTATGTGTCCTGCATCAACAAGGACAAAGGTCCTGCTGCACGCAAGGCCTGCAAGGCAGCCTGCATAGGTTGCGGACTCTGCGCCAAGACATGTCCTCACGATGCCATAACAGTTGAAGGAAATGTGGCATACATTGACTATAACAAGTGCAAACTGTGCCGCAAGTGTGTGGTAGTATGTCCGACAGGCGCTATTCACGACGTGAATTTCCCAATCCCGGTGGACCGCACCAAGAAACCTGCTCCGGCAGCAAAACCTGCTGCAGCTCCTGCTGAAGCAAAGCCTGAGGCACCGGCTGTTGAAAAACCTGTAGTTAAAGCATAAGGAGAACCGATATTATGAAAAGAACATTTTCCATAGGCGGTGTTCATCCGGCAGACAATAAGATTTCGCGTGGCTGTGCCATCGAGACCCTGCCTACTCCGCCGACAGTATATATCTCTGTATCACAGCATATCGGAGCTCCTGCGAAGCCGATTGTCGCTGTAGGAGACAAGGTCCTGACTGGTCAGCCTGTCGCAGAACCGGGCGGATTCGTCTCGGCATATATCCATTCATCTGTTTCCGGAACAGTGAAGTCCATCGGACCTCGCAAGGATCTCGCAGGCAACATGCAGACCTGCATTGAAATACAGGTGGAAGGCGACGAGTGGGTAGAGGGCATTGACCGTACAGACACTCTCGTTACGGAATTCACTGACGACAACAAGACCATCATGGACAAGATCAAGATGGGTGGAGTCGTCGGTCTCGGTGGAGCTACCTTCCCGACTCACGTGAAGCTTTCTCCTCCTCCGGGAAAGAAATGCGATATGCTCATCATAAACGGTTGTGAATGTGAGCCTTACCTTACTTCTGACTTCCGTACTCTTCTCGAAAAGGGAGAGCAGGTGGTAGTGGGCGTCGCCATCATCAAGCAGGTGCTCGGAGTGGCTGAGGCTACCATCGCGATTGAAGACAACAAGCCTGAGGCGATTGAGCATATTCAGAAGGTGATCGAAAATCTGAAGAAGACCTCTTCCAAATTCGAGGGAATCAAGGTTCTCAGCCTCATGAAGAAATATCCTGAAGGTGGTGAGAAACAGCTGATTGACGCTGTCATGCACCGTCAGGTTCCTTCCGGAGCGCTTCCTATAGATGTGGGCGCTGTGGTTCAGAATGTGGCTACTGCTCTTGCCGTCTATGACGCTGTGCAGAAGAACAAGCCTATCATTGACAATTCTGTTACCGTCACAGGAACGTGCGTGCCGATGGACAAGCAGCACAACTACCTCGTCCGCGTAGGTACACCGCTCTCTTATATCATTGACCAGATGGGCGGAGCTCCTGAGGATGCGGTGAAGGTCATCAGCGGCGGTCCGATGATGGGTAAAGCCATCGCTAATCTGGATGCTGCCACACTGAAGGGAACCTCAGCATTGCTCTTCCTTACAGCAGAGCAGACGGAACGTCAGCCGGAAGGCAACTGTATCCGTTGCGGCAAATGCGCGGAGGCTTGCCCGATGGGTCTGGAACCGTTCCTTCTCCAGAGACTTGCCCGCCACAATATGACGGAAGAGCTGGAGGCCAACGCCGTTCAGGACTGCATCGAGTGCGGCTGCTGTCTGTACAGCTGTCCTGCGTACATTCCGCTTCTGGACATCATCAGACTGGCCAAGGGACAGGTCATGGGCATAATCAGGGCAAGAGCCGCTGCTGCAAAAGCTGCCGCTGCCGCCGCTCAACCTGCTCCTCAGAAATAAGTTGAACCATAAAACCAATTATATACAATGAACAAACTTTTGGTTTCTCCCTCACCGCATATTCACGCGGCGGTTTCCACGAAATCGCTGATGAGGGATGTAGTCATCGCGCTGTTGCCGGCAGTCATTGTCTCGGTCGTGTTCTACGGCTTCAAGGAACTTGTCGTTCTTGGCGTGAGCGTGGCTTCTTGTGTGCTGATTGAATATCTCATCACAAGATACCTGCTCAAGAAACCGTCCACGATCTGTGACTATTCCGCTGTCGTTACCGGTCTGCTCCTCGCATTGAACCTGCCTTACACCACTCCTTGGTGGGTAGTCTTCATCGGAGCGCTGTTCGCAATCGGCGTAGTGAAAATGACATTCGGCGGACTCGGCCAGAACATCTTCAACCCTGCGATTGCAGGTCGTGTGTTCCTGCTGATTTCATTCCCTACATATATGACCCACTGGGAAATGCCTGCAGGCCTGTTCGGTGCAGATGCCGTTTCAGGCGCAACCCCTCTCGGACTTGTCAAGGAAGGCCTTCTGAACGGACAGACCGTCTCTCAGGTAATGTCTGAGTCAGGACTCTCATATGCCCAGATGCTTTTCGCCAACCTCGGCGGTTCAGTAGGTGAAATCTCCGCATTGGCATTGCTTGCAGGATTTGTCTATCTGCTTGCCCGCAAGGTCATCAAACCGTACATCACGCTCTCCATCTGGGGAACGGTTGCCCTGGTTTCTCTCATCTTCTGGCTCGCGGCTCCGGACAAATTTACGGACCCTCTGTTCAATCTCCTTACCGGAGGTATGGTTCTCGGTTCCTGCTTTATGGCTACTGATTATGCTACCTCTCCGATGTCAGTCAAAGGCGGTATCGTTTTCGGTATAGGAATCGGATTCATTACATTGATGGTCAGATATTTCGGCTCATATCCGGAAGGTATGTCCTTCGCCATTCTGATTATGAATGCGACCGTGCCGCTTCTGAACATGTGGTTCCATCAGAAAAAATATGGGAGGAAATAGACTATGGCAGTTAAATCGAATTTGAAAAATATGGTCCTCTGCCTTTTCGGTACGACCTTGGTCTGCTCGGCATTGCTTGCAGGCGTTTATGCAGTGACTGCAGAGCCGATAAAGAAGACCAATGACGCTATTCTGAAAGCTTCTGTCGCAAAGGTCCTCCCGGAGGGAGAGATCTCAGAGCCAATGCCTTGCGAGGTCGGAGGCCAGCCTTCAGAGTGCTATCAATGCACCAAAGACGGGGAGGTGGTGGCTACTGCCGTAAAATCCACAGTCGTAGGATTTGGCGGCCCGCTCGTGCTTATGGTAGGAATTTTGCAGGACGGAACCGTTTACAATACGGTAGTGATGTCTCACAGCGAGACTCCTGGCTTGGGTGCGAAATGCACATCAGACGAGCACTTCATTTCCCAGTTCAAGGGATGGAATCCTGAGATCAAGAAACTTTCAGTGCGCAAGGACGGCGGTGATGTGGATGCGATAACTGCTTCCACTATTACGTCGAGGGCTTATGCTCTGGCTGTGGACAATGCTCTGCATGCATTGGTGACATTGCCGCAGGAAGAGGGCGAGCCGGTAGTGGATGGCGCCGTATCAGAGGATGGCGCTGAAACATTGTCAGAACCAGTAGCTGAATAGGAGGATACAACGATGACTAAATTACAACTCATAACAAAAGGACTTGTCAAGGATAACCCTACATTCGTGCTTATCCTCGGTATGTGTCCTACATTGGCCACCACCTCATCCGCCATCAACGGACTCAGCATGGGACTGGCTACACTGTTCGTGCTCATTCTTTCCAATATGGCCATCTCAGCCATCGCTCCGGCGGTGCCTGACAAGGTCCATATTCCTGTGTATATCGTCGTGATCGCTACATTCGTGACTGTGCTCCAGTTCCTTATGCAGGCGTTTACTCCAGCCATCTATGCTACACTCGGTCTGTTCATTCCTCTTATCGTGGTGAACTGTATCGTGCTCGGCCGCGCTGAGGCTTATGCGAACAAGAACGGAATCGTGGATTCCGCACTCGACGGACTCGGAGTCGGACTCGGCTTTACGGCCTCACTTACCGTAATCGGTCTGGTCCGTGAGATTCTCGGAAGCGGTTCCGCATTCGGCTTCAAGTTCATTCCGGGTGACGGCATTCTCGCATTCGTGATGGCTCCGGGTGCATTCCTTGTACTCGGCTATCTCATGGTATTGTTCAATAAATTCCTCAAGAAATAATAAAGGCTCTGGATTATGGAAATTTTACTTATCATAATATCTGCGATATTCGTAAACAATATCGTATTGGCGCAGTTCTTGGGAATCTGTCCGTTCCTCGGAGTGTCCAACAAACTTTCCACAGCGACCGGAATGTCTGCTGCGGTATGTTTTGTCATCACGCTTTCTACGCTTGTAACTTATCTTCTGAACAATTATGTCCTGGTTCCGCTCGGACTTGAGTTCCTTCAGACCATATCATTCATCCTCGTCATCGCCGCTTTGGTGCAGATGGTGGAGATCGTGCTGAAGAAAGTGAGTCCTGCACTCTATCAGGCACTCGGTATTTTCCTGCCGCTCATCACCACGAACTGTGCTGTGCTCGGTGTGGCCATTACCGTGGTTACCAAGGAGTTCACCTTCGGGCTGCCGTCACATATGCTCGGCTTGGGTGAGGCTCTGCTCTATGCTTTCGCCACATCAGTAGGATATGGTATCGCGATGGTCCTGTTTGCCGGAATGCGCGAGCAGCTGTCATTGAGCAATGTCCCTAAGGCGTTCAGAGGTATTCCTATCGCATTGATTACAGTCAGCATTCTGGCAATGGCCTTTATGGGCTTCTCCGGAATGGTCAAGTAATAACGTGTATTGTTTAACCTGATTCCGACATCTGCCGGAGTCGCAAATCAAAATTGAAATGAAAAAAGCGCTTCTTATTATCGCATCCGTTCTCGGATTCGCTGCAGTCGCATCTGCACAGCCTAAAGCTATCGGTGGAAGATTGGGTTATGGTATCGAGGCAAGCTACCAGCACTATCTTGGAAATCCTAATTTCCTCGAAGTTGATGCCGGTTTGCTGGTTTATGGAGGAGAAGCAGGTTTCCAGGCTACCGGAACTTACAACTTCACTTTCGCTCAGCCTGATTGGACTCCGAGAGGACAGTGGAGCTGGTATGCAGGTCCAGGCGTGTCACTGGGTTCTACCTATTTCAATGACGCCAACAATTTCTTCTTCGGACTTGTAGGCCAGGTAGGACTTGAGTACACATTCTGGTTCCCTCTCCAGCTTTCAGCAGATCTTCGCCCGACACTCGGAATCTGCGACGGTGAATTCTGGACAGACGGACTTTTCGGATTCGTTCCGACGCTCAGTGTAAGATACAGTTTCTAATACCGACCGACAACTGATGTCACGTTACACCAGAATTGAACTCCTGGTATATGTGTCTTTCTGGCTGCTGATTACCTCTTTTGCGGTAGTCAGCAGTTGGAATTTAGAGCGAGTATCTGAAACTGCATCTTGACGTGGACAGTAAATTTTTAGGGAAATGACAGCATTGTTCGATTTTGACGGTGTCGTGATGGACACTGAAGAGTTATATACCGTCTTTTGGGACAGGATGGGAGAGAAGTACCTTGGAGTCAAGAACCTGAGCCCGTCGGTAAAGGGGCAGACCCTGTTCCAGATATATTGGAAGTATTTCGCGGGCAGGGAAGAAGACCAGAAGAAGATCACGCAGGAACTAAATGATTACGAGAAGGATATGCCATATGTGCCGGTGAAGGGTGCGTTTGAATTTTTAGCGGAGCTGCGCAAGCGCGGAGTCACTACAGCCATTGTCACCAGCTCCAACGGGCCTAAGATGGAGAACGTATATAGGCATTATCCGGAGTTCAAGGATCTGGTAGGCCACATCTTCACGAGCGAATTCGTCACCAGGTCGAAGCCGGACCCGCAGTGCTTTCTCAATGCCATGGAGGCTCTCGGAGCCCAGGTTCCCGAGACGGTAGTGTTCGAGGATTCCATCAACGGACTGAAGGCGGCACGTGCTTCCGGAGCCTATGTGGTGGGACTGCTCACATCCAATCCTGCAGAAATCGTGAACCCGATGTGCGACTACAGCATTGAAGATTTTACGTCATTTACACCAGAGGAACTTTCCAAGGTGACGGGTATGGATTTTTAGAAAACGAACTAACCAGTATCATGAGTAAGAAGAATTATTTTAGTCAGATGACGGTCGCGCTTGCGGCTGTACCGCTGCTTCTTGTCTCCTGTGTCAATCCGGACTATGACTTGACTCAGGACATTGACAAGAATATCTCCATAAACGGGGATATCAGCGCTCCTTTCGGTGATTCAGAGCTGCTCAGTGTCACCGACTTTCTCAGCTTGGATGAGTCAGACGGCTCTGTGCTCAAGACGGACGAAAACGGAGACTACTATATTCATGTGAACGGCGGCAATGCGTCCACCAAGTTCTCAGTACCTCTGTTCAAATTCAATGAGGAGTTCCTCACGGACGGCGGCTTCAGGATGGACTTGAGAAAATCCTCGCTTCCGCTTCCGTCATCAGGTCCCATTCCTTCCGGAGTCTATAAGAAGACGTTCAATCCGGCAAAGTCACCGATTACAGTCGATGAGGCTGTGCCGGAGGAAATCATTGACATACAGGACGTCATCGCTTCCGGTGACGTGGTCCTGGACCTCTATACGACAGCAGGAAAGCTCACTTTAGACGGCGTTGTCCTTCATTTTCCAAAGTATCTGAAGCTTGAAATAACCGACAATGCTTATGTGGAGTCTTATGATGCTGCGGCCAATGCCCTGAAACTCAAGAAGACGACGGTTACCACCACTCCTGTGGTGATACGCCTGCACGTGACGGAGGTCGATTTTGCCAAGATTCCGGCGGGACAGGGCTTCCAGGCTGACAAGCACAGAATAATCATAAACGACAATGTGGTACTCGACTCATTCGAGTGCAGCGTGCAGCTTACCGATTTGGGAAATGATGTCGCTGACGTTCCTCAGGTCATTACCACTCATATAGATATCTCCATCGCCTCTGTCACAGTCACAGGCGCTATGGTCAAGGTGAAACCTAAGGTAAGCCTCGACCCTGTCTATGAAAATGTGGGCAGGCTGCCGGAGTTCCTGACGAAGAATGACGCAGTGCTCGACATGATGAAACCTCGGGTGCTTCTCGACATTGACAATACATCTCCTCTGACGCTGTATCTGTCAGGAGAACTGATAACCGAGAGGGGCTCATTGGCGACAAGAGTCCGAGTCGGAGACGACAAGACCGTAAAGGCGGCTCCAGGCGCACAGTCCAAGCTCTGTCTCCATGCGAAGAATGACAATGCCCCTGCCGGCTACACTTCCGTGCTTGTGGAGAAGCTTCCTGAACTGTTCATGACCACTCCTGAGAGAGTCGGTGCTGATGCGATGAATGCTGACCCTGAGGATGAATTCGTTTTCATCAAATCCGGCGACAAATATGACTTCATCTGTTCATACGAGGTCAGCGTGCCTCTTGTTTTCGGAAAGAAAGTGAAATTGACCTGCACCGATGTCCTGGACGGCTGGAACAAGACATTCAACTCGGACGATGACAGTTTCTCTCTCGATGTGAACAATGCGGAGGTGAAGATGGATCTGGTGAACTCGATTCCGCTTACCCTTAAGCTCTCGGCAGAGGCAATCGACGTGAACGGCGCGGTCATACCGGAGATTCCTGTCAATGTGGAAGGCAGCATCGCTCCGGGCAGCATCGACAAACCTTCTGCCCAGCCGGTAAAACTCACATTCAGCGCATCGGCAGAGAATATGCGCAAGCTGGACGGCATGAAGCTGATTCTCGAGGTAAGCAATCCCGGGGAGATGGAAGGTGTCTGTCTGAATAAGAATCAGGGAGTCCAGTTCCGGAACATGAAACTCAGACTTCTCGGAAGAATGGATATGGAATTGTAACCTGTGAGAGAAATGAAAAGAAATATACTTTTAGCATTGTTCATTGCCCTTGTTTCTGCTGTGGCACTTCCTGCGCAGCAGTCATTGCGCTCTGCGTATTTTATGGAAGGGTACAACTACCGCCACGAATTGAACCCGGCCTTCGCCGCTCAGCGCAGCTACTTCGCTCTCAGCACATTGGGCGGAGTCAATGCCGGAATCCAGAGCAATATGGGAGTCAATACTTTCCTCTATCCTGTGGAAGGAGGACTGACGACCTTCATGAACTCTTCAGTATCTTCAGATGAGTTTCTGGGCAAGCTGAAGAAGAACAACAAATTGAGTGTTGATGTCAGCACCACTCTGCTTTCGCTCGGTATCTGGAGCGGCAAGTCGTTCTGGACCTTCGACATGAAAACCAAAGTCGGAGCGGACCTGAATGTCCCGTATGCGCTTTTCGATTTCATGAAGAATGCCGGAAACTCGCAGTTTTACGACATTGCAGGCCTTGCGGCGCGAATCGACAGCCGTATGGAATTCGCTCTCGGTTACGCAAGGAACATAAATGATATTGTCAATTTCGGCGCCAGGGTAAAGTTCCTCCTCGGAATCGGCAATATGGAGATGAAGGTGAACAAGATGAAGGTGCAGATGAATGAGGACAAGTGGTCTGTGGACTCCAAGGGCTCGCTGAACGTGTCCATGGGATTGCTGAACATCCCTACCGACGGAGAAATTGACAGTGAAACTGCTCCGGAGAACTACGACCGCATTTCCTTCGACAACATTGACACGAAAGACAACCTGTCCATTCCGTCGGATATGATCAACGGTTACGGTGCTGCCATTGACCTTGGTGCGGAAATCGAGATTATCCCTGACCTGCGCCTTTCATTGGCCATAAACGACCTCGGCTTTATGTCCTGGCGGAACAATGTCCTGGCTACGACCGATGAGAAGGGCTGGAGTTTCGACGGCTTCGACAATTTCTCGTTCGACAGTGAAAAGGACAATTCTCTGAAAAACCAGTTCAATGATATAGGTGACGGACTCGAGGACCTGATCAAGTTCAGGAAGGTTTCTGACGGAGGCAAGAGAGCTCAGATGCTCGCGATGACGATGAATTTCGGAGCGCAGTATGTGATGCCGTTCTATGACGGTCTGAGTGTGGCGGCATTGAGCACGACACGTTTCGACGGCTCATACAGATGGACAGAAGGCCGTTTCTATCTGGATCTGACACCTGCAAGATGGTTCAGTTTCGGCGTGAACTACGGCATTTCCTCATTCGGTTCCTCAATGGGAGCAGCCATCGGTTTCCACACTTCCGGGTTCAGCATGTTCCTGGGCACTGACCATATCGCGTGGAACTATGCCAAGGCTGCCGACCTGAACGGTACCGCCATCAACTATCCTTACGGCCCTGCCCGTCTGGGCCTGAATTTCTCCGTTTCGTTCAATGTGGGCAGGCGTCGTGGAGATTCTGCGCTAAGAAGCCTGTTCCTGTAGAACTGCCCGTTGCTGATGATTATGAGACTGATATCTGAACAGGAAATAACTGATGTCCTGAAAAGACTGGACATCTCCGACATATCCAAGGTCACCATAAGACAGAGTGTCAATGTGGCGAAAGAACTGGAGCGGCTTACAGGTGAACCTTTCGTTCATCTCGAGTTCGGCGTCCCCGGACTGGATGCCTGTCAGGTGGGCATCGAGGCTCAGAAAGCTGCGTTGGACAGCGGCTGCGCATCAGTCTATCCTCCGGCTGCCGGCATTCCTGAACTGAAAAAGGCAGGCTCCCGGTTTGTGAAGGCGTTCACCGGCATTGACGTCGCTCCAGAAGGAATAGTCCCGACAATCGGGTCAATGCAGGCCTGCTACAATCTTCTTCTGGAGTGTTCGCAGATGTCCCCGGGGAAAGATGCCGTAATTTATGTAAATCCCGGATTTTCATCACATTACGTGCAGGCTAATGTGCTCGGTCTCAAGACGAGGATGTTCGATGTATATGACAATAGGGGAGAGGCTTTCGGAAAACGGCTGGAAGAACTCATGAGTGACGGCCGTGTCTGCGCCATCGTCTATTCGAACCCCAACAACCCGTCCTGGGTCTGCCTGACGCAGGATGAATTGCGGATGTTGGGCGAATTATGCACCAAGTATGATGTCATCGCGCTTGAGGATATGGCCTATATGTGCATGGACTTCAGGGAAGACCGCTCGCATCCGTATCTGCCTCCATATCAGCCTACAGTGGCGCATTATACTGACAACTGGGTAATGATGATCTCTGCGTCCAAGATTTTCAGCTATGCCGGAGAGCGTATAGCCATGGCCGTGATATCCGACAAGTTGTGCGGCAGGGAATTCCCGGCGTTGAGGAAGCGTTACGGGCTCGGACATTTCGGGGACAACTTCGCATTGACCTACGTCTATGTGAACACTTCCAGTGCGGCCCATTCCTCACAGCGTGCGTTCGCGGCAATGCTTGACGCGGCTGCCGACGGTGCCTATGACTTCGTGAGCAATGTGAAAGAATACGCAGTCCGTGCCCACAGGGTGAAGGAAATCTTCCGGGAGCACGGCTTTTCTCTGGTCTATGACAAGGATATGGACAAGGAGGTAAGCGACGGCTTTTTCTTCACGGAAGGATATCCTGGGATGAAGGGCAGTGAACTGGTGCTCAGGCTTCTACGCTGCGGAATCTGTTCCATCGCGCTGTATTCTTCCAAGAGTACTCGAGAGGGCATCCGTGTCTGTGTATCCCTCATGAAAAACGAAGAAGCGTTCCGACAGTTGTCAGAACGCCTCGATATGTTCAACAGTATTTCCTGAGACCTGCCCCAGGCTCTATTTCTGCATTTTCTCGATGAGTTTCTTCGGGTAATTGGTGCAGATGGCCTTCATTGAGGAAGCGTTGGAAATGTAGTAGTTCATCGTCGCGTCATCGTCTGCATTGAAGACACTTATAGCGATACCGGCCTTGGTGAACTCGTCGATGCTCCTCTCTCCGCCGCCCTGCTTCATATATTCTGTGGACAGGTTGGCCCAGGTGTAGCTCTTCTGCTGATATACACTTGCAGCCTGGTTGCCCATCCAGCCGATATTGACACCGGCCGCGCGGGCGTACTTGTAGGACTCTGCCATCACCGTGGCATTTCCGGTGCAGATGAATTCCACGAAATTCTGGGCCTTCATTTCCTTTATTATCTCACAGGACCTTCTGCAGGCATTGATAGGATATCCTGTCAATGTGCTCGGCTTGGTGATGTTCTTTATGTCCAGCCACAGTCTCGTGCAGCTGCCCTTGCTCATCACCTTGGCGATGAAATCCTGAAGTTCAGGGAGCTGTTCCCCGTTTCCGATGTTTCCTTTGGCCCTGAGTTCTGCCAATGTGGCCTCCCACGGGTGCAGTCCGTTGATTTTACATTCGGAATCGGCGTGGGCCACCACTACCTTGTTGTCCTTGGTCCAGTAAATGTCGCATTCCGAGGCATAACACTTCAGGCTCATGGCGTATTCGAGCGATGCTATGGAATTGTCCGGGAAACCTTTTCCGGCCTCCGCGGAGCCTCCTCTGTGGGCTACCACGATATTTCCTCCGTCAAGCGGCTTGTCCAGCGTTTCCGTAGGCTCGTCATCTCCATCGTCAGGCCAGATCGGTTGTGACGGGGCATTGTCCTTGCTGCAGGACATCATTGCGACAGCACCAAGTGCCAGGATTGTCAATAGCGATTTTTTCATAATATTGGTTATTGAGGGTGGCCACCTTTGCAGCCACCCTCAAATATACGATTATTTATAATTTTTTACGCAACGGAATGGCATAATAGCCTGTCCGTTGTCTATATTAGCCATCTCAACGTATGTTACAGTGTTGTTTATCAGTACATTGATACGGAAGAGCGACTTGTCGTTGAAGAAAAGCGGCACCCAAGTCTGTGCACGCGAGCCTGCGCACTGGTAGCCCTGAGTCATATATCTCCATCCGAGAGGGTAGTAGCCGAAGCCGAACTCATCCGCTCCCTTTGCGATATTTCCGCTCTTCCATTCGCTGTTCCTGAGCCAAGGAGCGAAGTTGCCGATGCCTTTCTTACTCGTGCTGAACTGCTTGTAGGTTACCTGGTCTTCCTGCATCGGGAATTCAGAACCTGCAGATGCCTTGCAGGCAGCGTATGCGATATCCAACCAGTCGGCTGCGTTGGCTATATGCCATCCGTAAGGACAGATTCCCTGAATCTGCATCTTCAGAGTAGGATGAGCTTTTTCATCAGCAGCATTATCCCCTGTAAATGTACCTGCGGCCTTGTGGTTCAGATATTCGATAACATATTCGTCACCTACTGCGTCAGTTACCTTGCAACCGCTTGTCCATCCTGTAGGCAATGGTTCATTCCGGGCAAAGCCGATACCATTTGTAGGCACCCCTGTAACCATTTCAGAGAAAGCATAGATACGTCCTCTTTCAGAAGTTCCCTCGAGTTTTCCACCTATTTCCGTACATTCATAGTCCATATTCATCGCAGGGTCATTCCAACTCTTAGGGAATGCATCTTTTCCATATCCTCCTGAACCGCCGGCGTTTGCACCCGTAGCAGTCGGAATCATAGGAGAACCGAGCTTCGGAGTGATGTCGCCTCCATCCCAGCGGAAAAATTCTGTCATCCATACCTTCATCGAACCGTCTCGTGCGACAAATGACTTGGTCTTGTACTTCGCCACCTCAGAATCAGGCATACAGTTCTCAGTAGTCACTCTTTCCCAAGACCAAGTGAGTTCTTTGAAATTCGTAGTCAGGTTCCGCAGACCGTCAATGTCAATGACAGGGCCGTCAGGAAGTTCTGCCTCTGAATTGACCTTCACTATCTTGCCGTCAGCGGCGAGCGCGAAGCAAGGATAGGCCAATGTCCTTGAGTCAAGGTTGAAGATAACTGAGTTTTTGCCTTTCTCCGCATTCATGAAGTATGCTCTTGTAGAGTAGAGGCCGTCAGAGACTTTTGTCATCTGGATGGCATTGTCTATCGTCAGTTTCGCTGCAGATGGGCCGTACATATAGTAGTAGTCGTCTGCCGCAAGCTGAGTTACAGGAATGTCCAATGTAGCGGTACTTGTCTGTGGAGTTCCCACGGTAATGTGGAACACAGCCTTTCTCGTGTTCTTCTTGTCAGTCCATTTGGTGGCGGAGAGCTTCACTGAACCGCTCGCGTCGGCAGTCCATGTAAGCCACTGGTCTCCGGTACCTTCGTAGTCGGCAGAGAAAGAATAGACATCGCCCATGTTGGTCGTGTATTTTATTTCCTTCTCTCCGCCTGCTGCCACGAACTCGATATCCTTCACTTCAGATGAGACCTCAGCGTCTGCTTTGTCTCCAAGCTGAGTGAAATCGAATTTCTGCTCAGTGCCGTCCGATGCTATAATGACGAGAGTGAAGGAACGCTTGTACTCAGGATTGGCCTTGACTTTCAGTTCAATGCCTTTTTCATTGACAGTCCTCGAATCTCCTTCATATGTGCCGATGAACTCGGTCTGTATGTCTGTCTTTGTCACCTCTGCATAGGCGACGGGATTCTCGAATGTGCAGTCCCAGGCCAGGTCATTGACCTTGCTGCCCTGGAAAACTGTGACGACAGCGGTGAAACTATCCTCACCTTCACTGGTCTTGCCGTCGGAGTTGAATGTGACAGGAGACTTGGAAAGGGTGATTCTGGTTCCCGAATTTATATCTGACGGGTCCACTTCAGTCTCGCATCCGGCGAAAATTACCGGAATGAGTGCAAGCAGTCCCAATTTTTTCATTTTCATGATGCTTAGTGTTTTATGGTTAATTCCAGCCCTCAGTCTGGGTCAGTTTGTGGTTCTTGTTGCGTGCTGAAGCAGTGATAGGCCAGAGCAGAATGTTCTTGTTGGTCTGCTGCATTGCCTTCAGCTCAGGATTGTAGTCCCAGATCTTGTCCAATCTGATGAGTGCCCACCAGATTACACCTTCTGCAGGGAACTCGAGGAAATATTCATTGACAAGAGCCGAGAGGACAGCGTCCCTGTTCGCTTCAGTATAGAAGTTGTCCTTGCCGTACGCTCTTTTGGCAATCAGGTTGAGCGACTTGAGCGCACCGGCATAGTCCTTCTTGTAGTATTTCAGCTCAGCGTCCATCATTACCGCGAGTGCATATCTGTAGTAAAGCAGGTCGCAGTCGAGAACTACAGGCTGTTTGCTCATGTCACCGAGGAATTTGTTCGGCCATGAGATGGTCTGTCCTGAAGCTCCGTATTCCCCGATTCCGAGATTGCAGTCCACCCTGATGTCACCGTTGTCGCTCTTGCTCTTTTCCAATATGTCAATGAAGTTCTGGGAATAGCTCCACCACTGTGTGGATGAAATAGGAACCGGAGAGTTCCGATAACTTGCGGCTATAAGGTTTGAAGGATAGTAATAATAGATGTAATACCCTCCTGTCAATCCTTCTTTCTGGTCGTTTAGCAGAGCGAATACCACCTCCTTGTTCACTTTGTTTGTGCGGCTGAAAATGTCGGTGTAATTGTTCATAAGGTTGGTTGAGGATATTCCTATAGCGTTCAATGCGTCCTGAGCAAGAGTCAGATAGGAATCTCCGCCATCCTGTGTGGAATACATCCAGAGGGCATATTCAGCCTTGAGCATATTGACAGCATCAGCAGTCGCGAAGTATTTGTTCGTGCCGAGCCCGGCGCTGTTTTCAAGCGCTGTCTCGATGTCTTTGCCGATTTGTTCGTAAACATTGGCCTTCGGAGCCCTTTCAGGGTAGGTTTCCGGCTGGGTTGTGGATTCGATAGGCATTAGATTGAGAGGAACATCCCCCCAGAGTCTTGCAGCCCAGAAGTAGCAGTAGGCACGTGCAAATGCAGCCTGACCGATTGCGAAACTGCGCTCGGAGTCAGTCATTGTCACCTTTGGAGCGTATTTGAGGACTGCATTGGCCTGGTCGATAGCCGTGTAGAGTTTAGACCAGCCTGCCGAAGAAGTGGACGAACTCATCGTGCTGGTGCGCACGGATATCATATTGTTGTCCTGCACCCTGGACTCGAGGCTCGGTCCCCACATGAAATCTCCTACGCGGGCCTCTCCCCAGTAGAAGACATTGATGTCATTCTGGACGAAATTCGCTCTCATCCTTTCATATATGCCGTGGGTGGACTGGATGACATCGGTGGAATTCTTCCACATATTGCTTGCGGACAGCTTGTTGTCCTGGACAATGTCCAGATCTCCGTTGCAGGATACTGCTGCGAAAGCTGTCAGAAGAAATATCTTGTATATGTTGATATGTTTCATACTTAGAATGTTATTTTGACATTGAACAGAATCTTGCGTGCGGCAGGCGCGATGCTTGAGTTGCTGCTTGCTCCTGTGGATACTGCTGAGTACATGGAGTCGCCGGAGCCGGTACCCATACCTGTCTCAGGGCTGATGGAACCGCTGACACCTGTCCAGTAGCAGAGCGTGTTGCCTGAGACTCCGACAGTGAGCTTCTTCACCCAGATGTTCTTCAGCCATTTCTCCGGCAGGTCGTAGTAGAGAGATACGTCTCTGAGACAGAGATAGTCGGCTTTTTCGACATTGAAATCGGAAGCTCTTGAGAAGTTCCTGTTTCCGTAGTCGGCGTCGTTCGGGAAGAAACGTGCGTATTTGGCGTTCTTGTCTCCCGGATAGCGCCAGCAGTCATAGACCATCTTGTCCACATTGGAGTTGCTGTTTCCGAGTGTGTTCTGCACGAAGCGTGACTTCATGTAGTTGTAGATGGAATGTCCGAGCGCATAGTCCACGTAAACGGAGAGTGTCAGGTTCTTGTATCTGAATGTGTTGTTGAGACCTCCTGTGGAGTGCGGCATGATGTTTCCGAGTTCGTACATGTCCTCGGCATCGATCTGCTCGCGTCCGTCTGCGGTCTTCTTGGAACCCGGACGGTTGCACCACTCGTAGTCGCCGGCGTCTTTTCTTCCGGTTATGGACTTGCCGTCAGAGCGGCGGTATCCATGCGACTGGGTGTCATAGAGTGCACCTGCAGCCTCGGCATCTGTCTGGAGAATGCGTGAAATCTTGTAGCCCCAGATTCTTCCGAGAGACTCTCCTACAGCAGTTCCGCCGAAACGTTCGCCGCTCTCGCTCATGGTGTAGCCGCCGATTCTCCATGCGTCCTTGCCGTTGATGTCAGTGTATTTGTACTCGTCAGGGAGCGACAGCACCTTGTTCTTGTTGAATGAATAGGTGAAGTCAGTGCTCCACTCGAAATTCTTCTTGCGGATGTTCACGGAACTGATTTCGATTTCAGCACCATAGAATCTTGCGCTTCCGACATTGGCCTTCACCGAACCTAATGAACCGGTATCCGGCAGGGTGATGCTGAAGAGCATGTTGTCGGTAGTCTTGTTGTAGTAGTCCATGACAATGCGGAGGCGGTCATTGAAGAATCCGAGGTCGAAACCGAGGTCGAGCTGCGTGGTGGTCTCCCATTTCATGCCGGAATTCTGCATTGCGGAAGGAAGAAGCGTGGACTGGCCTGCGTACATGCTGGTAGCGAATGCTCCGTAGGTGTCGTAGAGCCCGATTCCGTTGTTACCGGTCTGACCGTATGATGCGCGGAACTTGAAGGTGTTCATCTTGCTCTTCTCAGCGTTCCAGAACGGCTCCTCTGAAATCACCCAGGCTGCGGATGCTGCAGGGAAATATCCCCATCTGTTGCCTTCCGCGAATTTGGATGAACCGTCGGCTCTGAGAGTTGCGGAAACGATGTACCTGTCGTCGTAGTTGTAGTTTACTCTGCCGAAGTATGAAATCAGGGCCTGTTTCTCGTCTTTGTTGGAAGCGGTGAAGTTTGTACCTGAGTCGATGATAGGAACTTTGTCGGAAACGGAACCTGTGGCGCCTGCTGTAACATACCAGTATCTCCATTTCATATAGTCATAACCTGCGGTAGCATCGAGTTTGTGCTTGCCGCCAAAAGTCTTTTTGTAGTTCAGGTACGCCGTGAACGAGTCTTTTGTGGTCTGTGTACGAGTTTCTGTGGTAGATCTTGTAGTAGAGATATAGTTAGGTGTTTCGCCGATCTGTCCTTTTGCATAGTAGCTTCCGCGGTAGTTGTCGTCGAAGATGGCGTACTGGGCAGTAGCTTTAAGGCCGTCAATGATAGTCCATTCGAGTTTGAAATTACCACCGAAACGGTTCTGGGCCATCTCCCTGTCGTAGAATGCCTCGTAGAACGAAGCCGACTGCTGGTTCTTGTTGGTACCGCCGGTCGCCCATCTGCCGTCATCATAGAACTCCCTGTTGGTAGGGCTCATCATAAGTCCTCGACCGATAGCATTGAAATAGTTGTTAGTGAGAGGATTCTTGATGGATCTGGAGAAGTCGAATGTGGTGGAAGCGACAAGCCCCTTGGTGATGTTGAACGAGGTGTTGCCGTGCATCGTGAACAGTTTGTATCCGCTCATCGCCACCATGCCGTCGTCCTGAAGGTAGCTGACGGAGGCTGCGTATTTCACGTTCTTGCTTCCGCCGTTCACACCGATATACTCCTTGTGCCACAGAGCATTGGAGAACCATTTGCTCTGCCAGTCGGTATCAGTGAAAGTCAGCACTTTGGTAGGGTCCACCGGGTCATACATCCACTGCCAGCCGTCTTTCACGAGTTCATTCTTGTCAAGGTATCTGGTCGTGAAGATGTCCGTGTCCTTGTTTCCGGTTCCTGCGGCATTGGCACCGTTGAGGATTACTGAGCCGTTAGGCCCCTGTGCGATGGCGGGACGGACAAATGAAAGGAACTCCCTGGCATTCATCAGATCCCATTTGCGGGACGGCGATGACCAGCCGACCTGTGCGTCGAAAGTGATGCGCGGCCTTTCCCAGCTGTTGCCTTTCTTTGTGGTCACGAGAATCACACCGTTGGATGCGCGGGCTCCGTATATACCTGCTGAAGCGGCATCTTTCAGGACTTCGATAGACTCGATATCGTTAGGGTTGAGGTCATCCATGTCTCTTGTCACGCCATCTACGATGACTACCGGGTCATTGCTCAATGAAATGGAAGATCCGCCTCGGATGAGGAATCTCGGAGCGTTTCCGGAGATGGTGTTGTTGGTGGCGACACGGAGACCGGTCACCTTGCCCTTGAGAGCGTCTCCGATATTGGAAACCGGAGCAGCATAGAGCTTGTTGCCATCGACTTTGGAGATGGATGTGGTAAGTGATTTCCTCGACTGTGTGCCGTAACCTACCACTACCACGTCATCCAGGATGTTGGCATCCTCTGATATGCTCACATTGATCTGTGACCTGTTGAGGACTTTTTCTTCCTGGTCCTTGTAGCCGATGAAGGAATAGACAAGCACGGCGTCCGGTGCCGTTTCAAGCGTGTAATTTCCGTTGAGGTCGGTAGTTACGCCTTTTGACGTGCCTTTGACCAGGACACCGGCTCCGATGAGCGGCTCGCCTGACCGGTCGGTCACTTTTCCGGAAACCGTGATGTTCCCTGTCTTGGAAACCGGCTGGCGGTCAGCGGTGATTACCACGGTGCTGCTCATAAGTTTGTACTTGAAGCCGGTCACCTGCTTCCCGAACACGTCATCCAGGATGGAGGTGAGCGAAGCACCTTTTACATCAATGTTTATGTCTCCCATCGGCTTCTGTGCAAGTCCAGCCTCATAGGAGAACAAAACGCCTGTCTTCTGCGTAAACGCCTCAGTGAATGTCTTGACTGTGGCAGACTTTACGGAAAGACTCAAATCATAATTGCCGGTATTGGCCTGCTGCGCTTCCGCTTTCTGGAATAATCCGGTAAGCAGAGAAACAGCAATGGCGAAAACACCGAGTTTTCGATAGATTGATTGTCTCATATAGTGTTAGTGTTAATGTTACTTGTTTTTTCTACGTTACTGAAGTGATTTCTGTGCGTCTCTCAGGGAAGTTCCCGTAAGTTCCGATACGATTTCCAATACGGACTGTAGTGAATCGGTACGCTTGTAATTGAGATTGTATCTCCTGGTGGTATCCGAGTCCGCAGGTACGCTCATGTTCACGCCGTACATGCTGTTTATATGTGCAGCGATGTCCCAGATAGTCGCCCCTGACAATGTTATCTTGTTGTAATGCTGTATTACATAAGGAGTTGCGTTGATACTCTCCACTGAGATGTCGCCGGAAGCATTGTCATACTCGGCTTTCTGGTCCGGAGACAGTCTTACCAGACTTACCCCCTCCGGAGTCTGAAGTCTGACAGAACCGCGTTCCAGAATCACCGAAACTTTTCCGGTCTCCTTGTCAGCATTTACGCAGAATGCCGTTCCCAAAACGCGGATGGCCAGGTTTCCGGTATTCACCACAAATGCCCTTGCCGTGTCATGGTGCACATCGAAATATGCCTCTCCATCCAGATTCACAGTGCGTTCCTGTCCCTTCTCAGAAACATTGTACTCTATCCTGGAATTTCTTCCAAGCCACACCTTGCTGCTGTCCTCCAGCATTATCGCGGATATGTCCTTGCCCGTGTTCGTGCAGGCGGTGAAGGTGCGTTCCGCCACCTTTGCATTCCTGTCATTGACAATGCTGATGCAGGCAAATGCCGCGACTGCAGCTGCCGCCGAGAAAAGAGCGATCCTTTTCGTCCAGGTCAATGTCTTTTTCCGTCTGTCTTCCGCATAGGTCCTGACGCCCTTTTCCTCCTCGGCCTCGTCAGCGTCTATCCTTGTATCAAGCCTGGCCATAAATGACTCGTATTCAGCCTTGTCCATCTTCCTCCCGGAAGCGGACATCATAGCTGACACGGAAGCGAACAGTTCCCTGTTTTCCTGACTCTGCTCAAGCCAAGACTGCAGCGCTTCCTTCTCTTCCGCATTGATTTCGTGGGCTAAGTATTTGAAAATCAATCTTGAGTAATCGTTGTCGGTCATATTTTGCATAATATATGGTTAAGGAGTCTTTCCCGACTCCCCGTATATATGACAAACTTCTCCGAAAAAACGCCTACTCTGTTTTTCATTTATTTTTTCTACTGTCGTGATTATTGTATAATTTTGTCGGAGAAGTTGCCGTCCGTAGCTTCGGCGACTTTCCGGAAATGGAAAAAGATAATCTCTTGACTGAAATCCGCAACGGAAACCGTGCGGCATTTGATGAATTGTGCAGGGAAGAATTGCCTGTGCTGCTGTCTTATGCCCGTGCATTTCTGTATGACAAATGGGCGGATGACGTGGTCCAGGATGTCCTGTTCTCATTCTGGAAAAACCGGGAAAGTCTCAAATCCGATTGTGCAGTCCGCAGATATCTCCTCCGCTCAGTCTATAACCGTTCGCTGAATTATATCCGAAGTGAGAAACTCTCACAGGAATTCCGTGCATGGAACGACCTGAAAATCACAGAACTCGGCTTGGAAGGCTGTGATCCGGACAAGAACCCGGTCATAGTGAAACTTATGGACAATGAACTTCGCGATACTCTGACCGAAGCGATAGACAGCCTGCCGCCGAAAAGCCGTGAGGTCTTCATAATGAGCTACCTGGAAGACATGTCCAACAAGGAGATAAGCGCCAAGCTAGGCATCTCGCTCAGCACAGTCGAGAACCATATCTACAAAGCCCTGAAACTCCTCCGTTCCTCCCTCTCCGATGAAAAATCAATGCTCTTCATCGCTCTCCTCCCATACCTCACCAACTCCGTCTCCGGGATTTTATGAAATCCGTAATTCTGCTATAAATGCCCGGTCTTTTTGGCTTATGCACAGTAGGCAGTCTGCCGCGGCGGACGTGGCCGGCCCACGGCCTCGGAAAGTGGGAGGTGCCTGCCGGATACAAGTTCTCGCGACAGCGAGGACGCAGGAGACGGTAGGAGGGCCGAACGGAGCGAAGCGGAGTGAGTTCCGCCGTGGCTGACTGCCTGTCTGTCGATGTCAAATCCCCGTGGATCCACGCCTATTGGGCGATGAACTGATATACAATATCGCCGGTCTGTTTGGACGGGGCGGTAGGGGAGGCCGAGAATCTGGACATCCTCGCCGCGCGGACCGCGAAATCCCTGAGACATTTGTCCTGAGAAGAAACATCATCCAGGACACGGGCATCAATCACCTTTCCGGACGTGTTTACAGTTATCACTACAGTCACCATACCACCGCCATAGCACCTGTAAGCCGGGATCGGGAGATGGCTGGCCTTTCTGTCGTCAAGATGCCAGGAAAGCACTGACGGACCGCTGTAACTCCTGGAAGAACCGTCATCTTTCTTCTCGGCCTTCACAGGTTTAGTCACGACCACATCCTCATCATCCTGCTGGATACCGTTCTTCAGATCTTTCGCAAGACGCGCCGCATCAGCATAAAGCTTTTCGGCATCAGTATTCCTGTCATCCTTCAATGCCCCCTTGTTTCTCGACGTCGTAGTATTCTTGAATTCAATGCCGGCATCTCCGGCCAACATCCTTTCTATTTTCTCAGCCACAGCCTCATCCAGCGTTTTTTCCTCCTTCCGTTCGACCTTCGTCAGCTCCTTCTTCTCGTCCTGGGAAAAGTCAATGACAAAAAGGTCTTCCCTTTTCAAGGAAAACCCTATCTGTGTCAGCAGCAGGATTATCAGGATAACCAGATGAAAAATCACCGTCAGATAAAGTCCTGCCTTATCGTCCCGTGTTAGCATTTTTCTGTTGGAGCGACTTTTCTATCGTTGCTGAAATAACGTCGATTGCGACCTTGTTGTGACCGCCCTGCGGAATGATGATATCCGCATAGCGCTTGCTCGGCTCAATGAACTGCAAGTACATCGGTTTCACAGTCTTGGAATACCTTTCAATCACCGTTTCCACCGTCTTTCCGCGTTCAATGATGTCTCTCGCCATCACCCTCATGAGCCTGTCGTCATCATCCGCGTCCACGAAAATCTTTATGTCCATCTGCGCCCTGAGCTCCTTGCAAGTGAAAACCAGGATGCCCTCAATAATGATCACATCGGCCGGCTCCACTGTTATGGTCTCAGTCTTGGACCTCGAGCAGGTTATATACGAATATACCGGCTGCTCTATAGCCTTGCCTTCCTTAAGCTCCTTCAGCTGCTTGCAGAGCAGTTTGAAGTCAATGGCGTCCGGATGGTCGAAATTTATTTTCTGACGCTCTTCCAGCGGAAGATAACTTGAGTCTTTGTAGTACGAGTCCTGAGGAATAACCACCACACGCTCTTTAAGCTTGTCGGTTATGGCGTTTACGACTGTTGTCTTACCTGAGCCGGAACCTCCGGCAATACCTATCACGAGCATCGGTCAATCTGTTAAAAGTCAGCGTTTCTTGGAGTTCTTGGGAATGGAATTACGTCTCTGATGTTGCTCATGCCGGTAACGAACAGCAGCAGCCTCTCGAATCCGAGACCGAAACCGCTGTGAGGAACAGTTCCGAATCTTCTCGTGTCAATGTACCACTCGAGGTTCTTTCTGCTCATTCCGAGCTCGTCAATGCGCTTTTCGAGTTTCTCGAGCGAAGACTCTCTCTCAGAACCGCCGATGATTTCACCGATCTTAGGGAAGAGAACGTCAGTTCCGCGGACAGTCTTGCCGTCCTCGTTCTGTTTCATGTAGAACGCCTTGATTTCCTTAGGGTAGTCCGTGAGAATCACAGGTTTCTTGAAATGCTTCTCGACGAGATATCTCTCATGCTCGCTCTGCAGGTCAACGCCCCATTTTACAGGATACTCGAACTGCTGCCCGCTTTCTTCAAGAATCTTGATACCCTCTGTGTATGTGAGTCTTACGAACTCGATTCCGAGCACGCTCTTGAGCCTTTCAATAAGAGTGTCGTCGTATTTGTCATTGAGGAACTGGATGTCCTCCATGCAGTGGTCCAGAGCATACTGCACGAGGTATTTTACGAACTCCTCTTCGAGGTCCATGGTCTCATACATGTCGTAGAACGCCATTTCCGGCTCGATCATCCAGAACTCTGCAAGATGTCTCGGAGTGTTGGAGTTCTCTGCCCTGAAAGTAGGACCGAAAGTATAGATTTCACCTACAGCTGTAGCGCCGAGCTCACCTTCGAGCTGGCCGCTCACGGTAAGACTTGTCTTCTTGCCGAAGAAGTCCTTGCTGAAGTCCACTTTGCCGTTGTGCATAGGAACTTTGGTGAGGTCGAGTGTCGTCACCTGGAACATGTCGCCTGCGCCTTCCGCGTCAGACTCTGTAATGAGCGGAGTATGGAGATATACGAATCCCTTGCTCTGGAAGAACGAGTGGATGGCAAACGCCATGGCATTCCTGATTCTGAGAATGGCACCGAAAGTGTTGGTCCTCAGTCTCATGTGAGCAACTGTTCTCAGATATTCGAGTGATGTGTCCTTTTTCTGAAGAGGATATCTCATCGGATCGCATTCACCATAGACTTCTATGGCTTCAGCCTTGAGTTCCACGTGCTGGCCACTTCCGATGGACTCCACGAGCTTGCCTCTTACTGCAAGGCTGGCTCCTGTAGTGATCTTCTTGAGAAGGTCCTCGCTGAAATGTTCTGCTTCGGCTACTACCTGTATATTATTAATCGTGGAGCCGTCATTAAGTGCTATGAACTTGACTTGTTTGTTACCTCTTTTGGTCCTTACCCAACCTTTGGCAAGAACATCCTGTCCAGGCTGCATCTTGAGCAGCTCCTTGATTTTGGTTCTTGAAATTGTTTCCATTTCTATGAAATAATATATTAGGGCAAATATAGTCAAATCTCTCCCTATAAACAAAAAATTGAGCACCTCGATTTCGAGATGCTCAATCTTCAAGTTATAATCAAAGGGACTTTTATTCAGTTCTGCGTGCCTGATACATAATCTTCAGGGCTGAGCAGCGTCTGAGTTCCTGTTTGATGTCTGTTACAATACCCATTCTGACGTCCTGATCGACTTTAAGAACAGTGTTCATAAATTGACGGTCAGCCTCTGACATGGCGTCACGCTCTGCAGCGATGAAGTCACGGATGTCAGTTACTGTCTTGAATGAGTCGTTCAGCTGGATACGTGCGTCAGTACCATACTTTGCCTGGAGGTTCCTCGTAGGAGGACCTACATTGATGTATGATGCAAGATCTTTTCTTTCCAGTTTGACAACTTCTGAAGCCTCAGGAAGTTTTACCATAACCTTGTCTTCAGTGCTTCTGAGCTGTGTTGTCACCATGAAGAAGAACAAGAGCATGAACACAATATCGGAAAGTGAACCTGAGCTTAGAGCCGGGGTTTCTTTTTTCTCGTCTTTACGAAATTTTGACATATTCCTATTCCTCCAAATTATTTACCAACGTTCTTAGGCTCTGCCTCGGAAATGTTCTGAGGTATGCACTTTTTGACAATGGTCTGCTGATCCTCGGTGAGGTTCAGGAAAGGCTTTCCGTAGTTCGCTTTAGAGAATTCGTCACGAAGTTCATTGACTGCTTTTACGAGCTCGTTCTGAACTGCGATGTAAGCCCTGTAGCTTGTACCACGGTCGTTCTGAAGTGAGATCACGCCTTTGGAGACAGGATAGCTGCCATATCCTTCGATATCGGTAGGTATTCTCTCCGGCAAGGTCGGATCGTTAGCCGGGTTGGTAAGGAAAATCTTGATCTTGTCTTTGAGCTGGCTGACTACCATTGGTTCAGTGCCGGCCATAATCCTGTCCTGAGAGTTGATCTTCACGGTGATGAGGTTTCTCTTGTTCACCTTCTGGTCTTCAACTTTCTGGTTCGGATCCGGCATAGGCGGAAGACGACGCTGGAGACCTGTCTGTGTTCCCATAGTAGTAGTCATGAGGAAGTAGCACAGAAGCAGGAACGCGATGTCTGCCGTAGAGCTTGTGTTAAGAGCAGGAGTCTTTTTAGCCATATCCCAAATTATTTATTACGTACTGCACCCATGATTTCGCCGAAGATGATGGCAAGGACAGCCAGAGCACCTGCGAAAGCAACAATGTAGAGAACAGTGTCAGTAAACTTAAGTGTACCTGCACCTGGCTGCTCGAGCAGACCGATAGCAGGGCTGGCTGGAGCAAGGGCGTATGCGATTCCGCAGATAGCCGCTGCTACGACTACACCGATCCCGATCCTTATGATGGATTTAGGATCATTTGCTATTGCGACACCAACTCCGAAGATAACTGCGAAAGCCGCAGCTATTCCGATGATAATGTAGCACCAGCAGACAAGTGCATTTACTGTACCGTTGTCACCCTGTGCGGCGCTGGTAGGGAAGCCCTTTACCATGCCCCATACGAGGATGCCGACACTGACAGCAAAAAGCAGCCACATCAGCCATTTGAATATTTTATTGATGTTTTTCATTATGAAAATCCTTATTTAGTCTTTGCAGCGAATTTTGTGAGAACGTCAACGAAAGAGATTGAAGAGTCTTCCATATCAGTTGTGAGTGATTCGATTCTGGTGAGAATGTAGTTATAGAACACCTGAAGAATCATAGCTACGATAAGACCGAACACTGTGGTGATGAGGGCGACCTTCATACCTCCAGCGACAACGTTAGGAGAAATGTCACCTGCTGCCTGGATAGCATCGAATGCCTGGATCATACCGACAACTGTTCCCAAGAATCCGAGAGATGGAGCGAGGGCGATGAAAAGAGAGATCCAAGTCATGCCGTCTTCCATGAGGCTCATCTGAACTGAACCATAAGAAACGATGGTCTTCTCGACAACATCTACACCCTCCTCATAACGGAGAAGGCCCTGATAGAAAATGCTTGCAACAGGACCACGGGTCTCACGGCAAACATCTTTAGCTGCCTCGATACCGCCTTCTGCAAGGGCTGCTTCAACTTTAGCGACAAGTTTCTTGGTGTTTGTCTTTGCAAATGTCAAATAAAGAATTCTCTCAATGCAAAGAGCGAGACCAAGTACAAGACAGAGAGCGATAGGAGCCATCCAGAGAGGACCACCCTCGATGAACTTTGTCTTGAGCTGCTGATGAAGAGGAACTTCAGGAGCATTGGCTGTAAGAGCGGCCAGATCGTTAGCTGGAGCTGCAGCCTCTGTTGCAGCAGGCTCAGCTGCGTCTGCTGCCTGTTCCTGAGCAGCTGCGAAGTTTGCAGATACGGCCATAATGCCGGCTACTGCCAAAAACATGAAAAACTTTTTCATAATTGTTTTTGTGTGTTTGAATAATTAAGTATTAATGTTTATAAAATTTCATAATTGATTGGGGCACAATAGGCACAATACACCTTGCCGAAATCCGTTGCAATTTAGCAATTTATTTTCATTTGGCAATAGTTATTCAGATATTTCTCCTTTCAGATTGTGGCCCATCATGGACCTCACCCACTCATTGTCGGGACTTTTTCCCATCAGATAGAACAGTTTTGCGAGTGCGCTTTCGGTAGTCAGGTCGCTGCCGTTTATGACGCCACGTTCCTCGAGATGCTTTCCGTTCGCATAGATGTTCATGTTGACGTTGCCCGCAAGGCATTGAGTCACATTGACTATGATCTTGTCCATCCGCTGGGCCTCCTCCAGAATATCGAGGAACCATTTGCAGGATGGAGCGTTTCCGGAGCCGTAGGTTTCCATTATGACAGCCCTGGTCTCCTCTCCGCAGATGATGTTCCTCACTACCTGAGGAGTGATTCCCGGATGGAGTTTCAATATTGAGACCCGCGTGTCCAGATTCGTGTTTATGGTCAGGCTCTGATACCAGTCGTTTGGCCTCCGGATATATTCAGTGTTGTATCTGATGCTGATGCCGGCTTCCGCGAGAGGTGGAAAATTCGGGGACTGGAATGCCCGGAACCCTTCGGAATTGACCTTCGTGGCACGGTTTCCCCTGATCAGCATTGACGCGAAACATACGCATACTTCCGGCACTTCAGGGTGTCCGGAACTGTTCTTCGCGGAGGCGATTTCCACGGCGGAAATCAGATTTTCCCTGCCGTCTGTTCTCGGAACACCGATCGGAAGCTGACTTCCCGTGAATACGACTGGCTTGGTGAGTCCGTCCAGCATAAAGCTCAATGCTGAGGCCGAGTAGGCCATGGTGTCGGTGCCGTGAAGCACGATGAAACCGTCATAGTCATCATACCTTTCCTTTATAAGAGATGCCAGTTTCACCCACAGGGTAGGTTCCACATCGGATGAATCTATCGGCGGTTCGAAGGAAAAACTGTCGATTTTTACGGCGAACTTGCCGATTTCAGGTACTTCGTCAAGTATCTGGCGGAAGTCGAACGGCTTGAGCGTCAAGTCATTGACATCCTGTTTCATTCCTATCGTGCCGCCCGTGTAGATGAGCAGCAATGACGTCTTCCTGTGATTTGCGTGTTTGTTTTCCATAATCAGTTCAAGCTTATGTGGAACAGTCTGCAGGCATTCTCCGTGGTGGTTTCCGCCACCTCGTCTATGCCTATGCCTTTCAGTTCGGCGATTTTCTCTGCAATATGCGGAATATATGAACTTTCGTTTCTCTTGCCCCTGTAAGGCACCGGAGTAAGGTACGGCGCGTCTGTCTCCAGCAGGATGTGGTCCAGAGGAATGTGCTTTACGGATTCTGCGACACCTGCGTTCCGGAAGGTGACCACACCGCCGATTCCCACCAGCCAGTCTCCATATTTCTGAAGGCGGAAGAATGTCTCCTTGCTTCCGCTGAAAGCGTGCATGTTGCCTTGTATCCTGAGCCCCTTGCATTCCTCCAATACGGAGAAAAAGTCCTCTGTGGCATCTCTTTCATGAATATTGACAGGCAGATTCAGTTTGGACGCGAGTTCAAGCTGTGCCTTCAGGGCGCGTTTCTGGATTTGGGCCGTGTCCTTGGAGTAATGGTAATCCAGACCGATTTCGCCGATTGCTATGACTCCGTGGGCCAATGCAGCCTTTTCCACTGCCTCCACCTCGCTTTCCCAGTCTTCTTTTACGGAGCCAGGATAGAGGCCTGCCATATTCTTGAGCACATCAGGGAACCTTTTCCCGAGATCGAACATGCGCTGTCTCTCGGAACTGTCCACGTCCGGCTGGAAAATCAGTCCTACACCGGCTTCAAGTGCCCGTGCAATGACTTGCTCCTCCTCTCCGTCGAAAGCCTCATCGTATATGTGTGCGTGCGTGTCTATGTATTTTACCATCATTGTCTTCACCATCAAACTCTGCAAAGATAGGAAAAGCCGTGATAAAAGGAAAGCGGTTCACAGGATTTCCGGATTCACGGAACACCTCTGCAGGAGATCCGTGACAATGATGCCATCGCAGACCATCTTGCCGATGTACTCAGCCATCTTGCTGTACGGAATGTCCGTGAACGAGCATAACTCCTCCGGAAGAATATCCCTGTTCTGCCTGACAATATCCGCGATTACCGACATTCTCTCCGCTTCTTCCCCGCCTTCGCTTTCCAGGTATTTCTGATAGACCAATGATTTGATGTCACTGGCTTTGCCCTTTCCCGCGCTCCCGAACCCGAGTGACTCCACGAACTCGTCAATATCATTGACTATTTCAGCCATATGGCTCTTTATCAGAGAATTGCATCCTGCCGAGCACGGATCGTCCAGTCTTCCCGGGACAGCATAAACTTCCCGGTTATAGGAATTTGCGAGCCTGCACGTCATGAGTCCGCCGCCCTTCGATTTGGACTCTATCAATATGGTCATCCTGCTTATCCCGGCGATTATCCTGTTCCGTCTCAGGAAGTTTATGGCTTTCGGAACCGTGCCCGGAGGGTAATCCGTAATCAGTCCGCTATGTGGAGCCTTGCATATCCTTTCCGCTGCCCATCCGTGCCTGAAAGGATAGACTTCCTCGATACCGGTAGCCATAACAGACAATGTCGGGAGTCCGCCCTCCAATGCCGCAATCTGTGCCGTTATATCTGTACCGATAGCCAATCCGCTGACAATCATTGGCTTGACCCCTGCACGGGCCAATGCCTTGACCAGTCTGATGCATATTTCCTTTCCGTAGCTGCTGATGTCCCTGGTACCGACTATGGCGACTGCGGGGCCGTAACCGAATACTTCTTCCGGAGAACTGTCACTCTTGAGATATAATCCGATGGGCGGGTCCTCGCAGTCTTTCAGAAGAGCCGGATATCTGTCGTCGTCAATGCAGATGAACCTGTAGCCTCTCCCCAGCAGGTCTTCCATTTCCCTGAGTGCCACATCCAGCACCTTGTCATTGATCTGACTGAGATGGACGGAGCTTTTTCCGAGCAATGCCGACAGTTCCTCCCTGCAGGCGCGGAAAACTCCCGCCGCTCCCGAAAAATGCTCTGTCAGAAGAGCCCCTGTCTTCGGAGAGAATCCGAAAATTCTGTTCAATGCGCACCACGGTGCCAATTCTTCCGGTTTTTCGTGCTTCATAGTGTGATACGGTTTTCTCCAAAGTTATGAATGTCCGCGCACAACAGACAAAAAAAGTGGCCTTCCCACATCGGGAAAGCCACAAATTTTTACGATTTTTAAATTTTGCAGATAATTTTTAAATCCGGATTTACGATTCTTAAATCAGAATTTACAATTTTTAAATCCGATTTACGATTTTTAAATTATCAGCAGAGCGTCACCATAAGGTCCGAACTTGTATTTTTCCTCAAGCGCGGTCTCGTAGGCCTTCTTCACCAAGTCATATCCGCCGAAAGCTGCAACTGCCATAAGCATTGTCGAACCAGGAAGATGGAAATTGGAAACGATGGCATCAGGTATCGCGAATCTGTACGGAGGGAAAATGAACTTGTTGGTCCATCCGTCATAAGGCTGCACCTCGTCATTTGTGGTGACGTAAGTCTCGAGGCCACGCATCACAGTCACGCCCACAGCCAGTATCTTGTGGCCTTCCCGCTTTGTCTTGTTGATGATTTCTACAGCCTCGGGAGTGATGATCAGCCTTTCAGAATCCATCTTGTGCTTGGAAAGGTCTTCCACATCCACCTTGCGGAAATAGCCGATGCCCATGTGCTCCGTGATGAAGGCTTTGTTTATGTCCTTGAGAATCATCATGTTGAACAGCTCGCGGCTGAAATGAAGACCGGCAGCAGGAGCTGACACGGCACCTTCGTGAGCGGCAAATATGGTCTGGTAATTCACCTTGTCCTCAGGCGTGGCCTTCTCCTTCACCCATTTAGGAACAGGAGTTTCGCCCAATGAGAACAATGTCTGCTTGAAGTCCTCGTACTTGCCGTCGTAAAGGAAACGGAGAGTCCTTCCGCGAGAAGTGGTATTGTCAATGACTTCTGCGACAAGGCTGTTGTCTCCGAAGTACAATTTGTTTCCTATTCTGATTTTTCTTGCAGGTTCCACGATAACGTCCCACAGACGCTGCTCCTTGTTCAGCTCCCTCAGAAGGAACACTTCGATGTCGGCTTCAGTTTTCTCTTTCTTGCCGAGAAGTCTTGCGGGAAAAACCTTTGTATCGTTGAGCACGAACGTGTCACCCTTTCCGAAATAATCTGTAATGTCCTTGAATATCTTGTGCTCTATCTCTCCAGTGTCTTTGTGGAGAACCATCATCCGGCACTCGTCGCGCCATTTTCCCGTGGGCTCGTGCGCAATGTCATTCTTCAACGACACGGGAAATTGAAACTGTGATAATTTCATCTTCTTTAATTAAGTCAAACTATGATTATATACGAAAAAAAATCAAGTTTGTTTCAGATGACATCATCTTTTTTGTAAGTTTGTAAGACAGTTCAATAATTTGACTACGGAGATTGAATCAATATGCATAAAATATACTTTGACAGAAGGACAATCATAATCTGCAGGCCGGAAGAGGCGACATTGTCAGACCCGAATGCAGTGGAATTCCATTTCAAGCAGCCTTCGGACATTTCGGCACTTGTGGAGATGTTCGAACTTTCCTCCACATTGGAAAAAATCTATATTCCGTCGGCCGAGCCGGAGGATTGCTACAAGAAGATCTGCGGAGAGTTCCGCGAGGTCAATGCGGCAGGCGGCCTGGTCGAGAACAGGAGAGGGGATTACCTGCTCATCAAGCGGGACGGGCTATGGGACTTGCCGAAAGGGCATCAGGAAGCTGGAGAGGATATAAAGGTGACAGCTCTGAGGGAGGTTCAGGAGGAGACAGGCGTGGATGACCTGAGCCTGGGTGACCTTATCTGCGTGACAGACCATTGTTATAAAAGAAACGGAATCTGGCATCTGAAGCATACCTGGTGGTACAGGATGTACTATCTGAAGCCTCTGGACCTCACACCCCAGACTGAGGAGGACATCACCAAGGCAGCGTGGGTGGCCAAATCCAGCCTGCCGCCGTTCCTCAAGAATACCTATCCTTCCATCAAAGAGGTGTTCCTGACCGCGTCATAGCAGTCGTGGTAATAGTTAAAATTTTACTAATTTTGTAAAACAAAACATTTTTTCAAATATGGAAACTTCTATTGACAAGAAATTGGCCAAGGCCCTTATGGATATAAAGGCGGTCCTTCTGCGTCCGCAGGAACCGTTCACATGGGCTTCAGGCTGGCATTCTCCTATATATTGTGACAACCGCAGAATCCTTTCGCATCCGGAACTCAGGGCCCAGGTGGCCCAGTGGCTTGCTGACAAGGCCATGGAACTGTATCCGGAGGCTGAAGTGGTCGCAGGAGTGGCTACAGGAGCCATTGCCCATGGAGTACTGGCCGCTGACAGGATGCAGAAACCGTTCGTCTATGTGCGTCCGAAGCCGAAAGACCACGGTACAGGTTCACAGATAGAAGGTGAACTCGCTCCGGGAAAGAAAGTTGTCGTCATCGAGGACCTGATTTCTACAGGAATGAGCAGTCTGGCTGCCGTCAAGGCCCTCCGCGATGCCGGTGCCCAAGTGCTCGGCATGGTCGCCATATTCACTTATGGATTTGATTTGGCGGCACAGCGTTTCGAGGAAGACAAAGTTCGGCTGGACACCCTTTCCAACTATTCGGCGTTGGTGGACGTGGCCAGTGAGACAGGATATATTTCATCTGCCGCGAAGTCTCTTCTTCACGAGTGGAGAGAGAATCCTTCAGAGTGGGGAAAATAGTCGGACCAAGGTATCTAAAACAAAGTGTCATGGAAATCAAAAGCAAACATAGAATCGTAGCCAGAGCACCATATATGCTCTATATGCCGTTCTCCGACATGCGAAACTTCGTGGCGATGCTTCCGGAAGACAAGCGGAAAGACATCGAGGCTGATTTCGACTCGCTCCGGGCCACTGTGCAGGGGTTCAATGTCGGTGTCCGCGTGGCTGAACGCGTACCGTATTCCCGTATAACATATAAGGATGACGGCGCACCTTTCCAGTTCAATGTGAATATCCATTTCGATGCTGACGGAGGTAATCCGGACAGCACCGACTTCCATATCGACATAACTGCGGACCTGAATTTCATGATGAAGATGGTCCTCGGCTCCAAACTCCAGTCCGTGGTGGACAAGATGGTGGATACCGTTGCGGACATGTCTGAAGGAAAAATGCCGGAGGACATTGACCCGTCCATGTTCCCGGAAGGATTCGACCCTTCTAAATTTGCCGGCAAGTAGTCAGAGCCAATGGAATCTAAAGGGAAATTCGCGGATTATCTGGAGGAGGCGATAGGAAAGGACAATGCAGTGATTGCCCTGGAAGCATTGTCGCTCCCGGCATCGGTATCTGTCAGGATGAATCCTGCCAAAATCGACGCTCCCACCTCTGAATCGGTCTCGGATTTCTTTTCAATGCCGGTGAAACCTGTTCTCTGGAACAGATACGGCTGGTTTCTCAGCGAACGCCCGGTGTTCACATTGGACCCGCTGATGCATGGCGGATGCTATTACGTTCAGGATTCTTCGGCAATGTTCGTGGGCGAAGTGTTCCGGCAGGTCCTGAAGAAGATGTCGGAAGAAGGTGCTCTGCCGAAAGAAAGGCCGTTGAGGGTTCTGGACCTGTGCGCGGCTCCGGGCGGCAAGACCACTGATATACTGTCGTCCCTGAAAATGTCCGGCATCGGTTCCTATCTGTTGGTATCCAATGAGATAATGAAGCAGAGGGCCGCCGTGCTTTCAGACAATGCCGGTATCTGGGGAGACCCCGATGTGGTGGTTACCTCCGTGGATCCGAAAGCTTTCGCGTCACTTGGCGGATGGTTTGACATCATTGTCGCTGATGTGCCGTGCTCGGGTGAAGGTATGTTCAGGAAGGATGAAGAGGCGCTTGCCCAGTGGTCTGAGGCCAATGTGGAGCTGTGTTCAGCCCGTCAGCGAAGGATTTTGGCTGATGTGTGGCCGGCCCTGTCCGAAAACGGATACCTTATATATTCCACCTGCACGTTCAATAGATATGAGAATGACGGGAATGTCGCATGGGCAGCAGAAGAGCTTGGTGCGGAAGTCGTGAATGTCGGATCTGAATATAAGGGGCTGATACGGACAGAGCACGGTGTGTCTCTTGTTCCCGGCTTCGTGGAAGGAGAAGGGCAATATTGCTCGGCACTGATGAAGACCTCGTCTGCCCCGTTACCTGTATCATCCGTGCAGAAGGCTGACAAGAAGCAAGTTGTGCCTGCCGATGCCGCGAAGAAAATAAAGACCTGGTTCAATGTGCCTGTAACATTGACCTTGAGGGGGGACATGATAGTCGCGGTCCCGGAACATCTGAACTCTGAAGTCAGATCTCTTGAAGGCCTCAGGCCGCTGCTGCGCGGAGTTGCCGTGGGGCAGTTGAAAGGAAAAGACATTGTCCCGGATGCGGATCTTGCGCTGTCGTCGATATTGGAAAGGGGAGCGTTTGTGGAGGCGGAACTGACTAAAGAGCAGGCACTTGCCTTCCTGCACAAGGATTCATTGACATTGACGGGAGCCGAAAAGGGCATTGTCCTTGTCACTTATCTGGGGCACCCGCTCGGTTTTGTTAAAAATCTCGGAAACCGCTGCAACAATCTGCATCCGCAGGGACGGCGTATCCGTATGAATATTTGAAAGTTATGCGAAAATTATTGACATTGGCAGTGTCTGTTCTTGCTGCAGCTACGGCTGTGGCGCAGACACCTTCATCGAAAGAGTTCAATGAGCGTTATCAGCTGCTCGTATCCAAACTCGGACCTTCTGGAGTGGGAATCGAGACATTGCTTGACAAGTGGGAGGCCGCTTATCCGGATGATGCGGATATGTTGCTCGGAAAGTTCACATATTATTTTTCCAAGTCGCAGTCTTCCGCTGTGGTGGCCAAACCGCAGGACAAATTCCTCGGCGAAAAGCCTGTGCTGACATTGAAAGACACATTGGGCAATCCTGTGAATTATTTTCAGGTGACGGATTATGATGACGAGCTGTTCGGAATGTCGCAGAAATCCATTGAAAAAGCCATTCAGCTGAATCCTGACAGGCTGGATTTGAGGTTCCTGAAAGTTGCTGCTTTGACAGGATATGAGAAGGAAAGTCCGGACATGGCGCTGTCGAACCTGAAGTCGCTCATCATCTACAATGAAACCCAGCATCCGAAGTGGGTGTATCCGGGATACGAAAAGGTGGACGAGGAACTTTTCAGTGCTGCCATCCAGGAGTATTGCTTCCTGTTTTTCAAGTACGCCACGCCGGTTTCCTATGAAGCGTTCAAGGAAATTTCCGAGACGATGCTGTCTTACCATCCGTCCGATGTCCTGTATCTGGACAATGTGGGGTCATACTGGCTCGTGGTCAAACACGACCACAAACAGGCTGCCAAGTATTACAATAAAGTGCTGAAAATCAAGCAGGACGACATTACTGCCATCAAGAATATGATACTTCTTGCGCGCAACACGTCCAATACCAAACTTGAAAAGAAATACCTTCCGCTGCTCGTGAAGTACTCTGATTCAGAGAGCGAAAGGTTATCTGCAAAGGCCCGTCTGGAGGCCCTCAGTATCAAGAAATAATTATTTCAGTCTCGCTGAAAGTTTCGCCGGCAGAATCCGTTTTGAGAGTCTGTCGGTGAATTTCATACATACGCCTGTGAGCAGGGCCGACATGATGGTTCCCTCGCGGATCACGTTTTCGGAACCGTTGCCCAGGACACTGCCGAAGCAGAACCACGCGATGGCTGCTGCAATCACTACCAGGAAGACGTCGAAGAATATCTTGGCATTTCTGAATTTGACATTGAAAGAATCGGCGACCGCAGCTACCGTCATCTCGCCCGCGAGCATCCAGGCCTTGCCTTCCACTTCCAGGCTGATGCCCAATGCAGTAATCACGATGGACAGGCACATGAGGATTATCTTCATGCCGTAAGTCCCCGCCTCGATCCAGCCGAACGCGGCGATGGACAGGTCGGTAAGCAGGCCGAAAACGATGGCTGCCGGAATCTGCATGAGGCTTTCGAGCCTGAATCTGCTGCGGAGCAATGCCATCTGCAACAAGATGAAAATCAGGTGCATAAGCATTGTGTACTGGCCCACGGTGCCGATGGTGAATCCGCCGAGTTCGAAGTTGCCGCACATTGAAACTACATAGGGTGGGCATGAAATAGGCGCAGTGCCGAGGTCTGACTTTATGGACAGGGCGACGCCTATTGCCACGAGTACCAGTCCGAGCGTGCCGGTCAGGTATCTTGCGAAGATGTTCTTTATGTTCTCTTTATTCATTTCCGTTGTTTTTGGATAAAAGTGTAGCGGGCAAATATCGGATAAAATTACTAACTTCGCAAATTGGCGTCGGCATCGGCCCCCATCGGCATTGACCTGCGCTGAAAATTTTATTAACAATTACTTGATTTCTGAAATTATGAACAGAATCACCAGATTTACAATGATTATGGCTTCTGCAGCAATGGTTATGGGATGTGCAGACAGAAACCGTGAGAAAGTTCCTGCCATCAATCTGTCCGATTTGGATACGACCTGCTCTCCGGCAGTGGATTTTTATCAGTACGCTACGGGCGGCTGGCAGAAGAACAACCCTCTCAAGCCGGAATACGCACGCTTCGGTTCATTCGACATTCTCAATGAGAATACTGAAAACAGACTGAACGAGCTGTTCAAGGAAATGACTGAAATGAAGACGGCCAAGGGCACAGTCGAGCAGAAGATTTCCGATATCTACAAGATGGGCCTGGATTCTGCCCGCCTCAATGCGGAAGGATTCGCCCCAGTCCAGAAATATCTCGACCAGGTTTATGCTGTCAATGACAAGGCTTCCCTCGTGAAACTTGTTGCCGACATGCACAATGAAGGTCTTTCTCCTTTCTTCGGAGCATTCGTGATGGCAGACCTGATGAATAGCGATATGCAGATTCTGTATCTCACGCAGTCCGGCCTGGGAATCGGTGACAGGGATTACTATCTCGATCCGGCCAGCGCTGAAATCAAACAGGGCTATCTCAATTTCCTTACCCGTGTATTCGGCCTTGCAGGAGTTCCTGAGCCGGAAAAGGCTGCTGCCAATGCACTCGACGTGGAGACTCAGATCGCCACAGCATCATGGACCAGGGTTCAGGAAAGGGATATGGAAAAGATCTACAATCCTACCAATACTCCGGCTCTTGAAAAAGCATACGACGGATTTGACTTCACTTCATATTTCGCTGCAAGAAACATTGCCGACCAGGACAAGCTCGTGGTCTGCGAGCCTTCATTCTTCGAAGCCTTCTCCAAATATTTCGCGGAGGCTGACATCAATGTCCTGAAAGACTACCTTGCAGGCCAGCTCATACAGGATGCCTGCGGCGCTGTCAGCGATGACTTCTATGATGCAAGCTTCGACTTCTTCAGCAAGCAGATGACAGGTGTCACCCAGCAGAAACCGAGATGGAAAAGGGCAATGAGAGTTCCTAACAGCATTCTTGGCGAGGCTGTCGGCAAGATGTATGTGGAGAAATATTTCCCTGAGTCATCCAAGAAGAAGATGCTCACACTCGTGAAGAACCTTCAGGACGCTCTCGGCGAGCATATCGACAATCTCGACTGGATGAGCGATTCCACAAAGGTGAAGGCACGTGAGAAACTCTCTGCGTTTACAGTGAAGATTGGCTATCCTGACAAGTGGAAAGATTACTCTACACTCAATGTGGACCCTGCATTGTCATATTACGAAAACCTCAGGGCAGCAAGCTGCTGGAGCATTGCCGACAATATGGCCAAGCTCGGCAAGCCGACCGACAGGTCAGAGTGGGGAATGACTCCTCAGACCATCAATGCATACTATGATCCGACTTCCAATGAAATCTGTTTCCCTGCTGCCATACTTCAGCCGCCGTTCTTCAATCCTGATGCTGACGACGCTGTGAACTATGGTGCAATCGGCGTGGTTATCGGGCATGAAATGTCTCACGGTTTCGATGATCAGGGACGTCTTTTCGACAAGAACGGAAACAAGGTGAACTGGTGGACTGCAGAGGATGCAGCCAAATTCGACGAGAAGGCAAATGTGCTTGTCTCCCAGTTTGACGAGGTGGAGATTCTTCCTGGCCTCAAGGCTGACGGCAGACTTACCGTAGGCGAGAACATCGGCGACCACGGCGGACTCAGCATTGCATATTCCGCTATGGAAAAAGCGATTCAGAAAAACCGTCCGGGCCTCATCGACGGCTTCACTCCTGAGCAGCGTTTCTACATTTCATACGGTATCGTGTGGGCGACCAACATCAGAGACGCTGAGAAAGAGAGACTTACTAAGCTCGATGTGCATTCTCTCGCAGAGAACAGGGTCAATGTCTCACTTCGCAACTTCCAGACATTCTTCGATGCATTCGGAATCAAGGAAGGCGACCCTATGTACAGGCCTGAGAGCGAACGTGTACATATCTGGTAGTGAACGCTTCCGGATTCATATCACGGAAACTTAAGTTTCAAGGAAAGATTGCGGTGGCTACTACAGCCATCGCCTCTTTCGTCATAATTATTTCTGTAGCAGTCTCTTCCGGCTTCCGGAAGGAACTTCGCAGCGGAATCGCATCAATATCCGGAGATATCAGACTGACGTCTCCGGATTTGAATTATGTCAATGAATCTTCACCGGTCCGCTCGGACGCCTCGTATATCCCGTCAATAGACTCGCTCGACGGCGTGGCCTCCATTGTCCCTGCAGTTTACAGGGCCGGTATCGTCAAGACAGATGAAAATATCCACGGAGTCCTTTTCAAGGGTGTGCCGGACGGTGGAGACAGCCTTTCCGCCAGCATTCCTCAGAGGCTTTCAGCCATTTTGGGAGTCAATGCAGGTGACGACCTTACTGCATATTTCATTGGTGAAAAGGTCAAGGCGAGGAAGTTTCACATCAAGTCGGTATATGAGGACGTGCTCGGCAGTGACGACAAACTGCTGATAATCACCGGTCTTTCGGATATGCAGAGACTGAACGGCTGGAGTCCTGACGAGGTGTCTGCGATTGAGATCAGACTCGAAGACAAATACCGTGATCCTGTATTGCTGCGGGAAATGACTCAGGAAGTGGGGGCGAGAGTACTTTTCAATACACCGGAAGACGAAGATACAGTGGTAGCGTCGTCGGCCCTGAACATGTATCCTGAAATCTTCTCCTGGATAGAGCTGATTGACTTCAATGTGTATTTCGTCCTGATACTGATGATCCTGGTGGCGGGAGTCAATATGATTTCTTCGCTCCTGATAATGCTTTTCCGCAACATCTCCGCTATCGGAACCCTCAAGTCAGTCGGAATGACGGACCGCTCCATCGCGGCCGTTTTCCTTAAAGTGGCCTCCTCCGCAGTCATCAGGGGTATGGTCATAGGAAATGTCGTGGCTCTGCTGTTCTGTCTTGTGCAGGGCACCACTCATCTGATAAGTCTTAATCCTGAAAACTATTTCGTGTCCTTTGTGCCTGTCCACATTGACATAGTCCTCGTGCTGGTGGCGGACATCATTTCTTATCTGGCGATGATGCTGTTTCTGCTGCTGCCGTGTCTTTTCGTGTCGGGCGTGGATCCGGCGAAGACGGTCCGTGCCCAGTAGTTCCCGGGTCAAATGAGGATTTAGTTCCGGAAATCGCTGCGAATGTCCGGCTCAGGTCAGTGAGCTTTTTCACATAGTTTATGGTTTCGTAACCCTGGAATTTTCCGAGCTTTACAGTGTCCGCCTCCAGGATGGAGTCTTCTCTCATGTCCGGAATCACTGCCACTATGTCTTCCCATCTGCTGTGAGGCGCCCCTATTGATGCCGCATAGTTCATACAGTCCTTTATCCTGCCTTCCCCTGCATTGTATGCCGCAAGTGTAAACTTCATAAGTTCCTGCCTGTCAGAAGTATATGGCCGGAACATGTTCTGGAGATGCTTGAGATAGGTGACGGCGGTCCTGATGCTGACTTCCGGGTCCAGGAGATTGTCCGCCTGGAATCTGTCGGCAGTACGCGGCATCAGCTGCATAAGGCCCACTGCTCCTCTTCGCGACTGGGCTTCGATGTGGAACTGGGACTCCTGCCAGATGAGTGCGGTCAGCATTGTCCTGTCCCAGCCGAGTTCTGCCGAGTATTTCCTGATGAGGTCATCGTAAGGGCTCAATGTCCTGTAGGTCCATCCCTTTCTCAGTCGTCGGTAAGGTTCGTATCCCGGTGAGAACCGTCCCTTGATGATCTTATGCTCGTCAGTGATGTTGAATGTCGATAGCCAATGGTTCACTTCATAATGTTCTGGACGGAGACGTCCATGGACAAGCCATGAACTGCTGTCAGCAAGCGGGATTGACGCGAAAACGCTCTGGTCGAAAATCAGCGAGTCGTCAAACGGCGTCACCACTATGTCCACGGCTCCGTTCTTGAGTGAGTCGATATACTCTTTACCTCCGAGCATGATGTCGGTATTCTTGCCCAATTGCCAGGCGAAAAGCTGAAGCATTTCGTAGTTGTATCCGACCGCATATCTCATTGACGGAGAATTTTTTATGCCGATCACGCAGCGAAGCGTATCCTTTTCGAAAGGCTCGCGTCTGCTGGTTGTTCTTTGCAACAGGGGAACCCCCACCATCACTATGACGGTAGGAATGAGATATTTCAGAACAACCTTGAGTTTCTTGGATATCTTCATAGTTTCAGTGTTGTTGTTTTCAGGAAATGTCCCTTATGGTCAGTTCCTAAAATGTATTTTGTGTGGCGCTTCTTCCTGAACCGCCTCCGAATCCTCCTCCGAATCCGCCGAGTCCTCCTCCTAACCCGCCAGAAGAGCCTGAGCCCTCTGAATTTGATGAGCCGCCGCCTAATGAACTGCCTCCACTGACCGCCTTATTCTTGGACGGCTGTATATAGAATGGCCAGTAGATGCCGATCTTGAATGCCCTCTGTGGCCTTATGTAGCCGTGTGCGCTGAAGTAGTCCGCGCTGTCCAGAGGCCAGCCCATATTGACATTGATCACCTTTACGAATATGCAGGCCCTCTTCCACTGGATGTTCACGAAAGCATCTATATAAGGGCAGTTGCCGTATTTTTCGACTTTCTGGTTGTAGAACATGCCGAGCGCAGGGCTGTATCCCGGCTCGTACCACTTGGTGGTGTAGGTGACATTGGCACCTATCTGCATCTGCATCACTTTCTTCACGACATTGAACTGCCAGTACCACCGCGCATTGACAGCGACCATAGGAAGCGGAATGACATCGTCGTTGGAAGATATCTGGAACAATGCCCTGTTGTCGAAGTGCAGGCCCTTGAGCTTGAAGTTCTTGGTTACCCCTATCTTCAATACGCTGATGGCGTCGGTGCATTGTCTTGCCATCGCCATGCCGTCGTAATATACGTGGTTCTTCAACAGTGACCATCCGGCCGACACGTCGAAGTTCCAATGCGGAATCGAGAACGAGCCTGTGAGCCTGGTGTCGGAAATCTTCGAGAAATCATTGTCCCATTTGTAATGGTTCGAATAATAGTGCTGCTGATAGTAGTCAGGCTCGTCGAGCGTCGTCTCGAAATGTATGTTGAATGACATCGGACTCTTCTTGTAGCGCCTGAAAGGGTAGATGTTGAATCCCATATTGGCATTGATTCCGAAGTCATTGATTTCCTTACCCGCGAAGGTGTAGAAACCGTCGGCGTCCCAGTGGAAATAGTTCTTGAACTGGCCTTTCACGCCACCGTACAGATATGCTGAGTTCCATACCACGTTTCCTCCCTTCTTCTTGAGGTAACTGTCGGGGGTGAACATATAGTAGTTCAGCAACTTGTCTCCGATACCGGCGTTGATGGACGATACGATGGCGTCGTCAGCCCACGGCTGGAGCTTGATGAACACTTTGTTCTCGAATTTCATGACTCTCAGGGAGTCAGCGGATTCCAAAGGATTCAGATAGAACTTTCCGTTGTACAGGTCACGTGCGTTCGTGTCATCAGCGCTGATTTTGTCCTTGTATATCTTGCGGTATGTGGAGTATTCGCTCGAATGTCCGATAAATGCTGTCGTAAGGTCGGTGTCCAGCGTGTCTTTCGCCGAAGCCTCCGCGCGCTCGTCCGCCTTGGCCTGAAGCAGCTCCTCCATCCTGATGATGGCGATGCTGTCTCCGGTAGCCATCACGCTGTCCCTGTACATCTGTTCCTTTTTGAGGACCTTCTTTTCCTGCAGCTTGCGTATGAAGGTGAACGGAATCCTGTATGTCTGGTCGAGGAATACTGTATTCTTCTTTATCAATGTCGAGGCGTCCTTCAGCCTCACGTCGATTTCCCTGGAGCCGACCGTGGTGTCCCTGATCCAGAAATTGTCCACGATTCCGCCGTTCTCGCCCTTGTCCATCTTGTTGTAGATGTAGCCGGCGTGGGCAAGGTATTTCTTGCCTGTGAAGTTCGTGGAAGCGGCAAATGTCCTGTTGTCCACCCTTTCGTTTTCGAGCATGCCGTTTGCACCGAACCTGTCGTATTCCAATGTGAAGTTCCATGACGGCAGGATGTTCTGCGTCGTCATTATGTGGAGATTGTTCTCCGCCCTTTCCTCATTTGCGAACAATGTTCCCCAGTATGCAAGTTCCGTATATGGGGTCTTGGTATTGTAGAAAGGAAGTGAGTACGGGTTGTAGCTGTAACATTCATACGGAGCGTAGAACGTCACGCCCTCCGCGCTCTTTCTCTTGAAGAAGTCATAATACTGTGTGGCAGAACCGACTATGCCGAGATATGAGACGTTTACATCCTCGCGGTAGAACGGATAGTCGTTGAACCTGTAGTTGTAGGACGTGTCCAGCTTCTGAAGGTGTACGTCATTGAAGTAACTTCCTTTGTTCCAGGTCAATATCCTCTTGTAGTACAATGAATCAGGCACCGCGAACGTCTCCAGGATTCTCGGTGTGTTCTCCCTGATGCTGTCCCTTATGGCGAGCAGGCTGTCCTTGGCATTCAGGATGCTGTCTATCATCACCTGGCGTGCCTTCATCTTCTGCTCGAAGTCGTATTTCTTGCGGGCTGCCTTGTCGAGCGAGGCATACCATTCATTGAACTTGCGTATCGCAGTTTCCGTGGAATCTATCTTGTACAGGGAGTCCAGTTTCGGCCAATCGATGCTGTCGCCGGCATTTTTCAGGGAGTCTCTGACGATCACGTGCGTGAGAGAGTCCTTGATGGCGACATAGTACTTGTATCTGAATGGGTCTGTAAAGCGCAATGAATCAGGGACTTTCATCGTGTCTCTTGCCGTGATGACGACTTCGTTAGAGTCGCCGGACATCAGTTCGAATGACATGGAGTCCTCACGGGCTCGTTCATATTCAGACCTGAACTTGGTGAAGATGTTGTTGCTGTATATGACGGTGTCACGGGATGCCTCAGCTCCGCGTGAAGCCATTGCTCTTGAAAAATCGGATGCGAAACTCTGTACGGCAACTATTCCGACAACCAATGCCGGAAACCATATCTTGGATATTGCGGATAATACTCGTTTCATATATGTCACAAGATTTGCATAGATCCTGCCATGCCGGCGGAATTGCGCATCATCTTGCAAATGTAGTGATTTTTTCGCTATTCCTCATTTTTTGCATTGTCGAATGCTTTGACGATCTTGGTTACCAGCGGGTGACGCACGATGTCTTCATTGGTGAAGAATATGGTGCCGACCCCGTTGAGGTCTTTCAGCAGTGAAATGCCGCGGAGGAGTCCGGAGTCTTCCTTTTTCGGAAGGTCCACCTGGCTGGCGTCGCCTGTGACAATGAATTTGGCATTTGTACCCATTCTGGTAAGGAACATTTTCAGCTGGCCGAGGTTGGTGTTCTGCGCCTCATCCAGGATTACGCATGCCTTGTCCAGCGTGCGGCCTCTCATATATGCCAATGGCGCTATCTGTATGGTCCCGTCAGTCATGAACTCCTGCAGTTTCTTGACCGGAATCATGTCTCCGAGCGCATCGTAAAGCGGCTGAAGGTACGGATCCAGCTTGTCTTTCAGGTCGCCGGGCAGGAATCCGAGTCTCTCGCCGGCCTCCACCGCAGGACGGGTGAGGATGATCCGCTTGATTTCCCTGTTTTTCAATGCCCTGACTGCCAATGCTATGGCTATATATGTCTTTCCGGTTCCGGCAGGGCCCACCGCGAACGTGAGGTCATTGAGGAAATAGGATTTGACCATCTCCTGCTGTCTCTGGTTTCTGGCTCTGATGGGCTTGCCGTCAGTTCCGTGCACGATTACCGCATCCCCGTTCAGCGTAAAACTGTCCGGAGAAGTCTCGCCGTCGAAGATGTCCTCCACATCGAATTTGGTGAGGTTCATCTTGTGCTTTCTCCTCTCTATGAGTTCATCGAGCTTGTTCCCGAACTGCTCAATCTGAGCCGGCGAGCCGTCCAGTATTATCTGATTTCCACGCGCCGCCACCTTCAGTCCCGGAAAATATGAACAGAATTCTTCCAATATCCTGTTCCCTGCCCCATATATCTCGATCGGGTCGATTGCCTCCAATGTTATGACGTTCTTCATTGTCTCTTCAATATTCTATATCCTTTGCAAATTTCAATTCCCAGTTCTGGAGTTCCAGACTCCAGTTTCGAGTTCTGTTTCTGTTCTGAGTTCAGTCCCGAGTTCAGTCCCCGTTTCGGAACTTGTACCACTCCCGTAACACCTCTCACTCAGTGAGAAACAAATTACAAATTTACAGCATTATCCCGTCACTTGAAAATAAATGTCTTGAAGCCGTAAAAGGCTCCGATATCGCTATCCCGCGACACGGAGCCCTGATATCCGAAAAGTATGTGCAGAAGACGCTTCCTTAGAAGTCGCAGTCCTCTACGACCCAGCCTTTATCTATGTAATAGATGAGTTTTACTTTTGCAAGCACCTTCAAGCCATTCTCTACGCCGTTGAATATGCGGCCTACGTCAGAAACATTATCAGTCTTTATAATGACTTCAGCCTTTTTGCCCCCGTCGTCCTTCACATTGTTCCTCACGGGTGCGAATCGTGGTGTTTTGCCCCCGTCGTTGGATTCACGTGTGCAAATCCAGCCATTTTGCCCCCGTCGTGCCATTGTGAAGTTGTCACGGGTGCAAATCAGGCCTTTTTGCCCCCGTGGATTAAACCATGATGTTTCGTAGTTTGAAATCTTAGTTTTATTTTCTACCTTTCTGACCACATGGTATAAGAACTGATAGTAAACATTTGAACAAGCAAATAACCTACTTATGAAACGCACAACTCTACTGATTGTCATTCTGACATTATTTGGCAGTTCGCCGCTTTGGTCTCAAGATTCAGACCTGAGTTTACAAGAATATGCTCACGGGACGCCTATTCCGGAGGGGCAATTTAACCCCTTGGTTCCTGATGTCTATAGCATGACTCGCTATAAAGGCGGAAGCGCCGATCTGTACACAGGCTCCGCTTCATATTCAATTGATATATACAATTATACTGACAGGTATTTCAACATTCCTGTAAAGATTGCATATTGCGGAAATGGATACAAACCAAACCAGCCTTCTGGCGTTGTAGGTTTGGGGTGGAATCTGAACGTTGGAGGTATCATAACCCGCGAAATAAGAGGAATTCCCGATGAAGCTACAGACAGAGTGTATGCGAACAAGAATAGTGGCGACGGAAAAATAGATGATGTTTTTAGAATCGCATCACGTGCAGGTTTAGGACACAACACATTAAAGCACATGATCAGTGCATACTATAACGAAACCAATATCAATATATTCGGTTTTGGTGCGAGAACGGTTTCTTCAAAGGCATTAAAAGCTATGGATTTCGCATATTCTGGTGAAATCGGCCGCGAATTTATTCTTTTTCAAGAGGAGATAGCCAACCATGAAAGCACAAAAAAATTCGAGATGGAGTCAGACTTGTATCATTTCGATTTCATGGGCATCAAAGGAACATTTATCCTTGGCGACGGGCCGGAATGCATTGTTATCAATTCGAATAGTCCCGTAGGCGAATTGAGAATTATATATAATTATAACGTTGCCTCTCCTCTCTTGTCATCCTTTAAAATCACCATGGGGGATGGCAATACCTATACATTCAAAGACATCGATACTCACACAAGTTCGAGCGACTGGGGATATCAAGGCTACTCTCCTGAAAGCGAAAACAGTATTTCTTGTTGGAAGTTAACGAAAATTGAAACTCAAAATGGCATGACTGCTGAGTTTGAATACGGTTCCGAGTTCTCGACAGAAATAGAAAACAAAGCTATTTGCGTAGATGCTTTAACAGTTAGTGAGGCATCCGGCGAGCGTCATGAATCTTGGCATGATTGCGGGATGTACAAAGAAGGAACCGTCAAGAATACCCTTTATCAGAGTAATATCTCAAAAATAACGATTCCTGATCGGGCCACAATTCACTTTACATATGACGACAATAAACTCATATCCATTATAGTCAATAATGTCAACAGCAGCCAAGTCCGAAGTTGCAGCCTGTCATACAAACAGTTTGGTCCTCAATGTTTATTGAAAAATATCTGGCTCTCAAGTGAAGGAGAATATACTTTTCAATACTATGGAGAAGATAGTACAGCCTCGCTTCCAGACTCTCCGACATGGCTGGAAGACTGGTATGGCTATTATTCTGATGACATAACAATACCTACCTATAAAAGCGGCAGTTTGAAAACATACTCCACGAAGCTTTTGGAAAGTAAGAGCAAATTCAATTTCAATGATACCAGATTCTTGATGCTCAAATGCATGATTTACCCAACTGGTGGATATTCTGTTTATAATTACGAACAGAACCGTTATCTGCGAAAATTCAAAAATACTCTGCTCGATGAAGAACAGGCAACTGGTGGAATTAGAGTATATCGAATCGACACATACAGCAGCGATAACGTGCTTAAGTATTCAAAAAAATATCGTTATGTTACGGCTGAAGGACGATGCTCAGGCATATTGAATATTGAACCTCACATTTACTTTCATTATAAACTCGAATCTCCTACTTTATTCATTGAAAGAGAAGTCGTTTCATCAATGTTTATCAGTTCACAACCAAGAAATTATCATATAGGATATACAAGAGTGTTGGAGGAAACTTATTCTGCAGCAGACAGTGTTGCCTGCTCAACAGTCGAGTATGATTTTTGCCCTCTTTCCGATGGGCCCTATGAAGAATCATTCAACAGTTCGACATCCGACTTTATCTCTCAAGACGGTCAGACATTTACATATCATGATCTTGGATCAGACTACGTCTCCGCTCAAGAGATTAATGGCTCTCTTGTTGAGGGTAAAGAAAACCGACGGACAATATATGATGGACAGCAATCTTTAAACTTAATAATAGCAAAAACAGAGTTCACCACGGCGTTTTGGCAACAAGACAATAAAGATATCCGAATAACTCTACCCTCAATTTTTCACGGAAAAATTTATGACCGGACATTATATCGAGGCGTACCATATGTGAAAACAGCATCTAAAACGGAATATGGAACAAACAATAATCCTATTAGAACAACTTTAACTGAAATATCCTCGTTCACACAATGCGGACGCGCTTGCAAAACAACTTCATTAGACAGCCGAGGTCGGTGTATAACGACTGAACTTAAATTCAGGACTGATTATCCATCATATATTAGAGAAAAAACAATATCCGTTGATAGTATGACTATTGTAGCGGAAAGATATAACTACGATTATTTCAACTGCAACTTAACAAATAAAACAGCTCTTTATCCTTCATCTATAATGAGGGGGCGCATTTCTCCTGATGGACATATAGAAGATTATGAAAGAGTATTATCTGTTGATTCCTATGATGACTATGGAAATCCAGAAAAAGTTAGAGACGCAACAGAGAATACAATAGAATACAAGTGGGGATATTTCGGATTGCATTTAATAAAGAAAACGATTCTTTTAGACGGATATCGGTTATGCTGGTTTTGGACATGGAACCCTCTAATTGGAATGACCTCCCATATTAAACCAAATCTTTTTGAAACAAAGTATGGCATTGATCAGTATGGTAGACTCACTTCTATAATTGAGTCGGGAAATGTTATAGAAAAATATGAATACAACATTAAAAATTTCTAAAAAACAATATATGAGAAAATATATATTCTTACTCGCGTTTTTTGTTTTTGTTTCAAACAAATTAAATGCACAACAACCGATATGGGATGATGCATTGGGCGAGCCCAGTTCTGGATCATATTTGGTAAGTTCTTCTTCAGGACAACTACGCATAGCGCAAACTACGCCATATTCTCCAGACACAGACTGGTCTATAATTGCAGACAATTTAGATATGGGGTTTCGCTCAACAGGACAAGCCTGGATAAGGATAACATCCATTATTCCTAATGGTGCATATTCAGTAAATATCTATATAAACTATTCAGAAAACACTTCAACTTCTAACAGAACCGCTTTTTTAGGAACAAGAGCAAAGAATATTGAGATTATTCAAAGTGCTAATAGTCCGTCTCCTCCTTCACCAGATCCCGGTGATAAACCAGAAGAAGATTATCCAGAGTTTGGAAACAACCCTCAATCTCCTGACATACCATTGATGCCACTTATTAGCGATAACTTATCTCTTCCAAAAACAAAGAATTGGATTATATCGGAATCTTTATCTGACACATGTTCGGTAAGAGAAATTACTTATTATGATGGATTGGGGTTCCCAAGGCAACAAACACTTATCAATTACTCATCAAACATATCAGACCTTATAACACTTTATGACTACGATATTTATGGTAATGTGGTAAGAAAATATTTGCCATATGAAAGAGAACAGAATAGCGGAAATTATGATAATTCAGATTCTCTTTCGCAGATAGATTATTATTCGTCTTTATATGGACAAAATGAAGGAAAATTCGCATACTTGGAAAGTCAATACGAAAATAGAGTCAATGGAAAGATATTAAAGCATCAGATGCCAGGCAATGAATTAGCAAAACATCCCACAACAGTAAATTACATTACAAATGCTATTGATACTATTGAAATTGTTGATGTAAATGCTGTCTCTGGCGAGGCTGGTATCATAGGCAACTATCCACTTGGCAGTTTGTTTGGAATAAAGGCAATTGATGGTGATAATCGCAGCACAACTACCTGGATAGACAACAACGATAGGGTGGTTTGTGTTGATACGGGAAATAGTGGAACCAAGTGTAGAACACTTTATGGATACGACTTTCGTGGGAATTTATGCTGGGTAATCAGTCCTGAGGGATATGCAAGACTTAGTGAAACAAGCAAAAAGATAGCAATTACAGATAACTTTGCACATAGTTACTGTTGGAGATATCGATACGACTCACGAAATCATTTGACAGCGAAATATATGCCTGGAGCAGGGGTGCAATTATTTGTATACGACCCTGCTGGAAAACTTCTTTTGCAACAAAATTCATTGATGCGAGAAAAGAATAAATGGCTTTGTGTTAACTACGATGTTGCAGGAAGAATAACATCTGAAAATATAGTCAATGATACTACTGGCATTGACTGGGAAACAATGTTGCCCGAACTGAATTGTTCTCAATTAGACTCATTGTATGCAGCAGGAGCAAAAACGCCACTATGTGTTTACAAGTATGATATGATATCAGACACTCTTGCAGAGGAATTAAATTTTTTATCAATCCCAAGCATTATACCTATAGATAGTTTAAACCTTGATATGAGAGGGTTGTTAACATATAAACTAGTGTCAACAACCTATGGCGAACCATATGCAGAAAAAGTATATTATTATGACCGGAAGGGAAACATCGCGCAAATAGTTGAAAAAAGACCTTACGGATATCTTCGTTCAAGTTTTAGATATGATTTGCAAAAGAGAGTCACTGCTGCAATGTATGAATATATAGAACCAGGCGATAACATCGACGACATCTATTTAAGCAAATATACATATAATATAGAAGGAAAGATTCAGAAAGAAATTACCTCTCTTAACGGTCATACTGTTATAATTGAATATACATATGATTCTCGAGGCAGACTTGTTGGTAAAAAATACTCAGGAAATGGTTTTGGCGGTAATTCGCCCAATGAAATCTTTTCTTATAATCTACAGGGTTGGGAAATTGAGCACAAGTCCCAATTGAACAGCAATGATATAGTTTTTAGCTCCAATCTTACCTACTATGAAAACAGTCAAAGTAATCCATGTTATACTGGAAACATTTCGTCTTGGAAATATCTTTCTGCTGACAATATCGAACGGACATATGTTTACAAGTATGATTCATTAAATCGTCTAATTGATTCGCAAGAATATGTATCAGACACACTTGAAAACAAAAACATTGAATATGACATACAATATGACCACAATGGGAACATCCTGTCAATGATACGAGCTAACGGTGGTATCCTTGATACTTTAAAGTATTCTTATCTTGGGAATCAACGCACCTGCTGTAATTATGATTCGAATGGCAATATGATTACAGACGACCACTATTATGTAACTGCAGAATATGATGTTTTTAACCATCCCAGTAACATGTTTGGAGGTGGAGATTACGCTTCCGACTATTATTATTTGGCGGATGGAACCAAAGCATATTCTGTGATGGACGAAACTTACTACGAGAACTATTATGTGGGGCCTTTCATTTATACGTCGTTATCTAGCCATGTTCTTAGAGGCGCCAAATTTAGTAATGGCATTATATATCGAGGTTATAACGATGATTATTCGACAGTAATTTATATTCGCGATCATGTCGGAAGTACCCGAGTTAAAATAAAAAATGGAAGTGAAGTAGTCGGCAAATATGATTATTTACCTTACGGCGATGTGATAAGTAGAAGTTCATCATTGGGATATGTGAATGATTGGTATTTCTCTGGCAAAGAATTGGAAATCAGCAATGATATTTTTTGGTATGATAGCGGTGCGAGATATCAGACTGCAGATGGAATATTCACGTCAATTGATCCTCTTGCCGAAAACTACTATTCTCTTAGCCCTTATCTTTATTGTGCTGGAAATCCGATAAACTTAGTCGATCCTCAGGGAGAGTCATGGTTCTACAACTATGATTCTGGTGAGTTTGTCACTCACCTTGACGATGATAATGATTCGATTTATTTGCTCACACAAGAACAATTAAATGGTATCAAAAACAAATCGTATTACAAGAAATTTATGACATTAGAGCATTCGTTCGGCCAGATTCTAATTGAGGGGTTTGATAAATATACGGAAGAAGAAGCAATGTCATTACAAAACACAATTATTAATGTCCTGACTGATTTAGTAAATAGAACAAATAAGATTCAGGAAGACTCCGAAACCAATATAACCCAGATAGATAACATTATTGTGACTTTTTCAAAAACAGATAAAAAAGGTAATAAACCATACGCTTCAGCAAATCAAAAAACTAGGACACTAACAATATATGCATTAAATGGTAATTATTTTAAAGGATACGGAAGCATGCTAATATTCGCTCACGAAATAGGTCACTTAATTGACCCAAATATAAAAGATAAAGAAGGTCGAGAATTAAGAGCAGATGAGTTTGCAAGACGGCACTGGGCATTTCCGAAGGCATCTGCAAAAATGATAGATATACTAAACCGCCACACTTATGAAAACAAATAGATTATTGTGGATAATTATCGTAGCTTTTGCGTTATTATTCTTGCCATATGGGGGTGGTGCACATATAAGATGCGATAAACGCATAAAGATTGCTGAAGACACATGTTTCTATATGGCATCCGGTGGCAGATATCCATCGTTACCTTCAGATAGCAGCAAAGTCAAAAATCATTTTTACGATATGGGTATGCAATTCATGCTTGTTGACGACAATGGTAATGTGATTCGCAAAACTCCATTTGTGTTTTCCTTTATATCACGTAGTTATGATGGCTTTAATGTCGAAATCATCGAGCCTGTGATTTTTCATAAAGATACAACGACTTTAGGTCTTGTGTTTCTGCATTTGGACAGCAACTTCAATTTGAAATTCATATATCCAGCGAATTGTATTGCCCGCAGTCCATATGGGGCCAAAGGAATATCTTACATTTTGAACCATGGTTTTTGGGGTGCCGTAGATTCTTTGGGACATTATATCTACGAGCCCGAATATGATGAAATCGTGAACATTGATCATAATAGTGATGAATTGGATGCCCTTAAAATTAAATACGGGAAAAATAATGAAGACAATATACGCATGAGGGTATTCAGGTCGGAGTATGAAAAGAACTCTTATGAGCACTATGACCTTTATATGCCGGCTGATTGCTTGCCATATATGATACACCCGGGCAACTTGGGGCAATTCTTCGACGAAGCGGATGAACTCATGGCATTAGAATATCTCCAGGGAAAATATGGAACATCTCAAAAGTTCAACGAGTTGTATCAATTTCACCATGGAATATTCTGCGCGATTACTCATAATATGGATAAATCCATAAATCTTTTCACAACACTAAGTAACAGCAGTAATCGTAACATACGTTCATTGTCAAGAAAGAATCTAAGATCAATTGAGCGTCACTCAAAACGCACGAAAATAGCATTTAAAAAGTATGACACAAACACTGTCGAGCCAAATAGACAGAGGTCAAAAGGCCTCAAAATGGACATGGTGATATCCCACATTACTGACAATGGGGAATTTGCAAGACGATATCGTGAGAATGTATATGATGTCCAAGTCGGTAAAAGAATTCTTTTGTATGACAAGAACGGCCAAGTTCTAAAATGCACACTGCCAATATATGATGACGTGCAGTTCAATAAAGATGAAATAATCTGCACTAGAAACATCACGTATTCAGACAATTACACAATCCAGCTTTTAATGACATTTGATAAAGATTTAAACGTCAAAGATAATTCAGCCAGAGCCATACGGTCAACTGATAATTGACAAAGGTGCAGCCGGGCAGTCAGGCGGCCGCGGTGGACGTGGCCGGCCCACGGCCTCGGGAAGTGGGAGGTGCCTGCCGGATACAAGTTCTCGCGGCAGCGAGGACGCAGGAGACGGTAGGAGGGCCGAACGGAGCGAAGCGGAGTGAGTTCCGCCGCGGCTGCCTGACTGCCGATGTGCCACTCGGATAGGTGTCAATGAGTTAGCGGCTGTTTGTGAAAAATGTTGATAACTTTTCCGGTCGAGATGCTTTGATAAGGAGAAGGGATTTTATAATTTTGTAGGTCCAGTCCGGAATGTCCGGAGAGAACTTTTTAGTTTTGATTTTTTCTAAACAAACTACATGTCTGGCTGTCAGACGTTTGCCTTCAAAATGGTAAACTTTCTGGTAAAAACGGCATTGCAGGCGTTTAGAATGGCATAAATCGACGTGTTATTATGGATGTTTACAAGACAAACGGCTCCTACGAGGAGTATGACAGAGAAAAACTTATCAAAGGTATTCATGAAGCTTACAAGACAGCAGGAGAGGTTTGCCCGGAAGCAGTGGTGGTTTCCATTGTCGATAACCTGTATATCTACGACAAGATAGCCAGCAAGGAGATCCGTCGTCAGGTGGAAGAGTCATTGATGTCCATTAACAAGAAGGTGGCGCTCGCGTACATCGAGAAATTCGATGCCGGAATGGACTTGCGCAAGAAGCGTGACTTCATCCGTGACTACATCAAGGCCTCGAACGCGGCTACCGGCTCCAAGTTCGATGCCAATGCCAATGTCACCCGCAAGAATATCGTGACCCTCGGTCAGGAACTCTACAAGGAGAACAACATCAAGCAGAACCGCTATATCATGAAGGACAAGATCAAGGCGATGTACAGCAGGCGTCTTGCCGAACAGTATATCGAAGACCTTGAGAGCCATGTCCTCTACAAACACGACGAGAGCGGCACACCTGGATATCCGTATTGCGTGGCCATCACGATGTATCCGTTCCTCGAGAGCGGACTGAGGGAACTTGGAGGCGTTTCCGTTGCCCCGACCGACCTCAAGTCATTCTGCGGCGAGTTCATTAACCTCGTATATTCGATTTCATCGCAGTTCATGGGTGCGGTCGCAACTCCTGAATTCCTGATGTATTTCGACTATTTCATCAGAAAAGACTACGGCGAGAACTATCTCGAGCGCCTGGATGAAGTAGTGGAGAACAATGTGAAGCAGCGCACGCTCGTAAAAGTCATTGACAATTATTTCCAGCAGGTCGTGCACTCGATGAATATGCCTGCCGGCAACCGCGGCTATCAGACCGTTTTCTGGAACATCGGCTATTTCGACCAGCCATATTTCAAGGGCGTGTTCGGCGATTTCCGCTTCCCGGACGGCACGGCACCGAAATGGGAGACATTGTCCTGGCTCCAGAAACATTTCATGAACTGGTTCAATGAAGAGAGAAACAATTATATCCTCACATTCCCGGTCGAGACGATGGCGCTTCTGACCGACGGCGGTGATGATTATGCGGACAAGGAATATGCTGATTTCACAGCGGAAATGTGGTCTAAAGGTCACAGTTTCTTCTGCTACATCTCCAACAGTCCGGACAGCCTCTCAAGCTGCTGCCGTCTCCGTAACTCATTGAAGGACCTGGACAATACCGATGAGGAGCACAACCATACTACGCACCAGTACTCGATGGGTACAGCCTCGGTGGCCACAGGTTCAAAATCCGTGATGACCATTAACCTGAACCGTCTTATCCAGATCGCGACAAGGAAGTTCTTCAGAGAGACGCAAGGCGTGGAACTGCCTGACGGCCAGCCGATTCCTAAGATATTGAAATACGACAGACATGAACTGTACAGATGCATTGACGAGGAAATCAGCGAAATGACCTCCCGCGTGCACAAATATCAGACAGCCTTCAATGAGATTATCCTCGATTTCCTCAAGGCGGACATGCTCGACGTCTATAAGGCCGGCTTCATCGATATGCGCAAGCAGTATCTGACCATCGGAGTCAATGGATTGACCGACGCAGCCGAGTTCCTCGGATTGACGATATCCCCTAACGAGGAGTACAAGGAGTTCGTGAATACGATTCTGGAGACCATCAATATCTCCAACCGCAAGGACAAGACCCGCGACACCATGTTCAACACCGAGTTCGTCCCGGGAGAGAACCTTTCCGGAAAGAACTACAAATGGGACAAGAAGGACGGCTTCTTCGTATCACCTGAACACAATATGTACAGCTCGTACTTCTACAATCCTGAGGATGACAAGCTTTCGATGATCGACAAGTTCAAGCTCCACGGAGAGGACTATGTGAAGTATCTGGACGGCGGTTCGGCCCTGCACATGAACATAGCAGAGCACCTCAGCAAGGAGCAGTACAGGCAGCTGCTCAATGTCGCTGCCCACTATGGCACGAACTATTTCACATTCAACTGCCGCAACACCGTATGCAACGACTGCGGCTACATCAGCAAGGATACATTGACAGTCTGCCCTAAATGCGGCAGCCGGAATCTGGACTACCTTACCCGTGTCATCGGCTACCTGAAGCGCGTTTCGTCATTCAGCGAGATGCGTCAGGAAGAGGCGCACCACCGTTTCTATGCCGGGGAGGAAGGTCAATGCTGAAGTACGTTCCTCAGATGACGAGCGTCGTGATGGAGGAAATACCCGATAGAGTGACGTTGGCAGTGGACATTTCGAACTGTACGGGACTTTGTGAGGGATGCCATTCTCCATTTCTGCGCGGCGATGTAGGCGAGGAACTTACGCCGGATGTCGTGGACAGGCTGATAGGCGACAATTTCGGCGTGAACTGCTTCCTGCTGCTCGGTGAGGGCAATGACCGCAAGGCACTGACGGATATCGCATCGTATGTGAAGCGTGCCCATCCGTCTCTCGAGTTGGCCTTGTATTCAGGCTGGGAGACGGTCGAGGATGAAATCTTCGACATTTTCGATTACGTGAAGGTAGGGCCTTACCGCCCGTCATGCGGCCCGCTGAACAGCCGTACTACCAACCAGAGGCTGTATAAAGTGAAGCACGGCAGCACCCTCACGGACGGAAAATCCTACACTCTCGAAGACATCACCTCCCGTTTCTGGCACAAAGGCATTGACCCGTCAGCGCATTGAATCATTGACATAAATCCTATCTGAAATCATGGCACTGGAAATCGAAAGAAAGTTCAAGGTGGCAGGGGAGTTCAAGTCCCTTGCGAAGTCGTCGTCTCATATCAGCCAGGGCTATCTGTGCGCTGATGGCGTCAGAACCGTGCGTGTCAGGCTGCGTGACGACAAGGGCTACCTTACGATCAAGGGAAAGAGCGATGCGGCTGGCCTGAGCAGATTCGAATGGGAAAAGGAAATCAGCGCGGACGATGCGCGTGAGCTGCTGAAATTGTGTCATCCCGGAGCCATCGACAAGACAAGGTATCTCGTGGATTATCAGGGCCATACGTTCGAGGTGGATGAGTTCTACGGAGACAATGAGGGCCTGCTTATGGCTGAAGTGGAACTGAAAAGCCAGGACGAACCGTTTGAAAGGCCATCCTGGCTTGGGGAAGAGGTCACGGGCGACAGACGCTATTACAATGCGGCATTGACCCGTAACCCTTATAAGAACTGGAAGTGATTACTGCAGCCTGAAAAGCTGGGCCTGCTTGTAATCCTCTGATTCCGGCGCGAACACTCCGAATTTCTTTCCGCCAGTGAAGAATCCTATGCCGCCTATTCTGCCCGTAGGTGCACCTTTTAATTCGTGTGAAGAAATCAGAACTGTTCCGTCAGTTACGGTGATGCCCCAGAAGTAGTTGGAACTTGAGTCTAATACAGAGCCTGGCGACCAGAATTTTCCAACATATTCGATAGCTGCAGACACGTTGCCCGGAGCTTTCAGATAACCGAGACCGCTCATCTTGATGGCGTATTTTCCTGCATAAGAGTCAGTTCCGGCCTCGAGCGTTGCCGAATAATTCATGATTTCGTCCGTCTTCTCAATGCAGCCTTCCGCATCGCAGTTTATGGTCTTGCATTCGAGATACCCGTCACTTATGCTGTTGATGGCCACATAATAACTGCTTTCGGTTTTTTCGGAAACGATCAGATATGTGCCACCTGCCACTATCTGGGACTGCTCAGTCACTTTCACGAATTTCTGCTCCACAGGCGCAAGCGGCTCGGAAAGCTGGACGTTTATCCTGTAAAGACCTCTGTCAGAGGCGGTAAGATCCATTGCGCCGTCACTGAGCGTATATGTGTTCTTGTCGGTGGTGATTTCCATGCGGACACCTGTGTAGGAGTCCTTTGCCAGGACCAGATATGCATATTTGAAGTCTTTCAGCAGCGGCGTGTCCGGAAATGTGGCTGAAATGGTATTGGATGTGCCCGTAAACTTGTAGCCTTTCTCGTAAGTCGTAGAGACTGAGTATGTTCCAATGCATTTTCCGTCGGTGGTAAGCGTGATCCCGGAAAGTTTCTCATTCGAGTGTCCTACAGTATCGACGGATACGCGCAAGACAGCTGCAAGAGGAGTGAAATCCACATCAATCTCCGCAGCCTTGTCGTCCGGAACATTTGCCAGAGCGACCATCGGAAGCAGTTTGCCGTCGAATTCAGCTGTGCTGTTCGCGTCAATGACGGTGCTCATCGGAATCTCAATGCTTGAGGCGCCCTCTGTCGCAGAACCGCCCCAGACTGCGAGGAACTTGTCTTTTGAAGTGGCCTGAGCCGAAATGGTAGCCTTGAACTTGTTGTCCTTCACGGTAGCGAGCCCGAATCCCGAGCCGAGCCCTGCCGCGTCACTTGTGATGTAGGAAACCTGGTCGCCCTCTTTCCATACAAGATGGGAAACGTCGCCCTCGTAGGCAATGCCCGTCTTTGTCAATGTAGTGGAGACCGTAATCTCACGCGTTTCGATGGAGGCGCCTTTCTTCTCATTGACCTCTTTCTGGCAGGCGCAAAGACTCAGCGCAGCTGCCGCCAAATAATATATCTTTCTCATTTTCAATGTCTTTTGGATTATTTGCCCCAAGGGTCAATGTCTTCGTCGCCCCAGTTGTCAGTCTTTACGTCGCTGTAGCTCTCAGGATCTTTTTCGAACACTTTGGTCGTGGCCTCGTCGAATGCCAGTGAACTGTAATTTGCCCCCGGCCTTATATATATGGTCTTCAACAGCGGGCACTCGGTCGCGAACAGGAAGTTCATCTTCTCATTGCCGCTGAAATCGAGTGTGGAAACGCTGGTCCTTCTGCAGTCCACATAGCGGAGCGCCGTGCAGCCGTAGAATGAAACATAGGCGAGGTCGGCATTGTCAGAAATGTGGAGCTCGTCGATGGCCACGCATCCGCGCAGGTCGAGACGCTTCAGCTTGTTGTTCTGGAACTCGCATACGCTCATCTTGTCCAATCCCTTGACTTTCAGCTCGGCCAGCTGGTTCTTGCTGAGGAGAACCTCTTCGAGCGCCTTGCATGAAGTCAGGTCCAGACTTGAAATCGCATTGTCGGAAGCGTCAAGTGTACCGAGTTTGGAAAGGCCGCTGACCTTCAACTCCTTGATGGCGTTCTCCTTGCAGTCTAGGAAGTACATTTCCGCAGCGCATGGAGTCACGTCCAGAGAAGTGAGGCTGTTGGTGTAGATGGCGAGGCTGCCGAGTGACTTGCATGAGCTGAGGTCCACGGAGGTCAGCTTGTTGTTGTAGAGGTACAGTTTCGTAAGCGCTGAGCATCCTGCCAAGTTGACGGATGTCAGGCTGTTGTTCTCAGCCTTGAGTATCGTAAGCGCCTTGCACGAAGATACATCCAGTGATGTCAGTTTGTTCTCCTGAAGGTTCAGTTCCGTAAGTTTCGAATTTGCGGAAAGGTCAATGTCTGTGAGCCCGCCTGTGAAACCGAGGTTCAGTTTTATCAGGTTCACATTGTTCCTGACATCGACGGCGGTAATGCCTGTCTCGTATAGATTGAGTTCTGTCAATGCGCTGCAGCTGCTGACGTCAATGGATTTGAGTCCTGTGTTCCTGTACGCGATGAGCTGGACGAGCTTGTTGCAGCCTGAGACGTTAAGGCCTGTAAGATTTGCTTCCCAAGCTCCGAGATATGTCAGTTCAGGGCAATGGCTGAAGTCCACGGCAGAGTTGAAATTGTTGCTGCGGATGTGGACTGTCTTTAGCTTCGGGCATTTGGAAAGGTCAATGCTCTGGAGCTGGTTCATCGACATGTTGATTTCCTCGAGTTCAGGACTGTCCTTGAGACTGAGGGTAGTGATGGCATTGTCCTGAAGGCTGACTTTCTTCAGGGCCGCACAGCCAGTCAGATTCACTTCTGCCAATGTGAAGACCATCTTGCTCTGCTCGTTGTAGCCGTAGTTGTCGTTCGCTACAAGCGTTTCCAGTGCGCTGCACCCGCTCAGGTCCAGTCTGCTGTAGAAGTTGTGGTCAGCATTGACGGTCTTGAGGTTCTTCAGCCCGCTCAGGTCCAGGATTCCGTCAATGGAGTTGTACCTGCAGTTCAGGGTGGTCAATGCCGTCATATATTTGATGCCTTCGAGAGAGGTTATCTCCCTCTCCTGGCAGTCAATTTCAGTGATTGCAGCCGCTTCTTCCTTGGAAATCCTGCCGTCTCCGTCAGTGTCGAAATTCTCCACACAATATGATTTGAACTTCTCGTCGGCGAAATAGACATGCTTGCTTTCCGCAGCATTCCGCGAGTACTGGAGAATGGTGAACAGCTGTTTGTCCGCGCCGCAGATGATGCTGAATACGGCTGTCCTGTCCTTGTCCATATCGGTATTCTCCGGAATGGAAAGTTCCACGAAAGTTTCTCCGCCAGCTCCGTGCGTAGGTGTCACGGAATACCAGCGCTTGTTCGCTTCGAGTCCGTTCTCGTCCTGGACCATCCAGATTCCGTCTGCTGTGAAGAAAATGTTTTGGGTGGTGGCTTCAGCCTCGAATGTGAGGTTGAATTCCTGGTCCTGGCTGAAGGTCAGGCTGCTTTTCTTTCCGGATGACTCAGATTTCTTGCATCCGCCCAAGAAAACGACACCGACTGCTGCCAGAAGGCATAGAAGATGATTTTTCATAATCGGCTTCATAAATGATAGTTTTTGGTTTTTATGTCGAAGTACAAATATATGATTTTTTTCGACTTCTGCACCATATATTTTCACTATCTTTGCCAAATTGAATATAACAAAATGAACTATGATTACATTTGGGTACAAAAATAAATTCAGCGGCGTATTGCGTGCATTGGCCGCTATTGCGATAGGTCTGGTTATGGTATGCAGCACCGAAGCCACGACAAATGTGGTGAAGATAATTGCGGCATTCCTGTTCGCGGCCGGACTGGTGTCATTTGCCTACGGCCTTGCCCACAAGAAGGAAGGTGTGTTGAACCTGATGGTGATCAATGCGGGAGTCGATATAGTAATAGGTATTCTCCTGTTCATCTTCCCGGGAGCGATAGCCAATATAATCGTCACATTGATCGGAATAGTCATATTCATTTTCGGACTGATACAGATTTTTGCGCTCGCGGGCACAGCCTCATTGTTAGGCTCCGGCATATTTTCGTTCATACTCTCAGGAGTGGCCCTTGTAGGTGCTGCCATATTGATATTCAATCCATTCACTGAACGGGTGATGAGCATTCTCGCCGGCATATTCCTGATCTGCTATGGCGTCAATGACCTGATTTCCACCTACCGTGTCAGCAAGGCGCAGAAAGAGTACGAGATCCATTTCAGCTCGACCGAGAGCCAGGACCAGTCCGGCATGGACGGATTCGGGGATGTGAAGGATGTGGATTATAAGAAAATCGACGAGCAGTAGGTCTGCAGCCGGATAGAAATCCACGTGAAGAAAGTATATAGGATTATAGGTACAGTCAATGATTCCCCAGGATACTGTAAATAAGATTCTGGACTCGGCGCAGATAGTGGATGTGATAAAGGATTTCGTCTCGCTCAAGAGACGGGGTGCCAATTACATCGCCTGTTGCCCGTTCCATAACGAGAAGACACCGTCTTTCTATGTCTCTCCGTCAAAAGGCATCTACAAATGCTTCGGCTGCGGAAAGTCAGGATCGGCTGTAGGTTTCGTCATGGAACACGAAGGGATGACTTATGTAGAAGCGCTCAAGTATCTTGCGAGGAAATACGGCATTGAGGTAAAGGAAAAAGAAGAGACCCCGGAAGAGATAGCGCAGAGGCAGAGGAGCGAGAGCCTGTATCTGGTGATGGATTTCGCGCAGCAGTTCTTCAAGGACAGTCTGAAGACTCCTGAGGGACGTTCCATCGGATATGAATATTTCAGAAGCAGAGGCCTGGAGGATGCCACGATAGACAAGTTCGGGCTCGGCTGGTCTCCGAAAGACGGTTCTGCACTGTCCCGGACGGCATTGGCCAAAGGCTATAAACCTGAATTCCTTACAGCCGTGGGCGTGAGCATCCGGCGCAATGACGGCTCCCTCATCGACAAGTTCTATGACCGCGTGATGTTTCCGGTGCATTCGGTAAGCGGCAGGGTCATTGCTTTCGGCGGAAGGACATTGATTTCCGATTACAAGAAAGCCAATATCGGGAAATACATAAATTCCCCGGAAACGGAGATTTATGACAAGAGCAGTTCTCTCTACGGAATTTATTTCGCGAAAAGCGAGATATCCAGGCAGGACAAATGCTATCTGGTCGAGGGCTATCTGGATGTGCTCTCGATGCACCAGCTCGGAATCTCCAATGTGGTGGCTTCCAGCGGTACCTCATTGACAGTCAATCAGATCCGTCTCATCAAGAAGTTTACCGACAACATAACCATAATGTATGACGGTGATGCGGCCGGGATCCATGCGGCCCTGCGAGGCATCGGACTTATCCTGAAGGAGGGGCTCAATGTCAAGGTCGTGTTGATACCTGATGGGGATGATCCGGATTCGTATGCGAGAAAGCACACGCTTGACGAGGTCAAGGATTTCATTGACAAGAATGAGCAGGACTTCATCGCATATAAGACTGCATTGCTGAAAAGCCAGGCGGGAAACGATCCGCTGAAGATAGCTGAGCTCATAAACGACATTGCCGATACGATAGCATTGATCCCGGACAAGATCAAGCAGGCTGTCTATGTGCAGAATTCGGCGCGTGAGTTCAATATCGACGAGCAGATGATTTTCACGCGGATTTCCGAGACAATGCACAGAATAATCGAGGAGGAAAGGAAGGAAGCGGAGAGGGAAAGGCGTCGGGCGGAAGCGGCTGCAGGCAGTCAGTCGGGCGCGGACGATCAGAGTGGAGCAGCACCGCAGGGTGACGCCGGAGTTCCTGTAGGTGACAATGCAGGGGAGGCAGGTGGTGACAGCGGATCTGATGCGGCCGATGTCCGGGGGAGTGCAGGCTCTTCTGGTGCTGCAGGCGGTTCAGGAAGGAGAACAGGACTTGAGGCCCCGATGATGGAACCTTCGGAAAAGGACCTTCTGTGCCTGATACTCAAATACGGTCAGAATTACCTGGAGTTCGAATCGGATTCTGAATACTATGACTCGGAAGAGAAATGCACGGTGGCGGACTTTATCCGTGATGCAATCGAGGACAACCCGTTCCAGAATACGATATACAAGAGGGTTTACGATATGTATTTCGACATGTATGACAGCGAACTGCCGCAGGATACTATCGTGAAAAGATTGTTGGACGGTCCGGACCGTGTCTCGTCAGGAATAGTAGCGGACCTGATTGAATACAAATATCAGCTTTCCGTGAAGAATTTTGTAAATTCGCTGACTGCTGTGCCGTCATTCCTCGTGCTCAATGTGCCGAATGCCATTATGGTATATAACTCGAGCCTGGTGAAGACCCAGGAAGAGGAGATTGCTTCCAAGTTGAGGGAATTGTCGCGGGTGGAACAGACGGAGGAAGTGATGAAAGAGCAGGACGCGCTTCTTGTGAAGATGCAGAAGGTGGCGGAGCTCCGTAAAAAAATCGCTGAGCGTCTCGGCAGGGTGCTGTAGAACTTGGGGATAATAGACAAATAATTAAAATTCAATATATTATGGACAACAAATTCAAGAGAACGCTTGTGACTTGCGCGCTTCCGTATGCCAACGGACCAGTGCATATCGGTCATCTTGCCGGAGTGTATGTCCCGGCGGATATCTATGTGAGATATCTGAGAATGCGTGGCGAAGATGTCCTTTATGTGTGCGGAAGTGACGAGCATGGAGTGCCTATCACCATTGCCGCTAAACGTCAGGGATGTTCACCTCAGGACATTGTGGACAAATATCATAAGATAATCAAGGATTCATTCTCCGGACTGGGCATCAACTTCGATATCTATTCCAGGACATCATCCAAGGTCCACGAGAAGAACGCGTCGGAGTTCTTCCGCAAACTTTATGATGAAGACAAATTCATCACCAAGGAATCAGAACAATTCTTCGATCCGGAAGCCAAGACCTTCCTTGCAGACCGCTATATCACAGGAACTTGCCCTAAATGCGGCAACCCTAATGCCTATGGCGACCAGTGCGAGAAATGCGGCAGCACCCTCAGCCCGGAAGAGCTGATCGACCCGAAATCCACACTTAGCGGCAGCAAGCCTATAAAGGTGATGACCAAGCACTGGTATCTGCCTCTGGACCAGTATGAGCCGTGGCTCCGCGAGTGGATTCTCGAGCAGCACAAGGAGTGGAAGACCAATGTCTATGGTCAATGCAAGTCCTGGCTGGATGCTCATCTTCAGCCACGTGCCGTGAGCCGTGATCTGGACTGGGGCGTTCCGGTGCCTGTTGACGGAGCGGAAGGTAAGGTGCTCTACGTATGGTTCGACGCGCCTATCGGCTACATCTCCAACACTCAGGAACTGCTTCCGAAGAGTTGGGAGAAATGGTGGAAGTCCCAGGAGACCAAGCTGGTGCACTTTATCGGAAAGGACAATATCGTCTTCCATTGCATCGTGTTCCCGTCAATGCTGAAAGCATATGGTGACGGCTACATCCTCCCGGACAATGTCCCTGCCAATGAGTTCCTCAATCTCGAAGGTGACAAGATCTCGACATCCAAGAACTGGGCTGTATGGGCTCACGAATATCTGGAGGAATTCCCTGGAAAACAGGATGTCATGAGATATGTGCTTACTGCAAATGCTCCTGAGACCAAGGACAATGATTTCAGTTGGAAGGAGTTCCAGCAGCGCAACAACAGCGAGCTCGTGGCCATTTTCGGAAACTTCGTGAACAGGGCCGTTGTCCTGACCCACAAGTATTTCGAGGGCAAGGTTCCTGCTGCGGGAGAGCTGCTTGACATTGACAAGGAAACATTGGCACAGGTGCCGGTGCTCAAGGAATCATTGGCGAAGAACATTGAGACTTATCATTTCCGCGAAGCGCTGAAGGATGCGATGTCCATCGCCCGTCTCGGAAACAAGTATATCTCTGATACTGAGCCGTGGAAGGTGGCGAAGACGGATATGGCGCGTACTGCGACGATTCTGTATGTCAGCCTCCAGATCTGTGCTGACCTCGCTATCGCATTCGAGCCGTTCACGCCGTTTGCTGCCGAGAAGCTTCGCAAGATGCTGGATGTATGCTTCTGTGCCGGTGTTGACCACAGGCATGGCGAGCAGGAGACCGTCAATACATACAAGGAAGGTGAAGGTGCTGCTCTTCATACTGTTTCGGCTCCGGAAGGTGCTGATGTGAAGGAAGTTGCAGCTGCATGTCCTTGCCAGGGTGTGTGTCTCGGATGGGATGTCCTGGGAAATGACAATCTGCTTCCTGAAGGTCATCAGCTCGGTGCTGCAGAATTGCTTTTCGCCAAGATTGAAGATGATGCCATCAAGGCTCAGACTGACCGTCTTGATGCAATCCGTGCTGCGCGTGAGGCTGCCGAAAAGGCTGCGGCTGCAAATCAGGTGACCCCGCAGAAGGATGAGGTGGAGTTCGATGATTTCGGAAAGATGGATATCCGTACTGCCACTGTCTTGGAGGCAGTCAAGGTCCCTAAATCTGACAAGTTGCTGAAGCTCACCATAGATACGGGCATTGACAAGAGAGTTATCGTGTCCGGCATCGCCAAGTTCTACACTCCGGAGGAGATGGTAGGCAAGCAGATTTGCATCCTCGCGAACCTGAAGCCGCGTACGATTTTCGGCATCGAGTCCAAGGGTATGATTCTGATGGCGCGCCAGGGTGACGGCAAGATGCGTTTCATCACGCCAGCCGAGACCTTGCACAACGGCGCCGAAATCGGTTAGGCGCATCGCGTTAGTGATTGAATATCAGCATTTTAGCCACTTTCAGAGTTGTCAAAACAGTAACTCTGAAAGTGGCTAAATGTTTAATTATCAATGGTTTATGCGGTGCGCGTAGCCTGCCACATCTACCTGGATATTCACATGGATATACACTTGGATATCTACCTGGATATACACCTAAATATACACCTGAATATACACCTGGACATCTACCTGGTCATTCTCCTAAACGTCCACCTAAACATCCACCTGAACATCCACCTGAACGTTCACCTCACCTTACCTCTACCTCACCTCGCCGCTAACCGCTTCTCGACATCCGCTTCACTACCTCGCTCCTCAGTCCGTCAGCGCAATCAGAGTCCACTCGCTCCTCTTTCCCTCCTCATCTACCGTGAACTTGCGCTCGTAGAAACAGTCGAGAGTTACAGGGAATGCGCTGATTTCCTGGACATTGCCGTTGAAATCCGTGGTGGAGACGACCCTCGAGCCTTTCAGGCCGAGCTTCATGTCAGTAATGACCAGTTTCGACCTGCTGTCCACGGCACTGCCTGCAGCCTTCTTTACCTTGATGCTTACCTTGCGGGTTTCAGGGAATATGGTGGATTCACCTACTTGGTTCTCGCATTTCACGTATCTTTCCACAGGCTGCTCAGACGTGATGGTCCATTCATATTCACGGAAATTGGACAGCGTCACCTTATATGGAGACGACAAGTCTATAATCCCGCCATCAGTGAATCCGGCATCCGGGCACTTGGCCCCGTCAGAAATCTTTACGGTCTTGATAATCAGCTTGTCAGCCCTGACCTCCTCGCCCAGAACCACATTGACAGACAGATTGGATGCGTCTATTCTGGAGGAAACCTGCCCCTCGATTTCAAACGAGGTGATCTCCGCCGGAATCTTCGGCAGCTGCATGTCATTCTTGATGCTGCAGGAAACAGCTCCCGCAGCAAGAAGAACCAATGCTATGTGATGCAGTCGTTTCATGTTACAATTCAGCCGGGTCGTAAACAAATGAGAACTCGTCCAGATACAGCACCGTGCCCTTGCCTCCGGTGAAGAAATCGCCGTATTTGCTGGCTGCAGCCACGATGACTATCATATTCGGCTTTCTGGTCAGGTCCCTGTACTCGAGCTTGATTTCAAAAGGCTCATAACCATTGACAAGACCCTCCTTGGTGCTGGTCACCGTTCCGCTCTCAAGCTTTCCGTAAGCGATGACATCACTTCCGTTGATGTCCACAAACTGCTTCTTCTGAGTGTCAATATGGTACATCGTGGTTCTGTCAGTCAGGAAAATCTGAATCTGGCAGGTGTCAGGACGGCCTTTGAGTTCAGTGTAAGGAGACTTGACATGAGTGATGGCAACAGGCCTGTAATCCATGTAGCCCTTCAGTGCAAGAGGACGCGAATAGAACGGCGTTCCCCAGTCCAGAGTCGCTCCAGGATTGGACAGGCTGGCAATCGCCTTGCCGAATTTGCCCGTGAAGATGTTGCCGGCAGCGAAAATGTCCATAGTGGCCGCGAGACTCTCCAGTTTGGCTGCCTTCTTGCCCTCTCCCGGCACAGCCACGTGGCTGCTTTCAGGATTGGTAGGAACAGTTCCCAATGAAGCGGAACCAGGGTTCGCGGTATCCCAGATAAGCGGTTCACCCTGAATGTCCGGCATAGGAGCCTTGCCGTTCATATACCATGAGTCGAAACTCATATTGCTCAGGACAGCAGCCGCCTCTGTGGTGAATGCAATCTGCTTCTTGCCCGCTTCCTTGTCTGTCTTGGCGCGGACGACATAGTTCTTGCCCGGTGTAAGACCTGTGAGCCTTGCCGTAAACGACTTGTTCTCGGCGTCAGTCTTTATCTCGCCTGTGAAATCAGTCCACTCCTCGGTCCCCACCATCTTGTACTGAAGCTTCAGCCCGGCAGGTACGGAAGTCGATTTCAGCGAACCTTTCACGTCGGCGAACAGCGCCCATGCATTCACGCTCTTGGCCTCAGCCTCAGAACTCGTGAAATCCAGCAGAAGGTCGAAACTGCGCTCCGTCATCTCGTCATCGAGAACGATCCGCAGTCCGGCAGCTCCGGTATTCGGGTCCACCGTCGCCACCTTGAAGTTCAATGCGTATTTCTGCTTTCCTTTCACGTCGGCGTAAGTCTCTGATCTTGTGAAGGTTCTGTTTGCATTGTTTGTCAATGAAAGTGTCCAGGTCAATGTCCCTGAAGGCTTGAAATAACCTGTCTTTCCGAGTGTGCCCTCAGTCTTGTTCCAGACCAGAGACCCTGTGCCGTTGCTTACGGTCAGGGACCAGTTCTTGAAATTGGCATCGAAATCAGCCTCTGCGAAAGTAGGCTCTACCAGCACATCGGAAAGCGTGCAGGTAACATCTGCATTGACCACCTGGTCCGGAAGCACCGTCACATCGGCCTCGCCATAGTAGCGTGGTGAATCGAATACGGCTTCTACGATTTCACGGTTCTGCGCAGTTACCTTGTATTTCGCGCAGTTCAGCTGGAGCGGCTCGGTGAGCAGCGTCCTGTGGTCGCTGATGGTGTTCAGCAGTTCACTTCCCTTATAGATATTCAGCGTGAACGGGTCATCCGCACTTACGTCACCCTTGGTCTTTATGACATTGACGGACATGTCCTGCTCAATCCCGGCCGTGAGGTATCCGTGCTTCCCGGAATCCACAGCCTCCCTGCTGCAACCTATCAAGGCGCTGGCCGCAACCGCTGAAAGAATGTATTTCTTATATTTTACAATCATGATAATTTTCTTTTCAAAAGTCTGACAATCAGGTTTTTCCTACTTCTTGTAGTAGAACGTGGCCGCTTTTGAAAGAGTCCTCCCGGCCTCATCTTTAAGTTTGAGGGTGAAGACGTGATTCGTATTGTCATAAGTGTCAGGACTTGCGCTTGTGATGCTGTAAAGCATTGGCAGAAGTCCGGAAAGCTTGAACTCCACATTGTCACTTCCTTTCAGCTGGTCGCCGGTAGGAAGGAGGGCGCTGAGGTTTTCGATCGCAGTAGCGTCGTCGATGAGGTCGAGGTCCACGCTGCCGTCAGAAAGCACATTCTGCGGGCTGACCATGTCAGGCAGAAGTGAATTCAGCGCAGGTGAATTCACATTGACAATGAAGCTGCTGATTTTTCCCGGAGCCTTGATATTGATGGTGACGTCCATGGTCTCGGCGAGCGGCTGGGCAGCGAAATCAGGATTGCTTGCCCATACGAGCTGAGGCGCATTTGCGTCCGGTTCAGGTTTCTCGGGATCAGGGTTCTCCGGTTTCGGCTTTTCAGGATCCGGAATAGGGATTTCCTCGAATCCTCCCACGGTGACATTTTCGTTCCTGACATTGACGCTGCCGTCCACGGTGAGCGTAATCTGCTGAACCTCACCGGTTACGCGCGCATCGAGGTTCAGGATGATGTGGTCCTTAGGATGCACGTTCTTGATGGTCTGGGTCAATGCCGCTGTAGAGCCGTCGAGTGACCTCTCGCCGTCTATCTGTACATAGAGTTCGGTAGCGGTGAAGTATCCCTGCCTGTCCAGGTTGTTTCCGCTTTCATTCTTGCTCCAGGTAAGGAAGTCATTGTCATTGGCCGAAACCTTGATGTTGAAGGTGCTTAGCTCGGTGATGAACGTGTCGGTGCATTTTACCGAAACCATCGCGTTCTTCAATGAGCACTTGACATTGACAGGAGACGTGGCGCCTGCTACTACTGAAAAGTTCTGGACACCCTCGAAGAGAGGCTGGTCCCAGGCTGCTGCCTTTCCTTCCGGAGAGCCTGCCGTAATCTGGTACGAACCTGTAGGAAGTTCGATGGCCTTGTCCAGAATGTCGCTGTAAGAGTAAGTCTGAGTGCCGCCTCCTTCGAGGTTGCTCTCGATCTTGACTACGAAGGAATTTACATCTGCCAGCTCAGCAGGAGTCGCTTTGGTAGCTGCGGTAGATATGTCGATGTCATTCATCTGTCCGTCGGCAACTACTGATTTGAGGACGAAGAAGCCTTTCTCGGAATTGCTGTCCACATTTGTCTCCTTGCATCCTGTCAGGACTGCGGCGACTGCCATTATGGAGAAGATTGTACGTTTCATATGTATTTTTCTTTTTATCTGGGTTGGGTTATTCATAAATCAGTTCAATATCATCCACATACAGTGAACTTCCGAAGTGTCCGGCCTGTGAAGAATTGCCTGCCACCTCGAGTGTGCTGTTGGCGTTGATGCCAGGACTGCCAGAAGAAGACGACTTGAAGCTTATGTAGATGCTCGCTGCCTTCCTGGTGATGTCATTCCAGTCCAGTGTGGTGCTGTATTCTGTCCATTCTGCGGCTGCCGGGCCCTCGGTGTCCTCCTTTACGGCTATGACATTGCCATCAGCATCCTTGAACTCTACTTTGACATAGAATTTCTCGCTGCCTTTCGGGGAGAACTTGTATTTGAAAGTGAATTTGTCTGGCCTGCTCGTGAAAGCGTGTCCGTCAGACGAGTGGTTTCCGGAATCGTCCGCCTTGCCGATGAACAGCTCGCCAGGGTATGACGTGCCGGAAGCGACAGCGTCAGTGTTGAATTTGCCGACATTGACAGTATATATGTGTGCGGATCTTGTGCCGCTTGTGCAGTCTGGAGAGTAAGCCACTGTCGGGAAGGACTTTACGCTAGTCTTTGTGGTGGCCATAATGCTTGTAGGCATACTCTTCTTGCTTGTTACGGCCCACCAGCTGCTGCCCGCATCTGCGTAAGGCAGATACCAGTCGAGGGTCCTGTCGCTGGACAACTTCACTGAGATCTTTATCGTTTCTGTAGTCCAGTCCTCGAAACCATTGTTGCCCACCTGAGCGTCCGCCTCGGTTCTGACCTTGACGATATCGGTGCTGTTGTACGGATTCTTGTTGTAAATCGCCCTTACCTCGTATTCTGAGTCCGGAGTAAGGCCGGAAATCTTCCCGTAGGAAATGGTGTTCCCGGAAACGGTGCCCTCTGCATTGGTCCAGCTTCCTCCGTCCAGCCTGTACTGGAGCGTGTATTTCTCAGGCTTGCCGGTCTGGACATCGAGAGATACGCCTCTGAAACTTCTCGCGAAGGCATTGGCCCCGGAGATGTTCAGTGTAGCCGAATTCTTGTTCATGAGGAAGGAGAACTCTTCGGAGACGGCCTGCGCCCCGTTTTTGTCCTCCACAGTGAGCTTGAACTTGCCCTCGAAAGGCACGGCCTCATACTGGACCTTGTCAGTCATTCCGCTGAAGTCAATGTAGGAGAATCTCGTCTCAGGCGTCATCTTGAGTATCTGGATACCGAGTGCCGAGAACTTCGCCCTGGTAGCCGCATCGAGTGCGGTAAGGTCCAGACGTTCAGCGAATCCCTTGGATTTCAGGTACTCAGAGGTGATGTCGAGCCACGCGTGGGCAAATCCCGCAGGCGTATTGATGTCCACGAGAGTGCCGCTCAGGTCGTCGCCCTCGAAGAATGTCACCTGTCCCGCCTTCAGCCTGTCGCCCAGTCTGATGACAGGAGCCTCGGTCGCGAAGTCCGTAGGATCCATGTCAATGTTCTTTTCAATGACTTCTGTGCTCTTGTCAATGATGATGTTCACTGAAATCTTGCCGATGAAAGGCTTGGTGTCCAAGTTTACGGTGATGAAGTCGTTCGGCTCAGCCTGAATCTCAGTATGGAAGTACTTCATCTTCGCATTCGCTTCAGCAGCAAAGAGTTTGAGGGTCAATGTCCCGGCGGGAATGAAGCCGGCTCTGGTCTCGTTCCCGGTGAATCCGAGAGTGTCTGTCACATTGGCCTTGTCCGTCGAAACTGACGCGCAATACCTTGAATAATATGTCTTCAGGGACTCACCATAGTTTACCGCGAACTTTACGTTGGCAAGTTTGGCAGTCCCGGAAATGTTCACTCTCCTCTGTCCCTTGTCGATGGTGAAAGGAACTTTTGCCTGATAGAAAGCGGCATTGAAACCTGCTTTCAACGAATCGCCGTGGAAAGCGGAAAGTGAGTAGTCGCCTGCGTTAAGTCTGATTTTCTTTGAAGTCGAGTTAGCGTAAGTGTCTCTGTAGAGTCTTGTATTGTTCGCTTTCTTGAAGATCTCCACGGTGAAATCATCAATGGCAGGCAGGGTCTCCTCTGCTGTTGATTTCGTGTGATGTGTGCCGTCTGTGTCGATAGATAGAATCACTTCTGTCTGTCCGTCTGCAACCTCCACTCCGGAAGTGCCGCAGGATGCTGCAAAAGCAGCTAATGCACAAACTGACAATGCTTTGTAGTAATTCATCAGTTTTCTTTTATAATTATACGAATTACAAAGATATATATTTTTTTTAAATTGTGAAATTCGAGTTGAGGTTTCAGGAATTCGCATTGTTTTTTCCAAAAGGGACAGAAGATGGACAGAATAACATAATTGAAAAAATTATGATTATATTTGTGGAATGCAGAATTTGCACTCTTTGCATAATGAACAAGAAAGCTATATATATATGTACAGCGGTGCTTGCCGCTCTTGTGGCGTTTGTCATAGGAGCAGTGGTCGTGCTGTACTCGGACAAGACGGAAACTTCTTCGATTGATAAGGAGGAACTGCTGCAGAAGGCACGTTCAGCCCGTCCGCTTATGAGTGCGGTGCCGTCAGATGCCGCGCTCGTGTTCTATGGGGACAAACTGAAAAGTTCATTGGAAGTGTTCGAAGACAGCACCTATCTCGTGGGCACGCTGTTCTCCGGAACCGGCAAGTCCAATTTCGGAGGATGGCTCTCGAAATTGAGCAAATTCATTGACACAGAGGCTCCTTCGGGCCTGAAAAGTGCGGAAACAGTAGTGTCAATGCACTATAGCGGGGATCTTGCACCTCTGCTCGTGGTGGATGCCGGCAGGATTTCTCAGGATTCTCCAGTACAGAAACTGTTTGCTCTGGCCGACTCTTCATCGGTGTCACATCTGGTGATAGACCTGACGGAGAATCGTGAATCGCCGTTGAAAAAGCATTGTCTTATAGCATTCTCTCCGTCTGAGACTCTGCTTAAATCCTGTTCAAGACATATAGAATATGGTGTTTCGCTCTTGGATGACGAAAGCCTTTCCGCCGCTGTCTATGGCACTTCCGGAAACAAGGCGCTGTTCGTTAGCGGAAACTATGTGGACAAGCTGGCCGGCTCGTTCCTGTCCCGCCAGCGCAGAAGCGGCAGCCGTTTCCTGAAAACATACGCGGAATGGACAGGCATTACCCTCACATCGGCAGATGAAAAGACTTTGACCATGACAGGTCGCTCGTTCTCGGTGGACAGCCCGGCCTATTTCAGCAATATCTACAGGAATCTGCTTCCGGGCGAGTCCCTTTTCCAGGAAATAGTACCTGCCGGAGTCCGTTCAGTGTACTCGGTCCAGGTAGCTGATGCTCAGGCATATTCAGACAGAATCGAAAAATATGTCGATGCAGTGGGGAAACTCGACAGCCGCAGGGCCAGATGGACGGCCTTGAAAAAGGAGTCCGGAATATCTCCCGATGCGTGGTATAAGGCATTGGCTGTCAGGGAAGTGGCTGTGGCTGAAGTGCCGTCCGGTTCAGGCTTCGGAAAGGTGATACTTGTCCGTCCCGGCAAGCAGGACCTCTCCGTGATTTTCAGGGGAAGCGGAATCACCAGCCTCCGCTCTTACGACGGCAAGCCGATTGCCTATCCGTTCAGAGGCTTTGCTTCCAGTGTATTCGGCGATATGTTCAGCGTCCCGGATTCGGTATATATCTACAGGAACGGATGGATAATCGCAGGCGAGGAACGTTCTCTCGAGGCGTTTGCGCCTGAAAAATACAAGACATTGGCCTCATTCCTCTCTGATGCGGGTGCCGGCAGGATAATCAGCCGTGAGGGAACGGCATTCCAAGCATATTATTCCGCATCTGCCTCTCCGGACGAGTTCGCGTCGCTTTTCTCCAAGAACATCTCCGCTTCGGCCTGCAGGATTCTCGACAAGGTGACCTCATGTCCTATGACATTGGCCATATATCCTGGAGAAGATGCGAGGATGGAATTCAGTGTCGCCCGTATGGAATACACCGGGGCGAAGGACGAAGTCCCTGTAATGAAGAAAGATACTGTGGTGACAGTGCCGGCCGGTCCGTTCAAGGTGAAGAACTGCGGTACTGGAAAGACCAATCTCTTCTCCCAGCAGAAGAATATGTATCTGACTCTGAAGGAAGAGAACGGAAAGGGCATATGGGGCGTTCCGTTCCAGACTCCGATATGCGGGGCCGTGGAAACCATCGATTACTTCGGCAACGGGAAACTTCAGTTCCTCTTCGCCTCAGGCAGCAGCCTTTACCTCATCGACAGGCTCGGACGGTTCGTGAAGCCGTTCCCTGTGAATCTGGGCAAGGAAATCCTGCTCGGACCTGCCGTCTTTGACTTTACAGGCGCACACGGATACAATGTCCTGGTGCTGCACAAGGACAATACTATAGCTATGTATGACCTCCACGCCAAGAAACCTTCTTCGTGGAAAGACATAAAATCAGACGAAACAATCAAATCATTGCCGGAACTTCTTGTGGCGGGGAACCGTAAATACTGGATTGTCAGGACATCTGTCAGGACGCTCATCTACGGTTTCTATGGCGGAAATCCTGTACTGTCTCCGGAAGGGAACAAGATGCTCAGCCCCGATACGGAGGTTTCAGTCAATGACAAGAGACAGGTGACCGCACGTTGTTATGACGGAAAAGAGCGGTCATTTAAACTTCAATAGAAAATTATGGAATTTCAATCAGTTAACAAGCTTCTCGAGAAAAGTTTCAGAGAGAACTGGGATCGTCCCGCATTGTCCAACTACAAGGGCCAGGACCTGGCCTATAGGGATGTAGCGAGAAGAATCGCCAAACTGCATATCGCCTTCGAGCAGTGCGGTCTGGAAAAAGGTGACAAAGTGGCAATCTGCTCACGCAACCAGGCGAACTGGGGCGTAAGTTTTTTGGCGGCATTGACTTACGGTGCTGTTCCTGTGCCTATTCTTCACGAATTCAAGCCGGGCAACATCCACTATCTCGTGAACCATTCTGAGGCGAAGGTGCTCTTCGTGGATGATGTCATCTGGGAGAACCTTTCAGAGGCGGAAATGCCGGGACTTTATGTGGTCGTGCAGATAAACAATTTCAATTTCCTCTATTCCAAGACGGAAGAAATGTCCCAGGTACGTCAGCATCTGAACGAGAGCTTCGGCCACAAGTATCCGAACAATTTCGGACCGGAAGACCTTGACTACTACGAAGACAAGGCCGATGAACTGGCAGTGATCAACTATACTTCAGGAACTTCAGGCTTCTCCAAAGGCGTCATGGTTCCGTACCGTGCTCTCTGGTCGAATATCGAATTCGCCCATGTCCAGGCGATGCCGCAGCTCGACAACAACACTGAGGTAGTGTCAATGCTTCCTTCAGCCCACATGTACGGCATGATGTTCGAGTTCCTGTTCGAAATGACGATCGGCGCCCACGTGCACTTCCTTACTCGAGTTCCGAGTCCGAAGATCATCATGCAGGCATTTGCCGACATCAAGCCGCACATCATTATCGCTGTGCCGCTCATCATCGAGAAGGTCTATAAGTCCAAGCTCAAGCCTATTCTCGACAGGAACAAGATGATAATGAACCTCCCTATCATCGACAAAGTGATACAGAAGAAGATCCTGCAGGAACTTGTCAATGCCTTTGGCGGACGTTTCTACGAGGTCATCATCGGCGGAGCCGCATTCAATCCTGAAGTGGAGAGGTTCTTCCACAAGATAGGCTTCCCGTTCACGGTAGGTTACGGAATGACCGAATGTGCTCCTATCATCGGCTATGCTGACTGGAAAGATGCCAAACTCTATTCTTGCGGAAAACAGGTGCTCAATATGGAAATCCGCATTGATTCGCCTGATCCTCAGAACATTCCGGGCGAAGTCCTGGTTAAAGGCGCCAATGTGTTCCTCGGCTATTACAAGAATGAAGAGGCCACAAAGAGCGTGCTCGGAGAAGACGGCTGGTTCCACACCGGAGATATGGGCGTGATGGACAGCGACGGCTATCTCTTCCTGAAAGGCAGAAGCAAGTGTATGATACTCGGCCCGTCCGGCCAGAATATCTATCCTGAAGAAATAGAGGGAGTTGTGAACAATGTTACCTACGTGGTTGATTCACTCGTGATCGAAGACCACGGTGCATTGGTATCGCTCATCTACCCTGACTACCATCAGGCAGAGCTCGACGGCCTGTCCAAATCGCAGCTCGAAGCGAAACTTCTAGAGACTCTTCCGGAAATCAACAAGCAGATCCCTAACTATGCCAAGATTTCCAAGATGGAGTTCATGCCGGAAGATTTCGAGAGAACACCTAAGAGAAGCATCAAACGCTATCTCTATCAGAGAAACTAAGAACCTGTTCAACAAACAGTTTCTGACAATCATGTAGCCTTATGCAGAAATTTGACCGCAGCTATCTGAAAATGGCTGAAGTATGGGCGGAAAACTCATATTGCAAACGCCGCAAAGTCGGTGCGCTCATCGTAAAGAACAATATGATCATCTCGGACGGATACAACGGTACTCCGTCGGGATTCGAGAACGTGTGCGAGGACGAAAACGGCGTCACCAAGCCGTATGTCCTTCACGCTGAGGCCAATGCCATAACCAAAGTGGCGAAGTCCGGAAACAGCAGCGAGAATTCCACCCTCTATGTTACGGCTTCCCCTTGCCTCGAATGCTCCAAGCTCATCATTCAGGCCGGCATCAAGCGTGTGGTCTATAAAGATGCATACAGGCTGCAGGATGGTCCTGACCTGCTGAAAAAGGCGGGCATAGAAGTGGAACAAGTGGATGTCGATTAGCGGTTAATCATGGATAAGATGACTGGAAAAGATAAGATGAGCTCGCTCAGCGCGGTGCTCGGAATTGTGCTTGGTGTGCTTGCTACAGTGCTGACGTTCAATATCGTCAACAAGCATAACAAGCTGAATGCCAACTATGCTGCCTGGCAGAAACTGAATCTCATCCTGCAGCAGGTGGACAAGAACTATGTCGATACTGTGGACGTGAAGAAAGTCACGGACGCGGCTGTGACAGCGGCACTTGCATCCCTCGACCCGCATTCAATCTACCTTCCGCCTGTCGATCTGGAGAAATCCGAGACTGAGCTTGCCGGAAATTTCGACGGCATCGGCATCCAGTTCAATGTCCCGAATGACACGGCCGTAGTCCTGGAAGTCATCCCGGGAGGTCCTTCAGAAAAAGTCGGACTCCAGCCGGGCGACCGCATCCTGAAAGTGGATGACCGCAATATCGCCGGCGTGAAGTATCCTCAGGACAGCATGGTCTGCCGGATGAAAGGCCAGGCAGGTACACAGGTCCAGATCCTGGTAAAGCGTGGGAGCGAGACCATTCCTTTCAATATAAAGAGAGGAAAAATCCCCGTACACTGCGTAGATGCGTCGTTCATGATAAACGACACCACCGGATATATCCGACTTTCCAAGTTCACGCGCACCACTTACGAAGAATTCAATGCTTCTGCCAAGTCTCTGCTTGACAAGGGAATGAAACATCTGATTTTCGACATCAGGGACAATTCGGGCGGCTATTTCGACCAGGCGCTCCTGCTTGCGGACCAGTTCCTGGAAAAAGATGCGGAAATAGTTTACCTCCAGGGCCTTCACCGCGCCAAGAAGAACTATCAGGCTGACGGAAAAGGCATCTTGAAGGATGTCTCCCTTTCTGTTCTCATCAATGAATCCTCCGCTTCCTCCAGCGAGATTTTCGCCGGAGCCATTCAGGACAATGACAGGGGAACCATCGTGGGCCGCCGCTCTTACGGCAAGGGACTCGTCCAGGAACCGATATATTTCACTGACGGCTCAGCGGTCAGACTCACGGTAGCCCGTTTCTATACCCCGTCAGGAAGATGTATCCAGAAACCGTATTCTGATGATTATCAGTACGATATCTATAAGCGCTATGCCGACGGCGAGATGTTCGACAAGGACAGTATCAAGGTGGACAAGAACGAAGTCTATCACACGGTAGGCGGCCGCACCGTATATGGCGGAGGCGGCATTGTCCCTGACGTTTTCGTGCCGGTGGACACTACGTCGGCTACCCGTTTCTTCATCAAGTGCAACAAGAAGACTACCCAGATGCGTTTCGCTTCGTCCATCTTCGACAAATACGGCAAGCAGTTGTCCGCCATTGACAATTATGCTTCATTGGAGGCATATCTGGACGGTCTGGATATTCCGGCGAAGTTCAGGGCCTATGCGGCCAAGACAGACGGCATTGTTCCGGCTCCGGGCGAATGGGAGGAGACATGCCCTTATCTTATTCCGCAGCTCCGTGCTCTCGTGGGCCGTTACTCCAAGCTTGGGGACAATGCGTTCTATCGCATATACTTGCGCATTGACCCTGTGCTGAAAGCAGCATTACCGGAGTAAATAATTTTTTGATAATGGCGAAACTTTGGTATTTTTGTAATTCTGATGATAGAATAAACCGGCCGTTTGCCGGACTGACAGAATGCTGAAAGAAAATGATTTTTCACGGCTTGAACTGAAACTCAGCGCCTGCCGCGACAACTACAGATATTTCAGAGGCTTGTTGGAACCTTCCACCAAGCTTCTTGTGCTTGTAAAGGCCAATGCTTACGGACATGGCGCGGTAGAGTTCGCGTCAATGCTCCAGAAAGAGGGCGCCGACTACCTCGCAGTGGCCTATCCGATAGAGGGAATCGAGCTTAGAAAAGCCGGAATCAGTCTTCCGATACTTGTGCTGACGGCCGGTACGGATTTTTTCAACGAGATGATTGACAGCAGGTTGGAGCCGAGCATACCTAATATGTATGCATTGAGGACGCTTTGTGATGTGCTGTCCCGTAGGGGAGTGAAGAACTTCCCTGTGCATATCAAGCTCGATACAGGAATGCACCGTCTCGGTTTCATGACTGAGGAACTGCAGGAACTTACGGATTTTCTGAAGACCACGGATGCCGTCAAGGTGAAATCGGTGTTCTCGCATCTTGCGGCGGCTGAAGACCCGGAGTCGGACGACTTCACTCTCGGCCAGATAAAGATGTTCGAGACCAATGCCGACAGGATTACGCAGGAGATCGGCTATAAGCCAATGCTTCATATACTCAACTCGGCCGGAATAGAGCGTTTCGCTGCTTATCAGCACGATATGGTCAGACTCGGAATCGGGATATACGGCATCAGCGCACTGCCTGGAGTGAAACTCTCACCGGTGGCTTCGCTTAAATGCAAGATATTGCAGATTAAGCATTTGTCTCCGGAAGACGGAACCATAGGATATGGCAGGCATGGACATATAGCGCCGACAGGAACGGTCATAGCAACCATACCGGTAGGATATGCGGACGGCATTGACAGACACCTCGGCTGCGGTCATGCTTCGTTTTCATTGAACGGGCACAGGGTTCCGACCATCGGCAATATCTGTATGGACATGTGCATGCTGGACATTACCGGCGTGGATGCGAAAGTCGGTGATACGGTGACGGTGTTCGGGGATGATCCGTCCGTAACGGAACTCGCTGATATATTGGGTACTATACCGTACGAGATATTGACAAGCATCCCGAGGAGGATAGACAGGGAAATAATAAAATAGCAATATATGTTAGTAGTAATAGAAGGGCTGGACGGCTCCGGAAAATCGACTCAGGTGAAAAGACTCAGGTCTTATCTGGAAAGCAGGACTGACAATCTGGAATACATCCACTTTCCGCGTTATGATTCTCCTGTTTATGGTGAGCTCATAGGAAAGTTTCTGAGAGGTGGTTTCGGTAGCATTGACAGTGTTCATCCTCAGCTGGTGGCTCTTCTGTATGCGGAAGACAGGCACGGTGCGGCGCCTCAGATGCGCAGGACGCTGGATGAGGGCGGTATCGTTCTGCTGGACCGTTATGTCTATTCCAATATTGCGTACCAATGCGCAAAAATCGATGACCAGCAGGAGCGTGAAGCACTCCGCAAATGGATTTTCGACACGGAATACGGACAGTTCGGTCTGCCGAAGCCGGATCTGAACATCTTCCTGGATGTGCCTATCGGATTCGTGGAGAAGAAACTTGAGGCAGGCAGGAAAGGTGACGACAGGGAGTATCTCGAGGGAAAGACAGATATCCACGAGGCTGACATCGAGTTCCAGAAGCGCGTGCGCGAAGTGTATGTGAGCCAATGTGAAATGGATCCGGACTTCATCAGGATCGACTGCCGCTCCTGTGACGGCTCGATGCTTCCGCCTGATGAGATCGCTGCGGCCATTATGGCGACAGTGGATGGAAAACGATAATTCAATTATTTGGGAATGAGTTATATAGGCAGTAAGGCAAGGCGCTTATGCGCCGTCCTGGTAGGACTGGTATTCTTCGTGACGGGAACATTGAAACTGATGGATCCTGTCGGTACGATGCTTATAGTCAGGGAGTATCTGAACTTCCTTCATCTCGGCTTCCTCAGTGGTGCAGCCATGGTCTTCGCCGAGTTCTTCGCAGTTGCCGAGACTGGTCTGGGAATCTGTCTGGTGACAGGAGTTTTCAGGAAGGTGACGGCCTGGTGCGTGACCGGTCTGCTCGGCGGATTCACCCTGCTTACGCTGCTGCTCTGGATATTGAACCCGTCTATGGACTGCGGCTGTTTCGGTGAGGCAGTGCATCTTACTCATTTCCAGTCATTTGCCAAGAATATTGTACTGTGTCTTCTGACATTTGCCGCATTCTTCCCGTACAAGGATTTCGGCGAACCGAAGAAAAGCAAATATGTGACATTCGCATTGACGGCAGCCGCATCAGCCGCTTTTGCAGCCTATTCGCTGATGTTCATACCGATGCTCGAACTTACGCCGTTCAATCTCAGTTCGCGTCTTGAAGCAAGCGAAGAGCCGGCAGGGGGAGAAGATGAATATGTTTCCACATTCGTCTATGAGAAAAACGGAAAACGCGGTCTGTTTACTCTGGACTTCATTCCTGATTCAACCTGGACCTTCGTCGAGGCCCATACCGTAAAGAAAGAGGATTATATCAATGAGACTGATTTCCCGCGTCTTTCGTTCAGGGACAATTCAGGTGAATATCGTGACACTCTGGCTGTGAACGGTCTCGTGATGGCGGTATCTGTTCCGGAACCGGCCAAAATGTCTGCGAAACGATGGGAAAATACGGCAAGGCTTCTCGGCGATGCCGCTGAAAAAGGCTTTGTCCCGCTGCTTCTGGTGGCTGATTCCCCTGATGGCTTCTCGCATCTCATCGCTTCAGAAAAGCTCGGTGCGGAGGAGTCAATGCAGCTGATGACTGCTGTGTATTATTCTGATTACAAGACGCTTATATCGCTCAACCGCTCAAACGGAGGAGCAGTATATTTCAATGACGGCAACATTCTCTGCAAGTGGGCTGCCCGTAATCTGCCGAGTCCGCGAAAGCTCGCGAAACTTGTGAGGCATGATGCTACGGAAGTTATGCTCGACTCGGATTCCAAGGGCAAACTGGCATTTGAGGCGTACATGCTTTACACATTGGCGATGATGCTTATCATATAAGGTGTGACTTTGTAAACAATATTTATAGAAATGAAAGGAGTATATATTTTTCTTGCAAATGGTTTCGAGGAAATCGAAGCGCTTGCGACTCTCGATGTCCTCAGACGTGGAGGCGTGGACGTGAAGACTGTTTCTGTACTCTACGACAAGTTCGTAACCGGTTCCCACAAGACGACCGTGGTTGCGGACATGACCTACGGAGAGTTCAAGGCTGAAGTCCAGCTCGACGGAACTGATGAGTCTGACGTGATGATTTTTCCTGGCGGTATGCCCGGAACCAGGAACCTGGCGGAAAATGGTGAGATCATAAACTTCATGCGTCTGCATTATGCTGAAGGTGGTGCTGTGGCAGCGATCTGTGCTGCACCGGGCCTCGTGGTTTCACAGCTTCCAAGCCTTCAGGGCAAGCATTTTACTTGTTTTGACGGATTCGAGGATGCTCCTGTTGCCCGTGGAGGTATCTACGAGCAGAAACCGGCTGTCCGTGACGGCAATCTCATTACCGGCAGGGGAGCTGGCTGCGCCGTGGAATTCGGCCTGGCCATCCTTGCTCATCTCAAGGGTGAAGAAGCTGCCGCTGCAGTAAGACATTCACTGATGCTGTAGAAGGACTCTATGGACAAGAACAGGGTTATCGACGTGATGGGAATCATAAACATCACGGAAAACTCATATTATGCAGAAAGCCGTTGTCTGGACGCTTCAGGGTCTGATGACATCTCCAGGATTCTTTCCAGAGCCGGTATGATGCTGGAGGACGGCGCTTCCATACTGGATATAGGTGCCTGTTCCACGCGGCCAGGCTCGTCTCCTGTGGGCGAGGAAGAGGAATGGCGTCGGCTCGGACCTGCATTGACATCGATAAAAAAGGAATTTCCTGCTGCGCGGATTTCGATCGACACGTATTGGCCGTCGGTGGTGCGCAGAGCATATGACACGATAGGGGAGTTTATTGTCAATGATGTGACTGCGGGTGAGGGGATGTATGAGAAGACGGCTCCAGGCGAGCCCGGGCCGATGCTGACTGAGGTCGCTGCCCTGTCGCTGCCTTTCGTGGCAATGCATATGAGAGGTAATCCTGTGACAATGCAGTCACTTACTGAGTATCAGGATGTTACTGAGGACGTGCTGTCATATTTCCGTGCATTTTCAGTCAAGGCTGAGGCTGTGGGCCTGACGGACTGGATTCTCGACCCGGGATTCGGCTTTGCAAAGACATTGGAACAGAATTATCAGCTGATACGCGAGCTGGACAGGTTTTCAGAGTTCGGCAAGAGGGTGCTTGTGGGCGTGTCGCGCAAGAGTATGATTTTTAGGAAGTTCGGCATTACTCCGGAAGAGTCGTTGCCGGAAACTCAGGTGCTGCATTACAAGTCCTTGTGCCAGGGGGCTGATATTCTCAGGGTACACGACGTGGCGGAAGCTGTCCGCACGGTGGAACTGTACCGTACGCTTGAATAAGATAAATAAGAAACAAACAATATAATGGACACTCATTCATTACTTGCCGTGTCACCGATTGACGGCCGTTACGCATCCAAGACAGAATCTCTCGGAGCATATTTCAGTGAATTTGCATTGATCAGATACCGCGTGCGCGTGGAAATCGAGTATTTCATCGCACTCTGCGAACTGCCTCTGCCTCAGCTCAAGGACATTGACAAGAGCAAATATCAGGCAATGCGCAGCATCTATCTGGATCTAACTCCGGAGCAGGCGATGGAGGTGAAGGAAATCGAGAAGACTACCAATCATGATGTCAAGGCGGTGGAGTATTTCATCAAAAGGCATTTCCACGAGCTCGGCCTCGACAAATGGTCGGAATTCGTGCATTTCGGTCTGACTTCCCAGGATATAAACAACACTTCCCAGCCGCTTATGCTCAAGGAGGCTCTCGAGGATGTATATATGCCGGCCCTGAATGAGGTCCTGAATATGGTTTCAGGTATGGCGGAGCAGTGGAAAGATGTTCCTATGCTTGCCAAGACGCATGGCCAGCCTGCTTCTCCGACACGTTTGGGCAAGGAGTTCAAGGTGTTCCAGGTCCGTCTTCAGGAGCAGCTCCGTCAGTTCGCTCTTCTTACCTATCCTGCCAAGTTCGGCGGTGCTACCGGCAATATGAATGCGCACAAGGTAGCGTTCCCTGACATCGACTGGATTTCCTTCGGTGACAGGTTTGTGGATTCTCTCGGTCTGAAGCGTTCGTTCCCGACCACGCAGATAGAGCATTACGACAACTTGGCTGCCATTTTCGACTGCCTGAGGCGTATCAATACCATTCTTATCGACATGTCCCGTGATATCTGGACTTACATATCGATGGAATATTTCAAGCAGAAGGTGAACAAGAATGAGGTGGGCTCTTCGGCAATGCCGCACAAGGTGAACCCTATCGATTTCGAGAATGCGGAGGGCAACTTGGGAATGGCCGACGCCGTGCTCACATTCCTGTCCATGAAACTGCCTATTTCCCGTCTGCAGCGTGACCTTACTGATTCCACTGTGCTAAGAAATGTAGGAGTGCCTCTCGCTCACGGACTTATAGCATTGGCTTCCCTCAAGAAAGGATTGGGCAAGCTGATTCTGAATGAAGATGCCATCCAGGCTGACCTTCACCGGAACTGGGCTGTGGTGGCCGAGGCCATACAGACGATTCTCAGAAGGGAAGGCTACCCTAATCCGTACGAGACTCTGAAGGCCCTGACCCGCACGGGCGGCGCCATCGACGAGAATACCATCGAGACCTTCATAGACGGCCTCGACGTTTCCGAGTCAGTCAAGTCTGAGCTTCGTGCCATCACCCCTTGGACCTACACCGGGTTTTAGCGGGTCCTGACCTGAATTTGTAAAAATCGCGTAATTTCTTGACTTACAAGAGATTACGCGATTTTCATTATTGCAGGTTGTTCCAAACTTTGGCGCATCGACTATCACAGCGTGATACAGTGCACCGCCGTCAGGTGTCCCGTGTTACGGCGTGTCACTTCACATTGACCTGAGCCTTGATCTTGGCGATGAACTCGGACGGAAGCTTCTCCATCTTGCTGAACTCGTCGATAAGCGCCTTGGAGTCGATGGATTCCAGATATTTTCCTGCATTCTGCGGGTCCTCGCTGATGAAGCTGGAGCACTGCGCAAGTGCAAGGAACGAATCAGGAAGCATCATGTAAGGGTCGATGTTCTTGCCGAATACGAGCTTGGTCTCAGGAGTCAGCTCCATCATCCTGTGCATCAGCGCCTTCTTTCCGTTCAGAAGGTCCCTGTGGGTGGCAGCATAGTCACTGAACCTGCACTCGACCGTAATTTCTTCAGTGGCAGCTGATTCAGGCAGATAAACTACAGCGGAAAGGTCTGCTCCCACATAACCCCACTCGGCCTCGGTGCCATTGACCTCGGCATTGTGCGCGGCGAAACGTGAATAAGGAATCTCGATGCCATTGACAAAGACCTTTTCCGGCGCGAACACCCTCGCGAACACTATCTGAAGCCTGCGGCTCGGGTCAATGCCGTTGTATGTTCCTTTTCTGCCTGATACTGTGACCTTTACGTGAGAAGCATCTGCACTCTTGCTGATTACGGTAGTCGCATACTCGTTTTTGTACGCCTGCGTTTCACCGTCATCCTCATAGAGCGAAGTGCTGCTCTCGCCGTCGCCAGGAGCCACGAATATCCTTATGTTGTTGTCCTTTTCCTGAAGAGAGGTGATCTTCTCGCCTGCCATAGGGATAACTGCACCGGCCTTGATGTAGTAAGGATTTTCGCTGATGGTATAGGTGAGCGTGTCGGTCTGGCCGCCCTTGATCAGAGTGCCTGTGGCCACGTCATACCAGTCATTTCCCTCTGGGAACCACATTCCGCGTTTTGCAAGTCCTGTAACCTTGTCAGCCGGAGAACATACGGTGGTGGCGAGGATGTCGTCGCCGAACATGAACTCCTCTTTCCAGTCGTAGGCCCTGGAATCCTCAGGATAGTAGTAATACATCGGCCTGCACATGGAAATGCCGGTGTCGTAAGTCTGGCGTGCGGCATTGTAGATGTACGGAGAGAGGTCGTATCTGAGCCTGATGGCGTCGCGCATCGCGTCGAAATGGTCAGGGAATACCCAGAAACGCTTCTCCATGGTCAGGTCCTTGGTGGAGTGAGTCTTGAAAATCGGAGTGAACACACCTGACTGGAGCCATCTCGTATATAGTTCAGGGTCAGTCTCTCTCACGCCTCTAGGCTGCATGTGGCCTCCGATGTCGTGGCCCCAGTAGCCATAGCCTACGTTGGATGCGGTGGCTGTGAAATACGGCAGGTAGCCGAGCACCTTCCAGCTGGCATAGGTGTCTCCGGAGAAACCTATCTGATAACGGTGGCTTCCGATGCCACCCCAGCGGTGATAGATCATCGGACGTCTCGCATAGATGCCCTCACTTTCACTCTGGCGCACCATATCATTGAAGAAGGTGTAGTTCAGCCAGAAAGTGTTGCTCAGTCCCGGCATATATTTGCTTTCCTTCCACTGCTGCCAGTCGAGCCACCAGAAATCCACACCCTGTTTCTCGAACGGACGTATTACTGAGTTGAAATAGGCATTGGCCCAGTTCTCATCGTCTATTCTGAACGGAACAGGCGCCTTACTGCCATCAGCATTGACATAACCTTTAGGTCCGTCATAGACGGAAGTGCGTGAGAGATAATCCTTTACAAATCTGTCATAAGGCTCTTCGTAAGGCTGGATGCCCGAAGCCGGATGCAGGTTCAATGTGGTTTTCAGTCCGAGGTTGTGGAGGTCCTGCATGCAGTTTGCCGGGTTCGGGAACAGCTTCTTCTGCCAAGTGTAGCCGGTCCATCCGATGCGCTGGTCATACTCGTCTTTCGGGGATTTGCGTGCTCTGAGCGTCCATGTCTCGTGCCAGTCCATATCCAGAACCATGACATCTATAGGGATGCTCAATGAGCGTATTTCCTTGCCGAGTCCCACAAACTCGAAGTCAGAGTACTGCCAGAATCTGCACCACCAGTATCCGAATGAGTATTTAGGAGGAAGTGGAATCTGACCGCCGATCTTCACGAAATCCTCGACTGCAGCCTTGTAGTCGTGTCCGTATGCGAAAATATAGAGGTCTTTCCTCTCAACGCTGTCCCTGCATGCCACCCAGTTCTTCCAGTCAGTGTCCTCCGGAACGAAAACCTGTCTGTCGGATTCGTCGATGATGGCCCAGCCGTCGCGTGAGGCCACACCCTTGTCGTACGGCTCTTTTGTGGTGATGCCGTCGCAGCCGTCAAGCGTTCTTGCGGTTCCGAGCAGGTTCCCGCTGTCGTCAAGTCCCGGGTGCCAGGTAACCTTCTTTGTCCCTGTCTTGGAAGTCGGGTCCGCCATATGGAAAGTGACGTGGAGATTGTTCTCGTCGAATTCTTTGTCTCCGGTGTAGGTCAATGTCAGGTCAGATGTCTTGATAGTCACCTTCTTGCCTGAGCGTTTTACCGTAAACTGCGGCACAGGCATCTTCCTGTTCACGATGCCGAGAGTCGCCCTGTCCTCGAATTTTCCGTCAGCGGACCATTCCATACGGATGAGACGGCTTCCAAGTACGGTGAAACGTGCCTTTCCGGCCACGACTTCCGCCTTGGCATCAGCCTTCGGGTCATCTGCAGACGGCTTGCTGAGTCTGAGTTCTTCAGAACCGAGCAGCCTGCGTGCAAGAAGCGGTTCGTTGGTGGTGATGCAGTCCACGCCGAGACCGATCATCGCCTTCATGTCCTGTTCCTTGTTCACGGTCCAGACATTGACGCTCATGCCTTCGTCATGCGCCTCCTTCACCCATTCAGGGTGCTTATAGAACACAGAATAATGATAGTCAATGCCGTTTATTCCGTCCTTTTTGAGCAGAGACGGGGCAATGTCGCCGTTCAGATACTGGTTCGTGAACTCAGGCGCTTCCGCTGCCAGTTTCTTGCATATGTTCATGCTGAAGGAGATGAACATGACTCTGGACGGATCGTAGAGGCCGTGCTCCTTCAGCTGCTTCAGAGCGATGTCCACGAGCTTGTCCTCACGCTCTTTGCTGTACTGCGACTTGAACTCGAGCACCAGTACCGTAGTGCTGCATCCTTCAGCCTGGGTCAGATACTCGTCGAGGGTAGGCATAGTCTCGCCGTTCGCGAGCTTATACTGCTTAAGGAATCCGTAGGTGTTCTTCTGGATGTCCTGCCCCTGGATATGCGCATCGTGATGCACCACGACGACATCATCAGCAGTAAGATGAACGTCGAATTCGCTGCCCCACAGGGCATATTCCTGGGCCGTGCGGAGAGAAGCGATGGAATTCTCCGTATGGGAAGCCTCGTCGCAGTTCCAGAATCCGCGGTGCGCGCCTATCCTGATGCTGCCGGTGCTCTGTGCCAGTGCCGGAGTGGCTAAGGTCAATGCCGTCAATGCGGCAAGTCTTATCAGTTTGTTTCTCATATTTATTATTATGTGTTTGTTTCCACAAGATGTATCTTACAAAGATAATAATTTTTCCGTTGCCCTAATTGGAATTGTCGGAGGTTAGGAGTAATTTTGCCACCCCGTTCTGCAGACAATTTGTCAGCGGGGGCTATGAATTATTCGGTTTATTATGATACGTGACGACTACGACTCACTGGTTGAGTCCATCTTCAGAAGATTTCCATCAGTCCAGACTTCCACTTTCGGTGATGCCTATAAGCCTGGTCTTGAGCATATTGAGACTTTCTGTGCACTACTCGGAGAGCCGCAGAAGTCTTTCCGTACCATTCACGTGGCCGGGACCAACGGAAAGGGTTCAGTCGCCAACATGCTTGCTTCGGTGCTCTCGGCTTCAGGATTCAAAACAGGACTCTACACCTCCCCGCACATCCTCGATTTCAGGGAAAGAATGCGGATGGCAGGTCCGGATTCAGTAGCCTCACTCATACCTGAGGAATATGTATATGATTTTCTGACGAAGTGGTCCGACACGTTCGACAGACTGGAATTGTCATTCTTCGAAATAACTACCGGGCTGGCCTTCAAATGGTTTGCGGATCAGAAGGTGGATTTTGCGGTCATAGAAGTCGGTCTCGGAGGAAGACTCGACAGTACCAATGTAATAACTCCGGAACTCTCCATCGTCACCAGCATTGGTCTGGACCACTGCGACCTGCTCGGCGACACCCTGGAAAAAATCGCGTTCGAGAAAGCGGGGATCTTCAAGCGTGGAGTCCCGGTCGTGATAGGGGAGACTCTTCCGGAAACGGAGCCGGTCTTCCGTTCCCATTTCGCGGAAGTGAACGTGGAGGACAGTCCGGAACTGGTCTTCGCTGACAAGGCTGTTCCGTCAATGTGGTATATGAAAGATGAGATTCTGAAGTCAATGGACTTGAGGGGCGAATACCAGGAAAAGAATCTCAGGACAGTCCTTGCAGCCGTGGATGTGCTCAGAAATGTGATATCTTCTGCCTCGCTGAAAGACAACTCTTTGGTAGCCAAGGCGATTGCCGATACTGCACGTAGGATGGACTTCCATGGCCGATGGGAGCGCCTCTTCACCAATCCGGACGTGATATGCGACATAGGTCACAATGCCGCAGCCCTCAAGTATAACTTTGCGCAGCTGGAAAAAGCCCTTGCCGACGGCACATATACATCATTGATAATGGTCTATGGCGTAATGGCAGACAAGGACTTCGATTCCATAATGCCTCTGTTCCCGGAAAACGCGACCTGGATCTTCACTACTCCGGACACCCGGAGAGCAGAGCCGGCAGCCGAGATATTGGCCAGATACTCAGCGTTTTGCGAAAAGACTGGCCGCAGCGCCTCCCGACTTTATGTCAATGATTCCGTACGTGATGCCGTAGCGATGGCATTGAAAACCGCTTCGGCTTACGGTGGAAATCCGCTCGTCTATATCGGCGGCTCCACATTCGTGGTTTCCGAAGCGGTCAAGTGCTTCAGGCGCGTTCATTGATGCGTGGTGGCCGCCAATCGGCGATGCACCAAGTGCTGTCTAAAGCGTCACGGAAATTTCTTCTCCAGTGTAATCGACTGATTTTCTGCGGATTTCCTCAGGAGAGATGACCTCTACATTGACAGTCTTGGCAGGCGCCATGCCCTTGAACGAGCCTTCGCGGGCCTTGATGGTGAGCGTGGAGGCCTCGTCGTTCCATACCATCGGGTAGCGGCAGTATTCGCCCCGCTCGTATCCGTATGTCAGACCGTCGTCTTCGTACAATGAATATACGGCGTCTTTGCCGGAGAATATCTTCAATGTCAATGTCTTGCCGTCATCCTGTGCAGTATATTGGATATCAGCGCCTTCAGGCACGATCTGGCCGGCTCTTGCGAAAAGCGGAATCCTGTCATAAGGAGCATCAGCAATGATTTCTCGGCCGCCTTCGAGGGCTGTTCCGCTGTACCAGTCATACCATCTGCCTTCCGGAAGATATACCTTTCTGCTTCTTGCACCGTATTCATAGACAGGGCAGACAAGGAGTGCGTCACCGAACATGAATTCGTCTCCCGATGACAAGGTTTTCTTGTCATTTGTGAAATCCATCACCAGGGGCCTCATTATGGTATAGTCCTCGAAATGTACCCGGGAATTCATGGTGTAGATGTATGGCATAAGCCTGTAGCGGAGTTTGTCGGCATTGACAATAGCTTGATATGCAGGATGTTCCGTCGGCGCGATGTTCTGAGGCTCGCGCAGAGGCCACTGTCCGTGGGCGCGGTAGAGAGGACAGAAGATGCCCCATTCGTGCCACCTTGCCTGAAGTTCCCTCCATTCGGTGAGGTCCTTGTTCTCGATGCCGGTCTTGTCGTATTCCTGCTGGGCTGCCATATACCTGTTCTCGACACTGAATCCTCCGATATCCTGAGTCCAGAACGGAATGCCGCTGATGGAGAAGTTCAGTCCGGCGCTGATCTGCGCCTTCATATCTTCCCATCTGGTTCCGATGTCACCGCTCCAAGATGCTGTAGAATATCTCTGAAGCCCTGCAAATCCGTTTCTGGTGAGCAGGAACACTCTCTGGTCAGGCGCCTCGGAGCGCTGTCCTTCGTAGATGGCCTGGGCATTCATAAGTGCATAGGCATTGAAATACTCAGTCGAGGTGCCTAGCGCGGTCGGTCCGCAAAGTGCCTTGCGGTAGTCCATGTCGGTGCAGTCGTGGATGTTCGGCTCGCTCGCATCCATCCACCACGCATCTATTCCAAGTCCGAAAAGATGCTCTTTCATCTGTTTCCAGAACAGTTTTCTGGCACCTTCCGCATAGGCATCGTAAAATGACTGCTGATATCCGAGCCAGTCCTCCACGCTGTCGGTTATTGCGCGGCGGTAAATCCATCCGTGTTCGTCAAGCTCCTTGAAATGCTCCGTGTTGGCATAGAATTTCGGCCATACGGAAATCATGAAACGTCCACCCATGGCATGGATCGAATCCAGCATCCCTTTCGGGTCCGGATATCTGCTGCGGTCGAACTCATGGCTGCCCCACTGGTCGTCCTCCCAATACCTCCAGTCCTGCACGATGTTGTCCACAGGAATACCTTTCTTCCTCATTTCTGCCAATGTCCCGAGTATATCCTCCTGCGAAGCATAGCGCTCGCGGCTCTGCCAGTAGCCCATTGCCCATTTCGGCATTATCTGGGCCTTTCCGGTGATGGTGCGGTAGCCGCTGATTACTTCGTCAATGCTGTCTCCGGCAATGACATAATAGTCGATCTGTCTCTGCATCTCGCCCCACCAGTTCATCCTCTGCTGCACGTCCTCAGGAACAGGGCTCAGCACCTTCAGTCCGCAGTAGGATACATCTCCGTCAGGCTTCCATTCTATTCTGAGAGGTATGCGTTTTCCCGCTTCAAGTCTTGTCTCGAATTTCCTTCCGTTAGGGTTCCATGCGGTGCGCCATATCTCTGGAGTCATCGACTTTCCGTCGATAAAGACCTTGGTATAGCCGGCGTAATATATATAGAAATGGTAAAGTCCTGTTTCTGAAGGCTCTATCTCGCCCTCGAACACTACAGAAGAGCCGTTGAACCTGAAATCAGGAGCATTGCGGACCTTCCCGCAGTCCGGAGTCTCCAGGAATTCCTGAGCCAATGCGGTTTCTCTTCTTGTCAATGTGCTGCCGTCGGCTGCCGTGTAGGTTCCGGTAATCGCGCCTTCCTCTCCGTTCTTGTCATAGAGTCTGAACACATTGCCGATCTGCTCATAGTCTCTCGGGTCGCCCCAGCGGCAGAAACTGTTGCTGTCCCAGAGCAGTCCGTACTTCTTGGAGGAAACAATGAAAGGAATGGAAATCTTGGTGTTGTACTGGTACAGTTCCTCGTTCTTGCCCTTGTAGTTCCAGTCGTCTGCCTGATGCTGTCCGAGACCGTAGAATGCCTCGTCTTCAGGAGAGTCGAAACTCTGGCTGACGGTCCATGCCTTGTCGCCGTTTACCGTAATGGGAGTGAAAGAACGGCAATGTTCTGCAGTCAGTTCTGTCCCGTCAGGCCGGAAGAACGAAACCCGTCCGTCCGAGTTGTCCACAACTGCGGTTATTCCCGGGGCCTTGACAGTAGTTACAGAATCGTCTTTTGTTACATTGACCCTGATTTTTCTCTGCGGCTTCAGCGCCATCAGGGATTTTCCGTCGATGAAATCGGCGCCTTCAGGTACGGATGTGACGCGCAGGATATTGTCAGAATAGGCTTCTACTCTGGTCTTTCCTCCCTCGTAGGAGATTGTCACTGAATTGGTTGAACATGCTGTCAATGCGAGCGCGGCGGCTGCGGTGATGGCAGGAATGAGTCTCATGCTGAATGTGGTTTTATGAAGTTCCGCCTGCAAAATTATATCATTCGCATGATTGTCCGCCACAAACAGGCATCATTGACAAAAATCCGTCAAAAAAGTATCAAAAAAAGCTGATATTCCGCTGACGGCTGCTGTAGCCCGTGACTTCAGGAGCCTTACCCTTATGCCGTCGGTCTCCACATTCTCGAATCTCAGAATCCTCTTGTGGCCGATATTGGTGCTTGTGGCGATTTCTGTCCACTCTCCGTTTACCATTACGTCCACGGCGAATTCTTCCACCCTCTCGCCGACGGTTCTGATGGCCTCGCTCAGGGCGATCCTGTTTATTGTACGCCTTTCCGGCAGTTTCACCACGATGCTGTCACCCTCATTGATAGGTATGAATGTGTCTATATCATTGTCCAACAGTTCTTTGTCCGCTTCGGCTCCCTTCAGCAGGTCGTTCCCGTAGGTCTCCCTGATTCTTCTTCCGGTTTCTCTGAGAACCTCCACGTCTTTAGCTGCAAAACGTCCGTTCTTGTCCGGCGGGATGTTCAGAAGGAATATGGCGTTGCCTCCGGTGCTGCGCTCGTACATGTCGAAAACGTCATCAGCGCTGCGTGTCATCTGGTGGGTGTCGTCCCTGTAGAACCAGCCATCGCGTATCGAGGTGTTCACTTCTGTCGGCTGATAGTGGAGCCATCTGCCTTTAATGAGTTCGTCTCTTCCGCCCAAGTCGTTGGCCATCAAGTCGTTGAAATGCGAAAGTGTGTCCGGGTTCTCCATATATGGAATCACGTTCCACTCCGTGGCTCTGGTGCGTCCCTGCTCATTGCCGCACCATCTTATATCTTCGCGTCCGAAGATGGTGGCCTGCGGGGCCAGGGTGCGTATGAGCTCTTTCCATGCCTTATAATTATAGGTCTGTCCGCCCTTGCGTTTCGGGTGGGCGCCGTCCAGCCACACTTCGGAAATCGGCCCGTATTCGGTAAGGAGCTCGAAAAGCTGGTTCAGATAGTATTCGTTGTAGTCGTCCACATTGAAAGTGAACCTGGTCTTGTTCGCGAACGGTCTGCCGGCCACCTCACGCGGAATAGTCCGCAGTGAAGGCTTGCTCCGGTTGCCGTACAGCCCGTCAGGACTCTCTATCTGGTACAGGTCGGCAGGCGAAAGGTATATTCCGAGCTTGAGACCATATTTCCTGCAGGAATGTGACAGGTCCTTGAGCACATCTCCTTCTCCATTACGGAACCCGCTGGACATTATTCCGTGCCTGGTATATCGGCTCTGCCACATCACGAATCCGTCATGATGTTTGGCCGTGAAAATCACCATCTTCATACCGGCGTCCTTCATAGCGCTGCACCATTGGTCCGTATCGAGTTCTTTCAGCGCGAACATCTCCGGGGTTTCCAGGCCGCTGCCCCACTCCTTTCCGGTAAATGTGTTAGGTCCGAAATGCACGAATGCAATGAATTCATCTTCAAGTGCTTGGAACTGGTTCTCGGAAGGTATGACATTGGCCGCCTTCCGGATTATCTCCTCTTCGCTGTCGCCCTCGACGCATACGGTATTGCAGTATTTCTGCTCCGATGTCAATGCAGAGGCTCCGCTGTCCTTTTTGCTGCTTTTTGCCGCGAATATGAAGGCTGCCCCTATGATTATAATCGCCGTAACCGCTGTCAATGTCAATGTTTTCTTGCTCATAAGTACCTGGTTCTGTATTGTTTCCGCAAAGTTAGCAACCGTAAGTCAACTGTCAAAACTTACTTGGAAATCTTGGCGGGTTTCCGTCAATGTCAAGATTGTAGCATTTTATGATAAAATAGTATTTGTTTGACGCTCTATGCGTGAGTAATTTTGCAACGTTGTAATACGGTTTAAAAAGCGTTTAAAGAACAATAACCAATATATGTTAAATCACACACAGTATGAAAGGTAAACTATTTTCGTGCCTGATATTGATGTTCCTAAGCATCAGTATGATGGCTCAGAAAGTGCCCGTATCAGGTACCGTGAGCGATCAGACCGGTCCGGTTATCGGCGCCAGTGTTATCGAGAAAGGTACCACCAACGGCACTATGACTGATAATGACGGTCACTTTACCCTTACGGTAAGCAAAGGTGCGGTGATCGAAATATCATCGATCGGCTATAAGACTCAGGAGATTACAGTCGGAGCTCAGACGAACTTCACAGTGACATTGTCGGAGGACAATGAGTTCCTCGATGAAGTTGTGGTAGTAGGTTACGGCTCAATGAAGAAGAGCGACCTCGCCGGAGCTTCTGTCTCAATGAAAGAGTCCGACCTGAAGGGCTCCATCATTTCGTCTCTTGACCAGAGCCTTCAGGGAAGAGCAGCAGGTGTTACGGCTGTCACCACCTCCGGAGCTCCTGGTTCTTCATCTTCTATCCGCGTCCGCGGTCAGGCGACCATCAATGCCAATGCGGAACCGCTCTACGTCATCGACGGTGTCATCGTCCAGGGCGGCGGAAACACCGGTGCTGATTTCGGTCTCGGAGATGCTCTCGGAAACGGAAAAGTTTCCACGATTTCTCCGCTTTCCACCATCAACCCTGCCGATATCGTCAGCATGGAAATCCTCAAGGATGCCTCTGCCACAGCGATTTACGGTGCGCAGGGAGCGAACGGTGTCGTACTCATCACCACCAAGCACGGCAAGTCCGGTGAGGCCAAGTTCTCATATGACGGTATGGTGGCAATGTCCCGTCAGGCTGTCAGACTCAATATGATGAACCTGCGCGAATATGCACAGTATTATAATGAGATGGTAGAGGAAGGTGACATCTATGAGACCAACCCTTACTATGCCACACCTTCCCTCCTCGGAAAAGGAACCAACTGGCAGGACGAGATCTTCCGCACGGCTTGGCAGCATCAGCACCAGTTGAGCGCCCAGGGCGGTTCTGACAAGGTGCAGTACTATGTTTCAGGTTCCTATATGGACCAGCAGGGTACCATCATCGGTTCCAACTTCAACCGTTTCTCTGTCAGGACCAATCTTGACGCACAGCTCAAGAAATGGCTCAAGCTCGGAGTGAACGCCACCTATGCCATTACCAATGACAACCTGAAACTCGCTGACTCCAACCAGGGTCTCATCTACTATTCCCTCACCACCATTCCGGACATCCCGGTCTATGACGTGAACGGAAACTACTCTTCCACTATCCGTGAGGGCTACACTTCACCTAACCCTGTCGCACTTGCGATGATGGATGAGATCCTCCTCAAGAGAAAGAAACTCAGCGGAAACATCTACGCCGAACTTACTCCGATCAAACATATAACATGGAGAACAGAGCTCGGTTTCGACATGGGCGAATCTGATGCCAACAGATACAAGCCGATGATCGACCTCGGCGGTTGGGTGCGCAGCCAGAACTCCATCAGCTATCAGAAGAACAGCAACTATTTCTGGCAGCTCAAGAATTACCTTACCTATGCCAACCAGTGGGGCAAGCATTCCGTTACTGCGATGGTCGGTCAGGAGTGCTGGGAATCCAGATGGAACTACCTGAGCGGCAGCAACACCGACCTCCCTTCAGACGAGGTGCACAATGTGGCTCTCGCTACCGGAACGCCTTCGATATCTTCAGGATTCGGTTCATCCTCCATGGCATCTTTCTTCACCCGTGAAACTTACAACTACGGTGACAGATACCTCGGAACCTACACCTACCGTTATGACGGTTCGTCCAATTTCGGACCTAAGAACCGCTGGGCAGGCTTCCATTCAGTGGCATTGGCCTGGAGATTCTCCAACGAGAAATTCTTCGAGCCTGTGAAGAAAGTCATTGACAACGGCAAGCTCCGTCTCGGCTGGGGACAGACAGGTAACTCCAGCATCGGTTCTTACGCTTGGGGTGCGGCCATTTCCCGTATGCCTTCTGCGCTCGGTATGGGCTTCCGTCCGTCCAACATCCCTAACACTTCCATCAGATGGGAGAGCCAGGAGCAGTACAATGTCGGACTCGACCTCAGCTTCTTCACCGGAAGACTGAACCTTACCGTAGATGCATACTACAAGAGATCTGATGACATGCTCATGTCAATGCAGCTTCCTTCCTATATGGGAACCCAGGGCAACGGCTCATCCAAGCTCCAGGCTCCTAAGGGCAACTACGGAAGCATCGAGAACAAGGGTCTTGAGATTACATTGGACGCCCATCCGGTACAGCTCAAGAACTTCAGCTGGGACAGCAACTTCCAGATTTCATTCAACAAGAACAAACTCCTCAGCCTGTCTGATACAGAGAACGCTACGCTCGTAGGTTACGGCCAGTGGGGTGATGTGGTCTGCGTTTCCGAAATCGGCAAACCTCTCTACAACTTCTACGGCTACAAGGTCGAGGGTGTATATAAGGACCTGGATGATATCCAGAATTCTGCAAAACCTGCAAAATATCCGTCTGACGGCGTGTTCAGCCGCGGGAATACGGTATGGGTAGGTGACATCAAGTACAAGGATGTTGATGAAAACGGTGTCATCGACGAGCGTGACCGTACTGATATCGGTTCTCCGCTTCCTAAGTTCACTTTCGGATGGACCAACACCTTCAGATACAAGAACCTCGACCTGAGCATCTTCCTCAACGGTTCTTACGGCAACAAGGTGATGAACTACAACTCATTGACATTGACCCACATGAACAGCACCTGGACGAACCAGCTGCAGAGCGTGGTTTCCAAGAGAGCGAGACTCGAGCCTATCGACCCGACCATCGTATATGCTGACGGCAGCAAGTGGTATGACCATATCGACAATGTGAGAGTGAAGAATCCGGGAACAAAAGTTCCTCATACTTCCATCAATGACCCTAACGACAACGACCGTATCAGCGACCGCTATGTCGAGGACGGCTCATTCCTCAGAATCAAGAACATCACTCTCGGATACACCTTCCCGAAAGCTCTTCTGAACAAGGCGAAAATAGAGAATCTCCGTGTTTATGTGAACATCCAGAATCTCTACACCTTCACCAAGTACACCGGCTATGACCCTGAGGTCGGCGCAAGTACACAGGATTCTACCGGTCTTACTTATGGCCTGGACAACGGCCGCTATCCGTCCCCGGCTATGTACTCATTCGGTTTGAACATTACATTCTAAGACATCGGATATGAAACGCAATATAATTTTGAAAGGCTTGTCGGTGGCAGCGGCTGTGATGGCATTCACCTCCTGCGAGGATTTCCTCAACCGCCCTGCGGAAGACAGCTACAACGTAGATAATTTCTACAAGAACGACACTCAGTGCGAACAGGGTGTCAACTACATGTACAACTCCCCGTGGTATGATTTCCAGAGAGGATTCATCAAGGTTGGAGAAGTCATGTCGGGAAATATGTACTGGGGCTCAAGTCCGTATCTGGATTTCACCACCAACGGTACTGACGAGGACCTCGTGAACATGTCCTACTCTCTCTGGGCAGTAAACGGCCATGCCAACACTATCATCAACAATATACTCAACTCCGAAGGCCCGTCACAGGCCTGCAAGAACAAATGCATCGGAGAGGCTCTCACATGGAAAGCGTTCGCATATTTCTTCATGGTGCGTACTTTCGGTGAAGTTCCTATCATTCACGACAATACGGCACTGATTGCTTCAGGAAACGTGAACAAGGTGCAGAAAGTCCAGCGTGCAGACATTTATGAATACATAATCATGACTCTCGAGAAGGCCCTCGAACTTCTCCCCAAGAAGACCGGCGGATTTGCTGACTATGAGAGAATCGACTACTATGCAGCAGAGGCGCTTCTCGCAAAGGTGTATCTCACCCGTGCAGGTATAAGCGGCACTCTCAGTGCTGACGACCTCAAGAAAGCAGCTGATTATGCAAAGGATGTCATTGACAACTCAGGAAGGACATTGACCCCGAACTATGAGGATGTGTTCCGTCTGAAGGGCTTCAACCAGACAGGAGAGTGTCTAATTTCATGGCTCTGGAAATGCGGCCGCGATCCGTGGACACAGCAGAACACTCTTCAGAGTGACCTTGCTATGACCGGCTTCGACGAGAATGGTGACTGCTGGGGCGGTTACGGCGGTCCTTCAGTGGACCTCCAGGCTGCATTCGGCTGCACCGCTACTGACAATCCTGCAGTCCGCGACAACTCTGACATCCGTCGTCATGCTACGATGATGCTTCCTGGTGACGTGTACAGCTATTTCTGGGCTGACAAGACATACTCCGGAAGCAAGAAGGGCTTCGACTATCTCCGTTTCATCTATGACAAGGACGGATACGGTAAAGGCGGACCGGGCGGAGAACTCCAGTGCAATACCGGCGCCAACAACGTGAAGAATCTGTACGGAAACAATCAGGACCATGTCTCTGCATTGGGCATCACTCCGATGAATATGGCCAACCAGCTTCCTACTCACATTCTCCGTCTTTCAGATATATATCTCATTTATGCTGAGGCTGTTGTGAATACTGACAATGCCGCTGCCAAGGAGTATGTGAACAAAGTCCGTGAGCGTGCCGGCGCGAAAGCTCTGGATAACGTGACATGGAATGACATATGGAAAGAGCGTCGTCTGGAACTCGCTGGTGAAGGCGACCGCTGGTATGACTATGTTCGTCGTTCCTACTATGATGTAGATGCCTGCATCGCAGAGCTCAAGGCCCAGAAGAGGTCTTACTGGGATGGCCTCAATAAAGTATGGCAGACTTGGATAGGAGAGAAGTTCGACTATTCAGGCGAATGGGACGCAAGCAAAGTTACCTATAATCCAAAAGATGACAATCCTAACGTCACTGCCTCAAGCTTCACCCTGCCGATGCCGACCGAGGATATCATCTTCAACGGCAACATGGCATCCGGAGCTGAAGCGGTACACGTGGATGTCCGTTCCGAATATCACTATAACTTTTAGTCAATACGGATATGAAAACTATAAAATTACTCAATATCATAGCGGTTTCCGCTGCTGCGGCCACGATGTTCCTTTCGTGCGACAGCATCGACTATCCTGACCGTTACAAGGTTGCGGACGGAAATCCTACCGTGTATTCCGTAAGGTATGCGGACAGGGACCTGACCATCACAGGAGCCTTTATGGATGAAGTCGTATGTCTGCTCGGAGACAATCTGCGCAGTATCAAGGAACTCTGGTTCAATGACCAGCAGGCGATCCTTAACACAAGTTACATTACGGACCACACTCTTATAGTGGCCGTGCCTAAAGTGCTGCCTGTCAAGCAGACAGACAAGATATACATGGTGAACAATGCCAAGGACACCACGACCTTCGACTTCAAGGTGCTGCCACCGGTTCCTGTAATAAACTCAATGTCATTCGAATACGCAAAACCGGGCGAGACGGTGACTGTCAAGGGAAATTACTTCTACGAGCCTATGACCGTGGAATTCACCGGTGCAGAGGCGACCAAGATTTCCAACCTCACATTCAGTTCCTTCGATGTGGTCATTCCGGAGGGTGCGCTTCCTGGAAAAATCAAGGTGACCACGGAATCCGGAACAGGCCAGTCCTCATTCATGTATCAGGATGACAGAGGAATGCTCTTCACATTCGATGACGCGAGGGGAAATCACGGATGGCATAACCAGACCATACAGTCAGACGCCAACTCGTTCAGCGGCAACTATCTCCAGCTCTATAAGGATGGCGTGGTGCTCAAGGCAGACGGAACCGACTGGGCTGATGATGGTTACCATTTCGAATACTGGCCTGGCAACTGGAATACGCCTGAGACCTTCGATGATCCTGACGGAATCGACCTTACCAAGGTTGTGGACTTCAAGGATTTCTCCAATATGACCATCAAGTTCGAATTGAGAATTCCTTCTGAACATCCGTGGAAAGGCTGTCCTATGCAGGTTATCTTCTCAGGCAAATCACAGATTACGATGCAGACGGCAAACAACACATATTTCCACGATGACTTTCACTTCCGAGGGCGCTTTACATGCCGTGGAAAGAAACCGGCTCATTCGATACCGGCGGAAAATGGATTACAGTATCTTTGCCGATTGCAACTGAATTCGTATGGTACTGGACAGGTGACAAGGCTACGGGAACTCTTACTCCTGAGTCATTCTCAGGACTGGAACTCTTCCTTGCGGCAGGCGCTGCCGGAGGTTCATCAAGTACTCCGATGATCCAGATTGACAATATCAGGGCCGTCCCTAACAAATAATTGGAGGAAAACATATTATGAAAAACATATTTAGACTCTCAATCCTGTTTGCGGCATTGGTCTGCTCTGCAGCAGCCTGCTCAAATGAGGAACTTGATACAGCCCAGTACTCCGGCAAGCAGGTAAGACTCGTTTCCTACGGTCCTAATCCTGTGATGCGCGGCGGTGCATTGACCTTCATCGGCAGCAATCTCGACAAGATCGTCGAGGTTGATGTGCCGGGAGTGGAGCCGCTTACTCAGATCGAAGTGGTTTCATCCGGAAAGCAGAGCGAAATCCGTGTCGTGCTCCCTGCCGAAGGACCTGAAGTGGGGAAAATCACTCTCAAATCCTCTGACGGTAAAGTGTTTACGACAGCGACAGAACTCGAATACACGGAACCTATCGTTCTGGACAAGTTCACTACAGCCAAGACTCCTGCCATGCCTGGTGACGAGGTGAAACTCCAGGGCGACTATATGAATCTTGTAATGAGCGTTACATTCGAGGGCGGCGCTGTGGCTCAGGTGAAGCATATCGACAGGCACAATGCTTCTGTCATCATTCCGTCCTCTGCAATTACCGGAAAAATCGTTCTTTCAGATGAAGGTGAAATTGCAAATCTCATCTATTCTGAGAACGAAATTCAGATAGGTGATCCTACAGTGTCCTCAGTTAAGGCTTCTGCTTGGAAGCCTAATAATGAGGCTACTATTTCAGGTACTTATCTCGATATGATTAAGGAGGTGCAGCTCGAAGGTTTTATCACCATTGAATCTGAGGGCCTTGTGGTCTCCAAAGATGGCAAGACATTGACTTTCACTATTCCTCATGAAATGCGGTCGGGAGATATCAATGCAGTAAGCTATGCCGGAAAATCATTTAAGGCGGGAACTGTAGAAATGGTAGTTCCTACTGGCCTCAAGGCAGCTCCGTTACCAGTAAAGGCAGGGGCGGCTCTGGAAGTCTCAGGAAAAGATTTAGATGTGGTGAGTTTTGTGGAGTTCCCTTCAGCCGGTGTGGTCAATGCATTTGAGTTCAAGGATGGGAAAATCTCAGTTACGGTTCCTTCTACCGCAACTGAAGGCAATGTGAAACTCAAGATGGCCAACGGAGACGAGGCGGAAGTCGCTTTCACTCTCGTAAAACCTGTCGTTACAAAGGTTACTCCTACAGAACTCATGGCCGGTGAGGCTATCGTTGTGGAAGGTACTGACCTGGACCTGATCAGCAGCGCCACCCTCGGAGGAAAGGCGATTGAAGATGTCAAGGTCAATGCAGATGGTACTCAATTGGTCCTCACTACCACAGCCTCATCCGTATCCGGAAAAATCGTACTCACCCAGTTCAATGGCGAGACAGTGACACCGGATGCTGACATCAAACTTTCTTACGATTCTTTTATAGTCGTGAACGAGTTGCCGTCTGCCGAGCATATAGGGGCAACAGTGACACTCAAGGGTGAAAACTTCATGATGATCGAGAACATATTCATCGGTGAGGCCAAAGTCGTGACCTATACGGCCCGTTCGGACAAGGAAATCTCATTCATAATGCCGTATAACACTATCGGCACCTACGATATCGTGTTCAATCTTCTTAACGGTGACACCGAGACCTGCCCTTCAAGGATAGGGGTTCTCCTCGAGCAGAAATTCATCATGGCTTGGGAAGGCAGTTGCCCTATCACCTGGAATGACGGCGGCAGAGTGCTTGTCCCGGCGGCCAACTTCCTCGATGTCAAGGCGGGCTCCAAGATGAGACTCTATTACACTTACAACGGACCGACCTGGTGTCAGGCTCAGCTCAATTACGGTGACTGGTCCGGAGTAGTGTTCCCGGAAATCGGAAAGAATGTACTTGTCCCTCAGGATATTTTCGGCTGGAATGACAATGGTGAAGTCAGCAGATGTACAGAGGTTACATTGACCCAGGAAATTCTGGACAATATCCAGGCGAAGAAAGGTGATGCTGAAGGCAAGCAGAACCTCGGTTTCATCATCCAGGGTTCAGACATCACGTTCACCAAGATAGAAATCGTCCAGGAAATCCCTCAGGAGAAGACCATCTGGAAAGGATCGTTCGCAGCAGGCAACTGGAGCGGAAACCAGGACCTCGCATGGGGAGGCTTCGACTGGTCCACCATCAAGGCTGGCCAGAAGTTGATTTTCACATTGACTCAGGACGCGTCTCAGACATATTGGCAGTTCTCTCTGCGTCACGGTGACGGCTGGGGCGAACTTCCTGAAAAGGTGTTTGAGGAAATGACTGAAGGTCAGACACGTGTGGAAGTCGTGATGACACAGACGAATCTGGATGACCTCATCGCAAAAGGAGGTATGGTTATTACAGGATGTAATTTTACATTGACAGAAGTAGCTGTACTCTAAACTTATTCCGGCAGCGGCTGACCCTGCTGCCGGGATCCAATCAAAACTATGAATATGCGGATATATAATTTGTTGATGGTCGCGGCTGTGTCGTTTGCCGTGTGCGCATGCGGGGAGAAAGGTTCAGGTGAGCCGGACAGTCCTGCAGCCGTGGCACCTGCATTGGTCAGTGTAGTTCCGGCGGACGGAAGTGAGGTCTCAGGAGAGACATTGGAAGTGAAATTCACTTTCGACCAGAACGTGAAACTGCCTGATGCGCGGAAAGTAAGCATTGATAATGAGGCGACAGTGTCGAGTGCGCTCGCTTACAATAAGGATGTCACCGTGAAGCTCGCCGGGCTTCGTAAGGGTGTCTCCTATACGCTTTCAGTGGCGGACGGAGCCATCTCCGGATTCAAGAACAATCCTGCCGGGGCATTGTCCTACAGGTTCTCGGTGAAGGCGGACGAGTCCGACTATGACAGGAATCCGTCACAGTCACTTACAGATGCGTCTGCTACGACTAATGCCAAGAAACTCTATGCATACCTGCTTCAGAACTATGGAAAGAAGACATTGAGCGGTGCTATGGGCGGAACGGCTTGGGAAACTACCTATACAGATATGCTGGAAAGCGTTTCCGGCCAATATCCTGCCATCGTCGGATTCGACTATCTGTTCCTCAACTGGCCGGCGAAAGCGTGGAGCGGCTGTCCGGATTACGGAGACATCACACCTGTAAAGAAGGCTTGGGACGCAGGCAGCATCATCCAGGTGGGCTGGCATTGGTCAGTACCGTCGAAAGAAGGCGAGACCGACATCAACAAGTATGCGTTCTATTCGTCCGGAACCACATTTGACATCAATGAGGCTCTTAAAGAAGGGACTTGGCAGAGGACGGTGATTGACAGTCAGATAAGTAAACTCGCCGGATATCTGAAGCTTCTTCAGGATGCCGGTATCCCTGTGATCTTCAGACCTTTGCATGAGGCGGCCGGAGATTATTCATGGGGCTCGTGGTTCTGGTGGGGCGATGGCGGAGCGGAGCCTTGCACAAGACTCTGGAAGTATCTGCGCGACCAGCTTCAGGGCACTTATGGCCTGCACAACTTGATATGGATCTGGACAGTCCAGACCAATGACCAGGGCAAACTCTGCACTGATCTGGAGAAAGCCCGCGCCTGGTATCCGGGTGACGATTATGTGGACATCGTAGGCGCTGACCTTTATGTGGCGAAAGGCACTTCCCAGTCCGCTGCATTCAAGTTCGTGAACAACAGCGTGAAAGGAAAGAAGATGGTGGTGCTCAGCGAGTTCGGAAACCTTCTCGATATTGACAAATTCTTCGCGGAGGATGCTCCTTGGGGATATTTCATGAACTGGTGCAACTACGAGAACGGCAAGCCGGTACTGTACTGCAAAAACAGTGACGGGTCATATTCTTGGAACAATACGGCCTCCGATTGGAAAAACGCATTGGCAAATACTAAAGTGATCAACAGAAAAGACGTGAAATTCTGATATGAAAACATTGAAACATAAGATTTTGGCGACGGCAGTGATGCTTATGGCAGTCTCCGCTTGCGGCAAGGAAAGCAATGGCGGTTCTGTGACCGGACCTGCCCTGTCAGCCTCACCTCTGGAACTCGTGTTCGAAAGCGCGGCTTCCAGTCAGGAGGTCAATGTCACGGCACCTTCCAAACCGAACTTCGTCTCCAGCGCGTCCGACTGGTGCACCGTGACCGCCGGAGCATTTGCGCAGAAAAGCGTAATCAAGGTCAATGTGACTGAAAACCAGTCCGCAGAGGAGCGGAAAGCATCCGTGTCCATCGTATGCGGAGAGGAAAGAGTCAGACTCTCCGTTACCCAGAAGGGCAGGGAAGTGACACCCGAACAGCCTGAGGACTTTCTTGCGGAGATAGTGCCGGGAACGAACAATGCCTGGACAATAGCGAAGAAACTCGGACTCGGATGGAACCTCGGCAACCAGCTCGACGCTCAGAACAATGGCGTCGCAAGCGAAACCGCCTGGGGCAATGCAAAGGCTACCCAAGCTACATTTGACGGCCTGAAAGCGAAAGGAATCACAGCTGTCCGTATCCCTGTCACGTGGCTGGGACATATCGGTGCGGCGCCTGAATACAAGATAGACGATGCGTGGATGAACCGTGTGGCTGAGGTCGTAGGCTATGCCGAGAAGGCAGGTCTGATGGCGATTGTCAATATCCACCACGACGGAGCTGACAGCAAATACTGGCTGAGTGTCAAGAAGGCTACTTCTTCATCCGCTGAATATCAGGCGATTACCGCAGAATTCAAGGCCGTGTGGAAGCAGATTGCCGAGAAATTCGCGGACAAGGGCGACTTCCTCATCTTCGAGCCTTTCAATGAACTCCATGACGGAGGCTGGGGCTGGGGAGACAACATGACCGACGGTGGCGCTCAGTATCGCGTCGTGAACCAGTGGGCCCAGGAGTTTGTCAATGTAGTGCGCGAGACAGGCGGAAACAATGCTTCAAGGTATCTCGGCATACCCGGCTACTGTACGAATCCGGACCTGACAATCGAAAATCTGGTCCTGCCTCAGGACTCCGCAGAAGGCAAACTGCTGGTGGCTGTGCATTGTTATGATCCGCATGATTATACTCTCGAAGCCAAATATGACGAATGGGGACATACCGCAGTGAACAACCCCGCTCCGTCAGATGAGAAGCCGGTAGTGGAAGTGATGGCGAAACTCAAGACCAAATACATTGACAACGGTATTCCTGTCTATTTCGGCGAATGCGGGTGCGTGAACCGCCCTACTTCCCGTCAGACATCATTCCAGAAATACTACCTCGAGTTTTTCTTCAGGGCATGCAGGAATTACGGCATTGCTCCGTTCCTCTGGGACAACGGCGCACTGGATACCGGACGCGAAACCAGCGGATTCATAAACCACTCCACAGGAGAATATATCGCTAACGGCGCGCAGATCATCCCTGCACTGAAAAATGCAATGTTCAATACGGAGAAATCCTACACCCTTAAATCGGTGTATGACAATGCTCCACGCTAATACATTCAGACAATGAAACTTATAAAGACAACTGCTATCGTTATGGCTGCATTGACGGCAATTACAGGATGTACCTGCAGGACAGGGACTCCCGACAAGAACGCTACATCGTTGCTGAACTCGCTCAAGTCGGCGGTGGAATCAGGCAAGTTCTATTACGCTCATCAGGATGCCCTTGTCTATGGCCACGACTGGAAAGTGGAGGATGTGGAGAATGACTCCCTTGACAGGTCAGATGTCCGCATGGTCTGCGGCGCTCATCCTGCCGTAGTGGGGTTTGACCTCGGCGGCATTGAACTCGGAGACAAGGCCAATCTGGACGGCGTGGATTTCTCACTTATGAGCCGAGCTGCCGTAACTCATGTGGAAAGAGGAGGAATCGTGACATTCTCATGGCATGCCCGCAATCCTCTCACCGGCGGCGACGCCTGGGACATAAGCAGCGACAAGGCTGTGGAGTCGGTGCTTGAAGGTGGAGCAAATCACGAAATGTTCATGCAGTGGCTTTCTCGTGTCGCAGACTTTTTCGGTACCATGAAAGATGCTGACGGCAACCTTATTCCATTGATTTTCAGGCCTTGGCACGAGAATATCGGAAGCTGGTTCTGGTGGGGCGGCAACCTGTGCACAAGTGCGCAGTACAAGACGCTCTTTGCATTGACAAGAAACTATATTGAAAAGGAACGCGGTCTGAGGAACATCCTGTGGGCGTATTCTCCGAACTCGGAAATCGACAGCACGCAGTATTTCAGCCGCTATCCGGGCGACGACATGGTGGATATTCTCGGTGTGGACCATTACGAATATGTGGACAGAAGCGATGAGAGCATGACTGAAGACCAGTGCATCGAGGCCGCAAACAGGCACTATAAAGAAAGACTCGCGTACGATCTGGAATACATGGCCGGTTATGCCAAGGAGCACGGAAAGGTGATTGCCGTGTCCGAGACCGGTTTCGAGGGCATTCCTTATTCTCGCTGGTGGACTGACGTGCTGCTGGATGCCATAGGTGACGCACCGGTGGCTTATGTGCTGACCTGGCGCAATGCCTGGGACAAGCAGGAGCATTACTTCGCGGCTCATCCGTCATCTGCGGATACCGACAATTTCCGCGAGTTCTACGAGAATGACAAGACGATATTTCTGAAATAGCAAACTAAAAATTACAGTTATGAATTTCAATGAGAGATTGGAACAGCTTCAGGCTGATTATGAAAATCTGATTTCTAAAAAGAATGAGCCGGTTTATGTGAACGGCGTTTATGAAAGATACAAGAATCCCATTCTCACGGGCGCGCATGCTCCTGTGTTCTGGAAATATGACCTGGACCCTACCACTAATCCGTATCTGGAGGAAAGATTCGGCATCCACGCCGCCTTCAACTCCGGAGCCATCAAATGGAACGGGAAATATGTACTGGCTGTAAGAGTGGAAGGAGCAGACAGAAAGTCGTTCTTCGCCATCGCGGAGAGCCCCAACGGAATCGACAATTTCCGCTTCTGGGACTATCCTGTGACAATGCCGGAGTACGGAGAGCCTGCTGTCAATGTCTATGACATGAGACTGACCGCCCACGAGGACGGATGGATTTACGGAGTCTTCTGCGTGGAGCGCAAAGACCCTGACGCACCGGAGGGTGACCTGTCTTCTGCAGTGGCGTGTGCAGGTATCGCCAGAACCAAGGACCTTGTGAACTGGGAACGTCTTCCGGACCTCAAGTCCAAGTCCCAGCAGCGCAATGTGGTTCTGCATCCAGAGTTCGTAAACGGCAAATATGCCCTGTACACACGTCCTCAGGACGGATTCATCGATGCCGGAAAAGGCGGCGGCATCGGCTGGGCGCTTATAGACGACATTACCAATGCGGAGGTAAAAGAGGAGAAAATCATCAATTTCCGTCATTACCATACCATCAAGGAACTCAAGAACGGTGAAGGTCCTGCTCCGATCAAGACCAAGTATGGCTGGCTTCACCTTGCTCATGGCGTCCGTGGCTGCGCATCAGGCCTCAGATATGTGCTCTACATGTATATGACCGCTTTGGATGACCCGTCAAGAGTGATAGCTGAGCCGGCAGGCTTCCTCATGGTTCCTGAAGGAGAGGAATATGTGGGCGATGTGATGAACGTGCTGTTCTCCAACGGCTGGATAGCAGACGAGGACGGCAAGGTGTTCATCTACTATGCCTCCTGCGATACCAGGATGCACGTGGCTACCAGCACTGTGGACAGACTGGTGGACTATTGCATGCATACCGAGCCGGACGGGCTCAGGACCGGCGAGTCTGTGGAGAGACTTAAGGCATTGATCCATAAAAACTTGACAAAATAATTATCGGAAGACCGGGGTGGCGACGCCCCGGAAAACCTTTTCGCTGATGAAACAGTACGGACACTTCGACGACGATTCCCTGGAGTTTGTCATAACAGATCCGGCCACACCCTGGCCGTGGATAAATTATCTTGGAACTGAAGATTTCTTTTCATTGATTTCCGGAACGGCAGGCGGCTATTGCTTCTGCCGGGACGCGAAGTTCCGTAGAATCACCCGTTACCGCTACAACGGCGTCCCGATGGATGCCGGAGGGAGGTATTTCTATGTCAATGACGCCGGGTCTGTGTGGAGTCCGGACTGGAAACCTTGCAAGGCTCCGCTGGATTTCTACGAATGCCGTCACGGTATGGGTTATACCAGGATTACCGGTGAGAAAGACGGGCTTAGAGTCAGTTGCCTGTATTTCGTTCCGCTGGGACAACGTTGTGAAATTCATAGGGTTACATTGACCAATACCTCTGTGGCCGCTAAGGATTTCAAACTCTTCTCCTGCGTGGAGTGGTGTCTGTGGAACGCGGCGACTGATATGGAGAATTTCCAGCGCAATTTCTCGACGGGCGAGGTTGAGGTGCAGGGGAGTGTGATATATCACAAGACCGAGTATCGCGAAAGAAGGAATCATTACGCTTTTTATAGTGTCAATGTTCCTGTGTCCGGCTATGATACCGACAGGGAATCGTTCATTGGCCTTTACAACGGCTTCGAAGCTCCTGTCAGAGTGCTGGCGGCGGAGTCGGGAAACTCGATTGCCCACGGCTGGAGCCCGATTGCATCTCATTGTGTTTCAGTGACATTGGCCCCTGGTGAGACCAAGGAACTCGTCTTTGTTCTCGGTTATGTGGAAAATGATGACGAGCACAAATTCGAGGAGCAGTTGTCCGCCAGTGAGAAGGCCCAGTCTGAGAAATTGGTAGAAAACACCCCGTTCGGCGGCCCTGTGGCCAACTCGTGCTCGGCATTGATAAACAAACTTCCGGCGCGCCGGATGCTGACATCGTTCATGACGCAGCAGCAGGTGGACGCGGCATTTGAGGCTTTGCGGAACTATTGGCGTGAACTCCTCGGCCGGTTCAGCGTCTCTTCCGGTGTTCCTGAACTGGACCGGATGGTGAATGTCTGGAACCAGTACCAATGTATGGTGACCTTCAATATGAGCCGGAGCGCCAGCTTTTTCGAGAGCGGCATCGGCCGCGGAATGGGCTTCCGGGACTCAGCACAGGATCTGGTCGGATTTGTGCATCAGATACCGGACAGGGCGAGGGCGAGAATCATTGACGTAGCCTCCACCCAGTTCCCGGACGGCGGCTGTTATCATCAGTATCAGCCACTTACCAAGCGCGGCAACAATGATATAGGCGGCGGCTTCAATGACGATCCGCTCTGGCTGATTTTCGGGACAGTGGCATATCTGAAGGAGACTGGGGATTTCTCGATTCTGAATGAGAAAATACCGTTTGACAATGCTCCGGGCAGCGAAAAATCGCTTCTCGACCATCTGTTCATCAGTTTTGAATATACGAACCGGAATCTCGGCCCTCACGGGCTTCCGCTCATCGGTCGCGCGGACTGGAATGACTGCCTGAACCTGAACTGTTTCTCGGACAATCCTGATGACTCGTTCCAGACTACTGAAAACCGCTCACATGGAAGCAAGGCGGAGTCGCTTATGATAGCCGGACTCTATGTGTTCGTCGGAAATGAGTTCGTGAAGCTGCTGGACTATCTGGAGCGGCATCCGGGACATGTCCCTGTACAGCAGAAGGGCAGGACATCTGTCGAGATAGCAAAATGGGTAAGGCGGATGAGCAGTTCTGTGGAGAAATACGGCTGGGACGGGGAGTGGTTCCTGCGTGCCTATGATTTCTTCGGGAACAAGATAGGTTCTTCTGAAAATGAAGAGGGAAAAATATTCATCGAGAGCCAGGGCTGGTGCTCAATGGCCCGTATAGGTGAAGACAAGGGATTGTGTGACAAGGCATTGGATTCGGTGAAGAAATACTTGGATTCGGAGCATGGCATTGTCCTTCTGAATCCGGCATATGCCAGGTATTATAAGGAATACGGTGAGATTTCATCTTATCCGCAGGGTTATAAGGAGAATGCCGGGGTATTCTGCCACAACAATCCGTGGGTAATCATTGCCGAGACTCTTGCCGGGCGCTATGAAGATGCGTGGAGCCATTATTGCAAGATCTCCCCGGCGTTTGTGCAGGACCAGACTCTGCGCAAGGTGGAGCCTTATGTGTATTGTCAGATGGTGGCCGGCAAGGATGCCGCCAAGCCTGGCGAGGGCAAGAACAGCTGGCTCACCGGTACGGCCGCGTGGAACTGGCTGACTGCTTCGGAATACCTTTTGGGCGTATTCCCTGAATATGACGGCTTGCTGCTGAAGCCGGGACTTCCTGCTTCTGTGGGACAATATCATATTGTCCGCCGTTTCAGGGATGCCGTCTATGATCTGACTGTCAATAATTCCGCTACAGGAAAGTCCGAGTTCATAAAATACGAACCGGGTTATCATAAACTGATACTTGATCTTTAGCTCGGGTTTTGTGTTGCCTGAAAAATGTAATCGCCGATGAAACAAGTATTTGCGACATTGATTTGTGCACTCTGCATTGTCCAGTCTTCTTTTGCTGCCGAAACCGGCGGGGAAAAGTTCGGGGGAGTGGTCATCAATAATGACTGGACCTTCGCGATGGGGAATGCGGCGTCCAAGGAACTGGACTATACGCATGGTACAGAATACTTTACGTATATCTGCAAGGTGCAGTCTTCCAATCACAGTCATGCTCCGATAATGCCGGAATTCGACGATTCTTCATGGCAGAAAGTCAGTTTGCCTCACGACTGGGCTGTGGACCTTCCGTACAGTCCGGAAGCGAGTCATTCGCATGGCTACAAATGCATCGGCTGGAAGTATCCGGAAAACTCGGTCGGCTGGTACCGTAAACATATAGAAATCCCGGCAAAAGATAAGGGAAAGCAGTTTTTTATAGAGTTTGAAGGCATATACCGTGACAGCGAAGTCTTCTGCAACGGCTTCTATCTCGGCGGTGAGCGAAGCGGTTATGCATCAAGTGTCTATACATTGACTCCATATCTGAATTATGGCGGGGACAATGTCATTGCTGTCCGGTGCGACGCGTCTTTGGAGGAAGGCTGGTATTATGAGGGAGCCGGAATTTACCGCAATGTGAGGCTGTACAAGTCAGGGCCTGTGTCAATGAAACATTATTCGTTGAAAATCAGCCAGAAAAAGGCGGACGGGTCCATCTGGACTGTCTCTGACGGGACAGCGGACGTGTATGTGGATGAATCCTGCATTGCCTTCGACTATATTCTGGCGGACGCCGCTGTAAACAGGGATAAGGTCACCCGTGAAATCGAAATCCGTGATGCGGAAGGTAGGCGAGCGGAGAGGGCGGAACGTCGCTGGAGCATTGACTCTCCATATCTTTATACATTGACAGTCAGGCTTTTCTATGATGGCGAACTTTCTGATGTGGTGACGAGGCGGTTCGGTGTGCGGACGCTCGAGTTCTCTCCGGAGAAGGGGCTGCTGCTCAATGGTGTGGCTGTCAAGCTGCGTGGCGCGAATATGCATCTGGACCATGCCGGAGTCGGGGTTGCTGTCCCTGATGAGCTCTGGAGATATAGGATTTCGCGGCTGCAGGAGTATGGGTTCAATGCTGTCCGCACTTCCCATAACTGCGCTTCCGTGTCGATGCTTGACCTTTGTGATGAGATGGGCGTGCTGGTGATTGATGAGAACAGGCAGTTCGGCGTGAATCAGGAGCAGCTCCGTCAGCTGCGCAATATGATCGACCGGGACAGGAACCATCCGTCTGTGATTTTGTGGAGTGTGGGCAATGAGGAATGGGCTGTGGAACATGGAGAAAAGGGTGTGGAGATAGCGCGGAGGATGAGCGAGGCTGTGCACGGAATGGACAGGACCAGGCCTTCTACCTATGGCAATGCCGGCGGGCCAGACCTTGTGAAGGGCGTGGATGTGTTCGGCTATAATTACATTGTGCAAAACCCTGTGGATGAATATCATAGGCTATATCCGGAGAAATGTGTCGTGGGCACGGAGGAAACTTCCGGAGCAGGGACAAGAGGTGTTTACCGGACGGTTCCGGAAAAGGGCTGGATGGTGCCGCTGAACAGGATTGATACACTTGGCCGGGTCAATGTCATTGAATACGGCTGGAAGTTCTACAAGGCAAGGCCATGGGGTCTGGGCCTGTTCTACTGGACGGGTTTCGATTATCGTGGTGAGCCTAATCCGATGAAATGGCCTGCTACTGGTTCTCAGTTCGGTATTTTCGATTATTGCGGTTTCCCCAAGGACGAGGCGTTCTACCTGAAGGCTGCATGGAAGGATGAGCCGTCAGTGCACATCTGCGGCCCGTATGACGGTGAGGTCTGGGTGTATTCGAATTGTGATGAAGTCCGCCTGTACGAGTCTGGAAAAAGCCTCGGCCGCCGGAAAATGCCACAGGACGGTCACCTCGTCTGGAAAGTCTCCTCTTCTGGCCGCGCCGCTGGCTCTTCTGGCTCTGGGGCTTCTGCTGAGTACTCAGTTGCAGGTGGCGCCGCAAGGTCTTCTGGCCCTGGAGCTTCTGCTGCTAGCTCCTCTACTGATAGTGTAGCAGTCTCTTCCGCTGCCGGAACTCTGGCGTCTGCCTCCTCTGCAGGTGGCACCGCTGTCTCTTCTGGCTCTTGGTCTTCTGCTGAGCACTTAGTTGCAGGTGGCGCAGCAAGGCCTGTACGTGGATCGGCGTCGAGCGTCTCCGGAACCTCTGCTGCTGGCCCCTCTACTGATAGTGTAGCAGTCTCTTCCGCTGTCGGAACTCTGGCGTCTGCCTCCTCTGCAGGTGGCGCCGCAAGGCCTTCTGGCCCTGTCTCTTCTGCTGCTGGCTCCTCTACTGGTAGTGTAGCAGTCTCTTCCGCTGCCGGAACTCTGGCGTCTGCCTCCTCTGCAGATGGCGCCGCTGTCTCTTCTGGCTCTTGGTCTTCTGCTGAGCACTCAGTTGTAGGTGGCGCCGCAAGGCCTGTACGTAGATCGGCGTCGAGCGTCTCCGGAACCCCTGCTGTGACATATCGTGCTGTAGGATACCGCTCGGGCCGGAAAGTCTGCGAGGATGTGTTCCCGGCTGTATATGAGACGACAAGACTGGTTCCGTCAAAGACCACCCTCAAAGCGGACGGCCAGGATGTCGTGGTAATCGATATCTACAGCCCTGAAACAGAGTTGGAAGTCAAAGTCGATAACGCAGTCTTCCTCGGCTGGGGTAATGGCGATCCCGGATTCAAAGATGTAGAGCGCCCTGTCGGCAACACCATGACAATCAGAACGTTCAACGGCTGTGCTCAAGTCATAGTCCGCTCCCTCGCTTCCTCCAGCTCCGTTGCAGCCTCCAGTTCTATCGCAGCCTCCAGTTCTATCGCTGCCTCCTGCTCTGATGCTGCCTCCTGCTCTGTTACCGACTCCCGAGGCATCGTAACATCTCGAGGCACCGCCACCGTCACGGTCACCCCCGTTTCGGCATCCTCAAGCGCCTCTGCCTCCACCGTTTCATTATCCTTGACAAAGGCCTCCTGAGGCTCTGATGACCGTCTCAATCCCCCCAACCTTGTTATTTTATTGGGACTCTGTCCCAAACCCTGACGCTCCGCGCGGCCTTTGCGTCCTCCACGTATTTGCTGTCGCAAATACCTGGACCCGCTTGTCTCAATCCCCCTAACCTTGTTATTTTATAGGGACTCTGTCCCAAACTCTGACGCTCCGCGCGGCCTTTGCGTCCTCCACGTATTTGCTGTCGCAAATACCCGGACCCGCTTGTCTCAATCCCCCTATCCCCCTTTTCAAGGGGGCACATCAGGCCTCCGTGCGCACCAGAGCGCATGCCACCGCTTCGCTGTTCTTCGGCCGGCATCTGATGATGCCTTATTTAATCCACCAATCCCACTTTTCAAGGGGCGATCAGGGCCTGCGGGCTTTCCATCACCGCCCGGCTTCCCTCCCCGCCAACTCCAGCCCGGCATCTGATGATGCCCTGTCAATCCTTCGGACTATGCTTTTTCGCTTGCCCAGTCCTGAAAAAGTTTACCGATGTTGAATGGTGTGCGCAGCGCGTAATTAACTATGTATCAGTGTTTTAGGTGTTTTCAGAGTTGCCAAAATTCCAACTCTGATTTCAGTTAAATGATTGATATTCAGCTATTTGTAGGTTGCACTACATGTGTGCTGGCAGCAAGGTTGCCCCCGTGAGGACTTGCCGCCCTCGGCACTAGAGGGAGGCGCCTGCGAAGCAGGAGGGCCTGGTCCTCGCGGGGGCTTCTTGCTGCCGCACGTGCTATCCCCGCAAA
>Ga0129315_1000046_pt1 | contig 136228 bp, 123 predicted proteins | sample Cm827metagenome_FD_94432 | JGI IMG/M metagenome (GOLD analysis project Ga0129315, IMG submission 94432) | Eastern black-and-white colobus group fecal microbial communities from Wisconsin, USA - Cm827 metagenome | ecosystem: Host-associated > Mammals > Digestive system > Large intestine > Fecal...
AAGCCTGCTGATCTGGCCTGCAAAATTCCGGATGGCTTTGAGGAACAGAGCGATGAAGCTGGACTTTATCTGCATAAATCCTTTCCGGAGGATATTTCCAGTATCAGCTACATCATTACGCAGACGGATGATACCGTGATGAAGATGACCAGGGAAGATTACAGGGAGGCTTATGCCAAAGAGCTCTATGATGTATATGGGGATGAAGTGAATATCATCATTCATTCCTTTGAGCATGTTAAGGTTGATCAGAGAAATGCCATAAGAATAACATTGGAATATGAGCTTAAGGGAGTGATCTATGAGCAGCTCAACTTTATGATCTTTAATGGGGATGAGGATCATATCATGTCTTATACGCAGGAGGCGGGCGGTAAATGGATGGAGGAGTTTGAAAAATGTTCCGAAACACTCCATTTTGTGGACAGGGAATAACCGGTTGACAGATGATTGCGGGTGTGTGATACTTTGAAATAAAAACAGACATAAGAGGAAATACTACCAAAGAAAAGGGTCTGTGCAAAGAAAGGATATCAAAAATGATACAGACAGTTTTACTATTTATTCTGGGTCTTATTTTGATCTGCCTTGGAGGCGACCGTCTGGTGGATGCTGCAGTTGCAATTGCGAAGAAGCTTGGAATTCCACAGATTGTTGTAGGGGCAACGATTGTAAGTCTCGGAACTACACTTCCTGAAATTCTGGTTTCCACAACCGCAGCGTTTGACGGATCAGCAGCGATTGCAGCCGGAAATGCGTTTGGCTCCATCATCTGCAATACTGCATTGATTGCCGGATTGACACAGACGATTCGCCCATCAAAGAAGATTGAGGCAGCGGCAATCCGGTGGAGAGGGATTTTCTTCTTTGCGGTGTTGATCAGTATGAATCTATATGCTTATCTGACTCAGAAATTCAATCGTCCCGCGGGTATTGTACTGCTTTTATTATTTGCGGTTTATGCATACCTTAATATTAAAAGGGCGGGGGCTGAAGGAGAAGAGAACGAAGAAGAGGACGGGAAGAAGGAAAGTGGTCCGATCTGGAAGCATCTCCTGATTCTTGTGGTATGTGCCGTGTTTCTTTACTTTGGGGCCAATCTTCTGGTAGATAATGGTATTTTGATTGCAGAGGCACTTGGTGTGCCTGAGCGTGTCATTGCCGTTACATTTATTGCACTAGGAACTTCCCTTCCGGAACTGGTAACCTCTCTTGTTTCGATTATTAAGGGATATGGAAATGTCGGACTTGGCAACGTTGTCGGCGCAAATATTCTGAATATGCTTCTGGTAATTGGTATTCCTTCAGCAATTGCAGGCATTCCGTTAGAACGTTCCACCATATTGGTTGATATGCCGCTTGGACTTCTGGTGATGGCGGTACTGTTAATTCCTATTCTGATCCGGAAGAAATCATCCCGGGTACAGGGAGTCGCACTGCTTGCCATCTATGCAGTGTATTGTATTGCTTCCTTTATATGATATAAGAGAAGCCTGTGCGGCTGTGAGCAGGAATAAGTGAAGAAAAAGAACTCTGCTGTGGCGGGGTTCTTTTTCTTGCCATGCATACTCAAAAATGATCCGGTGGATCATTTTTGAGTAGTAAACCGTGTCGAAAGAGGTTGATTAAATAGGAGCAAAGTATTACAATAAATAAAAATGTAATGGAAATTTTACAGAAAATTAATTTTTACGGAGTGAATAAATTAGGAATGCAATATACAAGAGAAACTGCGATTGAACGGCTGCTTAAAAGCTTCAGTTCCTGTTATGACATTCATCCGGTTGAGGATGACCGGATTCCAATCACAGCGCGCTGTGATTTTTTTGAGCATTCGGGGAGGTACGTGATATCGAAGAAGGCTGAATTATGGACAGCGGACAACGAAGAATTTCTTTATCTGATAAACATTCCGCATCTGACACGTGATCTTTATGAGAAGTGGCGTGATTATGCACATGCGGACGGAATGGAACGGCTCCACATCGGGCCGGGACATATGTCTTCTTTTATTACACCGGTTTTTATCTGTGACACGTGTGAGGAGGACGCAAGACGGGCATTGAAGAAATGCCGCATTTCCAAAAGTTTTCATTTTTCACTGCATGGCTGGATGGATCATCATACGGCTCTGGTGGAGCTGTCAACAGGACAGATTGACGCGAATCCGGGCGGCCGTCATACGGCGAAATTTTTGAAAAAAGTACTATATTCATCAAGAATGAAGGGAGATAAGTAACATGAATTCATTAGTACTTCTTCTGATCTGCGTTGCCATTCTGGTAATCGGCTACATCTTTTACGGTGGATGGTTGTGTAAACAGTGGGGCGTAGGCGAAGGAAACAAAGAAACACCTGCTCATACCATGGAAGACGGTGTGGACTATGTACCGGCAAAGGCTCCGGTTCTGATGGGACATCATTTTTCATCCATCGCAGGCGCTGGTCCTATTACAGGACCGATTGGTGCAGCAATTTTCGGATGGCTGCCTGTAACCCTCTGGATTTTGGTTGGAGGAATTTTCTTCGGTGGTGTACATGACTTTGGTGCGCTTTTTGCTTCTGTCCGCAATAAAGGTATGTCCATTGGCGAAATTATTTCTGCTAACATGAGCAAACGGGCCAAGAGATTGTTCATTATTTTCTCTTATCTGACACTGATCCTTGTCGTAGCTGCTTTTGCATCAATCGTAGCATCTACCTTTGGAGCAGTATACGATGAGAGTGGAGCAGTAGATATGGTAAAATCTGCGACTCCTGCATCGGTAGCGATGATTTCCCTGCTCTTTATTGTTGTCGCTGTTACATTTGGTTTCTGCGTATACCGCCGGAATATGCCGATGGGAATTGCTTCCGTATTCGGGGTGCTTGCCATTGTTGCAGTTATGGCAATCGGTATGAACTTCCATCCGTTTTACCTGTCTACGAAGACCTGGATGTGGATTGTTGGTCTTTATATTGCCATTGCTTCCGTAACACCGGTATGGATTCTGCTTCAGCCGCGTGATTACTTAAGCTCTTTCTTATTATATGCTATGCTTGGTGTAGCGGTATTTGGTGTTGTTGTAGCGCATCCTACCTTTGACAACACCAGCTTCCCTGCATTTACCGACTTTGCAGTAGATAACGGTAACGGTACACAGTATCTGTTCCCGGTATTGTTTACAACCGTTGCATGTGGAGCAATTTCCGGTTTCCATTCACTGGTTTCTTCCGGAACCACCTCCAAGCAGCTGGATAAGGAAAAGGACGCTAAGCCGATCGCATACGGTGGTATGTTATTAGAGTGTGTACTTGCCGTACTTACTCTTTGTGCAATCGGATATGCTTACAAGTGGAATGCAACGCATCCGGACAACACCTTAGTTGGCGCAACCGCAATTTTCGGTGGTGGTATTGCACATATGATTGATGATGTCATTCCGGGAAGCTATAATATTTTAAATTCCTTACTGGTATTAACCTATTCCGCATTCTGTCTGACCTCTCTGGATACCGCAACACGTCTTGCACGTTTCATGTTCCAGGAGTTCTGGCTTGAGCCGGGACAGACAACGAAGGATGTGAAGGGTGGATTTAAGAAGGTTATGGTTAATCCTTACTTTGCAACCATTCTGACCGTAGTTCTCGGTATTTTACTTGGTATGACCGGATATGCAAAGATCTGGGGTCTGTTTGGTGCAGCCAACCAGCTTCTTGCAGGTATCGGACTTCTTGCTGTAGCTACATGGCTCGGCAATGCAGGTAAGAATAACAAGATGTTCTTAATTCCAATGGCATTCATGATCGTTGTAACCATCTCTTCCCTGGCACTTACTGTTAAGAATCAGATTGGTATGATTGTAGCCGGTGAAGCTGACTGGGGGCCTTATGCACAGACAATTTTTGGTATTCTGTTAATTGTCCTTGCAGTTGTCCTTGTTATTGAAGGCATACAGACACTGAAAAATCAGAAGAGCAAGAAGGCAAATGCATAGGCTCTGATTTTGGTTTATTGATAAACTGAATTTCAGAAGCAGATTTTTAAAGAGACATTCGTAATGGATGTCTCTTTTCATTTTACAGAAAATTGTCATGCAATTCTTTATTCTACATGGATTTTACAGGCAAAGTACAAGTTTGGTACTTGAATTATGTGCTTTATATCGTTATAATATAATTCATACGAATACACAGGAGGAGAGGCATAGTGAAAAACAAAATTGACAAAATGTTAAGAAACAGACCCATCAAGGACAAATTAAAACTGGTGTTCAGGATGGTAACGATTTCCTTCTTATTACTTGTTGTTGTATCTCTTGCAGAGATGGTTATGAGTAAGAACATTCCGGGGATTATCGTGATTTTGGTACTTGCCGTTTTAGGGGTTGCATTTAATGCCTATGTAATGAAGAGACTTGGTGCAATGCTGGTTGCACCGATTCAGAGTCTGGTGGTAGCAGCAGAGAAGATTTCTGAGGGTGATTTTGAAATCGGAACTCCGTATGAAGCAGAGGATGAACTGGGTGAACTTTCCGATACCTTTGAAACCGCAGCGGGTGTTTTAAAGAAAGTAATTTCTGACCTGTTAACGATTGTAGAGAGCTTTTCCGAAGGAAACTTCAATGTCAGAAGCAGTTGTCCGGAAGCTTATGTCGGACAGTTACGTAACGTGCTGGATGAGTTGAATGAAATGGTTGTGAAGATCAGTGAGACCATGCATGGCATTCAGGAATCCGGTGAGCAGGTATCCGCAGGAAGCGGACAGCTGGCAGAGAGCGCACAGGATATTGCAGAAGGTGCAACCAATCAGGCAGCGGCTGTAGAAGAACTGGTAGCTACCGTTGATGAAGTAACCAATCAGGTATTAGAGAATACCAAGTCTACCGATATTGTCCATGGCAAGGCAAAGCAGGTTGGTATCGAGGCCAGCAAGAGTCAGAAGAAGATGGATGAGCTGGTAGAGGCAATGAAGAAGATCAATGCAACAACACAGAATGTTGAGAAGATCATTGCAGATATTGAGAATATTGCCTCCCAGACCAATTTACTTTCCCTGAATGCTTCCATTGAGGCAGCACGTGCCGGAGAAGCAGGACGTGGATTTGCCGTTGTTGCAGATCAGATCAGACAGCTTGCAGAAGAAAGTGCGAATTCCGCAGTAGAATCCAAGAAGCTGATCGAACAGTCTTTAAATGAAGTGGAGGATGGCAATAAGGTAACGAAAGAAACCGGAGAAGCAATGAAGAAGGTTATGGATGAACTGGATAAGATTATTCAGGAGGTAGCAAACATCCGTAATGCATCCGACAGACAGGCAACATCTGTAAAAGAGATCCGTAAGGGAGTGGAAGATATCAATGATGTCATCCAGTCCAATTCCGCAGCAGCTGAGGAAACTTCTGCTACGAGTGAAGAACTGGCAGCATCAGCATCTACCTTAAACGATCTGTTAGAGAAGTTTGTCCTTCGTGATTAAGGGCTACTGTGCATCGCAGATACGTAATAGAGACAGTCTTATAATCCCGGTGAGAGAGGCTCTTACCGGGATTTCTTTACATGGACACCTGGAAGTGAAATTCTCCATTGCTGGCGGAGAAGCCATATACACCACCATACTTTTCGATAATGGAGATCATACTGATGACACCGATTCCATGATTACTCTTATGTGACACCGGAATCTTATTTTCAAATACTGGTTCCACGGAGCACGTGTTGACCATATTAATACAGAGACGGTTGCTCTTTTCATAGATTTTGAGTTTAATGTAAGCCTTGTCCGGGTGTTCCATCTGTTCGCAGGAATGAAGAGCATTTTCAAATGCATTTCCGAGCAGACTGCATAAATCCATAATCTGGAAACGGGTAAAGTCAGATGCAGTAACCCGAATGTCGGTGTGGATGCTGCTTGCAGAAGCCTTGTCTGCATAAGAAGAGAGAATCAGATTTAATGGTTCATTTGTCGAGTATCGCGTGAACCGGCTGCGTTCCAGATCATCATAGATTTCGTTGATATAATTGAGGGCGGTTTCTTTCCGGTCTTCCTGAATGCAGGATTGCAGGAAACTTATATGGTGGCGTAGATCATGGCGGTAGATGGCGGCCTGCTGTTCGAATCTGGAGAGCTGGGCAATTTCCTTCTGGGCCTGTGTGGCGGATGCTGTAAGAAGAACATTTGCCTGCTCCGCTTTATGCTTCTGGCTGGAAAATTCAAGAGAAAGCATAGAGAACACGAAGTACAGCATGACAACGGCACTATCCATGAATTCTACGATAACCGCGCCACCGGTATAAAGCAGAGTTGTATATACGGTGAAAGCATATTCCAGAATGTAGTATATCGCAGGTAAAAGCATGAACAGCCAGACAAGCGTTTTGCTTTCGTACTTCAGCCGGATGATATAGGGCGAAACATAACGGATAATCAAGAACAGCAGAGGTATGGTGATCAGGATGGCACCAATGTTGGCAAGCATGGGATCATTGTCTGCAAAGGAAGCGATCAGAGTACCGATCCATTTACGCGGCGTACAGAACAGATAAGCCGCAAGTACAGAAATAATGGAAATATAGGTATCTCTATGGCATACAAAGCGGATCAGTAAAATCAGGGGCAGGTGTATAAGCAACGGATAGCACTTATAGACAATGGTTTCGCCAAGCAGCAGATAGAACACAAGCTGTAAGGCACTGAATCCGAGAAGTGTCAGTACATAAAGACGGTGGTGTTCTTCGAAGGGAAGATCTGCCAGATAAAAAGCCACAATAATTCCAAAGAATAAAACAAAGGTATAATTCATTAAATTTATGATGTCAGAAATATTCATTCTAAGACCTCCTCCATCTGATAGGCCAGATAGTATTCCTTAATTTCGACTAACCGGCGCTGAGCTAAGGGAATGGTCTGTCCGGTCTGCATCTGAATATCTGTATTTCCTATGGTACTGATATGGCTCATGTTTACGAGAAATGAACGATGTGGAAGAAAGAATTCCCGGTTCTTAAGCATCTCTTCACAGACGGAAGAAAAACGGCCGGTACATTCTAAGGTTTCTCCGTTTTCAAGATGATACAGGACACGGCGTTCCTGTGCTTCGGCATATACAATCTGGGACAGCCGGATCTTACGGATTCCGATCGAGCTTCGCAGTACCACATATTTTTCCTGGCGGAGAAGCTGGTCTTCCAGAAGCTCATCAAGGGAAGCAGCAAGGAGGTCGGCGGAAACCGGCTTCAGCAGATAGTTACTGGCTTTTACTGCATAGCTTTCCACGGCAAATTCCGGTGAAGAGGTCAAAAAGATAATGTGGGCAGCACGGTCGAAGCTTCGGATTTCTTTCGCCAGCTCGATCCCGTTAAGGGCAGGCATTAAGACATCGAGCAGATACAGGTCAAATTCACCCGGCTCGGTACTTGCCAGTTCAGTACTGCTTGAAAAGAGCTTGTAGTTAAGGGGCAGATTTTTGTTCTTAAAATATTCTTCCAGAAAGGCTGAAATTTTCTGTAATTCTATTGGATCATCGTCACAAATGGCAATTCGCATGTTGGGTCCTCTTGGGGGTTTTTATTGGTTCATATCACTCACACAATAGATTATAACACGAAAGGAGAGGCGCAGCATATCCCCACAATCTGTAATTCATGTCGAAAAATCTGTAATTCATGCAATCTCTTCCACAAAAAGGGAATTTTGATGTAGAATAAAAACCGTAAGTAAAAGGTTTAGGGGATCATATAAATGAGAATACCCTTCCTGAGTGACCCATCTGTATATGCAGAGGATCATTTAGGAAGGGTATTTTCTTTTTTGCTGAAGTAACGGAAGGTCTTGCGTTCCGTATCGGGAAAGGATATACTTATTGTATATGCTACAAATGAAAAACAACGATACGGGGGTATTGGCATGGAGCATAATACAGGTTTTATGGATCAGAAGAGAAAAGAGAGTATGAATAGCTTCCCGATTTCCAGTGCAGAGGATATGAGGCTGGTTGTAGAGTACATGGAAGATCTGGAAGGGAAGGATGAAGCAAAACAGAAGGAGCAGTCCTCACGTATGGATGAACTGACCGGCGTATTTGCAAATGATTATTTTGAAAAAAGAATGCAGATTGTGGATCGTTCCGAAATTGTTCCGGTAGCGGTGATTGAAATTAACATCAATGACTGGAAGTATGCGAATGACCACTATGGAGATGAAGAAAGTGACCGTCTGATCCGGATTATAGCGGATATCGTACGGGAAGAGGCAAGCCCTTATTTTGTAATTGGAAGAATTGACGGAGATGTATTCGGTGTCCTGATTCCAATGGCAGAAGAAGGAGAAGCGGAAGATTATGCCCGCAGAATTAAGGAACGCTGCGTAAGCTATGAGGATGAGAACCTGGCACCGTCTGCAGCAATCGGTATTGTTTTTAAGCATAATATCGAGCAGTCGTTACAGGAACTGTTTTCCGATGCACAGTATGAAATGTTTGAAGATAAGCTTGCCATGAAACAGGCACCGGGCTACCGGGAACGCCTTGAGGGCAAAGGAAAGTAATACGAATAGTGATTATGACGGTATAATAAGTGTAATAACAGATGCAACCATAAGAAATGAATGAGACAGATGACTATTGGGATATAATGGTCATCTGTTTTTGTTATATATCATTTGTTCACAAAGTTTTAATAAATTAAACACATCTGATACAAAAACATGAGAAAAAGCGAGAAAAAGAGAGATAACAAAAGAAAACATGATATATAGCATTGTGATACAATTTGCAAAGGAAGGCATATAAATTTAATATATGATTTAGATGTTAGCACTCAATATAAATGAGTGCTAATAAAACAAAGGATCATAAAGATTTTTAAGATATAATAAGGAGGCAGTAAATCATGAAATTAGTACCATTAGCAGACAGAGTTGTTCTGAAACAGTTAGTTGCAGAAGAAACCACCAAATCCGGTATCGTATTACCCGGACAGAATAAGGAAAAGCCACAGCAGGCAGAGGTTATTGCAGTAGGACCCGGTGGAGTTGTAGACGGCAAGGAAATTAAGATGGAAGTAAAGGTCGGCGATCAGGTTATTTATTCCAAATATGCAGGAACCGATGTAAAGATCGAAGACGAGGAATATATCATTGTAAAGCAGAGCGATATTCTTGCAGTGATTCAGTAAGAAGCACTCATTTAAGAAGCTTTTCTGTTAAAAGAATTTCAGTAGTTAAGATGTATCTCAATTAAGAAGTATTTCATTAAAGAAATGAGAGAGAATAGTTTAGTAGATTTTTAGGAGGAAAAAATCATGGCAAAGGAAATTAAATATGGGGCAGAAGCCCGTGCAGCATTAGAAGCCGGTGTTAATCAGTTAGCTGACACCGTAAGAGTAACACTTGGACCTAAGGGAAGAAACGTAGTTCTGGATAAGTCCTATGGCGCTCCGTTAATCACAAACGATGGTGTTACCATTGCAAAGGAAATCGAATTAGAGGATTCCTTCGAAAACATGGGTGCACAGCTTGTTAAGGAAGTAGCAACCAAGACCAACGATGTAGCCGGTGATGGTACAACAACCGCAACCGTACTTGCACAGGCAATGGTAAATGCAGGTATGAAGAACCTTGCAGCAGGCGCTAACCCGATCATCCTTCGTAAAGGTATGAAGAAAGCAACAGACTGTGCAGTAGAAGCCATCGCAAAGATGAGCTCCAAGGTAAACGGTAAAGAGCATATCGCAAGAGTAGCAGCTATTTCCGCAGGTGATGAGGAAGTTGGTAAGCTTGTTGCAGATGCAATGGAAAAGGTATCCGGAGACGGTGTTATTACCATTGAAGAAAGCAAGACCATGATGACTGAGCTTGACCTTGTAGAAGGTATGCAGTTCGACAGAGGATATATTTCCGCATACATGGCAACCGATATGGATAAGATGGAAGCAGTTCTTGATAATCCGTACATCCTGATTACGGATAAGAAGATCTCCAACATCCAGGAAATCCTTCCGCTGTTAGAGCAGATCGTACAGTCTGGTGCAAAGCTTTTAATCGTTGCAGAAGATGTAGAAGGCGAAGCACTTACCACTCTGATCGTAAATAAATTACGTGGTACCTTCAATGTGGTTGCTGTTAAGGCACCCGGTTATGGTGACAGACGTAAAGCAATGCTTGAGGATATCGCAATTCTGACAGGTGGTCAGGTAATCAGCGAAGAGCTTGGTCTTGACCTTAAGGAAGCTACCATGGCTCAGTTAGGCCGTGCAAAATCTGTTAAGGTTCAGAAGGAAAATACCGTTATCGTTGATGGTGAAGGTGATAAGGAGGCAATTGCAGCCAGAATCAGCCAGATCAAGAAACAGATCGAAGAAACCACATCTGATTTCGACAAAGAAAAATTGCAGGAAAGACTTGCAAAGCTTGCAGGCGGTGTAGCAGTTATCCGTGTAGGTGCTGCAACCGAAACCGAAATGAAGGAAGCAAAGCTTCGTCTCGAAGATGCACTTGCAGCTACCAGAGCTGCAGTAGAAGAAGGTATCATCTGTGGTGGTGGTTCCGCATATATCCATGCATCCAAGGAAGTTGCAAAGCTTGCTGACAGCCTTGAAGGTGATGAAAAGACCGGTGCACAGATCGTATTAAAGGCACTGGAAGCTCCTCTGTTCCACATTGCTGCAAACGCAGGACTGGAAGGAAGCGTTATTATCAACAAAGTAAAAGAATCTCCTGTAGGAACAGGATTTGATGCATTAAAAGAAGAATATGTGGATATGGTTGCTGCAGGTATCCTTGATCCTGCCAAGGTAACAAGAAGTGCACTTCAGAACGCAACAAGCGTAGCTTCCACCTTACTGACAACCGAATCCGTAGTTGCTTCCATCAAGGAAGACACCCCTGCAATGCCTGCAGGCGGCGCCGGAATGGGAATGATGTAAGCGTATAAACAGCCGATGCAATAAAAATAAAGGTGTATCTCCCCAAGCTTGCTTGGAAGGAGATACACCTTTTATTTTTATCATACCGCTGTAAGCGGTAGCCACATAAAGAGGTATCACCTCTTTATGTGGCTAAGCATCGGCCAGTTTATGCGCTTACATCTATGTGGCTAAGCATCGGCCAGTTTACACGCTTACATCTTTATGTGGCTAAGCATCGGCCAGTTTACACGCTTACATCTGCATACAAAATCAAAAAGGGTACTTGAATCGAATCCATTTTCTTCACGGATTGACTACATTCATAAATAAATATATAATAATATGGATATTGCAAATAATAACAGATAAGTTAAAATCAGCAGGTAATTTTTACTAAAATGCCAAAGGGTGATGACATGACAGAAGAAAAGGATACCAGTAAGACAACAGATGAACAGGTTAAGAGCGAGATGGTATTCGACGATGGTCGGATCGAATCCATTCAGGAATTTCAAAGTCCGGAGCAGTTATATCGGGATCTTATTTTGCGTGTGCGCAAATACCATCCTTCCGATGACATTTCCCTGATTGAAAAGGCGTACCATGTGGCCTACCAGGCACATAAGGATCAGGTACGGAAGTCCGGAGAGCCTTACATTGTACATCCCCTGTGCGTCGCAATCATTCTGGCAGACCTTGAGATGGATCAGGAAACCATCGCAGCGGGACTTTTGCATGATGTGGTGGAAGATACCATTATGACCGGGGAAGAAATTGAGAAGGAATTCGGACCGGAGGTAGCTCTTTTGGTAGATGGTGTTACGAAGCTGCAGAATCTGCATTTCTCAACCGATCAGGACGGCAAGCCCGACCGGCTGGAAATGCAGGCCGAGAATCTGCGTAAGATGTTCCTTGCCATGGCGAAGGATATCCGTGTGATTCTGATTAAGCTGGCAGATCGTCTTCATAATATGCGTACCCTGAAATACCAGAAGCCGGAGGCACAGCAGCGCATTGCGCGGGAGACACAGGAAATCTATGCCCCCATTGCACAGCGTCTTGGTATTTCCAAAATTAAAGTAGAATTAGATGATTTGTCTTTAAAATATCTCGAGCCGGAGGCTTATTATGATCTGGTAGATAAAATTGCAATCCGTAAAAGTGAACGTGAGAAATACATTCAGGATATCGTGGATGAAGTCAGCGAACACATTAAAAATGCCGGAATTGAAGCCCATATTGACGGACGTATCAAGCACTTTTTCAGTATCTATAAGAAAATGAAGAACCAGAATAAATCCATTGAACAGATCTATGATCTGTTTGCAGTCCGTATTATTGTAAATACCGTCAAGGACTGTTATGCAGCACTCGGTGTCATTCATGAAATGTATAAACCGATTCCGGGGCGTTTCAAGGACTACATTGCCATGCCGAAAGCCAATATGTATCAGTCCCTTCATACGACGCTGATCGGGAAGAGCGGGCAGCCCTTTGAAATCCAGATCCGTACCTATGAAATGCATAAGGCTGCGGAATATGGTATTGCAGCACACTGGAAATATAAGGTTGCTTCCGATGGCAAGAAGATTGAGGATTCCGAGGAAGAGAAGCTGTCCTGGCTGCGTCAGATTTTGGAATGGCAGCAGGATATGTCTGATAACAAGGAATTCATGAACCTGTTAAAGAGTGATCTTGATCTGTTTTCCGACAGCGTTTACTGCTTTACCCCGACCGGGGAGGTAAAGAATCTGCCGGCAGGCTCTACGCCGATTGACTTTGCTTACAGCATTCACAGTGCGATCGGCAACAAGATGATTGGCGCGAGAGTAAACGGAAAGCTCGTAACGATTGATTATGAGATTAAGAACGGTGACCGCGTTGAAATTATGACATCCCAGAATTCCAAGGGACCGAGCCGGGACTGGCTGAATGTGGTGAAGAGTACCCAGGCCAAGAGTAAGATCAACCAGTGGTTTAAGAATGAATTTAAAGAAGAAAATATTGTAAAGGGTCGTGAGCTTTTACAGGCATACTGTAAGGCGAAGGTGATCGACACCAATGAAATCATGGTGCCGGAATATATGAATGCGATCATGAATAAATATGGCTTCCATGACTGGGAGTCCGTTCTTGCAGCCGTCGGACATGGTGGTTTAAAGGAAGGGCAGATCATTAACAAGATGCTCGAGCTTTATGAAAAGGATCATAAGAAGGAGCTGACGGATGAGGAGGTTCTGGCAGCTGTTGCAGAGAATGACCAGCAGAAGAACATCCCGCATATGAGATCCAAAAGCGGTATCGTTGTAAAGGGAATGCATGATCTGGCGGTGCGTTTTTCCAAGTGCTGCCTGCCGGTTCCCGGAGATGAGATCGTTGGTTTTGTGACGAGAGGGCGTGGCGTTTCCATTCATCGTACGGACTGCATTAATATCATCAATCTTCCGGAGATGGAGAGGGTGCGCCTGATTGATGCAGAATGGGAAGACAATGCGAAGGATGCAGGGGACGAGAAGTACATTGCAGAAATTAAGATTTATGCAATGAACCGGAACGGACTTCTTGCAGATATCACGAAGATTCTTACTGAGAAGAATATCAGCATCCGGAGCCTCAACACAAGAGTGAATAAGCAGGGCTATGCAACGCTTGCCATTGCCTTTGAAATCAACAGCAGGGAACAGCTGAATACGCTGGTGGATAAATTACGCAGCATTGAAAGTGTGATGGATATCGAGCGAACCACGGGCTGATGAAACAGGTAATGAGACGGTTTGGAAAGGAAGCTTATGGCAGAGTTAAAGGTTGACAAATTTACATTAGGTGTGTGTGAGACGAATTTTTATTATGTATATGAAGAAGGAAAGAAGGACGTGATCGCCTTTGACCCGGCAGACCGGGGAGAGCTTCTTTATCAGCAGCTTACCGCAAAGGGCTTTCATGTAGCTGCAATCTGTCTTACGCATGGACATTTTGATCATATCTGGGGTGTGGAAGGCTTGAAAAAATGCAGCGGTGCAAGGGTATATGCCTATGAGGGTGAAAAAGAGCTGTGCGAAAGTGATGCTTTAAACGTTTCGAGAGATGTGGGCAGACCATGTACGGTTACCCCGGATGTTCTTTTGAAGGATGGGGAAAAGGTTGAAATTGCCGGGATGCAGTTTCAGGTGATTGCAACACCGGGACATACGAAAGGGAGCTGCTGTTACTATTTTGAAGAAGCAAAGGTGTTACTCAGCGGAGATACGCTGTTTCAGGATTCTGTGGGAAGAACCGATCTCCCGACAGGAAGCATGAGCGCGCTGGTAAGATCGGTCCGTGAAAGGCTCATGGTACTTCCCGATGATGTGACCGTGTATCCGGGACATGGGGAATGCACCAGCATCGGGCATGAGAGAAAATATAACGCATTTCTTTAATCGAAATGAGAAGAGGAAGAGATGAGCAATTTATTAAGTGTACTCGTGAATCAGAATGGATATGAATACGATATCCATTCTCTGGTAAAAGCATTTTATCCGGCACAGGACGTCAAGGTCTTTGTGCCGGATTCTGATGAAAAGGATGTTGTGAGCTCCGATGAGGGACTTCCGGATCTGAAAATTGATTTTGAGCCGGAAATGATCCGCATGAGCATTGTGGATGGAGGCATGGGAAGAGCCAATTTCGGAGGATACAAGGTAGAGCTGGAAGACGGCATGGACCGGCCGCACATCAAGAACTGCTTAAAAAAACTGATTTACACAGCACTTTCAGAACATACCGGCAGGCAGCTCCCCTGGGGAACCCTGACCGGAATCCGCCCGACGAAAATTCCGATGACGATGATGGAAGAGGACATTACGGATGAGGAGATCATGCAGTATATGCAGGATACGTACCTCATCAGTAAGGAAAAGGGAAAGCTTGCCCTTGAAATTGCCCGCAGGGAAAAGGCTCTGCTTGATACCCTTCATTATGAAGACGGATACAGTCTTTACATTGGGATTCCGTTCTGCCCGACCACCTGTCTGTACTGTTCCTTTACCTCTTATCCGATCTTTTCCTGGGAAAAGAGAGTATCGGAGTACTTAACGGCGTTGGAAAAGGAAATTGACTTTGTAAGCAGCTTTTATCGGGATAAGATTCTGGATACAATTTACATTGGAGGCGGTACGCCGACTACATTAAAGGCGCCGGAGCTGGAGCGGCTTCTTTCTTATATTGAAGAGAAGCTTGATCTGTCCCATTTGCAGGAATTCACGGTTGAAGCAGGAAGAGCGGACAGCATTACAAGAGATAAGCTGGAGGTTTTAAGGAAGCATGGAGTTACCAGAATTTCCGTGAATCCGCAGACCATGAATCAGAAGACACTCGATCTGATCGGCAGACGCCACACCGTAGAGCAGGTAAAGGAAGCATTTGCCCTTGCAAGGGAGGTTGGATTTACCAACATTAATATGGATATTATCTTAGGACTTCCGGAAGAAACGGAAACCGAAGTGCAGCATACGATTGATGAGATTGTGGCGATGAAGCCGGACAGTTTGACGGTACATTCCCTTGCCATCAAGCGTGCGTCGAAGCTCAGCCAGTGGATTGAAGAAAAGGGAATTTCCATGCTGAACAACACGGAAGAAACCATGAAGATTGCCATGGAGGGGGCAAAGCGGCTCCAAATGGTTCCGTATTATCTCTACCGCCAGAAAAACATGTCCGGTAACTTTGAAAATGTTGGTTATGCGACAGAGGGAAACTTTGGGATCTATAATATTCTGATCATGGAGGAGAAACAGACCATCGTGGCTCTGGGTGCCGGAAGTATCACCAAGAGAGTCTTTCCTGACGGACGGATCGAGCGATGCGATAATGTCAAGGATGTAGGGCTTTATATCGAAAAGATTGATGAGATGATTGAACGGAAGAGAAAGCTTCTTTCTGATCCATTAGAATGAGCAATGAGGAAACTGGAACTGTTTGTTTTTAAAAAGGACGAATTCATTTTGTAAAATGAGTTTGTTCTTTTTCTTTACAAATATAGCGGACAGGGATATAGTAATTATATTGAATTATAATTCTTACAAATGGTGTATTCTAAAAACATTGCTTATACAAAATATCAAAAACTAATTCCTAATAAAAAGTGAATATGGAACTTGTAAACGGAGAGTAAATCCGCTATACTATTGTGTATAAAACAATGCAGAATCGGAAAGGCGGTAGAAAGATGGAAGAAATGCAAAATCAGGAATTATGTATTCTGCTGGAAAGTATTCTTGCACTTCTTGAAACCGGTAATGTGGACCGGGCGAAAGAAATTTTACAGAATGCAATTAACAGGATGGATAAAGGATCCACAACCAGTACAAAAGAATAAGAAGGATTGTTTAAAATTTGTTTAGGAAAAACCCTTCGTTCTGTTTAAAGCAGCATGTTATGATAGCTGCATGAACGGGACAGAAGGGTTTTTCTGATCTTATCTTCCAAACAGACTTGCAAAATGAGGGAAAAGTGAGTATGGTAGTAAATAAGAAAAGTCTGTGGGGGATTTTTATGGAATTAATAAATCAGATCTTTGCAAAAGAAAATGTAAACAGTGGAAGGCAGCCGGAAATTGACCTTGCCAAGGTGGTTTTCGTACTTATGGTGGCTGCCGTACATATTACCATTGACTGTGTACCGGAGGAAGCCCTTTCTAAAGGGCTTCCGTATGTATTTGATTCCGTCATCGGAGGACCGATGATTGCACCGGGGCTGATGTTTGCGATGGGAGCCTGTCTTGTATACAGCAGGAGACAGGGGTGGAAGGATATTTTCCACAGAGGAATTTTTATTTTTATTCTTGGATTTGTCTTAAATCTATGCCGGTATACGATACCGGATCTGATCGGGTATGCAATTTCAGGAGATGCCGAAAGGTACCTCGACCCGATCCTGTACCAGACCTTTAATAATGATATTTTTCAGTTCGCCGGACTGGCACTGATGACCATTGCCCTGTTCCTTAAGTTGAAACTGAAGGATGGAGTCATGGTGGGGATTGCCCTGCTTGGTTCACTGGCCGGAACTTTGCTTAAGGGAGTGGATGTTGGATCTGTTCCGGGAAATATGATACTCGGGTATTTCATCGGCGTGGAGGACGCAGCAGGAAAAGTCCTTTCATATTTTGTGTATCTGAACTGGCTGATCATGCCCGTAAGCGGATATGTCTTTGGCAAGCTTCTGAAGCGTATGAAGGACAAGGATCTGTTTTACCGGATGGCAGTACCGGTCTGCCTGCTTGTGGCGGTTCCTTATTATGTGCTTCATATCAGAAACCGGATCGGTATGTTCGGACTGGGAGAATTGTGTTATTATCATGTGACCACACCGGATGTATTGATCTGTCTGGTAACGGCAATCGGAATGTATGGAATTTATTACTTTATCGGAAAGCATCTGCCGCAGAAGGCAGTTGCAGCAGCTTACCGGATCGGTGCAGATATGACCGCCTTTTATTTTATCCACTGGCTGTTCGTTGCAGCTGTTATCTATCTGGGACTGTATCTCATCCGTGGGACACAGATTCTTCCGATGCCGTGGATTCTGGCTCTTGCGGTACTGGTAACGGTAGTTTCGCTTGGGCTTGCGGATCTGTGGATGCATAAGTGGAAGAAGGCAGTTTTCAGAAAGTGAGGAATTCCGGAAGCCGGATAATGATAATAATATCAGATAGAGTGATAAGATGTGGAAGAAACAGGAAATTGAAGGAAGATAATTATGAAAAAACGGAAATTGGGAACCAAAGTTGTCATATTGATGGTGATATTTTCACTGCTTATTATTGTATCCACCTGTATCGCAGTCGTGGTGAGGTATCGGGAGGATGCACTGGAGCGGTCACGCGGACAGGCATTTGCCTATGCAAAAACGGCAGCAGCTTATATTGACGGAGACAGGATCGAAGGATACTTAACGACCTTACAGAAGGATGAGTATTATGAGCAGGTGGAGGATTTTTTAAATGCCAGTCAGGACTATTCAGATCTTAAATATTATTATGTCTATGTGCCTTATGAAGATGACCTTGTTTATATCTGGGATGCAAATGAGGAGGAGGGAGCCTGTGAATTAGGTGACCACGAGGATTATATGAAGGGCGGTAAGGAGGTTTCCTTTGCAGCCTTCCAGAAGGAGCCGGAAGAGCGTGCACTGGTTTCCATGGACGAAACCTACGGTTTTATCACATCGGTGGTTGCCCCTGTTTATAACAGTAACGGTGATCCTGTGGCACTTGTCGGCGTAGATATTTCGATGCCCGGTGTCTGGCAGTCGATTGCAAAATTCATTTTTGCGACCAGCATCAATATCGTACTGGTAATTCTGGTTTTCAGCGCCGGACTCTTTGCCGTGGTAAGACAAAAGCTGATTCATCCAATCGGCCTGTTAAACAGGGCATCCGGAGAGATGGTAAGCAATCTTGCATCCGGAGAGGTATTTGAGATCGATGTACATACAGGGGATGAGCTTGAAGAGCTTGCCCGATCCTTTGAGAAGATGTATGAGGAAGTCGGGGACTACATCCGCAGGCTTTCCGAGGTCACTGCCGAGAAGGAGAGAATCGGTGCAGAGCTTTCTGTAGCAACGAGAATTCAGGCGAATATGCTGCCAAGTATTTTCCCTCCATTCCCGGACCGGAAGGATGTGGACATTTATGCAACGATGCATCCGGCGAAGGAGGTTGGCGGGGACTTCTATGACTTCTTCCTGATTGATTCTTCACACCTTGGTGTCGTGATTGCCGATGTATCGGGCAAGGGCGTACCGGCGGCTCTCTTTATGGTAATTGCGAAGACCCTGATTAAGAACCGTGCCCTGATGGGAGGAACACCTGCGGAGATTCTTGCTTTTGTAAATAATCAGTTATGTGAAAATAACGAAGAGGAAATGTTCGTAACCGTATGGCTTGGCATCCTGGATCTGACAACCGGCCTGATGACGGCTGCCAACGCAGGACACGAGTATCCCGTATTGAAACGTGCAGGAGGTGAATTCGAGCTGTTCAAGGATAAGCATGGATTTGTTCTGGCCGGAATGGAGGATTCCGGATACCGGGATTATGAAATCAGTTTCGCACCCGGAGATATGCTGTTTGTTTATACGGATGGAGTGCCGGAAGCAACGAACGCACAGAAGGAGCTTTACCGGACAGACCGGATGGTGGAGGCACTGAACCGGCATGCTGCGGAAGGATGTGAGTCACTTCTTCACGAGATGAAAGAGGAAATTCAGAACTTTGTACAGGAGGCTCCGCAGTTCGATGATATTACGATGCTGGCACTGACCTATTACGGACCGGAAGAAACTAAGACCGGAGAATAGTTGCTTTGCAATACTGCTCGCGCACGAAGAATTCGTGCGCGAACTCTTTATTTAGAAGGTGGATAAGCCATGAATTATACTTATATCGTTCAGTGCAGCGACGGAACGCTTTACACCGGCTGGACGAACGATCTGAATAAGCGCATAAAGGCACACAACAATGGAAAAGGTGCGAAATATACCAGGTCAAGACTTCCGGTAGAGCTTGTTTATGCGAAAGGGCATGCAACGAAAGAAGAAGCCATGAAGGATGAATACCGCATCAAGCAGCTTCCGCGTAAGCGTAAACAGGAGCTGTGCAGGGAATATGAGGAAGAGCAGAGGAAATCGGAACTAAAAATACATAGAAAATGAAACCGGAAACAGTTGAAAAAAAGAAGGAAAATAAGGTACAATATTACTTTAACAGGAACAAAACGAGGGATCAGGAATCAATCCGATCAGAAAGTAGTGGGTACATATGGCGAAGTATACCAGACAGGCAATTATGCTCTGCCTGCTTAAATTACTGGAAGAAAAATCCATCGATAAAATCACGGTCAAGGATATCTGCGAGCGGTGTGAAATCAACCGGAATACCTTTTATTACTATTTCAGTGATATTTATGAGGTGCTCGATGCATTAATTGAATATGAAACAGAGCAGTCTTTGAAGGAAGAGGATGCAGAAGCCTCTTTTTATGAGGAGCTGCTGCAGAAGTATCATCTGGTTTTGAATTACCGGAAAGCGATCGGACATCTGTATGCTTCGAAGAACCGGGAGCTGATATCAAATTATTTTTATACGGTTACGGAGGCATTTGTGATGAAGCATGTCCGGAAGGAAGCAGAAGGGATGAATGTGCAGGAAGAGGATATCCGGTTTATTGTAGACTTTTACAGTAATTCGCTGATTGGAATGATGCTCCGGTGGATTAAGGAAAAAATGCCGGCAAAAAAGGACCATCTCATTGAACAATGGTCCATGTCCTATCAGGCGACCGTGAAAATTCTGCTGCAGGGCTGCCTGGCCGAGCAGCATCCGGGCGCTTCGGTGTTTAAGCGCCAAGCTCACGATCCTTTGCCATAAAGAATAATGCAATCGTATCGGGACCGACATGGCTTCCGGTACAGTAATCATAAGAAGTGTTGATGAAGTCCCGCAGCTTCACACGCTTCTTTATTTCTTCCATCACATAAAGAGAATCTTCATATGCATCGGCATGGGCAATGCCGATGATCTGATTTTCGGGATCTACGATGTTATCACAGACTAAAGAAACCAGTGCATTTAAGGCTGCCTTACGTCCGCGGCATTTCTTAAACTGTACAATGTAGCCGTCCTTATTTCCACGAAGAATCGGTTTGATATTCAAAATGTTTCCAACGAAAGCTGCAGAACCGGAAAGACGGCCCGTTTTAGCGAGATATTTTAAATCACCTACGGTGAAAACACCGTTCATTTTAGCCGGATAGGTTTTGAGAATGTCATAAACTTCGTCCACCTCCATTCCCCTGTCACGCATTTCGCTTGCATAGATGGCGAGAATTCCCTGTGCAAGAGAAGCATTCAGTGAATCAATAATCCGGATCTGGCGGTTCATCGGAGGCTTCTCCATCAGCTCCTCCATGGCAATCCGGGCGGAGTTATAGGTGCCGCTGATATTCTTGCTTAAGGAAAAATATAACACATCCTCACCGTATTCCATAACCTTACGGAAAGCGGCTTCAAAATCTCCGGTACTGATGAGGCTTGTCTTGACGTCGGCACCGTTACGCATGGCGTCATAATAGGTCTTGCCCTTCGCGCGTTCCTCTTCATAGGTCAGCTCGGGATCAAAGCATACCAGCTTTTCTCCACTCACATAATTAACAAAGGAAAGTACCTTAATGTTATACTGCTTTACAAGTTCTGCGGGAATATTTGCTGCGGAATCCACAATGATCTGAAACATATCTTTGTCCTACCTGTTATTATTTTCCCCTCCATTGTATGTAGTAAATGAAACTATGTCAAGTGATTTTGCAAAATCAGACATTTTTGGAAGAATGCCTGAAATTTAGGACGTAAGTGTTTCTTTGTCCATAGGATAGAGGAAAGAAATAGGTTATTCTCTACTTGACAGTGAAGGAGGCGGATAGAAATGAAAAATTTGAAGATGATAAAAAATATATATCTGTTATTGATTGTGTGTTCAATTCTGGTAGGAGCGGTATTACTGATCTGGCCGCAGATGGGGGTCAGCGTGATGTGTAAGGTCTACGGCGTGTTCCTGCTGATCTATGGACTTGGCAAGCTTTCCGGATATTTTACCGGTGACCTGTTCCAGCTGGCATTTCAGTATGATTTCGGACTGGGTATTGTTTCCCTGATCCTTGGATTTGTTCTGTTATTAAGAACAGAGCACATTGTAGAATTTCTGGCCGTGTGTATCGGAATTTTCATGCTGGTGGATGCCGCCTTAAAGATTCAGACCGCAATTGATGCAAAGAAATTCGGAATCAGCAAATGGTGGCTGATCCTCATGGTGGCCATTATGGTTGCTTTTGTGGGAGCATTATTACTGCTTGCTCCGTTTGAGACAGGAAGCGTTCTGGTGCGTGTGCTTGGACTTAGTATCTGCATTGACGGTATCATGAATCTGATTGTGGTAATGAGTACGGTACGCAGCATCCGTCGTGGCAGGGAAGATGTGATTGATATAGAGCTGTAAGAGAGCAGCCGGAGGAGAGAACCGGAATACCGGGAATCGTGCTCCGGGAAAGAATAAGAAACAGAAGCAATGATAGGAACAGAAAGAAGGAATAAGGATGATTTCAAAAATAACTCCTTTACTGATGATATTGGTAATTGCATCGATATTAGGTTATATGACGGAGAATATCTGGGTGGGACTCCGGTTCGGTTACTGGGATAACCGGGGCATGATGATGCCCGGACTTCTTGGATATGGCATGGCAATTGTGGGATTGTATCTGATTCTCGGACTGCCGCAGAAGCCGATACTGTTTGGACATGAGTTTTTCTTTGAAAATTCCCTGCAGGGCATTGTGTTCTACTATGTGGCAGCAGGAGTGCTTGTATCCGTAGCAGAGATTGTCTTAGGAAACTTTGTGGAAAAGCACTGTGAGATTGTCTGGTGGAATTATACGGGACTGCCGCTTCACGTTGGCAAGTATACCTCCGTTCCGACCTCGATGGGATTCGCAGCAATGATTACCTTATTTATGGGATGCATTTTTCCAAGATTATATGCCTGGGTGGTACAGATTGAGAATCCGTCCCTGTCAATTCTGACCTTTGCCCTTACAGGACTTCTTGTTATGGATTTCGGCTATGCGGCCAGATATATGATCCGGAATAAGAGGGTAAACAGGCTGTGGCAGATCGAATGGAAGGGTGGCTTCGCTGTTCATAAGCTGCAGGAGAAGGAAAACTGGGAGACTGTTTCCACCGATCAGAAGTATCAGTTTTAATTGGCGGTTTATATGGAAGAAATACGAGGCTTTCAGAGGTTGCTCTGGGGGCTTTTTTTCTGCTTTCTGTCATTCATGTCGAAAAATCTGTAATTCATGTAATCTTCCCCACAAAAAGAAGAAAAAATGGCATTCTTACTGTCTGCAGACGAATACTATATCATGGTCGACTCTTCCCAGACAACCTTCGGACTGATCCAGACTGATTCCAACAATCTTGAAGACAGCCTGGATGCAATCGCAGAAGAGGTATTTGCAGAAAAGTAAATCAAGAACCTATGTTAAGAAAAGGGCAGCAGGATTTTCCGTTGTATGAGAGGAATTTCCGGCTGCCCTTTTGAATTTGTAAGAGTACAGTAACCATTCAGAAAGATCCATTTTCACGGAATGCTGTGCCAGGCATAAAGGGGTGGTTCAGCTTAACATCCCGCCTAACATGCCGCCGCCGGCACAGAGGGCAAGTGCAGTAAGTGTATGCATGGTGGACAGGTCACCCGGGGATTTCATGATCATGGACAGAATCAACAGGATGATAAAGTAAATGCTTCCTGCAAGCAGGCCCCAGAGAAATTTGCGGCTTCCTTCCCGTTTTCCGGTGATGAAGCCGGCAAAGAAGGTGGTAATGACATAGATTGCGGTGATACAGACCGTAACGATTCCCTCCGAAAACCGCAACCGGTACATGAGAAATGCCAGAAGCAGCAGTAGGATACCGGTTAGGATGGCACAGAACAGGAGGCATTTGAAGAAAAACAACAGTCTTTCATTTACCTGAAGCTTTGTTTTCATAATATTTCGTTTCCTTATGTGTGTTTTATGTAATATTTATATGTAGGATCTTGACACAGAATACCCGTTATTGTATCATTTTTAGCAATAGACAGCCGAAAGGCATTAGAAAGAAGGAGTGATTTTAATTTTGGATACCGATGGTGTCATGCAGCTTATTGCACTTATTATTTTAGTTTTGTTATCTGCGTTCTTTTCTTCCGCAGAAACGTCACTGTCAACAGTGAACAGGGTAAGGCTTAAAACCCTTGCAGAGGAAGGGAACAGGAGGGCGAAGACCGCACTGGAGGTTTTGGATAAATATGGAAAGATGCTCAGTGCAATTCTGATTGGTAATAATATTGTCAACCTGTCGGCCTCCGCACTGGCAACGACACTTGCGATTCATATTCATTTTACGGTTGGAATTGCAACGGCCATCCTGACAGTGGTGATTCTGATTTTTGGCGAGATCGTACCGAAGAACATGGCAATGATTAATTCAGAAAAGATGGCTTTGCTGTATGCTTCCATGATTTCCGGGCTGATGAAGCTTCTGACACCGCTTATATTCGTGATTGATTCCCTGGCAAAGGGCATTATGAAGCTGTTCCGGGTGGATGCTGATAAGAAGACCGCCATGACGGAGAACGAGCTTCGTACCTATGTAGAAGTCGGACATGAGGATGGTGTTATTGAATCCGAAGAGCGCGAGATGATTTATAACGTGTTTGATTTCGGGGATGCCGTAGCCAAGGATGTCATGATTCCCAGAATCGATATGGTGACCGTGGATAAGGAAGCAACCTACGAAGAGGTTATGGAAGTGTTCAAGGACTGTATGTATACCAGAATCCCTGTTTTTGAAGAGGATAAGGATAATATTATCGGTCTGATCAATATTAAGGACTTTATTCTTGTCGAGGATAAAGCGAAGTTCAAGATCAGTGATATTCTGCGGCAGGCTTATTATACATATGAATTTAAAAAGACAGCAGATCTGCTTGTGGAGATGCGTCAGAAGTGCTTCAATGTGGCATTTGTACTGAATGAATATGGCGGTACAGCCGGTATGATTACTCTTGAAGATCTCCTGGAAGAGATTGTTGGAGAGATCCGTGATGAATACGATTCCGATGAGGAACAGCTGATCCAGAAGATGCAGGATCGTACCTACCTCGTAGAAGGCAGCATGAAGCTGAGTGATATCAATGATGAACTCGGAACAGATCTGCAATCCGAGGATTATGACTCGATCGGAGGACTGATCATCGAGCATCTGGACCGTGTACCGGAGGACGGTGCACAGATTGTTACGGACCAGGGAATCCGGCTGCAGGTACAGGGAGTGAGCCAGAATCGTATTCTGAAGGTGATTATGGAGCTTCCGGAAGAGAAAGCACCGGAAGACAATCAGGAGAAAGATTCCGAAAAAGAAAAATAAACACTTTCCCAAACATCACATTTATGTTATACTATCGAAGTGAACGTCATAATGACGATATCAGGTAAGTTTTTAGATCAGGATATAAAGGAGATATAGGATTATGAAGAGAATTAAGACTTTAGTTACCAGAGATTTAAAGGAATCCATGAAGAAGGGCGGATGTGGTGAGTGCCAGACTTCCTGTCAGTCTGCCTGCAAGACTTCCTGTACCGTAGGAAACCAGACCTGTGAAAAGGCAAAATAAGTATCGAATATAAGTAAGTGAACATAAGCAGCGGCTTACGTCGCTGCTTATATTGCGTATGTGTAGAGCACTTAGTGAAAGCAAGCTGAGGGCGAAGCTTGAACTTAGTGCGAACCGGTCCGGAATACAAAAATATAAAAAGGATATAAAAAAGTGATACATCAATATATTAATAATGGATACAACATCGTTCTGGATGTGAACAGCGGCTCTGTGCATGTGGTCGATCCACTAAGCTATGAGCTGATCGCATTAGCCGATAAGCGCCTTGAAGAAGGAAGGTCCGAAGAGGAGATTCTTACAGAGGCAAAGGAGCAGTTCAAGGATCAGTATTCCGAAGAGGATATTACCGAAGCACTTGGTGAGATCTGGGAGCTAAAGGAGCTTGGACAGCTGTTTGCACCGGATATTTATGAGAATTACATTTTTGATTTTAAGAAGCGTCAGACAGTTGTGAAAGCACTTTGTCTTCATATTGCGCATGACTGTAACCTCGCCTGCCGTTACTGCTTCGCAGAAGAGGGCGAATATCATGGAAGACGGGCACTGATGAGCTTTGAAGTCGGAAAGAAGGCACTGGATTTTCTCGTTGCCAACTCCGGTAGCCGTGTGAATCTGGAGGTGGACTTCTTCGGCGGGGAGCCACTGATGAACTGGCAGGTGGTTAAGGATCTTGTCGAGTATGGAAGAAGCCTGGAGGAGCCTAATCATAAGAAGTTCCGTTTCACCCTGACAACCAACGGGGTACTGTTAAACGATGATATTCTTGAATTTGTAAATAAGGAAATGTCCAATGTGGTTCTGAGCATTGACGGACGTAAGGAGGTCAATGATAAGATGAGACCGTTCCGTAAGGGACAGGGCAGCTATGATCTCATTGTTCCGAAGTTCCAGAAGGTAGCAGAGAGCCGTGACCAGATGAACTATTATGTAAGAGGTACGTTTACCCGGAATAATCTGGACTTTTCAGAGGATGTGAAGCATTTGGCAGATCTTGGCTTTGAGCAGATTTCCGTAGAGCCGGTGGTTGCAGAGAGCACCGAGCCCTATGCATTACAGGAGGAGGATCTTCCGACACTGCTTGACCAGTATGATAAGCTGGCAGTCGATCTTTTAAAGCGTCATAAGGAAGGAAAGGGAGTGAATTTCTTCCACTTCATGATTGATCTGCAGGGAGGTCCCTGTGTGGCAAAGAGATTATCCGGCTGTGGATCGGGTACGGAATATCTTGCGGTAACACCGTGGGGAGATTTGTATCCGTGTCATCAGTTTGTCGGCAGGGAGGAATTCCTGATGGGAAATGTGGATGACGGAATTGTCCGCACGGACATCCGGGATGAATTCAAGACCTGCAACGTTTATGCGAAAGAAAAATGCCGCAATTGTTTTGCCAAATTTTATTGCAGTGGCGGTTGTGCTGCAAATTCCTATAATTTCCATGGCAGGATCAATGACACCTATGATCTTGGCTGTGAATTGCAAAAAAAGCGTATAGAATGCGCAATTATGATAAAAGCCGCATTAGCGGAGGAGGAAGAGTAAATGAAAAAGAACAAAGCGATCATTTTGCTGCTGGTATTTGTATTATTACTGGCAGGACTTGGTTACACTGCGACAGTCGGACTTGGCGTAGATGGTTCCGGATCTGCAGGAAGCATTAATCTGGGTCTTGATCTGGAGGGTGGTGTAAGTATTACCTATCAGGTTGTCGGGGATGAAAAGCCCAGCAGCGAGGATATGAGCGATACCATTTACAAGCTGCAGCAGCGTGTTGATGGTTACAGCACAGAATCTGTGGTATATCAGGAAGGTGATGACCGGATCAATATTGAAATCCCGGGTGTTTCTGATGCCAATGCGATTCTGGAGGAACTTGGAAAGCCGGGTTCCCTGTACTTTATCCGTCAGACCGATTCCGATGGAAACTTAAATTACCAGTATACCGGAACGGATGAGGAAGGACAGCCGGTTTACACATTGACGAAGAGCATCGAGGAGCTTCAGGCAGACGGTTCCATCGTATTAACCGGTACCGATGTTAAGAATGCAGAACGCAGATCTTATCAGAACCAGATGAAGAACTATGAATTCGTAGTAAGTCTTACCATGACACCGGAAGGTGTACAGAAGTTTGCGGATGCAACCACGAATGCTTACCAGAATAGCGAGAGTATTGCGATTTATTACGATGGAAAGATCATCAGTGCGCCGAATGTCAATGAGCCGATTCTCGGAGGCGAGGCACAGATTACCGGTAACTTTACAAGTGATGAAGCAGAGCAGCTTGCTTCCACAATCCGTATCGGTGGCTTGAAGCTGGAGCTTGAAGAGCTTCATTCCAAGATCGTGGGTGCACAGCTTGGTGAGGAAGCAATTTCTACCAGTATTAAAGCAGCAATCATCGGTTTTGTCGTGATCGTGCTTTTCATGATTCTTGTTTACCGTATCGCCGGTTTTGCAGCCAGCCTTGCACTGGGATTATATGTTGAACTGATTGTCATCCTTCTGGATGCCTTTGATATCACATTGACCTTACCGGGTATTGCAGGTATTATCCTTTCCATTGGTATGGCGGTCGATGCGAACGTAATTATTTTTGCCCGTATCCGTGAGGAGATTGCGAAGGGCAAGACCGTCCGTTCCGCAATTGATACCGGATTTAAGAAGGCAACCTCCGCGATTGTGGATGGTAATATTACAACCCTGATTGCGGCAGCCGTTCTTGCCATTATGGGAACCGGTACGATTAAGGGATTTGCCTATACCCTTGCCTTGGGTATTGTATTATCCATGTTCACCGCAATGGTAGTGACCAGAACCTTAATGAATGTCTTCTATGCACTTGGTGCAAAGAGCGAGAAGTTTTACGGAACAGCCAAAGAAAAGAAGGCTGTGAATTTCACCTCAAAGAAGGCAGTATTCTTTACCCTTTCCATCGCTGTCATTTTAGGTGGATTCGTATTTATGGGAATCAACAAGGCCGGTGGAAAGAATGCATTGAATTACAGCCTTGAGTTTATGGGTGGTACTTCCACGAATGTAACCTTTAACGAAGATATGTCCCTGCTTGATATTGATGAGAAGGTCGTACCGTTAATTGAAGACATTACCGGCGACGGTAATGTTCAGACCCAGAAGATTGACGGAACAACCGAGGTCATCTTCAAGACCCGTACCCTGGATGTGGCAGAACGCGAAGAGTTCAAGAATGCCATGGTTGAGAATTTCAATGTGGATGCAGAGAAGATCACGGCAGAATCCATCAGTGCAACCGTAAGTAATGAGATGCGTTCCAATGCGATCCTCTCCGTGCTGATTGCAGCCGTATGTATGCTGGTTTATATCTGGTTCCGTTTCAAGGATATCCGTTACGGTGCAAGTGCCGTAGCTGCCCTGTTACATGACGTACTGGTTGTACTTGCGTTCTATGCGGTGGTGAGAATTTCCGTTGGTAATACCTTCATTGCATGTATGCTGACGATTGTTGGTTACTCCATCAATGCGACTATCGTTATCTTCGACCGTGTTCGTGAGAACATGCAGAACATGGGCAAGAAGGAAACACTTGATGAGGTTGTGAACACCAGTATTACCCAGACCTTATCCCGAAGCGTATTTACTTCCCTGACAACCTTTATCATGGTTGCAGCGCTATATGTATTCGGAGTTTCCTCCGTAAAGGAATTTGCACTTCCCCTGATGGCAGGTATTCTTTGCGGCACGTATTCCTCCGTCTGCATCACAGGATCTCTGTGGTTGGTGCTTCGTAAAGTATTTCCGCAGAAGAATGCATAATCAATAAAAGTTTTTAAAAGCTTGCTGCTTAAAAAGCAGCAGGCTTTTTGACTTAACAGGAAATAAGTCAAACGCTCCGCGTGGATGCGCAGATCGCGGAGGAGAAATTAGTTGCTTTGCAACACCGCTCGTGCGCGAAGAGTTCGCCGGCGAACTCTTTATTTGTATATGGGGGTAAAAATGGCAAAATGGATGCTGGCTGCCAGGAAGGCAGATTTTGATGCGATTGCACAGAAATTTCATATATCACCGGTACTGGCGAGGATTCTCCGGAACCGGGATCTTGTGACAGAACAGGAGATTGACCGGTTTTTGAATGGAACGCTTGCAGATCTTCATGATCCTTCTTTATTAAAAGGAATGCAGGAGGCCGGTCAATGTCTGTTTCAGAAGATCGGACAGAGGGTGAAGATCCGTATCATCGGGGATTACGATGTGGACGGTGTGTGTTCTGCATATATTCTGCTGCGGGGGCTGCGGCTTCTTGGTGCAGCTGTGGATACCGTGATTCCACACCGGATGAAGGATGGATATGGTCTGAACGATCATCTGATTGAACAGGCAAAGGAGGATGGCATTGATACGATACTCACCTGTGACAATGGAATTGCTGCAGCCGATCAGATCTGTCTTGCGAATACCTGTGGAATGACGGTTATTGTGACCGATCACCATGAGGTTCCCTATGAGGAGCAGGAGGGGGAACGGATTTACCGGCTGCCTCCGGCAGCTGTCGTAATTGATCCGAAGCAGGAGGATTGTGCATACCCTTATAAGCAGATCTGCGGGGCAGTGGTTGCCTATAAGCTGATCCGGTATCTGTTCCGGGAAGCACAGAAGCTCCATTGGACAGGGCAGGCCGGTGAGCCGGTCGATGAGCAGGCTGCGCAGGCACTGCTGCAGGAGCTCTTAAGCTTTACGGCACTTGCAACGGTGTGTGATGTGATGGAATTAAGGGACGAGAACCGGATCCTGGTGCGTGAGGGGTTAAAAGAGATGGCAAAGACCACGAATTACGGGCTGAAAGCGCTCCTGCAGGTCAATGACCTGTATGGAAAGCCGCTTACCCCTTATCATGCAGGCTTTGTGATCGGACCGTGCCTCAATGCCACGGGGCGGCTGGATACCGCAAAACGGGCACTGGAGCTGTTTGATGCGCCATCGATAGAGGAGGCTGCACTTATTGCATCGGATCTGAAAAGCATGAACGAAAGCCGTAAGCAGATGACTGAGGATGGTGTAAAGCTTGCCACGCAGCAGGTCGAACAGGAGCTTTCCGGGGATGATATTCTTGTCGTGTATCTGCCGGACTGCCATGAATCACTGGCGGGAATTATTGCAGGAAGAATTCGTGAGAAGTATCACAAGCCTGTTTTCGTACTGACGAGTGCAGAAGAGGGTGTAAAGGGAAGCGGACGGTCAATCGAAGCCTATTCCATGTACGAGGAGATGAATAAGGTGAAGGAGCTGTTTGCCAGGTTTGGAGGGCACAGACAGGCGGCAGGACTTACGCTGGCGGCAGAAGACGGATTCAGTGATGCACAGCTTGCCGACCGTTTCCGGAAGGCACTGAATGCCAATTCTACCCTGAAAAGTGAGGATTTTGAAGAAGTGGTTCATATTGATGTGCCCCTGCCTCTTAAGCTTGCTGACCGGAATTTTCTTGCCGAACTGGAAAAACTGGAGCCATTTGGCACAGGGAATCCGAAGCCGCTTTTTGCAAGGAAGCAGATCAGTATTTTATCTATGGCAAAGCTCGGAAAAACAGGAAAATACCGTAGAATCCGGATTGCGGATGAGCAGGGAAATCCTTATCAGGCGGTATACTTTGGGGATGGAGAAGAAATGGACCGGTATCTGATGCAGAAATATGGAGAAGAATGGCTCATGCACAGCTTCCGGGGAGGTCTGATGCAGGGACAGATGGAGATCAGCATAGTGTACTCTCCGCAGATTAATTCCTATAACGGGCGCGAAAGCATCCAGATTTTGATCCAGTATTATCAATAAGGAATGAAACAGAGAACCGAAAAGAGAAAAGAGAACAGAGAACCAAAAAGAGAACAGAACAGGACAGGACAGGGAATATCGGAGCGGTTCTGAAGGTGATAAAGGAGAAGAGGGAGACAATGATTACGACAGTGACATTAAATCCGGCAATTGATAAAACCATAACGACCTCAAGGCTTCTGCCCGGGCAGGTTAACCGCGGCGACAGCGTGAAGAATATTGCGGGCGGAAAGGGGATCAATGTAACGAAGGTATTGCGGCAGTATGGCAGTTCCGTATGTGCCCTTGGCTTTCTTGGAGGATATACCGGGAGATTTATTGAAGAATATGTGGAGGGGCTTGGTGCTGAAAGTGCATTTACGCAGATTGCGGGAGAAACCCGTACCAGCACGAACGTTTTATCTATGGATGGCTATGTGACGGAAATTTTAGAGCCCGGTCCGGTGATCTGTGAAGAGGAAAAGGAGCGGTTTTTGCAAACCTACACAGAAAAGCTTGCCGGAAGCAGGTTCGTGGTGCTTTCCGGAAGTGCCCCGAAAGGTCTTCCCACAGACATCTATGCACAGCTTATTGAACTTGCCGAAAGGCACAAGCTCCGTACCGTTCTGGATACAAGTGGGGAGCTGTTGGTGCAGGGAGTAAAGGCAAAGCCGTTTCTTATAAAGCCAAACACCAGAGAGCTGGAATATCTTACCGGAAAAAAGCTTAGAGAACTCAGTGAGATCAGAGAAGCTGCTTTACAGCTTGTTTCAGAGGGGATTGCCCATGTCCTTGTTTCCATGGGTGAAAAGGGCATGCTGTATGCGACGGAGAGGAAGTGTCTCTTTGCGAAAGCACCGGAGGTAAAAGCGTTAAATACGGTCGGCTCCGGGGACAGCGCAGTAGCAGCAGCCGTCATGGCCCTGCAGCAGGAGGCTTCCATGGAAGATACCCTGAGGCTTTGCGTGGCAATATCTGCAGCCAACACGACAACACTGGAAAATGCAGTGATTCCGAAAGAATATGCCGCAGAACTTCTTATGCAGATACAGGTTACAGAGTTATAAGAATTCGGGTAACTATTCAGTACAGGTCGAAGCATTTACTGCTGAGACCGTAAGAAAATGATTCAGTAATGCAAAATCCTATCGGCGAAGCCGATTTAGAATGGATTTTGCATCGTAACTGTGAAGGTACTGAACAGTTACGAATTCGGAATCATAATAGACAATCGATCAGACAATAGCAAAGGCTCCCGGCATGACCGGGAGCCTTGCTATTCTTATGAGGGGGAGATAGTGAGTTATCAACTATCTATGGTGTTATCATACTGAATAAATGTGTTCAAAATGTGTCCGAAATCTAAAAAAATCAGAAAGAATATTAACAAATTCTTATCCATGTAAAAAGCAGGTAAAAAAGAATTTTGCTGTCTTTCTTATGACATTGAAAAAAACCATCAATCATGCTATCTTATTATATGGATTATTATGCCCTGGAGGTGTGTTTATGTTTGTATGTAAAGATTTACTAAAGGGACTTGACTACGAATGCGTGGCAGGTCAGGATACCACAGAGGTTACGGAGGTCGTGACTGACTCCAGAAAGATTACGAAGGGATGTCTGTTTATCTGTATCTGCGGATATAAGACGGATGGACACGATTTTGCCATAGAGGCCATACAGAAGGGCGCCAGCGTGCTTGTCGTGCAGAAGGATATTGTACTGCCGGATGGATACGAGGCAACCGTGATTAAGGTAAAGGATACCCGATATGCCATGGCATTTATTTCGGCAGCCTATTTCGGACATCCGGCAGACCGCCTGAAGGTGATCGGAATTACCGGGACGAAGGGGAAGACCACGACCACTTATTTAATCAAGTCGATCTTAGAGCAGTCCGGCTACAAGGTGGGATTGATCGGTACGATTGAAACAATTATTGGTGATGAGCATATCAAGGCGAACAATACCACACCGGAATCCTCCCTTTTACAGGAGTATTTCGCAAGAATGGAAAAGGAAGGCTGTGAAATTGTCGTTATGGAGGTAGCGTCCCAGGGACTGAAATTACATAGAACGCAGGGCTTTACCTTCGAACTTGGTATTTTTACCAATTTAGAACCCGACCATATCGGACCGAATGAACATGCGGATTTTGAAGAATACCGGATGTGCAAGGGATTATTGTTTCAGCAGTGCCGTCATGGAATTGTAAATAAAGACGATGAAAATCTGGAAGAATTATTAAAGGGGCATACCTGTACGATTGAAACCTATGGCTTTGATAAAACCGCGGATCTGTATGCCGAGGATTTAGAGCTTGTGAAAAAGCCCGGAGAGCTTGGAATTGATTTCCTTGTAAAGAGTAATGTAAAGGATGCGCCGGCAGATTTCCGTGTGGAGGTTCCGACTCCCGGGAGGTTCAGCGTTTACAATGCGTTAACGGCAATTGCCGTCTGCCGTCATTTCAAGGTATCCGTACCGCAGATCCAAAAGGCACTGTTGTCTGCACATGTGCGCGGACGAATCGAGATGGTTCCGGTGTCCCCCGATTTTACCCTGCTCATTGACTATGCACACAATGCCATGAGCTTAAAGAGTATTCTCACTACCCTACGGGAATATGAGCCGAAGCGTCTGGTATGTCTGTTTGGCTGTGGAGGAAACCGTTCCAAAATCCGCCGTTATGAGATGGGAGAAGTGAGCGGAAATCTTGCCGATCTGACGATTATCACATCGGATAATCCAAGAGATGAAGAACCGCAGGATATCATCAATGACATCAAGACCGGTATGGCGAAAACCAATGGAAAATACGTGGAAATCTGTGACCGGAAGGAAGCTATTGCCTATGCGATCCATCATGGGCAGCCCGGAGATATCATCGTGCTTGCCGGCAAGGGACATGAGGATTATCAGGAAATCAGGGGTGTAAAGTACCCTATGGATGAACGGGATCTGATCCGGGATATCCTTGCAGGAAAATAAGGTAATGAAACGTAACGTAACCGTGAAGATAATGAACAGTTACAACACAATTTACAGAACAGGAATAAAGCATGAATCATGGAACCTATGCAAATGTCATTATTGACATTTCCCATGAAAAAGTAGATAGACCGTTTCAATACCGGATCCCGGACTCTTTGAAGGAGAAGCTGGCCGTTGGAATGTGCGTACAGATTCCTTTCGGCACGGGCAACCGCAAGAGAAAGGGATACGTGATTGAAATTACCGGTAAAAATGAATACCCGGAAGAGAAAATCAAGGAAATTGACGGAATTATTACCGATAACCTTCCGGCAGAGGCAGATGCCATCAGGCTGGCAGCCTGGATGCGGCAGACCTATGGCTCCACCATGATTGCCGCACTCAAAACCGTGCTTCCGGTAAAGCGTACTGTGAAGGCCGTCGAAAAGAAAAAGCTCCGGTGCATTTTGTCAGGAGAAGAACTGACTTCCCTCCTTGGAGAGTGCATGCGCAAGCACCAGAACGCAAAAGTGCGGGTATTGCAGGAGCTTCTTACCGAAGAGGAGCTTCCCTATGAGCTGGTAACCGGAAAGCTGCATGTATCGGCAGCAACCTTAAACAGTCTGGTGAATCAGGGAGCCATTACGATCGAAAGTGAGAGCAGTTACCGCAATCCGGTGAGCCTTAATGTTACTGCAGAGAGCGGACCGGAGCTGTCGGAAGAACAACGCTATATCAAGGAGCAGATTCTTTCTGATTATGATAAAAATATCCGGAAGACGTATCTCATTCACGGAATTACAGGAAGTGGCAAGACACTGGTTTATTTAGCCCTGATTGAGGAGATGATAAAGAGGGGGAAGCAGTGCATTGTGCTGATTCCGGAGATCGCCCTGACCTATCAGACGTTACTGCGGTTTTATAAACGCTTTGGAGACCGCGTGTCGGTAATGAATTCCTCCCTTTCCCAGGGAGAGCGTTATGACCAGTGCGAGCGCGCAAGAAAGGGCGAAATTGATGTGATGATCGGACCGAGATCGGCGCTTTTTGTGCCGTTTCCCTCTCTTGGCATGATTGTGATAGACGAAGAGCATGAGGGGAGCTATATCAGCGAGAATGCCCCGCGCTACCATGCAAGAGAAACCGCAGAGTATCTTGCCTCCTTAAAGAAAGCATCCCTGGTGCTGGGGTCAGCGACTCCGTCACTGGAGGCTTATTATAAAGCTAAAAAGGGTGAATACCGGTTATTCACCATGAAAAACAGAAAAAACGGAGGAGAGCTTGCCAATGTCCGGATTGTGGATCTGCGGCAGGAGCTCCGGAAGGGAAACCGTTCGATTTTCAGCAGTGACCTGCAGGAACTAATCCGTGACCGGTTAGGGAAAAAGCAGCAGATCATGCTGTTCTTAAACCGTCGTGGGTATGCAGGCTTCGTGTCGTGCCGTTCCTGCGGTTATGTGATGAAGTGTCCGCACTGTGATGTATCCCTGTCCCAGCATATCGGTGGAAAAATGGTATGCCATTACTGCGGGTACGAAACGTTTCAGCCGAAACGCTGCCCGAATTGCAGCTCCAATTATATCCTTGGCTTCAAGGCAGGAACCCAGCAGATTGAGAGGCAGCTGTATGAGCTGTTTCCGGGGATCCGGGTGCTGCGTATGGACGGTGATACCACGAAGCAGAAGGGAAGCTTTGAGAAGATTCTGTCTTCCTTTGCGGAAGGGGAAGCGGATGTGCTTTTGGGGACCCAGATGATTGTAAAGGGACATGATTTCCCGAATGTGACACTGGTCGGAGTGCTTGCGGCAGACCTTTCCCTAAATGACAGTGATTACCGTGCCGGAGAGAAGACCTTTCAGCTGCTGACACAGGCGGAGGGGCGTGCCGGGAGAGGAACGCTTCCGGGAGAGGCGGTGATCCAGACTTACCGTCCGGAGCATTACAGCATTCAGCAGGCAGCGAAGCAGGATTATGAAGCCTTTTATGAGGAAGAGATTCTGTACCGGGAGCTGCTCGAATATCCACCGGCAGGCCATATGCTGACAATCCTTGTGGTTTCGAAGGATGAAAAACGCTGCAAGGGACTGGCGGTACGGCTTGCGAAGGAAGCAGAAGCCTATGTCCATGTCATCGGACCGACCCCCGCAGCCGTATCGAAGGTCAAGGATTATTACCGCTATATGATTTACTTAAAATCCCTTAAGGAAGAGCCGATCCGGCAGGCAAAGGAGCGGCTGGAGGCTCTTATAAACGGGTTTGAATTAAAGACAGAAAACGTTATTTTTGACTACGAATAACGATTTTGAATCGTTACCATGATATACAAATTGTAACAGGAAAGGAGCCTTGAAATGGCAATCAGGAACGTAAGAAAAATTGGAGATCCGGTATTGAATAAGGTATGTAAGGAGGTCAGGGAGGTCAACGACCGTACCCGGGAACTGATTGATGATATGTTTGATACCATGTATGAAGCAGATGGTGTGGGACTTGCAGCACCGCAGGTTGGAATTCTGAAACGGATTGTCGTCATCGATGTGACAGGGGAAGATCCGATTCTCCTTATTAATCCGGTGATATTAAGTACTGATGGGGAACAGACCGGATACGAAGGATGCTTAAGTGTTCCGGGCAAGACCGGTGTGGTGACCCGGCCGAATTATGTGAAGGTGAAGGCTTACAATGCGGATATGGAGGAGTTTACCTTAGAGGGTGAGGAGCTTTTAGCACGTGCGATCTGCCATGAGCTGGATCATCTTGAGGGAAAGCTTTATGTGGACTGCGTGGAAGGAGAACTGATGAATACCGAGGATCTTAATGAGGAGTAGGAAGGAGAGAACGGATGAAGATTGTATATATGGGAACACCGGACTTTTCGGTGGCACCGTTAAAGGCATTGATTGAAGCCGGACATACAGTTACTGCGGTGGTGACACAGCCGGATAAACAGAAAGGCCGTGGCAAGGAGGTTTCCATGACCCCGGTGAAGGAATGTGCACTTTCCTATGGCATTCCGGTGCTGCAGCCTGTAAAGATCAAGGCACCGGAGGCTGTGGAGGAGCTTAAGAAATACGAAGCCGATATATTTGTCGTCGTGGCATTCGGGCAGCTCCTGTCCGAAGAAATTTTAAATATGCCGAAGTTCGGATGTATCAATCTCCATGCATCCCTGCTTCCAAAATATCGTGGTGCGGCACCAATCCAGTGGGCAATTTTAAACGGGGACAAGGAGACCGGTGTCACCATTCAGCAGATGGAAAAGGGACTCGATACCGGAGATATGTGGAGCCGTGTGGTCGTTCCGATTGATAAAAAAGAAACCGGAGAAAGCCTTCATGATAAGCTGATGGAGGCAGGAGCCAGGCTCCTTGTAGAGACGCTTCCTCTGATCGAAGCAGGAAAAATTACGCCTGAAAAGCAGGACGAAAGCCTTGCAACATTTTATGCAACGAAGCTGGATAAGGCGATGGGTCATATCGACTGGACGAAGCCGGCAGAGGTGATTGAACGTTTTGTACGGGGGCTTAATTCCTGGCCGAGTGCGTACACCTGTTATAAAGGCAAAACCCTGAAGATCTGGGACGCCGATGTGGTTGAGGGAAAGGAAGGAGCCGTTCCGGGAAGTGTGATTCAGACCGGAAGGGAATTCTTCGATGTTGCCTGTGGTGAAGGGGCACTCCGGGTTTTGACCGTACAAATGGAAGGAAAGAAGAAAATGTCAGTAAAAGACTTCCTGTTGGGCTATGATGTCAGGGAAGAGAACTTTGACGTAACAGGCTGAACTGCTACAAGTTGATAGATAAAGGAGGAAGAGACAATGTTTTACGGATATGATCCAACCTATATTTTAGTAATCATTGGGGCAATCCTTTCCATGATTGCCAGCAGCTTTGTACAGAGTACCTACAGTAAATATTCAAGGGTACAGAGCCGTACCGGAATGACGGGGGCTCAGGCGGCACAACGGATTTTACAGATGTCCGGAATCAGTGACGTGCGCATCGAGCATGTGTCCGGAAAGCTTACGGATCATTATGATCCGTCGAAAAAGGTGGTCCGCTTATCGGACAGTGTATATGGAAGCACTTCTGTTGCTGCAATCGGAGTGGCAGCGCATGAATGCGGACATGTGGTACAGCATCACAGGGGATATCTTCCGATGAAGATCCGTACCCTCCTTGTACCGGCAGCCAATCTGGGGTCTAAGCTTGGAATTCCGATTGTCCTGCTGGGACTGATTTTAGGTCTGGATTTCTACCTCCCGGACGGAACTTATTTTTCACTTGCACAGATTGGAGTGTATATTTTTACCTTTGCGGTACTGTTCCAGATCGTGACACTGCCTGTGGAGTTTAATGCCTCAAGCCGTGCCCTTAATATGCTGCGGGATTACGGAATGCTTGCATCGGATGAGGTATCCCAGAGCGGTAAGGTGTTAAAAGCTGCCGCCATGACCTATGTAGCCGCCGCAGCAGCCGCAATATTACAGCTCCTTCGTCTGTTCATGCTGACGGGACGAAGAAGACGGGATTAGCACAGGAGATACGAAGTTGAATGAACGAGAACTGATTCTGGAGATGCTGATGGAAATTCTGGAAAGGGGAACCTATTCCCATCTGGTGATCCGGAATGTCCTGAATAAATACGATTACCTAAAGCAGCCCTCAAAGGCCTTTATCAAACGGGTGACGGAGGGCACAATTGAAAAACAGATTACGATTGATTATGTATTAAACAGCTGTTCCAAGACACCGGTTTCCAAAATGAAACCACTTATCCGCAATCTTTTACGTCTTAGTGTTTACCAGCTATTGTTTATGGATTCCGTTCCGGACAGTGCAGTATGCAATGAGGCAGTAAAGCTTGCCGGAAAGAGAGGATTCCGTAACCTGCAGGGCTTTGTAAACGGAGTGCTCCGGAACATTGCAAGGACGAAAACGCAGATTGCTTATCCGGATGAAACGGATCCGGTAAAATGTTATTCGGTGCGGTATTCCATGCCGGAATGGCTGGTAACCCTGTTCCTTGAGGAACGTGGATCGGAAATTACGAAGCGGATCTTCGAAGAGATGCAGAAGGTTTATCCTGTGGTACTGCGTTACTGTGGGCCGGAGGAGAGAAAAGAGGACTGGAAGCAGAGCGTGACGGCTCAGCAGATTACCCTGCGGCAGCATCCTTATCTTTCCTATGCCTATTGGATGGAGGGCGGGGAGAGCGTACAGAGCATCCCCGGCTATGAGGAGGGACTTTTTACGGTTCAGGATGTGAGCAGTATGCTGGTTACCGAGGCAGCGGGACTTTTGGGGGACGAGCTGTTACTGGATGTCTGTGCGGCACCTGGAGGAAAAAGCCTGCATGCGGCAGGACTTTTAAAAGAGGGAAACGTGATTTCGAGGGATCTTACCGACAGTAAGGTTGCTTTGATCGAAGAAAACAGCAGAAGATGCAAATGTCCGAATATCCGGATCGAGGCCTTTGATGCTTCCAAACTGGATGAAAATATGATCGGAAAGGCCGATGTGGTCTATGCGGATCTTCCCTGTTCCGGACTTGGCATTCTTGGGAAAAAGAGAGACATCCGTTATCGGATGAATCCGGAGCAGATGAAGGAGCTTGTGGAGCTTCAGCAGAAGATCATGTCCGTCATATGGCAGTATGTGAAGCCGGGCGGAACGCTGATGTACAGTACCTGCACGATTCACAGGGCAGAGAATGAACAGATGGTTCAGTGGTTTACGCAGAATTATCCCTTTGAGCGACAGAGCATGAAGGAGCATCTGCCGGAAGATTTAAGGGACAGTGAAGAGAACGGCATGCTGCAGCTTTTGCCGGGAATCCATCAAACGGATGGATTTTTCGTTGCGAAGCTGCGCAGGGTTGCCATGCATATGAGAAAATGATCCACTGGATCATTTTTGAGTGGAGAAAAAGGAGTAACAGACCGGAATGGATATTAAATCAATGACCCTGTCCGAATTGCAGGAAGAAATGGCAGCAATCGGGGAAAAGAGCTTTCGGGCAAAACAACTGTATGAATGGATCCATGTCAGGCAGGCGCGGAACTTTGATGAAATGACAAATCTTTCTGTGGCTCTGCGTGAAAGGTGCAGGGAACGTTATGATCTCACGACGCTGCAGGTGGTACGGATGCAGGAGTCGAAGTTTGACGGTACACGGAAATATCTGTTTGAGTTAAAGGATGGAAATCTTGTAGAGAGTGTGTTCATGCGTTATAAGCATGGAAACAGTGTGTGCATTTCTTCCCAGGTAGGGTGTAAGATGGGATGCCGGTTCTGTGCATCGACACTCGATGGCTGGGAGCGGAATCTGACACCGGCAGAGATGCTTGATCAGATCTATGCGATTACAAGAGACACGAAGGAGCGCGTTTCCAATGTGGTAGTCATGGGAACCGGGGAACCGCTCGATAATTATGAGAACCTGCTCCGGTTTCTAACTTTGCTTACCGATGAGCACGGGCTTCATATCAGCCAGCGGAATGTGACAGTTTCGACCTGTGGACTGGTGCCGAAGATTCAGGAACTGGCACAGGAAAAGCTGCAGATTACACTGGCTCTTTCCCTGCATGCCACAACGGATGAAAAGAGAAGAAAGCTCATGCCGATCGCCAATCAGTATTCCATTGCACAGCTGATGGAGGCCTGTCAGAATTATTTTGAACAGACAGGAAGAAGACTTACCTTTGAGTATTCCCTTGTGGGAGGAGTCAATGACACGCCGGAGGATGCAAGGGAGCTGTGTGCGCTGGTAAAGACGCTCAACTGTCATGTGAATCTGATTCCGGTAAACCCGATCAGGGAACGGGATTATGTACAGTCGGAAACCAAAGCAATCCAGGCATTTAAAGGGAAACTGGAACGAAGCGGTATTCAGGTAACCGTGCGCCGTGAGATGGGAAGAGACATCGACGGAGCCTGCGGACAGTTGCGAAGAAGAGTGATTGCCCAGAAACAAGCCTGATGCGTTGCTGTCAGAGTGGCTGGAGGGTGCGCAGGCAGTTTAGTTGCTTTTTTTCGGCCATCATGCTATGATATAGAACGATTATGGAGTGATATGCCCTGCCGGGCAGTCAGTGGGAGGTAAAGGTGTTACAGGCTTTTTCGGTTACGGATATTGGAAAAAGACGACAACTAAATCAGGATTATGTGTTTGCACAGGATACTCCTTTGGGCAATCTGGCGAATCTGTTTCTGGTAGCAGATGGCATGGGAGGGCATAATGCCGGTGATTATGCATCGCGATATGCAGTGGAAACCGTGGCCCGGGAAGTGAAAGGAAGCTTTGAAAAGAGTCCGGTACGGATTTTAGGTAAGGCAATTAAAGTGGCAAATGACCAGATCCGCCGCAAGGCAGGCGAGGATGTGAGCCTGTATGGGATGGGAACCACGATGGTGGCGGCAACCCTGATCGGGCATTATCTTCAGGTGGCGAATGTGGGTGACAGCAGATTATATATCGTAAACGATGAAATACGGCAGGTTACAAGGGATCATTCCCTGGTAGAAGAGATGGTACGGATGGGAGGTATGGATGAGAAAACCGCCAGAAACCATCCCGACAAAAATATTATTACGAGAGCCGTGGGAGCCAGGGCAGAAGTGGAGGTAGACTTCTTTAATGAGGAGCTGCATCCGGGAGATCTGATTCTGATGTGTTCAGATGGTCTGACCAACATGTTGGAGGATGAAGAGATTCTGAAGATTATGAAGGGAGCCTATACCATTAAGGAAAAGGCGCAGCGCCTGATTGACGGTGCGAATGAGCATGGTGGGAAAGACAACATTGCAGTAATAATAATTGATGCCTTTGCGAAGGATATATAAGAGGTAGAAGATGATTAAAATTGGGATGATAATTGGAGACAGATACGAAATACTCGAAAAAATCGGTACGGGTGGAATGTCTGATGTATATAAGGCTAAGGATCATAAGCTGAACCGCTTTGTTGCGGCTAAGGTTTTAAAGCAGGAATTCAGTGAGAATGCGAACTTTGTTTCGAAGTTCCGTATTGAGGCGCAGGCGGCAGCAGGATTGATGCACCCGAATGTAGTGAATGTGTACGATGTGGGAGAGGAAGACGGCATTTACTATATCGTGATGGAGCTTGTAGAAGGGATCACCCTTAAGAAATATATTGAAAAGAAAGCCAGACTGTCGGTAAGAGAGGCAATCAGTATTGCCATCCAGATCAGTATGGGAATTGAGGCTGCACACAACAATCATATTATCCACCGTGATATCAAGCCTCAGAATGTCATTATTTCCAAAGAAGGAAAGGTGAAGGTGACGGATTTTGGTATTGCCAAGGCAGCGACCAGTAATACGATTACCTCGAATGTGATGGGATCCGTTCATTATACGTCGCCGGAACAGGCAAGAGGGGGATACTCGGATGAAAAGAGCGATATTTATTCCCTCGGTATTACCCTGTTTGAAATGCTGACAGGGCGTGTTCCGTTTAATGGAGAAACTACCGTTGCAATTGCAATTAAACATATACAGGAAGAACTGCCTTCTCCAAGGGAGTTCGTTTCGGAAATTCCGGTCAGTGTCGAGCAGATTGTGTTCAAGTGCTGCCAGAAGAGTCCTGACAGAAGATATCAGTCCATGGGGGAACTGATTGTGGATCTGAAGAAGTCCCTGATGAATCCGGATGAGGATTTCGTGAAGGTGGTAGACCCGGATGAAGAGGGGGCTACGAAGGCGGTAAGTGACCGCGAAATGGTATCCATCAAGAAGCAGTACAGAGACCGGGAATCCATGGAGGATGCCATGCATCTTCGCAGGGAAAGGGATGTGAAGAAAGAAGCAGCAAGACATTCCGCAAACCGGCGTTATGTTGAGGAGCCGGAGGACTATGACACCGACGATGAGGATGATTACGATCCTAAAATGGAAAAGCTTACCACCATACTTGCAGTGGTGGCAGCCATTCTGATCGGCGCGATTATTCTGTTTCTGGTTGGTAAAACACTTGGTGTTTTTGATTTTGGCAGTAATAAGGAAGAAGACGTACAGGAAGAGGTAAAGCAGATTAAGATGATTGATGTGGTCGGACAGGACGCTGATGCGGTCAAGAAAGCATTGGTGGAGGTCGGACTGACGCCTGTCATTGAATATGAAGAAAGCAGTGAATATGCCAAGGATATTGTTATCCGCTGCAGTGTCAGTGAAGGAACCGTGATCCCCTCCGGAACGGAAGTGATCCTTACGGTCAGTGCAGGTTTGGAAGGCGTGGAGGTTCCGGATGTCGTTGGAATGACCGAAGCAGAAGCAGTATCCACACTGGTAAACAAAGGGTTTGTACCCAATAAAGTAGACGGATATGATGACTTTATTAAAGAGGGCTCGATTATCAGTCAGGATCCGGTAGCCGGAAGTAAGGCACCGTCAGGCGCTTCCATTACGATCCGCATCAGCAAGGGGGCAGATACCCAGAAGAAGCAGGTGCCGGATCTGATGGGCAAGGATGAAATGACAGCAACCGCGCTTCTTACAGAGGCAGGTCTTGAAGTCGGTACGGTATCCGAGGTAAATAACGACTCGGTAGCAGCAGGACTGGTCTGCTATCAGAGCTATTCTGCAGGCTCCTATGCGCCGGAAGGAACGAAGGTAGATATTAATGTAAGTATCGGCCCTATTCAGTCCACTTATAAATTTGTAGACAGTATTGCGGCTCCGACGAAGGAAGAGGATCCGAATTTTAAATCCGGAACGATGGTAACCGTTACTGTATATGCAGACGATGGAACGCAGCTCTTAAGCACGCAGACGGATTCGTTCCCGATTCCACAGCAGAATATCTCAGGAATCAGGAGTGCAGCCGGAGTGATTCTGTTCCAGTATACGAACGTCAATGAGGCAACCACCATTACGAATGACGACGGAACCGTAACCACGATTGACGGTTCTACCGAAAGCAAGGAGATACGGAGAGCGGTAGCATTTACTGCGGAGTAAAGTTTTAAGTATGAAAGGTAAAATCATTAAAGGAATTGCCGGGTTTTATTACGTGCATACCGAAAAGGGAATCTTTGAATGTAAGGCAAAAGGGGCTTTCCGGAAGGAAAAGGTAAAGCCCCTTGTGGGTGATAATGTAGAAATTGAGCTGCTCGATGAAGGGCAGCTTCTTGGCAATATTAAGGAAATTCTGCCACGGAAGAATGCCTTAATCCGTCCGGCCTCGGCCAATATCGATCAGGCTCTTGTAATCTTTGCGATTGTGAAGCCCGATCCGAATTATAATCTGCTTGACCGCTTCCTGATTTCGATGCAGAAGCAGGAGATTCCTACGGTGATCTGCTTTAATAAAAAGGATCTTGCATCGGAAAAGGAGCAGGAGGAGCTTCTTGCCGCTTACCGTGCAAGCGGTTGTGAGGTACTGTTTGTAAGCGGCAGGGAAGAAGAGGGCATCGACCGCATCCGTGAAATTCTCCGCGGTAAGACGACGGTGGTGGCTGGCCCCAGCGGTGTCGGCAAGTCCACGATTGTCAACAGCCTTACACCGGAAGCCCATATGGAGACCGGAGAGATCAGCCGTAAGATTGAGCGTGGAAAGCATACTACCCGCCATGCCGAGCTGTTTGCCGTCGAGGCAGATACCTATATTATGGATACGCCGGGCTTTACGTCCCTGTATATTGAAGGAATGGAAAAGGAAGAACTGAAGGAGTTTTATCCCGAATTTCTGCCCTATGAACCCTATTGTAAATTCGGGGGCTGCGTACATTTGAGCGAACCGGTCTGCGGAGTGAAGGAAGCCCTTGCAGAAGGGAAGATCAGTCCGATCCGCTATGAGAATTATAAGCTGTTGTACGAGGAACTGAAGGAGAGGAAGAAGTATTGAGAGTGTGGCATTGCGGAACACTCTCTTATTTATTTGCAGAAAGAACCGGGCAGTATTATATCTTATATCAATTAGATTTTTTATAAAAAATTTGGTATAATCTATACAACTGGTTAACTAATCAAACGTATGGTATATTCTGCAAACGAGCGTGAAAACCTATACTGATAGTATAAGGAAATTACTATCGGAAGGTGAACTATGGATCTGTCAGGCATCGGAAAACAAATACGCGAAGCTCGTTTGCAAAAGTCATGGAATCAGGATCAGCTTGCTGAAAAAACCAATCTTAGTCTTGCATATATTGGCATGATAGAGCGCGGAGAGAAAATACCGAAATTGGAAACGTTTATACGAATTATTAATACACTTGAAATTTCTGCAGACGTTGTCCTGCAGGATGTGCTGGTGAATGGATATCAGGTCAGAATGAGCCGGTATCTGGAGAAGATGGATCAGCTCTCCAAAGAAAAACGGGATGATATTTTGGAAATCGTTGATGTATTATTGAAAAAGGACAAATAAAGATACATGGAGAAATATAAGCTGAAAATCGGAATATGTGATGATAATTCCTATGTATGTTCTGAGATTGAAAAATCGGTTTTGCAATATGCAGGGGAAAAGGGGCATTCCATAGAAGTTGACATTATGCAAAGTGGAGCAGAGCTGTGTGAATTACTGGATCATACTGCGAATGCTCCGCAGCTATTGTTTTTGGATATTGAGCTTGGCGATACCACCGGAATTGAGGTTGGAAACCGTATCCGGAAACAGATGCGGAATCATATGATGCAGATTGTGTATATTTCCTATCGGCGTGATTATGCAGAGAAGTTATTTAAGATACGGCCCTTTGATTTTCTGGTTAAACCGGTCAGCCAAGCTGCTGTCTATGAAGTGCTTGATACCTATCTGGAAATATTTCCCTTGGAGAAAGTATATTTTTCTTATATGGTGGATCGTTATATCAGCTATATGGCCTGTGATGAAATTGTTTATTTTGAATGCCATGCGAAAAAGATTTATATGGTGACGATGTCCAAGTCGATCTGCTTCTACGGGAAAATGAAGGAAGTGCTGGATCAACTGGATCCGGCGAATTTCTGGCAGGTACATTATTCTTATATCATTAACCGGCATTATGTACGTGAATTCCGGAGAAATGAATTTGAGATGGAGAATGGCGCGGTTATCGGTGTAAGCAAAAAGTATAAGCAGGAAATTTTACAAAAGTTATTGGAAATAAAGGGACAGTAAGATGAGTATGTGGGAGATGGTCATCTATCTGGTCGTTAATTTCATGGCAATTAATATAACGGTCAGATTTGCAGAATGTTTTTTGAAGAATGATATACGAAGCCGCCGGGGGAGAATAGGTGGAATCGTTATTTACTGGCTTATCAATAGTCTGGTTTATCTGATTTTCCGGAATGATACCTACAATCTGATTACAAGTCTGGGAGGAATTATTTTCATAGCCATTATTGTTTATAATGGCAGTATCCTGAAAAGAATAATGGCAGCAATTCTGGCATTTTCCATGGGTTTGGTATCCGAAACAATTATCTGGTATATTTTTACACCGGCTGATCAGGGCAGTCAGTCCAAGCTGATGATGAACATAGTCAGTGTATTGATGTATTTTGGGCTGCAATTATTAGTAGATCATTTCTGTCATTTGAAAAAGGGAGATCTTGCTTCAGAGAAGTATTATCTTCTGATAATGGTGCTTCCCTTTTTAAGTATCTGGTTTATTTATCTTTTGTTTGCGGATAAAGTGAATGATTCCCTGGTGCTTTTTGAAATCCTGTTCATTATTTTAATTTTAAACTTTTTTCTTTTTTATCTTTATAATAAGATCTATGAACTTGGAAGGGAAAAGTACGAAAAGCAATTTCTTGAAGAGGAAGTTCAGATGTATGCGCGCCGCTTTGAGACGATGCAGCAGTCCAGAGATAAACTCCGTGCATTACGTCATGACCTGCTCCATCATCTGCAAATGCTTCAACATTTTGCCCTGACAGGGAATACGGAACAGCTTGTTGATTATATCGGACGCATGAACGAGCAGATTGAGATTGCAACAAGAGGAGTCAATACAGGAAACGATGCCGTGGATGCCATTTTGGATTTCATGATTGAAAAAGCAAAACGGGAAGGGGCTGCAATTACTGTAAAAAGCAGTATTCCGAAAGAAGAATTCATTTCCATCTATGATATCAATATTTTATTGAGTAACCTGCTTGATAATGCGATCGAAGGGGTAAAGGGCTGTTCGGATAAGGAAATCCATCTGAATATAAAAACGGAGCAGGGATTATTATGCATCTGTGTTGAAAATCAATATGATGGAATCCTTTATCAGGAAGAGAACCGTTATTTAACGCGTAAGAATGAAGACGGGCATGGCATCGGTCTTCAGAATGTGTCGGATATTGTGGATAAATATCATGGCATTATGAAAATAGAAACAGAAAATCATATTTTTAAAGTGAATCTGATCTTATATCTTTAAATCTTAGAAGGGCTGCCATGCAGCTCTTTTTTCTTGGCGTATTGGGGGCAAATTTCTTCTAACATTTCCAGATTTTCCCATAAACCGTCATTTTTTTCCCTATTAAAGCACAGAGCGTTCTACATGATAAAATTAAGATCGAAAAGGAGGGAAATGCAGATGAAAAAGAGCATGGACAAACTGATGAAGTTTTTAATGGCGGGATTGTTTGTTGTTGCAGGAGCAGCAGTAAATTCTACCTGCTTTTTTAAGCTTTATCAGGAAGAATTTGACGATGATCTACTGGATGAATTGAGGAAGTATTAATATGTATGACTATTTGTGCAGGCACGGATATGTAAATGAACACAATGCGAAGATGATTCAACTGGGACTGAACAGGGTGAAGAGCTTTCTGTTTGATCTGGCATATACAGTAATAATCGGGGGACTATTACAGATCCCGTTCGAAGCACTTTGCATGGAATTGTCTTATATTGCACTACGGAGCTATTCCGGGGGATTTCATGCATCAACACCGAAGAAATGTAAGTATTATTCGGTTATCTGGACCATGGCAGGACTGATCCTTGTGCGTTTTCACTGGACGAATCAACTTATAACAGGATGTGTTTTGTTTATATCCTGGCTTGTACTAATGGTTATTTCACCGGTAGAAAGCAGGAACCGCAGACTCAATATAAGAGAGAAGAAAATATTTGGTCTGCGCGCAAGAGTGACTGCCACAGCAGAAAGTGCTGTGGCAGTCATTCTTATGCTTTTACATCTGTATAGCTTTGGTTATGCACTTGCAGTTGCAGTCTTTATGTGTGCACTGATGGGGATACTTGGAATGTGGAGTGAAAAGAGGGGGAAGACGGATAGATGAAAGATGCGCTGGCGGCAGCAACGTTTTCTGTAGAAAATGGGGAACAAACAGAAACACCGGAACATCCGGTTGAAAGTGGCACGGTAGAACTGAGTGAGCTGCAAAAGCAAATGCAGGATATTCTGGTAGATCACTATTATATATACAGTGATTTCCAGGTGGATGAGAATGGAAATATCAGGCAGGATGAACAGGGAAATAACCTTACATTAATGAGGGAAACAAGGGAAAGAAATGTTATCTTGATAGCTCATATAGAGACTTGCGGAAATCTCTGGAATATATCATTAGAAAGTATTTATCAACAACAAATAGCGTAGTTATTGTACAAACTACGGTATTAAAAAATGGAAAATGTATATGGCTGCAAGGTAAAGCATATGCGTTTTGCCTAGATGAATATTTTAGACGGATCAAGGGAGATAAAGTAAGCAAAAAATTCGCTTAACTATGCCATAGGATAATTTAAAAAATCACAAAAATTTAATAGATTTTGAAATAGAAAAAAATGTATTTTATGGTATACTATATGTAATCCTTATATAGGATTTATATAGAGAAAGCGAGGATATAATGGTGGCAACTGCAACAGATGAGCAGAAAGATAGCTTAAAAAAATATATGAAAAAAAATAAAGATATAAAACTCCGTGTACCAGAAGAGTATTTGCAGCCCATCCAAGAGCATGCTAAATCAAAGGGAATGAGTGTAAATCAACTTGTTATTTCCTTGCTTGAAAAGGATATGGGAATAGATATTGTTACGATTAGGGAGCAGAATAAGCAAAATAAAGAAAACAAGGGTGAATAATTAATGTATAAGAAATAGTGATTTCATCCGAAATTTTAAAGGAGGTATGACCTATGTTAGCAGCAGTAAAGGGAATTGTACAAGGTAATACAGTTGTTATTGAAGATGAAGATATTAGAGATTATGACGGAGCAGAGGTTATTGTTACTCTGTTAAATTATCCACAGAGAAAAGCAAAGAAAGCACCTGTTGACTGGGATAGTTTTGTTATTCCAAGCGAAAGAGGACAGCATGTAGATGAATATATGAGGGAGATGCGTGAAAATGACAGATTATAAAAAGGCATTTGTAGATACTGCACCATTCATATACTTCATTGAAAAGAATGAAAATAACCCACAGTATTATGACAAGGTAAAGAAATTTTTCAGTAATGGATATGAGGCAGATAAAAAGTTTGTAACTTCTGTAATTACAATGGAAGAATATTTTGTATTTCCATACAGAAATAAACTGTATTCGTTTATTGATATGTTTGACAGGCTTGTTGAAACTACTGATATGGAGATTGTAGAGGTGGATCAAGAGATTGCTAAAAAGGCAGCTCAAATCAGAGCAGAATATAAAGGCTTTAAGGCGATGGATGCAATCCAATTAGCAGTTGCGTGTCTTACAAAGTGTGACTTATTCTTGACAAATGATAAGCAGTTAAGACAATTCAAGGAAATAAAGTGTGTTACAGTTGATGAACTGGAATAATAAACAAAGCACCAACGGAAAGAGATTTATCTTTCTGAAGGTGCTATTTTTAATCCTGCTGATTATTGCGAATATTATCAACAGCCTTTTCTAATTCTATTGTCTGCCAGCGTTTGCGGATGATCTGACTTTGTAATTCTGATAATCTTTTATTTGTGTAGCGTTCCATCCAATTCATAAGGAAAGATGAAAAGGCGAGCGTTTGAGCAGTTCCTAGAGGCTAACATAGAACTTGACTAAAAAAATGCAACACAAAGAAGCTTATCTATGGTATAATATTTCGTACTGTATTTAGGCTTCTTTTTTTGAAAGGGGCTTATTATTGGAAAAGACTTAAAAGGTAAAGAACTGGGTGTGGGTATCACCCAGCAAAAAAAACGGTTTATATAATGCAGGCTTTGTTGATAAGCTGGGCAAAAGGAGGGTTAAGCGTTTTAAAAAGCTGCAAGAATGTAGAAAGTGGCTTGATGAGGCAAAGTATATAGATGAGCATAGCAGTATAACAGAGGCGAATGCCATGATGGTGGATGCTTGGTTTGAATACTGGATTTCTATTAAAGAAAAAACAGTTCGACCTAATACGGTACGTAACTATCGAGAACGCTATCATAGAAATATTAGCATAGTTATTGGGAAAATGCTTCTCATTGATGTAAAACCTATTCACTGTCAGAAGATTTTTTCAGATATGGCAGATGAAGGGTACAAGACTACAACAATTTATCAGACCAGAATTGCCCTTTATAATATGTTAGACTTTGCCAAGGAAAATGATGTTATCATCAATAATCCTTGTAAGAAGTCAGTGAAGAGTGATATGGGACAGCCTTCGGATAAAAAAGAAGCACTTACCATTGATGTACAGAGAAAATTTCTTGAGGCAGCCAGAGATCAGAGCTATGAAAATCAATATAGATTTGTTCTACAGACAGGTCTTCGTACTGGAGAACTTGTAGGTCTTAAGTGGGACGATATTGATTTCAAGAATAAAACATTGACTATATCAAGAACAATGGAGTATCGTTATAAAGTTGGTGAGTGGAGAATTGGACCGCCAAAGAGTGGGTCTGGTTACAGAACAGTTCCGCTTACTGATGAAGCGATTAGAATTCTGAAGGCTCAGAAAGAGAAAAACAGTAAGATAAAAGTGATTCCTATGGAGTGGGCAGATCAGGTATTCCTTTGCAGAAAAGGAGAGCCGGTAAAGAACAGCACTTATGACACAGCGCTGTTCAAGATTTGCGATAAAGTTGGCATTAAGAGATTTTCGATGCATGTTCTCAGACATACATTCGCCACAAGATGTATTGAGGCAGGTATGATGCCAAAGACACTTCAAAAGATATTGGGACATTCTAATATCGGAATCACCATGAATTTATATGTCCATATTACTGAGGACGAAAAGCACAAAGAAATTGAGCTTGTAGCAGGTGCGTTGAAGGTTATATAATTCTATAAAAATCCTTATATTTATTATAAAAATGTAACACCAATTGTAACACCTGCATAATTCGTAGGCTTGAAAAGCTTGTAAAATCAATACTTTTAAAGGAGATAAGATAAATATGAAATTAGGAATCGTGGGCTTGCCCAACGTAGGAAAGAGTACATTATTCAATTCACTGACCAAGGCAGGTGCGGAATCGGCAAACTATCCGTTCTGTACCATTGATCCCAATGTGGGTGTGGTAGCCGTTCCGGACGAGCGTTTAAAGCTTTTGGGAGATCTGTATCATTCCAAAAAGGTAACTCCTGCTGTGATCGAATTTGTGGATATTGCAGGTCTTGTAAAGGGCGCTTCCAAGGGGGAAGGTCTTGGTAACCAGTTTTTAAGCAACATCCGTGAGGTGGATGCGATTGTGCATGTGGTACGCTGCTTTGAGGATCCGAATGTGGTACATGTTGACGGAAGCATTGATCCGCTCCGTGATATTGAAACTATTAATCTGGAACTGATTTTCTCCGATCTGGAAATTCTGGAGCGTCGTATGGCAAAGACCGGTAAGGCAGCCAGAATGGACAAGTCCCTTGCCAAGGAGGCAGAGCTTTTGGAAGAGCTTATTGCACATCTGGAATCAGGAAAGATGGCAAAGAGTTATGTGACCGATGATGAAGACAAGCAGGCGATCTTAAAGAGCCTCAATCTTCTTACCTATAAGCCGACCATTTACGCGGCAAATGTGGCAGAGGATGATCTGGCAGATGACGGTGCCAATAATCCGGGCGTGCAGAAGGTACGCGAGTTTGCAAAAGAAGACGGAAGTGAAGTGTTCGTAATCTGTGCCCAGATCGAGCAGGAGATTGCAGAGCTGGATGATGATGAGAAGGCAATGTTCCTGGAGGATCTTGGATTAAAGGAATCCGGACTTGAGAAGCTGATCCGTGCAAGCTATTCCTTACTGGGGCTGATGAGCTTTTTGACCGCAGGAGAGGATGAAACGAGAGCGTGGACCATTAAGATCGGCACGAAGGCTCCACAGGCAGCCGGTAAGATCCATACCGACTTTGAGCGTGGTTTCATCAAGGCTGAGGTTGTTAATTATAAGGATCTTTTAGAGCAGGGCTCTCTTGCAGCAGCAAGAGAAAAGGGACTTGTCGGCATGGAAGGCAAGGACTATGTGGTACAGGATGGGGATGTTATTCTTTTCCGTTTTAATGTGTAATAGCAAAGGAGTAAACAATTATGATGGATTTGATGGAAATTTCATTTCCCAATCTTGGAATTGATCTGAAGTATGTGCCCAAGGGCTTTACTGTTTTCGGATTTACCATAGCAATCTATGGAATCTGTATCGCTGTTGCGGTTATCTGCGGATATCTGATGGCAGCGAAGGTGGCAAAGAAGACCGGACAGAATCCGGATACCTATTTTGATTTTGCAATCTATGCGGTAATCCTTTCCATTATTGGAGCACGAATCTACTATGTGATTTTTCAGTGGGATTACTATAAGAATCACCTGTTAAGCATCTTCAACCTGAGGGAAGGCGGACTTGCCATTTATGGCGGCGTGATTGTGGCTTTTATTACGGTCTTTGTATACAGTAAGATCAAGAAGCTTAATCCCTTCCGCCTCATGGATACAGCATTGCCTGGACTGATCCTCGGACAGGCAATCGGCCGGTGGGGAAATTTCTTTAACCGTGAGGTGTTCGGTGAATATACCGATAATCTGCTTGCCATGCGGCTTCCGATTGAGATGGTGCGAAGTGGGGATATTTCCGAAAATCTGCGGAATCATATTATAGAAGGAACGAACTACATTCAGGTGCATCCGACCTATCTGTACGAAAGTCTCTGGTGTCTGATGGTCCTTGCAATTATGCTCATTTACTGGAAGCATAAGAGGTTCGAAGGAGAGATCGCCCTGATCTATCTTGGCGGTTATGGACTTGGCAGGGCATGGATCGAAGGAATCCGTACCGACCAGCTTTACATTCACGGAACAACGATACCGGTTTCTCAGGTACTTGCGATTGTTCTGGTGGTCTTTTCCGTAGTCTGTGGTGTGGTGGTGCGCATCTGTTTAAAGAAGAAGGAAGAGACGAAAAAAAATTTTGTGGGGGAAGATCAGATCTGAAACACTATATCTAGTTGGTGAAATATTGCACCACACAATATAAGCAAAAATTGAAGAAAAACCCAGTATTTATGCGCCTTGTGAGACTCACAGGGCGCTATTTTTATGCTTGCAATCCCTATCTCAATAGGGTAGAATAGACCTAAAAGTGGTGGAAAGTGGTAGATAGTGTCAACCAAGTGGTAGAAAGTGGTGATTTGTATCAATGTTTATGGGTGAATACAATCATACAATTGATGCCAAAGGCAGACTGATCATTCCTTCCAAATTCCGTGAAAGTTTAGGCGATGAATTTGTAGTGACCAAGGGGATGGATGGCTGTCTGTTTGTGTATGACAACGAAGAGTGGAAGAAATTTGAAGAAAAGCTTCTCTCACTACCCATGATGGATAAACAGGTAAGACAATTTACCAGATACTTCCTGGCGGGTGCAGCCAGCGTGGAAGTGGACAAGCAGGGACGAATTTTAATCCCTTCGGTTTTACGGGAGTTTGCAGATATTACGAAGGACGCCGTTTTAGTCGGTGTAGGAAGCAGAATTGAAATCTGGAGCAGGGAACGCTGGGAAGGAACGGTTTCCTTTGAGGATATGGATGAGATTTCCAATCATATGTTTGAGCTTGGGATTGGAATCTAAAGGGGTTAACGAATGGAATTTAATCATACGTCAGTGCTGTTAAATGAATCAATCGAAGGCCTGAACATCAAGCCGGAAGGAATTTATGTGGATGGAACCTTAGGCGGGGCAGGACATGCCAGCGTGGTTGCAGGCAGACTTACCGGTAAAGGACGGCTCATCGGCATTGATCAGGATGAGGCAGCGATTGAGGCTGCTACTGCGAGATTAGAGCCATTTAAAGAGCATGTGACGATCGTTCGTGACAACTACCGGAATACACCGGCCGTTTTAAGGCAATTACAGATTGACGGAATTGATGGAATGCTGCTGGATCTGGGGGTTTCCTCTTATCAGCTTGATAATGAAGAGCGGGGATTTTCCTACCGGTATGATACGCCGCTCGATATGCGGATGGATCAGCGGAGCAGCTTTTCGGCAAGAGAGATCATTAATGAATACAGCGAGATGGAACTGTTTCGGGTGATACGCGATTATGGCGAGGACAAGTTTGCAAAGAACATTGCCAAGCACATCGTGGCAGCCAGGAAACAGAAACCAATCGAAACGACAGGAGAGCTGAACGAAATCATTAAAGCAGCAATTCCTGCAAAGATGAGGGCAGAAGGGGGACATCCTTCCAAGCGTACCTTCCAGGCAATCCGCATCGAATGCAATCATGAACTGGAAGTGTTGAAGGATTCCTTAAATGAACTGATCGATCTTTTGAATCCGGGTGGGAGATTATGTATTATTACCTTTCATTCCTTAGAGGACAGGATCGTGAAAACCGCATTCCGTCAGGCGGCGAATCCCTGTACCTGTCCACCGAATTTTCCGGTATGTGTATGCGGAAAGGTGAGCAGGGGGACGGTGATCACCGGGAAGCCGATTTTACCGGGTGAAGAGGAAATGGAGTTAAACAGCAGAGCCAAAAGCGCGAAGCTTCGAATATTTGAAAAGTGTAATTAGGGAATGGAGGCATAACTTATGAGGGCTGATACAAGAACAACCAGGAAAACTGCATATCGGAACAGTATCTATGTGCAGGGAAATACAGCCAGAAGGCTTGAAGTACTGCCTCAGATTGAACAGCCACATCGTCGTGTCAGCGAGCAGACACATCGTAACCGTGCGAGAGCACGCCGGATGAATATCGGCTATGTATTGTTTCTTGCAGTCGCTATGGTTGCTGCGGGAATGATTTTAACCATGTATCTGTCATTGCAGTCGGATATCACGAACAGCATTAAGAATATTTCCAGGCAGGAAAAGATTTTAAACGATTTAAGACTTGATAATGACGAGAATTATAGTAGAATAACAAGTAGTATTAATCTGGATGAAGTAAAACGGATTGCCATTCAGGAACTGGGGATGGGATATGCACAGGAAGGTCAGATCATCACATTTAATGGAGAAAGCAGTGATTATGTGAGACAGACCGGTGAAATCCCCAACTAGTCTTCCGGATCATATAACAGGATGTGGAAGCAGACGGCAGGCCGTAAGAGGTAGGAATTTGGCAAGACAGGCAAAAGGAAATCGATTTACAGTAAGAATGCAGAAGAAGCTGGTAGTGCTGTTTATGATAGTGCTGCTGGCTTTTGTGGGTTTAACCTATCGGTTATTTACCATCAGCAGAGATAATGGAGAGCGTTACAAGAAGCAGATTCTGTCGCAGCAGAAGTATGACAGTACGACCATTCCGTACAAAAGAGGATCCATTCTTGACCGGAACGGAAGCATTCTGGCCTCGAGCGAGAAGGTCTATAATGTCATACTGGATGCGGTAGCGGTATCGGAGAAGGAAGAGTATCTGGAACCGACATTGGATGCCTTACGGCAGGAGTTCGGGATTGATACGTCGGCAGTCCGGTCCTACATTGCAGAAAACGGTGATTCATCCCGTTATTATGTACTGGCGAAACGTCAGACCTATGAACAGATTGAAGGCTTTAAGGAATTACAGAATGCGGAAGATTCATTGGTTCAGGGAGTCTGGTTTGAGGAAGAATATCAGAGAATGTATCCGGGCAATACCCTTGCCTGTGATGTCATTGGTTTTACGACGAACGACAATATCGGATCCTATGGACTCGAAGAGTATTATAACGATGTGCTGACCGGAACTCCCGGACGGGAATACGGTTATATGAATTCCGATGCGAACGTGGAACGGACAACCATTGCGGCAGTAGACGGCAATAGCGTGCAGTCCACAATTGATGCCAACCTGCAGAGCATTGTAGAGAAATATCTGCTGAAATTTAACGAGGAATATAAGGACAACGCCCATGATGGAAATGGAGCGAATAATGTAGGCTGCATCATTATGGATGTCAATAATGGAGAGATTCTTGCCATGGCAAGCTATCCGACCTTTAACCTGAATGATGTGCGTAACACGGATGCTTTGCTTGGCATGCGGCTCCTTGATGAAAACGGGGAGAAAACCGAAGAATATATTAATGAAGAAAATGTCGGCACCTTAGAGGGGGATCAGCTTTACCAGAACCTCAATGCCTTATGGAAGAACTTCTGTATTAACGATACGTATGAACCGGGCTCTGTTTCCAAGCCCTTTACCGTAGCGGCCGGGATTGAAAGTGGTGCAATTACCGGAAATGAAACCTATAACTGTGAGGGACTTCTTGAAGTTGGCGGTCACAAGATCCGCTGCCACAACCGTTACGGTGACGGACTTCTTACCGTTTCGGAAGGAATGGAGCGATCCTGCAACGTGGTTATGATGTATGTTGCCAAGGCCATGGGCGTAGATACCTTTACGAAGTTCCAGCATATCTTTAATCTGGGATTAAAGACGAATATTGACCTGGCAGGAGAGGCACGTACCGCAAGCCTTATTTTCACCAGTGATACAATGGGCTCTGCGGATCTTGCGACGAACAGCTTCGGTCAGTCCTATAACTGTACGATGATCCAGATGATCAGTGGATTCAGTTCCCTGATTAACGGCGGATATTATTATGAGCCGCATATGGTAAAAAAGATCATCAGCCCCTCGGGAGCAACCGTACAGAATATTGAACCCCGTGTGCTGAAGCAGACGGTTTCCGAGGAAACCTCGGAAAAGATCCGTGAGATGTGTAATACCGTTGTGACCGGAGAACACGGAACCGGTAAAACTGCCCGTCCGGCAGGTTACATGATCGGTGGTAAAACAGGAACCGCCGAAACGCTTCCCCGAGGCAACCACCAGTATGTGGTTTCCTTTATGGGATATGCTCCTGCGGACAATCCGCAGATTGCGATTTATGTGGTGGTGGATCGTCCGAACGTGGCAACACAGGACGATGCGAAGTATGCAACCCGTATCGTGCGGAGCATTCTTACAGAGGCACTTCCTTATCTTGGTATTTTCATGACAGAGGAACTGACCGACAAGGAACGGGAAGAATTAGAGCAGCTTCAGATTGAGATCCGGACTCCGGTTGTTTCGGAAGAAGATACGACAGTCGAAGGAGAGGATGGAGAAAATACCGGAGATACCACGGCAGAAGGGGATGGAACCACGGAAGAAACACCACGGAATGAACCGTGGAAGGATTTTCCAATTGATCCGGCAACCGGCTATGCAGTGGATCCGAATACCGGCGCTTATGTCGATCCGGTAACGGGTGCGGTGTACGGAGAAAGCTTTGAGGGCGGCGAAGCCGAGGGCGGAACCGGAGACGACACCGCGGAAGATACGGCAGGAGATACCGGAACAGAAAGCACCGGAACAGAGAACACCGGGCAGGACACCACGGCAGGGGCGCAATAGAAGCCTGGTGACTATTCAGAAATACAAAGGCATAACCTCATAGGAAGGGTAATAAATTATAACAATACCTTTTCTGTGAGGTTTTTTATGCAGAAAAATAAGACCTTTCACCGCAAAAAGATCGTGACCTTTTTCTTTGGGTGTGTTGTGCTTATGTGTATGCTTATGGTGCGGCTTGGCTATCTTATGGTGAATTGTTCGGAATATTATATGGAAAAAGCGCAGCAATTACATGAAAGGGAACGAATGATCAAGGCCGCCAGGGGACGGATTCTGGATGCCAATGGCACAGTGCTTGCAGACAACAAAACGGTCTGCACGATCTCTGTGATTCACAACCAGATCAGGGAACCGGATAAAATCGTAGAGGTGCTGAGCCGGGAGCTTGATCTGTCGGAGGAATATGTCCGTAAGAGGGTACAGAAGTATTCCTCAATTGAAAAGATAAAGAGCAATGTGGAAAAGGAAACCGGAGACCGGATCAGGAGCTATGATTTATCCGGGGTAAAGGTGGATGAGGACTATAAGCGGTATTATCCTTATGATACGCTGGCCTCCAAGGTGCTGGGCTTTACCGGTGGAGATAATCAGGGGATTATCGGTCTGGAAGTGAAATATGAGGAGGTATTGAAGGGAACAGAGGGAACGATTCTTACTGTGACCGATGCAAGAGGCGTGGAGCTTGAAACCGGGGGAGAAGAACGTGTGGAGCCCATACCGGGGAAGGATCTGTATATCAGCATGGACCGGAATATCCAGAGCTATGCGGCCCAGCTTGCCAGACAGGTGATGGAAACAAAAGAAGCAGAGAGAGTATCAATCATTGTCATCAATCCCAGGAACGGAGAACTTTATGCGATGGTGGATGTCCCGGAATTCGACCTGAATCATCCGTATGATCTGGGAGAGGCAGGAGAAGGAGTGAGTGAAGAGCAAAAACAGGAGCTGCTCAATCAGATGTGGCGTAACGGCTGTATCAGTGATACCTATGAACCGGGCTCCACCTTCAAGATCATTACGGCATCGGCAGGGCTGGAGGAGGGTGTGGTAACACCGGAATCCACCTTTCACTGTCCGGGTTACATTATGGTGGAGGACCGCCGGATCCGCTGCCATAAGATTGCCGGACACGGAACCCAGACGTTCGTTGAGGCTACTTGTAATTCGTGTAATCCCGCCTTTATTACAATCGGCCTCCGGCTCGGCGTAGACAATTATTACAAGTATTTCAGGCAGTTTGGATTGCTGGAAAAGACCGGCGTGGATCTCCCGGGAGAGGCGGGGACCATTATGCACAAAAAGGAGGACATGAAAGCGGTGGAGCTTGCCACGGTTTCCTTCGGGCAGTCCTTTCAGGTGACACCGATCCAGATGGCGGCAACGGTTTCCTCGCTGGTAAATGGGGGAAAAAGGATCACTCCGCATTTTGGTGTAAAGGTGGCAGACCGTCAGGGCGAGAACATTCGGATGCTGTCTTATGAAGAGGGCAGGCAGATTGTATCGGAAGAGACATCAGCAACCATGCGGATGATCTTAGAGCAGGTAGTGGAGAGCGGCTCCGGGAAGAACGGTTATGTGGAGGGAGCAAGGGTAGGAGGCAAGACCGCGACCAGTCAGACGCTTCCAAGAGGAACCGGCAGGTATATTGCCTCCTTTATCGGATTTGCACCGGCGGACGATCCTGAGGTGCTTGCGATTGCAATTATCCATAATCCACAGGGAGTATATTATGGCGGTCAGGTGGCTGCTCCTGTCGTGCGTCAGCTTTTCGAAAATGTTCTTCCCTATCTGGACAAAATGGATTATAATTGAAAGGTATGATTAATGAAAATGCAAGATGTTGTTTTACCGATTCTATCAGCCTTTTTACTGAGTGCACTGCTTGGTAAGCTGCTGATTCCGCTACTGAAGAAGGTAAGGGTACGCCAGACCGTAAGAGAGGATGGACCGAGCACCCATCTGTGTAAAGCAGGAACACCTACCATGGGTGGAATTATTATTCTGCTTAGCATTCTGCTTTCGACACTTCCATTTCTGCACAGATTTCCGGAGGGGATACCGGTATTGTGTGTAACGTTTGGATTTGGATTGATCGGCTTCCTGGATGATTTTATCAAGGTGGTCCTTCGAAGGTCGAAGGGCTTGTCCGCATTTCAGAAGTTTCTCCTGCAGTTCCTGTTAACGGCAGGATTCTGGTATTACCTGTATGAGGTGCGTGGAATGGATTTTCTGATGCGGATTCCGTTTTCCAATGGGAAAAGCCTGTCTTTGGGAGCTCTTTCGATTCCGGTATTTTTCTTTGTTGTGATTGGAACGGTAAACGGAGTGAATCTTACCGATGGACTGGATGGACTGGCAGCGAGTGTGACCCTGATGGTTGCAATGCTGTGGCTGATCATTTCCGTATTCTGGCATGAGGGACTGTTTCCGGTGACGGGAGCAGCCGCAGGTGCATTGCTGGGCTTTCTTTTATTTAATGTGCATCCGGCGAGTGTCTTCATGGGAGATACCGGATCGCTTGCACTGGGAGGTTTTGTGGCAGCCTGTGCGTATCTGATGGATCTGCCGTTATTGCTTCCGCTGATTGGCATCGTGTATGTGATCGAAGTGCTTTCCGTGATTGCCCAGGTAGTGTATTTTAAGGTAAGCGGAGGAAAGAGACTTCTGAAAATGGCACCGCTCCATCATCACTTTGAGCTGTGCGGATGGGAGGAAACACGCATTGTTGCATTATTTACCATAATAACAGCGGTAATGTGCATTGCTGCACTGCTGGGAATATAGGGCGGATGCCGGATATGAATGGGCAGGGCTGAGCTGTTACGAATATAGAAATGAGGTTAAGAACATGGATTTACAGAATAAAACCGTATTGGTAATTGGAACAGGAAAAAGCGGAATCGGAGCCGCAGGGCTTTTATCGAAGGCCGGTGCGAGGACGATTCTGTTTGACAGTAATGAGAAGCTTGATGTAGAAGCTTTAAAGGAGAAGACGGCAGGAATTTCTTCCTTACAGCTTGTGACAGGAACGCTTCCTTTAGCACTGGAGAAACAGGTGGAGCTTCTGGTAGTAAGCCCCGGTGTCCCGATTGATTCCGATATGGTGGTTTTTTTTGAAAAAAGAGGAATTCCGGTATGGGGAGAGATCGAGCTTGCATATGCCTTTTCCAAAGGTGAGGTGATTGCCATTACCGGTACGAACGGAAAGACCACAACGACTACGCTCGTTGGAGAAATCATGAGTGCGTACAAACCGTCCGTTTTTGTTGTGGGAAACATTGGAAATCCTTATACGGATATTGCGATGGACACGAGAGAGGATTCTGTGGTGGTTGCGGAGATCAGCAGCTTCCAGTTAGAGACCATCCATACCTTTGCACCGAAGGTTTCTGCAATCCTGAATATTACACCGGATCATTTAAACCGTCACCACACCATGGAGTGCTATGTGGAGACGAAGGAGAGGATTGCATCAAACCAGACGAAAGAGGATGTCTGCGTACTCAATTACGAGGATGCTTATACCAGGACATTTGGTGAAAGATGCCCTGCGAAGGTGGTATTTTTCTCCTCAAAAAGAGAGCTTGCCGACGGACTTTTCCTTCAGGGCGAAGAGATTATGCTTGCAGAGAATGGAAAGGCACAGAGGCTGATGAACATTCATGAAATGAATCTGGTTGGCTTATGCAACGTGGAAAACGTGATGGCAGCAATTGCCATCTGTCGTGCAATGGACGTTCCGATGAATGTGATTCTTGCAACGGTTCGTCAGTTTAAGGCAGTGGAGCACCGGATTGAATTTGTTGCTACGAAGAACGGAGTAGATTATTACAATGATTCAAAGGGCACGAATCCGGATGCGGCGATTCAGGGGATCCGTGCCATGACTAAGCCCACCATCCTGATCGGTGGAGGCTATGACAAGCAGAGCGAATACGATGAGTGGATTGAGAATTTTGATGGCAAGGTAAAAGCCCTTGTTCTGATCGGACAGACGAGGGATAAAATAGCAGAGTGTGCAAGAAAGCATGGATTTACTAATATTATTCTTGCAGATACCTTTGAAGAGGCATTCCGGATCTGCGTAGAGAATGCCGTTCCGGGAGATGCCGTGTTACTGTCTCCGGCGTGTGCAAGCTGGGGAATGTTCCCGAACTATGAGGTTCGCGGTAAGCTGTTTAAAGAAATGGTTTATAATTATTCGGTGCAGCCTGAAGCACTTGCCGCTGAAGGTGTAAGGAACTGAACAGTTACATTGGTTCATAAATTAGGAGAGTAGGTTTGGTCAATGGACAGATTTAAGAGAGGATCACGTAAAAATCAGGAATCCTTTTCCGATTATACGTTACTTTTTATAGTGTTGTTTTTGCTGGCGTTCGGTCTTGTCATGCTGTATTCGACCAGTGCCTATGATGCAAATCTGACCTATAATGATTCTACGTATTTGTTCCGCAAGCAGATTTTTTCAACGCTGGCGGGACTTGTTGTGCTGTTTATTGTGTCCCATCTGCCGTATCATATCTGGGAGCGGTTCGCAGTTCTTGGTTATGGTGTATCGGTTGCACTGGTGCTTCTGATTATTCCGTTTGGTATTGAAGCAAACGGTGCAAAGCGGTGGCTGCGTGTATTCGGCGTTTCCCTGCAGCCTGCGGAGGTGGCAAAGCTTGCCATGATTCTGTTCCTGGCATACCTCATCTGTAAGATGGGAAGGAATATCCGTACCATGAAGGGCTTTCTGGTGGTGCTTGGGGCAGCAGCGCCGATGAGCGGACTCATTTATGTGATCACACGAAACTTAAGCTCTGCGATTATTATTATGGGAATTGCGGTTGTCATGCTTTTTGTTGCATGCCCGGATTATAAGAGGTTCATTATTCTGGGACTCATTGGGGTAGCAGGCGTGGCAGGAATCATTTTTCTGATTGTCAAAATGTCAGAGGGTGGAAGCGTTGGTGGCTTCCGTGGAGAGCGTATTCTGGCATGGCTGGATCCGGAGGCCTATGCAAGTGGTAAGGGGTTTCAGACCTTACAGGCACTGTACGCGATCGGTTCCGGTGGAATCCTTGGTAAGGGCCTGGGACAGAGTATGCAGAAGCTCGGTTTCCTTCCAGAGGCACAGAATGATATGATCTTCTCTGTTATCTGTGAAGAACTGGGATTGTTTGGCGCCATTGCGGTTTTGCTGATGTTTATTCTTCTGATCTGGCGTTGCATGATTATTGCTAACAATGCACCGGATCTGTTTGGAGCACTTTTGGTTGTCGGGGTGATGGGGCACATTGCCATTCAGGTTATCCTGAATGTGGCGGTAGTAACCAATACCATTCCCAATACCGGTATTTCCCTTCCATTTATCAGCTACGGAGGATCGTCGGTTATGTTTCTTCTTGCTGAGATCGGCATTGTATTCAGTGTCGGCAGAGGAATCCGGTTGAAAGACCTGTAGTACAGGATAGCAGGTAACCTTTTCTTCCATATCTACATAGTATAGAGTAGGTCATACTTTAAACCGGAAGGTGTTGGAAGAAGTGGATGCAATTCATATCAGAGGCGGAAATGCCCTTTTCGGGGAAACGACGATACAAGGCTCAAAAAATGCAGTACTGCCGGTGATGGCGGCAGCCCTTTTGATCAATGATGTGTGTACCATTGAGAACTGTCCGAGAATTCAGGATGTGGAGCATATGAAGAATCTGCTGCAATCCCTTGGCTGTAAGGTGAAACGGAGCAATCGGGCCATTACCATCGATGCTTCCTGTGTTGCGGATCTTGCACTGCAGCAGGAGTCGATCCGGAATGAGAATGTTACCTGTATGCGTTCCTCAATTATGCTTCTTGGTGCGATGCTTGGAAGAATCGGGGAGGTTTCCCTTGCGTATCCCGGGGGATGTGTAATCGGAGAGCGTCCGATTGATCTTCATATCCGTTCCTTAAAAAAGATGGGAGTGGAGTTTTATGAGGAAGAGGGATACTTCCGGGCTTATACGAGAGGATTAAAGGGAGCGGTAATCCGGCTGCCGGTAGCCAGTGTGGGAGCAACCGAAAATATCGTTCTCGCAGCCGTAAAGGCCAGGGGGGTTACCGTGCTCCAGAATGCTGCGAAGGAACCTGAGATCATTTCCTTATGTGAGTTCCTGACAAAGGCAGGAGCCATCATTGAAGGAACCGGAACGGATACCCTGCTTATTAAGGGTCTGGAGGATCTGCATGGCATTACCTACCGGGTTCCATCTGACCGTATTGTGGCAGGCACGTATCTTTTTAGTGTATTAGGAACCGGAGGCCATATATTCCTGCGGGATGCCCCGGTACAGCATATGCATGCCGTGTTGAAAAAGGCAGTGGAAATGGGAGCCAGACTTGCTGTTGCCAAAGACGGAATATCGGTCATGGCAGAACCGGTACAGAATGCGGTTCCTTATACGAAGACGGAGATCTATCCGGGTTTTCCGACCGATATGCAGTCCCCGTTGATGGCGGTTCTGACGAAAGCATCAGGCTTAAGCCTTATTGAGGAAACCATTTTTGAGAACCGTTTTCAGATTGTGCCGGCACTTCGCAGCATGGGAGCGGATATTGAGCTTTTAAGTGAGCACAAAGCATTGATTCATGGGGTACCGAAGCTTTATGGCAGGGAGGTCAATGCCATGGAACTGCGCGGCGGAGCAGCACTCATTATTGCAGGCTGCATGGCAGATGGAGAGACAGTTATTTATAATAAACATTTTATTGAACGTGGATATGAGGACATCTGCCGGGACTACCGGAATCTTGGTGTGAACATTTATATAGGTAAGGATACGGATGGCAAAGAAAAAGAAACGCAAACCAGTCCAAAAGAATAAAACATATTTTTTCCGAAATCATAAGAGCATTTTTATCATTCTGGGAATCACCCTCTTTCTGCTTCTGGGGCTGCTTTTCGGATATCAGTATATTCTCACGAATTATACGGTGACGACTTCTTATGTGGAAGGGAATGTGCACTATACGGATGAAGAAATTCTGGATATGGTCATGGCAGGGCATTATGGAAATAATTCCCTGTTTTTGTCCATGAAATACAGGAACAAGAGTATTTCGGGTGTTCCTTTTGTGGAGAAAATGGATGTTTCTGTTATTGATCCGCATACCATTAAAATTGAGGTGTATGAGAAGGCTCTTGCCGGATATGTGGAATATCTTGAAAATTACATGTATTTTGACAAGGATGGCATTGTGGTAGAAAGCTCGAATGAACAGACAAAAGGAATTCCGCTTGTGACGGGATTGCAGTTTGATCATGTGGTGCTGTATGAGCCGCTTCCGGTGGACAACCCCGAGATTTTCAAGTCTGTTTTGAGTATTACCCAGCTGGTCAATAAATACAATCTGTCCATTGACCGCATTTATTTTGGCAGTGACAATACCCTTACCCTTTATTTTGATGAGGTGCGGGTAGCTCTTGGAAATGCGACCGAGTTGGATGAAAAGCTGATGAAGCTGCAGTATATGCTTCCGGAGCTTCAAGGGAAGAGTGGTGTGCTCAGGATGGAGAATTACACTGAAGAAACGAAAAACATTTCGTTCGAGCCGGATTAGAAAGCAGAGAAAGAGAAATTTGTTATAAAATTCTTCAAATTAACTGTTGATAATTAGTTCAAAAAATTATATGATAAGCTATATGAGTTGCCATGCATAGGAGAAAATGATCCGGTGGATCATTTTTGAGTTATTATGCTTAGAGGGACAGGTTTTGGTGTAGCCTGTTGGAGTTTATTCGGGATTGAAGGAGGAAGTACCCTTGCTGGAAATTAAAACAAATGACGCAGGAGCTGCTGCTAAGATTATCGTTGTTGGTGTCGGTGGAGCAGGCAATAATGCAGTCAATCGAATGATAGATGAGAACATCGTAGGTGTGGAATTTGTAGGAATTAACACAGACAAGCAGGCCTTGCAGCTTTGTAAGGCATCGAAGGTTCTTCAGATTGGAGAGAAGCTGACGAAGGGACTTGGCGCCGGAGCGAAGCCCGAAATCGGTGAAAAGGCTGCCGAAGAAAGCAGCGAAGAGATTGCGGCAGCATTGAAGGGTGCAGATATGGTATTCGTTACCTGTGGTATGGGTGGCGGTACCGGTACCGGAGCCGCTCCGGTTGTTGCCAAGCTTGCCAAGGATATGGGAATCCTTACAGTAGGTGTTGTAACGAAGCCCTTCCGTTTTGAAGCAAAGACACGTATGATGAATGCGATCGGTGGTATTTCCAAGATCAAAGAAAATGTAGATACCCTGATTGTTATCCCGAATGATAAATTACTTGAGATTGTAGACCGCCGGACAACTATGCCGGATGCTCTTAAGAAAGCAGATGAGGTTTTACAGCAGGCTGTACAGGGAATTACAGACCTGATTAATGTACCTGCCATCATTAACCTTGACTTTGCCGACGTCCAGACCGTTATGAAGGACAAGGGTATTGCACATATCGGTATTGGTACCGGTAAGGGCGATGATAAGGCGAGCGAAGCCGTGAAGATGGCTGTGGAAAGCCCATTACTGGATACCACAATTTCCGGTGCAACCCATGTCATCATCAATGTATCCGGTGATATTTCACTGGCAGATGCATCCGATGCAGCAAGCTATGTTCAGGAACTGGCAGGAGACGATGTGAATATTATCTTTGGCGCAATGTATGACGAGACACAGACCGATACCTGTACGATTACCGTTATTGCAACCGGTCTGGAGGATGATACGATCCCGACGAATAAGCCGGTATCCGGATTCGGTACCTTCGCAGGAAAGTATGTGAAGCCGGTAACACCGAACATTTCCTTAAAGACCATGACAACTCCGACTGCGAAGCCATCCGAAATCAATATCATTCCCGGAAGCAGTACTCCAACAGGAGCAACTGCACCGATGCATTCCTTTCAGGGAATTACAAGCCCCGGGGACATCCGCAGCAATGTAACCGAGAAGCCGATCAAGATTCCGGATTTCCTCCAGAAGAAGTAGGAGCATAAAAATAAAGTTCATAAGAAAAATTTTCAAAGACCTTGCAGAGATGCAAGGTCTTTTCATGTAGAGCACTTAGCGAAGACGAGCCAAAGGCGAAGTCTGAGGTTAGTGCGAACGGTACCCGTCCACTTAATGAGACCGAGCGAAGCGAAGGACAAATTTAGTGGAGCGGGTGCTTGAAGAGTTTCACCTTTTATATGAAATAACCGGGATGTCGAATTCTGCGACAAATGCCCCTCTCTTTGGTCTCTCCTTTGACAAATTCAGAACCTCTTCATGTTTATAATGAAGGTCAGGGAGGTGAGAAAACAGGCAGACCGTGAAAACAGTTTATATAGAAAATGTGTTCCTGCTGAATCTGGTAATGAACCTTTACCTTTTTCGGCTGACCGGGTTTATCTTAAGAAAGTCCACCACTTTGTTAAGAATCCTTTTAGGAAGTGCGGCTGGTGCGTTGGGTTATTGCATCAGCATCTGTTTTTTAAAAGGCAGTCAGAGTTTTCTGATGGTTCTTGTGATGCTGCCGGTATCAGTGCTGGGGTGCTTCTTCGTATTCAAGGGGAAAACGATTTATGAAGTTTTAAGGCACACCGGATATCTGTATTGTGTTGCATTCTTTTTGGGCGGAGGCTTGTTGTTTTTGCAAAGACAAATCCCGTTCCTGCAGCAGATGAAAAGCTCTGCCATTCTGATTCTGGTTTGTGCAGGAGTGATGTACGAGGGAGGAAGAGTACTGATACGGTTTTTACAGAAAAGAAAGGAAAATCCGTTTTGTACCGTAATCCTTCAGGGCGATTCCGAAGAGCTTCAGGTAACGGCCTTAATTGATACGGGAAACGGACTGCGGGAGCCGGTGTCCGGAAGGTGCGTGTCCATTCTTGAAGAAGAGGTTTTTAAGAAGCTGAAAGACCATCTGCTTCCGGAAAAGCTGAAGGTGATTCCCTATCACAGTGTGGGAAAGACGCATGGGATCATGATGGGAATGAAAGTATCCAATATTAAAATCAGAACCGATGATGGGGAAAGGGAGCTGTCGGAGGGAATTCTGGCGATGTATCAGGGGAAACTGTCCGAGAGCGGCAGTTATCAGATGATTCTGTCCCCTGAATGGATATCATAGAACAAAAAGGGAAAATTGGAAAAGTTGTGTAGGAGGAGAAGAAATGGTATTTAAAGTTGCAATTCCGGGGAAAATACAATTTAAAATGTATCGGAAGGAGCCCGGATTTTTCCTGACAAGACAGGGAGATATTCATTATATCGGAGGCTCGGAGGTGCTGCCGCCACCGTTGGAAACGGAGAAAGAAAATGCGGTGATCAGCGATCTGGGAACTGAATATGAGGAAGAGGCAAAGTCTATCCTCATTGAACATAATCTGCGGCTGGTAGTGTATATTGCCAAGAAGTTTGACAATACGGGAGTAGGAGTGGAGGATCTGATTTCGATCGGAACGATCGGACTTATCAAGTCCATTAATACGTTTGATCCGGATAAAAATATCAAGCTGGCAACCTATGCGTCGCGCTGCATTGAGAATGAAATTCTCATGTACTTAAGAAGAAATAACAAGACCAAGATGGAGGTATCCATTGACGAGCCCTTGAATGTGGACTGGGACGGTAATGAACTGCTGCTCTCGGATATCCTTGGAACCGATGAGGATATTATATATAAGGACATTGAGGATGAGGTGGAACGCAAGCTTCTTCTTAAGGCTGTTGATAAGCTTTCGGAACGGGAAAAGACGATCATCAACCTGCGTTTTGGATTAGGCAGCAGCAACGCAGAAGAGCTCACGCAAAAGGAGGTTGCAGAGCTTCTTGGCATCTCCCAGTCATATATTTCGAGACTTGAGAAAAAGATTATGAAGCGCTTAAAAAGAGAGATGATGCGGGAAATTTAAGCACTGTCAGCTCGTCAAAATGCTGCCATATTAACACTTGATGTCTACAATAATGATATCGGGACCGATTTGTCTGATGTCCTTATAGGGAATGCAGTAGTCCGGTTCGCAGCACAGGAAGTTCAGGAACTTATTTCCATTTGGAACAAACAGCTTGCGGATCTGGCCACTGCATTCGTCAAATTCAAGGTCTGATACCTTTCCGAGTTTCTGACAGTTCCGTAAGTTTATAACGTCCTTGCACTTTAATTCAGAAAATAACATGAGAATCACCCTGAAGGTCTTCTTACTGATTATGATATGCAGCTGATCGGAGAAAGGAACGCTGGCTGGAAGAGGTATGAGTGAACAGTAACGAAGACTTTGCAAAATGAGAAGTGCCCTGTATAAAAAAATGAAATGTGGTGAATGATTTCTAATATCAGTGCTTTTGCGCAAAGCAGAGAGTATGGGAAAGGAGTCATACACATGGTGCAGGGAAAGGTGGAGATCTGTGGTGTCAATACATCAAAGCTTCCGGTAGTGAAAAGTACGCAGCAGGATCAGTTCTTTGAGCGGATCAAACAGGGGGATGAACAGGCAAGGCAGGAATATATTGAAGGAAATCTGCGGCTTGTCTTAAGCGTGATCAAGCGTTTTGCAGGAAGTAATGAAAATGTGGATGACCTGTTCCAGATCGGCTGTATCGGTCTGATCAAGGCAATTGATAACTTTGATACGACGTTGAATGTGAAGTTCAGTACGTATGCAGTGCCGATGATTATCGGTGAGATCCGGCGTTTTTTGCGGGACAACAGCAGTATCCGTGTCAGCAGATCCTTGAAGGATACCGCCTATAAAGCCATATATGCCAAAGAAACCATGATGAAACAGGGGATGAGGGAGCCGACCCTGCAGGAGATTGCCACGGAAATCGGTATTCCCAAGGAGGATATTGTGTATGCACTTGATGCCATACAGAATCCGATGAGCCTGTATGAACCGGTGTTTTCAGATAATGGAGATACGCTTTACGTCATGGACCAGATCAGCGATAAGAAGAACCGCGAGGACCGGTGGGTAGAAGAAATTTCATTAAGCGAAGCCATGAAAAGGCTTGGCGTGCGGGAATATGAGATTATCTCCTTACGGTTTTTTGAAGGAAAAACACAGATGGAGGTGGCAGATCTCATTGGAATCTCCCAGGCTCAGGTATCGCGTCTTGAAAAGAATGCGCTGCGGATTATGAAAAATTATCTGATTGCATAGCGGCATGGCGGATTTTACGAGAATTTTACTTGTAAGATTTGAATGAAGATGGTATCCTTAATTTCAATTAAAGGTTAGTCGAAGGCGGCATCCGGATGCATAAGAGGAAGCTGCTTTAAGAATAACCGGAAAGAACTGGATATAGGGGAGTAGTCAGTACAGAGCCTTCTGTATGATTAAATCAACAGCAAGTCTGCTGCCTTCGGATATGCAAGTGCAGCATTCTGGTTTAATTTGAAATGACGAGACTTATATCTCTCTAAACGAGGGATATAGGTCTCTTTTTTGTTGTAAACCAGTCCGGAACACTTAATGAATGCAAGTCATGGACGAAGCATGAATTTAGTGAGAGGGACAATGCTGGTGTCTTGATTAGTCCCTGAGAAAAAGGAGGTCATTATGGATTATTTAGTTTCAGGACTGCTGTCCATCACCTGGCAGCAATGGGTTATGTATGTGGTGGGAGCAGTACTTATTTATCTGGCAGTAAAAAAGGAATTCGAACCTTCGTTGCTTCTGCCAATGGGCTTTGGAGCCATCCTGGTCAATCTGCCGTCTTCCGGTGTGCTTAATCAGACTATGGCAGGGATCGGAGAGACAAACGGCATTATCGAATGGTTGTTTCAGATTGGAATTGAGGCATCAGAAGCACTTCCGATTATTCTGTTTATCGGAATTGGAGCCATGATTGATTTTGGTCCTCTCCTGGCACAGCCGGTGTTGTTTTTGTTTGGAGCAGCGGCACAGTTTGGAATTTTCTTTGCCATCTGTATTGCAGCACTGATGGGCTTTGATTTAAGAGATGCGGCTTCCATCGGAATTATCGGGGCAGCAGACGGTCCCACCTCCATTCTGGTTTCCCAGATCTTCGGATCAAAATATGTGGGAGCGATTGCCGTGGCAGCGTATTCCTATATGGCTCTTGTTCCGATTATCCAGCCGTTTGCCATCAGGCTTGTGACTACGAAAAAGGAACGCTGCATTAAGATGCCGTATAATCCGAAGTCTGTATCGAAGACGACAAGGATTCTGTTTCCGATTATTGTAACCTTTATTGCGGGACTGGTTGCACCGATGAGTGTTTCCTTAGTAGGATTCCTGATGTTTGGAAATCTGATCCGGGAGTGTGGAGTATTACAGAGTCTTTCCAAAACGGCACAGAGCCAGCTTGCAAACCTTATTACCCTGCTGCTTGGAATTACAATTTCCTTCAGTATGCGGGCAGAGCAGTTCGTCAGTGTAAATACCATTATGATCATGGCCATCGGACTTGTAGCGTTTATCTTTGATACCATCGGTGGCGTGCTGTTTGCCAAGCTGTTAAATCTGTTCCGCAGACAGAAGATCAATCCGATGATTGGAGCAGCCGGAATTTCGGCATTCCCGATGTCTTCCCGTGTGGTACAGAAGATGGCGCTTAAGGAAGATCCAAGTAATATTCTGATCATGCATGCAGCAGGGGCAAATGTATCCGGCCAGATTGCATCGGTGGTAGCCGGTGGCATGGTGATGAGCCTTCTGGCAAATTATTTATAGTTTATTCAGAAACATGCTGTGGTTTTACGAAAGTGCTTCTGAACAGATTATATCAATAAAGAGGCAAATATTCTGATTTGAAAAGGAGAAAGCTATGGAAAATTTTTGGATAGCCCTGGAATTAATGGGAAAAGGAATGCTTGGAATCTTTACGGTCATTATCATAATCATGCTGATTGTAATGTTACTTTCGAAGATTACTAAATAATTTGTAACTATTCAGAGCCATGCAAATTATGACAATATGGACGTCGAATGCGAGCATTCGTAAGGACATTTGACATAATTTATATGGCGAAGTAACCGCATGAGTAAAACCCAAGTTGCGTTAGCAACGGTTTTACGAATGGGGTTCTGAATAGTTACAATAATTTGGAGTAATCCGGTAACAGATGAATAAGTAAGACTAATCTGTTACGGAATTTACCTGGTGGTTACCATAATTCGGTTGACATAATGAAAAAACTGTCCTATACTATAATAAGTAAATCAGAGGGGGAATCATTGTATGAAATGTCCGTTTTGTGGTCACGAGAATACCAGAGTCATTGATTCAAGACCTGCCGAGGAAAATAATTCCATCCGCAGACGCCGTGTTTGTGATGAGTGTGATAAGCGATTTACCACATATGAGAAGATTGAGACGATACCGCTTATTGTAGTGAAGAAGGATAATAACCGTGAGGCATATGACCGTACCAAGATTGAGGCCGGGGTATTGCGTGCCTGCCATAAGCGTCCGATCAGTGCCGATCAGATCAAGACTCTTGTGGATGAAGTGGAAACCGAGATCTTCAGCATGGAAGAGAAGGAAGTGCCGAGCCGTGTGATCGGAGAGCTGGTCATGAATAAGCTGAAGGATTTAGAGGCTGTTGCCTATGTCCGTTTCGCTTCCGTCTATCGGGAATTCAAGGACATTAATACCTTTATGGATGAGCTTAAAAAGGTATTGGAATAATAAGGAAATAGGTTACAGTTCACACAGCAGCCAGACACTTGCTGTCAGGCTGCGTAAGAATATGATTCAGGAGTGAGCAGGCTCCTTTTGCGAAGCAAAACTTCAAATGAGCCTGCGAATCGTTACTGGAACGAGGTACGAGTGAACAGTAACAGAAATAGAATCAATAGTGTATTTATTTTTGTACACTATTGATTTTTTTTATCTTTTTGTATAGAATGTAAGAGCGTTAAAAATTTAACGTACCCACTAAAACTAAATATGGAAAGTGAGAAAGGAATGAAAGACATGAAGAAGAGAAGCTTTAAAGCAGTTCTTTTACTGTTCGTGTTGACGACACTTACTATTGCACTGGGCGGATGCTCAGGTGATAAGAAAGGAGACATTTCCTCTCGAATCACGATCGGAATACCTCAGGACTTAGAGGACAGTCTTGACCCTCACAAGATGGTGACGGCAGGAACAAGAGAGGTATTGTTCAACATTTTTGAAGGACTTGTAAAGGTTACAAGCGATGGTGATTTTGTCCCTGCAGTAGCAAGCTCGTATGAAGAAACCGAAGGAGGTAAAGTCTATACCTTTACCTTAAGAGACAATGTGAAGTTCCATGATGGAAGCACGGTAACCGCAGAGGATGTGAAATTTTCCCTTGATAAATGCGCCGATACCAGTGCCGGAGAACCCCTGGTAGCGGCGTTTTCTAATATTGACAGTATCAATATTTTAGATGACAAGACCGTACAGGTAGTTTTAAAGGAAGCTGATACCGAGTTCCTTGCCTATATGACAACGGCAATCATCCCGGCATCGAATGCGGATCCTGACACCAACCCGATCGGAACAGGACCTTATAAGTTTGTATCCCGGTCTCCGCAGGAGAACTTCGTGATGGAACGCTTTGACGATTACTGGGGCGAACCTGCCCATATTAAGGATGTAACTCTCAAGATCTGTGCCAATGCAGACACCATCGTGATGGATTTAGAGGGCGGCTCCATTGATATGTTTGCAAGAGTAACCTCTACCCAGGCAGCCGAGTTATCCGATAACTTTAACGTACTCGAGGGAACCATGAATCTCGTACAGGCGTTGTACCTCAACAATGCAGAGGCTCCGTTTGATAATGAAAAGGTCCGTCAGGCTCTCTGCTATGCAATTGATCCGCAGGAAATTATGATGATGGTTTCCGATGGAAAGGGTACTGAGGTAGGAAGCAGTATGTTCCCTTCATTTGGCAAGTACTTTATGCCGGAGTTAAATGATACCTATAACACTGATATTGAGAAAGCAAAGGAGCTCTTAAAAGAGGCAGGCTTTGAGGACGGATTTTCATTTACGATTACCGTACCTTCCAATTATCAGCCGCATATTGATACCGCACAGGTACTGAAAGAGGAATTCAAGAAAATCGGTGTGGATGCACAGATCCAGTTAATTGAGTGGGATAGCTGGGTAAGTGATGTTTACCAGAACAGACAGTTCCAGTCTACCCTTGTTGGCGTCGATGCGTCGAACATTACCGGATCTGCCATGTTACAGAGATTTACCTCTGATAATGCGAAAAACTTTATTAACTACAGCAATGCCGATTATGATACAGCTTTTGAAAAAGCAATCAGCAGCACCAACGATGACGAAAAGACCACCTATTATAAGGAATGTGAACGGATTCTGTCAGAAACCGCAGCCAACGTTTATATTCAGGACTTACCGGAGTTCGTAGCATTAAATAAGAAGTATACCGGATATGAGTTCTATCCGCTTTATATTCAGGATATTGCGAAGATCCGTCTTGCAGATGAGTAAAGAATAGAAGCCGGGAGCCTGTACAATCCGCAGCTTATTTCGAAGCTTCAGACAGATTTGTAAAAGAGAAAGGAAGGCAGGAACATGAAATATGTAGTTCGTAAAATACTGACAATGATACTGACGCTGCTTGCGGTGACGTTTTTTGTGTTCCTGTCCTTTCATGTCATTTCCGGAGATCCGGCAACCTCCATGCTCGGTACGGAAGCAACACCACAGAAGGTAGCTGCACTGCGGGAAGAGCTTGGATTAAATGATCCGGTGTTTGTCCAGTATGGAAGATGGGCAGCAGGACTTCTTCATGGAGACATGGGAACCTCTTACAGCTACCGGATGCCGGTTACCGGAATGGTTGCCAATAAGATTCCGGTGACGATCACACTGACCCTGATGGCGTTTGTACTGATGGTGGTGATTTCAATTCCGCTTGGTATTTATACGGCAAAGCATGAGGGTGGTGTCGTGGATCGGATAATATATATCATTAATCAGATCATTATGGCGATTCCGCCGTTCTTTTCGGGAATTCTGATTACGTTAATATTTGGAAGAATCTTTAAGCTGTTTACACCGGGAGGCTATGTGTCCTACGAAAAGGATTTTGCCGGCTTTATCGGTTATCTCTTTTTCCCGGCAGTAGCCATTGCACTTCCGAAAGCGGCAATGGCAGTGAAGCTCCTTCGAAGCTCCGTAATTAAGGAAGCAAAGCTGGATTATGTGCGTACGGCATATAGCCGCGGAAACCGGACGAATGATGTTTTATATAAGCATGTATTAAAGAATGCATTGATTCCGGTGGTGACCTTTTTAGGGATGGCACTTGCAGATATGATTGCAGGAAGTATTATTATTGAGCAGGTTTTCAGTATTCCGGGACTTGGAAGAATTCTGCTGACTTCAATTTCGAACAGAGACTATCCGGTTGTCATGGCTGTGATTGTCTGCATTGCAGTTCTGGTACTTGTGGTGAATATGGCGGTCGATCTGATCTATGGACTGATTGATCCCAGAATTACAGCAGAGTAGGGTGAAAGAATGAAAAATGTAAAGAAAAATTACAATTTAATTCTTGGCGGAGCAATCACCGCAGTGATGCTTCTTCTGATTCTGACCGGCTTTTTCTGGACGCCTTATGATCCGGAAATCATGGAGGCTGTGAATAAGTTTGCAGGGATTTCGCTGGCACATCCGCTGGGATGTGATAATTTTGGAAGAGATATTTTGAGCAGGGTGATGAAGGGTGCGGGAACCACATTTCTTGTCGCGCTTGGAACCGTGCTGATTGGAACGGTGTTTGGTGTCCTGATTGGGGCATTTACCGGTTATTTTGGAGGAACCATCGATGAAATCCTGATGCGGATCATCGATGCTGTTTTTGCGTTTCCGAGTATTTTGTTGGCATTGGTATTTATTTCACTTCTCGGAACAGGAACCTATCAGGTAGTGATTGCACTTGGTATCGCCTTTATTCCCAGCTTTTCGAGAATTGTACGAAGTGAATTCCTGAAATATAAAAATATGGATTATGTAAAGAACGCGCGCCTGCAGGGGGCATCCCATCTGAGGATTATGTTTGTGCATATTCTGCCGAATACGGTAAGCGTGCTGTTATCTTCGATTATGATTGGGTTTAATAACGCCGTTCTGGCAGAGGCCGGAATGAGTTTTTTGGGAATTGGTGTACAGCCGCCGGCACCGAGCCTTGGTCGCATGCTTTCCGAGGCGCAGAGCTTTTTGTTCCGTGTGCCGAATTATGCACTGGGACCGGGGTGTGCCATTATTCTGATGGTGCTTGGATTCAGTCTGTTGAGCGACGGATTGAAGAAGGAGTAGGGACGATAAGAAGAAATAAGGTAACTATTCAGTAATGCAATAAGAAACAGGCAGGTGTTGAAATGGCAGAGCCTTTATTATTGGAAGTAAAAGATTTAAATATTGAATTTCACGACCATCTGATTCCGGAAACGGTAGTATATGATTTTGATCTGGAACTGAAAGCAGGAGAGATTGTCGGTCTGGTGGGAGAATCCGGATCCGGCAAGTCCATGAGTGCCCTTGCGATTGCAGGACTGTTAAGCCGCAGGGACATGCATAAGAGGGGACAGATTCTGTTTGACGGACTGGATCTGCTGACCTGTGAGCGTTCAAAGCTTCGTAAAATTCAGGGAAATGAAATCAGCATGATTTTTCAGGAACCGATGACTTCCTTAAACCCGGTGAAACGAATTGGATGGCAGATCGAAGAGTCCCTGCGGATTCATACGGAGCTTAACAAAGAAGAACGTTATCAGAAAGCAATTGAGATGATGAAGGAAGTGGAGCTTCCGGATCCGGAACGGCTTTACCGGCAGTATCCACATGAATTATCCGGTGGTATGCGGCAAAGAGTAATGATTGCGGCAGCCATGATCTGCAATCCACGGATTCTGATTGCAGATGAGCCAACGACTGCACTGGATGTGACAATCCAGGCACAGATTGTCGAGCTGTTAAAGCGGATGAACCGGGAGAAGCAGACGTCGATCCTGTTTATCTCCCACGATTTAAGTCTGGTAAAGCAGCTTTGCGAACGGGTACTGGTGATGAAGGGCGGTTATATTGTGGAGACCGGGCCGACACAGGAGGTCTTTGCACACCCTGAGGAAGAATATACGCAGCGTCTGATTGCGGCAATACCAAAGGTGGAAAGAAATGGAAAATAATATTCTGACGGTCAGGAACGTGAATGTGTCCTATAAAAATCAGAAAAAAAATATATTCAGTAAAACGACGTACCAGCATGTCCTTAAGGACGTTTCCTTTGAAATGCAGGAGGGCGAAATTTTAGGACTGGTCGGGGAGAGCGGCTGTGGAAAGTCAACGCTTGCCAAGGCAATCCTGGGGCTTGTTCCTTATACCGGAGAAATTGTCCATGCATCGAAATTTCCGCAGATGGTTTTTCAGGATCCTTACGGATCGTTAAATCCGTCTAAGACCATCGGCTGGATTATGGAAGAGCCTTTGCGCCTGCGTGGACCACAGGGGGGCGGGCTATTAAAACCGGAGGAACGCAAGGAACGGGTAATTGCCATGCTGCATCGGGTAGGTCTTGATGAAAAGCTGATCGACCGATATCCGAATCAGTTGTCCGGCGGACAGCGGCAGAGAATCTGTATCGGTACGGCGCTGATGCAGGAACCGAAGCTCCTGATTGCGGATGAACCGGTATCTGCCCTTGATGTAACCATTCAGACCCAGGTACTTGAGCTTCTGAAACAGCTGAAAGAAGAGATGGGCTTATCCATTTTATTTATTTCCCATGATCTCAGGGTTGTTTATCAGATGTGTAATCATGTCATGATTATGCAGAAGGGACAGTTTGTGGAAATGGGAACGCCCGAAGAAATTTACTTTGCACCGAAGGATCCCTATACGAAGAAATTACTTGAATCTGCCGGAATTGAATAAAGGAGTGTCCAAATTGCCCTGGGTCAAATGACAGAAAGTCAAATGACAGAGGGTCAAATGACAGGGTGAGACCTGAGATTACCAGTGTGAGATGTGAGATTACCAGGTATGAAAATTTTCAACTCTGCCTTGCGGTTTTGAATAAAACGTCCGATATAATAAGTGGAACTTCAAGTAACAGTAACTAAATGAGAAGATTTGTTAGTCAATCTGTACAATCCGGCAGCTTATGAATGGGAAGGGCTGAACGGTTACATTTGATTAATAATATTAATAATATTCAGGCAGAAATGTTGCAAAACAGTGGTTATCGTAGTAGAATATTAAGATAACAATGTTTCGGAAGGTGGTGAGAGTAATGGGCATACAGATCTATCAGGGAATAGGAAGTCTTTCAACCTGTTCGAATTATCAAAGACCGGAGATTAAGCAGGTCAGCGAGGAGGAAGTTAGACGTCAGGATCAGGAACAGCAGCAGGCAGCTTTGCAGCAGAGTACCCCGGATTATTCCCGTATATCAGATCTCGTGGCACAGGATCGCAGAGCGAAAGCAGCTGATCTTGAGAACATTTCTCTTACTTTTAATAAAACAGACAGCTTCGACTATCTGGGAAGTGAAAGCGGACTGGAGAATCTTGATGTTATGAAAGCTGTCTCTGATATGCGTAAAGATGAAGTGTTACAGGAATACCAGTATTTTGTTGGAAGCTCACAGAATTTTGCATTCCAGTCAGAAGATGGTGTTGTGATTCCCAGGTTTTAAGGGAAAGAAGCACTTTTGAATCCGTAAAGAATCATACCCCTTGCGCCATGTAAGGGGTATTTTTTGAGTAGAGCACTTAGCGAATGCAAGTTGAAAGACGCAGCATGAGGTTAGTGCAGCAGGCAGAGTAGAGATACTTAGCGAATCCAAGTCAAGGGAGAAATCACATGCTTCAATGTTTTTATCCGGATAAATACATCGTATCCACTTACCAGATCAATTTTGACCGGCTTTATGAAAAGGGTTACCGCGGAATAATTTTTGACATTGATAATACGCTGGTGGAGCATGGCGCACCTGCGGATGAGCGGAGCATCGCACTTTTCCGGCACTTGAAGGAGCTTGGGTTTCGTATCATGCTGCTTTCGAATAATAAGGAGCCGAGGGTGAAGATGTTTAACGATGCGGTACAGGTGCAATACCTGTTTAAAGCAGGAAAGCCCGGGAAGGCCGGATATGAGCAGGCCATGAAAAAGCTTGGATGCAATACAGGGAACACGCTGTTTGTCGGCGACCAGCTGTTCACGGATGTCTGGGGAGCCAGACGGTGCGGAATTTATTCGATTCTCGTACAGCCGATTGCGAAGCATGAAGAGATTCAGATTGTATTGAAACGATATCTGGAAAAGATTGTACTTGCTTCCTATAAGAGAACCTGCAGGAAGCAGGGGAGAACCTTTTTATGTAAGGAGGACAAGGATGCAGATTGATGGACATACGAAGCTGTGCGGACTCATTGGAAATCCGGTCGCACATACGTTATCGCCGCTGATTCACAATACACTTGCAGAACTGACCGGGATTTCACTGGTTTATGGTTCCTTCCTGGTGGATCAGGGAAAGCTTCCTGAGGCTGTACCGGGGGCGTTTGCCTTACATATTCATGGAATGAATGTAACCGTTCCTTATAAGAGTGACGTGATACCGCTTCTTTCAGAGATTGACGAACTTGCACAGAAGATCGGTGCGGTGAATACGCTGGTACGCACGGAGGATGGATTTAAGGGCTATAATACGGACATGCCCGGGCTTTACCGAGCGATGTGCAGTGACGGCATGGAGATTGCGAATCGTGAGGTCCTGATTTTAGGGGCCGGAGGTGCGGCACGGGCGGTTGCCTTTCTATGTGCTTCGAAAGGCGCTTCCCATGTGTATCTGTTAAACCGCACGGCTTCCAAAGCGCAGGCGATTGTACAGGAGATTGCAGAGAAGACCGGATACACGCAGATGACGGCGATGGAACTTTCGGGCTATCAGACGCTGCCGGGGAAAGATTATCTGGTGATTCAGTCCACAAGCGTAGGCTTAGCTCCCCACGCCCATGAGGCAGTCATCGAAGATCCTGCCTTTTATGAAAAAATTTCGAAGGGCTACGATCTTGTATACCGACCGGCCGATACCCGTTTCATGCAGCTTGTGAGGGAGCATGGTGGAGAAGCATATAATGGACTTAAAATGCTTCTCTATCAGGGGATTATCTCGTTTGAATTATGGAATCAGGTGGAGATTACAGAAGACCAGGCTGCCATCGTTTATGAGAAGCTCAAGGAGGCATGCTATGGCAAAGAATAAGGTGATTCTCACCGGTTTTATGGGATGCGGAAAGAGCACCATCGGAAGAATCCTGGCAGAAAAGCGTGGACAGGAACTTCTGGATACCGACCATTATATTGAACAGAAGCAGGGAAGGAGCATATCCGATATCTTTGCCACGCAGGGCGAAGAAGCGTTCCGGGATATGGAAACGGAAGCTTTGCGTGAACTGATCAAAAAACAGGAGCCCATGGTGATTGCACTTGGAGGAGGACTTCCGATCGGCGGGAATCTTTATGGAGAGGAACCGGTGCGGCAGCGTGCTCTTCTTCGGGGAGAACGGAACCGGGAACTGTTAGCGGAATTGGGATATGTGTTTTATCTGAAAATTACGCCCGGGGAGGTTTACCGGCGGTTAAAGGGAGATACGACAAGACCACTTTTGCAGACGGAGGATCCTTATACAAGGATCACAGAGCTTTTGCAGCAGCGTGATGCATGGTATGAAAAATGTGCGGATGAGATCATCACCGTTGAGGGTAAGAATAAATGGCTCATTGCGGATGAAATTATCCGTAAAATGACGCAGATACAGGAAAGACAGGGCAGAACAGGAGAAAGAAAATGAAAATTTTAGTGATTAACGGTCCTAACTTAAATTTCCTTGGAATCCGGGAAAAGGGAGTTTACGGAACACAGAATTATGATGATCTTTTGAAGATGATTTCCGACAAAGCAAAGGAGCTTGGTGCTACGGCGGAGGTATTCCAGAGTAATCACGAGGGAGCCATTATTGACAGGATCCAGGATGCCTATTTTGACGGAACAGAGGGCATCGTGATCAATCCGGGTGCATTTACCCATTACAGCTATGCGATCAGGGATGCACTTGCCAGTGTTACCATGCCGAAGATTGAGATCCATATCTCGGATATTACGCAGCGTGAGGAATTCCGCAAAATCTCCGTAACAGCTCCGGTCTGCAACGGGCAGATTTACGGACACGGACTTGCAGGATACCTCGAAGCAATGGAAAAAGTTGCGAATCTGATAAGAAAGGGTTGAAAAATCTTCTTTTTTATATTAAACTGTAAAAGAATTATAACGTGAATTTATTAGGAGGAATATTTTTATGATTTCTGCAGGTGATTTCAGAAATGGTATTACAATTGAGCTGGATAATAACGTTTACCAGATTATCGAGTTTCAGCATGTTAAACCTGGTAAAGGAGCAGCTTTTGTCAGAACCAAGCTGAAAAACATCAAGAGCGGCGGCGTAGTGGAGAAGACTTTCAGACCTACTGAAAAGTGTCCACAGGCACGTATTGATAGAAAAGATATGCAGTATTTATACTCCGATGGAGATCTGTATAACTTTATGGATGTTGAAACATATGATCAGATTGCATTAAATGCTGAAACCGTAGGTGATGCATTAAAGTTCGTGAAAGAGAACGAAATGGTTAAGGTTTGTTCCCATAACGGCAGTGTATTTGCAATTGAGCCCCCTCTGTTTGTAGAACTTCAGATTACAGATACAGAGCCCGGATTCAAGGGCGATACCGCTACAGGTGCAACCAAACCGGCTACTGTTGAAACGGGAGCAGTTGTTAACGTACCTCTCTTTGTAGATATGAACGATGTAATTAAGATCGATACCAGAACAGGAGAATATCTCTCCAGAGTATAAAATGTGTTTTTAATATCAAAGGACAAGCCAGAGACAATGATGAAGATCGTTGTCTCTTTTTGATTTGTATCAAAGTCTTTCCGGTATCTGCCGGAAAGACCGTTTTAGGAAAATGAATCTTGGAGAAATTTATTTTATGGAAACTATTTTAAGAAAACTATTTTAGGGGAACTATCTTAGAAACTTTATCTTAGGAAAATCTATTTTAATCGAAAGGAAATCTATCTATGAATATCACATCATTTACCAATCAGGTTGTTGATCTCCTACAGGAACAATTGGGAGACGGATATCATGTTTTTCCGCGTAAGGTAATCAAGAATAACGGAGTTACTCTTACCGGAATTGTCGCAAGGAGAGAGAATATTAATTCATTTCCTACCATATATATTGATGATTATTATCGTGAAGATATCAAAGAGGAGGAAGTACAGGGGATTGTACTCAAAATGGCGGACCGTCTTCGGCTGGCTGATCTGAAACAGCCGGTAGATTTAAGCGGTTTTGTTGATTTTGAAAAGGCGAAAACGCGGCTTTCTTTTAAACTGATCAATACCGAAAAGAACAAAGAATTGCTTACGGATATTCCCAGTCGCCCGTTTTTTAATCTGTCCATTGTTTATTTTTATCTGATCGAAAAGGCTCCTTTTAAGGGAAAGGCAACAGTACTTGTCCGGAGGAGTCACATGGATACCTGGAATATAACAGAGATGGAATTATATAAGGCAGCCTGTATTAATGCACCACAGCTCCTTCCACCCAGGATTGAAAATATGAATGAAGCTCTTGGTGGAATATTTCCCCCGGAACTGTTCGAAGATCTGATTCCCATGTATGTGCTTACTAACAGTGAAAAGCTGTTTGGAGCATCCTGCATTCTGTATCGCGATGAACTGAAATCGTTTGCGGTAAAAATGAATAGCGACTTATTCATACTTCCAAGCTCTGTGCATGAAATGATTCTGATTCCGAAAAGGCCGGATCTGAATCAGAGTGCTTTTCTGGATATCGTTGCAGAGATTAACCACAGTCAGGTTCCGGAAGAAGATGTTTTGGCAGATTCTGTATTTTTTTATAATAAAAAGGAAGATGCACTTTATTTACTAGACAATCGCTGAGACTTATGATACTATATTCAAAGTGATGTAACAATTTTGTAATAATAGCAGATGTGAAGATATGAAACGGCTGCCAATAATCTAACAAGTGTGCACCCGTAGTCTAACGGATAGAACGAAGGCCTCCGACGCCTTTAATGCAGGTTCGATTCCTGTCGGGTGCATTTACATCACTTTGGATATCTGTGTAGTAGTTAAAAGGATGGTAATTATGAATCAAAACAATCAGAGCAGACTTGAGGGGGTCAAGGATAAGCTTCTGACGGGTAAGGATTGGATTTTGGATCATCGCAAGGTTGTAATGCCTGCAATCCTTATTGCATGTGTTTTAATAACGGTGTTTGTTGCAGTTAATGCAAATCAGAGAGATACGCTTGAAAAAGAAGCAGAAGCTGCCGCACTGGCTGCCGCTGAACAGCAGACAGAAGAGGAAGTTCAGGAAATGCCGGTATATGATCTGGAAGAGAATGCTTATCCGGAAGTAAATAATGTCGTAAGAGCTTATTACGATGCGCAGGCATCGGGAGATATGGATACAGTTTCCAGTCTCAATACCTATCTGAATGATATTCAGAAAATTAAAGTTGAAGAGTTAAGCAAGTATATTGAATCTTATCCGGAATTAAATGTTTATACAAAGCCGGGACTTACTGAGAATACCTATGTAGCGTATGTATGTTCCGAAGTGAAATTTTATGATCTGGAGAAGACCATTCCCGGAATGCAGACATACTATATCGGACAGGACGAGAATGGAAACTATTATATTAATAATGGAACGTATGATGATACGGTGAGCAGCTACATTAAAGAGGTTACACTGCAGGATGATGTCGTGGATCTCAACAATAAGGTTGTGGTAGCGTATAATGATCTTTTGGCAGAAGATGCTGATTTGAGCGAATTTCTGGCTTATATGAAAGAGAAGATCAATGAAGATGTCGGAGAAATTCTGGCACAGGCAGATCAGCCTGAACAGACCGAAGAGGAGACTGAACAGACGGCAGATGAGGATAACGAAGAAACCACTCCGGTAACGGTCAAGGCACGTGCAACAGACGTTGTAAATATCCGTGTTTCGGACAGTGAGCAGGCTGATAAGCTTGGCAAGGCACAGGTAAATCAGGAGTTTACTGTTTTGGAGCAGAAGGAAAACGGCTGGAGTAAGATTCAGTATGAGGGACAGGAAGCATATATTAAGAGTGATTATCTGGAAGTAATTTCTGAAGAACCTGCAGCAGGTGATACAACACAGGAAGATGCATCTGAAGACCGGCAGGAGGATGAAGCGGTGGAAACTACTACAGATACATCCTCTGTAGGTACTGCATCTACGGGCAAGGCACCGGGAGATAAGGTCAAGGCGAAAGAGTCGGTACGTATCCGTAAGAGTGCAAGTACAGATTCCGATGTTTTGGGAACTGCTTATGCAGGAGATTCTTTTGAACTTGTAATGGAACAGGCGGACGGCTGGTCAAAGGTCAAATATAAGGGCAATAATGCCTATATTAAAACCGAATATCTTGAATAAACGTTCAACGATGCAGACGTGATCAAACAGATGCATCCATGATCAGGAATGAATAGCAATAAGAACAGACAGTCTTTACTGATTGATATCAGTAAGGACTGTTTTTTTCGCAGAAGATCTGGTAAAATGTAGAAAAATCTATTTTTCAGAGTAGTGAGTAAGAATCGGATTAAAACAGTAGAAGTAACGGTTATTATGAATATCATGTAGACAGGATAACCGGCTGCAAAGGAGGAGCAGAGATGTTTGGAAATTTTAATGTTGGAATTATGGGAAGCGGTAATATCGCAGGAATTATGGCAGGGACAATCAATAAGATGAAGAACGTCAGGGTTTATGCGGTGGCATCCAGACAACAGGTTCACGCAGATGTTTTTGCAGGAAAGTATGGTTGTAAGAAAGCTTATGGATCCTATGCAGATCTGGCAGCTGATAAAAAGGTAGATCTTATTTATGTCGCAACTCCTCATTCTGAGCATTATGAGAACGTGAAGATGTGTCTGGAAGCAGGAAAGCCGGTTCTGTGTGAGAAGTCATTTACCCTGAATGCAGCGCAGGCAGAGGAGTTGGTGCGTATTGCAGCAGAGCATAAGGTATTCCTTGCAGAAGCAATGTGGACAAGATATATGCCGATGCTGACAACAATCCGTGAAGTAATTGGAAGCGGTATTATCGGCGAGCCGAAGACCATAACGGCTAATCTGGGATATGTGATCAGCAGTAAGGAGCGGTTGACGAATCTGGCATTGGGAGGCGGCGCGCTTCTGGACGTTGGCGTATATACCATTAATTTTGCTTTGATGATCTTTGGACATAATATCAGTAAGATTCATTCCTGCTGTACCTTTACAGAGACCGGAGTGGATGAACAGAATGCAATCTGTCTGCAATATTATGATGGCAAGGTAGCGAACCTAAACAGTTCCATGGTGTCTTTAAGTGATCGACAGGGCATTATTTATGGAACGAAGGGCTTTGCTGTTGTTGAGAATATCAATAATTTTGAAAGCACTTCCGTATATGACCGTCAGTATAAGAAAGTGGCATCCTATAAATGCCCGAAGCAGATTTCGGGATACGAATATGAAGTAGCAGCCTGTATCGAAGCAATTAAGTGCGGTCAGATCGAATGCGCACAAATGCCGCATAGTGAAACACTTCGGGTGATGCGGATTATGGATGAAATCCGTTCCCAGTGGGGCATGAAATATCCATGTGAAGTACAGGAAGAAGAAAGAGAAAATTTAGCTGAATTGACTGATCAGGCTCAGATGGCAGAAACCGCAGAGCACGCAGACACTACAGAAACAGCAGAGGTTATGAAGGCTGGTGAGGTTACAGAAACAGCAGGAGGAACAGAGGTTATAGGAACAGCAGGAACAGCAGGAAAAGCAGAGGTTACGGCAACGGAAGGAAGCACAGAAGTTTCAAAAATTGCAGAAGCTAAAGGAACTGCAGAGATTACAGGAACTAGGAAAACGGAGGCTGGATTGGACATAAAGGGATAGAAGAGGAAGAAAAAGTCCAAAAGAGAAGGAAACTAAGCAGGAAAATTCGAAAACCACATAAATTACAGAAACTACAGGTATAATATAGGAATGAATGGAAATGATACAGAGTAAATGAATCTGCATAGGCAGAATTTGTTTACTCTGTTTCTTTGTTGCTATGCATATGACATTATCACTATGCATATGACATTATCACTGTGCACATGAAATTATCACTGTGCACATGAAATTATCACTGTGTACATGAAATTATCACTGTGTACATGACATTATCACTGTGTACATGAAATTATCACTGTGTACATGAAATTATCACTGTGTACGTGAAACTATTACTATGCATATGAAATCATGCCATGTATCTAAAATTATTCTTATGTATATAAGAGCTATATTGGTGGGGTGTTTTATGAAAAAGATTTATAGAGTCCGGTAGTTTATGGATGTCAGTGTAGGATGCACTAATCCAATATAAATATATTTTCAGGGGAAAGGGGTTTTAAGAAAATGAAAAGTGATGATAAGAACGTATTACGTGAGGTTCAGAAAAATACCCAGATGGCAATGCAGGCTATTGATTCCATCAGCAGTAAAATTTATGATGACACATTAGCGGCACAGGTGACAAAGGACAGTATGAGATATGGGGAGATCTACAATCGGGCAACGAATGAGCTGTTACAGGGAAAGGCTGAGTGCTACAAGGAAACCGGATATCAGGAAATGATGCTGCGTGGGGCAATTAAGGCCAATACCATGCTCAATTCCAGCACCAGTCATGTTGCAGAACTTCTGATCCAGGGAACGAACCGTGGATTAACAGATATGTGGAAGATTATGAATCACTGTGAGAATGCAGGTGACCGCTCCGTGGAGATTGCCAAAGAACTGATGGATTTTGAAGAAAAAAGCATTGAAAAACTGAAAGAGTACTTATAAATCTTTTGAATATTTTTCACAAAATTTTACCACAAATTTTTAACACTTTAGTGTAAGAAAATGCTTGAAAGGGAAAAAAATCTGATATATAATAGCAACAGATTGAGAAAGCGGTGTACTATAGCATAGATTGTATACAAGGATACCGTGCCACAACAAACATTTAAAGGAGGACATGACAATGTCATACGTTGATGAAGTTTATCAGATGGTCGTAGAGAAAAATCCTGCACAGCCGGAATTCCATCAGGCAGTAAAAGAGGTACTGGAATCTCTGAGAGTTGTTATTGAAGCAAACGAGGAGAAGTACAAGAAGGATGCTTTATTAGAGAGAATCGTTACTCCTGAAAGACAGTTGTTATTCCGCGTTCCCTGGGTAGATGATAAGGGACAGGTTCAGGTTAATAATGCATATCGTGTACAGTTTAACAGTGCAATCGGACCTTACAAGGGTGGTTTAAGATTACATCCTTCTGTAAACCTTGGTATTATCAAATTCTTAGGTTTTGAACAGATCTTTAAGAACTCATTAACCGGACTTCCTATTGGTGGTGGTAAAGGTGGTTCTGATTTCGATCCTAAGGGCAAGTCTGACAGAGAAGTAATGGCATTCTGCCAGAGCTTTATGACAGAACTTCACAAATATATCGGAGCTGACACTGACGTTCCTGCAGGTGATATCGGTACGGGAGCAAGAGAGATTGGTTTTATGTATGGTCAGTACAAGAGACTGACAGGTCTTTATGAAGGCGTACTTACCGGTAAGGGCTTAAGCTACGGTGGATCTTTAGCAAGAACAGAAGCTACCGGATATGGTTTATTATACTTCGTAGAAGAAATGTTAAAGTGTAATGGCAAGGACATCGCGGGAAAGACTGTTGCTGTTTCCGGAGCAGGTAATGTTGCGATCTACGCAATTCAGAAGGCACAGCAGCTTGGTGCTAAGCCTGTTACCTGTTCAGATTCCACCGGATGGATTTATGATCCGGAAGGAATTGATGTAGAATTACTGAGAGAAGTTAAGGAAGTAAAACGTGCACGTCTTACTGAGTATGCAGCAGCAAGACCGTCCGCACAGTATCATGATAAGAAGGCAGAAGGAACCAACCAGTGGTCTGTTAAGGTTGACATCGCTCTTCCTTGTGCAACACAGAACGAACTGAACCTTGAAGATGCAAAGACACTTGTTGCAAACGGCGTATTTGCTGTAGCAGAAGGCGCGAACATGCCTACTACGATGGAAGCTACTGAATACCTTCAGGAGAATGGTGTTTTGTTTGCACCTGGTAAGGCCTCCAATGCAGGTGGTGTTGCTACTTCCGCATTAGAGATGAGCCAGAACTCAGAAAGATTGAGCTGGACCTTTGAAGAAGTAGATAGCAAGCTTAAGGGAATCATGGTTAATATCTTCCATAACCTCGATGATGCAGCTAAGAAGTATGGCATGGAAGGCAACTATGTTGCCGGTGCTAACATTGCCGGATTCTTAAAGGTTGCAGAGGCTATGACAGCACAAGGAATCGTATAAGATAGTCCTGTGAGCCCCGAAAGCATGATACTTTCGGGGTTTTTTAATTGTCAGAATTGTTTATAAACCGGAGATAAAAGCAGTTAAAATGAGGTCGAAGTACACAGGTGGGTTACAGGTAGGTTACAAGTGGGATACACAATATTTTCCGGGAAGAAACAATGCAAATCTGGATGCCTTGAATGACCGGAGAAGATGTGCTATACTGCCGATATGGGAAACCACAGAGCCAGGCGGCTTACCCTCTTTATCGGAGGGGCTACCCTCCAGACGAAAGAAAGGAGGGCGTTGCCAATGGTTACATATTCTGATATGATTCAGTTTTGTATATTCATTTGCGCCCTTGTCGGGTTGTGTTACACGATCTTCAAGGGGAAACGAAAATAGCCGCCAACTACCACGAATAGTTGACGGCTGTTATTAAGTAACAGTCAATTACTTTGAGGGTAGAGCCGCTTCTGTGGCTTTCCCTTTTCTTAGGTATAATATAGCATATCTGTTTTGAAATATCAAGTAAAGCCATAATGGAGGTCTAGCTGTCAAATAGACCCTTATTCTGCTGGAAAGCTGGTTGGTAGCTTATTAACGGCCTCTAGGAGCTGTGGAAGTGTCTTTTCCGTGTACACATCCCTTGTAACGTCACTGGTACCTGCAGTCTTAAAAGCAGTTCCTTCCTTGTTTGCTAGAGAATGTCCCATAATGATTTTTTTGCATATTTCATTCATTCCTACCTGATCCGCAAGAGCAGCAAAGGTGTACCGGGTATCATGGGGAGCATGGTTCATCTGCATCCGGCTCATAAGTGTATTGAAATTGGAATTATGATAAACAGCTCGTGTGTACTGATTACCGTATTTATTTGTGATGAGATATTTACGGTTCTGTTCCAACCGATATTGAACCAGCGGAATGATGGCATCATGCAACGGGACTATACGATCTTTTCCGGCTTCCGTTTTGAAACCACCTATAATATACTTTTCTTTTAAATGTACATTTTCTGATTTGACTTCTAAAAGCTCTCCAGGACGCATTCCGGTATAGATGTAGATTAATACAATATCAATGTTATTGATGGTCCATAAAGCATCCCATAATGCAGTAATTTCTTTATCTGTGAATCTTGTATGAATGGGAGTACCACTTTGAGTACCTTCAAAGACAAGATGCTGCGTAATATCTTTCTCCACATATTCATTTATCACAGCATACTGCCACATACCCCGTACAATAGCTCTCATATTACCAACAGTGGTCTTTGACTTGCTGCTTTGTGCTGTGATACATTCCTGAAGCTCTGAGGCCCTCAGAGATATGATTTTTTTGTGATGTATCGGTGCATACATTCCAAAAGCAATATTATAGTTTTTCCAGGTTGATGCAGAGGGATTTGTCTTCAGGGATTTTCTGTACTTGCACCATTTATCATATAATTCTGCAAAGGTGGGAGTGTCGGCATACTTCTGATGCTCTTTAACAACAGCTCCATTATTATACTCTGCAAGATAGGAGAGAGCATGTTTTTGATCAGAAAAATAGGCAATGTATTTACGTTTCCTTTTGGGAATGCCATTTTCACTGTCCATATAAGTGATTCTTACTGCGTAAGGTTTTCTTCGGTTCCCAGGCAGTTTCACAACAGAGCCATATCCATTTGGTAATTTCATGTTTGTTCCTACTTTCTTATTGTGTATATTGATAGAGCCATATATGTCTGTTCTTATAGAAAAAATTTCTTGCCAGGAACAAACAAACTGGTTTATAATATATTTAACAAAAGAACCGATAGTTAGACGGAATCCTAAATGTCGGTAAAATGGTTTATTAAAAGCAGCGCCTTACTTTACCAGAGCGAGGGCGCTGTTTTTGTGTTTTGTAAATTTTTTCATTTATTTGAACCACAGGGAAATGAAACTACTTTGCAATTGGTAGAGAAGATTCTCTTTTTTCTTCTAACCGTTGTTGCTTTAATAATTTCTTTGCTTCTCCAATGAGAATATCTCTATTATCTTCATTAAGAAGGAGATAGGTATCTATGATTTTCTGTGTTTCTTTGGGATATGATTCAGTTTTGTATTCTGTATATGGATGTTTTCTGTCTTGTTCCATAAGTGAATCTATGCTTATTAAAAAATAATCAGCTAAGGCAATGAGGCATTCATAGGAAGGTAATCTTTTGTCTGTTTCCCATAGACCAACAACTCCTGCACTTACGTTGAGAGCTGAAGCTAATTCTCGTTGGCTAATGTTCTTTTGGGCTCTTAATTTTGCAATTTCATGTCCAATTTTCATATTTACTGTAAGCCTCCTTTATTATAGGTTAGCAAAAAAAAAACTAAAAACCATATTATTGAATGAAATGCTAACGAATAGTATTGACATGCTTACAAATGTATGCAATAATGCTTACATAAGAAAGCAAAAAGAAAGGAGAAGTGGATGAATGAAAAAAAGCAAAGAGATATCGCTTATCACATTAAGGCAGTCAAAAGGTTTATCCCAAAGAGATTTGGCCAGTTGTGTCAATTTGAGTCCTGGAACGATTGCTCAATATGAATTAGGTAACAGAAAACCATCTTTAAAGAATGCACTTGTTATTGCTAATTATTTTAATATCTCGGTAGATAAAATCAAATTTGGAAAAACATAAATAGCTATATTATTAAAATATATGTTTTATTGAGAGGTAGTGCCATGAATGCTATGGAAAGAGTTAAAACGAAGCAGGCGGCGGCAGAATTGAATATAGGCGTTGATTCATTACAGTTTTTAATGCAGATGGAGAAAATGCCAATCGGATATGCATATAAAAAGCCAGGATGCAAAAGGTATTCGTACATTATTTACAGAGGATTGCTTGATCAGTATAAAATGCAGTTGGCCGCAGGAACTGCGAGGATAGGTATATGAATAGAAGAAAAGAGAGAAAAAGAAGCAGGAAAGCGTACCAACGTTTAATTGTGTATCTCCTTCAAAATATAAAATCATTAGAAAACTATGAACGGATTTTTTACTTTATCCAGGACATAGCAACAGATGAAATTCAAAATGATGGGGGAGGTGGTTAGGATGGCGGTACGTTAAAATAATTTTCGCATAACCTCTGACATTTTGGATAGAGAAGAACGTTCCTTGTCGGAGAGCGAAATGTAGCGTTGTATAAATTCAATATCGGTATCTCGAAGTGAATATGCTTTTTTTAAAGCATCGAGGGCTTCAGATTGCTGGTGCAGTTTGTTGTGTCTGGCTTGAAAAATGTTATCATTGCCCCCAATACCATAAATAAGCCAATTAAGATTTACATTTAAGGATGAAACAATCTGCATAAGAAGTTCGATATTGAATTCTTTCTTTTGGTTTTCCAAAAGAGAAAGGTATGTCTGACTGATTCCAACCACGTCTGCGAATTGTTGCTGAGACATACAGAGAACATTCTGGCGCAAATAAATAATGCGATCAGTAATTTGCTGCAGTTCAGCGTGATTTAGTTCAGCAAGTGGGTTTATGGCATGATTTTTCATATAACAATTCCTTTTGGTCAAATTATCACGAAACGTATGGGAAATCATCCTGTGGTGGTCAGTCATACCGGCTACAACAAAAATAAGACTCTGTTCTGCGAAACAAAGTCTTATTGAGTGGAAAAGAACTTTCTAACGTAAGCTCCCCAGCCGGTTAGAAACCATAAATATGGTATTACGTTTCTTGTTCCGCTTCGTGTATAAAATTATAGCATTTAAGTATGGAAAAAGCAATATATTTCAAGGAAAACGGAGGTTAATCATGGGAAAGGTTATTGCATGTGTTAATGAAAAAGGTGGAGTAGCTAAGACAACTACTATTAAAAATTTATCGGTAGGAATTGCCATGAAAGGATATAAGGTTCTTGTAGTAGACTTGGACCCTTCTGCTAATCTTACGAAATGTCTGGGACTTTCACAATCGGGAGAAGAGGGTACGATATGTGAAATCATAGGTGCCTACATTGAGTGTGAAGATGTACCAGAGGGATTTGGAATTGTAAAGAGTGAAGAGGGAATTGATGTGATTACCAGTTCCAACGCACTGCACTGTTATGAATCAAAATTAGCAGCAGCATATCAGAGAGAAGTGGTTTTGAGGAGATATATCAATACTATTAAGGATAAATATGATTTTATTTTTTTGGATTGTCCGGCAGGACTCGGCATTTTTGTAGACAATGCGTTGTTTGCTGCTGACTCTATCATCATTCCCACAGAAGCAAATTATTTGGATGTAGAAGCAATGCAGAACCTGTTTTCTAAGACGGCAATGGTACGAAAACTGAATGGAACCGGAACAAAACCGGAAATCAGAGGAATTGTATTTACATCAGTACGGCTTAGTACCAAAAATAACCGTGCTATTATGGAAAAACTTAGGGAGCAGTATGCTGGCAGACTTAATATCTTCAATGCATATATTCCGTTAAATTCAAAAATACCGGAGTCTGATCTGGCGCAGGAAAGTATTTTTAAGTATGCCAGAAACTGTACTGCAGCATTAAATTATATGGATTTGGTAGAAGAATTTCTTAATATAGAAGTTGGACAAAAAGCGTAATAAAGGAGATAACGCTATGGCAAAAAAAGATTTATTTGAAAATATGAACATTACGGATAATTCATATCTTTTGGATGACAATCTACTTGCGTCGGAAGTGAAGACAGGACGGAGTAATGAAGAAACGGTAAAACTGTCTGAACTGGAAGAATTTCCGGGACATCCCTTTATGGTAAATACGGAAAATGAAGATTTTGAAGAGCTGGTTGAAAGTATTAAAGAAAATGGATTAATTTATCCGATTCTGGTACGACCTGTTGGGGAAAAATACCAGATCATATCTGGGCATAGGAGAGTTGCAGCAAGTAAAGTAGCAGGCCTTAGTGAAATACCGGCGATTATCCGGCCAATGGATGATTTTGAAGCTACTATTTTGATGGTGCATTCAAATTTGTATCGACCAGAAATTTCTATTAAGGAAAAAGCCCTTGCCTATCGGTTATGTCGTGATGCCGAAAAGCATCAGGGAAAGCATTTAGGAGGAGATACTGCAGTTAATATTGGAGAAAAGGCTTCTGATTCTCGCCGGAAGGTATATCGATATATTCGGTTGTCGTATCTTTCGGATTCATTGCTTGATGCTGTCGATAAAAAGAGGATGCCAATCAATGTAGGAATTGAGTTGTCATATTTAACGCAGAAAACGCAGGAACAGCTTTCGGAGATTACAGAGGAATATCATATGTTGCCTTCTATAGAACAGGCGGCAGTATTAAGGAAACTGTCAATAGAGCATGGTGACATTTCAAAAGAGAAGATGATTGCACTTTTTTTGGGAGAAGAAAAGAAAAAGGCAGCTAAAACAAGTGTTTCTTTTAAGAAAAAGGACTTACAGGACTTTTTCGCACCTGATACGGAAGTAGACAGGATGTCTGAAATTATTATGCAACTTCTCGCCAAATACAGGGATGGAGCTTTGAAAGACTTTATTGATTGAAATAATGTGGGAGGTAATGATATGAGTAGTAGAGAACAACAGAGGAAAGAAATCGAGACAATAAAAGAGAGAAAAATAACGGTGAAATTGTCGGACGCAGACTGTAACCGACTGGCAAGAAAATGTGGGGAGCATGGGTTGTCTGTCGGAGAATTGATTGAGAATTTTATAGGGGATTTAGTCGGTGGTACGTATTCCAACGGAAGTGATGAAAGAGATTATGCCGAGAGGTGGTTCGAGCGTTGTTGGTTTGGAATGTCCCCAGAACAGACACTCCTAAATCATCTGCTTTGTTGGGGATATGAACCAAAGGATTATTTGGACACATTGGACAATATCAAAATAGCACAGGAAGATAAGAAGTATCTGGAAGAACATCCGGAGGAAGCAGACGAGGAAGCGCAGTATATTGATGATGATATCGCAGGGTGGGAAGAAGAACTCAAAAGTTTGAGAGAGGACTGGAAGCCAGGGAAAGAGCCGAACATGGACGAAGAAATCGCACTCATCAGAAAATGGGTAACGGAAAGAGAGGATTTCGTTAATGGATAAATCAGTAAGGGCAAAAAATTGCAAGGGTTGTTATGCAGCAGATACAGGCACTCATCCTTTGCAGGGAGCACCGAAAGGCTGCATATTAGGATATAAAACGGATGGACAGGGACAAGCACTTGAGCGGTGCCCTAAACCCAAATCATGGAAAGAGTTAAATAAAATGATGAAGTAAGAAGTCAAAATGAATCGAATATAAGATGGAAAGGGGGTGTGTTTATCGTTGTACAAATTGAAAAATACATATATTGACAAAATGATTGATATGCAGGTTAGTAAAAGCGAATTGGCATTTATTTTATATATTGCACAACACCAGGACGATTATGGAATCGTCCATTCTGTGTATTACAAGGATATTTGTACAGCGATAGATATTTCCGTTCAAAAGTTCTATGATATCCTTCATTCATTGACAGAAAAGAATCTGATTTTTTATGAAAAGGTTAATACTGCAGATGTAAAAGTGCATTTGATTAATAATAATTTTGCTGATAAGGATTTTTCCCAGGGTTATATTAATGTGGCCGGAAAAGACTTTCGCAGGGCGTCATTTACAGGCATGAAAGCCGGTTCACAGTTGCTTTATTTATTTTCGCAGCGCTTTACAAAAGGAAAGCATATGCTTTTGAAGAACTTTTATGAGGAATTCAGTAAGCGTTTTCATATTAAGAAAAAGACACTGCAGTTATACTTACAGGAATTAAAGGAAAAGAAGTATTTATTTGTGAGTAGGAAGAGAAATCGGGCATATAACTATGAAATGACAATGCAGAGAAGCAGCTGCCTGGATAAGAAGGGAATTATTCCTAATGAGAAAGCCGGCTATATAGATAATATAAAGCAGCTTATCCGTGTGAATTTTCAAAAAAGTCTTACGGAAACTGACAAAAAATCTATTGATAATGTTGCTGGATTGGCAGAACAGCAGCGTGCCCTGGAATATATGGATTTTCCTTCTTTAATTGTGAACGCAATTCGTAGCAGCTTTTCTTTACAACGAAAAGAAAAGCGAAAATCATTGGCTTTCAATGCGGCCTTGATCAATAAGTTTTTAACACAACAGTTATCAGGAGAAATTTAATAGAGATATAGAAAGACCAACTCTGGAAGATATTTTTCAGGGTTATTTGTCATATCATGTTATAAAAAAATTGTGAGCATCATGAGCTTCATACACTTTGTAAACCAGTAATATAAGGTAAAGCGGAGGGTATGAAGCTGTTTTTATATTATTTTATTCAAGTTTTACGGATATAGTGAAGTAGTATATTCAAGTATATGGGATAAACTGAATGAGGTAATTTTCAAGAAATAAAGATATTGTGGATAAGATTATTCAAGTATTACTGCATCTTTATTTGAAAATAAAGCATTAGAAATACTGATTTTCTCATGTTTTAAATGATATATGATAGAATAATTCATTCTTATTCCTTTTTGTATTTAAAATAATTTCTCTTAAGTATGAATGCATTCAGATATTCATACTTTCAAATATCTGAAATCCAAAACAAAGCAAGCTGGGTACGTTTCCTAAAAGTGCTACAATGCTATAATAATCTACAAGTTATCAATTTGAGATATTACAATTAAAAAAGAAAAAGCAATCATTGTTTGCGTGGAGTCTAACAATGCATATTACCGACTGCTGTATGATGATAGCGGAGGTGATTTGGTCTTATGAGATACATTAAAAAGGATGGGGTGGAAGCAATATCTTATACGCCGGAAGAAAGAAAAAAAGCACTTGATATAAGTCTGACAGCTATTGCATCAGCACTTGGCTATACGCCGGTACGTGCCGGCAGTCATTATCATTTGAAAGAAATGGATAGTCTGATAATATATAATGACCGTTCATGGAATCGGTGGAGTGGAAAGGGAAATAAAACAGGCGGTACCCAGATTGATTTTATGATGGAGTATGGAGGAGCTGCATCAGTTCCTGAAGCAATTAAGAGGCTTTTGGATTTTTCTGGAGAAGGAATGGCGGTTGCTGCAGCACCGGCGGCAAATAATTCTCCAAGTAGGAATGACGGGTTTTCCATGGAATTGCCACCTAAAAATAATAATTTTAGAAGAATGTACGCATATCTGATCCAAACAAGAGGAGTATCACAGGAGGTTGTTTCTGATTTTGTTCATCGCAGACTTATTTACGAAGATTCTGTTCATCATAACATCGTCTATTGCGGAATGGACCCGGAAGGAAATATTCGATATGCAGGATTGCGTGGTACTGGAGACATTTATGGAAAATCCTTTAAAATGGATGTTCCGGGAAACAACAAAAATTATGGTGTAAATATTGTCAATAAAGAGAGTGATGAACTGAAGGTATTTGAGTCAGTTATTGACTGTATGTCATACATTGATATGTACAAAGATAATGTGTCGAATAAACTGATTCTGGGAATGGTGGAGGATAACCCACTGGTACAGTTTTTAAAGGATTATTCTCATATCAAGAGTATTTCTTTTTGCCTGGATAATGATGAGGCAGCTCATATTGCTTTATATGGACGGCATGACACAGAGGGGAACATTACGAAACAGGGATTAGTTGAAAAGTACAAGGAACAGGGCTATAGCGTCAGAGTAGAAGTTCCGGAGAGAGGAAAAGATTTCAACGAAACGCTTAAAAGTAAGATTACTGATCAGCAAATAGAGGAATTAGCATATCATATATATGCTTATGCAGCTTTAAATACTTCTTCTGGTCAGTATTATGTGTATCCTTCTGAACTGGAAAAATTGACTGGTATTAGCCAGAAAACCATCATGATGAATGCAAATCAAATTTTGGAGGTATTGAATACTTATGATGAATTACTAGAGCCTGCAGTATGGGATGGGGAATCATTTGATGTTCTGCTTGGATTGAATTATTGCAGGTATATTGATTATGGAGATCAGACCAATATAGAATTTTCCCCAGGAGAAGCCGCTCTTGCAGAAGCAGAGATGATTCAAACTAATATGGGATTTTCAGATGAGCAAATGCTACAGATACGGCCGCTTATATTTGAGGGGATAAATTATGGAGATATGTTAGGACGATTTAACTCTCCAATGGATATGTATGATGCAAGAAAACGAATAGAGAATGAACATCATGTTTTATCAGAAAAAGAAAATTCATTGAAAGCGTCTATACCAGAAGAAAATGATGAGCGTGCAGAACCGGCAGCGGCAGCTCTTATGCAACAGAAGAGAAGGCATGGAAGATAAGAGGGTTAAGAAGAGGGAATTGTGCTCTGAATAGTGGCATAATTCCTTTTTCTTTCATAATGCGATTGACAAAATAAAAATAAAATGATACAATTTATTTAAGAAGAGAGGTAGGTCTTATGAAGAAATCAAAGAAAATCAAAGAAACACTACAAAATTTTTCAAAGAACTTTTATCGGAATAATAAGAAATTTATATGGAAGATGGTTATTATTATTGCAGTAGGCAATATTGCTCTTTTTGTCAAAAACTATCAACGCCAGAGAGCATATGAAGAAGCGTTTCCAATGGGAATGGAAGTAACTTCTTTTGATGAATATATGAAAACGCAAAAGGATGTGCCTTCGGATATTGAAGGATTGTCTGTGTATGATAAATATACAATGGGATTACAGCGCCAGGATGGTTCTGATTCTGATTATGATGGTCTGACAGACAAAGAAGAAATTGAGATATATGGCACAGACCCATTAAAAGCGTCCTCTGCTGGAGATCTTTATACAGATGCCTATAAGGTTCAGAATGGTCTTGATCCTTATACTTACAAGGAATATACAGAAGAGATAGCATTTCCTTATCTGGAATGCGAAGAGGTGCAGCTTACAGCATCTTCTCCAATAGATTTTAATGCAGTGGTAACAGATTGCACATTTGCTTACGATTTGAGCAGCTTTGAGGTAGGTAAGGTATATAAGGGATATGACTTGTATAACTATGGCGGCATAGTAAAAATTAATGTGCATGATCTGCTGACTGAAAATGATATAAATGATTTTGAAATTTATATTACAAATGGCCCTTTTGTCATTCCGGGAGAAAATAGCTTTAAAAAATGCAGTTATAAATTAGAGGGTGATAATGCCACTCTGGATTATGAGTTTGAACATGGAAGTGAATATCTGATTTTCTTAACAGAAAAGCAGGGATTTAAAATAAAGAGTTTTATCAATGGGATTTTCAACCAGGATGATGCTGCAGTTTCCACCAGTATGAACAATAAAGACAAAGGGGAAGCGTTAATATATGGATCACCATGGGGGGTCCTTTTGGGCGGAAAAATAACAATATATTATACAGAATGTTTTGATAAAGATAACACGTCCCTTTTTAAAGCGGAGGCAGAGCAGGCGATTCCAACAATTTTTACAAAGGAATCTGAAGATATACGTTTTAAAGCAATATCGACAAGGGAGATGGAGAAAAAAAGAAATTTTTTTGACAAATTTTTAAAATTATTTAAAACATATAAAAAGGGTGAACATGTAGCATGGTATGAGTATTTTTTTAGATATGCTGTATTTTGCTATGATACTTATGAGAATACCTATGAATTAGCAGGTGGAAGCAGTACGACGAACGAGTTTAAGGCAAAGGGAACAGGTTTTGATAAATATGAAGATGAGTTACCCTTTCAGAATTTCCGTTCCTATATTGGAACAGGTGGAAATTGCGCAGGCATAACACATTTAACCTCTTATCTGTATAATACCGGCAGTTCCCCTTCCAGTGGAACATATAACTGTAACATAAATGGAACCTATGAACAGATTCAGTGGGATTTATCAACAGACAATGAGAATGCAACATTATCGAATCCGGGGCTTATAGATTATAAGGACATTGAATTTGTTACGGAGCATTCAGAAAATGGGGATTATCTCAGCGTGAATCTTACGGAAGGCGAGCAGGAATTTGTAAATATGATTGGTTGTTATTGGACAGAAGCCAATGACAGAATTAATATGAATGCATATGAAAAGACCACTGGAGAATACTATGATGCCTCTCTCCTTAATCGTATGACCGCTCTGCTTGATCAGGGGAAGATTCTGGATGTATATTTGTATATGCGTGGTGGCGGTGCTCATGCGGTTAATATTTACGGTTACGAGCGTATCGCTGCAAATAGTGTTTTGTTTACAGTATATGACAATAATATTCCGCAGGATTGCAAAGACGGTTATATGATTAATGCTGATGCTAACGGAAATTGTTACCTGCAGGTAACAATTCGGAAAGATGAAGGTGGTAATGACATTTTAGAATATTTGTATATGCCACTGCAGGGGAGTAAAGATTATATTGCATCTTCCATGAAAAATCTGATGAAATCTAATGCAATGGTAGTTATGGATGAAAACTGGAATGTACTGAATTAGTACGATGTAGTATAATTAAGAGGTAACGAAATAAATGTAGCTTCGTGCCATTGTGGCACTAAGTTGGAAGGAAAGAATGTCAAAAGGATTGAGTGGGAAGGAAATGAGATTACCATTATTATTTAATATTAGAATTAAAAAGCATCAAATACTCCCCAATATATATTCTGCAAATATTTTTCAATCGCAAAAAGCATTTGAAGAAATGATCAGAATAAAAGATAAACAGCCCAAAGATTTATATGGCTATTATGTTCGGGCCATGTTGCAGGCTGATACCTATGATTTGCAAAAAGAAACAGCCATGGAAGCAATTGCTGGTATCCCCAGACGATATCTTATGAGCCGGAAAGAAATGAAAATTTATCATCAGTTACCTAAAATAATTACTATATACAGTCCAGCGGTGTGATGTCAAGAGATAAATAGCAAAAAAATCATATATTTTTGTATATATATCATGAAGACAAAAACACCCACCTAAGCCCTGTCGGCCAAGCTTTAAAAAATGAGCAGGGCGTAGTTCCTCAGCAAGCAGATAAAATCTACTTTGCCGGACAGTATAGGCGATTGTCTTTCAGCAGTCGAAAGACTAAACGCACAAATTTACGGGCAGTTAATGCGAGTGCACGTTTGTGTTGGCATCTGTTTACCTCTTTGTATTTGCGGTGGTAGAAGTCACTGTACTCCTTGTCGCATCTTACAAGAGAAAGTGTAGCTTCACACAGATAATACTTTAAAAATCGGTTGCCGGATGGAATAAGTCTTGTAACTTCGGCTTCAAATCCACCAGACTGATGTTGCTTCCAGGCAAGACCCGCATATTTAGCAAGAGCAGCCTGATTATCAAAACGATTGATATCACCGATTTCAGCCATGATTCCGGCTGAATATACAGGACCAATACCTGGGATGGATATCAATACATTCGGTAGGAGTTCCATCTGAGCTTTGATAGCTTTATCGAACTCTTTGATCTGAGATTCCAATGCCTTCATTGAGGTTATGGATATAGAAAGCACCTGATTAACGGAGTCATTTACCGTCTTAGGTAAACGGTAAGAACTTCTGGCAGCTTTCTGAATGGCTTTGGCTACTGCATCAGGATCAGGAAAGCGGTTCTTTCCTTTTTCGATGATGAATTCAGTAAGCTCATGTAAGTCCATATTTGCCAGTGCTTCTGCGGATTCAAATTCATCGTAGACAGCAAGGGCAGTAGTACTGAAGGTATCGCTGAATACCTTCTCCTGCGTCATCGTAGAATACTTCTTGAACAGTACATTCATGAACCGCTGTTTTTCTTTGACAAGATTCTGAACAGCGAAGAAACGTGCCCGCGTGAGGTTTTGGAGTGCTTTGTAGCGATAGTCTCCCAGATAGACCTCTTTGTTGATTCTACCGAAACGCAGGCAGTCAGCAATAACAAAAGAGTCCACATAATCATTCTTGGGCAAGTCATTGTAAGCATCATGAAACTTTTTGACCTGCTTAGGATTGAGGACATGAATCTTTCTGTTAAACGGTGCCAGAGTGGCATCTTCCCTTAAGAAGTACACGAGATTGTCTCCATAAACTGAGGTCGATTCAAGACCAATCAGAACAGTATCAAGGGAATGTGAAGATAAAGCAGAAAAGATTCTTTTTACTAACTGGGTAGAACCTTCATGCGAGTTAGCAACAGAAAAGTTACTGAGCTTATCGCCATTAGGAAGCATCAGGTAAACGACATTAGATTTGCTACTTACATCAATGCCGACGTAAAGTGTGTTCAAAGTGATCACCTTCTTTCGTTGTAACTTAAAGTGTTCAATCGGCTTGGTAAAACCCATGATCATGGAGCATCGACACCCTCGCATATAAGAATCCAGCTTAAGATGGACAGATGCGAAACCACACTGCTAAATGGTTGTCCATGAACTTAAGCAAACAGCCAGCTGGTTTGAAGCTAACATCCATGTCAGGGGAACAGACTGTTTTTGAAGCAACCATTATAGGTTCAACAGAGGAAAAAAGAACTATTACCTGATTGACACTGGGACAATTATATCATGGGCTTTACGAAGCCTATTGAACAAAGTTTATTTAGTAACTCATTAATTAAAATATATGTATTTGTGTATCTAAAAGATATTATACGAGAGGAACTGATAATGCAGAAACTAATCCTAGATTTTCATGGTCATTAGATATCAATGTTGCACGAAATTTTTATAAGGGTACTTTATTTTCAGCAACAATTGAAAAGGGACAGATTATTGCTCTTTTTTGTGAAGATACAGATGAATTAGAAGTAGTGGTAAATTTGAATGCTGATCAGGTAAAAAAGATAGAATAGTATAATAAATACCATGGGAAGTATTACTTCGTGCCATCATGGCACTAAGTTGGAAAAGAGGTAGAAAATGGGAATTAAGAATAAGACATTAATAGATATGATAAGACGGAACAATGAATATTTTGAAGACTATATAACCAGGAGCGTTTACCATTCAAATGCGATTGAGGGAAGTACTCTTTCGTATTATGAAACTTATCAGATTATTTTTAATTGTTCTTCTGATGAGCTGCTGACTAATGTGAAACCGAGAGAATTATACGAGGCCATCAACTTGAAGTATGCAATGGATTATATTTTCAATCATCTGGATGAGGATATAACAGCCTCTTATTTAATTGATATTGGAAAAATTATTAACAGAAATATAAATGAGATTAGCTCTTTCAGAACAGCTCCGGTATTTATATTAGGAGCAGAACATATTCCGCCAGCAGCGGCGGATGTTCCAAGACTAATAAATGAATTGATTTATACATCCTTTAAATCAGAAGATTTTTTATATGACCTGGCAGATTTTCATATCCGTTATGAGAGAATACATCCGTTTGGAGATGGGAATGGTCGTTCTGGTCGTGTCCTGATGAATAAAATAGCTTTATCTGAGGGATATGCGCCTTTTGTGATTCCAAAGGAAGAAAGGACGCAGTATATGAATTTATTAGCGGATTGTAATATTGAAGGGCTAAAGACGATGATTGAACATCTCATGAAACTGGAAATAGAACGCATGAAGCAGTTTAATATTCAGTTTGAAAAGACATCAAATATGCTGAAGGATGTACCTGATCCGGAATCAGCAGCAGCTTCTTCAGGAAGGCGCAGAAAAAGCAGATAGTGGTAGTAGTACTAAATTGAACAAAGAGAATAAGTAGTTGTAATTGGAAGTTATTCAGATAATGAATAGCTTCTTTTTTTGCCATTTTTTCTTTATTTGTAGAATGCCTGTGGGGTGTTAGGGGAACTTCCCCTTGCTGCGAATCCGCCTGGCGGTTCGGTTGGCATAAAAGGATGCCGGAGCGGAGCGGGAGGTATACATTTATGCGTATCCTGTTACCGAATTTTGTGAAAAATTCGGGTGTTTTGGGGAGAATCTAAAGTAACTCAAATAATAGTTTCTAATCAATCCTTTTCTATTTAGTTAAGTTTCCATATTTGTACTTTTTAATTCTTGATAATAAGTCAATATTTATTTGCAAGTGTTAGGTTGTACTCTAACAGTGTCACATGAGACAGGCCGTATACTTTTCTTATGGTGGAAAGTATGTGCAGGAGAAAAAGTATATGCCAAACAGAACAGAATTATTAATAGCGAAATTTATACAATACAGAAAAGTCTATGAATATGTGGGTGGTGCAGAAATATCTCGGCAGGAATTGTTGGATTGTCTGGATTCACTTAGTGCCATAATGGCACAAAGTGATATACCACAGAAAAAGATGACGATTGAGGAACTGGAACCATTTCTGATTGAAAAAAGAAAAAATTGTTATGCAATGGATTTTGATGCTCTGGGAACTGTATTGCATGATTTCCTGATTGATTTTTTACCGGGAATTTTTAGTTGTGAAAGAGTAAGAACACTTGTACAAAAATATATGCCTGGAAAACTGATATGCGATGCATCAGAAGTCGAACTGGATAAACAATCATATAAGTATTTATATGAAACTCTAAAAGATAAATACAATTGCTTGGAAAGAGATTTCCATTCACAACGATTTGATTATGAAGATTGCCAGCGTGAGCTGGCATCATTAAATGCAGACTTACAGAATCTAAAAGAAAGCGGAAGTATGTATGCAGACAGTACAAAGTCTTTAATGCAGTTTATCAGTAGGTTATTACATGAGGATATACAAATTAATTCAGTATATGCAGCTGATGGTAAAGGAAGAAAGATAGAAACTGCTTCTGACAAAAAAACACAGGTGGAAGAAAGTTCACTTGCGATTTGTCCAGGCATTTATAATTTTCGACGACCATCCTGGTTCACTGAATTGCATAATGAGCTGAATAAGGAAAATGCTGGTAAGAAGGTTGTGAAAAATACAATTCCCTTTTTAAACAGGATATTGAGGGAAAGAAAAAGCATCTGTTCCGACAATTTGGCCCCGGAAGAGAAAGCCGATGCGATTGATCGTAAACGGCGTGAAGAGATTGCAAAATTGATAAATGATGCGCAGAGCAGCAATGAAGAAAAATATATTAAGTATATGCTGCTTACTCCGGGAATGACAAAGGAATATATGAAAACGTTGAATGGGGCTTCTGAATTAGGCTTGGATGCTAGAACAGTAATCCAACTTCTGGAACAACCCAAAGAATCTTTTAACAAAGAAATTATAGAGGCTTATGTTTCTAAAGCACATAAAGGCTTGGAATACAATCTAAAGCAGGAATTGGCGGAAGAACTAATAAAAGGGGAATGGACAATTCATGCACTTGTAAATGGTACAGATGAAGTATTTCAGCTTGTTCCTTATGAAAAAATACAGGAATTGGCAAAGCAATTTGAAAAAGTGTATGAGGCACTGGGAAAGCGTTCTGAATCACTTAGTGCCACGATGGCACTAGGTGATTCAGTATCAGAAGCACAAGAAAATGAAAATAATTCCGAAACGGCAGAAAGTTTTGATCAGGCATGGGAAAATATGCTGAATGATACATTAAACGATGATGAAGCAGATCAGAGTGAATATGAAGAAGATGAGAACGATGATTTTTCCGGATTTGATAAGGAGGCATTTTAGTATATGGAAAGAAAGAGATTTATGATTTCCATGTCAGAAGAAGATGTTAATTGCTTTGAAGCAGGAAGAGAGGTAGCTGGTATGAACAAATCAGCCTATATCCGACTTCTGATTGCAGAGCATGAAAAGAGAGTGCCAGGATTCATAAAGTATAAGGACATAATCAAGGAAATAGCAGATACCAATACGCTGATCAAAGAAGTTATTTTAATAAAAGGGATAAATGATGCGGATAAAATGGTGTTGCTTGAACGCTTGGACATAATTCTGGAGCATTTGAAAAAACTGACATAAATTTTGGTGTCATATAACTTCGTGCCATTATGACACGAAGTTATATGACACAGAAACGGATAAGAAAAAATGAGTGAAGGAATTGTATGTAAAGTATGGAATATATCAGCCACACAGAAGAAAGGAAGCAATTTGCAGCTTGGCGACAGTATTAATTATATTTTGGATGAAGAAAAAACAGAGGCTATATTGGCAAGTGAAACACAGGAACATTTTAATGAAAAACAACTTGGTCGGGAATGTCAATACATTGAAAATGATGTGAAAACAATAGATGGTGCTTATGTTGCAGTCCAAAATCTTGTATCTGCAGATGTAACCGGTGCTGTAAAAGAAATGATGGATGTAAAAAAGTTTTATGGAAAACTAGGCGGAAGAGCAGCTTTACACGGCATTATTTCATTACCTGTTGAAGAGTCTGGAAAGGAACATGCCGGAGAACTTATGGCAATGTGCGCAGATGTTATGAGAAAAGTGTTTCCTAATCATCAGGCAATTTTTGCGGTTCATACGAACACGGACAATCTTCATATTCATTTTGTTGTGAATTCTGTAGGATTGGATGGGAAAAAGATACATCAACCGAAAAATTTTATCAATGATGTGTTGCATCCATGTATTAATGAATTTGCCCAAAAATATGGTTTTACACCTAATCTGGAATGGGATAAACCTCGAAAGAAAAATATTACAGATTATGTGGAGTTAAAGATGAATTTGCGTAAGTCAATAGATTTAGCTATTGAAGGAGCAGATTCTTTTGATGAATTCATAGAAAATATGAAGTTAGGAGGCTTTCAGGTAAATTGCGGAAAGCATATTTCTGTAAAAAATAAGGATATGGAGAAAGCGGTGAGGACATATCAGCTTGGTGATAATTATACAAAACAAGCAATTATAGACAGAATTATGAGCCGGAAACTTGCATTTGAGAAATTACCGGAATCGGATGCGCTTCGTGCCATGGTGGCACAAAGTGAAAAATTCCAAGATGGTGATATATATGATCCCACATTCACGGTAATGAAAAAGTATCGGGATATGTCTGTTGAAGAACGCCGGATGTCAATAAGCCAGTTGAAATCTGGAATCAATCCTTGGAGAAGGCATACGGCCACAAGTTGGCAGATGAAAGAAATTGCCGACAACCTGAATATGACAGTAAGAGCCAACAAATATATTAAGGCTTATTCACAGGATGGCACGGTAGAGGCAGCATTAAAAGGTATTTTAGAATTAAAAAAAGATTGTGCAAATGAAAAGAAAAAGTTAAAAAAATATATTCATTCATATAAGCCGTTGATGGATATCTATCAGAGAATGCAAAAAATTGAAAGAAAATCCTACTTATATGAGCATGAGGGGAGAACAGAGTATAGAAATGAATATGAAGAATATAGAGAACTGACCAGAAGATTGAAAAAGGGATATAACAAGTCTGTTTCTGATGTTGCAGAGTTTGCAGAAGCATATGAACAACAATATATGCTTTTGAATGCACAGATTCAGGAATTATCACAGGAATACCGTGAACTGAAGAAGTATGCAGAAACCAGAGGATATTGCGTATCACGAGATAAAGGATTATGGGAAACGTTGGGAATTGATGATATGAAAAACGAAATCCGAAAGGGAGTATTTGATACGGGAATCCAATATCTAGTATCAGAAAACAATCCCAATGTTATGATCCGTATAGTGAAAAATCCTTATGTAGATAGCCAAGGAAGAACACAGGAGAATATCAGTGTTTCTTTATTATCTAGGTATGGAGAGATACTGGAGAAACATAATCTGTCAGATGGAACCGCAGAATTGAAGAAATTTGTTTCCAAATTGGAAACAGAGTATAACCTGAAAAACTGTGAATCCTTTAAGAATATTACATTGGCAAGAGAATATAGTGCGGGTTGTCGTAATTCTAATGGAAAGATGGCAACGGGTGAACTTCGTGCCACAATGGCACAAAGTGTAGAAAGAGAATATCATAGAAAAACTTATTCTGTCACGCAGGCAATCAATCTACTTTCTGTAGGAGAAAAAACTGGAGTGTATGTGATAGCAAATGCTGAAAATCCATCTTATATGGGGATTGTGTTTTCTGATAAAACTGGAATTCGTTTAAAGGTATCAGATTTGGATGGGGTCCTTCAGGAAGAATTTACAATTCCAAGCTTTAGAAATCGTAATCAGAGTGGATACAACACTATAACAGCTCTTAGCCAGAAATATGGCTTTTCGGATGAAATGTATGCTTTTGATTCATTGGAAGAGGCAAGAAACTATTCTTCTGTGGAAACAAAAAAGAACACAATCAGATGATATTGTTATGCTTTGTGCCATTATGGCACGAAGTAGCATGATAAGGAGATTTTATGAGAATAAAGGTATGTCTTAGGTATGCCCGTGAGCCGGAATTGGTAGCCCTTCGGTTCAATCCTGGTATCTATATGCCAGGATTAGCAAAACAGGCATTGCAGGCACAAATTACAGGACAGGAATTCAAGATTAAGATGCAAAAAGATGTAAATTATGTGCAACGGTCTTTAGCTTTTTACCTGGTACTTAATGAAGAGTTGGATCGGGAAATTATTCAATGTCTTCATCATCAGTGTGCTCCTGCAACAGCATTTATCCGAAACACACTTATTCGATGCATCAGTGGAAATACGGACTTTATTTATAGTGATATAGAATTGAAAAAACTGGCGTTGAATCAACATCGTGCCATTGTGGCACCAAATAATCATTCATATGAAAATAATATGAAAAGTGAAGAGGATGCTCTTCTTGCAGTAGCACTTGGTTTGAAAGGAGGTATGGATTAGTCATGAATAAATTGAATTATGATAAAAGTAACCTGCAGAATGAGGATTATTATCAATCCCAGATTTATAAAGTGAATTCCCTTTATAAACATAAAGACTTACATGCTATATTTTTACAGCTTAAAGCAAATGTAGTGGATCTAAATCCGGCACTTATTACAAAGTGTATCCAGGGCACAGAACAGGATTTTATTATGCTGATGAATAAGGCAAAAGATTTCCTACATTCCTATAAAAACATTAATGAACAGGGAAAGGAAATTCTTTTAGATTTATTCCGTGACTGTGTATTTGGTTATTATGTATTGACTCCCTTGATTAAGGCAAGAGATGTATCGGATATTAAAGTACTTAATTGGAATCAGATAACATGCAAAGCAAATGGGGACCGGTATTTAACAAATTTATCCTTTGAAAATGAAGATGATTATAATCGTTGGTTTGACCGAATATTGCGTATCCATCGCTTACAGAGATTTGATGAAGCTGCTTTACAGCATTGCACGGATCGTAAGGGCGTAGAAAATTTCTACTTAAGAATTGATATTCAGCTGAATTGTGTAACTTCAACTGATATAAATAATATTCATATTCGTAAGATACCAAAGACAAAACTGTCATGGGATTATTTAAAAGATAACCGGATGCTTGATGATGAGATGATAGCTTATTTGAAAGATAGAGTTGTTTCCGGATATGGATTTCTAATCTCTGGACGTGGTGGCTCTGGAAAATCGACGTTGCTTAATAACATGATTGATTTAATACCATATACAGAATCCATTCTGGTATCTCAGGAGTCGGATGAATTGTATTCAGATCATCCACAGATTCAATTCGAGCATACTATGGAAATTATCCGGGAAGGTGAAAAAACAGAAATTTCTTTAGAAGATGAACTTCGACTTGGGCTGTTGCAAGATATTGATAATTTTGTGATCGGAGAGATCAAGGGAGGCGAAGCGTTATATGTGTTTACAACTGCGATGAGTACCGGTGCAAGATTTTTTGGAACAATTCATAGTAATGATGCCAGAGGTTCCGTTCGGCGTTTGGCACAGTGCGCCAGATATGTATCAGATTATACGGTTGAAACATTAGAAGAAATGTTGGCCAGTGTACCCATGTGTCTAATACATATGTCAAGATTTTCAATAGATGAAATTCTGGAAATTAAAGCATGGGATTATAAAGAAAAAAAATTGATTTATAAAGAGGTTTACTGCAAGGAGGGAAAAGCACATGAATAAGGATAATGTAAATAAGGCAGCATCAGAAGGCACGTCAAGACCACAGAAAAAAACAAAGGAAGAGATTATCAGGGAACGCAAACTGAATGCTTCCATGATTGTGTTGCCTAAGAAGAATCAGGAGCAACTCGGTATTCTTGCAGTACAACCTGATAAAAATATATTTTCACTTACTGGTAAAAAGTATATGAAAATATACAGTCTTAAAGGGGTAGAACTGACAGAAACACGGAAGAAGATTCTTATAGGAGAGCTATGTCGTTTATCCAAGTCCCGGATGCGTATTTCTACATTTTCGTATGCCAACAGTCCTTCTCCTATTATTTTCTTATCTGTATTTTTTGAGGGAAACTCCTATGCGGATGTTGCAGAAGAAATAGACGCTTTTGATAAATCCCTTATGTCTTTAATGGACTCTAAGTTTAAATTATCTTTCCTGGTTTGTGGGATTGGTGATGTATTCATGTTTATTTACATGAATTATAACGGACAAATGAAAAAAGTATCTTCTAAATCCATCTTAAAAAAATCAGCACATTTAAAGAAAAGTTATTTCCAGATGATTAAAGAACAGGAAGCTGGATACATCATTCCTCAATCCGGAAAGCTTGGCAAGTCATATATTGGTATACAGTTTCCAGATAAAATGGAACAGCCATTGAACACTTTGAAGAGACTTGGAAATACCTATCTAAGCAGCATAGATTTTCAGGTTGTGGACCATGAATATGCTTCGTATTATGAACGGATGATAGAAGATTCTTATGGAAATTCCGGCGAAGGAGGAAAGGGAAAACTGTTGCTGAATTTTTCATTTATGTTTACTTATTTATGCGACAGCGAAATGGAAAGGAAAATGTATGATGCTGTTGTGAAAAAGTATTTTGCAGATAATGCATTGGTGGCTTCACCGTGTAATGGTTCTGAACAGAAAGTGGTAGACAGTATATCTACATTTGGATTGTTTGATATGCATTGCTGCAGAAATGTAAATATAGATATTATTTCTAAATTATTTGGATAAAGGAGAAAATAAGATGCCAATTACAATTTCAAAATATGGAAAAACAAAGCAATATGATGAACCATTGCATGTAAAGCCGACTTCTACACAGGAGTTATTTCCGGTCAGAGCTATTGATGAAACAGGAATATTTGATCTCGGAAATGGAAAATATTCTAAATGTTTTATTTTGACGGATATTAATTTTGCTGGTGTAACAGATCAGGAACAGAAACAGCTGATTATTAACTTTAGCCGTGTACTAAACAGTATGCCGTGCCGCTTTATGTATACAATCGCTAATGAATATGTAGATGAAGATAGCTTTAATCGAAGAATTCTTTACAAAATGTATGGAGACAATCTGGACGAGCTGAGAGAAAATTTTAATGTCATTATCAAGGATAAGCTGTCTGATGCTAAACAGGGTCTATATCAGACGATATATCTGACGCTGACAATTCAGAGTGATGACTGGCGGGAAGCGAGAAGTAATTTTGCTTCTATTGAAGCAACATTAAGGAGTGCCTTTATTCAGATTGGCATAAATGGAATGGCAGGTTCGGAAATCCAGCCTTTGGATGTTAATCGAAGGATGCAGGTATGGTATAACTTTACGCATTCCAGCACTAGGACAAATTATAAATTTGATTACATACGGGAGAGAGATAATCATGTATCCTGGCTTGATACGGTTTCTCCGGGAACAGCAGTTTTTTACAATGACTATTTTATTATGAATGGTTTTTATGGACGTGTCATGTATATATCTGATTATCCAAAGGCACTTGAGTCAGATATTATTTCGGAAATATCAAAAATTAACTGTACGAGTTATGTCAGTGTATGTAATGAGTTGCTTGATTTAACAGGCTTGAAAACAGAGATATCAAGGAAACATTCTTCTGTTGGTATGCAGATTGAAAACGAAAAGCAACGTAATAGAAATAATAATGACTTTCTCTCTGATGCCAGTGATAAATTACTTGATGAGAGAAAAGCACTTGTGAATTATGCACGTGCTGTAGATGATGGTGATGATCATTATTTTAATACAACAATATTGATTATGTTCATGGCTGAGAATATGGAGAATCTGACAAAGCTGACAGATAAAATCAAGTCAACTGCATCAATAAAATCTGTAACGGTAGATGTTTGTTTTCATATGCAGAGAGAAGCTCTTAATACAGCTTTTATGTTTGGAGTCCAGGAATATAAAAGGGTATGTAACTTCAGTGCACCTTGTCTTGCCATGTTTATGCCATATAAGACGCAGGAGCTGAATGATGAGAACGGAATTTATTATGGAATCAACCAGCTATCGCAGAATGGAATTTTTGGTAATCGAAAATTACTTCAGAATTATAATGGTTTGATTCTTGGAAAGTCTGGTTCTGGAAAATCTGTTTTTGCAAAGTCGGATATTATCAGTAACTGTGCATTATATCCGGAAGACCAGGTTATTATCATAGACCCGCAAAACGAGTATAGACCGCTGGCGTCGGTAGTAAATGGTACAGTAATTTCTTTTGATTCTCAAAAGGAAGTTTATGTGAATCCAATGGATGTAGATTTTACCGGAGTCGGTTATTCGGACTTACAGGAAATTATTGCAGATAAAACGGATTTTATCTTCAATCTGCTTTCAAGTTGTATGAGAAGAGATATTGATGCAGAAGAGCAAGGCGTTCTTGGGGAGGTTATTGAAGCCGTATATTCAGAAAATTATGCGTGGAGAAAACGCATTAATAACAGTGAACAGGAAATTAATGAATATGCTGTTCCAGATTATATGAAATCAAAGCAAAATAACCTGCCGGTGTATTCTGACCTGTCACCACAGGAGCAGGTAAGAGAATATTCACCTACTTTACAGGATGTATATCAGCATTTAAAGGACAAGAACCTGCCTGTTGCAAATAAGCTGGCGGCTCATATGCAGATTTTTGTAAATGGTTCTCTGAATTTGTTTAACCATCGAACCAATATTGATTTGAATAAAAAGTTTCTTGTATTTGATTTAAGCAGCATTAAAGAGAATCTGAGAGTAACTTCCATGCTTGTAATGCTTGAAATTATTCGTGATAAAACAAAAGTTAATTATAAAAATGGCTTTTGGACACATCTCTATATAGATGAATTTCATGAGCTTCTTGGGATTGATAGTGTGGCTAAGTTTATCATTAAACTGTGGAAGGAAATTCGTAAAAATCATGGTGTATTAACTGGTATAACGCAGAATATGACGGATTTGCTTAACAATTCAGCACAGAGTGAAAATATTGCGGCCATTCTTTCTAATACGGAATATTTTGCACTTTTAAACCAGTCCACCATTGATCGTGATATTTTGATGCGGTTTTTACCGCAGATAAGTCCGGCTATGTTCAACTATGTAGAAGGAGCAGCATCCGGTACCGGACTTCTGAAGATGGGAAGTATAACAGTGCCGTTTGATTTCCGGATGAATAAGGAGAGCCGGATATATCAAATTGTAAATACGGACGGAGTTAATTCATAGGGGAAGCAGCAGGAAAGGCGGTGATGAATTCATGGGATTCAATGAAAAAGCAAAGAAAGAGTTCGTAAATGATATGGATTCTTTTTCAGAAAAAAGAAGACCAACTTTTGAGCTGGGTAAAACAGAAAATCTTATGACACAATATACTTCTGCCGCCAGTTCGGAAAGTTTTCACACAGATTTTTTAAGGAAAGAGATACCTGAATCCGGTATTGCGGATAATACATCAGCTGAAAATGCAGAAAAAACATTTAAGAAACAAATGCAGAGATTTTCTGGATGGGAACATCAGAAACATATTGGAGATTCGGAGTCAGTTCATGCGGAAAAAGAAGCATCATCCGCAAGGTTTAATAGAAGAAATGGGGAGAATACAACTTTTTCATCGTATACGGATACTGGAGGCGGAGCATCTTTTACGACACAGCGTCAAGAGAATGGTAATTTCGGCAAGGGAAAAGTACAGCTGAACTCATTTAAAAATCGGACGGATAAGCAGACGTTTAAGTCAAAGACTGAGCATTTTATGGATACAGGTGGAAGAGCTTTTGAAGCTGTAAAGCCAGAAGAGAATGAAGCGGCTGCATCCACAATTGACGATAAAGCAATTCTCGCTACAATTGTGCTGCATGAGAAAACTCAGGAAAAAAAGAAACGTCTCAGAGATATTCAGATTGAGAAAAAAGATGAGGTAAGGCAATTACAGCAGCTTGTCCGAAAAGAGCAGCAGAATAGTTCCGATACCCCTGGATTTTCAGAATCAAGTGCTGAATTTACAGATAAGAATGAAAGATTTCTGGATAAATATTTTAATGCTTTTAAAGAAAAAGATATGAGCATGTTTGAAAGAGAAAATCTTACTGCTGTTCCGGCAGGAGTCATGACGGATCAAACCAGACAGGGTATTGTAACTGCACTTCAATTAAAGGAAGAGGGGCAAAAAAGTGGAAATAATGTTTCTGGTTTCAATAATGAATCAGTATTTGATAAAAAGAGCGAGTCCAACGGAAAACAAAGTGATGTGGAAACTGCTGTAAGTGTTTCTGAAACAGGAAAAGAAGAAAAGTTTTCAAAGACAACCGTTAATGCAGGTGATAATAAAGAGAAAAAATCAGTAGACTCTTATTTCAACAAGGAATCTGATAAAGCAAATACAGGAACTGAAAAACTGTCAAATAAGGAAAAACTGGAATTAAAGAAATCAGAACAGAGGACAGCAAAGAAAGCGGAAAGTAAGGCTACAAAAAGGGCTGCAGCAATGGCGGCAGTATCAAATATGCTTAGGGCAAAAAAAGAACTGCAAAATTCAGTAGGAGATATGAATTCTACTGGAAATCTGCTTAAAGATGGCAGTGGTGGAATGATAAAAGCAGCCATAAGCGGAATAAAAAATTTTATTGTAAATAAGATGCGGGGATTATTGCTAAAAGCCGCGTCAGCAATCATGGGTGGCTTATTACATATTTTGACAATGGCAACACCGCTTATTATGGTAGTCGTGATTGTAATTGCGATTATGACAACTTTTATGTCTGTATTTACGGATTCAACGAATATCCCGGATGGTGACGGATATGTGTATTCATTCCTGGATGATGAGGAAATCAATAACATTATAGAAAGTCAGTATTTGAACTTTCCGGATACGATGAATTATTTAAGAGAAGGTGTTCTTCGTTATGCATTATCTAAAGTGGGATGTGCGTATGATCAGGCACAGCACTGGAATACAACGGTAGATATATTTGACTGTAGTTCTCTTGCTTATCGCACTTATAGGGAGATAGGCATAGACATTTCAAACAGTGGTGTCTATTCAGCTGCGGAAATATGCCGTGAAGCAGCTGAAAGTGGGTTTATTGCATATGGTGATTTGCAGCCTGGAGATTTGATTTTCTATGGAGGGCGTGATAATGGAAGATATTTAGGCATATACCATGTAGCCATATATGTAGGGGATGGGAAAATGGTAGAAGCAAGGGGACGATCATCGGGAGTTGTATATTGTGATGTCCGGACTGCAAATATTGTTGGGTATAGCAGATATATATGATTTTTTGTTTTTTGTATCTGTTTTTTTGAATTATATAGTTTTCATGCAACAGATTTAAGAAAAGCAATATCGTAAAATGAATATGCAGGAATATTTTGTATGGAGGTAAAGGAAGATGGCAGATGAAATTGCACAGGTATGTCAGATGGAGATTGAAGGAACAACTATGGTCATTAAAGGCTCTGTTAAAGTGATTTCATGGCTTGCCCAGGCTATTAAAGCATTGCTGCAGAATGCGGCAGAGCGTAAGACTGAGCATGGTGGAGAGAAACATGATATGCGAGACATTTGGAAACTAAGTAAGGATGGTCCTCCGCAGGTAATACAGGTGGATGAAAAGAATCTGCAGACTGTATTGAGCGCAGCTGCAAAACAAGGATTACGCTGGACTAGGGCAACAGATTTTGATGGTTGTGATGGAAAGGTACCTATTTGTCTGCCACCGCAGGATATGGCGATGTTTTCAGCAATAGTGCAGGCAAGTCTTCATAAGGATATTTCAGAATCACAAAAAATACTGGATTCCTATAATGAGGAAATATCTGAATTGAAGGAAAAACTTCTCCATGTGGATGCAGGAGAACGTAATTCTATCCGAACCAGGATTGAAAACCTGGAGCAGGCACGGGATGAATTGATGAATATTCTCGAAGAGAAGAAATCTATGGCTGAAAATGGTGGAATTATGTCATTTCAGGATTATCTTGCTACTGCAGCAGGAACAGAGTTTGAAAAGGACCCGGAAAAGGCTATGGCAGAATTTGCAAAGGGTGTAGAAATGGGACCGAAAGTGACGGCAAAAGAATGTATGCAGCCAATCAGGTCAAAAGCAGCAATGCCGGATTCGGAAGTCCGTTTTTATTCTCCGGAGATGGGAGTTGCTGTTACCCGTAAATTTGAGGTAGAAAATGATATTGTTTATTCCATATATTCGTTCAAAACAGAAAAAGGGGAATTATACGAATTCTCCGATAAGGGAATGACAAAAGCAGAATGGAATACACAGACTTTACCGCAGATGCTTGATAAAGCAGGTATATTATTGGATACACCATGCCGGATGTTTGATTCTGAGAAAAGTTTACAAATATATGAGAAGTATTATAACAACACTCCAATAGCATCTGAGGAAAAACTGGCAGAGAGCTATGAATTGGGTTTTAGTTCTGCAGAGGCACAGAAAAATATCATATCGGCAATGGGAGATAAAATGAAAGAATTGTCCTCTGCAGGAATTGATGAAAACAAAATAAATATTTCAATATCTGCGGAACAGATGATTCAGCGTGATGGAAAGATATCTGTGCAGGTCGGAGATTCCCTGTTCCAGTTTGAAGGTGTGATTCCAAAAGCGAAGGACGATGGGATATATACGTTGGAACTCGGAAAAGAATCTATGGTAACGGTAAAAGACAGAGATGGAGGAGAAAAGCAAATTTCAGCTATGCGTGCACAGAAAGTAATTTCCTCAGTACAACAGGGAATGACTGAAACTCCGGATATTATCTTTTCATCACAACGTGGAGCAGGAAAATCGTCATTACTTGAGGCAGCTCAAGCAGGTGCTTTACCTATGAAGACGAATTTGCCAGCAAAGAGGTAAGAACATGGCAAGAACACGTGCAGTAGTTATGAACGAGCAGCCTACGATACAATCAAGACTGATTACATATTTTGTCGGATTTGCAGTTATCTTTTATTTGATGACACTGTTTGGAGCAGCATGGACACCGGATTGCGGCTTCTCAAAATGGGTAAATACTTTTGTGATTTTTATCATTGAGCAAGGGCATTTCCTTGTAGGTTTTACACGGGCAACACCGGCATTTATCTGTGTTGGAGAGTGTATCTGGACATTAGGATATTTGTATTATATTACGGCGATACAGCATCCCTTCAGAGGACGAGAACATGGTGATGCACATTGGGGCGATGTACATGCCTTTTCAAAAGCATACGCAAATCATGATAAACGTAATGAGGTAGTAGTTAATTTTGGAAGCCAGGCAAAACCTAAACAACCGGTAATTGTAAATACGCATAATTACTGGCTTGCAGAAGGGGTATATGTAAATATTGACAATAAACTAACATCAAATTTGAATATTCTGGTAGTGGGACCGCCTGGAACGGGTAAATCTTTCCGATTGGCAAGACCAATACTATCGCAGCTTTGCGGAAACTTTCTTGTTACTGATCCAAAAGGTGAATTAAGTAAACAGACCGGACAATTTTTTAAGGATAACGGGTATGAAGTCCTGGTGCTAAATATTGAATCCGAAGAATCCATGGAACACAGTATTCATTTCAATCCTTTCCTGTATCTGAGAAATGAATCGGACATTTTATCATTGACACAAATTCTGTTTAAGGCAACAAAGGACCCGGATGCAGATAATGGTGGGGATGCTTTCTTTGAACAGTCAGCAGAAACATTATGTACCTGCCTGTTCTACCTAATGCATTATACCTATTCACCGGAGGAAAAGGACTGGGAACATTTTGTAGATTTGCTTGAGAGTACTGTTGTAAAAGCAAATGAACAAACAGGTGGCATTGATAACTCTGATCCAAATGGTATTTTAAACCGATTTGAAAGAGCAAATGAAGGATGGTTAAAAGGTATTTATACGCTGGATGAGAATGGCAGACCTCAGCCTCAGAAAGACAATTTGAAGGGGCTGGTGGATATAAGAAAGTTTTACAGCGGCGCTCAGGAAACGACCTCATCTATTGTTGCATCATTGGATGCACATTGTCGGTATATGAAATTGCAGTGTGTAAAAAAACTTCTTTCTGAGGATGAAATAGATATAAAAAATTCTTTTGGCTATTGTAAGAAAATAAAAAATTCCCCTACCGGGAAACGAGTATTGTTTATTGTTACATCAGAGGATAAGCGGTATTATGACTGGATTACCTCAATGGTCTATTCCATGTTCTTTGATGAATTATATCATTTGACGACGGTGGATGAAAAACTACATGATACTCTTCCGGAACATCTGACTTTTTTGATGGACGAGTTTGCAAATATTACATTGCCGGATAGCTTTGTAGAGAAGTTATCTACCATGCGTTCCAGAGGTATGAGCGCAGTAGTTATTATACAGAACCTGATTCAGCTTAAACGGAAGTTCCCGAAGTTTGACATGGACAAGGATTTAATAGGAAATATGTCTATTATAGATATCCTTGGTGCTCCTGATCAGGATAGCTGCGAGTATCTTTCAAAAGCCTTTGGTACCATGACCATTCATAAACAGACAACAGGATTGTCACGAGGTAGTATGCCAAGTTTTTCAGAAAATGAAGATGTGATGAACAAACCACTATTTTCTGCGGAAGATATGTATGGCATGAATAAAGACGGTCCGTGTGCAATGATTATCAAAGGAACGAATCCTTTGTGGGTGTCAAAATGTCAGTTTCAGAATTCGCCGCTTTTGCCGTTACTTACAAGGAAAAAGCCATATCGCATGGTAAGAAATGATGATATGGGAATTGTAAAAAAGATTGATCATACACGTTCACCATGTGAGCAGCAACCGGAACTTCTTATTGGAAGTGCTGCTGAGGCTTTTCTGAAGCAGTGTGAGGATGAGGGCGTTAAAGTAGTGAAGCTGTCATTAGATGATATAGACAATATGGCTGTCTTAGATAGAAATAATAGGGAACTAATCTATAATGATGCAACTACAAAAGAATTCAAAAAAGATTTGCAGCGTCAGACAGAGCGTTACTGGAAAGAAAAAACAGAAAACACTTTGAATTATGACAATTATGATGATGAAAAAATACAGGTAGTCCAAAAGCTACGCAATGCCGGGTTCCCGGTTATAAAGATTAAAGCACTGGATAGATTGATTCAATGTAACATCCATTATGAGGAACTTACGACCTATTTCAGTCCTGATATGGATTTGAAGGAAATCAGTAGTTTTGCCGATAGGCTGGCAGATATTAAAGAAAAAATGTAAGAGAAGGAGAAATTATGATGATGAAGAAAGTATTGAACAAGGTAAAAAAGGTAATGAAAGATTTTGGAGAAACCGCTATGGTGGTTGTATCTGCAGTTGCATTCAGTTATATGAACAGACCGCTTCCTGTTTGTGCATCGGGAGGTTATACACAGCCGTTAGATAACCTGAAAACAATATTGATCACGATTGCGGCTTCTGCAGGAGTAATTATCGTCATTTATGGCGCAATCCGGTTTGCAATCGCATTTCAGAAGATGGATCAGAACGGAGAGCATTCTGCTATCTATACAATCATTGCCGGTGGTGTCCTGATTGGTATTTCAGCAGTTCTTGGTGTAATGGGTGTGTAGAAATGTGTAACTATCAAAAAATGGTCGTAGAAGGAATACAGGTAATATGGGAGATATAGTAAAAAGTTTGTACAATGCAGGTTATTCCTTATGGGATACGATTGTAGGAATAGCTATGACGCTTTTCACAACATCACCGACCGCTGCAGGCGGAGGGGTATATGGAACAGCATATGCTTTATTTCTGGCGATTTCAGATATTTCCATTCCGATTGCGATTGTATTTTTTATGATTGCAATTATTAAGGATGTGACATCTACTCCTCCGGACCAGCAGATACGCCGTTTTTTTAATGATGCAATCAAGTTTGGAGTTATGGTGGGAATTCTGGTTAATCTGTGGAGCATTATGGGGTATGTGATACAAATATCCGATGGTATTACAGGTAATCTAGCCTCCGGAGCTTCCTATTCACTTATGATACCTGCAGAACTGGAGTCAACAATAGACGAAGCACTTGAAATGCCAGATTTATCCGGGTATGGAATCTGGGAATCTGTTAAGGAAATTATGTCATGGATTGGAGCTTTTTTATTGTTCTTGATATCTGGTATTGTGACTTTGTTTGTAGTTGTTGCAAGTGCAATATCTATTTTATCCTGTGCTTTTCAAAGGATATTAAAACCGCTGGTATTACTGCCTTTTTCCTGTATAACGGTAGCTCTTGCAACAGGGACATCGGAGGCAGGGAGAGTAACAAGCAGTTACATAAAGGCTTTCTTCGGGTTCTGCATCAGTGGGGCATTCATGGTGGTATGTGTGAATCTTGGAGCTGCATTAGGGAATGGTCTTGTAAATGTGGACTACAGTGCCATGTCAGATTTCGGGAAAATCATATTCATCAGTGTGCAGAATGCAATTATTCCGATTATTATTGCAGGGCTTGTAAAAAATGCGGACAGCATTATCGGAAAATTTTTCTAAGGGAGAAATAGACTATGGCAACAATGAATCGAAATGTAAATTTGGAAGAAATCAATTCCGATGCTTTTATGGGAATTCCATTTTTAAACCATCAGACCATCGGACAGAAGGTAATATTTTGGGGAAGTGTGGTCGTGGCCGTGATATGGAATATACTTGGTACCTTTCTGTTTCATATCAATGCAGGAATCATAATTGCTCTCACGCTGGTACCACTTGCTTTCGGGGTTGCATTTGGCTGCAATTACAACCAGGACCTATCACTATTGGAATACTTGAAACTGATATTATTTAAGCCTGCAACAGCCTATTATACAAAGCCTGTGGAGGATTTGGAGCAGATAAAGATAGCAGCAGCCAGGATGGATAAGGAGGCAGAACTTCTGGAGAAGCAAAAAGAGGTAACACCGGAGCAGCAACGAAAATTACTAATCAGACTGTTATCCGGAGTACTGATTGTGGTGCTTTTGTTTGTTATTTTCTTAATTGTACTCATAGCTTCCAAGGAAGATGTACTGCATCATGTAATCTGATTATAACGGTGAGGTGTACAAGTGAAAAAGGTGTTGATTATTTTTATAGGAATTATGGTGGCATTCACCATATTTTATGCCTTATATTCGTCCGGTGTAATTTCATTTGAAACTGCGGAGGATATGGAAAGTAATAAGTCAGATATTCTTATTACGATTGATGATTTGGAGAATGACAGGTTTTATGTCTGGCATGATACACAGTATTCATTAGAACAGGATTTGTCAGGAACATCAGACCCTAGTGTATTTACAATTTGTCCGGAAGGAACAAATAACTGGGATAAGAATAAAAGTGTTAATCGCACTATCTGGTTTTCATCCGGTGAAGATGAAAAAATTCCAACCCTATATCCGGGAGACGAGTTGATTTATGTATCACAAACAAGTGTGCCGGGAGAATCAGAGTCGGCACTTGAAAATGGAAATATAAAATGGGAACGGTTTGCGGATTACGGTTATTCCATAGGTGTAACAAATCTGACAGCTGATAAAAGTGGGCATTATTATATCTCTTATGATTCTGATGCCGGGTATGCCGGTTACATTAATGATTTGACAGATGCACGGGATGTCGCAGAGTTTAAAAATTTCGCAGGGTCAAAGATTTATCTGGATAAGGTAGGGGATGTTGATGTAAGGGAAGGACTTGTGAGTGATGGTGGCACAATTTTAAGCCTGAATCAGGATAATGAGTATCTTTGTAAGTGGTATAAAGGAACTTATGTCAGTGATTTCAAACTGACCGCAAATGTTCATGTCTTTTGCAGCATGGAATCCTTTTCTACTGTTGAATGGGAATTTGTCTCAAATGATAGCAACTTGAATCATATAAGAAGCTGCATCACCATTACGATACCAGAGGAATTAAAGACAGGATATTATTATATATCAGAACTTGGCTTTTTCCGTTATGTAAATATGGATGATATATCTCTTTATAATGGTAAACCGTATGATCCGACAGTAAACTGGAATGATCCTATTATTTTGTATGACGTGCATGGACAGGTTATGTATAATCCGTTCCAGGGAATTGATGAACGCAGCCGGGTAGGAGCAGGTACAAGCCGGAGTAATGGTGTAAAGGTTGAGAATCAAAATTATGAAAGTAAGGATGATAACTACAATTCTGATTTTCAGATAGTAGATGATCCGTATGAAAATAATTCGGATGCTGGTGCAGAGGAATACGAAAATTTTGATGATGACATCTATTATGAAGACGATGAAGGCGATGTGATGGAAGGTTATACAGACATGCAATAAACAAACATATACTTCGTGCCGTAATGGCACGAAGTGATGAAATATAGCAAAGGGTATATGAATTGGGAGCAAGACATAAGAAATGGAACAGTATCAGGTTAAATATCGGGAAAATAAATATCTGGCAGTACAGATGCTGGACAAAAACATAAAGAATATCATAGAAAGAATTAACAAGTATTCGCCCAATGTAGGAATGCATTGCGTATATACAGCAATTTATGCATCTACTATTGCTGAGATACTGGGCTATGAGGACTCATTGATTCATCAGATTACTGCAGGAAGCCTGATACATGATTTGGGGAAAATATTTATACCTACAGAAATTCTAAATAAAACAACATCACTTACTCAAAAGGAATTTGAAATCATAAAATATCATCCACAATTTGGATATATACAGATTGAAAATCTGTTTGGCCCGGTTATAAGAGATATTGTTTTACTACATCATGAAAAACTGGATGGTAATGGGTATCCCAAAGGTATAACGCAAATACCAGAATATGTTCAGATTGTTACGGTAGCAGATGAATATGATGCATTGACAAGCGAACGTTGTTATAAAAAGACATTTTCTTTTGAACAGGCTTTGATGGAATTAAAAGAAGATGTTCATAAGGGGAAGTTGAATGAAAAAATAGTAAATGTTATCTGTGAAGGATGGCTTCATGATATGGAGAAATATCATGATATGAGTGCATTGCAGAAGCAGAATGGCTTCGTGTCATAGTGGCACGAAGTATTATTTTGGAAATTGTACATTATAGCAAAATATTGGGAAAAATATAGCTTTCAGGGTTTATGTTTAACCGAAGTGGCAACTTATAATCAGTTATATAACAGAAATAAATTGTGAAAGAAGGAGTATCAATGGAAGATTACAGACTTATTACAATGAAAGATTGTGAAGAAGTGGAATTGAAGAAGTGTATGGACACAATTAAAGAAAAAAATGTACTTCTTTACAAAAGTATTATGCGGTGTCTAAAAAAGGAAGATTTCAAGGGAATGCGTGATGATGTGTTGCATTGTCTGGCTGATAATGCGGACAGATTTGAAAATGATAAGAATATGGAAATATCATTTCAAATAGCTGATCTCTTGCAAGACCAGCGAATTAAACCGGAAGATTTTGAATGGCTGATTTCATATTGGAATACTACAACTCTTGCACCAAGTGCTGTGATAGTGCTTTTTATGATGGCATTAGACAAGAAGCTGCGCTTAGAAGAAATTCAGTCTTGTTTTGAAAGTGAAGATGAAATGTCTATTTTTGAACGGATAGAAGGATATTCCAATGAGGATAAAGAACAGAATGAGAGTAATGCAATAACTGTAGTCAATACAGAGAAGGAAAACGTGCAGAATTCGGAGAATGAGCAACAGATAAGGAACAGGAATGGGATTGTTTCTGTATTCAGTGATCTATTAACAGTTATGAGTAGTAGTAAGCAATTTGATGGTAATGATACGGTTTTATTCCAGAAGAAGTTTACAGAATTGATGACTTGTCTGCAGAATAATATAAATGAGGTCAATGCTTTCGCTGGAGAGATCATTCATGAATGGGAAAAGGATAAAGAGGAAGTGCGCCGCTTGAGGGCAATTTATAATATTCAGCAAAGTGCATTGTCAAGACAGCAGCAGAATTTGTATGAAGCAGAGGATGAAATATCCAGGCTGCAGGCAGCTGTCCGTGATGCTGAAAAAATGGAACAGCATTATGAAACAATTAGTCAAAAGGTGGAAGAGATTCAAAAGCTTACTAATACTGCCAATTCGATTGTAGATTAGAAGGTATGTATGAAATAGATGTCATTTGAATAGTAAAGGCAGGAAAAGTATATGGGAAATGTTATAGTATTGGCAAATTGCACAGATGATAGTGCTGCGCATATTTTTGAAAAACTGAAAGCGAATGTTTCTCCTGATTGTTCGGAACAGACAGAAAGCCATGCTTTTATTCAATACATAGAGCAAACAGGAAAAATTGATGAGGAATTATTAGATTTCCTCTATCATAGCGATTTTTTGAGTCAGATTACAGAAAATAGTTTGCCTTTTATCAAACGGCTTTACGAAGATGATGCACAGATAGAATGGTTTTATCTTGTACAGAAGATATTTGAGGAAGTAAATGATAGTGTAGATGCGTATGTTAATCTGTTGGAACAGTGTTATTCTTCTGGAATTGAATTTTCTATTATTGAGCAGGCATTGGACTGTAATGGACAATCTGATATAGCGTTCTTTCAAGAGAAGATGGCACCCTATCTTAAAAAACAGGAAAAAGAAGATATGAATCCACAGGAGGAAAATGCTATATTAGCGGAGCATTTTGACAGAATGTCCTCACTGCTGCAGGAGGCCTATGAGAGAATCCGTGAAAATAAGAAGCTGGAAATGACTATGAAGATGCAAATTGCATCCTTAGAGAGAAATAATGACTTTGTGAACCGCTTATTGGAAAGAGAACGAAAGAAGAATGCCGACTTTTTCATGCGGGTGCAAGTATTGGAAGAGGAGAATGATACATTACAGGAAAATATAGCGCTTCTGAAAGAGCAGTTTGAAGTGGATAGGAAAAGAGAATCTGGACAAGGCATGAAAGAAGATAGAGTATTCTCTCAGGAAACGGAGACTGTTGAAATAATGAAAGAAGCAGATTCCGGGAACGAACTCGAAGCTGCGTGGGAAAATGCACTGAATGATGATGAAGATGATTTGAATATGCCGGAAGAGGTTGAAGATGAAGAGGATTATAGTTCGATATCTTTTGTAGCAGTTGAAACAGATCAGAAAGAGGATGAACCAGACGAAGCCGTTTCCAACGAAATACCAGATGAACCATATGTGTATTCTGATGTGAAAAATGTATCTTCCGGGGAAGAAGTAATTAAACGGAAAAGCAAGTGGTTCTTCGGACATTTATTTGGATATAGTAAAAAGAATTTCCTCAAAAAATCCAGAAAGGATCAGGAGGGATTGATTTTTATTAAAATGATGGAACTTCATTTCCCCATAGATAAATCCAAAATTGTTAAAGAAGGATTATCTAATCTTGGAGACGAAGTATCATGCTTTGAGTTATACAGGTTGATATGTAAAAATCCATCAAATGATGAATTGTTATCTTTCTTTGGCGATTTTAATGATGGTGTTCGAAATGAGGGATGAGGTAGAAAATGAAAGAAGGTAAAAGTATTATAAGAAAAATTACATTTTTGTTATTTTGGTTGGTTAGTACAGGGATATCTGTATTGATAGCATATTGGCTGATGGCAGCTGTGCCGGTAACAGAGGAAGGTGGGTATTTTTCAAGATTACTGTCAGTACTTCATAATCCATTTGCAGATTATTTTAATAATTATACTCCGATTGGTATGATTATAGCGTTCATTGTTGTTGAACTGTTATTTGGAATTCGTTTCATTTCTAAAATGACGGGAGAAAATGTTATTCAACCGGAACCTATAGAGCAAGGCAGCAATGAAATGGAAAAAGCGTCTTTTACAGATAATGAGATATTTGCCGAAGAACCTAAAGTACAATTTGTAGAGCAGACAGATGAGAAACCTATAAAAGCGGAACAGCCAAAAAAGGAACGGCAGTTACCTGAAAAGGAAGATGTTAATGAGGACATTTTCCTAAAGGAAGATTTGTTTTTGAAATTATTTAACTCAGGTTATTCCATGAATCAGATTAATGCAATGATGGAATTGACAACCTATATTCCGAACATTGATGAAACACAGATGGTTAAAACTTTTACACCTTCAATGACAGAAGAGGAAATTAGGGATTATATTGAAATGTTTTTTGGATAGAAAAGGAGAACAATAAATGAATTATGGTATGTTCACAGGAGTTTTATGTACAATTCCATCGGTGGCGATAATTCCGATAGGAGAAAGAGATGAAATTTTCATTTGTAAATTTGTATTATGTACAAGTGAAAATGTTGATGGAAATATGCAGTATGATTTTTTTGAATGTGTTGCGTTTGAGGATACGGCAAAGGCAGTACATGATGGATTTTATAAAGGTGCAAAGGTAAATGTATTTGGAAAGGTTAAAAATTTCACCTTTAAAGATGCCAATAATACAGCACATTTCACGAATATTGTATTGGCCGAACATGTCGAACTCGGAGATAATGTGAGTGAATCAACAGAAACAAGTAAAGTTTCTGTAGTAGCAGAATTAAAAGAGATGGATCGGCTGTATAAAGAGGTATGTGATAATGGATTTTTGTGCATTGATGAAAATGATTATTACTATATTGCTTTGAATAATATGCCGTTATTGTAATGAGATATTTTAGGGCGCAAGTTTGCTTGCGCTCTTTTTTTGCCTAGAAAATACAAAAATACAAAAAACTGTGATTATGGTGTAACAAAATTACAAGTATGAATTTGTATGATGATATTGTAGCCAAAAAACTTATTGTATGGAGGTAATATCATGGAAAATAAGGATTATGTAACAATTGATTTAAGCAAAAAGCAGGTGGATTATGATTCGGCGAGGGTAAATGAAAAGAACGGGAAAGAATATGTTCGTGTATTTGCTCCTGGTGGCGGTGTGTTTTTTTATCCGTTGGCAAGTCTTAAAGAGAATAAGGATAATGAGAACCGGGTGCATTTTACCAGACCGACAGGAACAGAATTGACGATTTCCTATAGTGAAAGAAATCCCAATGTGCCGGATGATGCACCTGCAAGTGAGAAGTATACTAACACTTCAAAAGTTGTCAAAATTGAGGATTTAAGGGAAATGTATCAGGAAGAACGCAAATCCTTTGCGGAGCGCCAGAAAGAAGAAAGAGAGAATAGTCCCTTTGTGAATGTTTCTGTTCCAACAGAATGGGGGCGTGAATTTGTTCGCAAGGCAGATGAAAACCATCCGGAGGAACAGAAATTTGTATCCATAAGCGTACCAATCAAAGAAGGAGAAAAGTCACAGTACTATTCGTTTGTCATTCCTGCAGAATCTTTCAAGGCTTCCACGAAAGAAGAAGGACAGAGTTACTTTGGTTTTCCTCGCAAAAAAATTGATTCAGAAGAGGACTATATAGTAACCCTGAAAAGGAGCGAGAAACAGCCGGATGGAACATATCAGAATATTAGCAAAGAAATCAGCAGTGAAGACTTAATTGCAGCCATTAAGAGGGCAAAGGAAATTCGACATGAAAATGTGGACATTGAAGTTTCCGAAAGGCTGATCCGCAGTTTTCAGTCGGGGGATGGGAAGAATTTGATTTCTGTTGCAGTGCCGGTATTTGACAACCAGCAGGGAAAGGATGTCTTTTACAATATTGTTCTTCCGGAATCAAGAATGAAAGATATTGAAAAAGAGGGAAGGCAGATGATCAGTCTTTCAGCAGATGTCACTTACAATGCCAAGCATGGTGTGCTTGATGAGTCAATCAATGATTATGTAAATATCGAAAAGAAACTTACCGGTGCTGACATTAAAAAGGCATTTGAGGATTCCAGGGAACGTTTTGCAGAACAGGCTGCAGAAGAATCCATTAATCAGGAAAAGAATGAACAGGCGAAAAATGAGCAGCAGAATGTGGAGAATAATGTACGTCCCCAAAACCGGAGAGGCCGGTAATAGATTTGTAAAAGTTGAAATGGAGAGTGATCAAAATGGTAGAAAATAAGAATATGCCGCAAATGGAGGCGGAACAGGCAGATAAAAGTGCCACAGCAGAGAGATATGTCGTATATATGCGTAGTATCCGCAAATTGAAGATGAGTGCAAGGGCGAAAGCAGACCGGATGAATACAGATGGAGCAGGAGGCACAGGAAAATGATGGATTTTGATGAATTCAAGGAAAAGGTAAAGGATAACATTAAAAGTTATCTTCCTATGCAGTATGAGAAAGCAAATGTGTCACTTCAGTCAGTTGTTAAGAACAATGATGTACAGCTTACAGGACTTGTGATCAGGCTGGAAGAGAACAACATTGCACCGTTTATTTACCTGGACCGTTATTACGAACAGTATCAGAATGGAATGGAACTGTCCGATATTATGAAGGATATCGCAGAGCTTCGAGTGAGCAGTGAACAGTCTGTAAAATTGGATATCAGCCGGATTACAGATTTTAATCAGGTAAAGGATAATATAATCTGTAAACTCATAAATGGAGATATGAATGAAGAATACTTGGCAGATAAACCATATACGCAGATTGAAGATATGGCGGTTATCTATGTGATTGATCTGGGAAGTGGTGCTGAAGGGCATATGTCTTCGCCCATTACATACGATTTAATGAAACGATATGGAGTTGATACTCAAATGCTTCATGAGATTGCAATTCATAATCTTGCAAAATCAGAAATTGTATTTAAGAGTATGAAAGATGCGTTGATAGAAACTATGTTTCCTAATGGAGTCCCTGAAGATGATCCATTGGCAGAGATTTTATCAGCAGAGGATGAAATTCCAATGTATGTTCTTTCAAATGCAGAAAAATTGAATGGCGCCGCATCAGTTCTTGATAAGGATACCATGGAGACAATATCTGAAATGTTAGGTGGTGATTTTGTTGTAATCCCATCAAGCATTCATGAAGTTATCATTCTGCCTATGGATGATAATGTTGATAAAGATGAGTTAGAAGGAATTATTCGTGAAGTTAATACCGGTCAGGTAGCTCCGGAGGAAAGATTATCCTATCATGCATATCAGTATGATTCCGGTAAACATGCGCTTATGCGTATGGATAAGAAAGAAGAACTTGCAATTCAGCAACAGCAGGATAATCAACAGAATAATCATATGCATACAAGGAGAAGTAGATAAAATGATGTTTAGCATGGATATTGAAGATTTTAAATCACGCCTTTTTTTTGATGTTGTTTCAGAGGAACAGAAAGCAGCGCTGGAAGGGTTAGGTGTGCCATATCAAAGCAAGGGAAGTTTTGTTCTCGTTCCACGGCTACTTCTTGATAAGGATATGTCTGCAGTAGTAACACATGAAATGTTACTGGATATTGGAATGGATATGGATACATTATTTGAGGAGTGTAAGACAAATTCCACAAAGATGTATCCTGGAAAGGTTGTTGGAATATCTGAGTATCTTGGTAAGGAAGAGATGGAGATTGAGCCGGATGGTATTGCAATGCCGCAGGTGTATGTTCTTACCAATGCCACAGGCGTAAACGGTGCCGCTGCTTTCTTTTATCAGCCGGATATGGTAGATAATCTTGCAACAATGCTTGGAAAAGACTTATTGGTATTTCCAGCAGGAAAAAATGAAATGTTTTGTATACCGGTAAGTAATTCTACTCAGCTTGGAGAGATACAGGAAATGTATAATGAAGCGGTTTCCTCGTTAGGGTTAGACGAGGAGCAGCCTTTATCAGCAGAAGTTATGCAGTATGATCATATTAAGCGGAATGTAAGGCAAATGGATGGAAGTAGTTTTTCATTGGATGGCTTGGAAAATTCCGCAGTAGCTCGCCATAATTCAAGATAACGAAGCGAGATAATAAGGGTGTTTTCTTAAAATAAGATAAGCACCCTTTCTTTTTTTATTACGTAGGGAGGATTATAAGATGCGCTTATTTATTGCAGAAAAAAAGGTGCTGGGGGAAGCTATTGCAGAAGCATTAGATGGCAAGGTAACTATAAAGGATAGTGTTATATACAAGGGTAACAATGCAGTTGTCTGGTGCTCAGGGCATCTTCTTACATTGCGGGAACCGGAATCTTACAATGAAAAGTATAAGGTATGGAACATGGCTGACCTTCCGATTTATTTTGATGCATGGGAAAACGCCATTCCGGCAGAAAATCGTGCCAGAGTGAAACAGATTGGAGAATTGATAAAACAGGCAGAAGAAGTAGTAAATTGCGGAGATACGGATGAAGAAGGGCAGCTGCTTGTGGATGAAATACTCAGGTGGTTTCATTATACCGGACCTTGTAAAAGACTTGATACAGCCAATACTACCGTGGATGCTTTAAAAAAAGCACTTAATCATATGAAAGATAATAAAGAATGTGAAGCTAATGGTTGGAGTGCATATGCGAGGGAAGTGGCAGATATTACGTTTGGAATCAATTTTACAAGATATTTTTCTAAAGTATATAACGCTAAGCTGCCAGTGGGAAGAGTGATGACACCAACACTTGGACTGGTAGTAAACCGGGATAAAGCTATCGAAGGTCATAAGAAAGTCTACTATTATATTTTGAATGTAAAATCACAAATAAATGGTGTAGAAATATGTCTTAAATACTATCCAGATAAAGAACTGTCCGAATTAGAAAATGGGAAATTTTTAGCAGATACTTTTTTGAAAGAATTGGTTTCTGCCATTAAAGGGAAACATGATACATATACGGTTAAAAAAGAAAATATATCAGAGGCTGCACCATTGCCTTTTAACTTGACAGAACTAAATAACTATTGCGGGAAAAAGTGGGGATATAATCCGGATAAGGTAATGAAAATTACACAGGCACTTCGAGATAATTTTTCTGCTATTACCTATAACCGTTCCGATTGTCAGTATCTGTCTACTGAACACCATAAAGAGGCACCTGAAACGGTAAATGCAATTTGTCATAATATGCAGTTACCTTCAGATAAGTTTGATTGCAGTTTGGTAAGTCGCTGCTTTAATGACAGTAATATTACTGCCCATTTTGCAATTATCCCGACAAACCAGAAATTCGATATCAGCAAATTATCAGAAGAACAGCTGAATGTATACAAAGCCATAAGCAAGTATTACTTGATACAATTTTTGCCTGTTTGTAAAAAGGAAAGAACAGTTGTTAGTGCGCCTGTGTTCCTGGAAGGGAAATTAGTAGGAAAAATTGAAGCGTCTGCAATAAAAATATTAAAGCCTGGATTTAGAGTTTTACTTAGGGATGATGAAACAGATAAGGATCAGGACATTAATGTGACAAAATTACCGGTGGGTGAATGTGAGGGCTTGATTTCAGATGCTGAGATATTAAAAAAAGAGACTAAACCTCCGCAGAGGTATACACAGACTTCTCTTTTTGATGATATGACAAGAATCAGTAAATATGTGGATGATGCTGAAATAAAGAAACTTCTTCTTGAAAAAGATAAGGAAAAAAAGGGAGAGAATGGGTCTATAGGAACATCTGCGACAAGGGCAGAAATTATAAAAAAGCTGATAGCGGTTTGTTATTTGGAAGAGATAAAAGATAAAAAGAAAATGATATTAATTTCAACCGCAAAAGGAAGAAAATTTTATGATTTACTTCCGGATAAAATAAAAAAGGCTGATACAACGGCAAAATGGTGGGTTGTGCAGGAAGATATCAAAAGCGGGCAGGCAGGTTATCAGAATCTGACAGAGGGAGTCGTAGAACTGATTAAAGAGGTTATGAGAACATTTAAGGCGAATGAAGGCGACGCAGCAGAGTTTTCATTCAAAGCAGCAACATTGTGCAAATGTCCGGCTTGCAGTGGAAACATATTAAAAGGCAAGTATGGACCGTATTGTAGTGAAAAGTGTGGATTTCGTATGGTATATGCCTTTGGTAAGAAACTAACAGAAAAACAATTTATTTCTTTATGTTCCGGTAAAAAAACTAAGATTACTGGGATTAAAAAGAAAGATGGAAGTGATACTTTCGATGCTTATGCAATTCCGGATGGAATAGAAGACTATCAATATAAAACAGATGATGGAAAAGTTGTGACCGGAAAGCAAATTAAATTGAAAATGAGCTTTAAGTGAGGAAATGTGATATGAAAATAGATAATTTGGAAAAGCTGGTTATAAAAACGATTGAAAGTATAAAAACAGAGACGGACATTAATGCCTTTCTGACATTTGCCGGTCATGGAAACCTTCATAATCTTTCTATTGAAAACTTGCTTGCAGTTTATGGTCAAAATCCTGAAGCTGTACTTGTAGGCAGTTTTAACCAATGGAAAAAGCGAGGCAGGTACCCTAAGCAAGGATCAGGTATTGCAGTATATCCGGGGAATACTACCGGAATGTTTGGAAAATATTGCGAATATCTTTTTGACTATGGGGATACCAATGGAAGGGAAGAAATAACAGTATGGAGAGCTACAGAAGAGCAAAAGCAAGGATTTTTGGATATGCATCAAGCCAATATGGACTACGCTGCATTCGCCAAAGTTACTTTATATTCTTTAATTCAAAATGAATTTTATGAAAAAGAGTCTGATTTATATTTTGATGATGAAGATAAGACAGAAGCTATTTTGGAATTGGTATCTGAGTGTGCTGCAAAAATCTTTATGGAACGAAGCGAGGAAAACTATGAGCTTTCTGAACTTGCGGTTAATACTTTTAAAAAATATATTTTAACCAATGATAACATGAATACAGCCTTGTTTTTGAAAACACTTGGAGTTGCTACTAGGGCAGCACATAATACGATTGCAAAATTAAATATGTATATTGAGGAAGAGAGGAGAAGTAACAATGAACAAACCAAGGATTACAGAAGAAATGAAACCGATGGAAGAGATGAACGAATCAGAAATAACACAGACATCCAATCTGATTCAGCCAATCAGGATTTACCAGGGACTGGAGGAAGCAGTAGAAGGACTGCCGGCATCAGCACGGAAAGTAATGAATTTCCTGCAGCAGAGATATCCGGAACAGATAATAGTTATGCTGAACAAAGGAACGCTGAGGGAGTTCCTGAAGCAGAGAACAGACGAAGCAGCGAATATGTTCGAAAAAGAACATCGGAAAATGCAGGATCAGGCAAACGTATGGGGGATGGATACAATGAGCAGAATCCAGGCGGAAGAGCAGATTGGAACGACATTGAGAGAGATGATAGAGAGCGAGATTCTATATCGTCCATTAACCTTTTAGAACAGGGAACCTATAGTCAGATTAACTTATTCTCTTATATGAGTGCTGTGGCTGAAGACAATATGAATAGTAATTCCATTGATGTAACGGATATGATGGTTCCGGAAAAGATAAGTATATTTCCATTTTCCAATGAAATTATTGATTATATTTTATTAGCTGGTAGCGCAGGATACCGATTAGAGTCCAGAAATGCAATTTATAATTATTTTGTTACAAGATGGGATAGTTTAGACCATGAAAGAGCAACAGAGTATATAAAAAAAGAATTACAGGGAGCTTCTCTTGGTTTTCGTGTAGAAGGTAAGGAGATAAGCGTATATTATGGCTTTGATGGTATGCATCTGAAATACGGAAAACAGGGTTCATTATATAGTCCTGATATGCTTTTATCCTGGAATGATGTTGAAAATCATATTTACAGGCTGATTGAAGACTGCAGATACATGGATAAAACAGGAGAAACTGTTGCGCTTCAGGCTGATTTAGAGTCAGTGGCAACAGATATATCGTATTACTTTTACGATGCTTTTGACATTGGAAAAGAAGAACTTCCTGCATTGTTCCAGGATACTTATGTACATTCGGATATAATGACTGCAGTTCAGAATGCACTCATGGATAAGTCTAAGGCAGAGTATCTTTTAGAAAAAGCAAAAGAATTGTGGAATCAATGCGAAATGGGAGAGATATCTGTAAAATTCCGTTATGCACATGATTATGCACGAATTGAGCATCTTGAAAGCTATCTGAATGGCAGACATCCTTTTAGTTTGACAGAGAATATTGATATACCGGAAGTGACATTTATACCGGATGATGCTTTTCTTTTATATCTTGGCATACAAAAAAGCAGCGAAAGAGCAGAAGAAATTCGTTTTAAAATCTATAATGCATCGGAAGGCGGCTCAGATGCTGCAGCATTGGCAAAATTCATTAATCAGACTTATGGAGTGAGTGGTAGTGGATACAGCGGCTATAACATGATGCATGATTCTAAAGGCTTTGATCTTCGCATGGCGAAAGATACAGTAAACAGGTCAGAGGAAGTACATAGATTGCTCTCTAATACTGAACTAGCAAAGTGTTTGTGTAATGTTATAAAGAGAGAACAATTTTGGAAAAATGACATTGAAATTCAACACTATGCTCAGTGGGAAACAGAGAAAAATATCTTGGAGAATGCCCAGGCATCTTTTGTAAAGGAACTGGAAGCAGAACGTAACAAACTGAAAGAAATACAGGAAACAGAATTTTATAGTTTACAGTATTTGACGGAAACAGAAAAGATAGAGGTAAGAAAGAAAGTTATTGATTATTTTATTAATAACTCTCGTTTTGATGCAATCAGAGGACTGATGAATGACGTATTAACTTCTGATACGATGTCTCTTGATGAAAAGACCGGTTTTGTACATAGTATTTTTGTTCTTAATCGTAGGAAAGTATTTAATCTTGTAGGTGCAGATTATGCACGAATTGGCACTTCCTATAATTCCGATACCAAATATACAAATGAACAGTTGCTTATAAATTGTTTTCCCCAAAATTATATAAATTCTGTTGGGTGGTTTTCTTCTTCTAACTATACCCAAATGACAGTAGAAGAAGTAACGGAAGAAATCATACAGTACTTCAAGGACAACCCTTATGAAAAAGAGGACTCGGCAGAGGATATAATGGATGTATATGCAGAGTTGATTGAGGAATATAAGGACAAAACAGATAAGAAGCAATTTTTGTATTCTGTAAGAAAAGTAGAGAATATAGGGAATACGGAAAATTCTTGCTATGCAATTTGGAATTCAGAAAAACAAATGTATCTGACTGATGAGTATGGTATCCTTTATTTTGATTCTGAAGTAAAGGCACATCGTTATTTGGCATTTATGCAGGATCAGAATCGTCGTTACGCTGCAGTAAATACAGAATTGGAGCAAAATAATGATAATAAACAGGCAGATAGCTTATTACTTTCTATTAATTTTACGGAAAGCCATTTGCTAAAAGAGTTTTTGAATTCTTATAATCATGAGATTTCATTTGCGCTTGCCAGTAAAGTATTAGGATATCTCGATAATAAACAACATATTGAGCGTGAAAATGAGGCATTGAATGTAGGGTGGTATGATAAGACAGATTTTTCTATAGCCGGATATTATAAAGGATGCCGGATGGAGTACACAGGGCGCATGGATATTGGAGATGGACCGGAAGCACATAATGATTCTTTGTTTAATCATATTATAGAGGATCAGAAGTATGCTGCTGGAGAAGACAATCCTTATCATTTATCGGATGATGAATTGTTAGAACGTCGTAATGACCTGATTTTATTGGAACAATATCTGAGTAAATATATGGAACTAACCGAAGAGGAACAGCGGGTATTCGATGAATTTGTGGCAAAAAATCCTATATGTTATGCAACTTCGGATGGAACACAATCTGCAGATATAGAAGTAATGCAAAGTGAAACAAATGATTTATCTAATGAAAGACCTGCGAGTGTAGAGTTTACTGATGTTTTGAAAGATATGAAGGGTAAGTATGCTATATCATATCATTATTCTAAAGATTGGGAGGGCAATAGTGGTAGTGCACAGTCACGGTTTGAAAAAAATATTGAAGCAATTAAGCTGACAAAAGCAGTGGAGAATGGAACACTGGAGTTGACGAGAAATATACAGGAAAAACTCAGCTTATATGTAGGTTGGGGTGGATTGTCTGCATATTTTGATGAAAACAGAAGCGATTTGACAGAAAGCAGGAATTTATTAAAAGGATTATTAACAGAAGATGAGTATAAGTCTGCTAGATCATCCTGTACAGATTCTTTTTATACACCGAGAGAAGTTATCGCTGGTATTTACAATGCATTGGATAGGTTTGGATTTAAGGGTGGCAATGTGTTAGAGCCGGCACTGGGAATTGGAAATTTTTATAATGAGATGGATGTGCAATTAGAGAAAAATAGTAATTTATATGGTGTAGAGATTGATTCTATATCTGGGCGTATTGCACGATTATTACATCCAAATGCTAATATACAAATATGTGGTATAGAGAATGCAAAACTTCAGAAAAATTATTATGATGTCGTAATTGGAAATGTACCTTTTGGAGAGTATAAAGTTTTTGATCAGGATTTCCGAAAAGAAGATTTTCTTATTCATGATTATTTCTTTGCAAAGGCATTGGAATTGTGTGCCCCTGGGGGAATTATTGCCTTTGTAACATCAAAAGGTACTTTAGACAAAAAGAATAGTTCAGTAAGGAGATATATTTCAGAAAGAGCAGATTTTTTAGGTGCTATGCGTCTTCCGAATACAACATTTGTATCATCAGCAAATACTGAAGTGACAAGTGATGTTATTTTTCTGCAAAAGAAACAGGTTCCTTCAATTAAAACGCAGGAATTTGAAACAGTGGAAAATACAGATAGAGGAATCTTATTGAACAGTTATTATATTACACATCCAGAAATGCTTTTAGGACATATGGAGCATTCCTGTTAAGTAACAAATAACCGGTTTGCAAAAAATGAGTGCCACCCATAGAATAATGATTGTTAACTGGCAGGTTAATTAATCATTGTTCAAAGGAGACACCCACAAATGAATTAT